>Ga0182742_1000015_pt1 | contig 422436 bp, 386 predicted proteins | sample eDN5th37CBELigMG_FD_128880 | JGI IMG/M metagenome (GOLD analysis project Ga0182742, IMG submission 128880) | Enriched Miracle-Growth compost microbial communities from Emeryville, California, USA - eDNA 5th pass 37_C BE-Lig MG (version 2)... ... | reverse complement strand
GAACAGCTCATCCAGGAAGCCGTCGTCACCGTCCCGCGCGCCCTGATCGCCGAGACGATCGACCTCGTGGCCGTCCTCGCCGGCCGCGGCTCCGCGCGCCGGCTCGCCGAACTCGCCCGCGTCGAAGGGCTCGGCCCGGACGGCGATTACCGCATCACCCCAGCCCACCCGACCACAGGAGAACCCGAATGATCCGCACGCTTCAACGCGGCCGCCGCATCGTGGCGACCGCCATAACCGCCGTCACTATCAGCATGATGCTGGCGCCGGCCGCCCATGCCTCCGGCTCGTCCATGCCGTGGGAAGCGCCCCTTCAGAAAATCCTCCAATCGATCGAAGGCCCGGTGGCCAAGATCGTCGCGGTCATCATCATCATTGCGACGGGCCTGGCGCTCGCCTTCGGCGACACGTCCGGCGGCTTCCGCAAGCTGATCCAGATCGTGTTCGGCCTGTCGATCGCCTTCGCGGCCAGCTCGTTCTTCCTCAGCTTCTTCAGCTTTGGCGGCGGGGCGCTCGTCTGATGGCGGTCGCCTTCGAGCAATTGGATGTGCCGGGATTCACCGTCCCGGTTCACCGCGCACTGACCGAGCACATCCTGCTCGGCGGTGCGCCGCGCTCTATCGCGATCCTCAACGGGACGCTGGCCGGGGCCGTGGGCCTCGGCCTGCGCCTCTGGCTGGTCGGCATCGCCATCTGGGCCATCGGTCATGTCGCGGCCGTATGGGCCGCCAAGCGCGATCCCCAATTCGTCGAGGTCGGCCGACGCCATCTGCGCGTCCCGGCCTTTCTCGCGGTCTGAGGGAGACAAAGCCCATGATGAACCTCTCCGAATATCGCCGCACCGCCGCCCGCCTTGCCGATTTCCTGCCCTGGGCCGCTCTAGTCGGCCCCGGCGTCGTCGTGAACAAGGACGGCTCTTTCCAGCGGACGGCGCGCTTCCGTGGCCCCGATCTCGATAGCGCCGTCGCCGCCGAGCTGGTCGCCGTCGCCGGCCGCATCAACAATGCCTTCCGCCGTCTCGGCTCGGGCTGGGCGATTTTCGTCGAGGCGCAGCGCAGCGAAGCCGCGACCTATCCCGACAACACGTTCCCCGATCCGGCATCCGGCCTGGTGGAAGCGGAACGCAAGGCCGACTTCGAGGAAGCCGGCATCCATTTCGTGTCGGACTATTTCCTGACCATCCTCTATCTGCCGCCGGCCGAGGACGCCGCCCGGGCCGAGACATGGCTTTATGAGGGCCGCGAGCAATCCGGCGTCGATCCCCATGAGGTGATGCGCGGGTTCATCGACCGCACCGATCGCGTGCTCGCGCTTCTCGACGGCTTCATGCCCGAATGTGGCTGGCTCGATGACTCGGAGACGCTGACCTATCTCCATTCTACCGTTTCCACGAAACGTCATCGCGTCCGCGTCCCTGAAACGCCGATCTATCTTGACGCGCTGCTTGCCGACCAGCCGCTCACCGGCGGACTCGAACCGCGCCTTGGCGACCAGCATCTGCGCGTCCTCACCGTCATCGGCTTTCCGACCGCGACGACGCCTGGCCTGCTCGACGACCTCAACCGGCTCGCCTTCCCGTATCGCTGGTCGACCCGCGCGATCCTGCTCGACAAGACCGACGCGACCAAACTGCTGACCAAGATCAGGCGGCAATGGTTCGCCAAGCGCAAGTCGATCGCCGCCATCCTGAAGGAAGTTCTGACCAACGAAGCCTCGGCGCTGGTGGACACCGATGCGTCCAACAAGGCGGCCGACGCCGACATGGCCTTGCAGGAGCTGGGTCAGGACGTGGCGGGCATGGCCTATGTCACCGCGACGATCGTGGTGTGGGACGCCGATCCGCGTCTCGCCGACGAGAAGCTGCGCCTTGTCGAGAAGGTTATCCAGGGCCGCGACTTCACCGCCATGGTCGAAGGCGTTAACGCTGTGGACGCATGGCTCGGCAGTCTGCCCGGCCATGCCTACGCCAACGTCCGCCAGCCCCCTATCAGCACTTTGAATCTCGCCCACATGATCCCGCTGTCGGCGGTGTGGGCGGGGCCGGAACGGGACGAGCATTTCAGTGCGCCCCCATTGCTTTACGGCAAGACCGAAGGCTCGACCCCGTTCCGGTTATCCCTTCATGTCGGCGACGTCGGCCACACGCTCGTCGTCGGCCCGACCGGCGCGGGCAAGTCCGTGCTGCTCGCGCTCATGGCCTTGCAGTTCCGGCGCTACGATCGTTCGCAGGTCTTCGCCTTCGACTTCGGCGGCTCGATCCGCGCCGCCGCGCTCGCCATGGGCGGCGACTGGCATGACCTGGGCGGCGGGCTGACCGAGGGCGACGACTTCTCCGTCTCGCTTCAGCCGCTCGCCCGCATCCACGACACCTATGAGCGTGCCTGGGCGGCAGACTGGATCGTTGCGATCCTGACCCGCGAAGCTATCCAGATCACGCCGGAAGTGAAGGAGCATATCTGGACGGCGCTGACCTCGCTGGCCTCAGCGCCGGTCGAGGAACGCACGATCACCGGCCTGTCGGTGCTGCTCCAGTCCAACGACATCAAGCAAGCGTTCCGTCCCTATTGCGTCGGCGGAGCTTATGGCCGGCTGCTCGATGCCGAGGCCGAACATCTCGGCTCGGCCGCTGTGCAGGCGTTCGAGGTCGAGGGGTTGATCGGCACAGGGGCTGCTCCCGCCGTTCTGGCCTATCTCTTCCACCGCATCGGCGACCGGCTCGACGGGCGGCCGACCTTGCTCATCATCGACGAGGGCTGGCTGGCGCTGGACGATGAAGGCTTCGCCGGCCAGCTCCGCGAATGGCTGAAGACGCTGCGCAAGAAGAACGCATCGGTGATCTTCGCCACGCAGTCGCTTTCCGACATCGACAATTCGAGCATCGCGCCGGCCATCATCGAAAGCTGCCCGACGCGGCTGCTTCTGCCGAACGAACGCGCGATCGAGCCGCAGATCACCGCGATCTATCGCCGCTTCGGTCTCAATGACCGGCAGATCGAAATCCTCGCGCGGGCCACGCCCAAGCGCGACTATTACTGCCAGTCGCGGCGCGGCAACCGCCTGTTCGACCTGGGCCTGTCCGAAGTCGGCCTCGCGCTCTGCGCCGCATCCTCAAAATCCGACCATACCCTGATCGCCAACCTCGTCGCCGAACACGGCCGCGACGGCTTCCTCGCCGCATGGCTGCGCGCCCGCGACGTGGGTTGGGCGGCCGACCTCATCCCGACTTCCTCCATCCCCCAAGCAGCAAAGGAGTCCTGACTATGATTACCCTTCGTTTCCGCTCGCGCGCCATGGCGCTCGCCGCGACAATGCTGGCGGCCACGCCGCTCGCGCTCTCGCCGATGGTGGCGACGCCCGCGCACGCCATCATCGTCTTCGATCCCTCCAACTATGCGCAAAACGTGCTGACCGCCGCGCGCACGCTGGAGCAGATCACCAACCAGATCACCTCGCTTCAGAACGAAGCGCAGATGCTCATCAATCAGGCGAAGAACCTGGCGAGCCTGCCGTTCTCCGCGCTCCAGACCTTGCAGCAGAATGTGCAGCGCACCCAGCAGCTTCTCCAGCAGGCTCAGGGCATCGCGTTCAACGTCCAGCAGATCGACCAGATGTTCAGCCAGAAATACGGCAACGTCTCGATGTCGACGAGCGACAAGCAGATGGTCGCCGACGCGCGCTCGCGCTGGCAGAACACCGTAGGCGGCTTGCAGGACGCCATGCGTGTGCAGGCCGGCGTCGTCTCCAACATCGACAGCAACCGGACGCAGATGTCGGCGCTGGTCAGCCAGAGCCAGGGCGCGACCGGCGCGCTTCAGGCCACCCAGGCCGGCAATCAGATCCTCGCCCTGCAATCGCAGCAGCTTTCGGATCTCGTAGCGCTGCTCGCCTCCAACGGCCGCGCCAGCGCGCTCACCGAGGCCGAACGCAGCGCCGCCGCCGAACAGGGCCGCGAACAGCGTCGCCGCTTCCTGACGCCGGGCTCGGGCTACCAGCCCGGCAACGTCCAGATGTTCAACAGCGGCAAGTAACCGCCAGAAGGAGCAGTCCCATGGACAGCAAGATGCTGGCCCGGCTGGGCGTCATCGTATTCGTCGCCATCGTCGTCACGGCGACGGCGATCGAAATGACCCGCAAGCAGGACGCGCCGGCATCGCCGTCGGCGCGTCAGCTTCAGCCCAAAGGCGATCCGCTGCGCGAGAGCCAGCGCCGGTGCCAGCAACTTGGTCAACAGGCCGCGAGCGATGCGGAATGCCTGCGCGTCTGGGCCGAAACCCGCGACCGCTTTCTCGGCCACGCGCCGGTGCCGGTCGCACCGGCGGCGCCCGCCGCAGCCGAAGGGCGGTGAGCCATGGGCGGCGCAAGCGTCATCGACAATTTCCTCGGCGTATTCACCAAATACATCGACTCGGGCTTCGGCCTTCTCTCCGGCGAAGTCGCGTTCATTGCGACCACGTTGATCGTGATCGACGTGACGTTGGCGGCGCTGTTCTGGAGCTGGGCCGGCGACGACGACATCATCGCGCGCCTCGTCAAGAAGACGCTGTTCGTCGGCGTCTTCGCCTATCTCATCGGCAACTGGAACAATCTCGCCAAGATCGTCTTCGACAGCTTCGCCGGGCTTGGCCTAAAGGCGAGCGGCACGGGCTTCTCGACCGCCGACCTGATGCGCCCCGGCAAGGTCGCGCAAACCGGCCTCGATGCCGCCCGCCCGCTGCTTGAGGCGATCTCGCCGCTGATGGGTTGGATCTCGGTCTTCGAGAACCTGATCCAGATCGTGTGCCTGCTGTTTGCCTGGGCGCTCGTGATCCTCGCCTTCTTCATCCTGGCGATCCAGCTCTTCGTGACGTTGATCGAGTTCAAGCTGGCGACGCTCGCAGGCTTCGTCCTCATTCCGTTCGGCCTCTTCGGCAAGACCGCCTTCATGGCCGAGCGCGTGCTTGGCAACGTCATTTCCAGCGGCATCAAGGTTCTGGTCCTTGCCGTCATCATCGGTATTGGCTCGACGCTGTTCGGCGAGTTCACCAAGGGCTTCGGCGGCACGACCCCGACCGTCGACGACGCCATGGCGATCGTGCTCGCCGCTCTCTCGTTGCTCGGCCTCGGCATCTTCGGTCCCGGCATCGCCAACGGTCTCGTCTCTGGCGGCCCGCAGCTCGGCGCGGGCGCTGCCGTGGGGACCGGCCTTGCCGTCGGCGGCGCAGCCCTTGCGGCAGGCGGTGCGGCGGGTCTCGCCATCAAGGGCGGATCGGCGGCGCTCTCCGGTGGCGCTGCCGTTGCCCGCGGCGGCGCGACGGCGGCAGGCGCGGCATCGGCCGCCTATTCGCTCGGCTCCGTGGGGCAGTCCGGTGCGGCAGGAGTTGCCTCCGGCATGGGCGGCGTTGCCCGCGCCGCAGGCTCCGCAACCGTCTCGCCGCTGAAGCGCGCCGTGGCGCGCGCCTCCGAAAGCATGAAGTCCAGCTTCTCCGACGGCGCCAAGGCCGGCTTCGGCGCGACCGGCGGCTCCTCGACCATGGGAACGGTCGGCGGTGGTCAGCAGGACGCCGAGGCGGCGTCCACGCCGACAGCCGCGGCAGGAGGCGCCCCGGAATGGGCCAAGCGCATGAAGCGCGGCCAGCATCTTTCTCACGGCGTCAGCGCCGCCGCCCATGCCGTCCGTTCTGGCGACAGCCACGGCTCCGGTTCTTCCGTCAACCTCTCTGAAAGCGACCGCTCATGAACATCTTCAAGCGACCCGCCGTGCACTACGGCAAGACGCCCGAACCCGAGACGCCTTACCAGAAGGCCGCGCAGGTCTGGGACGACCGCGTCGGCTCGGCCCGCGTGCAGGCGAAAAACTGGCGATACATGGCCTTCGGATCGCTGATCCTCTCGGCCGGTTTCGCCGGCGCGCTGGTCATCCAGTCGGCGCGCGGAACCGTCGTGCCCTGGGTGGTCCAGGTCGACAAGCTCGGCCAGGCGCAGAGTATCGCGCCGGCCACCGCCGACTATCGCCCGACCGATCCGCAGATCGCATGGCATCTGGCCCGCTTCATCGAGCAGGTCAGAAGCATTCCGGCCGATCCGATCATCGTCCGCCAGAACTGGCTTCGCGCCTATGAGTGGACGACCGATCGCGGCGCGGGCGCGCTCAACGACTATGCCCGCACCAACGATCCCTTCACCAAGGTCGGCAAGCAGCAGATCGCCGTCGACGTCTCCAGCGTCATCCGCGCCTCGCCGGATTCGTTCCGCGTCGCCTGGACAGAGCGTCAGTTCGAGAACGGCGTGCTCGCCTCGACCCAGCGATGGACCGCGATCCTCACGATCACGCTTCAACCGCCGCGCGACGCCGAGCGCCTGAAGGCCAATCCGCTCGGCATCTACGTCAACGCCATCAACTGGTCGCGGGAGATGGGCCAATGAACCCGGCAATCCGTAGATCCGCAGCCGCGATCGTCCTCCTGTCCGCGACGGCGCTGGCGGGCTGCGCCACCAACCGCCCGCCCGCGATCAGCTACGACTCCAGCGTGCCGCCTTTGCCAGCCATTCCCGCCGCCGTCACCGACGATAGGCCGAAGCCGGTGCTGATCCCGCCGGCCTGGACGGTCGCACGCGGCGGCGAGACCGCCGGCACCCCGACCGGCCGCGTCGAGAACGCCAATGCAGCCGCCCGCGTGCAGCCGCGCCGCGAGGGCTATTACAATGCCATCCAGATCTACCCATGGTCGGAAGGCGCGCTCTATCAGGTCTATGCCGTTCCGGGCCAGATCACCGACATCGCACTGGAGCCGGGCGAAAGCCTGACCGGCGCGGGACCGATCGCGGCCGGCGACACGGCGCGCTGGATCATCGGCGATACCGAGAGCGGCTCCGGCGTCACGCGCCGCGTCCACATCCTCGTCAAGCCGAGCCGACCCGACATCACCACCAACCTAATCGTGACGACTGACCGGCGCACCTACATGCTGGAGCTGCGCTCCGGCGAGAAGCCCTACATGCCGTCTGTCGCCTGGGCCTATCCGCAACCGCCGGCCAGCCAGCGCCAAAGCGTGCAGGCTACGCCGGTCATTCCGGCTGTCGCCGCCCGCAATTATCGCTACAGCCTGACCGCCACTGGCAATCCGCCGTGGAAGCCGATCACCGTCTATGACGATGGCCGGCATGTCTATGTCGAGTTCCCGGCCGGCATCGTGCAGGGCGAGATGCCGCCGCTGTTCGTCATCGGCCCCGAAGGCGAAGCCCAGATCGCCAACAGCCGCATCTATCAACACATCCTGATCGTCGATCGCCTGTTCGGCGCGGCCGAACTGCGCCTTGGCGCGGGCGACAAGCAGCAGACCGTCAGGATTACCCGCACCGACGGGAGGCCGTCATAATGACCGATACCGCAGGCAATACCGCAACCAGCACCCCCGTCGCGCCGATGCGGCTTCGCGCCGAAGCGCCGCGCGTCACACGCCTCTCGCGCAAGATGCTCGCCAGCGTCGCCGCCGTCGCGCTGGTCGGCATCGGTGGATCGCTGATCTACGCGCTCCAGACGCGCGGGCCGGACGATGGCGGCGCCGAGCTTTATTCCACCAACAACCGCCAGACCGCCGACGGTCTCGCCGGATTGCCGAAGGACTATACCGGCCCGGTTCTCGGCCCGGCGATGCCCGGCGATCTCGGCCGTCCGATCCTCGACGCACAGAACAACGGCCAGCCTGTCGCTACACCCGCCGTCCCGACGCCTGGCGTCAGCGAGGCCGAGCAGCGCCGCCGCGCCGAGGAAGAGGCCGCGCGCCTCAGCATCGTCTTCTTCCAGTCGCGGCAGGGATCGACGGTCGCCAGCACGGCGGGCGCAATGCCCGGTCTTGCCGGCCTCGATCTCTCCGGCGCGGGCGGACAGGTCGCCACCAGCCAGGACAAGCAGCTCGCCTTCCTCAACGCGGCGGCCGACCGGCGCACCGTCACGCAAGATCGCGTGACGCCGCCGGCGTCACCCTTCGTGCTCCAAGCCGGAGCGGTCATTTCGGCCGCACTCATCACCGGCATCCGCTCCGATCTGCCCGGCCAGATCATCGCCCAGGTCACAGAGCCGATCTATGACAGCCCCACGGGGCGCATCCTGCTCGTGCCCCAGGGGACCCGGATCATCGGCCAGTACGACAACAACGTGCAGTTCGGCCAGCGCAGGGTCTTGCTCGTCTGGAACCGGCTCATCATGCCGAACGGTCGCTCGATCGTTCTCGAGCGCCAGCCTGGGACCGACACACAGGGCTATGCCGGGCTGGAGGATGGCGTCGATTACCATTGGTGGGATCTCGCCAAGGCTGCCGGGCTCTCGACCCTGCTTTCGGTTGGAGCCGAGCTTGCCGTCGACGATCAGGACCGGCTCCTGCGCGCCATCCGCAACGGCGGCCAGGACACGATCAACGACGCCGGACAGCAGATCGTTCGCCGCCAGCTCAATGTTGCGCCAACGCTGACCATCCGGCCGGGCTTCCCGGTCAGGATCGTTGTGACGCGCGATCTTGTCCTCGAACCCTTCAGGAACTGACCATGACCAAACTGAAACTCGGCCCCATCGCCGACGATAAACCCGTCAAGGTCGCGCTGGAGCTGCCTGCCGCGCTCCATCGCGACCTGATGGCCTATGCCGAGATCCTCGGCCGCGAGTCGGGACAGGCATCGGCCGATCCGGTCCGTCTCATTGTTCCTATGCTGGAGCGATTCATAGCCACGGATCGGGGATTTGTGAAAGCGAGGAAGTCAAAGGCATCGTAGTAATGATTGTTGCTCTTGTTGATCGGGATAACGTGCGCGCGAGACTGAGCAATCGACGGCAAGCCGGATTATCATTCCGGGACGACCACACTGCGCTGAAGGGCAGCACTTCGTTCACGATCGGTCGATATATGATTCCTGGAAACTGTGCGACCGTGGTTGCTTCGCTCGTCAGCGTTAGACCTCGACCGACGGCTACAAGCGAGAGAAGGTTATCTCGCCCGACATATTGTGTATCAACTTCTGGATGCCGTCCAAGATCAGCGAGGCGCTGTACTAAGTAGTCGTGAATCTCCGGTCCAGGCGCTCCATCGCTTACAATGAACCGCTCGCCGACGAGGTCGCGCCAGTCGAGTTCCGCCTTGCCGCAGAGCGAGTGGTTAGCGGGAAGGACGACAAATACCCGCTCCCACCAAAGCTGATCGACTTCGCAATCGGGCCACTGCGACGTACCAGTGATGAACGCAACGTCAAGTCGCAACTGACGAATCGCCGAAACATGATCCGCTGGATCGCCGTCTATCAGCTCGATTCGAACCTGCGCGTGCTCCTTGTCATAAGCACGCAGCAACTCCGACAGGAAGCCCGAGGCGAGCGAGGAGAATATCCCGATCTTGATCCGACCGTCTTCTGAGCGTCCGATCGTCGCGACGTCCCTTGCACCATACTCGATCTGCCGAAGCGCCTTTCGCGCGTGCCGCACGAAGCGCTGCCCGGCCAGCGTCAGAATGACACCGCCATTGTGCCGCTGAAAGAGCGAGGCGCCCAAGTGATCCTCAAGATCGCGGATTCGACGGCTGACCGCTGACTCTCGGATGCCAAGCGCCGACGCAGCCTTGCGAAAACTGCCATATTCCGCTGCGGTAACAAAATATCGGAGGTGGCGTAGTTCCACTTATAATCCGCTGAGTTCATGACGTATCGGGCTTCTCCCGTGAAGGGAGGACAGGCGCCCACCGTCCCATTCGTGTAGGATCGACCGGTGCTGGTCGACCGGGATGACAGCCCTTCTGTCGATGACGATTACGAGTGCATCCTTGTCTCGTAGCGGCCCGTCACCAATGGTCAGCTTGGCCGCGAGATCATCAATGCTGTGAGAGGAGATCAAATTTCATGGCGCTCACACGCGTTTTCGTCAGCATCTGGCGAGCTTTTTGGCGTGGATGATTTCCGATCTAATGGTCACATCTTCGGGTGATGACGATCCTGATACATTGCGAATTGGATCGTTCAGCAGGCGCAAGCCGTTAAGGACGACGAGAACCGTCCCGCCTTCATGTCCGAGCACTGCAAGAGGAAGAGGAAGATCGAAAAAGGCGGCACCGGTTACAAGAAGCAGCATCGCGCCGATGGCGAATATCAGATTCTGACGAATGATTTGCGCCGTGCGCTTCGATAGGCGATGCGCGGCCGCCAGCCGCCCCATATCTTCCGCAAGCAGCGCGACATCGGCCGCCTGAAGCGCGACCTCCGAACCTGCTGCTCCCATCGCGATGCCGACATCGGCCCGCGCCAGAGCTGCGGCATCGTTCACCCCATCGCCGACAAACGCGACTTTCCGTCCTCCCGCGATTTCCGCCACGAGTCGCACCTTGTCCTCGGGCAGCATGTCGGCATGGATTTCGTCGTTTTGCAGGCCAAGCTCTTGTCCGATGCGCAGCGCGACGGCATGCCGGTCCCCCGTCATCATGACGATCGTCGTGACGCCGCTTGTTCGGAGGGCCGCAAGTCCGTCCGCGGAGGTTTCGCGCGGTCTGTCGGCGATCGTGGCCGCGCCGAGCAATCGACCCGCGCGCCCCAGATAAACGATCGTCTCCTCGGTATTCTGAAGGTCCCGCAGCGCGCTCTGGTCGACCGATGCTCCCATGGTCTCTGCCATCCGGCGATTTCCCGCCCAGATCGCTCCCAGATCGTCTTCGCCGACAATACCAGCGCTGGGTAACGCCATGACGTTATGCATCTCACGAGTGGGCAGGCTGCGGTGAGCGGCTTCACGCCGCAAAGCGTCAGCGACATGATGCTCAGAGTGCGCCTCCAAACTGGCCAGTGTCGACAGCAAGGCGTCCTCGTTTCCATCCAGAGCGACGACGCCCGTCACGGCAGCGCGCCCGGCCGTCAGCGTGCCTGTCTTGTCGAAGGCGAAAACCTCGATATCCGCGAGTGTTTCCAGTGCTGCGCCACCCTTAAATAATACGCCACCGCGTGCCGCTGCCGAAAGGGCTGACAGGATTGCGGCCGGGACTGAGATGACGATGGCGCAGGGGCTTGCCGCCACCAGAATGGTCGCGGCCCGGTAAAGAGCCGTCTCCCAGCCGTTTCCAAGCCAAAGGAAGACAGCGAGTGCGAGGGCGGAGCCTAACAGGACAGCGATAGTGTAACGCTGCCCGAACCATGCGCTGAAGCGCTCTGAAGGCGCCTTGGCTGACTGAGCTTCGGTGACGAGCGCAATCATGCGAGCGACCGTGCTCTGCTCTAGAGTTCTGGCGACGCGTACCTCAAGGATGCCGTTGAGGTTCACCGTGGCCTCAAAAACCTGCTGGCCAGGTTCCTTGCGGACCGGCATGGATTCACCGGTGATTGTCGACTCGTCCAGCGAGCCCTGACCAGCGACGATTACGCCATCGGCTGGAACCCGTGCGCCGGGGCGAAGGACCACCACGTCGTCGATGCCAAGATCGGCGGCCGGCACGTCTTCGGTCGTACCGTCGGGCGCTTTGCGCAACGCTGTTTCCGGCCGCAACGCCATCAGCGCCTCGATGGCGCGCCGCGCGCGTCCCATTGCCCTTTCCTCGAGCGTCGTCGACATGCTGAACAGGGTGAGCAGCACAGCTCCTTCAATAGCCGCGCCGACGATCGCTGCGGCGATCGCGGCAACGATCATCAACAGATCGATGTCCGGGATGTGCTCATTCCACAGCACCTTCAACGCCCGCCAGCCGGTCGGCACGCCCCCGGCGAGATAGGCAAGCGCCGTACCCGTCGAGGTGACTTGCAGGGCTAGCTGACCATTGAGAAGCCAGGCGCCTGCCAAAGCGATCAGAAGCCCGGTCACTGTCGCGGTAGTCAGGACGATGGAAATATTCGACGAAAACCGTGACAACATAGCTCTCCCGCAAGCGACCGATGGTCCGCTCCTGTCATACAATTTAGAATTAGAATAATTCTAAATTGTGATCGATGGTTGGCCGCTACGCAAGCAATTGCTGCCCGCGTTAGGCCGATCCGCTCATCCGGAAACTCGCCTCGAAGCCGTCTTCGCGCCCCTCCCGCGGCGATAGCAGCTCGATCCTACCGCCCGTGCCAGCGGCGATCGCCTTGGCGATGGCAAGACCCAGGCCGGTGCCGCTGGCCTGCGCCTGTCCCCGTTCGAACGGTTCGGACAGGCGGGCGAGCAGATCGGGCGGCACGGCGGGTCCAGCATTGGCGACGCGCAGCACACCGCCCGCCGACAACGCCACGCGGACCGGCTCCTGGCGGGCGCCATGCTTCAGCGCATTTTCGATCAGGTTACGCGCCAGGATGGCGAAGGCATCGGCATCGATGTGCGAGAGCACCGGGGCATCGGGGAGTGTCAGCTCGATCCGCCCGGCAGCATCGGCGCCTTCCGTCATTTCGCCAACGAGCACACGTAGGATAGTCGCGACATCGGTCGGCTCGGCCGCTTGCAGACGTCCGCCCTCAGCCCTTGCGAGTTGCATGAGCTTTTCCGAGAGCCTGAACAGCCGTCGCAACGCCGTCTCGATATCCCGTGCGCGTTCACGCGCAGCCTCGTCCGACGTTTCGATGATCAGCCTTTGCGTCTGTGCGAGCGCGGCGGCCACTGGTGTGCGCAGTTCATGCGCGGAATTGGCGGTAAAGCTGCGTTCTGCTTCCAATGTGCGCCTGAGACGCTCCAGTAAGTGGTTTACCGCCTGCGCGTTCGGCTGGACCTCGGAAGGCAGGTCTGTCGCAGAAATGGGTGTCAAATCCCCTGCGCCCCGCGCTTCGATTTGCGAGCGGAAGCGCCGAAGTGGCGCCATCGACAGACGCACCACCGCCCACACGCCTATCAGGCTGGCAGGGACGATCAAGCCAAGCGGTAGCGCCAGGCCGAGCAGTGCCTCGCGCGCCACCGCGTGGCGGCGGGAAAGTGGTTCGGCGACTGAAATGGTGATCGTGCCCTGAAGGGCGGCGTCGGAATAGATGCGGTGCGTCGGAGTATCCGCAAAACCCATGCCGGTGAACGGCGGGAAGACGGACAGGTCCGCCTTGTGGGAGCGCAGCAGCACCCGCCCTTCGCCGTCCCGCACCACATAGGTGAAATATTCGTTATGCTCGCGCATCGTCGCGACGCTCTGGTTGGCATCGTCGTCGCTGTCGCGGCCGACCACATCGCGGACAGCAAGCGGCAGCAGGCGCTGGCCAGTTTCTTCAAGCGCGCTGTCAAACACCTCGTTCATCTCGTGGCGCAGCTTTTGCGCGGTGACTACCGCAGCGAATGCCCAGAGCAAGGTGATGCCGAGCCCTAGCCAGAGCGACAGCCGCCATTGCAGACTTCGCGGCGCGATCACCGCGCGTCCCCGAGCCGATAGCCGATGCCGCGCACCGTCTCGACGACGGCATGCCCCAGTTTTTTGCGCAGACGGCTGACATGGACCTCGATCGCGTTGCTCTCCACTTCCGCGCCGAAGGCGTAGAGTCGTTCCTCCAGTTGCGTCTTCGATAAAACTTGGCCGGGATGCTGGACGAAAGCCTCGAACAATGCCCATTCGCGTCCGGTCAGATCGACAGGCCGGCCATTGCACAGGACGCTTCTTGCAGCCAGATCGATTTGGAGATCGCCGATGGTGATGAGCGGGTTGGGGTTGCCGCTGTAGCGGCGCGCCACTGCGCTGAGCCGCGCCGACAATTCGGAAAGATCGAAGGGCTTGGTCATATAATCGTCGGCCCCTGCATTCAGCCCGGCAATCCGGTCGGAGATCTGATCCAGCGCCGTCAGGATGATGACCGGCGTGACGCTGCCCCTGCGGCGCTGCTCGCGCAGGAAGGCTATGCCCTGTCCGTCGGGAAGCATGAGATCGAGAAGGACGAGATCGTAGGCGGCGCTGTCAAGGTGATCGCCGGCCGCGTCGAGCCGGGTCACCCAGTCAACCGAATGGTTGTCGGCGATGATGTGGTCGCGCACCGCCGCGCCGAGGATCGTGTCGTCTTCGACCAGAAGGATTCTCATGAGCGCATCGTCCTGCTTGTTCCGCATCATTATCTGCAAAACCTGTCAGCCGGCTGACGGACCGGCCTTGCCGGCGTCAGCTATTCGTCAGGATTGAGTGCCACCTTTCCTGCAAATGAACGCTGATGCAGGACAAACGACATGATGAAGCACATTGCGATGATCTCTCTTCTTCTTGCCTTGACCGGTGTCAGTCCAGCGATAGCTGACGACGATTGCCATGTTCCGCTGAGCCAGTGGCAGCCGCGCGAGGCAGTACAAAAGATGGCAGAAGCACGCGGATGGCAGGTGAACCGGATCAGGATTGACGACGGCTGCTATCAGATCAGAGGCATTGATGAAAACGGGCGGCCGTTCAAGGCCAAGATCGACCCGGCGACCCTCTCGATCGTCAAGATGAAACGCACAGATCGGCATGATGACGACCATGCGAGCGGCAGACGACAATCGACCGGATCGGAAATGATCGACGCCTCCGGCGCTCTGCCCTCAAGCAAACTGTTCCAGTCAGGTGAGCTACCAAAGACTGTTGTGAAATAGCCGATCGCGCGGCGAATCCCCCCATTTCGTCCCACATGCAGGAAGCAGATGATGTCCCGCAATTCCCCCCGCTATTCAAAAACCATGATCATCATTCACTGGCTGACCGCCTTATTGGTGGTTGGCGCCTGGTTAACCGCTGAAGGGGGGCGCAAGGTGGTTCAGGATCCGCCCTTGTTGCATTTCGCATTGGGGTTGGCGGTGCTAGTGCTCATCGTGCCGCGATTGATCCTGCGACTGGTCGACGGAGCGCCCGCCACCGATACGCAGCACGGATGGCTTGCAATCGGGGCAAAGGCTGGCCACGGCTTGCTCTATCTGCTGCTGATAGGATTGCCGATCACCGGCTGGTATGCGGCATCACGCATGGGCGTGCCGGTATCATTCCTCAGCGTGGAGCTTCCGGCGATCGCGTCGAAGGTGCAGGGTCGTCCCGGTTTGATCGCCGAGCTTCATGAGAATGCGGGAACCTTCATCCTCATCCTTGCCGGTCTGCATGCCCTGATGGCCGTGTGGCACCAGTTTGTCCTACGCGACGGAACCTTGCAGCGCATGAGCCTACGCTGAGCAACGATAACCTTCTTTCGTCCGGCCCTGCGCCGTCCCGGATCGAAACGATGCGAGGCGGCGCAGGGCCGAGCCTTTTGGTCAACTTGTGATCGCGCAGCGCCATGATCTGCTCGACGTCTTCCTGACAGCAAGCTGAAGCAGAAAACAACGTGCCGTCAGGAAAGGCTCAGTTGCTTGCTTCAGGTTGCTTTCACCGGATTGGTTCGGCGTCCTCCAACTGGTCCGGCCTCGTTAAATCGGCCCGACATTTTCGTTTGCGGCCACAGTTAAACAGGCAGAGGCCACCATGAAGACCATCCTTACAGCGCTTGCCTTGACCACGGCACTCACATTGCCGAGCCTCGCCGTGGCGCGGCCTGTTACGTTCACCACAACGCTAAGCAATTACGGTGGCGACGGCGCCTACCTCGCGCTTTATGTCACTGATGCGACGGGCGCGTATGTCGGCAGCCTGTGGATGGCTGGCAGAAAATCGAAATATTACGAGCATCTGACGGGCTGGTATCGTGCGGCCGGTGGCAGGCTTTCTGAGATCAACGGCATTACGGGCGCCAGCGTCGGCGCGGGACGGACGCTGGAAATTACACTCGACTTAGCCGATGCCTTGTTTGACGCTGGCTATACAATGCACATCGATGCTGCCGTCGAGGACATGCGCGACAGCCCCAATGAGGTCGCGGTTCCGCTGACGACGAATGGTGCAAAAACCCCGGTACGTGGACGGCGATACATCGCCAGCTTCGCCTACTCGATGTAGCCGGAGAGCGTCATGATCCGCGGATTTCACCGCTGGCCAGGCCTGCTGGCTGCGCTTGTGTTGCTTGTGCTCAGTCTGAGTGGCGCAGCCCTCTCGATATTTCCAACTGCCGAGCGCCTGTCCTCACCGCAGGCCACAGCTTCGCTTTCCATTGCCGATCTGGCGGAGCGCGTCCAGATCGCCCATCCCCAAGTGGAGCAGATTCGGCGGGCACCATCAGGCCAGATCACCGCCTATTGGTTCGAGGGCGGCACGCCGCAGGCGGCGGTCATCGATCCGGTCACCGGGAAGGGTATCGCTTCCGCCGATCCGAACCCGCTGGAACGGTGGCTGACCAACCTGCATCGATCGCTCTTTCTCGGTGATGGCGGCCGCATCGCAGCGGCTGCGGGAGCCACTGCCATGCTGGTGCTCGCCTGGTCTGGCGCCGCGCTTATCGCACGCAGGGCTGGCGGCTGGCGGCTCTGGTTCACACCGCTACGCGGGCCGCTATCGGGACGGCTGCATGTCGAAATCGCCCGCGTGGCCGTTGCCGGTCTGCTGCTATCCTCCGCGACTGCCCTATGGATGACCGCCTCGACCTTTGAACTGCTACCGGACGGGCCGACATCATCGGCAATGCAAACTAGTCCGAGCGGCCGCGTCGGCATACCGCTCGCCGCGATAAATATTCTGAAGGAGACGCCGGTCGCTGAATTGCGCAGCCTGGCGTTTCCCGCATCCGGCGACATGGCCGACGTCTTCACTATCAAGACCGACCGCGGCGCCGGCACTCTCGATCAGGGCACCGGCGCGCTGCTGACCTGGAGCGATCTAACCGGGTGGCAACGTGTCTCCGAAACCATCTACATGCTTCACACCGGACAAGGCGCCGCCGGGCTCGGGCTCATTCTCGGGCTGACGGCGCTTGGCGTGCCGGTCATGACGGTGACGGGCTTCATCCTCTGGTTTGCAGGTTGGCGCGCAAGGCCACGCATTCGCGGCAACGCCACCGCCGGGCACGCCGAGACGATCCTGCTGGTGGGCAGCGAAGGCGGCAGCACATGGAGCTTCGCCGCAACGCTGCATGCCGCACTGACGAATGCGGGGCAGACCGTTCATGCCGCAGCGATGTCCTCCTTCGAACCCGCGCGTTACGCACAGGCGCAACGCATCTTGGTTCTGGCCGCTACCTATGGCGACGGCGATGCACCCGCTTCGGCAAAAGGATTCATCAACCGATTGCAATCCCTGCCTGCTGCGCCCGCAGCCTCCCTGGCAGTCCTCGGCTTTGGCGACCGCAGCTTTCCCGCCTATTGCGCCTTCGCGCAGACGGTTGCCGAAACGGCGGAGGCCAAGGGCTGGCGCATACTGGTGCCGTTCGACACGATCGACCGCCAGTCGACGCAGGACTTCGCCCGCTGGGGGCGGGTGCTCGGCGCGGCGATGGGCGTCGACCTGGAACTCGTCTATGAGACGGTTCTGCCTGCCGTCCGTCCCCTGACGCTTGTTTCCCGCCGCAATTACGGAGCGGAGGTGCAGGCCCCGACCGCCATCCTGCGTTTCGCGTTGCCGAAGGTTCCGCTATGGCAGCGGCTCACCGGCCGTGGCTTCGGTGGCTTCTCGGCGGGAGATCTGCTCGGCATCCTGCCTGACGGTTCGGCCGTGCCAAGATTCTATTCGCTGGCCTCGGGACGGTGCGATGGCTTCATCGAGATCGTCGTGAGGAAATATCCGGCCGGTCTGTGCTCCAGCCAACTCCTCGGGTTGGAAGTCGGCGACACCGTGAGCGGCTTTCTGCGCGCCAATCCCGGCTTCCACGCCGGCCGCAGCCACGCACCGCTGGTCCTGATCGGTGCCGGGACGGGGATCGGGCCATTGGCCGGTTTCGTGCGCTCCAATGCGCCGCATCGCCCGATCCACCTGTTTTTCGGCATGCGTCACCCCGACAGCGACTTTCTCTACGCCGAGGAATTGGCGGCTTGGCAGCGAGAAGGCCGTCTCCGGTTACTTGCGACAGCCTGTTCTCGCGGACGAATGCCCCGGTATGTGCAGGACACCTTGCGCGAGGAAGCCGCTGAAATCGCAAAGCTGGTCTGTAAAGGCGCGAAAATCATGGTCTGCGGCGGACGCGGCATGGCGGCGGGGGTTTCGGAGGCGCTTGCGGACATCCTGGCACCCGCAGGTCTGTCGCCAGCGCTGCTCAAGGCGGAAGGGCGCTATGTCGAAGATGTCTATTGATCCCAGGCGGCATGCGCTGAACGGGGCCACCATGGGCACGCGCTGGTCGGCCCTGTTCTACAGGTCCGGATCCTTCGACCCTCGGCCGGTTCGGGATGCGCTTCAGGCTGCGGTGGACGAGGTGGACGCGCAGATGTCCACATGGAAGCCGGACAGCGACTTGATGCGCCTCAACGCATGTCCGGTCGGCGAATGGATGACTGTGCCGCAGCTGCTGACGGAGGTGCTGCGCCTGTCGCTCGACATCGGCCGCGCCTCCGGCGGTGCCTTCGACATCGGCGTGGGCGACGCGGTGAATGCCTGGGGTTTCGGCCCGGCGGCGGCCGACCAGAGCCTCATCCAAGAGGCACTCGCCGCTCCGCGCCGGCCTGCACACGAGGTGCTTGAGCTGGACCCCAACGGCCAAAGGGTCCGAAAGAGCGCTCCTGTCGTTCTCGACCTCAACGGCATCGCCAAAGGCTACGGCGTCGATCGGCTGGCCGAAACGCTACGTGGCTTCGGCATCGCTTCCGGCCTGGTCGGTATCGACGGCGAGATGCGGGCGCTTGGCCTGCGCCCCGACGGCGAGCCCTGGACCATAGCGGTCGAGGAGCCTGACCGTGCTCGCCGCGCTCCGCATTCGATCCTCGCCTTGCAGGACGCCGCGGTGGCCACGTCGGGCGACTACCGGCACTGGGTGGTCGTCGGAAATCATCGCCTTTCGCACACGATGGACCCGCGCCGTGGCGCGCCGCTCGTCTCGTCTCCCGCCTCCGTCACCGTCGTAGCGCGCACCTGCGCCGAGGCCGACGCATGGGCGACCGCGCTGATGGTTCTTGGTCCGGAAGCTGGACTTGTACTTGCGCGGCGTCTGCGCCTCGATGCGCTGTTTCTCCTGCGCGAAGGAAAAGAGGTGCGGTCACAGCCGGTTGGCCTGCTGTTTGGTAACGAACCTTTGCCGGGGCGGGGCAAAAACGTCGGCCTTCCCGCCAATGACGGACTTCAGGTCCCGGCAGTCACGGATGAAGCCCGTCAACGATCGTCAATCGAACGACGACTGAGGTAATAGCGCCGGAACCCCGCATCCGGCGCTTGAACCGCGCACCATCGGATGATAGATAGTAATTGATTACTATCTATTGGAGGTGTGTGGTGGCTTTACGCCCAGCCTATCTTTCAGCGGATGAGCGACGTGAGGTGACGGTTGAAACCGTCATCAATCTCGCTGCGGAGCAAAACCCGGCAGACATTACGACCGGTGCGATCGCCAAGCGGATGGGGGTGACCCAAGGGGCCTTGTTCAGGCATTTCCCCTCCAAGGACGCCATTCTCCAGGCCGTGATGGAATGGGTCTCAGATCGCTTGTTGATGCGTATCGAGAACGCGATCTCCGAGGCGGGATCTCCGCTTAACGCGCTAGAGGCAGCATTTACCGCGCATATCGAATTCATCTGCGAGCACCCAGGCGTGCCTCGGATGCTGTTTGGAGAGCTGCAACGTGCCGAGCAGACCGTAGCCAAGCGTATGGCGCACACCTTGATCCAGCGTTACGGCGAGCGCCTCGAACGGCTCGTTGAGGAGGGCAAGGAACGTGGCGAGTTGGCTATGACGCTGGACGACAAGGCCGCCGTCACACTCTTCATCGGCACAATTCAGGGCCTTGTCATGCAGTCCCTCATCGCCGGCGACGTCGAGCGCATCCGCGCCAGCGCACCAGGAACGTTCGCATTGTACCGCCGCGCTGTCGAGGCGGCGAGATGAATCATCCCTATTTCTCGGCCGTCACATCTCCGAGTCATTCGAATATCCGAAGCATGTCGCTCGGTGCGCTCGACAGGACGAACAATTCCGCGCGCAGGCTTAGGATCGAGGCACCATATCTCGCACATGTGGAGGCAAACCAGTGAAATTGCCTTCGTTACAGCGTCGCACGCTGATGCTCATAGGCGTTGGGGCTGTGACCGTCGTCTTGTTCGGCTACGTGGTGTTGCGCTCTGGACCGTTGGCGCCTGTCGCAGTTGCGACCGCTGCCGTCGAGGCCCGCTCAATCTCGCCCGCATTATTCGGTATCGGCACGGTTGAAGCCCGTTTCTCGTACAAGATCGGCCCCACAATCGCAGGCCGCGTCGCCAGGATAAATGTTGATGTGGGCGAACAGGTGCGCGCCGGTCAGGTTCTGGCTGAAATGGACCCGGTGGACCTCGATGCTCGCGTTGCAGCACTCGATGCGGCGATCGGCCGTGCAGAAGCATCCGTAAGGATCGCGGAAGCGCAGGTGGACGATGCACTGGCGCGCAAGGAATACGCGCTTGCCCAGGCGAGACGCTATGAAGAACTCTGGCAGACCCGCGCCGTCAGCCAGGTCGCTGTGGAAACCAAGCGGCAGGAAAGCCAGGTGGCTGATGCTGCTCTCTCGGCCGCTCGGTCGAATCTCCTTGCAGCGCAACAGGATCTTCAACGCAATCGCGCTGATCGCGACGGCCTGATTAAGCAGCGGGAGAATCTAGTTCTGATTGCACCGGTCGAAGGTATGATTGCAGCACGCAAGGCAGAACCGGGAACGACTATGGTTGCTGGCCAGGCAGTTATAGAAATGATCGACCCGACGAATCTCTGGATCAATGCTCGGTTCGATCAAATTGCAGCAACGGGCCTCCGGCAGGATCTGCCTGCCTCGATTGCATTGCGTTCACGCGCCGGCAAAGGCGTACCGGGACGAATTGCCCGCGTGGAAGTCCTCGCTGACGCTGTAACGGAAGAAAATCTGGCCAAGGTGGTGTTCGACACGCTTCCCGAGCCGCTACCTCCGATTGGAGAATTGGCCGAAGTATCTGTCGCCTTGCCTGAGCTAACTCCGTTGCCGGCAATCCCAAACGCTGCGGTCCAGAATGTCGGCGGCAGATTGGGTGTCTGGAAAATCGAAGACGGCAAAATCCGTTTTACTGTCGTCCAACTCGGCGCCGCAGACCTAGAAGGGCTCGTGCAGATCACAAAAGGCCTGACGGTCGGCGATCGGATTGTTGTTTACAGCGCATCGAGATTAGCCAGTACGAGCCGCATTCGGGTAGCCGACAATCTTGCGGAGCTACTCAAATGATCAGCCTCGCTGGACGTGATATTCTGCATTCATGGGGCAAGTTCGTCTTCACGGGGGTCGGGCTTGGTCTGCTCATCGGTGTAACCTTCACCATGGCTGGCGTCTATCGAGGAATGGTCGACGATGGCAAGGTGCTGCTCGACAACAGCGGCGCCGACATGTGGGTCGTCCAACAGAACACACTTGGCCCGTACGCGGAATCCTCGAGCATCAATGACGACATCTATCGCGTGATCCTCGCGATCCCCGGCGTCGAGCGGGTCGCCAACGTAACCTATCTGACGATGCAAGTTCGAAAAGGAAACGCAGACGTCCGGGCTATGGTGGTCGGGACTGCGCCGGGAGACATGGCGACGCCCGGTCGGCCACCGTTTCTTGTCGCGGGGCGGCAGATCACGCGCAGCCACTATGAGGCGGTGGCCGATGTCGCTACGGGATTTTCCCTGGGGGATACGATCGTTATCCGACGAAACCACTATACGGTTGTGGGCCTCACTCGGCGGACGGTATCGTCGGGTGGCGATCCTATGGTCTTCATCCCGCTGAAGGACGCGCAGGAAGCACAGTTCCTCAAGGACAACGACTCCATTGTCCGTCAGCGTCGGCGTACCAGCGAAAATCCAGAGTTTAACCGGCCGTGGGTGCCTGGTTTGCTGGATGCAGTGATCGCCTTACAAAACAGCAACCCTTACGTGAACGCGGTCTTGGTCCGAATCAAACCTGGCTATGACCCGGAACGCATTGCAACTGATATAGCGAGGTGGAAGCGGCTGACGGTATATACGCGGCCCCAGATGGAAGAGATTCTAGTCGGCAAACTCATTGCGACATCCGCGAAACAGATCGGCATGTTCCTCGCTATCCTGGCAATCGTCAGCGCCGCCATCGTCGCCTTCATCATCTACACGCTCACAATGGATAAGATACGCGAGATCGCGGTGCTGAAGCTGATTGGCACGCGCAATCGAACCATCGCGGCCATGATCTTGCAACAGGCAGTCGTCCTCGGGCTGATTGGCTTCGTGGTCGGCAAGATCACGGCGACCTTCGCGGCACCTCTTTTCCCGAAATTCGTCCTGCTTCTATCCGTCGACACAATGATCGGGCTCGTCGCCGTCATCATCGTATGCGCACTTGCGAGCGTGGTCGCCATCCGCATGGCGCTCAAGGTCGATCCCGCCGAGGCTATCGGAGGTTGAGATGGGCAGCGGCGGAATCCTCATCGAAAAAATCAGGAAGCGGTATGGCAGCGGCGACACTGCTGTCGACGCCCTAAAAGATGTAAACATGAAAGTCGCATCCGGCGAGGTGGTCGGCCTGATCGGCCCCTCGGGATCGGGCAAGAGTACGTTGCTCAAAGCCTTGGGAGCAGTCATCGACCCGAGCGGCGGGCGCATGACTCTCGGCGACGAGGTAATCTATGACGACGACTGGAAAATTGCCGATCTTCGCGCGTTGCGGCGCGACAAGATCGGCTTTGTCTTTCAGGCGCCTTATCTCATCCCGTTTCTGGACGTCACCGACAATGTTGCTTTGCTGCCGATGCTGGCCGGTGTTCCTAATAGCGAATCGCGCAAGCGCGGTCGTGAACTTCTGAAGGCTCTCGACGTCGAGCACCGCGCTGCTGCCATGCCATCGCAGCTATCCGGCGGTGAACAACAGCGGGTCGCGATTGCGCGCGGACTGGTCAACCGGCCGCCGGTGATTCTTGCCGACGAGCCGACTGCGCCGCTTGATAGCGTGCGTGCGCTGACCGTGATCCGCATCCTCAACGATATGGCAATCAAATTTGGTACAGCCATTATCGTCGTCACTCACGACGAAAAGATCATCCCCACGTTCAAACGCATCTATCACATCAGAGACGGCGTGACGCACGAAGAAGCAGGCGAAGGGCGCGGCTTTGACTAACAGCAGAAACGAACATGATCGCCGTCATCCACCCCTTGCGGTAACTGGAACGGCCTGTGTTCGCCGAAAGGGGCGTGCGCCCTTTCAAAATGAATAAGGAGGAGCGGTCATGGGGTCTACCTGGACATCAGCTCCAGTAATTAAAGCACTTGGTGGAATCGCAATCCTGTTCGGAGTAGCCACACTCTTTTCCGGAGGAAGTGCTCTTTTTGAGCTGCATGGAACAGAAAATCATACGACGCAAATTGTCCCCTTCGTACTGTATTTCAATTTTGTTGCTGGTTTTGCGTATGTTGCCACCGGTGCTGGATTGATCATGAGGCATGGGTGGGCGTCTGTTTCTGCGGTGGCAATTGCAGTAGCGACCATCATAGTCTTTCTTGCTTTAGGTGGCTGGATATTGGCAGGCAATGCTTACGAGACGCGAACGGTCGTTGCCATGAGTCTGCGAACGGCGTTCTGGCTGGGTTTGGCAATAATTTCGGTAGCTAGTTATAGTCAAAACTCAACGCCGCTTAATTCAACAAACGACTCGTGATCTTTGGAGCTGTGGCGCAATTCAAATATACGCAGATACGATCTATGCCGCAGAGTAACTCGGCACGATGTCTCACTGACATTCAGCGCCAATGGTTGATCAGCAGGAGATGCCAACCTGCTAGGTTCGCGGCTTCGTCTCGTTTCACTAATTCAGACGCAAGCGGTCGCCGAATGTTTGAACTTTGGCCACGCGGCGAAAGCGCTCCGTGTCAGCCAGTCCAGCGTCAGCGCCCGCGTGAAGATATCCATGTTCTATGCTGAAATCTCCAATTCCAACGGCTGCTTCTCTGGTTCGGCGACGATAACAGAGCGCCGCTCTACCCATCGATAGATCGTCGGCAACAACAGCAATGTCAGGACTGTGGACGACAGCACGCCGCCGATAACGACGGTAGCAAGCGGGCGTTGCACCTCCGCGCCCGCACCGTGCGCGACCGCCATTGGTATGAAACCTACGCCCGCGACCAAGGCGGTCGACAACACCGGGCGAAGGCGATCCGTGGCGCCTTGTCGAACAGCCTCGATAACGGGCAGGCTTCGCCGCAACTCATTGATATGATCGATTAGGACGAGGCCATTCAGCATCGCGATGCCGGAGACAGCGATGAAGCCGATCGCGGCGGTGATCGAGAATGGCATATCCTGGAGCCATAGGGCCAATACGCCGCCGGTAATCGCAAACGGAATGCCGGTATAGACGATCGCAGCATGACGCACGCTCCCCAAGGCCGAGTACACGAGCAAGAAGATCATCAGCAGTGCGGCCGGCACGACGATTAACAGACGGGCGCGTGCTGCTTCCAACTGGCGGAATTGGCCGCCGAACTCGATGCGATAGGAGTCGGGTAGCGAGAGCTTGCTATCGAGGCGTGTGCGGGCGGCGGTCACGTAACCTTCGATGTCGCTGGTATTGAGGTTGACCATCAACGCTGCGCGACGCTTGGCATTGTCGTGCAGGATAGGCTCGACCGTTCTCACTTCGCGAAGCCTTGCTACGCGGTCGAGCGGCACGAGGCCCATCGCACCGACACGTAAAGGAAGAGCGAGGATCGATTTTATGTCGGCGCGCTGGGCTTCGGGCAAGCGAATGACAACGGCATAGCGACGTTCGCCGTCCGCGATGAAGCCGACCTCGTCGCCGCCAATCGCCGCGGCGATGGCGCGGTTGACCTCAGCTGTCCCCAGCCCCAATCGCACCATGGCGTCGCGATCGATCTCGACCACCATACTGTGGGTGCGGCTGGCGACCTCAAATGCGACATTGGCGGTGCCGGGCAGACCCTGCAATTCTTCCCGCGCCTGCGCGGCCAGCCGCTCGAGCACGTCATAGTCGTCGCCGAAGATCTTGACCGACAGATCCGCGCGCGTCCCCTCCAGCATCTCGTTGAAGCGCATTTCGATCGGCTGTGCGAAAAGGAACGACTGCTCTGGCGCCAGCGCGGTCGCAGCCTTCTCGATCGCCGCGACCAGTTCGCTCTTGTCACGCGGCATATCGGGACCTTGCGGCCATTGGTCCAGCGGTTTGTAGAAGATGTAGAGGTCGTTTTCGTTCGGCGGCATCGGGTCGGTTGCGACCGCGCTGGTTCCGATACGGGAGAAGGTCCGGGTCACTTGCGGGAAACGACGCAGAATTTCCCGCTCGGTTTGTTGTTCGATCGCAAGGCTGCGGGCGAGCGACATACCAACGGGTTTGTATACCATCGCGGTGATCGAACCCTCATCCAGGCGCGGCGTGAACTGCGAGCCAAGCGTCAGGAATGTTGCCAATGCCGCGCCGACCAGGGCTGTCGCAGATACGAACAAGACAGCGGGATGACGGAGGGCGAAGTTCAGGACAGGACGGTAACCCCGGATCACGATGGCGGCGTATCCGCCCTCATGAGCGATCGGGCTGTTGGTGATCGCCTCCGACAGAGAGGGCACCGTGTCCCCGGCATCCGGCTTGCGCACCTTCCCGCCCCGTAGAAATCGGGCACACAGCGCTGGCACAAGTGTAAACGTTATGATCAGAGCCGCCGCCAGCGCCAACATCACGGCTTGCGCCATGGGGTGAAATAGCTTCCCCTCGACGCCGCCCAGGCTGAGCACGGGCACGTAAACCAGTGCGATAATGGTAATCCCGAAGAACACGGGCCGCGCCACACCGCTCGCGGCTTTTACGATCACGCGGCGGCGTTCGTCGACTGTCAGCTCGCGCCCTTTGCCCCGCTGCGCTTCGCCTAACAACCGCAATGTGTTTTCCACAACAACGATCGCGCCGTCGACGATCAGGCCGAAGTCAAGTGCGCCGAGACTCATCAGATTGCCGGAGATGCCGAGTGCATGCATGCCCGTGATCATCATCAGGAACGCCAACGGGATGACGGAGGTGACGATTAGCGCCGCGCGCCAGTTGCCGACGACGATCAGCAGCACGACGGCGACCAGCAATGCGCCCTCACCAAGGTTGCGCTCGACCGTCGCGATGGTGCGGTCCACCAGTTCGGAGCGATCGTATTGAACCTGAAGGGTCATGCCCTTGGGGAGCGCCGCGCGCAGATTCGGCAGTTGCGCGTCGACGCGCCGGGCGACCTCCCGGCTGTTCTGCCCGACCAGCATCATCACCGTGCCGAGCACAGTTTCCTTACCATTCGCGGTCGCGGCGCCGTCGCGTGGCGCATGGCCTATGGTCACGGTGGCGAGATCGCCGACCGTCAGCGGTCGTAAGCCGCCGGCAAATTTTACGGGCAATGCGCGGATCATCTCAGCGGTCATGACGCGCGCTTCGGTTCGGACGGTGAATCGCTGGTCGTTCCTGGTAATGGTCCCACCGCCGGCATTGGAGACATTGGCGCCGACAGCCTGACCAAGCTCGCTCGGTGTGATGCCCGCAGCCGTCAGCTTTTTCAGGTCCGGCTCAATGACGAACTGACGTTCGAGCCCGCCGTTGGAGTTGACGTCGGCCACACCCTGGATTGCACGCAGCATCGGCCGTACGATGTATTCCTGAGCCTCGAACAGCTCCATCAATTGCTGCTGCTCGTCCATGCCGGACGGCGGCTGCGCCCATTCGAGCGTGTAGTACCAGATCTCGCCAAGTCCGGTGGTGATCGGTGCGAGGCGCGGCGACGATCCGGCCGGCAGCGTGTCGCGCGCCGCCGTGAGTCTCTCGTTGACGAACTGACGCGCGCGAAGCTGGTCCGTGCCATCCTCATAGATCAGCGTGACCTGCGACAAACCCGTTTTGGTGAGCGATCGCATCTCGCGCAGGCCCGGCTGACCGCCCATGCTGCGCTCGATCGGCAGTGTCACGAGACGCTCGATCTCTTCCGGCGCCAAGGCCGGGACGGTCGTATTGATCTGGACCTGCACGCCGGTTATGTCGGGGATGGCATCGATTTGCAGATTTAGGAAAGACCAGACCCCAAGAGCGCCCATCAGCAGAGCGATCATCATCACCGTGAGCGGTCGGCCGGTCGTCCATTCCAGAAGCCTGCGCGTCATTGGGACACGCCCTGGAAACTGCGGCCGCCATTGAGCGCGCGAAGCTGGAGCATCGCCTCCATGGCCTCGCGTCGCGTGTCGAGCAGGGCCGACAACGCGTCCAGATATTGGCGCTGCATCTCGACATAGGTTGCGACCGGGATCGCCCCCTGCCGATAGCTGTTGTCGGCGGTGGCGGCTGCACTCGCAAACTTCTCCGTCGCCGTCGCGGGCCACGTCGCAAGCACCCGACGTTTTGTTTCATAATAGGCAGCCTGCTCATAGACCTGCCTTGTAACGCGTCGATTGGCGGCGATCATGGCCGCCTCACCCTGGGACTGACGGCTCAATTCTTGCGCGACGCCGGCAGCTTGGCTGTTCCAAATCGGCAACGTCGTTGTCAGCCGTACCCCGAAATTGGTCTCGCGACTGTCTGACCTCGCGTGATTGACGTAAGGACCCACCGAAACATTCGGTATACGGGCCGTTTGAGCGAGATCGACGCGCAAACCTTGCTGCTGCAATTGCGCACGCAGCGCCCGGATCTCGAAATTATTGGCGCCGGCTTGCTGTGCCATGCGTTCGGCGGACGGAAGGCCGGGCAGCGTAACAACGGGTGGAGCAATGCGGATTCGCGTTTTGAGGGAGACACCGCGAAGCTGGTTCAGCTCATAACTGATGGTGCTGGCCTCTGAATCCGCAAGAGCGGCGTTGCGCTCGGCTGTGATGGCGCTCGCATCAAGAATGGCCGCGTCCAGCGCAGACGCCACACCTGCCGGATCGCGTTGCTCGACAATCCGTGCAAGCGCGCGCATCCGCACAGCGACATCGCGCGCGGCAACGGCCTTCTGCTCGGCCGCAAACAAGGCATATCCCAAGGACCGCGCCCGGCTTGTCAACGCTGCGTCGAACTGCGCAAGACCGATCCGCGCCAGCGCGATCTGACGATCGGCGATGGCGCGACGGAGCGCGCCGCGCCCGGCAAGGTCGAGCGGCTGCATGATCGACACACCATATGTCGGCCCGGCTCCCCTCGGTGCGCCGGTCAGGCCGTCGGCCATCCGGCGCTCGCCGAACTCAAACGCAACCTCCGGATCCGGCAGGCGGTCCGATGCATCGCGCTCAGCCCCCGCAAGCCCGATCTGCTGGGCATAAAAGCGCCGCTCGGGGTTGTTCGCGATAATAATATTGGCGAGCGCATCGATCGACAGCACGTTCGCCTGCTGGGCATATCCTGGAGCTGCCCATGTGCCCGCCAGCAACGCGGCTCCCGTCATGCAAACGATTCTCAGAAGCATTTTTGACATTGGCTCGGGTCTCGATACGGCCTTCTAGGCGTCTGAGTGCCACGCTAATCTGAACGCAAGCTGTCAGCGTAAATACAGGTTTATCCGGTATGCGACGGCGACAATCAGGAGATCGAGCCATTCGTATTCTTCTTGTCGAGGACAATCTTGATATCGGCGCCCGCCTCAAGGAGGGGTTGGCGAGCTCTGGCTTCGTCGTCGAACATGTAGAGGATGGCGAACAGGCTCTTTTATTTGCGCTGCATGAGCGGTTTGATGCGATTATTCTCGACCTCGGTCTGCCTGTACTGCCCGGCATCGAGGTCTTGCGACGTTTGCGGCGCGCCGGTTCTTCCACGCCTGTCCTGATCCTGACGGCGCGCAGTAGCTGGACCGAGAAAGTCGAGGGGCTCAACGCCGGGGCCGACGACTACGTGGCGAAACCGTTTCACGTCGACGAGATCGCGGCGCGCCTTCGCGCGCTGATGCGGCGCGTCGCGGGCCAGGCGGCATCGGAATTGCGCCACGGAGACATCGCGCTCGATCCGGTCGCCGGCACGGCCACGGTTGCTGGCCGGCCGATCGATCTGACCGCGCAGGAATTCCGGCTGCTTCACCTCTTCCTGCACCGTGTCGGCCGCGTTGTGACGCAGGCCGAGCTGCTCGACCATCTCTACGGCCTAAATGAGGAACGCAGCTCGAACACCATTGAGGTTTATGTCGGCCGGCTGCGACGCAAGGTCGGTCGCGATACTATCAGGACATTGCGCGGCATGGGCTACAGGTTCGGTTGATGTTGGGAAGCCTGCGCGCGCGGCTGCTAGTCGGTGTTATTCTCACAACCGTGACAGGCATCGCTGTCGCCGGTGTGTCGATTTCCGCACTGTTCCGCGCCCATGTCACGGAATTGGTCAATGCTGAATTGATCGGTCATCTCGGCGAACTAGAAAGCCTGTTAACTCACACGGCTGATGGTCATGTCGCTTTGACGCAGCGACTCAGCGATCCACGCTTCGCGCAGCCTGGTGCCGGCTATTATTGGCAGGTGAGCGGTCGCGATGGCGTCGTGCTGCAATCGGCGTCCCTCGAACCGCAACAGCATTTTCCGCCCCCGGCGCCAGGTGCGGATCGGGAGCTTATCCGCTCGATCGAAGCCGGCCCGACCGGGGGGCCGATGATCGCATACGAGCGACCATGGGACACCGCTGCAAGCGGCTACGTGCTTCAGATCGGAGCCGACCAACGTATCGTCGATGATGTGCTGACGCATTTCAATCGGGCGCTGATCCTGTCGCTCGGCACGCTGGCGTTCGCCCTGATCGGGGCCGGTGCATTACAGGCTTGGTTTGGCCTGCGTCCCATGCGCCGCCTGCGCGATGCATTGAGCGACATTCGCGTGGGCAAGGCAGAAACCCTGCCCGGCGACTTTCCGTCCGAGGTTCGGCCGCTGGTCGACGATCTCAACGCTCTGATCGATGCCAATACCCAAATGGTCCGCCGCGCGCGTACGCAGGCGGGCAACCTTGCGCATGGCCTCAAGACGCCCCTTGCGGTGCTCACAGACGAAGTGCGCCGGCTGCTCGCGAGAGGCGATACGGAGAGCGCCGCGGTCCTGACCCAGCAGACAGGGCTAATGCAACGTCAGATCGATTTCCAGCTTGCCCGCGCCCGCGCCGCCACCAATGCCGGTCTGCCCGGCGTCATCACACCGGTCGAACCCGCCTTTGCCTCGATCGTTGCGGCGATGCGGCGGCTATATGCGGATCGTGCGCTTACAATCACTCATTCGGCTGAGTCGGGCCTCGTGACCGCCGTCGATCCCAACGACCTCGATGAGGTGGTCGCCAATCTGGTCGACAATGCCTGCAAGTGGGCACTTAGCACTGTCACGATCACGGCCACACGCGAGGCGTCAGCGGGACAACTTCTTGTCACAATCGTCGATGACGGACCCGGCATCCCCCCCGACGCACTTAGCCGCGCTTTCGCGCCCGGAGAGCGCCTCGACGAAGCCAAGCCGGGCAGCGGGCTCGGCCTTGCGATCGTCCGTGATCTCGCCACGCTACATGGTGGCGCCATTGAGCTGTCCAATGGCAGCAACGGTGGCCTCCACGCGACATTGCGTCTTCCCGCCGCCTGACAAATGGACAAGAACATCGAACATGCGCCGAAGCACTCCGTTCCGAAGGGCGAACTGATGCCACGGGGTCGTCAACGCATGCGGGCCTGCGAGAATGTCTTTCAGTGTCTGAAAGACAGTCGCCACGCATCGGCCTGCTGGGTGCGGCGCTTATTCTCGCCGCTATGTCAGGAACGGTCCAGTTCAGCTCGGCGGTGAGATATGATTGCTGCGAGCCACCACATTGATCCAGAGCAATGTGTAAATACAAAGATCGATCAGGTTGGAGCTGAAATCTGATAGTATCGGAGTCCCGTCCTGACGATGCGCAGTCTGGAATTCGCAGTTCGTCCCAGATTGCTTGCCGTCTTCGGCGCATCGGCGAGCGAAGGCACTGTCGGCCCGATGATGCCACCGGCAAAACTCAACACGGGCTTTGCGCATATGGTGGCCGCACCGCTTCTGTTGCAATCCGGCGCGATTGCGACCGCACTGATCGCAGGAAAACAGATGGTGGCTATTTTAAATGAAGCAAACGTTGTCGATGCGCCTACGATCCGACTTCTCGGAGCTGGCATAAAAGAAGGCAAATGAGGAGAATATCATGACTGATAATTCCGGCCTGTCGAATGCACCGATGCGCAGTGTGGTTGTCGATGGCTTCACCAACAGCGTGCTGGACCCTGCCGCACCAATGCTTGGCCCCGTGGAGAACGGTGGAACGATTATCGCCAACACTGCACCGGGCTGCTGGGGTCCAATGATCACGCCTCGTTTGCGTGGCGGTCACGAAGTAACCCAGCCGGTTTACGTCGCTGGCGCCGAACCCGGTGATGGGATTGCAATTCGAATCCGCGATATTACCGTCACGTCTACAGCGACGGCGTCGGGCCACGATTCCTCGCCCGCCGGTTTCTGTCTCGGCGATCCCTACGTCGCTGCGCGGTGTCCGGTCTGCGACGAGATCTGGCCGGAAACACATATTGAAGGCATTGGGCAGGATGCGGTGAAGTGCAATCGCTGCGGCAAGGCGGTGAAGCCGTTCGAGATCGTCCATGGCTACACGGTCGTCTTCGATGACACCCGCCACGTCGGCGTGACCGTGTCACGGGATGCCGCCGAGAAAATCGCACGAAACGCCAAGCACTTTGCAGCGCTGCCCGACAAATCCGTGCAGCATTCGATTTTGACCTTCGCCCCTTCGGATATGGTCGGCGTCATGGTACGAATGCGACCGTTCCTCGGTCAGCTCGGAACGACCCCCTCTCATGCCATCCCGGATTCCCACAATGCCGGTGATTTCGGCGCATTCCTGGTCGGGGCGCCGCATGCCTACGCCATGACGGCCGAGCAGCTTGCCGAGCACAAGACCGACGGCCACATGGACATTGACGCCGTGCGCCCTGGTGCCATCCTGATCGCGCCCGTCAAGGTCAAGGGGGCGGGCGTCTATATGGGGGACATGCACGCCGCCCAGGGTGATGGCGAGATCGCCGGGCACACCATGGACGTGGCCGGCAGCGTGACGCTGCAAGTCGAGGTGGTGAAGAACTATCCGATCGATGGACCGGTCCTGTTTCCTCTGCTGGAAGACTTGCCGCTCCTGGCGCGTCCCTTCGATGCGCAGGAGCGGGCGCGGGCGGAGCGCCTGGCAAGGACGTGGGGCATGGATGAAGTCGAGGCGCTCGCGCCGATCTCGGTGGTCGGGACAGCCGCCAACATGAACGCCGCCATCGACAACGGCCTGGAGCGAGCCGCCAAATTGCTTGGGATGACGGTTCCGGAGGTCCGCAACAGGGCCACAGTGAACGGCGCGATCGAAATCGGTCGTGCACCAGGCGTCATCCAGGTGACGTTCCTTGCGCCGCTGAGCAAGCTCGACGCTGTTGGACTTGGTGACTACGCGCGGGAGCAGTATAATTTATAGATCGCTCCATCGGTCCTGCGCCGGCTGACGCATCATCAAATGAAATCGCGGGTTCGTTGGGACAGGCTCTGATTCAGAGCCTGTCGTTCGCTTTCTGGAGCATTGTCGATGCGCGCCTTACACAAGGAAAATCATCTTATCGAGCGTATTGGCTGGCTTCGCGCTGCGGTGCTAGGGGCCAATGACGGTCTAATCTCGACGTCGAGCCTTATCGTCGGCGTAGCGGCCGCATCCACGACCTCTCACGAGATTCTCGTGGCAGGTGTTGCAGGGCTGGTAGCCGGAGCAATGTCGATGGCGGCTGGCGAATATGTGTCGGTCAGCTCCCAGGCCGACACGGAAGAAGCCGATATGGCCCGGGAAAAGCATGAGTTGGCCACCCAGCCGGAAGCAGAGTTGGCCGAACTCGCCGCGATCTATGAGCAGCGCGGTGTGGCGCCGGATCTTGCACGCCAGGTCGCCGAGCAGATGATGGCGAAGGATGCGTTCGAAGCGCACGCCCGCGACGAACTCGGATTGGCCAGCCATGTGATGGCAAGGCCTGTCCAGGCGGCCTTCACATCGGCGGTGACCTTCGCCACGGGTGCTGCCTTGCCGCTGATCGTTGCGCTGATCGCGCCGGCTGGAACGGCCGCCTGGGCGGTATCTGTCGCTTGTCTGATTGGGCTCGCAGCGCTGGGATCGGTCGGCGCGCTCGCCGGCGGTGCGAGTGTCTGGAAGCCGACGATCCGGGTGGTGTTCTGGGGCGCCGTCGCCATGGCATCGACGGCTGTCATCGGCTCTCTTATTGGTCGGGCGATTTGATCGTGAATCGCCTGCCGCTCGACACGCCGATGCTGTAGGATGGCCTTCATCTGGAACCAGGCTTTCCGTTCGATAAACGATAGGCGCCTGCTTGAGTTCATTGCGACCCAATTTTTGCTTCTGAGCATGTCCGCTTACGAAGGCGGGACGACGAGTGTTCGCATGTCCATTCTGAATAGTGGATGTTTTGGCGCACCCGACACGATCGCTCAGTGAGTCATCGGGAAAAGATTGGTGCGGGCGGTCGGACTCGAACCGACATATCCGTGAAGATGGTGGATTTTGAATCCACTGCGTCTACCAGTTCCGCCACGCCCGCACATTGCCGCCGATTCTAGCCTAGGCTCTCAGCTCCTATGCTGCACCTAGCGCCAATTCGACGGTTTGACCACTCTTCGCTCCTGCCTCGCCAGCCCCTTGAAAATACGACACTTTCAACTCGCCGCGATTTTCTGTGGATTGATAGACAAACCCCTTTTTGAGTGCGCCGCGTCTACCAGTTCCGCCACACCCGCTTCACCAATCCCGCCGCGCTCGGGTCGAAAGAATCTGACATGCGCCGCCCGCTTTGCAGCAAGCCGGCGCGCGAAAGTCAAATTCGCAACTTCGCGAGAAGCATCCCCTCGAGGCGCGGCGCACAGACCTATAAGGGCCCGCAAAACCGGTGGCAACCATAAATCAGGCGTCATCGAGCCGGGCGAGGCGGTCGGCTTCGGCGAGATCGCCGGGGACATTGGCGTTGAAGAACGGGTCGAGCGGGGTGGCCGGCCACTCGGCGCGAGCCACCGGATGGCGCGCCATCCAGCGGCCGACCGCGCGGCAGCCCTCGTCCACCACCGCCTGCCGCAACTCCTCGCGCAGCGTCAGGCTCCATAGCGCGACGACGTGATGGGTTTGGCCGGCGGACGCCGCCACGGCGAGCGGCGCATGGTGCGCCCGTTGCGCCTGTTGCAGCCGGGCGGTGAGGTCGCGCGGCAGAAAGGGACAATCGGCGGCGGCGCTGAGCATCCAGCGGACCTCCGGCCGGTTGGCCGCCACCCAGTCCAGCCCGGCGAGAATGCCCGCCAGCGGCCCGGGGAAACCCTCTATCGCGTCGGCCACCACAGGCAGGCCGAAGGCCGCGAACCGGGACGGATCGCCGTTGGCATTGAGGATCAGCCCCTCGCATTGCGGCGTGAGCCGGGCGATCACCCGGGCGAGCATCGGTTGCCCGCCCACGGTGCGCATCGGCTTGTCGCCGCCGCCCATGCGCCGCGCCAGTCCGCCGGCCAGCAACACGCCGATGATGCTGTCGTCGTCGCGCGGCATCGCTTTGATTCCATCGAAACAGGCAATCCGCCGCATATCATCGCGGCGGCCACGCGTTATGATACCGCCGAACTGGTTCGGTCAGAAAGCTTTTCAGGTCCTGAAGTTGCTGGCCGCTGTCGGGTGCGCGAGAACGATGCTCGTGGCTAGAACGTTGCGTCATCCTGAGGTGCGACGCGCGATCCGCGCGGCGCCTCGAAGGATGGGCCGCCGCCCTTCGAGGCTCGGACTTTGTCCGAGCACCTCAGGGTGACGGCGGCAAGACCTCAACCCCATCCGGCTCTGGTTCGTGCTTCGATGGATGGCTGAAAAGCGAAACGATGACCCAGCTTTCCAACGACTGTTTTGCTGTGGGTCCGCGGGCGATATCGGTCGACGAGGCCGTTGCGCTGATCGCGGCGCGGATCGGCGCGGTGGACGGCATCGCGCCGGTGCCGTTGCATCGGGCCGATGGGCGGGTGCTGGCGGCCGATCTGATCGCGCCGCTGCCGCTGCCGCTGTTCACCAATTCGGCGGTTGACGGCTACGCGGTGAGCAGCGCCGACCTGCAGGCCGATGCCGAGACGATCTTGCCGGTGGCCGGCCGCATCGCGGCCGGCGCGGCCGCCCGGCCGGCGCTGGTCCGCGGCCACGCAATGCGCATCTTCACCGGCGCGCCGCTGCCGGACGGCGCCGATACGGTCTTCATGCAGGAGGATGTCGCGGTCGCGGCGGATGGCCGTGTGGCGCTGCCTCGCGGTCTGCATGGCGGCGCCAATGTTCGCGTCGCCGGCGAGGACGTCGCGGCGGGCACAGTGGTGCTGCGGAACGGCGTCCGGCTGCGACCGCAGGACGTCGCGCTGGCGGCGGCGCTTGGGCAGACCCATCTCGCGGTCCGCCGCCGCATCCGCGTGGCGGTGGCTTCGACTGGCGACGAGGTGGTGTCGCCCGGCGCTGTGCGATCCGCTTCGCAACTGTTCGACGCCAACCGCTTCATGCTGATGGCGCTGCTACAGCGGCTCGGCTGCGATGTCAGCGATCTCGGTATTCTTCCGGATCATCGCGCGCGGATCGCGGATGCCCTCAAGGCTGCCGCGGCGGCGCACGATCTCATCCTCACCTCCGGCGGGGTCTCCACCGGAGAGGAAGATCATGTGCGCGCCGGCATCGAGAGCGTCGGCCGACTGGTGCTCTGGCGCATGGCGATCAAGCCCGGCCGCCCGGTCGCCATGGGCGTCGTCGACGGCACGGCCTTGATCGGTCTGCCCGGCAATCCGGTGGCGAGCTTCGTCGCTTTCGCCTATGTCGTGCGCCCCACCGTGCTATCGCTGGCAGGCGCGCTGCAGACCCGAACCGTCGCGATGCCGGTTCGCGCCGGGTTCGATCACAGCAAGAAACCAGGCCGCCGCGAATATCTGCGCGCGCATCTGCGCCGGGCGGCCGATGGCAGCGTCGAGGCGGTGAAGTTTCACCGCGACGGTGCCGGCATGCTGTCCTCGCTGGTGGAAACCGACGGGCTGGTGGAACTCGGCGGGGATATCACGCGCGTCCTGCCGGGGCAGACGGTCGGGTTCCTGGCTTATTCCGCTCTCGGCTGATCGTTTGGGACTGAACCGCAGCGGCTTTGGATTCGACGCCGGTGTGATACAAGGCGCGGCGATATCGACGCCAACCTCCGCCATCACGCTGGCATTTGCGCGCATGACGCTGACCAAACTCGATCTGACCGGGCTGAAATGTCCGCTTCCGGTGCTGCGGACCCGCAAGGCCTTGAAGGCGCTCGCGCCCGGCGACCGGCTCGAGGTGCATTGCACCGATCCGCTGGCGGCGATCGACATCCCGCACCTGATCGCGCAGACCGGCGATCGTGTCGCGGCAACGCAGCGCCGGGAGGCGACGACGATCTTCATGATCGAGAAGATCGGAACGGCTGCGTCCGGGGATTGCGACTAGGCTCGCCTCATGCCGCCGGCTGCGGCGGCCACGGCCGGTCGGGCCGGTAGAAGATGCCGAGCTTGAGGCTTTCCGCGATGCGCTCCGCCTTGATGCGAAAGGCGGCGCTGATGTCGTCGTCGAACAGTTCGGTGCAGGTCTGGTCGAACAGCTTCAGCCACTGATTGAATAAATCCGGTGTGATGCCGGGCAGGACCATGTGCTTGATCAGCGGATTGCCCTTGTAGCGGCCGGTCGTGAGCATCACCGAGGACCAGAACGCATACATCTTGTCGAGATGCGGCTGCCAGTCATGGATAGCGGCCTCGAAGATCGGCGCCAGATCCTTGTCGGCGCGCACTTTGGTATAGAACGCATCCACCAGTTGGCAGATGCTCTCCTCGGTAATGGTGCTGAGTTTTTCCATCCTGCACATCATCTCGTCACCGCCGTCATTCTGAAACGCGCCTTCGCCCTGGCCGCAGCGTTGTCCTGAGCGAAGTGTTGGGATTCGGAAAGAAATGAGCGGCGTTGCGATTCCGCCGGCGCCGACGCTGGACATTCGCTTGCTGCAGGCCGCGGCCCGCAACGAGGGAATTCCGCGCCGTCCCAGGGAGCCGGAATCTGGTATAGGTCGATTTCACCAGATGGTTGACTACGCCTTCTCTTGCGTAAAATCAATATCCTTTGTATATCTTTAAGCCGATCCTGAGGGAGCCCGACGTTGCGCCTCACTGCTTACACCGATTATTCGATGCGGGTCCTGATGTATCTCGCCCTCAAGAAGGACGGGCTCGCGACCATTTCGGAAATCGCCGCCAGCTATTCGATCTCGAAGAATCATCTGATGAAGGTGGTGCATCAGCTCGGCGTCGCCGGTTATGTCGAGACCGTTCGCGGCCGCGGCGGCGGACTGCGGCTGGCGAAGCCGACCGAGTCGATCGGCCTCGGCGAAGTGGTGCGCCGGACCGAGCCGGACTTCGCGATCGTCTCCTGTTTCAAGCCGATCGACGAGCCCTGCGCCATTCGTCCGTGCTGCGTGTTGAAGAACGCGTTCGAGAAGGCGCGCGATGCCTTCATCGAGGTGCTCGACGGCTACACTTTGAAGGATCTGATCGAGCCGCGCGGCCGGCTGATCCGGCTGCTCGATATCCGCCAGGGCGCGGTGGCCGCGCCGTAGGGCGCTCCGCGCTCCGCCACGGTATTGCCGCAAGATTCCCGGGCCGGAAAATCGGCGCTTATCCCGCTTTGGCGTCGGCCAGTTGGCGCCGCAGCCTGCGCAGTTCTTCGAACTGTCGGGTGACGTCGCGCAAAATCGCGGCGGTGCCCGCCATCTGGCCGTGCGCGTCCTTCAACATCACGATGGTGAATTCCACCGAGATGCGACGGCCGTCCTTGTGCAGGCCCGGCACCGCCAGCAGATCGGCCTCGCCGTAGCGGCTCTCACCGGTCGCCATGGTGCGATGATAGCCGTCCCAATGCCGCGCGCGCAGATTCTCCGGAATGATGATGTCGAGCGACTGCCCCATGGCTTCATCGCTGGTGAAACCGAAGATGCGCGCCGCGCCGGGATTCCAGAAGGTGATGATGCCCTGTCGATCCGTCGCGATGATGGCATCGGACGCGGTGGTGAGCACGGCATCGGCCAACTGCGATCTGTCGACGGGGGAAAGCGTTGGCGCGTGCATCTCAAAATTCCTCATCAGCCAAGACAAACACATGCGTCGATCCGAGTGATAACGGATCGACGCATGTATGCAGAGCCCGACATTGGGCGCATGCCGTTATCTCACCAGCGGCAGGTACTCGAACTGGTGGAAGGGCGGCGGCGAGGGCAGCGTCCATTCCAGCGTGGTGGCTCCGGCGCCCCAGGGATTGCCGGCCGCGCGCTGCTTGCGCAGCAGTGCGTAGGCCATTCCGATCAGGAATACGACGAGACCGGTCGCCGAAATATAAGCGCCGATCGATGAGATCAGGTTCATTCCGGCGAAGGCGTCGGGATAGTCGGCGACCCGTCGCGGCATTCCGGACATGCCGAGAAAATGCATCGGAAAGAATGCCAGGTTGACGCCGATGAAGGTCAGCCAGAAATGCAGCCGTCCCCATGTTTCCGAATACATGTAGCCGGTGATCTTGGGAAACCAGTAGTACCAGCCGGCGAAGATCGCGAACACCGCGCCGAGCGACAGCACGTAGTGGAAGTGCGCCACCACGTAATAGGTGTCCTGGAACGATCGATCGACGCCGGGATTCGCCAGCACCACACCGGTCACGCCACCGATGGTGAAGACAAAGATGAAGCCGACCGCCCACAGCATCGGCGTGGTGAAGCGGACCGAGCCGCCCCACATCGTCGCAATCCAGGAGAAGATCTTCACGCCGGTCGGCACCGCGATCACCACGCTCGCCGCTGCGAAGTAAGCCTGCGCGCTGCTCGACATGCCGACGGTGAACATGTGGTGGGCCCACACCACGAACCCGATGAAGCCGATGGCGATCAGCGCGTAGACCATGCCGAGATAGCCGAAGATCGGCTTGCGGCTGAAGGTCGAGATGACATGGCTGATGATGCCGAAGCCGGGCAGGATCATGATGTAGACTTCGGGATGGCCAAAGAACCAGAACAGATGCTGATACAGCACCGGATCGCCGCCGCCTTCAGGCGCGAAGAATGTCGTGCCGAAATTGCGGTCGGTCAGCAGCATGGTGATCGCGCCCGCGAGCACCGGCAGCGACAGCAGCAGCAGGAAAGCGGTGACCAGCACCGACCATACGAACAGCGGCATTTTGTGCATCGTCATGCCGGGGGCACGCATGTTGAAGATGGTGGTGATGAAGTTGATGGCGCCGAGAATCGACGACGCGCCGGCGAGATGGATCGACAGGATGACGAAATCGACCGCCGGACCCGGATGACCCGCCGTCGATAGCGGAGCATACAGCGTCCATCCGGTCCCCGCGCCATTGGCGCCCGGCTCGCCTTCGAAGAACATCGAGGCGATCAGCAGCGCAAAGGACGTGACCAGCAGCCAGAACGAGATGTTGTTCATGCGCGGAAAGGCCATGTCCGGCGCGCCGATCATCAGCGGCACCATCCAGTTGCCGAAGCCCCCCATTAGGGCGGGCATCAGCGTAAAGAAAATCATGATCAATCCGTGACCGGTCACGAATACGTTGTAGGTATGCGGATTGTTAAAGATTTCGAGGCCGGGATACTGCAACTCCATGCGAATGGCGATGGAGAAGGCCGCGCCGACCAATCCGGCGCAGATCGAGAACACAAAATACATCGTTCCGATGTCTTTGTGGTTGGTGGAGTAAACGTAACGCCGCCACCCGGTCGGATGACTGGCAGCGGCGTGCGATGGGTGGGAAAGTTGATCGGCAGTTGACATCATCATGCGTCCACGGCAAGCCGCCTTGGCTTTGAACCGCGTCGCGGTCACGCCGCAACGTCGGTATCGGCACGGCAACGTCGGAATGCAGGCGATGTTTCACGATCGCAGTGTTTCACGATCGCAGTGTTTCACGATCGCAAAGCTTCACGATCGCCAGCGATGGTGTCGCGATCAGGTGTCGAGCGGATGACCGCTGCATTGCCGTGCGTGCCGATGCTGCGCGGGTTGCCTTGTTGCTCGCCTTGCGCCAGCGGCGAAAGACGAAATGTTCGGCAGTCCTCAAGCGCTCAAAACGTCACCTGATCCGTCGCGCGATGGCGTGTTGCAGCGTTGCTGCCAAAGGCAGTACCCGCCTCTTTGCCGGCTTTGACAAGCGAGAAATATCGAAGACCTGCATCAATGATTTCGATACAGCGCCGTGCGCGTCACATTTGTGTTGAACCCGCGAGCGGAGGAACTTTTCGATGCGCGATCTCATGCATGAAGCCCAATGCGTTGCCGAACACCTCGATATCGTGATCGACCGGATACACCGCGTAAGCGGGAAGCGAGAAGTCCGGAGCGCCCGTGACGACGTGCAGCCGCCCGGAATCGAGATATGGCCGGACGATGCGCAGCGGAAAATATCCCGAACCGCCGTTCTGCAGGACGTGTTGCAGGCCGAGCCACCCGATATTGGCAGCCAGCGCGGCGCCGCCGAAATTGGGAAAGCAGACATTGTGACGCGCATAGAATTCCGGCCCCCATTCGACATAGACATAGCCCGACTGCGGCTCGGGTGCACAGCGCGGGTCTGACGAGACCATGACCAGCCGTTCGTCGAACAGCTTCTCGACCTTCAGCCCGGGACGGCTCTGCGGCGTATAAAGCACGCCGATATCCACGCGCCCCTCGATCAGGCCGCGCATGATCTCCGGTTCGAGTCCGCTCTCGACGCGAATGGCGACATTGGGCCGATGCGCCCGCATCATCGGCAGCCATTGCAGCAGAAACTCCTCCCACAATCCGATCCGCGCGCCGATCGAGAGCGAGCCATTGAAACCTTTCGGGATGCCGACATCATGGCGGGCCTGCTCGACGGTGCGGACGAGAGTGGCGGCATGGCGCTGGAACTGGCGGCCGGCCGCCGTCAGGACCGTGCCCGCCTTGTTGCGCACGAACAACGTGCAGCCGAGATAACTTTCCAGCGCGTGGATACGCGTGCTGACGGTGGATTGGCTGACATGCAGCCGTTCGGCCGCGCTGACGAAATTGCCCGCAGCGACAACAGCCAGGAAGGTTCTCGCGAGTTCGGTGTCCATGATCTTCCGGGATTGTATCGGATCTATAGATATCAAGACCCGATGCATTTTGATTGTCAAAATCGCCTTAAGTCGTAGGCTGAGCGATCTCGGACGGGATTGAGGTCCACACGTTTAGGGCGCGGCATGATTGCCGGGAACCTTTCGCAGGCCCTGCCATCCAACGGGTTGGAGAGGACCCATGGAACAGGCTCAAGATCTTCACATCGAGAACGGTCAGGCATCGGATGCCGATCTGGTGCGGCGCGCAGTGGCCCGCGACGCCAGCGCATTCCGGACCATCATGCAGACCTACAACCGGCGGCTTTATCGGCTGGCGCGGGGCATCGTCCGCAACGATGCGGAAGCGGAGGATATCGTTCAGGAGGCCTATTATCGGGCCTTCACGCATCTTGTGGAGTTTCGCGGGGACTCGTCGCTGGCGACCTGGCTCTCGCGGATCGCGATCAATGAAGCGCTGGGGTGCGTGCGCTCGCAGCGCCCCACCGTCGATCTGGCGACTTTCGAAACCCAGCGCACGCCCGCCGAAATCATTCAGTTTCCTCTCACCTCGAAGGGGGACGACCCGGAACAGACGATGGCACAACGTCAGATTCTGCAGCTTGTCGAGCAAGCCACCGACAAACTGCCCGAAGTTTACCGCGTCGTTTTCATCACGCGCGTGATCGAAGGCATGAGCGTCGAGGAGACCGCCGAAATCCTCGGAATACGTTCCGAGACCGTGAAAACCAGGCTCCATCGCGCTCGCCGGCTGGTGCGCGAGCAACTCGACAAGCAGATCGGTCCGGTGCTGATGGATGCCTTTCCCTTTGCAGGCCGGCGCTGCGAGCGCGTCACCGCCACGGTGATGCGGCGTCTGGGATTGCCTGAGTGAATCTTGCGCGCGCTCGCTGCGCAGCGGCGCGTCTTCTCAACAGCCATGGCCACGAGGCCGCAGGAGATTGTCTGCCATGAGTTCGACCATTCGCGCAGTCGAAAAGCTGGAGCCGTTGTCGATGCCGGAGCCGCGGCCGAGCCGGGCAGAGGTGGAAGCGGCCGTGCGGACCATCATCCGCTGGACGGGCGACGATCCGGACCGCGAGGGACTGCAGGAGACGCCGGCGCGTGTGACCCGCGCGCTGGAAGACTATTTTAGCGGTTATGCTCAGGACCCGACGGAATTTCTCGCGCGCACTTTCGAGGAGGTCGGCGGCTATGACGAGATGATTCTGCTGCGTGGCATTCGCTTCGAGAGCCATTGCGAGCACCACATGGCGCCGGTGATCGGGCAGGCCTGGGTTGGCTATGTCCCGAATGGCCGGGTGGTGGGGATCAGCAAGCTGGCGCGCGTGGTGGATGTATTCGCCCGGCGTCTGCAGGTGCAGGAGAAGCTGACAGCCCAGATCGCCGATGCCATTGATCGAATCCTGAAACCCAAGGGCGTGGCCGTCGTTATCAAGGCATCGCACCATTGCATGACGACCCGCGGCGTGCACAAGCCCGATACCGATCTGACCACCAGCCGTATGCTGGGATGCTTCCGGGATAGCCCGCAACTGCGTCAGGAGTTCTTGATGACGGTGAGCGCCTGATGGGATGATCGGTCAACGCTGTTGCAGTGCGTTGCGGTTGGCGATTGCGAAGGCGCGCGCGATAACGACAGCCGGCCTATCCGGCAGGTTTGAGGCGCAGGATGTTGCTGCTGGGAGAGAACGATGTCGCAGGATCAAACATCGCCGTCGGGTCATGATCTCACGCAAGGGGTGACGCTGGCGGATTTTCGCGATGGGAAATTGTCGGGCCATGTTGGAGACGAGGAGGTCCTGCTGGTCCAGCTCGACGCGGAAATCTACGCCATCGATGCGCATTGCAGCCACTACAACGGCCCCTTAGCGGATGGCCTGGTGGTTGGCGACAGCGTTCGCTGCCCATGGCACCATGCCTGCTTCAGCCTGCGCAGCGGCGAAGCGGTTCGTGCGCCGGCGTTCAATGCTTTGAGCACGTGGCAGGTCGAGCGCAGCGGTGAACGCATCGTGGTGCGCAGCAAGAACCAGCCAGCGGTGGCCGCCCCCGCCGTTACAACGGGCCAGCCGAAACAGATCGTCATTGTCGGTGGAGGCGCTGCCGGATTCGCAGCCGCCGAGATGCTGCGGCGAAAGCAGTTCAGTGGCAAGGTCGTGATGTTCAGCCAAGAATCATCACATCCCATCGACCGTCCGAACCTGTCGAAGGATTATCTCGCCGGCAGCGCGCCCGAGGACTGGATGCCGCTGCGGAGCGAGGACTACTACCGCGAAGCCGACATCGATCTGCGGTGCGATGTCGAAGTTGCGAGTTTCGATCCCGCAAAGCGCGAGGTGATGCTGTCGAACGGCGATACGGTTGGCTATGAGCGCTTGCTGCTGGCCACCGGCGCCGAGCCGGTTCGACTGTCCATTCCGGGCGCAGGCGCGTCGCAGGTCCATACTTTGCGCTCATTGAGCGACAGCCGCGCGATCATCGCTGCGGCCAGCGGGGCAAAACGGGCGCTGGTGATCGGCGCGAGCTTCATCGGCCTCGAAGTCGCCGCTTCGCTGCGTGCGCGCAAGGTCGAAGTTCATGTGGTGGCCCCCGAGAAGCGGCCGATGGAGCGCGTATTAGGCGAAGCGATGGGCGATTTCGTGCGCTCGCTGCACGAGGAGCATGGCGTGATCTTCCATCTCGAAGATTCCGTGGTGCGCATCGACGACAGCCGGGTGACTTTCAAGAGCGGCAATATGCTTGAAGCGGACCTGATCGTGGCCGGCGTCGGCGTGCGGCCGCGTCTGGCGCTGGCCGAGCAGGCGGGTCTCACGCTCGACCGTGGCATACAGGTCGATGCCTATCTGCAGACCAGCATGCCCGATGTTTATGCGGCCGGCGACATCGCGCGCTGGCCCGATATCCATAGCGGTCAGAAGATTCGCGTCGAACACTGGGTCGTGGCCGAGCGGCAGGGCCAGGTTGCCGCGCTCAACATGATGGGACACCGGCGGCGGTTTGATGCTGTGCCGTTCTTCTGGAGCCAGCATTACGACGTTCCGATCAATTATGTCGGTCACGCCGAGCAATGGGACGAGATTGCCGTCGAGGGCAGCATTGCCGATCGCGATTGCCTAGTCCGCTACAAGCAGGGTGGCCGCGTGCTCGCGGTTGCGTCGATCTACAGGGACCTTGCCAGCCTGCAAGCGGAGCTTGCGATGGAGCAGGCTGCGAACGTCGCCGCATAGCGCCAAAAAAATTTCTGGAACCTTCCCGCCCGCGCGCCATCCAATCGGCATTCACAGCGTCACAGACGACCGGCCTCGCATGAGGCCGGCGACAGGAGGATGGTATGTTCGTTCGTCTCAGCGCGGCGATTGCCGCACTATGCCTGCTGGGCACCCCGATTTTCGCGCAGGGTGCGAAGCCCACCGGTCCGCAGATCGCCCATATCGCTTATACCGCGGGCACGATCGACATCAACGCCGCCAAGCAGGCGATCAAGAAATCGAAGAACAAGGCGGTGGTGGCCTTCGCCAAGGACATGGTCCGTGATCACGAGGCCGTCAACAAGCAGGCCTTGGCGCTTGTCCAGAAGCTCAAGGTCACCCCGGAGGACAACGACACCAGCCGGGCGCTGGTGAAACAGGCGGCCGACAAGCAGGCCGAATTGGCGAAACTGAAGGGCGCTGCTTACGACAAGGCTTATGCCGCCAACGAAGTCGCCTACCACAAGGCGGTGATCGGGGCGCTGGAATCGCAACTGATTCCGGCCGCGTCGAACGCCGAACTGAAGAATCTGCTGCAAACCGGCGTCAAGATTTTCCAGGGACATCTGGAGCATGCCGAACATGTCGCAGCGGAGCTGAAATAGGAGCGCGAGATGTTGCCGGGATTGAAATCGCTCGCGGTGCTTGGTCTTGCGTTGGGCGTGACGGGTTCGATCCCGGCGCATGCGGAAACCATCCGCGTCAAGATCGACAAGCTGGTGTTTGAGCCAGCCAATGTTGCCGCCAAGGTCGGCGACACCATCGAGTGGATGAACGGTGACGTTCTGGCGCACACCGCCACCGTCAAGGGCGGCTGGGATGTGATGATCCCGCCCAGGAAGAGCGCCAGCTTCGTTCTGAAGAAGGCAGGCGACGTCGAGTACTACTGCCGCTTTCATCCCAATATGAAAGGGAGGATTGCGATCGCGCCGAAATAGACAGGCACGTGGGCCGGCCCTATCGGGCACGCGCTTTCGCTTTCGAGGGCTTGTCCTTGGAGGGTTTGGCCTTCGACGACCGGGTCTGGGCCTGCTGGCCGAGGAGAACGTCGCGCAGAACGATGGCGTGAACGTGGGAGGTTCCGCGCGCGGCATAAACGAGAGTGATGGGACCGGCTTGAGCGAGCTTGCGCAGTTGCTCGAGCTGGCTGCCTTTGTCTTTCAGTTCGGCGATATAGCGGCGGCGAAACTCGTCCCAATGCTCGGCGTCGTGGTTGAACCACTTGCGGAGCTCGGTGCTGGGCGTGACGTCCTTGGGCCATTGATCGATCGCCGCCGATTTCTTGGTGAGGCCGCGCGGCCATAGCCGGTCGACGAGAATGCGTATGCCGTCTGCTTCGTCCGGTGCGTCATAAGCGCGTTTCAGCATGATATTGGCGGGAAGGATTTTGGGCGGCATCGGACCTCATCCTCGGCTCGTTGCGGGTGCGAAAGGGCGTCGCGCCGCCATTTTCGCCTGATCGTCCCGTGACGCAAACGAGAACTGTCGATAGCTGAATTTGATGCTCCAGATGCGATCCGCGGTCCTCCCTTCTCTGCTCACGCGGGGCGCGCTGTCTCAGGCGCGCCGCGATCCGCTTTGGTCGCGGAGCAACGGACCGGTCCGCCCGGTGCCGAACGTTCCATCATATTGTTCTGCCGTGTTTTTCTTAGAACCAGCCGGTTTCTTCCCGTTCTGAAAGCGGTATATTCGGGCATAACGACGTGGCTCTCCGATGGGCCATCGTGGCGCGCAATAAGCCGAAGAGGCGGATGATCGCGGGATCCGGTGGAGGAGCGTTTTGAAGAACTATCGCGCCTGGGATGAGATGACCGCGCGGGGCATCATCGAGGAGACGAAGTTGATGCCCGGCGCGCTGCTGCCGATCCTGCATGCCCTCCAGGATGTCTTCGGCTACATCGTCCCTGAATCCGAATCCCTGATCGCCGACGCGCTGAATATTTCGCGTGCTGAGGTTCATGGTGTCGTGACGTTCTATGCCGACTTCCGAACCGTGCCGCCGGCCGCGCACGAACTCAAGCTCTGCCGCGCCGAGGCCTGTCAGGCGATGGGAGCCGACCGGCTGGCCGCTCACGCCTCCGCGCGTCTCGGCATGGCCATGGGTGAGATCACGCCAGATGCAAGGCTTTCGCTGGAGCCGGTCTACTGCCTTGGGCTCTGCTCCGTGGCGCCATCGGCGATGCTCGATGGACGCGTCGTCGGCCGGCTCACCGAAGACAAGCTTGATGCGTTGCTGGCCGAGGTCGCGCGATGACCTTGCGACTCTATATCCCCGCGGATGCCGCCGCCGTGGCGCTGGACGCGGACCGGATTGCGGCCGCGCTGCAGGCAGCGGCGATGCGGCAGGGGCTCGATATCGCCATCACCCGCACCGGCTCGCGCGGCCTGCACTGGCTCGAGCCGCTGCTGGAAGTCGCGACGGCGGAAGGTCGCGTCGGTTATGGGCCGATGCGCGTGGACGACGCCGATGCGGTGCTTGCCGCCCTTGCGAGCCATAACGCACATCCGCTCTGCGTCGGCCTGGTCGAGGAGCTGCCGTTCCTAAAACGGCAGACCCGGCTGACCTTCGCGCGCTGCGGCATCATCGATCCGCGCTCGCTGGACGACTATATCGCGCATGGCGGCTACCAAGGCCTCGCGCGGGCGCTGGAGATCGGGCCGGCAGCGACCGTCGCGTCGGTGATGGAGTCCGGATTGCGCGGGCGGGGCGGCGCCGGCTTCCCGACCGGCATCAAATGGGACACCGTTGCGAAAGCCGAGGCTCCGCAGAAGTATATCGTCTGTAACGCCGACGAGGGCGACAGCGGCACATTCGCCGACCGCATGATCATGGAAGGCGATCCGTTTGTCCTCATCGAGGGCATGACGATTGCCGGGATCGCCACCGGCGCGACGCAAGGTTACATCTATGTTCGTTCCGAATATCCGCATGCCATCGCGACCATGAATGCGGCGATCGTGGCGGCGCGCCGGGGCAACAAGCTCGGCCGTGCCGTCGCGGGCTCGGCATATCATTTCGATCTCGAGGTGCGTGTCGGCGCCGGCGCCTATGTCTGCGGCGAGGAAACGGCGCTGCTCGACAGCCTCGAAGGCAAGCGGGGAACGGTGCGTGCCAAGCCGCCGCTGCCAGCGCACAAAGGCCTGTTCGGTTGCCCGACGGTGATCAACAACGTGCTGTCGCTGGCGAGCGTGCCGATCATTCTTGAAAAAGGGCCGGCCTTCTATCGCGATTTCGGCATGGGCCGTTCGCGCGGCACCATGCCGATCCAGTTGGCCGGCAACATCAAGCATAGCGGACTATTCGAGGTGGCATTCGGCATCACGCTCGGCGAACTGGTCGATGAGATCGGCGGCGGCACCTTGAGCGGCCGGCCGGTGCGTGCCGTGCAGGTGGGCGGTCCGCTCGGCGCTTACTTCCCGCGCGAACTGTTTGATACGCCGTTCGACTATGAAGCCTTCGCGGCGCGCGACGGGCTGATCGGCCACGGCGGCATCGTCGTGTTCGACGACACCGTCGATATGGCGAGGCAGGCGCGGTTCGCGATGGCGTTCTGCGCGGTGGAATCCTGCGGCAAGTGCACGCCGTGCCGCATCGGATCGACTCGTGGCGTTGAGGTCATCGACCGCATCATCAACGACGAGCAGCGTGCGGCTAACATCGAACTGCTGAAGGATCTTTGCGAGACGCTGAAGTTCGGCTCGCTCTGTGCGCTTGGCGGGTTCACGCCGTATCCGGTGATGAGCGCCATCACCCATTTTCCAGAAGATTTCGGCATCACGCCGCCGCGGCGTCAGGCCGCGGAATAGGGCACCGATCATGTCATTTGTGGAAGAGATCGATTACGGCACGCCGCCCTCACCCTCTACCGAAATGGTGACGCTCACCATTGATGGCCGCGCCGTCACGGTGCCGGCCGGCACTTCGATCATGCGCGCGGCGATGGAAGCCGGGGTCGAGATTCCGAAGCTCTGCGCGACCGATATGCTTGATGCGTTCGGCTCGTGCCGCCTGTGCCTGATCGAGATCGAGGGCCGCGTCGGCACGCCGGCTTCCTGCACCACGCCAGTGGGGGAGGGGCTTGTGGTGGCGACCACATCGGAGCGGCTCGACCGGCTGCGCAAGGGCGTGATGGAGCTGTATGTCTCCGATCATCCGGTCGCCTCGCTCGATCCCTGTCAGCAGAACGATCTGGAGCTGCTCGATGTCGCGGCGAAGGTCGGCCTCACCGAGAACCGGTATGGCTTCGATGGCGCGCGCCATCGCAGCACAGGGCTCGATATCTCCAATCCCTATTTCATGTACGATCCGGAGAAGTGCATCGTCTGCTCGCGCTGTGTGCGGGCCTGCAACGACGTGCAGGGCACCTTCGCGCTGACGATCACCGGGCGTGGATTCGATTCGGTGATGGCGGCGGGCTCGGATCAGCCGTTCCTGGAATCCGACTGCGTCTCTTGCGGCGCCTGCGTGCAGGCATGCCCCACTGGCTCGCTGATCGAGAAATCTGTGGTGGAGATCGGCAAGCCGGAGCGCTCGGTGGTGACGACCTGCGCTTATTGCGGTGTCGGTTGCGCCTTCAAGGCCGAGATGAAGGGCGAGGATGTCGTCCGCATGGTGCCTTACAAGGACGGCAAGGCCAATCACGGCCATTCCTGCGTCAAGGGTCGCTTCGCCTGGGGCTATGCCAATCACAAGGAGCGCATTCTCAAGCCCATGATCCGCAAGCGGATCAGTGACCCGTGGCGTGAGGTGAGTTGGGACGAGGCCATCGCCTATACGGCCTCGGAGTTCAAGCGCATCCAGGCCAGGCACGGTATCGGTGCGGTCGGCGCGCTGACCTCGTCGCGCTGCACGGATGAAGAGACGTTTCTGGTGCAGAAGCTGGTGCGCGCCGGTTTCGGCAACAATAATGTCGATACTTGCGCACGCGTGTGCCATTCGCCCACCGGATACGGCCTTGGCACCACGTTCGGTACGTCGGCCGGCACGCAGGATTTCGATTCTGTCGAACAGACCGATGTGATGTTGCTGATCGGCGCCAATCCGAGCGATGCGCATCCGGTGTTTGCCTCGCGCATGAAGCAACGCTTGCGTCAGGGTGCGAAGATCATCGTAATCGATCCGCGCAAGATCCAGCTGGTTCGTGCGCCGCACGTCGAAGCTGCGTTCCATCTTCCGGCATTACCGGGGACCAATGTCGCGATCCTGACCGCGCTGGCCCATGTCATCGTCACCGAAGGACTTTGCGACGAGGCGTTCATCCGCCAGCGTTGCGATCTCGACGCGTTCCAGTATTGGGCCGCGTTCGTCGCTGAGCCGCGCAACAGCCCCGAAGCGCTGGCCGCCACGATCGGTGTTGCGGCCGAGGATATTCGCGGCGCCGCGCGACTCTATGCAACCGGCGGCAATGCCGCGATCTATTACGGTCTCGGCGTCACCGAGCATAGCCAGGGATCGACGGCGGTGATGGCGATCGCCAATCTGGCGATGGCCACCGGCAACATCGGTAGGTCAGGTGTCGGCGTCAATCCGCTGCGTGGCCAGAACAACGTGCAGGGATCGTGCGACATGGGATCGTTTCCGCACGAGTTCTCCGGATATCGTCACGTTTCCAACGACGCGGTGCGCGAGCTGTTCGTGAGGGACTGGGGCGTGCCGCTGGAGCGCGAGCCGGGCCTGCGCATCAACAATATGCTGGACGCAGCGGTCGACGGCACGTTCAAGGGACTCTACGTGCAGGGCGAGGACATCATGCAGTCCGACCCGGACTCGCACCACGTCGCCGCTGGCCTCGAGGCGATGGAGTGCGTGGTGGTGCAGGACCTGTTCCTGAATGAAACCGCGAACTATGCCCATGTCTTTCTGCCCGGTTCGACGTTTCTCGAGAAGGACGGCACCTTCATCAATGCGGAGCGGCGCATCCAGCGCGTGCGCAAGGTGATGGAGCCGAAGAACGGCATGGCGGACTGGGAGATCACCTGCGCTCTCTCGAACGCTCTCGGTTACCCGATGCACTATGCGCACCCGTCCGAGATCATGGACGAGATCGCGCGGCTGACGCCGACATTCGCAGGAGTCTCGTTCGAGAAGCTGGATCAGTTCGGCTCGATCCAGTGGCCCTGCAATGACAAGGCGCCGGCCGGCACGCCGGTGATGCACATTGGCAGCTTCGTGCGCGGCAAGGGTAACTTCGTTATCACGGAATATCTGCCCACCGCCGAGCGGGTGGGGCCGCGCTTTCCGCTGCTGCTCACGACGGGCCGGATCCTGTCCCAGTATAATGTCGGGGCTCAGACCCGGCGCACCGCGAATGTGGTCTGGCACGACGAAGACGTTCTGGAGATCCATCCGCACGACGCCGAGGAGCGCGGCATCGTCAGCGGCGCCTGGGTGAAGCTGGCGAGCCGCGCCGGTGAGACGACGCTGCGGGCGCTGGTCACCGATCGCGTCGCGCCGGGCGTGGTCTACACCACGTTCCATCACCCCGATACGCAAGCCAATGTGGTGACGACTGACTATTCGGATTGGGCCACCAACTGCCCGGAATACAAGTGCACGGCAGTCCAGGTCGCGCTGTCCAATGGCCGCTCGCAATGGCAGGACGACTATCGTGCCTTCGCTGATCAGAGCCGGCGAATTGCCCCGGCCGATGCCGCCGAATGACGGCGCCGGCGGAAGCGCGCAATTCCGGTAGGAGCGATCGATGGCATCCGACAGGCTGATACAGATGGCCAACCAGATCGGTTCGTTCTTTGTCACGCAACCGCGCGTCAGCGCGCCGGAGGCAATTGCCGATCATCTGCGCCGGTTCTGGGATCCGCGAATGCGCGATGCAATCCGGCAGCATCTGGATAGGGGCGGCGCCGGCCTCGATCCGGCCGTGCGCGAGGCGGTGCGGCTGCTGGGGACCTCGCCCGAACGGTGAGGCGCAAGGCGGCATTGCCGGGCCTGACCCGCCTGCGGGGCCGAAGCTCCTTCGGCGCGGCGAAGGCCCGGGAATCCATCATCCTTTCGAAGAAAATGGAGGCGCGGATCAGGTCCGCGCATGACGGAGGAGCGCTGCGTCAAAGTGTAGAGCCAGTGACGCAGCGCTTTGCTTTTATAGTTTCGCTGCGCGCAGCCGCAGCGCGTTGCCGATGACGCTGACCGACGACAGCGCCATCGCCGCCGCGGCGACGATCGGCGACAGCAGCAGCCCGAAGGCCGGATAGAGGATACCGGCCGCGATCGGCACGCCGGCTGCGTTGTAGATGAAGGCGAACAGCAGGTTCTGGCGAATATTCTTCATCACCGCCGCCGACAGGTGTCGCGCCTGCACGATGCCGTTGAGATCGCCTTTCAGCAGCGTGATGCCGGCGCTTTCCATCGCGACATCGGTGCCGGTGCCCATGGCGATGCCGACATCGGCGGCGGCGAGCGCCGGCGCGTCATTGACGCCGTCGCCCGCCATCGCAACGATGCGGCCTTCCTCGCGCAGCTTGGCGACGATGGCGCCCTTGCGCTCCGGCAGAACCTCGGCCTCGACCTCGGCGATGCCGAGTCTCTTCGCAACCGCAGTGGCCGTGGTGCGGTTGTCGCCGGTCAGCATGATCACCTTGATGCCGTCAGCGGCCAGCGCCTTGAGCGCAGGTGGCGTTGAAGCCTTCACCGGATCGGCGATGGCGATGATGCCGGCCAGCGCGCCGTCGATAGCCACGTTGATCACCGTCGCGCCGTCGCGCCGCAACTCTTCAGCCTCGGCGGAGAGCGCATCCGTCGTGATGCCGTTCTCGTCAAGGAATGCGGCGTTGCCGAGCAGGATCGTCCGTCCTTCGACGCGGCCGCGCGCGCCTTTGCCGGTGGGCGAGTCGAAATCGTCGACGCGGGCGAATGAGAGTTGCGTATCGTTCGCCGCGTGAACGATCGCTTCGGCGAGCGGATGCTCGCTGCCGCGCTCGACGCTTGCGGAAAGACGCAACAGTTCCGCTTCATCGAAACCGGGCGCGACACGCAGCGCGACCACGGCCGGCTTGCCCTCCGTCAGCGTACCGGTCTTGTCCACCACAAGCGTATCGACACGCTCCATCCGCTCCAGCGCCTCGGCGTTCTTGACCAGAAGACCGGAGCGCGCGGCGCGGCCGACGCCGACCATGATCGACATCGGCGTGGCGAGACCGAGCGCGCAAGGGCAGGCGATGATCAGCACGCTGACCGCGGCTACGATGCCGAAGGTGAAGCGCGGCTCGGGCCCGAATGTCGCCCAGGCCGCGAAGGCAATCAGCGCCGCTGCAATCACCGCCGGCACGAACCAGCCGGCAACGCGATCGGCGAGGCGCTGAATCGGCGCCCGCGAACGCTGTGCCTGGGCCACCATTTGCACGATCTGTGACAGCAGCGTTTCGCGGCCGACTTTCTCGGCCCGCATGATGAAGCTGCCTGACTTGTTGAGCGCACCGGCGATCACCTTGTCGCCGACATCCTTGCTCACCGGCATCGATTCGCCGGTCAGCAGCGATTCGTCGAGACTGGAGCGGCCTTCGATGATGGCGCCGTCAACCGGTACCTTCTCGCCGGGACGAACGCGCAGGTGGTTTCCGACATGAAGGCTGTCGATCTCGACTTCGCGCTCGCTGCCGTCGGCTTCGACCAGTCGTGCTGTTTTCGGCGCTAGCGCCAGCAGCGCCTTGATGGCGCCGGATGTCGCGTCGCGCGCGCGCAGTTCCAGAACCTGCCCGAGCAGCACGAGCACGGTGATGACCGCGGCAGCTTCGAAATATACCGCGACGGTGCCGTCGTGATTGCGGAATGCATCGGGGAAAACGCCGGGTGCCAATGTGGCAACGAGGCTGTAGACGTAAGCGACGCCGGTACCCATCGCGATCAGCGTGAACATATTCAGGTTGCGGGTCTGCAGCGATTGCCAGCCACGCACAAAGAACGGCCAGCCGGCCCACAGCACCACCGGCGTCGCGAAAGCAAGCTGGATCCAGCCGGATAATGCGGAATCGACCAGGCTATGGCCGGCGAGATGCGCGCCCATGTCGAGCACGACGACCGGGAGCGACAAGGCAAGGCCGATCCAGAACCGGCGCGTCATATCCGCGAGTTCGTGGTTCGGCTGGTCGTCGAGCGTGACCACATCGGGTTCGAGCGCCATACCGCAGATCGGACAACTGCCGGGGCCGACCTGCCGAATCTCGGGATGCATCGGGCAGGTGTAGATGGTGCCTTCCGGAACGACGTCCTGCCGCGGCTTGGGATCGAGATAGCGCTGGGGATCGGCGGCGAACTTGGTGCGGCAGCCGGCGGAGCAGAAGTGATAGATGTGATGATCGTGCTCCAACACGTGCTTGCGCGTGGCCGGATCGACCCGCATCCCGCAAACGGGATCGATCACGCGGCCATCGTCACCCGCCGTCGTGTAGGAGCCGTGCGCATGATGAGCGTGACCCTGCGTGGAATGATGCGCGTGATCGTGCTGCGCATGCCCCTGGTCGTGCTTGTGATCGCCACCGCAACAGGATGATGACGCCTCCGATTCCGTCTGCACGATGCCATGGCTGCAGCATGATGAGGCCGCGGCCGAGTTCGGCTGCGAAGCGGCATGAGTGTCGTGGTTGCGGCATGCGCCGTGCGTTTCGCCGCTGGCCTTGAGTTCTGTCGACATGATCGATCCGATCTGTGCTTGATCTGTATACCCTAGGGGGGTATATAACGGGCATGAGAAACGAGATCAAGGCCTCGGTGGCCAAACGCTTGAATCGGGTCGAAGGACAGGTGCGCGGCTTGTCGCGCATGGTCGAAGAAGATCGCTACTGCATCGACATCGTCACGCAGATATCGGCTGTGCGCGCGGCGCTCCGCCGGGTCGAGGAAGAGGTGCTGCGCGATCACGTCAGCCATTGCGTCGAGCACGCGATCGCCAGCGGTGACAAGGCCGATCAGCGTGCCAAAATTGCTGAACTGATGGCGGTGATCAGTCGCGCCGAGCGCTGAGCGCGGTCGCGCGCTGTTTGAGCAGAGCGTTTTGTTTTGACGGCAAGGCTGGCATCCACGTCTTGGAACATCGCAACAGGAAGACGTGATGGCCGGGCCCCGCCTGGTCATGACAACGCATGATCTCCTATCTGAACGAAACCGCTTTATTCCTGCAATAGAAAGCCCCGCGTCCGGACGGATGCGGGGCTTTGAGGCTTGGAAATAGAGTAGTGTTGCGTCGTTACACGCCGAGATAGCGTTGCAGGATTTCCGGGGTCGCCTTCAATTCTTCCGCCGGACCTTCATGGACGACGTGACCGTTGTTGATGATGTAAACGCGGTCCGCCAATGCCAGCGTCGCGGCAAGATTCTGCTCTACCAGCAGAATGGTCTGGCCGGCCGCCGCCAGTTCGCGGCAGGCATTTACCAGATCGCGGACAATCACCGGGGCGAGGCCTTCGAACGGCTCGTCCAGCAGGATGATCTTCGGGTCGCGGATCAGGGCACGTGCGATGGCCAGCATCTGCTGTTCGCCACCGGAGAGGTCGGTGCCGCGGCTGCCGCGCCGTTCCTTGAGTCGTGGGAACATGGCGTAGATACGGTCCAGCGGCCAGCGGTTCTTCGCGGTCAATCCGGCAAGAACCAGGTTCTCCTCGACATTCAGGCTGCCGAACACTCGCCGTTCTTCATGCACGAGCTGCATGCCGTGCTGCGCGATGATGTGGCTGGGCTTTCCGGCGATCTCGTTGCCATCGAAGATGACGGAGCCGGCGCGAGGCTTCACGACGCCCATCAGGCTTTTCAAGGTGGTGCTCTTGCCCGCGCCGTTGCGGCCGAGCAGCGCCACCACTTCGTTCTGTTCGACTCTCAGACCGACATCGAACAGGATGTGCGAATCGCCGTAGTAGGCGTTCAGTCCGTTGACTTCGAGCAAACTCATTGTTCGAGCACTCCACCGAGATAGGCTTCCTGCACGGCCGGATTGCTTTTGATCTGTTCCGGAGTGCCTTCGACCAGGACGCGGCCTTCCTGCAGCACGGTGACCTTCTCAACCAGTTCGAACAGCGAGTCCATGTCATGATCGATGATGATCATGGTGCGGCCCTGACTGATCGAGCGGAGCAGCTTGACGGTTTCGACGCGTTCGCGGGGGCTCATGCCGGCGAGCGGTTCGTCGAGCAGGAGCAGACTCGGCGAATTCGCCAGCGCGAGGCCGATCTCCAGCCGGCGCTTCTCGCCATAGGCGAGTTCAGCCACCGGCGTTTCGGCGCGCGCAGTGAGATTCACCATTGCCAGTGTCTGGTCGACCTGCTTCGTCAGCCCCGGCACCTTGTCGATCCGGCGGAACAAATCGAGCTTGAACTTGCCCCGGAGCGCGGCGAGCACCGCGATGGTGACGTTCTCGCGCACTGTGAGGCGGGTGAAGAGCTGGTTGACCTGATAGCTCTTGGTCAGACCGAGCTGGCAGACGTCGGTGACGCTCTGTCCGGTGATGTCGTTGCCTTCGAAGACGATCTTGCCGGATGTCGGCGGCACTTCGCAGGTCAGCATCTTGAAGAACGTCGACTTGCCGGCGCCGTTGGGCCCGATGATGCCGCGAAGCTCGCCGTGATTGACCGTGAAGTTGATGTCGCTGTTGGCGGTGAGGCCGCCATAGCGTTTGGTCAATCCGGTGGCCTGCAGGATCGGGCCCTGATAGCCGTCGGTTTCCCGCGTGCGGACCGCGAGCTGCGCGACGTCGGCGGCGACCGGAGCGGGGACGTCGCCGGCGGCTTCCGCAGCTTCTGCCGCTTCCGCGGCGGCGCGCTGGGCGGCTCTCTTCCCCGTCACCAGACTGTAGAGATCGACGATGCCACCGATGATGCCGCGCCGCAGGAAGCAGACCAGCAGCACGAAAATCAGGCCGAGCACCAGCTTCCACGCGGCGCCGAGACCGAGCGCCGCCTGCAGGAAGTCCTGCAGAAACAGCCAGATGGTCGCGCCGAGCAGCGGTCCGAACAGCGTCCCGGTGCCGCCGATCGCGGACATCATGACCAACTCGGCCGAGGTGTGGAACATGAAGGCGTCCGGCGGCATGAACGCCTGCATCACGCCGAGCAGGCCGCCGGCAAATCCTGCATAGGCGGCGGCGATCACGAAGGCGGTCAGCTTGTAGCCGTGAATGTTGTGGCCGACCGCGGAGGCGCGTAGCGGATTGTCGCGGATCGCGCGCAGCGCCGCGCCTACCGGCGAGCGGATGATGCGCAGCGCGATGACGATGCCGATGAAATACCAGAAGGCGAGGAAGATGTAGAGCGACCAGCCGCTGGAGAAGGCGATCTTGGTGAAACCGAGATCAAAGGACGGGCTCGGCACGCCGGGCAGGCCGTTCTCGCCGCCGGTCCAGTCCGCGAGCGGGTTGAACTCGACGAAGTAGAACACCTCGCCGATCGCGACGGTGATCATGGCGAAATAAATGCCGGTGCGGCGAAGCGCGATCAGGCCGACCAGATAGCCGACCGCGGCGGCCGCGATCATGCCGAGAAACAGGGCGGTGACCACATGCGGAAAGCCGGCCTGGGTCAGCAGGTAGGCGGCGAAGAAGCCGCCGGTGCCATACAGCGCCGCTTGCCCAAACGACAAAAGGCCGGTGAAGCCGAACAGGATGTCGAAGCCGATTCCGAACAGGCCCCACACCAGGATGCGGTTCACCGTATTCGGCGCAAAGCCGAGATGCGGAAGAATGAAGGGTGCGAGGATCAGGCCGACGGCCGTCAGCGTCTCGACTAAAAAACGACGTTGATTGATCATGATGAAACCGTTCTATCCGCGACTCTGTGAGCCCATCAGCCCATGCGGCCGCAGCACCAGCACCAGCGTCATCGCCGCGAACAGCATGACGTAGGCATAGCCGGGGTTGATCATTGACGTGATGCTGATGATTTCGCCTGCGATCAGGCCACCGATGATCGCGCCCGGAAACGAACCGACGCCACCGATCACCACCACCACGAAGGTCTGCACCAGAATGGCATCGCCCATATCGGGCGTCAGCGACACCACCGGCGCATTGACGATACCTGCAAAGCCTGCGGCCATCGCGCCGATGCCGAACACCACCATGAAGACGCGGTAGACGTTGATGCCGAGCGAGGCGACCATCACCGAGTCCTCGATGCCGGCGCGGACGATCATGCCGATCCGGGTCTTGTACAGAACCAGGAAGAGGGCGAGCAGAGCCGCGGCAATGATCCCGACAAGCGCGAGGCGGTAGGTCGGATAGAACATGAAGCCGAGCGAGGTGATGCCGGCCAATGCTTTCGGTGCCGGCACCGTCAGCGACAGGCTGCCGAAGGCGAGGCGCACCAGTTCGACCATGACCATGCCGATGCCGAAGGTCACCAGCAACTGATCTTCGTCGGGGCGGCCGTAGAAGTGGCGAATGATCACCAGTTCCACCACGAGGCCGACCACCATCACGAACAGCGAGCCGAAGATGATCGCGAGAATGAAGGAGTCGGTATACGTATACGCGACGTATCCGGCATAGCCGCCGAGCATGAACATCGCGCCGTGCGCGAGGTTGAGGACGCCGAGTGTCCCATAAATGATCGTCAGGCCGGATGAGATCAGCGCCAGCAGAGCGCCGAGCACCAGCCCGTTGAACATCTGCGATATGAAATTGCCCCAGTTAATCACCGTCGACCTCGCGCACGGAGTGAAGGAGTAGCGCGTCCCCGGCGAAAAGACCCTCGGGTCTCGCCCGAGGGTGGAATCCGCACGCCGTGACAAACGCGAATCAGTTCTGAAATTCGAACGCACGATCCGCCGAACGGATCGTGCGTCTGTCGAGGATCAGGTGTAGTCGCCGAGATTGCAGCCGAACGCATCCGGTTTCTGCATCAGGCCTTCGCCCGGGACGATTTCGACGACTTCGTAGAAATCTTCCTTGTTCTTCATGTCGGCAGGCTTCTTGCCCTTGACGATGATGACCGGGCGAACGCACTGGTGATCCTGCGGGCGGTAGTAGACCTCGCCGAGCAGCGACGGGATCTTCTCGCCCTTCTCCCAGGTCTTGATGATGTCCGGCGGATAGAAGCTGCCGGTCTCCTCCACCATGCGGGCCCAGTGCAGGAAGCTGACATAGCCGTTCTCGGCGCCCCATTCCGGCTGGTAGCCGTACTTCTTGTTGAAGGCCTCGTTGAACATCTTGGCCAGCGGATACTTGTCTTCCACGGTCCACCAGTAGTCGGTGGCGCAGTACACGTCGGCGAGCAGGCCGCCGCCGACTTCGCGCGCCAGGAACGGGATCTGGTAGGGCACCGCCAGCTTCATCTTGTCGAAGATGCCGAACTGCTTGGCCTGCTGGATCGACAGCACGGCGTCATGGCCCCAGTTGACGTTGATCAGGACGTCAGCGCCGGAGTTGGCGACGTTGAGGAGATAGGACGAATAGTCCGGCGCGCCGAGCGGCGAGACCTGGTTGGTCACCGTGGTCCAGCCGGCAGTGGCGAGATAGTCCTGCATCGACTTGGTGACGGTGTGGCCGTAGGTGTAGTCCGGCGTCAGGTAGGCGGCCTTCTTGTTCTTGCCGAAGGCCTTCACCAGCACCGGGCCGATCGCGGCGGCGGCGGTCTGTCCGAAGAAGTTCTGACGGAAGCCGTAACGCACGCAGTCCTTGCCGGTGGTGTCGTTGGAGCCGGAAATGCCGGCGACGTAGAGCACCTTCTCGCGCTGCGCCAGCTTGTTGAGCGCGACCGCGACGGCCGACGAAGTCGAGCCGGTCATCAGCACGATCTTGTTCTCGGTGATGAAGCGCTGTTCCGCCTGCACGGCCTGGTTCGGCTTGGCCGCGCTGTCCGCGACCAGCAGTTTGACTTCCTTGCCGAGCACGCCCTTCGAAGTCTTGGGCGAGAGCTTCTTAGCCAGTTCATGTCCCTGATTGAGATGCTCGACGGCCAGCTCCATGCCCTTGAGTTCGTCTTCGCCCTGCACGGCGTAGGAGCCGGTGCGCGGCACCGCGGCGCCGATATAGATGGTGTTGCCCGACGAGCCGGCGGGGTAGGTCCCGATCGGCGGATGATCGGCCGCATAAACCGGCATCGAGAAACCGGGGATCAGCACACCACCGGCGAGGCCGGCGCCCGCTTGCAGCAGCGTGCGGCGCGACATCGCCGTCTTGAATTCCTGATCGCCTGTTAAGCGCTTTACCATGGGTTTCCTCCGAAAATATCTTTGTTGACGTCTGCCGATTGCAGTCAGCTCGAAATCAGAACGTCAGAAATCATGGATTGGCGTTGCCACCTTGATTTCCGTGGTCCTTGGCTCCTTGGAGCCGTTCCGTGGGCTTTCTGTCAATTTCACTTTGGTCGAAATCGAAGCGCGCGGATATTAGAACAATGACTAATAAGACAGACGGATCAGAAATTTAATTCTCGCGCGATGGAGCGGATGCTCAACTTCGGAAACGGTCGTGCGCCGCGAAGATGGATTCGCGTTGACGGAAACATCTAGTCCGTCACGAGCCCCGCCATGACGAGTTGTTGGTTGCGTCTGAACGAAACTGCTCTGGCGTGACGCCAGGCGCGTTACGCGCGCGAACGCACTCGCCGCAGCATTTGCTCGACGTGTGCGATCGGCGTTTCCGGCGTGATGCCGTGGCCGAGATTGAAGATCAGTCGGCCATCGGCGTAGTTCGCCAGCACGTCGTCGACGGCCTGATCGAGCGTGTCACCGCCGGCGATCAGCGCGAGAGGATCGAGATTGCCTTGCACCGCAACACGATTCTGCACGTGATCACGGATCAGTTTCGGCTCGGCGGTCCAGTCGATGCTGACGGCGTCGACGCCGGTGCGTGCGACATAGGACGGCAGTTGCGCCCCCGCGCCGCGCGGAAAGCCGATGATCTTGGCGTCGGGCACTGCGCGACGCACGCCCTCGATAATGCGGCGCGTCGGCTCGATCGACCAGCGTTCGAATTCGCGCGGCGGCAGCACGCCGGCCCAGGTGTCGAAGATCTGCAACGCATTCGCGCCGGCGGCGAGTTGCTTGACGAGATAGCTGATGGACGCGTCGACCAGCACGTCGATGATTCGCGCGAAGGCTTCGGGATGCCGATAGGCCAGCAGCCGTGCCGGCGCCTGATCCGGCGTGCCGCGTCCAGCGACCATGTAGGTCGCGACCGTCCATGGTGCGCCGCAAAAGCCGATCAACGCGACCGATGGATCGAGTTCACGCCGCACCCGGCGCAGCGCCTCGTAGACCGGCGCGAGTTTCGTATCGTCGGCCTGCGACGCAAGCCGCGCGATCAATTCCGGCGTGTCGAGCGGATCGAGCCGCGGCCCTTCGCCGGCCTCGAAACGAACCGAGCGGCCGAGCGCATGCGGGATCACCAGGATGTCGGAGAAGATGATCGCGGCATCGAACTTGAAGCGGCGGATCGGTTGCAGCGTCACCTCGGCGGCGTAGTCCGGCGTGAAGCAGAGATCGAGGAAGCTGCCGGCCTTGGCGCGCAGCTCGCGATATTCCGGCAGATAACGGCCCGCCTGCCGCATCATCCAGATCGGCGGCACGCTTTGGCGTTGGCCGCGCAGCACCTCCATGAAAGGTTGCGTCACGGGTGTTGCGATCGAAGACGAGTTTGCCAAAGCGGCGATCCTTGCGGCTCAGAAATGAAGTATCGGCGGTTACGCTAGCCCGCGTCGGTGGCGAGGCCGACCGCCCATAGCGCGAAGGCATAGACCACGGCAACCTCATCGAGACGATCGAAGCGGCCGGAGGCACCGCCGTGGCCCGCGCCCATGTTGGTGCGCAACAGCACCGGCCCGCCGCCGCGCATGGTGGCGCGCAGCCGCGCGACCCATTTCGCCGGTTCCCAATAGGTGACGCGCGGGTCGGTGAGGCCGCCCATCGCGAGGATTGCCGGATAGTCCTTCGCCACGACATTCTCGTAAGGCGAGTAGGAGAGGATCGAGCGGAACGCCGCTTCGTCGGTGACGGGGTTGCCCCACTCCGGCCATTCCGGCGGCGTCAGCGGCAGCGTGTCGTCGCGCATGGTGTTGAGCACGTCGACGAACGGCACTTCCGCGACGATGCCGGCGAACAGATCGCCGGCGCGGTTGGCGACCGCGCCCATCAGCATGCCGCCGGCGCTGCCGCCGTGGCCGACGATGCGTTTTGCTGATGTATATTTCGCGGCGATCAGCGCGCGCGCGCTTGCGGCGAAATCGTCGAAGGTGTTCGGCTTCTTCTCGCGCTTGCCGTCGAGATACCAGCCCCAGCCCTTGTCGGAGCCGCCGCGAACATGCGCGATGGCATAGACGAAGCCGCGATCAACCAGCGACAGCCGGTTGGTGGAGAACGACGCCGGGATGGCATGGCCGTAAGAGCCATAGCCGTACAGCAGCAGCGGCGCGGAGCCGTCGAGCTTGGTGTCCTTCCGATGCAGCAGCGATACCGGCACCTGCGCGCCGTCCCGCGCCGTCGCCATGATGCGCGTGGTGACGTAATCGGCCGGGTTGTGCCCCGAGGGAACGTCCTGCCGCTTGCGCAGCACGCGGGTGCGGCTGACCATGTCGTAGTCGTAGACTTCCGACGGCGTCGTCATCGACGAATAGGAAAAGCGCAGGTTGGTGGTGTCAAATTCGTAGCCGCCATGGGTATCGAGCGAATAGGCGGCCTCGTCGAAAGCGATGCTGTGCTCGCTGCCGTCCGTGAGATCGCGGATGACGATGCTCGGCAATGCATTGGCGCGTTCCAGCCGGACCAGATGCCGCGAATACAACTCGAAGTCGATCAGATAGACGCCCGGACGATACGCGATGAGATCGCGCCAGTTGTCGCGCGACGGCGAAGCCAGCGGCGCGGTCACGATCTTGAAGTCGATGGCGTCGTCGGCATTGGTGAGGATGAACAACTCGTCGCCACGATCGGCGAGGGAATACTGCACGCCCTCTTCGCGCGCCGCGACCAGCCGGGGCGGCGCGTCGGGATTGGCGAGATCGAGCAGCCACTGCTCCGAGGTTTCGTGGTCGCCGCCGGCGATCACGCCGAAGCGGCCGCTGGCGCTTTCATGGATGTGGGTGAACCAGCCGGTGTCCTTTTCCTCGTAGACCAGCTTGTCGTCCGTCTGCCTGGTGCCGAGCCGGTGCAGGAAGACCTGCATCGGGCGATGATTGTCGTCGAGCTTGACGTAGAAGAAGGACCGCGAGTCCTTGCACCACACCACGCCGCCATCGGTCTGTTCAAGGATGTCGGGGAGGTCTTCGCCCGTCGCCCAGTCGCGCACGCGGATCGTAAAATATTCCGAACCGCGCGTGTCGGCGCTCCAGGCTTCGAGTTTGTGATCCCAGGAATGGCTGGCGTCACCGAAGTTGAAGTAATCGGTGTCCTTCGCCAGCGCGTCGCCATCGAGGATGGTTTCCTCGATGCCACCGTCGCGCGGGGTGCGGACGAAGATCGCGTGCTGGCCGCCTTCGCGATACTTGCGGAAATAGGCGAACGGACCGTCCTTGGACGGCACGCTGGAATCGTCTTCCTTGATGCGCCCGCGCATTTCGCTGACGAGCCGGCGTTGCAGGCCGCTCGTGCCGCCGAGCACGCTCTCGGTAAAAGCATTCTCGGCGTCGAGATAGGCGCGGATATCGGCGGGCAGCACGGTAGGATCGTGCAGCACCTCCTGCCAGTTGTCGGCCTTCAGCCAGGCGTAGTCATCGGTCAGTGTCGTGCCGTGCAAGGTGAAGGATTGCGGCCGCTTGTCGGCGATCGGAGCTTTGGTCGTGGTGTCGTTCATCGAATGATTTGCCTGTTCATGCGCCGACATTGTCGGCCAGCGAGCGGATCGCGGCGGCGGTGCCGCCTTCGCCGTGCGTAATGCGCAGCGCGCGCAGAGCCATCTCTACCACGCCGAGCGTGCCGAGAATCATCGGCGCGTTGACGTGGCCCATATGCGCGATGCGGAACGCCTTGCCGGAGAGATCGCCGATGCCGGTGCCGAGCACCACGCCGCACTTACCCTTGCAATAAGCCTGCAATGCGGCCGGATCGCAGCCGCTGTTGACGCGAACGGTACTGACGGTGTCGGAGCGCTCGGTTGCATTGAGAATGTTGAATTCCAGCACCTCGCCCTGCGCCCAGACCTCGATGGCGCTGCGCACCGCGCGGGCCAACAGGCGGTGCCGCGTGAACGACGCATCGAGTCCCTCCGCGAACAGAAGGTCGAGCGCCTTGCGCAGCGCGAACAACAGATGCACCGGCGCGGTGCCGGCGTATTTGTGATAGTGCTCGAGCCCCTCGCGCGCAGTCCAGTCCCAATAAGGCGTGCGCAGGCCGGCATGGCGATGCCGCTCGCGCGCGCGATCGTTGGCGGCGACGAAAGCGAGGCCGGGCGGCGTCATCAGGCCCTTCTGCGAGCCGGACATCGCGACGTCGACGCCCCATGCGTCCATCTCGAACGGCAGGCAGCCGAGCGAAGCGACCGTATCGACCATGAACAGCGCGTCATGACCGGCGGCCTTGATGGCGCGGCCAATCGCGGCGATGTCGTTGACGACGCCGGACGCGGTATCGACCTGCACCACGAGCACAGCCTTGATCCGGCGTTGCGTGTCCTGCCGCAGCCGCGCCTCGACCTCGGCGGGCCGCACCGCGCGGCGCAGGTCGCCCTTCAGCACCTCGACCTCGACGCCGGTTGCGGCGGCGGCGTCGCCCCAGCCGATGGCGAAGCGGCCGCTTTCCAGCACCAGAACCTTGTCGCCGCGCGACAGCGTGTTGCTCAGCGTCGCTTCCCACGCGCCATGGCCGTTGGCGATGTAGATGTAAGTGCGCCCGGCGGTGCGGAACAGCCGCTTGAGATCGCCGAGCAGGCCGTCGGTGAGTTGCACCATTTCGTCGGAATAGATGTCCAGCGCCGGGCGATGCATCGCCTGCAGCACCTCGTCGGGCATCGTGGTAGGGCCGGGGATGGCGAGAAATTCCCGCCCCGCGCGAACGACCATCGTGGGACTTCCTTGTTGTTCTTGCAGTCCGTCCTGCTTGGCACGGCGAGGCCGCGAATTAAAGTCTTTCCGCTGAATGCCCGATATCGGGACGGAACATGGGCACGGCGGGTTGGCGATTATTTGCGGATCGCACCTGCGATAGCCTGCCAGATCTGGTCCTTGAGCTGGATAGCGAGCGGGCTGGCGATATCGATCACCGGCGTGGCGTTTTTCCGGCAGTTCTCGACCAGCCGCAGCACCCAGACTTCGCCGTCGGTGTAGTAGGGATCGCCGCCGCCGTTGCGGCCGGCCAGTGTCGGACCGACGCCGGTGACCTGATACTTCGCCATCACCATGCCGGCGGCCTCAAGATCGGTTGCAAGCGTCGCGCGCTCGGCGTCGATATCGGGCGCGATGTGATGGGTGACGGCGCCGGTGTAATGACTGACGCCGACGGCGCGGTCGAAGGCGGCGTCGCCGAGCCAGACCGGGCGATTTTCCGCGCCGCGCTCCAGCACGCGCCAGAACCGGACGTGATGGCGCCGATCGGCGCTGCCGCCGACCTGTTTTTCGAAGGCCAGATCCTCGCGGCGGCCGAGGTAATAGAGGTTGCTCACCGGCGCCTCGCGATAGGGCCGGCGGAAGATCACGCTGCCGGCGATGCCGATGCTGGAGCGGATCGAGATCGGCACGGCCGGCGACCAGCCGGCTTGCTTCATCGCGCAGGCAATATCGTCGCGCGAACCGATCAGGCCGACATTGATCGGATCGCCGGGAATGCCTTGCGCGGTGCGGGTCACCATCGGCAGGCCGGCAAGACCCTTCTGATGTTCGTAATGCGTCCACAGGATCGGCAGCAGCATATAGGCGATCAGCCCATAGAGGCTGAGCAGCATCAGCACCAACAGCACGGTCTGCCGCACGCGGCGGTGCTTGCGTCGCGTTTGCGAAACACCATCGTTGTCATCAGGGGCGATCAGTTTGCCAGCCCGTTGTTGCGCGCCGCGATGCTCTCATGAGGCGGCGATGCTGTCACCGTCGCGTTTCGCGGCAGCCGGCGGCTTCGGCATCCTCCACCGAGCAGAACCAGCGCGTGCCTTTGCTGACCTTCATCTTGATCTGGGCATACCAGCGGCTGGTGGGACGGTGATAGATGCACTGGCCCGAGGTGTTGACGTTGCCTTTGATGCGGCAGGCCGGCGACGGCGGCAGCGGTCCGGACGCCGACGCCAGCAAGAGACGGCGCACGTTCTCCTTCGGTTTCGCGGCGCCGAGGATCGGCGCATTTTTTCTGCGCGTCCGCCAGTCGGCGGGTGCGAAGAATGCGCCCTGCCAGAGACCGGCATTGGCGGCCTGGGCCTGCTTCTGCTCGGCCTCGTAAGTATGCGCGCCGCGAAACGCCAGCGCCCAGCCGTTCTGCACCAGCCACTTGTGAATGTCTTCGCCGTCGACGGTGCACTTGGCCAGCGTGCGCGCGCGGCGGTCGAGACGCATCAGGTGGCAGGTCCATGGCTTGTTACCAACCTGGCTCGCCAAGGCGTCGTGCGCGGCGATACCGCATTTCCACGGCGCACCCTTGGCATCGAGGCACAGTTGCTGCGGCGAGGGGGCATCGATGCCGGCGAGCTTGATGCGAATGTTGTTGATGCTGATCTGATCGGCGCTTTGAATCTTGGGAATGCCAGTGACATCGGCTGCGTGCGCCGCGGTCGCCAGTGCCAGCATCATCGTGACGAAAAACGTATGTTTGAACATCAACGGGGCCATCAACGAGGAGGACGATCTGCGAACGAGCGCATCGTCGGGTGGTCTTTGACTGAAGGTCGGTCGCGAGATATCGGACGATGATCTTTGGTGGTGATGGATGTCCCGCCATTCTGGCGGTCATCAAACCATCACGCAAGACGCCGCGCGCGGAGCGCGCCGGTGGCCGCTGTCACGTTCGTGAGATCGCCAATGCGCGCCGCGCCAGTGCGAGGCCCATCAGGACGAAGGCTGAGGTGACTTCGGGGCCGCCGACCAGGATGCGCGTCGGCGTCTTCATCTTGTTCCATTCATAGGCCTTGAACGGACCGCGCCGTCCGCCTTCGCCAAGCTGGCGAAGGATGACATGGAGCGGCCCCATGAAGCTCTCCGGATCCGCGCCGAGATGACCGAGCGCGATCAGCGCCAGCGCCGCGTCGAACGGATTCATCTCGTGAGTGATCAGTTCGTCACGGACATAAGCGAGCACTTTCTCGCGAATGACAGCGAACGCATCGCCGGGATCGAGCGCGCGGCGCGCCGCTTCCGGCAACGCCATGAAGGCCGCGTAGCAGCGGCCGAAATAGGCCGAGTAAAGTTCGGGCAGGTAATAGATGTGCGAGCGCGGATCGGCGAATGCGCCGCTTTCCGCCAAGCGCCGCTGGAACGCGATAATGCCGTGGATCACCGCGAGCCGCGACGGCGTCTCGACGATCTTCCAGCGCGCGCAGTTACGGAACGAGACTTCCAGCACGTCGAGATTGAGCGTCGGATCGAGATCGTTGCCGTAGGGGCGTTCGCCGGCAAGATTGTCGATCCAGGTGACAATGCCGCCGCGATAATCGACGTGATCGTTGAGCGGAACGGTGACCAGCGGTTCATTGTCACCGTCCTGCCCCTGATAACCGGCGTAGAAATCGAGCAGCGGCTGGTCGAGCAGCGGATCGCTGCTGCCGGCCTGCAGCGCCGCGGAGAACGAGCACGCGGTGGTGTCGCAATCCGGCACGTAGATGCCGAAGCCGAGGTCCTGCTTGATCTGCGCGAAGAAGCGGCTGAAGCGCGGATGCGGCGCCGGCGCCAGCGCGGTAATGACGTCGAAGGTGTTGCCGTCGCGTCCGTACACGGTTTCGCGGCTCGGCCCCAGGCAGAATTCGGCCATCGCGTCGATGGCCACACGCGCGTGCGTCTGTTCGTCCGGCGCGGCGAGGCCGGTTTCGAGATAGCTCAATAGCGCCTCGATGAAGAAGGCATCGTAATAGGCCGAGCGATGGCGGATCTGCACCGGCTCCCACATCGGCTCGGCGATGCCGGTCCATGGCGGATTGATCAACTGCCCCGCCGGCGAGCGCGCGATGAACACGCGCGCCAGATTGAACAGCAGCGTGGAGTTCTTGTAGCCGCGGGCGTTGAGCCCGGTGAGCGCCGCGAGAAAGTCGGTGCCGCGCAGGTCGGGATCGCCAATGAGGTTGAAAGCCGCATAGGTCGGCAGAAAGCCGTTCCTGGCGTAGGAGCGCAGCAGGTGCTGGCCGCAGGTGCGGATCGCGGCTTCGATCTCGGCCATTGGCGGCGGCGAGCTTGGCGCGGTCCATGGCTTGGGGCGTGGGTGATGCAGCCGCACCGTATCGACGAGCGCGGCCACCGGCTGGCCGATCGCGGCCCAATCCGGTTCGCGATCGTCGCGGGCCCGGGTCAGCGCCGCCCGCAGCGCCTGCAGCCGACCGTCATCGCGCAGTTCGGGCAAACCCGCCCGCCGCAAGAGCGGCTGAAGGGCCGGGTTTCGCAAGGCCGTCCGATAGAATTTAGCCAGATGAGCGTCGCCCGGCAGGGACCGGCGGCCGGAGGGGCGCAGCACCGGATCGCAGACCTCGTAAAGCGAGGGTCCGTCCTTGCCGGCGGTGAGGGCGCGCCACGTGGCGCCGGCGAAATACCGCACATCCGTCAATTGGTTTTCCGCCCCTGTCTGCCCCGGCCTAACGCTCCGATGTGGTCCACCGAAGCTTCAATCGTCGCGCACTCAACCCGCAAGCCTTTGAAAATTGTCATGAATCAATCGAAATTACAAATGTGATGCGGGTCACTGTGGAGAAGTGAGGCCCGCGTCATGGTTACGGCATGAAAGGGCCGCTCCGAAACAGAACGGCCCCAGCCCAAGGGAGCGTGTCATGTCGACGATCTTCACCCGGTCCTGTATCCGCGCCGGCCTCTGCAGCCTCACGGTGATCGGTTCCCTGGCTGCTTTCGCTGCATCGGCAAGTGCCTATACCAGCGAGCAGCGCATCGCCTGCACCCCGGACGCCTTCCGCCTCTGCAGCAGCGAGATCCCGGACATCGCGGGCATCACCGCCTGCATGCGCAAGCAGAAGGCCAGCCTGAGCGCCGCCTGCAAGGCGGTCTTCGACAAATAATGGCCGGGGTTGTCACGCGGATCGGAAAGACGGTAACTCTTTGTTATACCGCAGTGCCGCAAATCGAGCACAATTGGTCTGCAAGACCTGCGCAACCCTCAACCTGAATGCGAGTACCGGCGCGCGTTCAACGCTGCGACGGATGACGAGGACCTGCACGTCTATGAAAATTCCAAGTTTTCGCGTTTCGCGCCGGTCGGCTGTCGTTTTCGCAGTGATGGTCGGGACGCTCTCGCTGGCGATCGGCGCCCACGCCGCCCTCTACAAGCGCGCCAGCGAGCCCGCCAAGGCGGCGTCCACCGTCGCGCCGGCGGCCAATGGTGCCTCCAAGGTGGCGCTGATTATCGGCAACGGCCGTTATCCGGACGCCACCGCCCCGCTGGCCCAGCCGGTCAACGATGCCCGGGCCCTCACCGCCGCTCTGCAGCGGGACGGTTTCGACGTCGAGACGGTGGAGAATGCCGACAAGAATGAAATGCGCGGCGCCGTCGAGCGGCTCAAGGCGAAGATCCGGCCGGAGTCAGTGGCGATGTTGTTCTTCGCCGGCTATGGCGTGCAGGTCGGCCGCGAAAGCTACATGATCCCGGTCGACGCCGCGATCTGGAAGGAAGCCGACGTCCGGCGCGACGGCATCAGCATCGAAGCCGTCCTGGATGCGATGAAGCAGCGCGGCGCCCGCGCCAAGCTGGTGGTGGTCGATGCCTCGCGGCGGAATCCCTACGAGCGCCGGTTCCGTGCGTATTCCCACGGCCTTGCGTCGATCAGTTCGCCCGACAATGCGCTGATCCTGTCCTCGGCGGCACCGGGACAGGTGGTCGATGACGGCGATGGCCAAAACAGCCTGCTGGTGTCGGAACTGCTAACCAATCTCAACGCGCCGGCCGCGGCGGTGACGGCGGTGTTCAATAAAACCCGGCAGGCGGTGGCGCAGGCCTCCAACGGCAAGCAGGTGCCCTCGGTGTCGTCGTCGCTCCTGGACGACGTCCATTTCCACACCGCAGGCGCGGATCTCGCCAAGGCCGGCAGCTGAGCTGCCCGGCCGGGCGCCGCTCCTTTTGATCTCCTGCGAGTGCTACTTCTTCGTCGTCTCGGCGACGATCGGACGAACCGGATCGCCTTCCCGCAGAAGGGCGCCGGCGCGGACGACGACGGTTTCCCCTTCGGTCAGGCCTTCGCGGATTTCAACCTGTCCTCCGGACATCAGGCCGGTTTCGACGCGCCGGGTCTCGACGCGATCGCGCCGCACCACCTGCACCACCGTGCCGGCGCTGCTATAGAGGATCGCGGTCAGCGGCACCGAAATGCCGCAGCTCTCGCCCGTCTTGATCGAGGCGCGCCCGGACGCGTTGACCAGCAATGGCCGCTTCGATGTCACGGCGACAAATGCATGGCCAAGCTGGCTGTTCGGGTCCACGGTCGCGCCGATCTGCCGCACCTGTCCCTTCAGTTCTTCAATGCCGTTGATCCTGATGATGGCCGCCTGATCGACTTTCAGCTTGGCGAGATCGCGGGTCGGCACCTGGACCGCGAGGTCGAAATCATTGCCGGTGATGATACTGAACAGGGCTTCGCCCTTGCCGGAAGCCATGGCCCCGACCACCGCGGTTGACGCGCCGACCAGGCCGGCGGCGGGCGCCTGCACTGTGGTCGATCCGCCTTCGGGCTGAGCGAGCTTGGCCATGGCCTGACCGGCCGTCACTGTCTGTCCGACATCGACCAGCACCTCGAGCACCTTGAGGCCGGGGCGCTCCGGCCGCACCGCGACTTCCTGGCGCGGGATCAGGAAGCCGAAGGCTTCGACCACATCGGCAAAGCACGATTTCGCGGTGGTCAGCACCGTGACCGCCGCGATGTTGTTCGGCGCTTCTGCGGCGGCAAAACCGGATTGCGGCGCCGCGCCCATCAGCGCCGCGGCGAGGACTGCAACGCAAACCGCTTGGCTGGGACGGTGCAGCAACGGCGGGCGGGCGGCAATGCGATTCATCAAGGATTCCGGTTTGGCAGAGACGATCGGACCATAGACTATTGAAGCGACGGAGCAGCGCCAAGAGGCTCGGTCCGGTCACCGTGGTCGCGGCACGCTGGTCGGCCTCAACGCCTGGCGAGTTCAGGAGGTCTGGCCGAACGAGCGGACCTCGGCGCCGGCCTCCGGCTGGGAAGTGCGCCAGCGCAGAATTTCCACGGCCGCGATCGGGTGATGAAAGCCCTTCAGGCTGAGGGGAGCGGTAGGCTTCGCCTCGACGAGGGATTCCACCATGCCATAGGTCCGCTGGCTGACGATGATCTGTCCGGCGTTGGCCTCGCTGGACAGCCGCGACGCCAGGTTGGTGACGCTGCCGATCGCCGCATATTCCAGGCGTCGCTCGAAGCCGATCTGCCCCAGCGTGGCATAGCCCACGGCGATGCCGACGCCGAAGCCGAGATCGTGGCCGCGATTGCGCCACTTGCGGGTCAGGGTCTCGATATTGTCGCGCATCTCGATCGCCATTCGCACCGCGCGCTCGGCGTGATCGGCAAACGGGAGCGGTGCGTTGAATAGGATCATCACGCCATCGCCGGCATAGCGGTCGAGCGTGCCCTCATAGCGGAAGATCAGTTCGCCCAGCGCCGCGTGATACTCGCGCAGCACGTTCATCGCTTCTTCCGGCTCCGAGCTCTCGGTGAAGGCGGTGAAGCCGCGCAGGTCGCAGAACACCACGGTGACTTCGCGGCGATGGCTATTGAGCAGCGAGTCGTGGCCATCGGAGGAGGCGATCAGCTGCGCCACCTGCGGCGCAAGGAAACGCTCCAGCCGCCGGATACGCTCGATTTCGGCAAGCTGTTTTGCAACGCGGTCCTCCAGCGAACGATTCCAGTGCAGCAACTGATCGGTCTGTTCCTGCAGCTTGTCCGCCTGCCGCTGCACGGTGTCGCGTGCCGTCGCCAGTTCGCTGACCGATCGGGCCAGATCGCGCGTGCGCTCCGCCACCTTGGATTCGAGGCCCGCATAGGTTTCCTGCAATTGCCCGGCCATGCTGTTGAACTGGTCCGCCAGCTCCTCCAGCTCGTCGGTGGTCCTGACTTCAATGCGATGGCTGAAATCGCCTGCGCCGAGTCGCCGCGCGCCGGCGCGAAGCGCCTTGATCGGGATCAGCATTCGCCGCGCCAGCAGGATGCCGGCAAGGATCGCAACACCGAGGCCGAGCGCGGCGAGCAAGGCGATGCGCACCAGAAGATCGCGCACCGGCGCCAGCGCCTGCGTCGTCGGCTGCTCGAACACCACATGCCAGCCGAGCTTGGGCACGATATGCGCCGCAGTGAGCACGGAGCGGCCGTCCTGCGACGTTCCGACCTCCAGCGGCGAGGGATCGGGCTTCAGCAGCGCCGCGATCTGCGGCCGCGCGGAGAAATCCTGCCCGATCATCTTCGCTGAACCCGAATGCGCCAGCACCCGGCCCTTCGGATCGACGATGTAAGCGGTGGTGAGCTTGCCGGCCTGCGCGGCATCGACGAAGTCGCCAAGGAAGCGCAGGTCGATACCGGCGACGGTGACGCCGGCGTCCTGACCGGAATGCGCCACCGCGATCGACATCGTCGGGTGACTGTCGTGAAACGTCACCGGCGCGAAGGTCGCGCCCTTGGCGACGCCTTGGGTGAAAGCGATATCGCGGGAGAAGTCGGCACCGCCGTCGAGGGCGACGGCGGTGCCGGTCATGCGCAACTGCTCGCGGCCTGCACCGTCGAGCTTGGTGAGCTGGGTGATCGAGGGCTGCTGACTCAACAGCTGCGCATAATCGTTCTGGCGCTCCGTCATGGTCGTGCTGCTGGCGCGCGTCACCCAGCTCACCTGCCGCTCGAGGTCGGACATCGCCAGCGAAATGCGTCGGGCGGCCGCTTCGGCCTTGTCCGCCATCGCGCCGGTGAGGCTGGCTCGCGTCTCGCGATAGATCATCCAGGTTTCGAGCGCCGCGTTGACCGCGAGCACGAACAGCACGAGGCCCACGAGGGACACGACATATTTGGCGAACAGGCCGCCCCGCCGCCACCAGCCTCTGTCGTGTTGCCCCGCCATTCCGTTCCTCTTGCACGGGTGGTGCGCAATTGCGTCGCAGCTAAACCGCATCCGGCTGGACCAACAGTCCTCTCGCGTCATGCGGGCTTGTCCCGGCATCCACGTCGGATGCCAAGCTCTAACACAATTCGGTCTGCCGGATGCTGGTCCTGATATCGGCCTTGGCTGCGTAGGGCTCGCGGCGGACGCGTCAGCGGCCGAACAACTGCTTGAGGAGGCCGTTGATCGCCGAGGCGCCGCCCGGCGCATCCTCCTGGTCGGGTGTCGATCCGGGCGGCTGCCGTGTCCCGCCCAAGCCCTGCTGGATCAGTCCGTCCAGCGTCTCGCCGAGGCTTTGGCCCGGCCTCTTGGGGTCGGCGCCGAACAGGCCTTGACCCAGTTCGCGCAACCTCGCGTAAGCCGCGTCCGGATGATCCAGGATGCCGGCCACGTCGGGGTAGATTTGCGGCGATGTCCATGGCCCTTCGATCACGACGGGAATGCCGAGCCCGACCGGATTGCCGGCGCCGCCCTGACCTTCCAGCGACATCACCAGCTTCGGCTCCACCCGCAGAGCCAGCGCCTTGCCGGCGAGATCGACCGTGCCGCCACCGCGCATCCGGACCAAGGAGCCCAGCAGCACCACGTCGGTGGTTTCGGCCTTGCCCTCGGCGATCCGGAAGGATGCGCTGAGTTGCGACAGGTCCGTCGCCTGCACCTCGTCGGCCTGCCAGCCTTTCAGGGTGCCGGCGGTCAGCGAGCGGATCATCTGCGCGACATTGAGGCCGCGAATCCGGCCATCGCGGAAATCGAGGGAAGCCGTGCCATCCAGCGCGGTCATGACGGCGCGCGGACTATTGCCAGCCGACCTGGCCGCGATCTTGGCCTGCAGCTTTCCCTCCAGATAATCGAAATCTGCAAGACCCGTCAGCAGCGGCCCGGCGCGGACGCCGGCGAGGTCCGCCTGCACTACATAGCGCGGAGTGGTGCCCGCCGCATCGATGGTGAGGTCGCCGCGGGCGAGGCCTTCATAGAGTTCGAGATTCTCGAATTGTGCGGTCAGGATGCCGCGGTTCAGCGTGGCGCCGAGGGCGAGCGGCGCAATCTGCAGGTCGCCGATCGCGAGGCGGGCGGCGGAGAGGCGCAGCTCTGCGTCGACATAATTGAGCCCGCTCAGATCGAACGGCGTGTCGCTCCAGGGCGCGGGGCTGGCGGAGTTCGGTGCGCCCGCGGCCGATGGTTTGCCGATCGCGAGATCTTGAGCGTCGAGATCAAGCTTCACCAGCGGCTTGCTGGCGAGATCGACCGAGGCCCATCCGGTGAAGGGCTTGCCGCCCAGCGCACCGCTGATGCCGTTGATCCGCAACATCGTGCCGGCCAGCCGCACGTCGGCTTTGGCGGTGAGCGTATCGGACAACAGGCTCGGCGCCGCGAAGGTCATCTCGACCGGAATATTGCCGCGTCTCTGCGCCGCTGCCGGCATACTCGCCTGCAGTTCGAGCTTGAGTGGGTGCGGGCCGGCGCGCGCGCTCAAAGACACGGCGGCGCGGCGGTCCGCGTCGAGCGTGACGGTTGCGGCGATCGCGTCGATGCGGTCCTCGATCTTGTCGCGCGGATTGGAGAAGACCACCGCGCCATCGCTGACGGTGATGCGCGCGATGCGCAATTCCGGGTCGGTCGAACCGGAAGAGAAGCCGGCGCTGGACGCGGATGGCTTCGCCGGTGTGCGCTCGCGCAGCAGCGGCAGATAGGCGACCGGCTTCTCGAGAGTGAGATGGGTGATGACGGGATTGCCCGACGTGATGCTGCCGAAGGGCATCTCGATCCGCATGGACGCGATCTCGAAGCGTTCTCCGGCACCATCCTTGGCGGGCTTCGACAGCGTCACCCCGTTCAGCGTCAGGGCCAAGGACGGCCAGACGGTCATACGAGCGGCTCCGGTGACGTCGATCTCGTAGCCGGTGTCCCGCGCAATCCGTTCCTTAAGAGTTGAGGACAACAAGTTGGCAGGAAGGCCGGCCGTGAGCACGATGACAACGAGGAGGACGATGGTGGCAGTCAGCGTGCCGGCGATCTTGAACATCTTCATCGTCAAATCCGACCCCGCAAGGATTGTCGTCAAACGCATGTAGAATGTCGGTGCAGTCGATAGGGCGGTTCAGCGTTCTCGCATGATGACCGGTGAACTGCGGCCTGGCCGTGAAGATAGAAATAACGCAAGGGGGCTGCAAACCTGTGTGACCTGTGACACACTTACGCAAGCGCGCTCGGTGGCCCTCGCGTTCGGTGAACCGGGACAAGTCAGGCGGAACTTCGGCAATGAGCAAACAGGCTGAATTCGCGGTCATTCTCAAGATGAATCCGATGTTCGCTGAATTGGGCGCCGACGAGCTGCAGCGGATTTCCAGTCTCTGCCACACGCAGCAGCTTGCGACGGGCGAGGTGCTGTTTCAGAAAGGCGATGAGGGCGACGCGTTGTTCGGTGTGCGGCGCGGGCAGATTCGCATCGAGACCGGCTCGTCCGACGGGGCGCGACTGACGCTGAATTTCCTCGGCCCCGGCGATCTGTTCGGCGAGGTCGCGGTGCTCGACGGCCAGAGCCGCACGGCGGACGCTACCGCGGGTGAGCCGACTGAACTGTTTGTGCTGCGCCGCGAGGATTTTCTCGCACATCTCGAGCGCGAACCGAAGGTGGCGGTGAAGCTGATCGAACTGCTCTGCCAGCGCATCCGCTGGATGAGCGAGCGCATGGAGGAATCGGTGCTGCAGCCGCTGCCGGTGCGGCTCGCGCGCCGGCTCTGCGCGCTGGCTTCCGATTTCGGCTCGGAACTGCACATCTCGCAGGAACAGCTTGGCGTGTTCGTCGGCGCCGCGCGTGAGAGCGTCAACCGTCAATTGCAGCAATGGCGCAAGGACGGCATTCTCGATCTGCAGCGTGGCCGCGTGCTGCTGCTCAACATGACGAAGCTCTCCGCCGTGGCGCGGAACGATTAGGACTTGAGACTTAGCAATGAGTTTCTTTTCGTCATGCCCGGCCCTGTGCCGGGCGCCCACGTCTTCACGATAGATCGGCAGGTTAAAGCGTGGATGGCCGGGACCATAGGCGAGCGAAGCGACGCCGTTCTTCGAACGGCTAAGCTCGGCCATGACGAGAAAAGCGCGCGTCGCTTGCGGTTTCTCGCAATGACGTATCACGTCGCCTGCTTGTGCTCGACCGCCGGCGGCTCAGCGTCGTCCTCGCCGCGCGAGGAGATCACCTTGCCGCCGAGGCGGACGAAGAAGCGACCGACATCGTCCATCAACAGGAACATCGCCGGCACGAAGATCAGTGATAGCAGCGTCGAGAAGATCAGGCCGCCGATCACCGCCAGTGCCATCGGCGAGCGGAATTCGCCTCCGGCGCCGAACGCCAGCGCGCTCGGCACCATGCCGGCCGCCATCGCGATGGTGGTCATCACGATCGGGCGGGCACGCTTCTGGCCGGCGTCGATGATGGCCGCATCGCGCGCCATGCCGGCGCGGATCGATTCGATGGCAAACTCCACCAGCATGATGGCGTTCTTGGTGACGATGCCCATCAGCATCAGAATGCCGATCCACACCGGCGTCGTCAGTTGCTTGCCGGTGAGCAGCAGCGCCATGATCGCGCCGCCGATCGAGAGCGGCAGCGAGAACAGGATGGTGATCGGTTGCAGGAAGGTGCCGAACAGCAGAACCAGCACCGCATAGACCATCATCAGGCCGGCGCTGATCGCGGTGGCGAAGCCGGCGGACAGTTCGTTGAGGCTTTCGGCGTCGCCGGATTGATTGACGCTGACATTCTTGGGCAGACTCTTCATCACCGGCAAATCGTAGATCGCCTTCAGCGCATCGCCGAGCGCGGCGGTGCCGACGAGATCCGCTGTCACCGTCGCCTGCCGTTCGCGGTCGTAGCGATTGATGCTGGTCGGGCCTTGATCCAGCGTGACGTCGGCCACGACCGAGAGCGGCACGCCGCCGCGGCCGCCGCCGACCGGCACGCGCAACTGCTCCAGCACGCGCAGGTCGCCGCGCGCGCTGTCCTCGAGTTGCACGCGGATCGGCACCTGGCGGCCGCCGGCATCGAATTTGGCGAGCGCGGGGCCGACATCGCCGATGGTGGCGACGCGGATGGTTTCCGACAGGCTTTCGGTGGAAACGCCGAGCCGCGCGGCGAGATCGGCGCGGGGCTGGATGCGCAGTTCGGGGCGATCCAGCGCGGTTTCCGAGATCACGTTGGCGATCAGCGGAATCCGCTTCATCTGGCTGGCGAGTTCGCTGGCGACGTTGGCGACGATGTTGCTGTCGGCGCCGGCCACCACCAGCGAGATGGCGCGCAGGCCGTTCTCGTCGAGGAACCAGTAGCGGATGTCGGGAACGCTTTCCAGCTCCTTGCCGATCGAGAGTTCTAGCTCGCGCTGGGTGATCTTGCGGTCGCTTTTCGGCGTGTAGTTGATGATAAGCGCGGCGCGCCGCACCTCGTAGGTGCCGGGTGGAATGTGGCCGCCGTCCACGAATACGCTTTTCACCTCGGGCCGCTTGCGCAGCCGCGCGACGATGTCCTCCGTCACCTTCTCGGTATAGGCGAGCTGCGAGCCGGGCGGCAATTCCATCGCCAGCAGCGAGCGCGCGGTGTCCTGCGCCGGCAGGAAGCCCTGCGGCAGCAGATGGATGCTCCAGATCGAGGCGGCGAACACCAGGAGACCGAGCACCACGGTGAGGAAGTAATGCTTCACCGACCATGTCACGAGCCGCGTATAGGCGCGCAGCACGCGGCCCGGCGCCGGCTCCTCATGGGCGTGGTGCTTGAGGAAATAGGCGGCGAGCACCGGGGTGACGAAACGCGCTGCGAGCAGCGAGAAGAACACCTGCACCGACACCGTGATGCCGAACTGCTTGAAGAATTGCCCGGCGATGCCGGACATGAAACTCGCCGGCGCGAAGATCGCAATGATGGTGAGGCTGATCGCGATCACCGCGAGGCCGATTTCGTCGGCGGCCTCGAGCGCCGCGCGGTAGGGCGATTTGCCCATCCGCATATGGCGCACGATGTTCTCGATTTCCACGATCGCGTCGTCGACCAGGATGCCGGTCGAGAGCGTGATGGCGAGGAACGAGACGAGATTGAGCGAGAAGCCCAGCATGTCCATCGCCCAGAATGCCGGAAAGATGGAGAGCGGCAGCGAGATCGCGGCGATCACTGTGGCGCGCAGGTCCCGCAGGAACAGGAACACCACGATCACCGCGAGGATCGCGCCTTCGAACAGCGTCGAGATCGCGGCTTCGTAATTGCCCTTGGTGTAATCGACCGAGGTGTCGATCAGCTTGAGATCGACGTCGGGATACGCCGCCTTCAGCGCCTCGATGCGCTTCTGCACCGCTTCCGCCACCACCACGTCGCTGGCGCCCTTGGAGCGCTTGATGCCGAGCGCCACCACCGGCTCGCCGTTGAAGCGCGCGAAGGTGCGCCGATCGGCGATGGTGTCGGTGACGGTGCCGAGATCGTCGAGGCGTAGTTCGCCGCCGGCCGGCAGGCTGATCATGGTGCCGGCGAGGTCCTGCAACGTCTTCGCGCCGGCGAGCGTGCGGATCGCTTGATCGTTCTTGCCGATTTCGGCGCGGCCGCCGGCGAGATCGACATTGGTGCCGCGCAATCGCCGGCTGACGTCCAGCGCGGTGAGCCCCGCCGCCTGCAAGCGGTCGGGATCGAGCGAGACCAGAATTTCGCGCTCGACGCCGCCGATGCGCTCGACCTGCGCGACGCCGCGCACGCCCTGCAGCGCGCGCTTCACCACGTCGTCGACGAAGTAGGACAATTGCTCCGGCGTCTTGCCCGGCGAGATCGCGGCATAGGTCACGATCGGCAGGCCGATGACGTCGACGCGCTGGATCAGCGGCTCGTTGACGTTCTGCGGCAGGTTGGCGCGCACCCGCGTCACCGCGTCCTTGACGTCGTTGAGCGCGCGGTCGGTGTTGGTCTCCAGCGCGAACTGAATGGTGGTGACCGACAGGCCGTCGGTGATCGAGGAGGCGATGTGGCGCACGCCCTCGACACCGGACACGCCGTCCTCGATGGTTTTGGTGACCTGCGCCTCGAGTTCGGCGGGCGCGGCGCCGAATTGCGACACCGCGACCGACACCACGGGAATGTCGGCGGCCGGCAGCCGGGTCACCGCCAGTTTGGTGAAACTGATCCAGCCCAGCGCCAGCAGGATGATCGAAAAGACGATCGATGGCAGCGGATGGCGGATCGACCAGGCCGAAATATTCAAGGACATTTAGCGGCCTCGCACGCGATCGGGATCGTCGTTGAAGATGGGTTTGACGCGGTCGCCGTCATGCAGCGAGGTGCCGGCGTCGGCGACCACGATCTCGTCGGTCTTGAGGCCCTCGAGAATTTCCACGGCGGTGTCGGAGTTCAATCCGATGCGCACGTGCCGTGTTTCGATGACGTCGCCGGCCACCACCTGAATCGTCGAATGGTCCACCGCCGAGCGCGGAATCGAGACGCCGCAGCTGCGCTTCGCATCGATATTGACGCGGGCGAACACGCCCGGCCGCAGCGGTGCGTTGCCGTTCAAGGCGACGCGGACGCGGCCGAGCTGGGTGCGCTGGTCGATCTGCGGATTGACGAGACGGATGCGGCCGGCGAGATCCGGCTGGCCGTCACGGCTGATGCGCGCGGTGGCTCCGACCGTCAGTTTCGGCATATGCAGGCCCGGCACCTCCACATCGAATTCGAGAATGTTGTCGATGGCGATACGGAACATCGGCTCCGCCTGTGGCGAAGCCGGCGCGCCGACCATGGTGTGGACCTTGGTGATGAGGCCGGCGACCGGCGCGCGCAGCGAGATCGGATTGCGCGCATTGCCGCCCGGCGGCGGCGTCAGGCGCGCCAGTTCCTGATTGGCGGTGACGATATCACCTTCCTTCACCAAGAGGTCGGTGACCTTCGAGCCCTCCTGATCGACATTCACCACCGCTTCCTGCTTCGGCACCACGAAGCCGGTGACGCGCACCATGTCCGAGAAACAGGCGTTCTTCGCCTTCACCACGGTGACGGGGATGCCATCGGCGGCGCGGAGCGCGGCAGGCATGGCGATGAAGCCGGCGAGCAGGGCAGCCGTCGCAAGGGCGAGCCCGGCGCGTGGCGCCGACGCTCGTCGTGGCGCAACAGCGGGTTCGGGCGCCATGGACGGCTGGCGGTCGGGCTCGGTCATGAAGGGCGTCGCCTGTCGAAAGATTGTGCCTGGTGTTCTATCGGGGAGAGATCGCAGCCGTCTACTTGGCGGCCGTCTTGGGCTGCATGTTGACGACCTGCACGCGGCGGTTGGCGGCATCGCGCGGAGCGTCGGGCTTCTTCAGCCGCGTCTTGCCATAGCCTGCCGTCAGCAGGTCATTGCCGGCAATGCCGAACTTCTCCACCAGATACTGCTTCACGGCGTCGGCACGGCGTTCCGAGAGCGTCTGGTTATAGGCCTCGCTGCCGGCGGCGTCGGTGTGGCCCGCGAGCAGGAAGGTGGAGCCCTTGAGGTCGGGATTGGTCAGGGCGCGGCCCAGAGCTTCGACAGCCGGCTTCGCGCGGGCGCCGATGGTGGCGGAGTCGTAGTCGAAATTGATTTCGAGATCGATGCTGGGGCGCTGGTCGGCGATGGTGGCGATCTGCTGGCGCTCGCCGGTGGAGAGCGAACGCGTTGCGCGATTGCGCACCGTGTCGATGAAGCTGCTGTCGGTCGCGGACAGCGTGGTCTCGCGTGGGGGTGCCATCGAGAGGCTGCGCGTCAGCGGCTTCTTCGGCGTCAGTGCCTGCAGGATCTGCCCCTCGGTGACTTCGCCGGCGCCGGCGCCCCCGGTCATCGCAATCACAATCGCCGCCATCAGCAGTGCGCCGAAGGAGCGGCGACCTCGTCGGTCCGGTTTGGCTGTCATGAGCGGTTCCTCCCTTGCGAAAATTCCGGCAACGCCTGAACGATGGATGAGCAAGCGGCGGCTCAGCCGGCCTCTCCGCACATATCTCGCGGAACGGACCTTCGAGCCCCGTTCCGACGATCCATCAATGCACGCCGTAACCGGCAAATTCCTTGACGATGTTGGGATCCATCGCCTTGGCATTGGTGATGTCGAGCTCGCCTGCCGCGGCGTTGCCGCTGCGCTGCTTGGCAAGGCCGCGGCCGTAGAGCGACGACGTCAGGCGCGGATTGATCTTCAGCGCGGCGTCGAAATCGGCGATGGCCTCGCGCGGCTTGCCGCTCTTGAGGTAGAGCAGGCCGCGGCTGTCCAGCGCGTCGACAAAGCCAGGGCGCAGGCGCAAGGCCTCGTTGCAATCCTTCAGCGCCGGCGACAAATCGCCGATCACCGCGCGGGTCCAGCAGCGATTGTTGAGTGCCTCGACATCCGTCGGGTTGAGCTTGAGCGTCTCGTCGAAATCCTTGACGGCGGCGCTGTACGCGCCCTTGCTGGCGAACACCTGACCGCGCCGGTAGTAGGAGTTCACGTCTTTCGGATTGGCGGCGATCTTGGCGTTGAGGGCCTGCACCGTCGGATCGCTGGCCAGCGTGGCGACGGTGGTCTCGGGCTTCGCCGCCGGGTTCTCTGCCGGCCTGACCTCCGCGGGCTTGGCGCCAACCGGCTTGGTTTCGATCGGCCTCATGTCGGTTGGCTTGGGCTCGGCCGCCGTGACCTTCGCGGGCTCCGCGACAGCCGAGGACGACACCTTTGAGGGCGTCGTCACGGCGGGTTTGGATTCCGGCGCAGGCTCGGATTTCGATTCCGGTCGCGCGATCGGCGGCGTTGGCTTGGCGTCGGGACTTGCGGTGGCGACCTTCGCGCCGGGCACGAAGGCAAAGTCTTCGGCCAGCGACGACGAAATCCACGGCACCTGTTCGCTGCGCGAGGCGCGCGTCACGCCGACGCGGGTGCGGTTCAGCGTTTCCTCGGCCGTGAGACCGGGGACGCGGATTTCCTTCAGCAGCTCGCCGACGAACAGACTGCGCTCGGCGCCGCTGTCGCCCACCACCGAACTGAGCGCGGCGGAATACATCACCAGGGTGCCGCTGGGCGCGATCACCGGCGCAAGTCCCGCCGAGAAGCTGCGAAACCGACGCTCGAACGGATTGCGCCGCGACGCATCGATCAGCGCGATCTTGACGCCGGCGCCGCGGCTGTTGATCTCGCCCAGAATGGTTTCGAGGCTGAAGCCGTCGCGGCGGACATCGGCCTCGACCCAGATCTGCGCATCGACCGGTAGGATATAGCTTTGGCGGGCCGACTGGATGCCGTAGCCGCTGAAGAAGATTAGCGCCGCCGCACCGGGCTTGATGCGGCCGTAAAATGCGTCGAGGGCGCGGCGCATCGCATCGCCGGACAGGTTCTCGCCGATCTCCACCTCGAAACCGTCGCGCTTGAGCTCGTCGGCCAGGTCGCGCGCATCATTGATCGGCTCCTTCAGCGCCGTCTCGTTGTCGGGATATGTCGCGTTGCCGATCACGAGGGCGATGCGCTGTCCCGCCGCATGGGCGGGGACCGGCATCAGAACGGGCACGACCAACATCGACAACGCGGCGAAAAGGGCAATACGCAATCTCATGAGACGCCAGTCCGCGGAATACGATCATGTGAAATCAGCAGCGTGCGCATGACCGTATCCTACGCCCCGGGCATTTTCAAATCGGTCGCCTTTCGTGACGGGCGCCCCAGCATGCCGGCGAGGAGCGTCGATGGCGACCGGCGCAGCGCATGGACTGCGGCGTTGCATGGCGTCGGTTACTTCGCCGAAGCCTGGTCCTTTTCGATCACGTTGACGATCTCGACGCGGCGATTTTCCGCGGCATAAGGGTCGGCCGGATTTTTCAGGCCGCTCTTGCCGTAGCCCGAGGTCAGCAGCAGGTCCGGCGACAGCTTGTAGTGCGCGACGAGGAAGCGCTTGACCGTTTCGGCGCGCCGCTCCGAGAGCTTCTGGTTGTAGTCATCGCTGCCCTTGGCATCGGTGTGACCGCCGAGCATGACCACGGTGCCGTTCAATTCCGGACTGGTCAGCGCCTTGCCGAGGCTGTTGAGTTGCGGTTCGGCGCGCGGCGTCACGTCCGCGGAATTGAAGTCGAAGTTGATCTCGACGTCGATCTTCGGACGTTTGGCGGCAATCTCTGCCATCTGCTGGCGATCGCCGAGCGACAGCGACCGGTTCTGGCCGCGCACCCGCTGGATGAAGGCGGTGTCGGTCTCGCTCAGGCTCGAGCGCGTCGATCCGCTGAGGCTGCGGGTCCGGACCGGCTTCAGACCGTCGATGATCTGCTGCGCCGAAAGCTCGCCGGCGACCGCCGGCTGGAGGACGGGCGACAGGCCAAGGCCGCCAGCCAGAAGCGCGAGGGCGAGGCTGCTGCCCCAAAAGGTCCGCCGGCTCATCATCTTCATCTCCTTATCGATGGAATGCTGCGATGGTCCCATCATGGTCGTTGCCTCGGCGAGGACTGTGATTGTGGTCACATAGAGCTTCGTGGCTTCGACATGCGGGCAATCGCTCCCGCCTCGATGGGACGTCGCGCCGATCGGCGAGGTTCAAGCGGGTCCGGCGAATGGCGCGCGGGCTTTGACATTTGTCCCTATGGTGGTGTGAATACGGGCAAGAAACGCAGCAAGGGACTACCCGTGTCACAGACTTACGAAATCTTCGCCATCCGCTATGCGACGATGTCACCGCGCACGCCGCAGATGAACTTCCTCACCCCTGATCCGCACGAGACCACGGCGTCCGATCTCGATTATTTCGTCTGGCTGATCCGCGGCGGCGGCCGCGACATCCTGGTGGACACCGGCTTCAACGAGGCCGCGGCGAAAGAGCGCAGCCGCAAGCTGACGGTCAATCCGGTCGATGCGCTCAAGGCGTTCGGCGTGAGCGCGGACAGCATCCGCGACGTGGTGGTGACGCATCTGCATTACGACCACGCCGGCAATCTCGACCGTTTCCCCAACGCCCGATTCCACCTGCAGGACCGCGAGATGAGCTATGCCACCGGGCGCTGCATGTGCCACGGCATGCTGCGGCATCCGTTTTCCGTCGAGGACGTGACCCTGATGGTGCGCCATGTCTACAGCGAGCGCGTCACGTTCCATCAGGGCGAGGGCGAGATCGCGCCCGGCGTGACGCTGCACCATGTCGGCGGCCATTCCGACGGCCTGCAGATCGTGCGGGTGGCGACGGCGCGCGGGCCGGTGGTGCTCGCCTCCGACGCCGCGCATTATTATGCGAACCTGCATCGCCGCAGCCCGTTCCCGATCGTCTACAATGTCGGCGACATGATGGAGGGCTGGGCCACCGCCGAGCGGCTGGCGGGCCATCCCGACCGCGTCATTCCGGGGCACGATCCCTTGGTTTGCGAGATCTATCCGCGCGCCAGCGACAAGGCCGACGCCTTCGCGCTGCATCTCGCACCGTCGCGATCGTTCGTGAAATAGCAACTGTCAGGAGTGGAGGTCGTCACCCTGAGGTGCGCGCTCTTGCGCGCCTCGAAGGGCGACGGCGCCCTCCTTCGAGGCGCCACGCTTCGCGTGTCGCACCTCAGGATGACGCCGTCTTTCGCTCCAAATGCCTCTTTCTAATATTCTAATACGCCTCGGCCTCGCTCATCGGGCGGCTGGCCTGCACCAGGTTGAGGCTGTCCTCGATCTTGCCGAGCAGCCGCGCGAATTCCTTGCGCTCCTGCGCCGTCAGGCAGGCGAGGATTTCCTGCTCCCGGCGCAACAGGCGCGGGATCAGTTCCTCGTAGAGCGCCCGCCCCTTGGGCGTCATCGCCAGGCGAAACTCGCGGCGATCGTCGGCGTTCTCCACGCGTTCGATCAGTTCGCGCTCCAGCAGGGAGGTCACCGCGCGGCTGATGGTCGACTTGTGGGTGCGGGTACATTGCGAAATATACTGCGCGCTGCAGGCTTCGTCGCGAAAGCCGAGCGTCGCCATCACCCGCCATTCCGGAATGTCGAGGCCGTAGCGCGCGCGATATTCGCTCGACAGCGCCCCGGAGACCTCGGCGCCAAGCCGGTTCAGCCGGAACGGCACGAACTTGAACAGGTCGAGCTTGGCCAAGGGGCGGCTCCAAAGATTCAGTTGACGAACGGGGCGGCAAGGCGTTTAGATAGTTGCAAGTGAGACTATCTCGCGATTGGGATCGGAGCAACAGCCAATTCGGCTGCCGTAGGCCGGAGAACACCCTCGGGCATTTTAAGGCGGCTGCCGGCCTGGCCTCAAGGATGCGTGGACGAGAATGACGCACCACATCACCCAGTTCGGCTATCGCCGCCATCCGGATCAGGATCGTGCGGTCTCGGATATCGCGCATCACCCGGTGGTGGTGGTCGGCGCCGGACCGGTGGGGCTGTCGCTGGCGATCGATCTGGCGCAGCGCGGCCAGCCGGTGGTGCTGCTCGACGACGCCGACCGCATCGGCGAGGGGTCGCGCGCCATCTGCTTCTCCAAGCGCTCGCTGGAATACTGGGACCGTCTCGGCGTTGGCCAGCGCATGGTCGACAAGGGCGTGGTGTGGAGCGTCGGCAGGATCTTCCACGGCGACCAGCAGCTCTATCAGTTCAATCTGCTGCCGGAAGACGGCCACAAGATGCCGGCCTTCATCAACCTGCAGCAGTATTACGCCGAGGCCTATCTGGTCGATCTGATCCGCGATCTGCCGGCGGTCGATCTGCGCTGGCGCAACAAGGTGACGGCGCTGGAGCAGCGCAACGACCATGTATTGCTCACCATCGAAACTCCTGACGGCCCTTATCGTCTCGCAACGAATTATGTCGTGGCCGCCGACGGCGCGCGCTCGTCGCTACGCGGCATGGTCGGCGCCGACTTCCACGGTCAGGTGTTCGAGGATCAATTCCTGATCGCCGATGTGAAGATGACCGCGGAGTTTCCCACCGAACGCTGGTTCTGGTTCGATCCGCCGTTCCATGCCGGGCGGTCGGCGCTGCTGCATCGGCAGCCTGACGACGTCTGGCGCATCGATCTGCAACTGAGCCCCGAGCACGACGCCGCGGTGGAGCGCCGGCCCGAGAACGTGCGGCCGCGCATCGCGCGGATGCTGGGGCACGATCAGTTCGATTTCGAATGGATCTCGGTCTACAAATTCCAGTGCCGGCGGATGGACCGCTTCATCCACGGCCGGGTGATCTTCGCCGGCGATTCCGCGCATCAGGTGTCGCCGTTCGGCGCGCGCGGCGCCAATTCCGGCCTCGAGGACGCGGAAAACCTCGCATGGAAACTGGCGCGCGTCTTGAAGGGCACTTCGCCCGAAGCGTTGCTGGAGAGCTATCACATCGAGCGCAGCCTCGCCGCCGACGAGAACATCCGTGAATCGACGCGCTCCACCGATTTCATGGCGCCGGCGACCAGGCAGGAGGCGCGGCTGCGGCGCGCGGTGCTGTCGCTCGCGAAAGAAACCGAGTTCGGCAAGCGCATGGTCAATGGCGGCCGGCTGTCGGTGCCGTCGCGCTACGAGACGCCGCTGTCGACGCCCGACGTCGATACCTGGAATGGCGGCCCGCCGCCCGGCACCTCGCTTTTCGACGCCCCGCTGACGACGCGCGACGGCGCGGGCACGTTCCTTACCGACGCCTTCACCGCGCTCGGCAAGGACTTTACCCTGATGCAGTTCGCCAATGGCGGCGCGGCAGCGTTGCCGGAGAGCACGAGATCGATCCGCATCGGCGGCGATGGTTTCGGCGATGCGCGCGGCACCGCGCTGGCGCGCTACGACGCGCAGCCCGGCACCGCCTATCTGCTGCGGCCCGACGGCTATGTGGCCGCGCGCTTTCGCACGCCGACACCCGCCAGTGTCGAAGCCGCGATAAAGCGCGCCAGCGCGATCAGTTGAGGACTGTGATGCCGTTATCGACCGCCTCGAATTTCGCCAAGCCCGACGATGCATTCCGCGCCATCGTCGAAGCCCATCGCGGCCTCGACGAGGAGCAGAGCGCCGCGTTCGACGCCGCGCTGGTGTTGATCCTCGCCAATCACATCGGCGACATCGACGTGCTGCGCGAGGCCGTTGCGCTCGGCCGCCGCCGCATCGTCGCGGACGTGCAGCCGCAACAATCATAACTGAAGACCAAACGAGAGAGTTTGAACGCTATGGTCAAGAGTCCCGCGAAGGGTTTCGCCTCCACCGCCGATCTTGCCGAGAAGAAGGTGACCTTCTCCGAGATTGGCACCGATCTGTATGCCTTCACCGCCGAGGGCGATCCGAACTCCGCGGTGATCGTCGGCGACGACGGCTGCATCGTGTTCGACGCGCAGGCGACGCCGGCGATGGCGGGCAAGGTGATCGAGCGCGTCAAGACCGTCACCGACAAGCCGATCAAGTATGTCGTGCTGTCGCATTATCACGCGGTGCGCGTGCTTGGGGCCTCGGCCTATCACGCGCAGGGCATCGTCGCCTCGCAGGAGACCTATCGTCTGATCGAGGAGCGCGGCCAGCAGGATTGGGATTCCGAATACGGCCGCTTCCCGCGGCTGTTTCAGGACGCCGCCAGCATTCCCGGCCTGACCTGGCCGACGCTGACCTTCGAGGGCGAGATGTCGATCTGGCTCGGCAAGCGCGAGGTGCGGCTGATGCAGCTCGGCGCCGGCCACACCTCCGGCGACATCGTCGCCTGGGTGCCGGATGCCGAGGTGATGTTCTCCGGCGATCTGATCGAATATCACTCCGCCTGCTATTGCGGCGATGCGCATCTGCGCGAATGGCCGATGACCTTGAATGAAATCCGCGAGTTCAATCCGAAGGCGATCGCGCCGGGCCGTGGCGATGCGCTCAAAGGTCTTGAGACCACGCGCGAGGCCATCGCCATGACGCGCGACTTCGTCTCGACCCTGTATGGCGCGGCGGAGATTTCCGTCGCCAAGGGCCGCACGCTGAAGGAGACGATGGCGGCGACACGCGAGGTGATGGACCCGAAGTTCTCGAGCTTCGCCATCTACGAGCACTGTCTGCCGTTCAACGTCTCGCGCGCCTTCGACGAGGCGTCGGGCATCGACGATCCGGTGATCTGGACCGACAAGCGCGACCGCGAAATGTGGGCCGCATTGCAGGGCTGACGTATTCGTCATTGCGAGGAGCGAGAGCGACGAAGCAATTTCCTCTTCTTTTCCCTCTCCCGCGTGCGGGGGAGGGTTAGGGTGGGGGCTCTGGATTGCTTCGCTGCGCTCGCAATGACGTTCAGAGCGATTTTGAAATCTCGCGAGCCAGTGGGAGAGTGAGATGAACATCAACACCGCACCCAACAGTCTGAAGCAGGGCACCGCCGGCGTGACGCCGGGCTATATGTCCGGCTTCGGCAACTCGTTTGAAACCGAAGCATTGCCCGGCGCGCTGCCGATCGGGCGCAACTCGCCGCAGCGCTGCGCCTACGGCCTTTATGCCGAGCAGCTGTCAGGCTCGCCGTTCACCGCGCCGCGCGGCTCGAACGAACGCTCGTGGCTCTATCGCATCCGGCCGTCGGTGAAGCATTCCGGCCGCTTCACGAAAATCGATCCGGGGCTGTGGCGCACCGCGCCGTGCTTCGAGGACGACATGCCGATTTCCCAGTTGCGCTGGGATCCGACGCCGATGCCGAAGGAGGAACTGACGTTCGTGCAGGGCGTGCAGACCATGACCACGGCGGGCGACGCCAACACCCAGGCTGGCATGGCGGCGCATGTCTATCTCATCACCAAGTCGATGGTGGATCAGCACTTCTACAATGCCGACGGCGAGATGATGTTCGTGGCGCAGCAGGGCGACCTGCGCTTCGTCACCGAATTCGGCCGCATCGACATCGAACCCGGCGAGATCGCGGTGATCCCGCGCGGAGTCAAGTTCCGCGTCGAAATTCCGAACGGCCCGGCGCGCGGCTATCTGTGCGAGAACTACGGCGGCGCCTTCACGCTGCCGGAGCGCGGGCCGATCGGCGCCAACTGCCTCGCCAATTCGCGCGACTTCCTCACGCCGGTCGCGGCCTATGAGGACAAGGACACGCCGACCGAGCTTTACGTGAAGTGGGGCGGCGCGCTTTACATGACCAAGCTGCCGCACTCGCCCATCGATGTGGTGGCGTGGCACGGCAACTACGCGCCTTACAAGTACGACCTGCGCACCTTCTCGCCGGTCGGCGCCATCGGCTTCGACCATCCCGATCCGTCGATCTTCACGGTCTTGACTTCGCCATCGGAAACCGCCGGCACCGCGAACATCGACTTCGTCATCTTCCCGGAGCGCTGGATGGTGGCGGAGAACACCTTCCGCCCGCCGTGGTATCACATGAACATCATGAGCGAGTTCATGGGCCTGATCTACGGCGTCTACGACGCCAAGCCGCAGGGCTTCGTGCCGGGCGGCATCAGCCTGCACAACCAGATGCTGCCGCACGGGCCGGATCGCGAGGCGTTCGATCACGCGTCGAATGGCGAGTTGAAGCCGGTCAAGCTCACCGGCACCATGGCTTTCATGTTCGAAACCCGCTTCCCCCAGCGCGTCACCAAACACGCGGCGACCTCCGGCACCTTGCAGGACAACTACGCCGACTGCTGGAACGGGCTGGAAAAGAAGTTCGATCCGAACAAGCCATAACCGGTTCGAGCACATACTTTGCCGTCATGGCCGGGCATAGCCGTTTGAAGAACGGCGTTCTTTCGAACACCTATGTTCCCGGCCATCCACGCCTTCCTTCTTTGATACAATCAAGACGTGGATGCCCGGCACAAGGCCGGGCATGACGCCTCGTTAAACGGAGAGTGATTTGTCCCACCCCAACGATCCGAAGCTGAAATCCTTCATCGACGTCGCGCCTGACTCGGATTTTCCGATTCAGAACCTGCCCTACGGCGTGTTCTCGACGCCCACTTCGGCGCAGAAGCGCGTCGGCGTTGCCATCGGCGCGTTCGTGCTCGATCTCGCGGCGTTGGAGTCCGAAGGATTGCTGAAGACCGGCACGGACAATGTTTTCGCGCAAGGCGGCCTCAACGCCTTCATGGCGCTCGGCCCGAAAGTATGGACCGCCACGCGGGCGCGGATTAGCGAGTTGCTGCGCCACGACACCGCGACGCTGCGCGACAACGCCGCCTTGCGCCAACGCGCGCTGTTGCCGCGCGACGAGGTGCAGTTGCACATGCCGTTCGCGGTTTCGGGCTACACCGATTTCTATTCGTCGAAGGAACACGCCACCAATGTCGGCATCATGTTCCGCGGCAAGGACAATGCCTTGCAGCCGAACTGGCTGCATATCCCGATCGCCTATAACGGCCGCGCCTCCACCGTGGTCGTCAGCGGCACGCCGATCATCCGCCCGCAGGGCCAGTTGAAGCCGCCGAGCGCCGACGCGCCGAGCTTCGGCCCGTGCAAGCGGCTCGATTTCGAACTGGAGATGGGCGTCGTGGTCGGCGGCGCGTCGCAGATGGGCCAGATGCTCACCGAGGCGCAGGCGAGCGAGATGATCTTCGGCTTCGTGCTGCTCAACGACTGGAGCGCGCGCGACATCCAGCAGTGGGAATACGTGCCGCTCGGCCCGTTCCAGGCGAAAGCCTTCGGCACCTCCATCAGCCCGTGGGTGGTGACGCGCGAGGCGCTGGAGCCGTTCCGCGTCGAAGGGCCGACACAGGACCCGACGCCGCTGCCATATCTGCAGCAGAAGGGCGCCAACAACTACGATCTCAATCTCGATGTCGCGCTGCGCCCTGATGGCGCCAAGGATTATACGCGGATCGCGCGCACCAACTTCAAGTACATGTACTGGTCCTCGGTGCAGCAGCTGGTGCATCACGCTTCGTCGGGGTGCGCAATGAATGTCGGCGACCTGCTCGGCTCCGGCACCATTTCGGGTCCGGAGAAGGACCAGCGCGGCAGCCTTCTGGAGATTTCGTGGAACGGCAGCGAGCCAATCGAGTTGCCGGGCGGCGTCAAGCGCACATTCTTCGAGGACGGCGATTCGCTCTCCATTCGCGGCTGGTGCCAGGGCGACGGCTACCGCGTCGGCTTCGGCGAAGTCGAAGGCATGATCCTGCCGGCGAAGGGGTAGGGCGCGCGACGGGGTCATCCTGAGGTGCGACACGCGGAACGCGTGGAGCCTCGAAGGATCGCCGTCGCCCTTCGAGGCCATTGCTTCGCAATGGCACCTCAGGGTGACGGCATTCTCACATTCCCCAGCGGCAGTTTCGTCGTTGCCTTCAGGCGATCGAGCACGATCGACGAGCGTACATGCGCGACGCTGGGATGCGGCATCAGCACGTCGTTGACAATATCCGAGAGGCTCTTCAGGTCGCGCAGGATGATCTTCAGGAGATAGTCGGCATCGCCGGTCAGCGCGTAGGCCTCCTGCACGTCGTCCACCCGCAGCACCAGATCGCGAAACCGTTTCGCATTGTCGGGCGAGTGGGTGGCGAGGGTGATGTGGACGAAGGCGATGACGTTGAAGCCGAGCCGCTCGGCGGCGAGGTCGGCGTGGTAGCCGGCGACGATGCCGTCCTCCTCGAGCCGGGTGCGGCGGCGCGAGCATTGGGAGGCGGACAGCCCCACCGCGTCGGCGAGCTGCTGGTTGGTCAGCCGGCCGTCGTCCTGTAGCGCCGCCAGCATTTTGAGGTCGAAGCCGTCCACATCGATCATGCATGAATCTCCGAGCGATGCATGGTTCGTGCGCATTCTCCCAAAAATGACCCTCGATTGCACGCTTTTTGCGCGGAAATCAGCGGATAATGGCTGAAATCCAGCATGGAGGTCACGCCATGGGTCCGTTCCCGCACGACGCGCCGCCCGCCACCATCTCCGCCGACAATCCGATGGGCACCGACGGTTTCGAGTTCGTCGAATATGCCCATCCCGAACCGGAAAAGCTGCACGCGCTGTTTAAGCTGATGGGCTTTGCGCCGGTGGCGCGGCACAGGACCAAGGCGATTACGGTCTATCGTCAGGGCGACATCAACTATCTGGTCAACGAGGCGCCGGGCACTCACGGCTTCGCGTTCGTCGCCGCTCACGGCCCCTGCGCGCCGTCGATGGCGTTTCGCGTGGTCGATGCGCAGCAGGCTTATGAACGCGCGCTGGCGCTCGGCGCGGAGCCAGCCGGCATCGATGCGGCCGGCAAGACGTTAGAGGTGCCGGCGATCAAGGGCATCGGCGGCAGCCTTTTGTATTTCGTCGATCGCTATGGCACGAAGGGCTCGGCCTATGACGCCGAATTCGAATGGCTCGGCGAGCGCGACCCGCGGCCGCGCGGCGTCGGCTTGTTCTACATCGACCACCTCACCCACAACGTGCATCGCGGCCGCATGAATGTGTGGGCGGGCTTCTATGAAAAGCTGTTCAACTTCCGCCAGATTCGATTCTTCGATATCGAGGGCCGCGCCTCGGGCCTGTTTTCACGCGCGCTGACCAGCCCCGACGGCAAGATCCGGATTCCGATCAACGAGGATGCCGGCGATGCCGGCCAGATCGAGGAATATCTGAATACGTATCGCGGCGAGGGCATCCAGCACATCGCCTGCGGCGTCCGCGATATCTATCAGACCATCGAGCGGCTCCGCGCCGACGGCCTGCCGTTCATGCCGTCGCCGCCCGATACGTATTTCGAGAAGATCGACGCGCGGCTGCCGAAGCACGGCGAGGATGTCGCGCGCTTGCAGAAGAACGGCATCCTGATCGATGGCGAGGGCGTGGTGGATGGCGGCCACACCAAGGTGCTGCTGCAGATCTTCTCGGCTAACGCCATCGGGCCGATCTTCTTCGAGTTCATCCAGCGCAAGGGCGACGACGGTTTCGGCGAAGGCAACTTCAAGGCGCTGTTCGAGTCGATCGAGGAAGACCAGATCCGCCGCGGCGTGCTGCCGCTCAAGGGCGCTGCGTAGACTTTTTAGAGTATTTTCGAGTTGTATTGAATCATCTCGGGCGATGCATCACCTCTCCCCGTCGGGGAGAGGTCGGAGCCGAAGGCTCCGGGTGAGGGGGATCGAGCGCTATAGATGCCGTAACCCCTCACCCCCACCCCTCTCCCAACGGGAGAGGGAGCGCGCATCGTTTCTGAGCTGGCGTTTCCATCAAAATCGAAAACGCTCTAGCGCACACTCTCTCCCTGCGTCATGCCTGGGCATAGCCGCTCGAAGAACGACGTGGCTTCGCTCGCCTGTGTCCCGGGCATCCATGTCTTTCTCCGTGTGGAGTTATAGTGATTCATGTTCTGACATGAGGTGTCATTGCCGGGCTTGACCCGGGCATCCACGTTCTTCTTCTTGCTGACAACTAAGACGTGGATGGCCGGGACGAGCCCGGCCATGACGACGTTTGAGGCTGGCGCTAGTCTTCGCTGCCGTCATTGCGCGGAGCGAAAGCGACGAAGAAATCCAGATACTTGAAGAAAAACTGAATTGCTTCGCTTCGTCGAATGACGGACGTCTAACTCTGTCTCGTATCCCGGACGCGATGCAGCGCGAAGCGGTGCTTCGCTGATCCGGGATCGTCACGTAGGGCCCCGTCGATACGGTCCCGGCTCTGCGGCGCGGCGCTATACGCCGCACCGCGTCCGGGACACCGGCCGAGTTACGTCCCGCTCCACGCCTTGACGATATCGCCGAGATTCGCCGTCACCGCGTCGCGGGCGGCGGAGGGCGTGCGCGAGAAGCGCGGCGCGGGCGCCGGCTGCGGGATGCCGTGGCGGGTGATGAACACCTCGCGCGCCTTCATGTGCGGATGCTGCGTCGCCTCGCTCATGGTCAGGATCGGCGCGAAGCAGACGTCGGAGCCTTCCATAATGGCGCACCACTCGTCGCGGGTCTTGCTCTTGAACACCGCCGCGAGCTTTTCCTTCAGCGCCGGCCAGCCCTTGGCGTCCATCTGCGCGTCGTAGGCGGGATCATCGAGGCGAGCGAGCTTGCGCAGCAGCGCATAGAACTGCGGCTCGATCGAGCCGATCGAGATGAACTGGCCGTCCTTGCATTCATAGACGCCGTAGAAATGCGCGCCGCCATCCAGCATGTTGCTGTCGCGCTCCTCGCGCCAGCGGCCGATGGCGGTCATGTCGAAGAACATCGACATCAGCGAGGCCGCGCCGTCGCACATCGCGGTGTCCACCACCTGGCCCTTGCCGGATTTGCCGGCTTCCACCAGCGCCGCCAGCACGCCGACGACGAGATAGAGCGCGCCGCCGCCGAAGTCGCCGACGAGGTTGAGCGGCGGCACCGGCTTGTCCTTGCCGCCGATCGCTGCCAGCGCGCCGGTGATGGAAATGTAGTTGATGTCGTGGCCGGCGGCAGAGGCCAGCGGGCCGGTCTGGCCCCAGCCGGTCATGCGGCCGTAGACGAGGCGCGGATTGCGCGCCAGCACCACGTCCGGGCCGAGGCCGAGGCGCTCCATCACGCCGGGGCGGAAGCCCTCGATCAACGCATCGGCATGGGCGAGCAAATCGAGCGCCTGCGCGATCGATGCCTTGTCCTTGAGGTCGAGCTCGATGACCTTGCGGCCGCGTCCCGCCACCGACTTGAGATTCTTGTTGGCGCCGACGCGGTCGAGCGTGATGACCTCGGCGCCCATGTCGGCCAGCATCATGCAGGCGAAGGGTCCCGGTCCGATGCCGGCGAATTCGACGATGCGCACGCCCTTCAGCGGGCCGGTGATCGGCTGCGATACGGCGCTGGTCTGCGGATCACGCGTGGTCACGGTGTCGGTCACGTCCACTCCCTGTCTTGAGGCAGGATGCGTCCGCGCGTCCCGCTTGCATTGATTGTCGGCTCGGATGGCCTATCGCACAAGCCGGTTTTGGCCGCAACGCGCTGCGCCCTCAAGCCGCGGAACCGCATACAGGGATTGCACGGATGCCGGTTCAATTCCTTGTCGCGAAAATCGCGGGCGAAATCCTCCCGAAGACGTGCTTCGCAGCCGCGAAGCGATGCGGCGCGCGAATGCCAAATCCGCTTCACGAGTGTTTGCCCGCTGCGGCGTTTCTGCCTAGTGTGCCTCGCATCAATTTGCGGTTCGAGGCTGGAGTTCGAGGTGATCGACAAGCGCGTGAAGTCGGTGGAGGAGGCCGTTGCCGGCATCCGTGATGGATCAACGGTATTAGTGGCGGGGTTCGGAATCGTCGGCGTCGCCGATCATCTGCTGGAAGCGCTGCACGATCAGGGCGCGAAGGACCTCACCATCGTCGCCAACAATTCCGGCAACGGCGATTACGGGCTGGCGCGGCTGATCAATTCCGGCCGCGTGCGCAAGGTGATCTGCTCCTATCCGCGCTCCGGCGATTACAGCGCATTCCTCAACGCCTACAAGGCCAAGACGCTGGAACTGGAACTGGTGCCGCAGGGCACCATCAGCGAGCGGATGCGGGCCGCCGCCGCCGGGCTCGGCGGCTTCTTCTCGCCGGTGTCGGCGCACACGAAGCTGGCCGAGGGCAAGGAAACGCGCGAGATCGACGGCCGGCTGCATGTGTTCGAGAAGCCGCTGCGCGGCGACGTCGCGCTCTTGAAAGCGAACAAGGCCGACCGCTGGGGCAACCTGACTTATCTGAAGTCGGCGCGGAATTTCAATCCGGTGATGGCGATGGCGGCCGAGCTGTCCATCGTCGAGGTCGACGAGATGGTCGATCTCGGCGCGCTCGATCCGGAAGCGGTGGCGACGCCGGGCGTGTTCATCGACCGTGTCGTCGTTGTGGGAGGAAATGCATGACATCGCCAGCTTACACCCGGCTCACCCGCGACCAGATGGCATGGCGCGCCGCGCAGGATCTGCCGGAGGGGTGTTTCGTCAATCTCGGCATCGGCATTCCGACGCTGGCGGCGAGCTATGTGCCGGCGGGCCGCGAGGTGATCTTCCACAGCGAGAATGGCGTGATCGGCCTCGGGCCGAAGCCGAAGCCGGGTGAGGAAGATCCCAACATCACTGACGCCGGCAAGAATCTCTCCACACTGGTCACCGGCGGCTGCTATGTGCATCACGCCGACGCCTTCCTGATGATCCGCGGCGGCCATCTCGATGTCAGCCTGCTGGGCGCGTTCGAGGTGTCGGAGACCGGCGATCTCGCCAACTGGACCACCGAGGACCCGGCGTTCCCGCCCGGCGTCGGCGGCGCGATGGACCTTGCGGTCGGCGCGCGCGAAATCCGCGTGCTGATGGCGCATACGCACAAGAGCGGATCGCCGCGCATCCTCAAGCGCTGCTCGCTGCCGCTCACCGCGCCCGGTGTGGTCAAGCGCATCTACACCGACCTCGCGGTGATCGACGTGACGGCGAAGGGCCTCATGGTGCTGGAAATGATCCCCGGCATGACGCTGGAGCTTTTGCAGACGATGACCGAGCCAAAGCTGCACCTCGCGGAGAGCTGGCAGGCACTCGCCCCGCCGCAGGCGATGGCGGCGTAACAGGTCTTACGGATGCATCCTTCAATTCGCTGTGGTTATTATTCCGTCATGCCCGGGACAAGCCCGGGCATGACGACGTCTCGAGGATTTTCGAAAGCTCTTTTGCGCAGACGTGCAACACGAAAACCATCGTCCCCGCGCAGGCGGGGGACCCATACGCCGCAGCCGTAATAGTGTCGGGACTGCCTGTTGCATTTCTCTTGACATGTCTGCGATCCCAACGATCACTGGGGTTGTGGGTCCCCGCCTGCGCGGGGACGACATTGTGATCGTGGCACCGTTGTGTGCCCCACCAACGTCATCCGTGTTTATGATTTTCGCGCCGAGTGCTTCTGCGGCAGCGGCTTATCCTCGTCGATGAGAATCCGTTCGGCGGCGCCGTCGAGGTCGTCATACTGGCCGCTGCGCAGCGCCCACATGAAGGCGGCGAGGCCGGCGAGGCCGAGCGCCAGGGCGATCGGCACCAGATACAGAAAATCGGTCATGCGCTTTTTCCCATCACTGGTTGCGCGACGATGGCTGCGGCGGCCGAGTCCGCGCCCTTGGTGCGCGTGGTGCCGCGCAGCCGCAACGCATTGGCGATCACGATGAGCGACGACGACGACATCGCCACCGCGGCGATCAGCGGCGTCACATAGCCCGACACTGCGATCGGCACCGCGATCACATTATATCCAATCGCCAGCGCGAGATTTTGTTGCACCAGCCGCGCGGCATTTCGGGCGAGACCGATGGCTTCGGGAACCGCGCGCAGGCTTTGGTGCAGAAACACCAGATCGGCGGCGTTGCGGCCGACGTCGGCGGCCGAGGCCGGCGCCATCGACGCATGCGCGGCGGCGAGCGCCGGCGCGTCGTTGAGGCCGTCGCCGACCATCAGCACGCGATGGCCGCTCGCTTCGATATCGCTGATACGCGTGACCTTACCGGCCGGCGAGACTTCGGACAGATGCCGCGCGCCGAGATCGCCGGCAATTCTGCGCACCGCTTCGTCGCGGTCGCCCGACAGCACCTCGACGGCGAAGCCGTTGTTGGTCAACTCCGCGATGGTTTCGCGAGCGCCGTCCCGCAACCGGTCCTCGAAGGCAAAGCGCGCTACGGATTGCCCGTCGCGCGACAGCACGACGTTGGCGTTGTCGACAGCGTCGTCGTCGGATTGCGCCAGTGCCCAGCTTGCGCGGCCGAGACGATAGAGATGCGCGCCGACGCGCGCTTCCAGTCCCGCGCCCGGAATTTCCGCCACCGCGCCGGCGTCGAGCGGCGATGCAATCACCGCGCCCGCCGCGGCCAGCGCGCGGGAATACGGATGGCGCGAATGCGTCGCCATCGCCGCCGCGATGCCGAGCGCATCGGCGTCGATCGATTCCGGATGCAGCAGGCGCGGCTGGCCGAGCGTGAGCGTGCCGGTCTTGTCGAACACCACGGTGTCGATCTCGGCGAGCCGCTCCAGCGCGCCGCCGTCCTTCAGCAGCATGCCGCGTTCGAACAGCCGCCGCGCCGCCATCACCTGCACCATCGGCACTGCGAGGCCGAGCGCGCAGGGGCAGGTGATGATGAGCACGGCAATCGCGATCGTCACCGCGCGATGCAGATCGCCGGTGGCGATCAGCCAGCCGATCATGGTCAGCAACGCGGCGGCATGCACCACCGGCGCATAAAGCCGCGAGGCGCGGTCGGCGATGCGGCGATAGGCGGAGCGGCCGGCTTCCGCCGTCTCCATCAGCCGCATCATTTCCGCAAGGAACGAATCGCGCGCGACGGCGGTGGCGATCAGCGTCAGCGGGCCTGTGAGGTTCAGCGTGCCGGCCTGCAGCAGCGCGCCCGGCGCGACCTGCACCGGCGCGCTTTCGCCGGTGAGCAGCGAGCGGTCGATATCGGACTGGCCGCTGGTGACGCGTCCGTCCACCGGCACGCGCTCGCCCGCCGCCAGCAGCACCGTCATGCCGATCTGAATGTCGTTCACCGGCAGATAGACGTTGCTGCCGTCCGGCTGCGCCACCAGTGCGCCGCGCGCCGCCAGTTGCGCGAGGCCCTTCACCGCGGTGCGCGCGCGTTCGCGCATCAGGTGATCGAGCGTGCGGCCGATCAGCAGGAAGAACAGCAGCGTGACGGACGCATCGAAGTAGGCATGCGCGCCGTGATGCAGCGTCTCATAAAGGCTGAGGCCGAAGGCCATGATGACGCCGATCGAGATCGGCACGTCCATGTTGGTGCGGCCGTGCCTGAGCGCGCTCCACGCCGAGCGGAAGAACACGCGTCCGGAATAGGCCAGCGCCGGCAGCGCGATCAGCGCCGAGATGCCGTGAAACAGGTCGCGCGTGGTCGGGTCGGCGCCGGCCCATACCGAGACCGACAGCAGCATGATGTTGCTGGCGGCGAAGCCGGCCACCGCCAGCGCGCGCAACAATTCGCTGAGCGTATTGTCCTTGCGCTCGGCGCCGGGATCGAACAGATGCGCGTCATAGCCGATATCGCGCAGCGCCGCGATGAACGGCGGCGGCGCGGCGTCCTCATGCCAGCGGATGGTGGCGCGCCTGCTGGACAGATTCACGCGGGCGGCTTCGACCCCCGGAAGGGCATTCAGCGCGCGCTCGACCGCCTGAATGCAGCCGCCGCAATGCATGCCGGGCACCGACAGGTCGGTCTGGCGGATGCCGTCTCCGACCGGACGGCTCGCGAGCCGCACTTCCTCGGCGCGGCTCGCGGCATCGCCGCCGAATGCGACCTCGCTGCCAGGGGCGCAACAACTCATCGCACGCTCCACTTCTGCCGGCGAACGCCTCCGGCCCTCGCCGGAGACCGCCGGCTCATGACGGCTTCACGGCCCGATAGGCATGCCAGGTGCCATGGCCGAGAACCGGAAACGCCACGATCAATCCGAGCAGGCCGGTCGCAATGCTGAACAGGATCAGCGCCAGCATGATCGCGGCCCAGGTCAGCATTGCGGCGAGGTTGTGCCAGACCAGCGCCATGCTGGAGCCCATCGCGGTCAGCGCATCGACGCGCTGATCGAGCTGCATCGGGATCGAGAAGGCGCTGATGCCGAACGAGAACGCGGCGAACAGCGCGCCCACCACGCTGCCGACGAACAGCATTGCCCAGCCGGTCGGGGTGCCGAACAGCATCTGCGCGATGTGATCGAGGCCGGGGAACGGCACCAGGCCGAAGAACAGTGCATAGACGATCACCGCGGCGCGCATCCACACCAGCATCAGCAGGCACAGCAGCACGCCGGTGAACATGATCTGCGCGCCCGCCGCCGGCCGCACGAAGATCATGTCGAACAGGCTGACGGGTTTGCCCTCGGCGATCTGCCGGCTCTTGGCATAGGGGCCGACCGCGAGGATCGGGCCCACCACCATGAAGCCGGCCAGCGCCGGAAACAGGATGTAATCCAGTTCGAACTTGAACAGGCCGTAGACGATCGCTGCCGACAGCAGGAATACGAACAGCCCGTAGACGATGCTGGGTCCCGGCCGGGTGCAGAAGTCGCGCCAGCCCAGCGCCAGCCATTTAAAGGCATCGGCCGATGTCAGTCCGCGCTTCCAGCGGTGATTCACCGGCAGCGGCGCGAGAACGGGCGGAATGATGATCGGTGAGGGTTCGGTGTCGGTCACGTCAGAGCCTCATCATGCGAAAACAAATCGGGTCAACGGGGTGTGCACGACGATTTCGCCGCGCTGAACGCGCCGGGCGACGCGCCGGGCGAACCGGCCGCGCCGCCGCGCACATGGGCGACGCAATCCGGCTGCGAGCTGACGGCGACATGGACGAGGTGCCAGTTGGCGCCGATCACCAGCGCGAGGCCGGCGCCCACCATCAGCCAGATCCAGCCGCGTCCGCGTCGCATCGTGGTCTCCGAGCTCATTTCTTGCCGCTCCGCAGGTCGACCAGATAGAGCGCGAGGATTTTGCGATCGATCGCCGACAGCCGGCTCTCCCAGGTCGGCATATGGCCCTGCCGGCCGCCCCACAGCGTCGCCGCGAGCGACGCCTGATCGCCGCCGTAGATCCAGTAGGCATCGGTCAGATCCGGCGCCCCCGTCTCGGTGTTGCCCTTGGCGTCCTCGCCGTGACAGGAGGCGCAGTTCGCCGCGAACAGCTCCTTGCCGGCGGCAACGGTGGCGGCATCGAGGCCCTTGGCCTCGGGCGACAGGCTGCGCACGAAGGCGATCACCTTCTCGATGTCGGCGCGCGGCAGCATGCCGTCCTTGCCGAAGGCCGGCATCTGCGAGGTGCGGGTTTCCGGATGCGCCGAGTTGATGCCGACGCGGATCGTCTCGAAGATCGCCTCCGGCGTGCCGCCCCACAGCCACGACGAGGTGGTGAGATTCGGATAGCCCTTGCCGCCCTGCGCGGTGCGGCCGTGGCAGACGGCGCAGTTGTCGCCGAACAGCGTGTGGCCGGTCTTGCGCACGACGTCCATCAGCGCCGCGTCCTTCTGAATATCGGCGAAGCTTTCCTTCTCGATGCGGTCGGTCCAGACGGTGCGCGCGAGCGCCGCCTGCTTCACCGACTGCGCCACGATCTGGTGCTGATCGTCACCGAGCAGGCCCTTGGTATAGGTGCGCCCCAGGGGCCAGGTCGGCATCAGGATCCAGTAGCCGACGGCGAAGATCACCGTCGATATCAGGAACAGCCAGATCACTTTCGGCACCGGCGTGTTGAGCTCGGTGATGCCGTTCCATTCGTGACCGGTGGTCAGGTACCCGGTATGCGGGTCGCGTTCAAAGTGCCCCATGTGTGATCTCATCCACGATATGGCTTGTCGTCGTCGGTGATGATCGCCTGCGCGGCCTGCTCGAACGGCTTCTTGTTCGAGGGCCAGTAGGTGTAGGCGAGTACGATCAGCGACAGACCGATCAGGTAGAACAGGCCGAAGGATTTGGAGAACCAGACGAGCAGGTCGTGGGTCATGGTCATTTCTCCGCGGAAGCGACGGGCTTGTGCGCGACATCGGTCAGCCGCCCGAGGATTTGCAGATAGGCCACCAGCGCATCCATTTCGGTCAGCTCGGCGGGCTTGCCGTCGAAGGCGCGCACGGTGGTCTTCTCGCCGTAGCGCTTGGTGACGCCTTCGGCGGCGGGCGAGTCGGGCGCGGCCTGGCCGTAAGCGTCCGCCGAGGCATTGGCGATCATGTCGTCGGTATAGGGCACGCCGACGGCGCGCATCGCCTTGAGGTCCTTGCCCAGCGTCTCGGTCTGCAGCGGCGTGCGCAGCAGCCAGCGATAAGCCGGCATCACCGATTCCGGCACCACGTCGCGCGGATTGTTGAGATGGGCGACGTGCCAGTCGTCGGAATACTTCTCGCCGAGGCGGGCGAGATCGGGGCCGGTGCGCTTCGAGCCCCACAGATGCGGGTGGTCGTATTTGGATTCGACCGCCAGCGAATAGGGCCCGTAGCGCTCCACCTCGTCGCGCAGCGTGCGAACCATCTGCGAATGGCAGGCGTAGCAGCCTTCGCGGACATAGATGTTGCGGCCCGCCAGTTCGAGCGGCGTGTAGACCCGCATGTTCGGCGCCGCTTCCACCGTCTGGTGGATGGTGAACAGCGGCGCGATCTCGACGATGCCGCCGATCGAGGCGACGCCGACAATGGCGAGCACCAGGCCGATGGATTTGCGTTCCAGCCGGTAATGAAATCCAAACATCGTCGTTACTCTCCGGGCTGCAATGCGGGGGCGCCGGCGGCGCCGATCTCGGGATAGTCGGCGGGATTGTGCGCCGCCTGCTCCTGCGACGCGGTGCGGATCGTCATCCAGATGTTGTAGAAGCCGATGATCGCGCCGAGCAGGAAGAACAGGCCGCCGATGGCGCGGGCGATGTAATAAGGATGCATCGCCACCAGCGAATCGAGGAACGAGTAGGCCAGCGTGCCGCTCTCGTTATAGGTCCGCCACATCAGGCCCTGAATGATGCCTGAATTCCACATCGCGAAGACGTAGACGACGGTGCCGGCAAGGGCGAGCCAGAAGTGGGCCTCGACCAGCCTCGCCGAATACATGCCCTCGCGCTTCCACAGCCACGGCACCGAGGCGTAGATCGCGCCGAAGGTGATCATCGCCACCCAGCCCAGTGCGCCGGCATGAACGTGGCCCACGGTCCAGTCGGTGTAGTGCGACAGCGAGTTCACCGGACGGATCGCCATGAACGAGCCTTCGAAGGTGGTGAGGCCGTAGAACACCGCCGCCACCATCATGAAGCGCAGCACCGCGTCGTCGCGCACCTTGTGCCAGGCGCCGTTCAGCGTCATCAGCGCGTTGCCGGCGGAGACCCAGGACGGCACCAGCAGCATCACCGAGAAGGTCATGCCGAGCGACTGCACCCACTGCGGCAGCGCGGTGTAGTGCAGGTGATGCGAACCGGCCCACATGTAGAAGAAGGTGATGCCCCAGAAGCTGATGATCGACATCCGGTAGGAGTAGATCGGGCGGCCGGCGCGCTTGGGCATGTAGTAATACAGCATGCCGAGAAAGCCGGAGGTGAGGAAGAACGCCACCGCGTTGTGGCCGTACCACCACTGGGTCATCGCGTCCTGCACGCCGGAGAACAGCGAATAGCTCTTGGCGCTGCCGAACGAGATCGGTACCGCGAGGTTGTTGACGATGTGCAGCATCGCCACCACCAGGATGAACGCGAGATAGTACCAGTTGGCGACGTAGATGTGCGGTTCCTTGCGCCGCGCCAGCGTACGCATGTAGAGCACGAAATAGGCCACCCACACGATCACCAGCCAGATGTCGGCATACCATTCCGGCTCGGCATATTCGCGCGACTGCGTCACGCCCATCAGGTAGCCGGTGGCGGCGATGATGCAGAACAGGTTGTAGCCGAGCAGCACGAACCACGGGCTGAGCTGATCCGGCAGCCGTGCCCGCGTGGTCCGCTGCATCACGTAGAAGGAGGTGGCGATCAGCGCGTTGCCGCCGAAGCCGAAGATCACGCCGGAGGTGTGCACCGGGCGCAGCCGGCCGAAGCTGGCCCAGGCCGCATCGAAGGTCAGGTCCGGAAAAGCGAGCAGCCAGGCGACCCAGTCGCCGACTCCCATGCCGATCACGGCCCAGACCATCGCGGCGATGATGCCGAACTTGGTCGGCGTGTCGTAATAGCTGTTGAGCCGTTCTTCCGGTGGCTCCGGCGCGTAGTAGCCGGAGATCACCGCGAAGATGCCGGCAATCGCCGCGATCATCACCATCGCGCCGTGAATCCCGAACGGGTCGCTGCGGCCGGCGGCGGCCATGGCGAGGCCGACGATGGCCAGCACCAGCAGAATGACCAGTGCGCTCTGGCGCTCGTTTTTTGTGAGTTCGGCGATCATCGAAAACACACCCCTTGTTTCATCGCGCGGAATGCTTGACGCAGCCGCCGCGGCGATCTGCCTTGGCAATGCCCCAGTGGCATGAGCCCGGGGGAAGCCCCGAGGCTCAGCAGCCGGATAGATTTCCAGCTATATCGTGTCCGGGGATTGCATCTTTGTGCAAACGCAAATTGACGCTGCAGCGCGGCGGCGGCCGCGATGCCGTCAATGCGATTCAAGAGCCGCCGATGTCAGGTGAAGATGCCGGCCGTGGTCGTTGCAGTCGTGCCGGTTGGTCCATCCACTGCTGCTCGAGCGAATGCCGCGGCCGCGCGAGGCGCCCGCTTGATGCTGATGCCGATGGCGTCCGGGACGCGCGGCGCAGGGCTAGCGCGAAGCAGGCCCGCTTCCCGCATCCGCGGTGTTCTTCGTCGTCGCCTGATCCAGCAGCGCGGTCATGCGCTTGGTGGCGAGCGGCGGCAGCTTGGCCTGTTTGACCGCCTCGAGATTGGCGGTGTCGCCGCCGACTTCGATCAGCCCCACCATGCCCATGCCGAAGTGCGGCACGCAGCGGTAGCCGTAGAGGCCCGGCTTCTCGAAGGTGACGCTGATCTCCTGCGACAGCTTGCCTTTGAACGGCGTTGCACCCTCCGGCAGCAGGCCCGGAATGGTTTCGGCGTCGTGGCCCTTGTCGGTCGGGACGAATTTGACGGTGTCGCCCGGCTGAACTTTCAGGAACGGCGGATCGAAGACCATCGCCTGATTGTCAGGCCCCTTGTTCAGCATCTTGACTTCGTACTCTGCCGCATGGGCAGGAACGGTCAGCAGCAGCGCACCGGCGCAAAGCATCAGCGTGGTCAAGCGTGGCATGGGGCAACTCCGTCTCGCGACTGCCGTCAAAGGGCAGTCCCTTCATCTTGCAGGCGCACCCTATGCACGTCCGCAACACGCTCGTTGCGCTGGCGCAAGTTGAAGCAAAGAGTTTTCCTGGCACGTATTTCTCAGGTGTCATGGCCGGGCTTGTCCCGGCCATCCACGTCTTGCTTTCTGACTCTTCGTAAGGACGTGGATGCCCGGCACAAGGCCGGGCATGACGATGGATAGGATGTTCGTGAAACGAAAACCTACAGCAGCGGACTCGGTCGTTCCGGCAGCACCTGACCTTGCGCCAGGGCATCAGCGAAGGCGTGATGGATGTCGCGATGGATCGCCTCGTCCTCGCGCATGGCGATGATCATGTCGCTGAGCAGCGCGCCGGGCGCGAGATTCCAGTAGGCCACTGCGGTGTCCGGCGCCGGGCCGTTGGGGATCGCGCCGGATTCCAGCGATGCGAGATAATCCGAATAGCCCTTCACCGAACGCTCGGCGAGATAGCCGGCGAGGCGATGGGCGCAGCGGCCCGAAATCAGCGAGAGCAGGAAATAGGCATTATAGAAGGTGCCCTGACCGATCGCGATCAGCCAGCGCTCGCCCCAGCTCGGCCGCCTGATGGCGACGAAGGCCATCAGGTGCGCGCGCTGGTTTTCCGCCTCGTCCATGAAGGCGCGGACCCAGCCGCGATCGTCGATCAACTGCCGCAGGCATTGTAAATGGAGCAGGCTCGCCGCCACCATCGCCGGCACCGCCGCGATGGTCTCCAGCACCACCACGCGCCCGCCGTAGCGGCGGCTGAAGCCGCCGGCCATCGCCGTCAACAGCCGTTCCGCCCACGCGGCAAAACGATCCGACAATGTTTCCGGAACGTGATGGCGCAGAAGATCGGTCTTGTTGACGTTCAGCATCGCAGCTCCCTGAAAACGCGGCGCCAGTCTGGCAGTGGCGCAGGCCGGCGTCACGGTCTTTGCGCCAACGCAAATAACCAGCAATATGCCGCCCGGCAGGCCCGCGATTCGATGCCCGCACTATGCGGCGAAGTTGCGGGCGCGGCTAGTGTGGTGTTGGTTCTGACATTCGTCACCGGCGTGCCGCGGACAGGCTGCGGAGGTCGGGCCCGGAATATGGCCGGATTCGCGAGGGTGGCGGCAGATTCGCGGTTTGGCCGGCGATAGCAGGGGATGGCGCGAAAGCAGCGGTATGGTCGAATCTCCCGATATCGACATCCTGGCCCGCAGTGAACTGTTTCGTGGCGTACCGGCAGACGTGCTGCGCCAACTGCAGGCGACGTCATTCCGCCGCAAATTTGCGGCGGGCGAGACCGTATTCCAGCAGGAAGACACCGTCACGACCTGCTATGTCGTCGCCGTCGGGCGGCTGCGCGTCACCCAGTCCACGTTGGACGGCCAGCAGATCATCATTCGCTATCTCGGGCCCGGCGACGTGGTCGGCTATGCGGCGCTGACCGGCGGCGAGGTGCATCCCGGCGCGGTGACGGCGGTGGACGACAGCCATCTCATCGGGATGCCGGCCGCGGTGCTGCGCGAGGCCATGACGCGGCATGCGGCGATCGCGATCAATGCCGCGGCGCTGCTGGGCCAGCGCTATCGCGACCTGCAATTGCGGCTGCGCGAACTCGCGACCGAGAAGGTCGAGCGGCGCATCGCCCACACCTTGCTGCGGCTGGCGCAGCAGGCGGGTCGGCGCACCGCGCGCGGCGTCGAGATCGCGTTTCCGCTGTCGCGGCAGGATCTGGCGGAGATGACCGGCACCACGCTGCACACCGTCAGCCGCACCTTGAGCGGATGGGAGGGGCGCGGCATCATCGACAGCGGCCGCCGCCGCGTGGTGATCGCCAAGCCCGGCGCGCTGACCGAGGTGGCGGAGGAGGGCTAGGCTTCCGCGCGTTTTGTCCGGCGCGCCGTGCACAGGATCGGGCCGTAGCTTGCGACGAACAGCAGGAATGCCAGCGTCCAGGCCGCGCCGGAGAGGTTGAGCGCCGCATGCTGCCAGTCGACGGCGAATGGCGCGACGACGCGCAGCAGCGCGGCGGTGAGGATCGCGAGATAGATCGACGTCGTCGCCGGACCCGCGGTGAGCGCGTGGCCGGTATGGCCGAGGCTCGCGCGCGTCATCACCGCCAGTGTCATCACCCCGACCGCGCCGGCGGTCCAGGCGTGAATCACGGCGGCGGCGGGAATCGCGTCCGGCCACAGCGCATGGCCGGCGGCGAGCGCGAAACCGAGCGGGAGAAAGGCATAGCCGAGATGCAGGATCGCCAGCAGCGGTTCGGCAAATGTGAGGGTGCCGCGCCAGCGCGCCAGCCGCGCGATCAGAAGCAATGCCGCAAGCGCCGCCAGCGCGGCGGTGGTCTGCCCATCCGGTGCAATCACCCACGCCAGCAGCGCGACCACGCCGGTGCCGATGGCGACGGCGTCGAGCGCGTCGAACGGCGCGGGCAGGCGCGCGGGATCGCGTTTCACCAGCCAGTTGCGGGTGAAACTCGGCGTCAGCCGCCCGCCGATCAAGGTGATCAGCGCCACCAGCGCGCCGACCGCGCCGCGCAGGCTGACGTCGAGCATCGCGCCGCCGAGCACGGCGGCATGGAATGCGGCGTTGGCGGCGAACAGCCAGGCCACCATCACCAGCACCCGCAGATTGCGCCAGTTCTTGCCGGCGACGATCTCGCGCCCGGCCACCGCCAGCACCGCGCCGAGAAACGTCAGGTCGACCAGCGCGGCGACGGCGGGACCGATTCCGGCCGCGCACAGCATCGCGATGCGTCCCAGCACCCAGATCAGGACCAGCGACAGCAGCGGAAATCCCGCCACCGGCAGCCGTCCGGTCCAGTTCGGGATCGCGGTGAACAGGAAGCCGCAGATCACCAGCGCGGCATAGCCGAAGATCAGCTCATGCGCATGCCAGGCGACGCCGCCGTAGACCTCGGCGATGGTCAGCATGCCGGCATAGGCCATCAGCCACAGCGGCACCGCCAGCGCCGCCCAGATTGCGGCGAGCAGAAAACAGATGCGAAAGGCATGGCTGAGGACAGGCGGCGTGGACATCGAACTTGTGCTTCAAACAGCTTGGAATGCCGCCACCATAGCGCGCGCTGCCGCGTCCCCTTTGCGCGAGCGCAAAGTCCAAGTGATCTTGTCTTATTTGATCGTCCCGCGCGCCGCCTTCAGCGCCGCGTCGATGCCGTCCCAGGCCGGCTTGTCGGGCGCGAAGCGGGTGCGCAGGTAGCGGATCAGTTCGGTGAGCTGCTGGTCGTTGAGGCTGTGCGAAAAGCCCGGCATCGCGCCGAGCTCGCCGTTCACCGGCTGGGTGATGCCCTCGAGAATGACGCGCGCGAGATTGTCGGGCGAGGGGCCGTGCAGGTTGCTGTTGAGCGCCAGCGAGGGCCGGCTGCCGAACCATTGCGGGCCGCCGGGCTCGTGGCACACCGCGCAGGCGCCGTCATAGATGCGCGCGCCCTGCTGCGACGCGTTGAGCGGCTTCGCGCTGGTGACGGCCTCAAGCCGCGCCGCCATCGCCTGCTGCGCCTCGTGGGTCGGGGCATCGGGATTGAACGAGGCGAGATAGGTCGCCATGGCGCGGATGTCGCTGTCCGGCAGCGCGCCAAGCTCCTTCACCACCGGCGCCATCGGCCCGGCGGCGACGCCGTGAAACTGCGAGACGCCGCTGCGCAGATACGTGAACAGCTCCTGCTCGCTCCACGGGATCGGCGCGTGCGACAGCGACGTCAAGGGCGGCGCGGTCCAGCCTTCGGCAATGCCGCCGGCGAGTTTCAGCGAGGCCTTCTCCGCGCCGAGCGCGTTGCGCGGTGTGTGGCACGCGCCGCAATGGCCGAGCCCTTCCACCAGATAGGCGCCGCGATTCCAGGCGTCCGATTGGGTCGGATCGGCCGCGAAGGCCGCCGTCGAATGAAACAAGAGATTCCATCCCGCCAGCAGCGGCCGCAGGTTCAGCGGGAAGGCGAGCCTGGTTTCCGGATTGGTCTGCCGCACCGGTGTCTGCGCCATCAGGTAGGCGTAGAGCGCCTGCAAGTCGGCTTCGCTGGTTTTCGCGAAGTGATTATAGGGAAACGCCGGATAGAGATGCCGGCCGTCGCGATGGATGCCTTCGCGCATGGCGCGCGCGAAGGCGGGATATGACCACGCGCCGATGCCGGTCTCGACATCCGGCGTGATGTTGGTGGCATAGACGAGGCCGAACGGCGTCTCCAGCGGCCGCCCGCCGGCATTGACGATGCCGCCGTCTTTGGTGTGGCATACCGCGCAGTCGCCGAGCGCCGCGAGCTGCGCGCCGCGCGCGATGGTCGCGGCCGAGTATGTGGAGGCATCCGGCGGCGCGATCGGCGCGATCGTCGGCCGCCACGGCGAGGCGGCGACCATCAATCCGACGGCAGCTGTGCAGAGTGCCGCAAGTCCCGCCACCAGCCCGCGCTTCTTCAAAGGTGAAGGCGGTTTTGTCTTTTCTTCGGCCGCCAGCAGGCCCGCGCGAATCCGGTCCGGCGTGAACGGCAACTCCCTGAAACGAACGCCGGTCGCGTCGAAAATGGCGTTGGCGATGGCGGCGGCGCTCGGCACCGAGGCGGATTCGCCCACCCCAAGCGGCGGCTGGTCCGGCCGCTCGACGATCACCACGTCGATTGTCGGCACGTCGGGGAAGGTGATGATCGGATAACCGCCCCATTCGCGGCTTGCGACGGCGGAAGGCTCGAATGTCACTTCCTCCATCAGCGCGCGGCTGGTGGACTGGATGACGTTGCCGTGGATCTGATGCCGTACGCCGTCGGGATTGATGACGAGGCCGGAGTCCTGCCCCACGGTCACATGCGTCACCGCGACGTCGCCGGTCGCCTTGTTGACCGCGACATCGGCGACCCACGCCGACCACGCCGCCGCGGTGCCGGGAAACGGGCCGTGCACATAGACCGCGTAAGCGAAGCCGCGGCCGCGCACCACGTCGCCGTCGGCCTCCTTCGGCGTCCATGTCGGGCGCGGCTCCCATTTGGCGCGCTCGGCGACCTCGCGCACCAGTTTGGCCGCGCGCTCGTCCTTCAGATAGCGCAGCCGGTATTCGACCGGATCGACGCCGGCTTCGGTGGCGAGTTCGTCGATGTAGGATTCGTGCGCGAAGGTGTTGGGCAGCGCCGAGACGCCGCGAAACCATGAGGCGCGCACGATCGGCGCCATGTCGTGGGCGATCACGCGCATCGCAGGATAATCGTAGGGCGGGATCGCGGTGCGGTCGCCCATCTGCAAGGTCGCGGCGACCGGCGGCACCGCGCCGGTGAGCAGCAACGCCAGTGTCGGCGCGGCATTGGAGGGATAGCGCGTGGCGAAATCGTAAGCGGCGGGCGCGCCGCTCGCATCGAGCCCGCCGTTGACTTCCATCAACTGCCCGGTGCCCTTCGGGTCCCACGCATGTTCCTGCTCGCGGGTAAGCTGCACCCGCACCGGACGGCCGACCGCGCGCGAGAGCAGCGCCGCGTCGGCGCTGACATCATCGGCGCCGTTGCGGCCGTAGCAGCCGGCGGCCTCCAGCCGGATCACGTCGATGCTGGCTTCCGGCAGCGCCAGCAGTTTCGCCAGATCGGCGCGCAGGTTGTGCGGGTTCTGCGATCCGGTCCACACCCGTAAGCCGCCGTCGCTGTAATCCGCGACCGAACACGACGGCCCGATCGAGCCGTGAATATGATACGGCCACACATAGGTGCGTTGCATCGGCGTGGCGGCGCTGGCCAATGCTGCGTCGATATCCCCGGTGTCGCGCAGCACGCGCGGCGTGCTCGGATTGGCGCGCAGCGCGGTGGCGATGTCTTTCAGGTCCGGCAAGGTCGGCGTCGGCTTCCATGTCAGTTTCAACTGACTGGCGGCGCGGATCGCATTTTCCTCGCGATCGGCCACCACGCCGACGAAATCGCCGATCCGCACCACGGCGATGAGGCCGGGAATATCCGCGACCGAGCTTTCGTCCACCGCGATCAGGCTGGTGCCGACGAAATCGCCGGCGTCGACGCCGGCATAAGGCGGGCGCACCACGCGGCCGTGCAGCATGCCGGGCACGCGCACGTCGTGCACATAGATCATCTCGCCGGTGGTCATCGCCGGAATTTCGAGGCGGGGAATCGCGCGGCCGACCAGCTTGTAGGAGTTGACATCCTTCAAGGTCACGTCGTCGCGCAGTTCAAGGCGCACCGTGTGGCCCGCCACCAGTTCGGCATAGCTGACGCTGTGATTGTTCTGCGCGCGGATCAACCCGTCCTCGATCGAGAGTGAATCGATGGGCTGATTGAGCTGTTCGGCGGCGCGCGCCAGCAAGTAATGTCGCGCCTGCGCCGCGGCGTTGCGCAACGGCACCGCGGTGATCTGGATGGTTTCGCTGGCGATAGTCGGACCCTGATTGGGCGTCTTCGTGGTGTCGCCCAGCACCATGGTGACGCGATCCAGCGCCACGTCGAGTTCTTCCGCCACGATCTGCGTCAGCGCAGTGCGGATGCCGGTGCCGAGATCGACATGGCCGTTATAGGCGAACACCTGTCCGCTGGCGTCGATGGTGATGTAAATCTCGAAGCTGCTGCCGGCGGGATCGTCCGGCGTGCTGCGCACGACCGACAGCGATCCGGCGCCAGAGGTCATGTCGGGATCGGCGCCGTCAGTGCGTCGCATCGGCCGCGCCTCCCGCCGCGTGATCGCGCGCGACATGATGGCCGGCGGCCGTCATCACCGCCGCGAGAATTTCCACATGCGTGCCGCAGCGGCACAGGTTGTAGCGCAGCGCCTGCTTGATCTCCTGCTCGGACGGATGCGGATTGCGCAGCAGCAGCGCCTTCGCCGTCATGATCATGCCGTTGAGGCAATAGCCGCATTGCGCCGCCTGATGCGTCACGAATGCCGCCTGCAGCGGGTCCGGCCGCTCGCGCGAGCCGAGCCCTTCCAGCGTGGTGATGCTGCGCCCGGTGCAGGCTGCGAGCGGCAGCACGCAGGATCGCGCGGCCATGCCGTCGACGAGCACCGTGCACGCGCCGCATTCGCCGAGCCCGCAGCCGAACTTCGGCCCGTTGAGTTCGAGATCGTTGCGCAGGATGTAGAGCAGCGGCGTATCCGCCGCCGCCGCGATGCTGTGGCTCGTGCCATTGACGGTCAGGCGGATCGGGTCTGACGTCATGCGCTCAGCGTTTGTCATGCTCTCAGCGTCGCCCCCGCGCAGGCGGGGACCCACAACCCCTTGCCTGAATTATTGTAGAGTAACTTCGCCATGAGTGATTGAACCGAACCGCCGCGGCGTATGGGTCCCCGCCGGAGCCTGTCATCGGGCGGCGCTTCGCGCCGAACCGTTGGCAGGGATGACGATTCTCGTGTGGCAAATTTGCGCATAACGCGAGCTTCCAAAACTGGGACGTCGAGAATACCGTTTGTGTACAAACGTGCAAGGACGCGCCGATGCTGCACTGCCCATTGCCCGGCGCGGGTCGGCATTGCAACGCAAAGGATCGGCAGGGTGCGAAGAAATTGCGCATCGGACCGCTTGACAGTTTTCGCGGCCCCGCCCAAAATCGTTCGTATACGAATGATGTGCCGGGCGGGTCCGGACAGGATGAGCAGGGACGGAAATGCTGGAGATATCGCGGCTGTGATGACCGCGCCCGAAACCTTCCTTGACTCATTTGTTCTTGCTCGCGGATTGTGCCGATGATGAATGAAGGATCGCCGATAGCAGCGGGCGCCACCGACGGCGACAAGATCCGCTGCGATGCCTGCCCGGTGATGTGCTACATCAAGCCCGGCAATACCGGCGCGTGCGACCGCTATGCCAACGAGAACGGCACCTTGGTGCGCGTCGATCCGCATATCGTGCTTCAGCGCACGGTGTCGCAGGGCGGCGCGGTGGTGCCGTTCCAGAAATCCGGCGAGTGGGACGGCAAGCTGGTCTCCGGCCGCGACGTGATGGTCACCGCCATTGGCGCCGGCACAACCTATCCCGACTACAAGCCCGCGCCGTTCATCGTCTCGTCGGAGATCGATGGCGTCGATATGGTCACCGTGGTGACCGAAGGCATCTTCAGTTACTGCGGCGTCAAGGTGAAGATCGATACCGATCGCTTCCTCGGCCCGGAAACCGCGACGGTGCGCGCGGAAGGCGAGGCCATCGGCCACGTCACCACCGGCGAATACGGCTCGCAGATGCTCTCGCTCGGAGGTGTGCATCATTTGACCGGCGGCTCGAAGAAAGAGGGCCGCGTCACCTGCGACGCGTTGATGGATCTGTGCAACGGCAAGGCCGTCGAGCTCACCATCGACGGCGGCGCGACGGTTGTGGTGCAGGCGGGGCAACCGCCGATCGTCAACGGCGTGCCGGAAGTGCGGATGCGCGTCGGCTGCGGCTCCGCCACCATCGGCATGTTCGCCAAGCAGTGGCAGGGCAAGGTCGATGAGGTCGTCGTGGTCGACGATCACATCACCGGCGTCTTGTCGGAACATCAGGCCGGCAAGCTGCTCGATATTCCCGAGACCGGCATCAAGATGAAAGGCCGGCGTTCGACGCCGGGCCGTTACTTCCAGGTCGCCGAGCCCGGCACCGGCTGGGGCGGCACGCAGATTTCCGATCCGCTCACCGTGCTCGGCCCGTTCAATCCCAAGGTGGCGAAGCCGGGGCTGCGGATGCTGATGGTATCGACCACCGGCGAACACTACGCTTATTTTGAACTCGACGAGCGTTTGCAGCCGGTGGAGAAGCCGCTGCCGGAGAATCTTCAGCAATCGGTCGAGCGGATTCAGGAGAATTGCGAACCGGCGCTGTGCACCGTGCTGTTCATGGGCGGCGCCGGCGGATCGCTGCGCGCCGGCGTCACCGACAATCCGGTGCGGCTGACGCGCTCGGTGAAGGAGGCGCTCACCTCGGTGACCAGCGGCGGCGCGCCGGTTTATGTCTGGCCGGGCGGCGGCATCACCTTCATGGTCGACGTGACGCAGATGCCCGCCGGCGCGTTCGGCTATGTGCCGACGCCGGCATTGGTGGCGCCGATCGAATTCACCATGCGGCTCGATGATTACGCCGCGCTCGGCGGCCACATGGATTATGTGCGCCCGCTGTCGTCGCTCACGCGCGACACCGAGGTGCGCAACGCACCCGCGCCGCCGAAAAAGGACAGGCCGCAATGATGCGCCGCCCGCAAATCGCGTTGTTGCCGGACGGCCGCCGTCTGCACCTGCAGGACGGCCCCATCGATCTGGTGATCGAGGCATGCGGCGACCGCGCCGCGATCGAGATCGCCTACGCGGCGGCGGCGGAATCCTTCACCGGATTGCTGGATAAGCTTTGTGGCGAGCTGCCCGAATTGCGCCGCCGTGCTGCCGCAAGATTCCCGAGCCTGAAAGGCGTGGTCGCGCGGCGCATGCATGGCGCCGTCGCGCCGTTCGCGGAGGCCCATTTCATTACGCCGATGGCGGCGGTGGCCGGCGCGGTCGCCGAAGAGATTCTTGGCGCAATGATCAGGGCCGCAACGCTCGATCGCGCCTATGTCAATAACGGCGGCGACATCGCATTGCATCTTGCACCTGGCCAACAGTTCACGATCGGATTGGTCGCGCATATCGATCCGCCGACGCTTGCGGGCAAGACGGTGATCGATGCCGATAGCGCGGTGCGCGGCGTCGCCACCAGCGGCCGCCATGGCCGCAGCTTTTCGCTCGGCATCGCCGATGCCGTCACCGTTCTCGCGCGCACCGCGTCGCAAGCCGATGCCGCTGCGACGATGATCGCCAACGCCGTCGATCTGCCGGATCATCCCGGAATCCTGCGCGTGCCGGCATGCGAGATTCAACCCGACAGCGATCTCGGCGAGCGTCTCGTCACCCGCGAGGTCGCGCCGCTGACACATGACGAAGTCACGATGGCGCTGGAATCGGGGGCAATTTGCGCGCGCGAAATTCTATCGCGCGGCCTGATCGAAGGCGCTGCGCTCTGTCTGCAAGGCGAAATGCAGATCGTCGCGCCATCTCATTCGCGTGCATTCGACCTGTCGCATTCACGCGCGGTTATCGCGCCAACCGGAAATCTGATCGATGCCTGAAGTCGTCCTTCGCAAGCGTGTCATCATCATCGAGGAAATTCTGCACGAAGGCGGCCCGCCGCCGGCGCAACCGTTATTTCGTGGCGCGGCGCTCGCGGTGATCCGCAATCCGTTCGCCGGGCGTTATGTCGAAGACATCGCCGGATTCATGGATGATCTGAATCCGCTCGGCGTCGAGATGGCGCGCAGCCTGCTGAAAGCACTCGGCAACGATGCTTCGCGCATTCAAGGCTATGGCAAGGGTGCCATCATCGGCTCGGCCGGCGAGCTTGAACACGGCGCGCTGTGGCACGTGCCGGGCGGTTACGCGATGCGCGAGATTCTCGGCGAAGCGAAAGCCATCGTGCCGTCGGCGAAGAAAGTCGGCGGACCGGGGACGCGGCTCGACGTGCCGGTGACCCACATCAATGCATCGTATGTGCGCTCGCATTTCGATGCGATGGAGGTCGGGATTGTCGACGCGCCGCGTGCCGACGAGTTGCTGCTGGCGCTGGTGATGACCACCGGCTCGCGGATTCACGCGCGCGTCGGCGGATTGAAGGCCGGCGAGATCAAGGGACAGGATGGACTGCGATGAGCGCTCGAATTCGCAAGATCATGACCGTGGTCGAGGAAACCTTGCAGGAAGGCGGTCACGCGGTAAGCCCGCCGACGCGTCGCGCGGCCGCCGTGGCCGTGATCGAAAATCCGTTCGCGGGACAGTATGTCGATGATCTGTCACCGCTGATGGATATCGGCGAAGAGCTCGGCGATCTGCTGGCCAAGCGCGCCGTCGCGGCGCTCGGCATCGATGGCGCCCATGTGCAGAGCTATGGCAAGGCCGCCGCGGTCGGCGAGAATGGCGAACTCGAACATGCCGCCGCGATCCTGCATCCCAAACTCGGCGCACCGTTTCGCAAGGTGCTGACCAAAGGCGCTGCACTGATTCCGTCATCGAAGAAGCGCGGCGGTCTCGGCACAGTGCTCGATATTCCGCTGGGGCATAAAGACGCAGCTTTCGTGCGCAGCCACTTCGATGGCATGGAAGTGCAGATCAACGATGCTCCGCGCGCGGGCGAGATCATGGTCGCCGTCGCCGTCACCGACAGCGGCCGCCCGCTGCCGCGCGTCGGCGGCCTCAAGCATTCGGAGATCAAGGGCGAAGACGGCTTGCGTTAATCAAGATCGCTCTGCCTGAAATTTAGGACTGCTTCGAACCATCCCATCGGCTACAAGTGGATGGACGGAGATGCACCGTAGGGACGACTGTCCCTTCCAACAGTGGAGGATGGAATGCGACGACAGAGTGGGATTCTCGGCATCGTGCTGGCCGGGCTGGCAACGGCCGCGATGACGACTGGTGTCATGACCACGGGCGCGCTGGCGCAGGACGAAATCAAGATCGGCGAGATCAACAGCTATTCCGCCTTGCCGTCCTTCACCGAACCGTATCGCAAGGGCTGGCAGCTTGCGCTCGAGGAGGTCAACGCCGCCGGCGGCATCAACGGCAAGAAGCTCCTCGTCATCTCCAAGGACGACAACGGCAAGCCGGCGGATGCGGTGACCGCTGCGAACGAACTGGTCTCGAGCGAGAAGGTGGTGATGCTGACTGGCACCTTCTTCTCGCATATCGGCCTCGCGGTCAGCGACTTCGCCAAGCAGAAGAAAGTCTTCTTCCTGGCCGCCGAGCCGCTGACCGACGCGATGACGATGACGAAAGGCAATCGTTATACGTTCCGGTTGCGGCCTTCGAACTATATGCAAGCGGCGATGCTGGCGGATGAGGCGGCAAAGCTCCCGGCGAAGCGCTGGGCTACCGTCGCGCCGAACTATGAGTACGGCCAGTCCGCGGTCGCCGTGTTCAAGACGCTGCTGTCGAAGAAGCGCCCGGACGTTCAGTGGGTCGGCGAGCAGTGGCCGCCGCAGGGCAAGATCGATGCCGGCCCGGTGGTGCAGGCGCTCGCCGCCACCAATCCAGAAGCCATCCTCAACGTCGAGTTCGGTCCGGATCTCGTGAAGTTCGTGCGGGAAGGCAATACGCGCGGCCTGTTCAAGGGCAAGTCGGTGGTCAGCTTCCTGACCGGCGAGCCGGAATATCTCGACCCGCTCAAGGACGAGACGCCGACCGGCTGGATCGTCACCGGCTATCCCTGGTACGACATCAAGACCGCCGATCACGACAAGTTCCTCAAAGCCTATCAGGCCAAGTTCAACGATTATCCGCGTCTCGGCTCGATCGTCGGTTACGGTGCGATCAAGGCCGCGGCCGCGATTCTCGCCAAAGCGGGCAGCACCGACACCGACAAGCTGATCGAAGCCGCCGAAGGCATCAAGCTGAGTTCGCCGTTCGGTGAGATCACCTTCCGCAAGAGCGATCATCAGGCGACGCTCGGTGCCTATGTCGGCAAGACTGCGGTGAAGGACGGCAAGGGCGTGATGGTCGATTCGGTCTATCGCGACGGCAAGGATTTCCTGCCGAGCGAGGAGGATGTTGCCAAGGAACGTCCGAAGGATTGAGACAGGCGAGGCGGCCGCAGCATGGCGCTTCGGCCGCCGACCTGACGATGATCTCTGTTCTGTTTGCCTTGAATGACCGGGCGATGGCTTACGTCCATCGCCAAGCCGGACAGCCCTGATGAGCTTTTACGTCGTCCAGTTTCTTTCCGGCCTCGCCAGCGCCGCCGCGCTGTTTCTGGTCGCGTCCGGCCTGTCGATCATTTTCGGCGTCACGCGCATCGTGAACTTCGCGCACGGCGCCTTCTATATGCTCGGTGCCTATATCGCCTTCTCGCTGACCGAGCGGATGTCGGGCACGCTCGGTTTCTGGGGCGGCATCGTTCTCGCCGCGCTTATCGTTGCGGCGATCGGCGTGCTGGTGGAGATGACGCTGCTGCGCCGGATCTATCGTTCGCCCGAACTGTTCCAACTGCTCGCCACCTTTGGCCTGACGCTCGTCGTCGAGGATCTCGCGGTGTTGATCTGGGGCCCGGACGATCTGTTAGGGCGCCGCGCGCCGGGCTTGCGCGGTGCGCTCGATTTCTTCGGCCAGGCCATTCCGACCTATGATGTTCTCTTGATCGTGCTCGGGCCCGCGGTGCTCGGCGCCTTGTGGCTGCTGTTTCATCGCACGCGCTGGGGCGTGCTGGTGCGCGCCGCGACGCAGGATCGCGACATGGTGGCGGCGCTCGGCGTCAATCAGAAATGGTTGTTCACCAGCGTCTTTGCGCTCGGCGTCTTTCTCGCGGCGCTTGGCGGCGCCTTGCAGATTCCGCGCGACGCGGTCAATCACACGATGGACCTGCGCATCATCGTCGATGTGTTCGTCGTCGTCGTCATCGGTGGTCTCGGCAGCATCACCGGCGCCTTCGTCGCGGCGGTTCTGGTATCCGAATTGAATGCGTTCGGCATCCTCATCTTCCCCAAAATCTCGATCATCCTCGTCTTCCTCGTGATGGCGGTGGTGCTGATCGTTCGGCCATGGGGCCTGTTCGGCAAACCGGAAGCCGCAGCGCGGCAGACACCGGGCCTTGCGGTGCGGCCCTGGCAGCCGCTGTCGGCGCGGGCGCGGCTTGCGTCACTCGGCGTGCTGATGCTGGCCGCGGCACTGCCGCTGCTCGGCAGCAACTATGCGCTGATCGTCGGCGCGGAGATCGCGATCTTTGTCATCTTTGCGGTCAGCCTGCACTTCCTGATGTCGGTCGGCGGCATGGCGTCGTTCGGTCATGCCGCTTACTTCGGACTCGGCGCCTACGGCGTCGCATTCCTTGCCAAGCTTGCCGGTCTTCCGATGATTGTCTGTCTGCTGATCGGCCCATTGCTTGGTTTGTTCGGCGCGGTGCTGTTCGGGTGGTTCGCGGTGCAATTGTCCGGCGTCTATTTCGCGATGCTGACGCTGGCGTTCGCGCAGATCGTCTGGTCGATCGCCTTTCAGTGGGTCGAGGTCACCGGCGGCGACAACGGCATCCTCGGCGTCTGGCCAGCCGCGCTGGTGGCGACACCGGCCCGGTTCTACTGGCTGGCGCTTGGGATCATGGCTCTGTCGGTGATGGCATTACGCGTGCTGGTGTTCTCGCCGTTCGGCTATGCGTTGCGCGCGACGCGTGATTCCGGCCTGCGCAGCGAAGCGATCGGCATCAACAGCAAGCGCGTGCAATGGACGGCCTTCGTGATCGCCGGCACCTTCGCCGCTATCGCCGGAGCGCTGTTCGCATATCTGAAGGGCAGCGTTTTTCCCGACAATGCCGGCATCGCGCTTTCGGTCGATTCACTGGTGATGGTGCTGCTGGGCGGCGTCGAGACTGTATCCGGCGCGGTGGTCGGCGCCGTTGTCTACAAGGCGCTGAGCATCTGGCTGGTCAGCTATACCGAGATGTCGAAGCTGGTGATGGGCGCCGTGATCGTGCTGCTGGTCGTGGCATTTCCGAAAGGCATCGTCGGCACGTTCGAGAGCCTGATCGATGGCGGGCGGCTGTCCTTCATGAAACGAGCTTCGCCGCGTGCGGCGCAGACCGAGGGCGCAGAATGACCGCGGGTCCCGACCTTCTGGCCGTCGATGGCCTGACCAAATCCTATGGTGGCGTGCATGCCGTGCGCGGCGTGTCGTTCCGGTTGGCAGCCGGAGAAATTCTCGCGCTGATCGGACCGAACGGGGCGGGCAAAAGCACCTGCTTCGATATGCTGAACGGCCAGCGTCGGCCGGACAGCGGCCGCGTGCAATTGCTCGGCAGGGAGATCACCGGCGAGATGCCGCGGCATGTCTGGCGGCTCGGCGTCGGTCGCACGTTCCAGATCACCGCGACGTTCCCCACCATGACGGTGCGCGAGAACGTGCAGGTGGCTCTGCTGTCCCATGCCGGCGAGATATTCAACATGTGGCGGTCGACGCCGCGTTTTGCGCGCGACGAAGCGGACCGTCTGCTTTCTCTGGTCGGCGTCGACGGCTACGCGCAGCGGCCGTGCGGCGAACTGGCTTATGGCGACCTCAAGCGGCTGGAGCTTGCCATCGCGCTTGCCAATCAACCGAAGCTGCTCTTGATGGACGAGCCGACGGCCGGCATGGCGCCGCGCGATCGCATCGAACTGATGCGGCTCACGGCGCGAATCGCGCGCGAGCAGTCGATCGGCGTGCTGTTCACCGAGCACGACATGGACGTGGTGTTCGAACACGCGGATCGCATTCTGGTGCTCAATCGCGGCACGCTGATCGCCGAAGGCTCGCCGGAAGAGGTGCGGCGCGATCCGCAGGTGCGGGCGATCTATCTGGGCGAAGGCCTGGTCTATGACGCGCGCCATCAGGAAGAGGCTGGTGCATGAAGCTCTCGGTGTCCGCGCTGAATAGTTATTACGGGCCGGCGCATATCCTGTTCGATGTCGATCTTGAGGTCGGTGCCGGCGAGGTGGTGGCCTTGCTTGGCCGGAACGGCGCCGGAAAATCCACGACCTTCCGCTCCATCGTCGGGTTGGTGGCGCGCCGTGACGGCCGCATCATGTTCGAGGGGCATGATATCTCGAAGCAGCCCACGCATGCGATCGGCCGTGCCGGTCTTGGCTATGTGCCGGAAGAGCGACGCATCTTCACCGATCTGACGGTCGAGGAGAATCTCGAGGTGGGCCGGCAGCCGCCGCGTTCCGGCGCTCCGCATTGGAGCCGGGACAAGCTGTTCGAACTGTTTCCCAACCTCGCGGAAATGCGTAACCGCGCCGGCGGCCGCATGAGCGGCGGCGAACAGCAGATGTTGACCATCGCCCGCACCTTGATGGGCAATCCCTCACTCGTGTTGCTGGACGAACCGTCGGAGGGCCTGTCGCCAAAAATCGTCGAGCAGATGGCGCATGCCATTCTTACGATGAAGAAGGAAGGCTTGAGCATCCTTCTGTCCGAGCAGAACCTGCATTTCGCGCGGCTGATTTCGGACCGCAGCTACATCATCGAGCGCGGCCGCATCTGCTTCAACGGGACGATGGCCGATCTTGATGCCCGGCCGGATATTCGCGATGCTCATCTCGCAATGTGATATGTCCTTTCCGCGCGGCGTGAGCGACCGGCTGGCAGCGGAACCGAGGAACACCGATGTCGAAAAAGCCATCTGCAAAAGCTAAGGTGGCGCCACGCGAGCCGGCCTCTTACATTCTCGACGAGCAAGTCGGCTTCATCCTACGCCAGGTTTCGCAGCGTCATACCGCGATCTTCACCGCTGCCATCGGCGCCAGTCTGACTACGACGCAATGGGCGGCGTTGTCGAAGCTGGCCGAGGCCGGACCTTGCTCGCAGAACCAACTCGGCCGGCTGACTGCGATGGATGTCGCGACGATCAAAGGCGTGATCGATCGGCTGACAGCGCGGGGACTGACCGAGACCGGGCCCGATCCGCGCGACGGACGGCGATTGCTGGTGAAGTTGACGCGCGCGGGGCAGGCGATGGTCGAGAAGACGGCGCCCAGTGCGTTGCAGGTGACGGAAGAGACTTTGGCGCCGTTGACGGCGAAGGAACGCGACGTGTTCGTCGCGCTGCTCGCCAAGCTGCGATAGCGCGGGATGGTTGACGTCCGGTCGCCGTCACCCTGAGGTGCTCGGACAAAGTCCAAGCCTCGAAGGGCGACGCCCATCCGTCGAGGCTATGCGCTTAGCGCGCGTCGCACCTCGGGATGAGGTCAGCACGCGCATCTGGACTCATCACGCTTCAAAAATTTGGCGTCATCCCATTACAATGGTCGGTATCTTGGCGGCGGGCGGCGTGTTGCGGCTGCGCTGGCTGCGCACGATGCCGCCGATCACGGTCATGCCGACGCCGGGAAGGTCGCCGAGCCGCACGCTTTCCAGAATATCCTTGCCGGATGAGTGCTGCGCTTTATCCATGAAGACGAAATCGGCGGCACGGCCGACTTCGATCAGCCCGCAGTCGAGCGCACGCATCCGCGCGGTATTGCCGGTCGCGAAGCAGAATGCGATTTCGGCCGGCACCTCGCCGAGCGAGGACAGCATCGAGATCATGCGCAGGATGCCGAGCGGCTGAACGCCGGAGCCCGCCGGCCCGTCGGTGCCGAGAATGATGCGGCCGAGATCGTTCATCTCGCGGGCCAGCCGGAGCGTATAGAGCGCGGAGCGTTCATTGCCGTTGTGCACCAGTTCGAGACCGCGCTTGCAGCCCTCGCAGATGCAACGGATCTGCCCGTCCGGAAGCGCGGTGTGGCCGCCGTTGATGTGACCGACGATGTCGGTGTCCGCTTCCAGCACGACGTCCTTGTCGATCAGGCCGGAGCCGGGGATCGACGGACCGCCGGTATGAATCGTGCTGTTCATGCCGTATTTGCGGGCCCAGGCCACCATCTTGCGCGCCGTCGGTCCATCCTTGACACTGCCGAGCCCGACTTCGCCCAGCCAGCGCACGCCGGCGGCGGCCATCTCCTTGAAGTCTTCCTCTTCCATGCCGTTCTCGATCACCGGCGCACCGGCGAGCACCTTGACGCCGCTCGGGCGGAAGGCATCGAACGCACGCTGCGCGAAGATCGCCATCGCCTTGAGGCCGGTGATGTCCTTGGGGCGGCCGGGTGTGTGGACTTCGCCCGCGGAGATCATGGTGGTAACGCCGCCGTGGAGGCTGGAGTCGATCCAGTTGAGCTGGCTCTGCCGCGGCGTCCAGTCGCCGGCGACGGGGTGGACATGGCTGTCGATCAGGCCCGGCGTTACCGTGATGCCATTGGCATCGATCACGGAGGTCGCCCCCTCGGTATCGACATCCTTGGCGCGGCCGACGGCAGTGATCAGCCCGTTCTCGACGATGATGGTATCGGCATCCAGGATTGGATTTTCGATGGCGCCGCTTAGAACCAGTCCGATGTTGCGAACGACCAACTTCCCGGAATTGACGTTTCCCTGCGGCTCGCCGTGCGACATTCGACCTGCTCCCTCTCATTAAGTCATTGGTTTGAAATCAGATTTGATCGCATCTTGACGGAACGATCAAGTCGGTTTATTCATTAGTATACTAACAATATCGGCGCACGCAACCGCCACGCTTCCGTCACATTCGGCATCATTTCTGCCCCCGGATTTTTGCGACGCACAAACGGTTATGGACCTCAACCGATGAGCAATTTCAACTACGAGAACGTCCTCAGCGTTCATCACTGGACGGACAACCTCTTCAGCTTCACCACCACCCGCGATCCGTCGTTCCGCTTCCGCAATGGCGAGTTCACGATGATCGGTCTGAAGGTGGGCGAGAAGCCGCTGCTGCGCGCCTACAGCGTCGCCAGCGCCAATTACGAAGAGAACCTTGAGTTCTTCTCCATCAAGGTGCCGGACGGTCCGCTCACCTCGCGCCTGCAGCACCTCAAGGAAGGCGATCAGATCATCGTCAGCCGCAAGGCCACCGGCACGCTGGTGATCGATAATCTGCATAGCGGCCGTAACCTCTATCTGGTTGGGACCGGCACCGGCCTCGCGCCGTTCCTCAGTGTCATCAAAGATCCCGAGACCTATGAGCGCTTCGAGAAGGTGGTGCTGCTGCATGGCTGCCGTCGCGTCAAGGAGCTCGCCTATGGCGAGATGATCACCGAGACGCTGCCCAAACACGATTTTCTCGGCGAGTACATCCGCAATCAGCTGATCTATTATCCGACCGTGACGCGCGACCCGTTTCGCAACCGCGGCCGCATCACCGACCTGATGACGTCCGGCAAACTGTTCAGCGACATCGGCTTGCCCGAACTCGATGCCGAGCATGACCGCGTGATGATGTGCGGCAGCCCCGCTCTCCTGGTCGATACGCGGGCGCTGCTGCTGGAGCGCGGCTTCGTCGAAGGCAATCACGGCGAGCCGGGTCAGTTCGTGGTCGAAAAGGCCTTCGCCGAACGCTGAGACACGAGCGGACGTCACAGCCTTTATCCGTTCGAGCTACAGCGATCATCTCAACTCCGTCTCTGGGCCCAGAGGCGGAGTTGTTCTTTGTGGCATGGAGCTGCTTGCCCAGAAGGCTCTGCCGGGCAATCTCATCGCGCGAGATCCGGAATCGCAAAGTTCTTGCGCGGCCGCGCAGGCCCGTCGATAGTGCCTCCAAAGAAGAGGAAAGAGCAGGAGAAACGACGTGGGACGGCTCGAGAGCAAGGTGGCGGTGATCACCGGCGCAACCAGCGGCATCGGCTGGCGAACTGCGGAAATCTTCGTTGCGGAGGGCGCCAAGGTGGTCGCGGCCGGGCGGCGGAGCGACGAAGGCGAGGCGCTGGCGAAGAAGCTCGGCGACAATTGTATCTTCAAGCAGACCGACGTCACCGACGAAGCTCAGGTCGAAGCGCTGATCGGGCTCGCAGTCGCACGCTTCGGCCGCCTCGACTGCTTGTTCAACAATGCAGGCGGTCCGGCGCAGACCGGCGGCATCGAAGGGCTCGACGTCGGGCAGTTCGACGCGGCGATGGCGACGCTGGTGCGCAGCGTCATGCTCGGCATGAAGCACGCCGCGCCGCATATGCGCCGGCAAGGCTCCGGGAGCATCATCAACAACGGCAGCATTGCGGGTCATCTTGGTGGCTATTCCTCGTCGCTGGTCTATGGCGCTGCCAAGGCGGCGGTGATCCACTTCACCAAATGCGTGGCGATGGAGCTCGGCGAGGCCGGGATTCGCGTCAACAGCATTTCCCCCGGTGCGATCGCCACCGGCATTCTTGCCAAGGCGCTCGGTGTCGAAACCGGCGCTGCCGACAAGAAGGCGGAGACGCTCGCGGCTCTGTTCAAGTCCGCGCAGCCGATCCCGCGCGCCGGCATTCCCGACGACATCGCCCATGCGGCGGTGTTTCTGGCAAGCGACGAGTCGTCCTTCATCAATGGCGCCGATCTGGTGATCGACGGCGGCGTAATCGGCGGCCGCAACTGGACCCAACAGCAGCAGGGCTATGTCGGCCTGCGCAAGCTGCTCGGTCAGGACGGAGCCTGAGGCAGATCCGGAGGCGGCAATGTCGGCGACATTCGGATATCTTTCGGAAGCGGTCCGGTGGCAGGTTCATGCGGCCATCGCCGCGGGGCTGGCCGGTGCATTGCTGATCGGCAAGGCGCTGCCGCTGTCGATGGACGCGGTGTCCGCCGTCGTCGCGCCGCTCTGTGCGGTGGAGGGGACCAGCGCATCGAGTCCGCTCGACAAGGTGGAGCTGATCGCCTCGCATCCGCTGCCGAATGTGCCGGGCAAGCGGGTCACCATCGTGCGGGTGTTTTATGGCCCGGGCGGCTTCACGCGGCCGCATCGCCATGCCGGCACGGTGACGGCCTATGTCACGCAGGGCGAGATCCGCTCGCAGCTCGGGGGCGGACCGGTCGAGGTTTTCAAGGCCGGACAGTCGTTCTTTGAGCCGCCCGGCTCGACGCATCTGGTATCGGCCAATGCCAGCGTCACCGAACCCGCCGAACTGATCGCAGTGTTCGTGGCCGACGAAGGCGCGGAGTTGACGACCTACCTGGAATAGGAAGGCTTCATGTCCTTCGCATAGCTTCGCGCGGACTGTAGACCGCGACTGGTGCGGCGACGCCGCGCAAGGCATGTTCGCCCAGATGATCCAGCGGAATATCCAATAGGCGCGCCACCGCTGTGGTGATCAGGATGTCGCGCTTCAATGTTTTCTGCAGCGCCTCGACGCGGCTCGCTTCGTTGACCGCCGGGCCGATCACCGTGAAGTCGAGCCGCTCCGGTGCGCCGATATTGCCGAAGAACACTTCGCCCTCATGAAGCGCGATTCCGGTACGCAATGGCCGCCATCCATCGATGCCGTCAAGCTGCGGCAAAGCACCGGCGTTGAGCCCCTCAAGGTCGCGCATCGCGCGTTGCGCGGCGCCGAGTGCCGCCCGCGCTGCGGCTGGCGCGCTCGTTGCCTCGCTGATGGGAAACACGGCAAGCAGCCCGTCGCCCATGAACTTGAGCACCTCGCCGCCGTGCAGCAGCACCGCTCCGGCCAATGTCTCGAAATAGGCGTTCAGCAACACGATCATCTCGGTGCCGGACAACCGGTCCGACAAAGCCGTGAAGCCGCGCAGGTCAGACATCCAGATCACCGCCCTGATCGCTTCGCCGGCACCGCGCTGGATCGAGCCGCTGAGCACCTTGCGGCCGGCGACATCTCCGAGATAGGCGCTAACGGCGTTCTCGGCGATGCGCTGGACGATATGCCGCTCGACATGCAGCGCAAACAGATCGAGTACGTTTCTGACCTCCGCGCCCGCAGCGTGCGGGAAGCCACCGGGATGGCTGGTTGCCAGCGTCATGGCGTGGCGATAGCCGGCGCCGCTGCTGAACGGCAGCGCGACATAGTCAGTGATGCCGGATTCGGCCAATTCGACCATGATCGGAAACTCGGCCTGCGCTTCGGGCGCTTGCGGGTTGCGACGCAGCGGCTCGCCGGTTGCGAAGATGCGGGCCAACGGATTGAGCTTGAAACTGTCGGTTTCGGAGGTGAGGTGCTGCACTTTCACCTCGTAGCAGGTGGCGTCGTCGCGCCGCCAATTCCAGGCAAAGCCGAGCAGTTGCGGGTGCAGCGTGCCGATATGCAGGCTGGCGCGGTCGAGCGGAATCCCCGCGGCGATCAGACGCCAGATGAAGGATTCGAACAGCAGCAGCATCTCGGCCTCGCGCGCCGCGCCCTTGAGCAGCCATGCCGTGATATCGGCGAACGAGCCTGTCGTCGGCGCGGACGCTGCCCCGCGCGATGATCGTCGCACGATGGTCACTCCGCGTGGAAACTGGCGCAGCGCTGGAGCAGTGTCGGAGATCGTCGTCAAGCTGAGGGCCCGCGAAATAAAGAGCGTTGCTGGTTACGTCGCCCGCAACATGACGTGCAGACCGTCCTTCGGCTTGGGAATCGGCCACATTTGCCACGCCGGCTTATAACCGGGTTCAAGCGACACCTCGAGGTTCTGCAGGAAGTGCCGCATGAAACATTTCGCCTGCATATAGGCGAAATGCAGGCCGAGGCACATGTGTGCGCCGCCCGAGAAGGGAATCCAGGCGAAGCGATGCCGGCCCCGCTGCGCCTCGTCGGTGAAGCGCAAAGGATCAAAGACATCCGGCTCCGGCCAGATGGTCGGCATGTGGTGTGTATAGAGCGGATTGATGCCGACCAGGGTCCCCGCCGGGATTGCGAAACCCCTGAAGCTGAAATCGCGCGTGGCGCGGCGCGGGATCGACGGCACCGGCGGCTTCATCCGCATCGCTTCCTTGAAGGCCATTTCGGTGAGCGGCATGGCTTCGAGCTTATCGAAGCTGATCGGCTCGTCGCGGCCGAGACCGAGCGCCATGATTTCGTCGCGCAATTTTCTTTGCCATTGCGGATTGGCCGCGAGCGCACCGACCAGCGAGGTGAGCGACGAGGTCAGCGTGTCGTGCGCGGCCATAATCAGGAAACTCATATGGTCGACGATGTCCTGCGTCGACAGCAGCGCCCCGTCGTCGTGGGTGGCGCGGCACAATTGCGAGAACAGATCGTCGCCGCCCTTCTCGCGGCGGATCGGGATCTGACGCGAGAAGTACGCGACGATGCGGGCCCGTCCCTTGACGCCGCGTGCCATCTGGGTGCCGGGCCAAGGCTTGCGCACCGGCGAGACCGAAGCGGCAATCATGTCGATGAAAGCGGTGGTGACCTCCTCGACCTCGGGGCCGATATCGGTGCCGAGGAATGAGGTCGCGGCGAGATCGAGCGTAAGCTGCTTCATTGCTGGATAGAATTGCATCGTGCCCGGTGGCTGCTGGCACCAGCGCGCCACCCGCGCGGCGATCCCGGAATCGAGTTGCGCCAGATACGACTTCATCGGTCCCGACTTGAATGCCACCGAGAGCGCCCGCCGATGCAGACGGTGCTCGTCGAAATCGAGCAGCATCAGGCCGCGCGGAAATAGTCGTCCCAAAATGGGTTCCCAGCCATAGGTCGAGGAGAACAGCTTGGTCTGATCAAAGAGCACCAGTTCGTTGGCCTCGGGCCCGAGCAGGCTGAGGCTGGTCTCACCGAGCACGCGGCTGCGATAGACCGGACCGTAGGTCGTGGCCATGCGCTCGACCTCGCCCCGCGGATCGGCCAGGATCGAGAAGGTGCGGCCGATGATCGGCCAACCTTCGTCACCAGGGATATGGGCCAGAGCGGAGCGTTTGGGCGGTCGTAGCAAGCCTGCCTCGCCGGGCGCCGCCAAACCTTGCATGGACATCGGGTGTCTCCTCCTCGATTCGAAGAAGCTGAGGCCCCGCAGCGCAATTTGCAAGATCGGCCGATTCTGGCCAGCGGCCTGGCAGAGATGCGCGACGCGCCGCCGCAGCCGTCTCCCTTGCGCAGACAGGTGCGCCGTTCCCATCTGCTGCATATGCCGCGCCGTACGCGCGGTGGAGGAGGAACTGATGAGCTACTTGCGAAGCGCGATCCTGCTGGCAGGCCTGACCGGCCTGTTCATGGGCGTGGGCTATCTGATCGGCGGCGCGAGCGGCGCAACCATCGCGCTGGTGATCGCGGCCGGCACCAATCTGTTCGCCTACTGGAATTCGGATCGCATGGTGCTGTCGATGTATGGCGCGCAGCAGGTGGATGCCCGCACCGCGCCGGATTTGCACCGGATGGTCGCCGATCTTGCTGCGCGCGCGGGTCTGCCGATGCCGCGCGTTTTCGTCATGGACAATCCGCAGCCAAATGCCTTCGCGACCGGGCGTAACCCGGAGAATGCCGCCGTGGCGGTGACCACCGGCTTGATGCAGTCGTTAAGTCGCGAAGAACTGGCCGGCGTGGTGGCGCACGAACTGGCGCACATCAAGCATCACGACACTTTGCTGATGACGGTCACCGCGACGATCGCGGGCGCGATCTCGATGCTGGCGCAGTTTGGCATGTTCTTCGGTGGCAACCGCAATAGCAACGGTCCCGGTATCATCGGATCGCTGGCGATGATGATCCTCGCGCCGCTCGGTGCGATGCTGGTCCAGATGGCCATCAGCCGCACCCGCGAATATGCTGCCGACGAAATGGGCGCGCGCATCTGCGGGCAGCCGATGTCGCTCGCCTCCGCGCTGGCGAAGATCGAGAACTTCGCGCATCAGGTGCCGAATGAGGATGCCGAGCGCGCGCCGGCCACCGCGCATATGTTTATCATCAATCCCTTGTCGGGGCAGGGCATGGACAACCTCTTCGCCACGCATCCCTCGACGGCGAATCGCATCGCAGCCCTGCAGCAATTGTCCATGCAATTCGGCGGCGGCTACACGCCATCCACACCGCCGCGACCGGCAGCGCCGACGCCACCGCGAGGCCCGTGGAACGGCGGCGGGGCACGCCGAGGTCCCTGGGGTTAACCGGTAATAAGAAAGGACACGTGGACGCGCCAGATGCGGTCCCTCGCCGTGACTGCGCTCGTCCGAGGCGAGACGTGGCGGCCAATACGCTGATGGCCAAGTGCGAGCCGATCAGAGGCCTGCGTGCGGCGGTGCTGGCGCCGTACCGCCGTTTTGTTCCGAAAATTTTCCTGTGGCGTGCATCGTTCCTGCGGTCGTCTGCACGGAACGAATGTTGCCGCCATCGCTTGAATGCTCCGGTTCTTCACACAAGGAGACATTCATGAACCGTCGTTTGATTGGAGCTGCCACTCTCCTCGCCCTTGTCGCGATGCCCGTCATGGCGCAGGCGCAAGGCGTGCCGGGCGGCATTGAGCAGGGCGCGCGGGAAGGCGAGCGCGCCGCCGGACCGGTTGGCGCGATCGTCGGCGGGACCATCGGTGGCGTTGTGGGCGGCGTCGCCGGCGTGTTGGGCGTGGACCAACGGCCGCGTTTCCACCGCTATGTGGTGGAGCAGCATCGTCCCTCCTACCATTACCGTGAGGATGTTCGCGTCGGCGTCGTGTTGCCTGAGGAGGGGGTGACTTATTATGAGGTCCCCCCTGAATACGGTGTCCGAGGATATCGCTATACGGTGGTGAATGATCGGACCGTCCTGGTCGATCCGCACACCCGCCGTATCGTGGAGGTTGTTGAATAACCCTCAAGCAGGGCCAATCGGTTGTCCGCCGAGAGAGGAGCCGTAGGCGCAGTCTCGGCGGACATCATTTTGCCCGGCGGTCACTTCGCACCGAAGACATGTTTTCGCCGAAAGATGAAGGCGGAATTGCGATAATGAAACCTTTTTCGGCCACCTGCGTTACCGCCCCATGACAAGTCCCGATATCTGGTACGTTGCGTTTGGGCCTGACAAGACACTGAAAGCCGATGCGCGCGCGACCGGTGGTCCGGTCCGCTCGACACGGACATTTAAATCCGAGGACGAGGCCAAAGCCTTCGCGCTTGAGATACTGGCGAAGGGCTGGTCAGCGACGGCGGGTACTCTCAACCCCTATCAACCGAAGCGCGTGATCGGCGCCTCGCAAATCGAGGATTGGGCCTCCCCGCTGCGCTAAATCGATCTTCCTCGCGGACGTATCGATGATCACTCGGCACTGCGACTGCCGAACACTACATCATGCCGTTCAGGAATGGGTTGGTCTGGCGCTCGTGACCGAAGGTGGAGCCGGAGCCGTGGCCACAGATGAACTGCACGTCGTCGCCAAGCGGCAGCAGCTTTTCCTTGATGGATTTGATCAGTGTCGCATGGTTGCCGCCCGGCAGATCGGTTCGTCCAACCGAGCCGTTGAACAACACATCGCCGACATGCGCGAAGCGCATTTCGGAATTGAAGTACACCACACTGCCTGGCGAATGGCCGGGGCAATGCAGGATATCGAAAGTCATTTCCCCCAGCGCAACTTTGTCGCCTTGGTCGAGCCAGCGATCAGGCGCGAAATTGCGGACCCCGGTCATACCGAAATTGGCGCCACTCTCCACGACATGGTCCAGCAGGAATTTGTCGTCGAGATGCGGGCCGACAATCGGAACCTTGAGAAGGTCGCGCAACTCCGCCGCGCCGCCCACATGATCGATATGTCCGTGGGTCAGCCAGATCTGCTCGACGGTGACGTTGGCCTTATTGATCGCCGAGACGATCGTCGGGACGTCCCCGCCGGGATCGAACACCACAGCGCGCCGCGATGTCTCGCACCAGAGTAACAAGCAGTTCTGCTGAAACAGCGTGACGGGAATGATGGCGGCGCCAGCTTTGGGCTTTGCTTCGGAATCCTGGGTCATACGCGCACATTGCCGATTTTTGTCAGGCAGCCAAGTGCAAAGTAAACGCACCTGAGCGGCTTTCGTGGAATGCCGTATGGATTACACGAGCAAGACGTCCGATCGGACCGGGGGCTCAGACGCGCCCCCGGAAGACACCTTTGCAGAGGCGGGCGGTGGTATTACCGCGCGATTTGCTTCTTCAGCGTCTCCTCCACCACGCGATCGAAGGACGATGGCTTGCGTGACGCCCTGGCGCGCTGCTCGGCCACAAAGGCCTCGCGTTTGGCGATCAGCTTCGCCAGCTTCGCATTGAGCGCGGTGCGGGTCGTGAGCTTTTCGGCGAGGACGGCGGCCCGCTGCTCCGGCGCGAGCTGGCGCAGCGAATCCGGCAGTTCGTCGTCCTTGAGCGATGCGAGCTTCTGCCGGCCGGAGTTGACGTCGCCGACAAGATCGCCGCCACCGGTAATCGCTTCCGAGGAGGCGAGCGAACGTTTGTTCAGATAGCTGGCCATGTCGCTGGCGGCGGAGGGAGCGGCTGCCGCGACGTCGGACAATTGCCGCGCCTTTTCCTCGGTGCGCTTTTGCAGGGCGCGGGGCCCGTACGGGATCACGGTGCCGTTGATCTCATTCTGCAGAATGATGATTTCGCCATCGAAGGGTGTTTCGATCACCACCACCTCACCGCCGTCCTGCGGGATCGGGATGAATTGGCCGTCACCGGCCTGGGCGATGTCACGCCATACCCGTTCGGTGTCACGCGCACTGCCCGCCAGAACAGCGTTGACGATGATGTTCTTCTGCCTGGCCGCCGCCAGCGTGGCGGGGTACTTGGTATCCTGCGCATAGTCCATGTGGGGCGGTGCATCACCTACCAAAAAGACGATGCGGCGCGCCTCGCCGCCCGATGTCCAGTTGAGTTGATTGACCGCCACATCCAGCGCCTCGTTGACGCTTTCGGGCCAGTCGCCCCCGCCTCGCGCCTGCAATGACAGCAGATTCCCATAAAGCTCCTGAATGTCCGTGGTGAGATCGAACGTCCGGGTCACGTAATCGTCGCCGATATCGCGATAGGCGACGAGACCCATGCGGATGTCGGCATCGGCATTGCCATCTGCGATCGCGGTCGCAATCGACCAGATCTTGCGCTTGGCACCCTCGATCAGGTTACTCATCGAACCGGTGGTATCGAGCACGAAAGCGACCTCGATCGTCGGCTTGGCCACGACCGGGGACGCCGAGGCGATAAAAGGCAGGGCTGCGATCGCCAGGACGAAGCCGCGAATTGTGGATGGGAATGTCATTTTACCTCCAAACCCGCGCCAGGCGCGCGGCTGCACGACCCCCGTGCCCTCGCGAGACCGGCGCTGGACGCAAGGCTGCGCGTGGCGGCCGCTTGCGGGCCCAGAAGACCGATCTCGCGCTGCTGTGTGGTGATGAAATCTGCTAGGGTTCGAAGGCTATGGAATCACGTCTGCTGAATATTGTGCCGCCGCCCGATCGCCGTCAGTCGCAGACGGCGTCGGCGATCGCACGCGGCACGGCGCGTTGGCTCGGACAGCTCGGCTTTTCCTGCATCAGCGAATTGCCGTTGCCCTCGGGGCGGCGCGCCGATCTGGTGGCGCTCAACGGCCGAGGTGACCTGTGGATCGTCGAGATCAAATCATCGGTGGAGGATTTGCGCGCGGATCACAAATGGCATGAATATCGTGCGCATTGCGACCGGCTGTTCTTCGCTACGACGCAAGATCTGCCGTGCGAGATTTTTCCCGTCGATACCGGTCTGATCGTCGCCGATGCCTACGGTGCACACTTGCACTGCGAGGCCCCGGAGCATCGGCTGCCGGCGCCGACGCGCAAGCTGATGACAGTGCGGTTCGCCATGGCAGCGGCGCAGCGGATCAGCCGGTTGGTCGATCCGCAAGGCCACGTGCGCGACGATCTGGCTTGAGCGAAGCCTTCTGCCTCAGCGCGGGGCGCGCTTGGCAAGAATGCGCTGCAAGGTGCGCCGATGCATGTTGAGGCGGCGCGCTGTTTCCGAGACGTTGCGATTGCAAAGCTCGTAGATGCGCTGGATATGCTCCCATCGCACGCGGTCCGCCGACATCGGATTGCTTGGGAGTTCCGATTTTTCGGTGCCGCTGGCGAGCAGCGCAGCGACAACGTCGTCGGCATCGGCCGGCTTGGAGAGATAATCGACCGCACCCATCTTCACGGCGGTGACCGCGGTAGCGATGTTGCCATAGCCGGTCAGGACGATCGCTCGCGCATCCGGGCGCTGGCGCTTCAGCGCGGCGACGACATCAAGGCCATTGCCGTCGCCGAGCCGCAGGTCCACCACGGCGAAGGCGGGGGCGGACTTGCCGATGTGATTGAGACCGTCAGAGACGCTTTCACACGAGGTGACAGTGAAGCCGCGTGTTTCCATGGCGCGTGACAGCCGTTCCAGGAACGGTTTGTCGTCTTCCACGATCATCAGCGAGCGATCGGTTTCGGCGGCAAGTTCGGCAATGGCGGTCACGGTGATTTCCTTGATTGTCGATCTTCAGAATATGGGATGCTGTCATGCAAATCCAAGGGCACATATCGTCGCGACGGTGGCAGGAAGGCCCTTTTCACCGGAATCTGATCGCCCTCCGGTTCCGTGCGCGGGATGATAGGTACCCATCATACGCATCGACTTAGGGGAGGAATTAGGTCGCCGCCGGTGCGGCCTGAGTATTCTCGAAGCTTGTACGCGGCCATGTGATCCGCACCACGGCGCCGTGATCGGGAAATATCCGGTTGGAAAAGGTGACTTCGGCATCGGAGCGCTCCAGAAAGGTGCGTGCGATGAAGATGCCAAGGCCAAGCCCTCGTCGTTCGCGATGGGTCTGGTCGGCCCCGCGCCGACGCGACAAATAAGGCTCGCCGATGCGCTTTAGCAGATCCGGCGCGATGCCCGGACCGTCGTCGGAAATGATGATCTCGACAAGATCATCGGTCCAGCGTGCATCGACTTCCACCGTGGTCCGCGCGAAGTCCACGGCGTTTTCCAGGATATTGCCGACGCCATAAAGGATCGCGGGGTTGCGCATGCTGGTCGGCTCGGGAGGCTCCCCTGCCGCGACGCGGATCTTGATGGCGATGCCGAAGTCACGATGCGGGGCGACCGCTTCCTCGATCAAGGTCGACAGCGGCATGCGGTCGAACGGCGCGCCGGACGATGACAGTTGAGCGATCTTGGCAAGAATGTCGCGGCATCGCTGCGCTTGTTCGCGCAGCGTCCTGAGGTCGCTGGCGATCGGACTATCCGACGGTGTGGTCTGCTCAAGCTCGCGCGAGATCAGGAAGATGGTCGAGAGCGGCGTCCCCAGTTCGTGGGCGGCTGCGGCGGCGAGTCCGTCGAGCTGCGTCAAATGCTGTTCGCGCGTCAGCACCAGTTCGGTTGCCGCCAGCGCATCAGCTAGTTTGCGCGCTTCCTCGGTGACCTGAAATGTGTAGAGGCTGGTGACGCCGATCGCCAGCAGGATCGAAAGCCAGATGCCGGCCATGTAGACCGGCGGCAGCACGAGCGGCTCGTCGCCATTCCATGGCAGTGGCAGATGAAAGAAGCCCAGGGCCGTTGCGCAGACCGCCGCGAAGATACCAAGGGCAATAGTGATTCGGGTCGGCAGCGCCGTTGCCGAGATCAGCACGGGGCCGAGAAACAGGAATGAGAACGGGTTCTCGAGTCCGCCCGTCAGATACAGCAGACCCGCGAGCTCGGTGATATTCAATGCCAGCAGCGCAGCGGCAAAGCGCGGCGAGAGCCGCTCCATGGGGTTGAGGATAATCTGCAGAGCCAGCGTGACGAGCGCCGAGGCGGCGATGATCGCGACGCAGGGAATGACCGGAACTTCAAAGTCAAGGCTTTGAACGACAAAGAAAATTGCAGCGAGCTGACCCAGCGCGGCGAGCCAGCGCAGCCGCAGGATGGTATCGAGGCGAATGTTGCGCCGGGGATGGTGAAAATTCGGAAAGGCGATGTCGGTCATGCGTTGACTCTAGAGCATCGCGTCCCTTGCTGGATATGCGCGTTGCGTCGCGGCGGGACCTGAAAAGAATGCCGGCCTTGATCACACGGCTAGATCTTGGGTTCCATTGGTGCCGGGATAAGGCGAAGAACGATCGTTCCGTTAACCCAAGCCTGCCAGCATAAAGCCCTTCAGCCGATGAGGATTAGCGAAAGAGATAGATTGACGCTCCGCAACGCAACCGTCACACTGCTGCGTTGCAATAAAAAGCAGATCGGGGATTAGCTAATGGCGATTGGTGAATTTGGCGGTGCGCCGAACCTGCCTGTGCAAGGTGGCTCCGCGCTCATGACTCCGCTGTACTGGATGTATGAGATGGGGCACGCTTCGCTCAATCCGGCGCGCGCTGCGACTGACGCCACCAAGATTCTGTTCGAGAATCCGGTCAACCCGTGGTCGCATACGCAGTTCGGCAAATCGATTGCGGCCGGCTGCGAGCTGTTCGAGCGCATGACGCGCCGCTACGGCAAGCCGGAATGGGGCATCACCCACACCGAAGTCGAAGGCCATCGCGTGCCGGTCGCCATTCGCTCGGTCTGGGAAAAGCCGTTTTGTCGGTTGCTGAACTTCGATCGCGCCATCACCACGCCGCTCAGCAAACCGCAACCTCGCGTATTGATCGTAGCGCCGATGTCAGGCCACTACGCAACGCTCTTGCGTGGCACGGTCGAGGCGTTCCTGCCGGGACATGACGTTTACATCACCGATTGGGCGGATGCGCGCATGGTGCCGCTCACGGCCGGTCGCTTCGATCTCGATGACTACGTCGATTATCTCATCGAAATCCTGCATCTGCTCGGTGGCGACGTCCATGTCGTCGCGGTGTGTCAGCCCGCGGTTCCTGTCGTCGTGGCGGTTTCGGTGATGGAGGCCGCGAACGATCCCAACGTGCCGCTGTCGATGACGCTGATGGGCGGGCCGATTGATACGCGGCGCAATCCAACCGCGGTGAACAATCTGGCGCAAGAGCGCGGCATCGACTGGTTCCGCAGCAATGTCATCACGAAGGTGCCGTTCCCGCATCCTGGCTTCATGCGCGATGTCTATCCGGGCTTCCTGCAGCTCACCGGCTTCGTCAGCATGAATCTTGATCGCCATGTCGATGCGCATCGCCGCCTGTTCGATAATCTGGTGAAGGGTGACGGCGACAAGGTCGAGAAGCACCGCGACTTCTACGATGAGTATCTCGCGGTGATGGATCTGACGGCAGAGTATTATCTGCAGACCGTCGACCAGGTCTTCGTCAGGCAGGCGCTGCCGAAGGGTGAGATGACCCATCGCGGTAAGCTGGTCGACCCTTCAAAGGTCCGGCGCGTTGCGCTGATGACGGTGGAAGGCGAGAACGACGATATTTCCGGACTCGGCCAGACCGAAGCAACGCACGGACTCTGCAACGCGATTCCGGCCAATCGACGCGTCCATTACGTCCAGAAGGACGTCGGGCATTACGGCGTGTTCAACGGATCACGCTTCCGGAAGGAAATCATGCCGCGCATCTCCGCATTCATGTACGCATCGCAGTCGCGTGCCGCGCCAACTGCGCTCGCGGCCGCGGAATAGGACCTGCGCCGCACATGTTGCGGCGTGCGTCGTTCAACTCGGGTCTTAAAACAGGCCGTACAAGGGCGAGTGAATTTGAATTCACTCGTCCTTTAAGTTATGAATGTGGCATCATTCTTTTGGCGGGGGAACCAGTGCAATTTTATCTCAGTTGATGGTCTGAATCCTACATGATCTAGGGCGATTTTGCCTGGACGCCCCTGTATATTGGGCAAATGATTTGTTTTTGCGCGGACCCGTTTCCCTGGCGACGGATATGGCAAAATCCCGGCGACTTCCTGCACGCCGGATCCGCTGACATGGCTTTTCGCGCTCTTCTCTATCGTCGTCCCAGTGAACCTTCGACCATCACCATCAGATTTGGATCGCAGATTTTCGCGATTCGTCTGAGGCGGCATCGCCGCGCGCGGCGCTACACGTTACGGATTCATCCCAGTGATCGCGAAGCGATCTTGACGATGCCGCCGCGCGGCACCGTTGCTGATGCAAAGGACTTTGCGCAGCGACATGGCGGCTGGATTGCCGCACGACTGGGGCGATTGCCGAAAGCTGCGCCCTTTCAGTCAGGTACTTTGGTTCCGCTGCGGGGTGTCCCGCACCGCATCGTGCATCGCGCCGGCAGCCGCGGCACGGTTTGGACGGAAACACGGGACAGCGGCGACCGCATCCTGTGCGCGGCGGGTGGCGTCGAATATATCGAGCGCCGCATTCATGACTTTCTGAAGCGAGAAGCGCGCCGCGATCTGCAGAAGGCATGCGACGTCTACGCTGCGCAACTGGGCGTGAAGGTGAAGCGCATCTCGATCCGTGATCAGTCGAGCCGTTGGGGGTCGTGCACCTCGGCGGGATCGTTGTCGTTCTCGTGGCGGCTGATCCTCGCGCCGCCTTACGTGCTCGATTATCTGGCCGCGCACGAGGTCGCGCATCTCGTCGAGATGAATCATTCGCCGCGCTTCTGGAAAGTCGTGGCGCGGATTTGCCCGAAGGTGGAGCAAGCCAAGACGTGGCTCGACGTTCACGGCAATGATCTGCATCGCTACGGCATTTCGGAGTGACGTAGCTGTGCCGCTGAATGTCGTCGCAGCTTATGGGACCAGGGCTCGGTGGCGTTAGCGCCCGAACAGCCGCTCCACCAGCCAGCCGTCGAGGCCAGGCGCCGCTTCCGGCCGCACCGCTGCCGGCCTCGGTGCTGCCCCGGGTGCGCCTGAGGCCGGACTCGGCGCCGCAGGATAGACCGGCTGCACGCTATTCGCGGTCGTGCCGTCAGACCGGGTCATCGGCATCATGCTGGCCTGCTGTGCCGGCGCGCCCGCACCGAAGTTCGGGAACAGACCGTTGGATTGGGCGCCCGGCAGGGCCGCAACAGCCACGCCCTGATGCGCCACCCGCATGAAGCGGGTCCAGACTTCCACCGGCAGGCCGCCGCCGGTCGCCTTCTTGGTCGGCGAATTGTCGTCATTGCCGAGCCAGACGCCCGTAACGAGGTTGGCAGTGTAGCCGATGAACCAAGCATCGCGGAAATCCTGGCTGGTGCCGGTCTTTCCGGCCGCGCTCCATCCCGGAATCTCGGCTTTGCGTGCGGTGCCGCTGACCAGCGTCTCGCGCATCATCGTGTTCATCATCGCCACATAGCGCGGTTCGATCACCTGATCGCGCGAGTCGGGCGGCCGGCGATACAGCACTTTGCCATTCTCGGCGCGGATACGGTTGACGACATGCGGGGAGACGCCGCGGCCGCCATTGGCAAACGGCGCGTAGGCGCCGGTCAGCTCCAGCAGCGACACGCCGGAGGTGCCGAGCGCGAGCGAGGCGTTAGCGTCCAGCTTCGAACTGATCCCGAGCCGGTGAGCGGTGCGCACGACGTTCTTCGGCCCGACTTCCATTCCGAGACGGACCGCGACAGTGTTCAGCGACATCGCTAGCGCCTGCGTCAATGTCACCGCGCCGAAATATTCGTGGGTGTAGTTCTCCGGCCGCCAGCCCTTGATGTCGATGGGCGCATCCTGTCGGATGGTCTCGGGCGTGAGACCCGCCTCCACGGCAGTGAGGTAGACAAACGGCTTGAACGCAGAGCCCGGCTGACGCTTGGCGGTGACGGCGCGGTTGAACTGGCTGTCCGCGTAGTTGCGGCCGCCGACCATGGCGCGCACCTCGCCGCTCGGCGTCATCGCCACCAGCGCGCCCTGGGTGACATTGAACTTGACGCTCTTGGCGGCGAGTTCGTCGATCACCGCGGCTTCGGCGACGCTTTGCAGCTTAGGATCGATCGAGGTTTCGACCACGATGTTCTGGTCGATCTGGCCGATCAGGTCGTCGAGCACTTCGCCGATCCAGTCGGCAACGTAGTTGATGGTGCCGGCGCCGGGCGGCTTCACCGCGTAGGAGGGATTGGCGATCGCCGCCTTGGCTTGCTGTTCGGTGATGAACCCGGCATCGGCCATCGCACTCAGCACGGTTTGCGCGCGCTTCTCGGCGCCTTCCGGATTGCGGTTCGGCGCAAGGCGCGAGGGCGATTTGACGAGGCCCGCCAGCATGGCTGCTTCCGCCAGCGTCACCTTGCGTGCCGATTTCCCGAAATATTTTTGCGCGGCGGCATCGACGCCGTAAGCGCCGGAGCCGAAATAGACGCGGTTGAGGTAGAGTTCGAGGATCTCGGCCTTGGTGTGATTGTGCTCGAGCCAGAGCGCCAATTCGGCCTCCTGCAGCTTGCGCTGCAGGGTGCGCTCCTGGGTCAGGAACAGGTTCTTCGCGAGTTGCTGGGTCAGGGTCGAACCGCCCTGCGACACCCCGCGATGCAGAAGGTTGGCAACGGCCGCACGGGCAATGCCGAGCGGATCGATGCCGTAATGGCTGTAGAAACGGCGGTCCTCGATGGCGATGAAGGCTTTCGGCAGATAGGGAGGAAGTTCCTTCAGCGCGACGCTGGCGCCGCCCATCTCGCCGCGCGTTGCCAGGATGCTGCCGTCGAGGCCGACGATCTGAATGGTCGGCGGCCGCTTCGGAATTTCCAGCGACTGGATCGGCGGCAGATGCGCGCCAACCCAGATCACCACGCCAGTGATGGCGATGATGCCCCAGAGGCCGAGCACCGCCCCCCAATAGGCGGTCCGATAGAGTTTGCGGCGCAAACCGCCGCGCGCGCCGCGTTTGCGAGGCTTGCGCGAGTCGCTGCCGCGAGCGCCTTCGCGCTTCGGGGATTTCTTGGGTTTGTCGTCGCTGGCGATGCTGATGCGATCGGCAATGTTCAGGCGAAGGCTCGCCAGTGACGCGCCGAGCCCGAATTGCGGCTCCTTCCGCGGACTGCTTTTCTTTCGTCGCAACGCCATACGCTAACGCACCCGCCCCATGCTTTTCGGAACGTAACCTGCGGGGTTTAAAAGCGCGTTAAATGAAGGTTAATGCTAATGCCGCGCGTTGTTTGAAAGTGCCTGATAAACAAGGCTTTCATGGGGCCTTAACCCTACCGGGCCCGGGAAAGAAGGCCAAGCGAGGCCGGCGCGGACGGCTCCGCCGCGCCGGCCCGATGGACTGACGGTCGCGATCAGCCCTTGTGATCGTCGACGATGATCGGACCGAACAGCTCCCAGCGCTCGCCGTCGAACTTCATCATCTGCAACTGCTTGTTGACGCGATAATCGGTCGGCGACGTCGAGCCGACGATGCCCGGCAGCGAAAGATCGAGCTGCACGTTCTTCAGGCTGGTGGCCTGCTTCATCACGTTCTCTCGGGTGAGATTGTCGCCGCATTCCTTTAACACGTGCACCAAGAGCTGTGCGGTGCTGTAGCCGTAGGTGTTGAAGCTCGAGTCCTTGTCGCCTTCCGGATAGTACTTCGCCATGAATTCGAAGTACTTCTTCATTCCAGCGTCGTCCTTCCAGGCCGGATCGAGCGGGTCCTTGCCGTAATTGGTGCTGATCACGCCCTTGGAGTTCTCAAGACCGGCCGGCTTCATCACGGCGCCCACGGAGGTGGCGTTGATATCGAGGATATGCACTGGCTTCCAGCCGAGGTCGGCCACCTTCTTGATGGCCTGCGCAGCAAATTTCGGCGTGGAGGCGTCATAGAGCAGATCGGCACCTGCAGCCTTCAGCTTGACGATCTGGGAATCGATGGTCGGGTCGGTGAGTTCATATGACGCCTCCGCCACGATCATCGTCTTGGCTTTGTCGCCGAGCGCTTCCTTGAGACCGGTCACGTAATCGCGGCCGAGGTCGTCGTTCTGGAATAGGATGCCAATCTTGGCATTGGGATAGTTGGCGAGAATATACTTGCCGTAGATGCGCCCTTCGGACTGGTAGTTAGGGTTGAAGCCCATCGTCCATGGGAAATTCTTGGGGTCGGAGAAGCGGGTCGCGCCGGTGGCGGCGAACAGTTGCGGCACCTTCTTCTGGTTCAGATACTTCTGCACGGCGGCGTTCGGAGGCGTCCCGACGATCTGAAACGTCAGCAGCACCTCGTCGCCCTCCACCAGCTTGCGTACCTGCTCGACCGCCTTTGGCGGGCTATAGGCGTCGTCATACTGGATTAGGTTGAGCTTGCGGCCGTTTACGCCGCCCTGATCATTGATCATCTTGAAATAGGCGGCCTGGGTCTTGCCGATGGTGGCGTAAGCGGAGGCGGGGCCGCTGAACGGCACAGTCTGGCCGATCTTGATTTCCGTATCGCTCGCGCCCGTATCGTACTTCTTCTGCGCGCTAGCCGGTGAGACCGACAGCGCGACGGCGACAACGGATGCGGCGGTCAGACCGAGAACTTTATCCCTCATTTTGGCTTCTTCCCTTTGTGTGACACTGTGATCCCATGACACGGTATCTTTTTTGACCGACGGTCGGCTTCAATCGTGGGCTGTGCCGTCGTTGGGCCGATACTGAAGGAAGCAATTTGCCAATGCAAAGGGAAACATCGTGCCATGTCCGCTGCAGGCAGAAAGCGGGTGGATCAGCCGCGCTTCAAGGCCGATACCGAGGGAGCCGTTGCAGGGTTTGATCAACGGCGAAGTTGACCGTTCCGGTCAACGGTCAAGCGTTTAAGACGCGGCAACACTTGTGAGGATCGCCATGTCCATGTCCCAAGCTTCGACGAAAGTCTCGTCCGCTCCGGGTCGCATCTTTCCGACTCCGCAGTCGCGGACGAAATCCCTTGAACGGTTTTATCTCGACCGGTTCAAGAGCCCGATCGGCGTGGCGCTGCTGGTCACTGATGCCGAGGGCACTCTGTGCGCCTTGGACTGGGCGGATTACGAAGACCGGATGGCCGCACTGATGCGGCAGCAATACGGCGGATCCGAGTTGGTTGAGGGGAAAGCGCCGGCATCGATCATAGCGGCTCTCAAAGCCTACTTTGCCGGCGATCTTGCGGGCCTCCGCGCCATCCCCTGCCGGTTCGGCGGAACGTCCTTCCAGCGTGAGGTCTGGTCGGCGCTGCGCGAGATCGCCCCGGGCAAGACCATCAGCTATGGCGCGCTCGCCGCGCGTATCGATCGCCCGAAGGCGGTGCGGGCGGTCGGCCATGCCAACGGCGCCAATCCGATCAGCGTCGTGGTGCCGTGCCATCGCGTCATCGGGTCAAATGGCACGTTGACCGGTTATGGCGGCGGGCTCGAACGCAAGCGCTGGCTACTCGCGCACGAAGGCGTTGATATCACCACCTGAGCGAGGATATGCGCCACGCCGGCTCAAGCAGCCGGAGGGGTGGCGGCGACGGTATCGTTGGTCAAGAGATGGACCAGCGCGCGCTTGATCGCGGCTTGCCGGGTCGGAGCCGTGATTTGCGCGCCAAGCAGGTCGGTGACGTAGAACACGTCGCGGGCCCGCTCGCCGAAGGTCGAAACGTGGGCCGACGCGATGTTCAGGTTGAGCTTCGAGATCGCGGTTGTCAGTTGATACAGCAAGCCCGGCCGGTCGAGGCCGGAGACTTCGATCACGGTGTGCCGGTCCGACCACTGATTGTTGATGATGACTTCCGGCTCGACCACGAACGGCCGTAGCTTGGTCCGGCTGGTGACGCGATGCGCCACCACGTCCGGCAGCTTGAGCTTGCCTTCCAGCACCTGCTCGATGATTTCGCCGATTCGCGTGGCGCGGCGACCCTCGTCTTCGTCGCGGTCGTATTCGCGCGAGATGGCGATGGTATCGAGCGCCAGGCCGTCGGTGGTGGTATAGATCTGCGCGTCGACGATATTGGCGCCCGCCGACGCGCAGGCGCCGGCGATGATCGACAACAGCCAGGGATGGTCGGACGCCAGAATGGTCAGTTCGGTGACGCCGCGCGCCTCGTCGAAGCCGACATTGATCGCCAGCTTGTGCTCGCCTTTCTCCGCGGATTTCAGAAAGCGGGCGTGGCGAATTTTGCGCGGCAGATCGACCTTCAGCCAGTAAGCTGGATAGTGTCGGCCGATATAGGCGTTCAGTTCGGCTTCGGGCCATTCCCTGAAGGCGGCCCGGAATTCGGCCTGCGCCACCTCGATCCGCTGGGTGCGATTGACCTCTGAGAAACCGCCGGTCAGCACCGGCTCCGTTTCGTAATAGAGCGTGCGCAGAAGCTGCGCCTTCCAGCCGTTCCACACCCCGGGGCCGACGCCGCGAATGTCCGCGGTGGTCAGGATGGTGAGCAGCTTCATGTGCTCGACCGACTGGACGACGGCGGCAAAATTCTCGATGGTCTTGCGGTCCGACAGATCGCGCGACTGCGCCACGCCGGACATCGTCAGGTGCTGCTCGATCAGCCAAGCCACCAGCGCGGTATCGGCAGCGTTGAGACCGAGACGCGGACAAAGTCGTCGGGCGACCTTGGCTCCGGCGATCGAGTGATCCTCCGGTCGACCTTTGGCGATATCGTGCAGCAGGACCGAGACGTAAATGACAGTGCGATGCTCGGGGCGAATCTTGCGCATCAGGTCGGAGGCGAGCGCGAACTCCTCGTTGCCGCCGCGCTCGATCTCCTGCAGGAAGCCGACGCAACGCAGCAGATGCTCGTCGACTGTGTAGTGATGATACATGTTGAATTGCATCATCGCGACGATTTTGCCGAAGGCGCGGATGAACTGGCCCAGCACGCCGGTCTCGTTCATTCGCCGCAGCACGATCTCGGCATCGTCCGAGGTCAGGATTTCGATGAACAGCCGGTTGGCTTCGGGATCGTCGCGCACCTGCGAATTGATCAGCCGCAGTGAGCGCGTCACCGCGCGCATGGCATCGGGATGGAAGGCAAGGTTGTTCTTCTGGGCGAGGCGAAAGATGCGGATCAGGTTCACCGGATCCCGTCTGAATACATCTGGCGTCGCCAGGCTGATGCGGTTGTTGTCGATGACGAAGTCGTCGCTTTCCGGGACGCGCCGCCGCTTGTTGCTCGGGCGCAGCCGCGCCATCATCCGGCTCAGCACCGGTGCAGGCTTGGCCTGCTGATCTTCCAGCTTGGCGCACAGAATCGCGGTGAGATCGCCGACGTCCTTGGCCGCCAGGAAGTAATGCTTCATGAAGCGCTCGACGTCCTGCATGCCGGGATGCGAGGTGTAGCCGAGGCGCTGCGCGATCTCGCGCTGCAGTTCGAACGACAGCCGTTCCTCGGGGCGGCCGGTGATGAAATGCAGGTGGCAACGCACCGACCATAGCAGGTCGGAGCAGCGGCGGAAGACGCGGAATTCATGAGCGTCGAACACGCCACGTTTCAGCAACTCGTCGGTATCGCGAACGCGGTAGACATATTTCGCGATCCAGAACAGCGTGTGCAGGTCGCGCAGCCCGCCCTTGCCATCCTTGACGTTGGGTTCGACCAGATAGCGCGATTGGCCGGCGCGACGGTGCCGCTCTTCGCGCTCGGCGAGCTTGGCGGTGACGAACTCGGCGGCCGTGCCTTGCACCACGTCCTTGTCGAAGCGCTCGACCAGTTCGTCATAGAGCCCGCGGTCCCCCGTGAGAAACCGCGTTTCCAGAATCGCGGTCCGGATGGTCATGTCGCCGCGGGCCTGGCGGATCGACTCGTCCACGGACCGTGTCGCGTGCCCGACCTTAAGACCCATGTCCCACAAGCAATAGAGGATGGCTTCGGCCACCTGTTCGCCCCAGGCGGTCTGCTTGTAGGGCAGGATGAACAACAGATCGATGTCGGATTCCGGCGCCATCAGGCCGCGCCCGTAGCCGCCGGTCGCGACAACGGCCATGCGTTCGGCGCCCGATGGAATCGATGAGCGGTAGAGATAGCGCGTCGCCGCATTGAACAGGATGCCGATGATCTCGTCCTGCACGAAACAGAGGCGCTCGGCGCAGCGGCGGCCGTGTCGGTCCTTCAGTAGCGTGGCTTGAGCGATCTCGCGGGCCTTGGCGCGTTCGGCTTTCAGCAGTTGCGCCAGCGCCGATCGAAAGGCGTCGCTGTGGCCGGCGTGACGGTCCGCCAGGGCGTCGACCTCCGCGGTGATGCGTGCGGTGTCGAAAATGGCATCGGGAACGGGCGGCTGCGGCGCGGCGTGATCCATGCTCTCCCGATATCGGACGGCGCGGGTACTGTCACGAAACATTATCGCGCGTTCCTCTACAGATGGAACTTTCCGTTCTCGGCCACGCCGCAGCATCTTCATGCTCGGCCATGCATGCTATTTGGACGGACTTTCTCGCCGAAACAATTCTATAAACCGTTGGAAAAGCACGAGTTTCTGGGGCGGCTCGGAACACCCTGATCGGGGTGTCGCGCGACCCACGGCGAGAGGTAAAGATCATGGTCAGGATTTCGCGACGTAGGGTGACGGCGGCCCTCGCGGTCTCATTGCTCATTCCGGGCGCGGCGCGAGCGGCCGATCCGGTCAAGGAGATCCGGGTCGATTGGGCGACATACAATCCCGTCTCCATGGTGCTGAAGGATAAGGGTCTCCTCGAAAAGGAGTTCGAGAAGGACGGCATCAAGATTCGCTGGGTGCAATCGGCCGGTTCCAACAAGGCGCTGGAGTTTCTCAACGCCGGCTCCATCGATTTCGGATCGACCGCCGGCTCAGCCGCGCTGGTCGCGAAGATCAACGGCAATCCCATCAAATCGATTTATGTCTATTCGCGGCCCGAGTGGACCGCGCTGGTGACCTCCAAGGATTCCAAGATCGAAAAGATCGAGGATCTGAAGGGAGCGCGGGTCGCGGTCACGCGCGGGACCGATCCTCACATCTTCCTGGTTCGCGCCCTGCAGAGCGTCGGCCTGTCCGAGAAGGACATCAAGCCGGTCCTGCTGCAGCATCCGGATGGCGCGACGGCGCTGAAACGCGGCGACGTGCAGGCCTGGGCCGGCCTCGATCCGATGATGGCGGCGGCCGAAATCGAAGACGGCGCGCGGCTGTTCTATCGCAACAAGGACGCCAATACCTGGGGCATCCTCAACGTGCGTGAACAGTTCCTGAAGGATCATCCCGATCTGGTCCAGCGCGTGCTCAAGGTTTATGAGGAGGCGCGCAAGTTCTCGCTGGCGAATTACGATGAGGTGAAAAGGACCTTCATCGCCGTCACCAAGCTGCCGGAGAATGTCGTCGACAAGCAACTCAAGGAGCGCACCGAACTGACGCATTCGAAGATCGGCGCGTCGCAGCGCGAGTCGATTCTCGCAGCCGGGCTTGCCTTGCAGCAAGCCGGGGTCATCGCCGCCAACGTCGATGTGAAAGCGACACTCGACGCGCTGATCGACGATAGCGTGCCGCTCACCAACTGATGGAAGTTGTGCGAGGGATTCCGACGACCGGCGTCCCTCGTGTTCGCGTTTGTTACGGATTGAGTATGACTTCCGTGGATCTGCCACTGCTGCGCACGTCCGACAGCGCGCAGACCGCGCCGCGCCAGAGCGCGCATGCGCGCCGATGTCGCCGCGTGCTGCTCGCCCTTGCGCTTCCCGTTATTCTCGGGGCGTTATGGGAACTGGCGGTGTATGCCGGATTCTCTGATGGCCGGCTGGTGCCGCCGCCGTCGGTGATCTTCTCGACACTCTGGGATCTGGCGCGGACCGGCGAGCTATGGCTTCACACCCGCGCCACCGTGCTGCGGGTTGCGGCCGGTTTCGCCATCGGAGTTGTCGCCGGCACGCTGCTCGGCGCGCTCGCCGGCTATTCTGCGCTGTCGCGGCAGATTCTCGATCCGACCTTGCAGGCACTGCGATCGATTCCGTCGATCGCCTGGGTGCCGCTCTTTATCTTATGGTTCGGAATCTTCGAGGAATCGAAGGTGGTGCTGATCGCTGTCGGCGTGTTCTTTCCGGTGTATCTCGGCGTCATGGGCGCGATCCTTTCGGTCGATCGCAAGATCGTCGAGGTCGGGCGTGCGTTCCGATTGTCCGGTCCCGCGCTGGTCCGGCGCATCCTGCTGCCGGCGGTGCTGCCGAGCTATGTGGTTGCGCTGCGCTCCGGTCTCGGGCTGGGCTGGATGTTCGTGGTCGCCGCCGAACTTCTGGGCGCATCGGAAGGTCTCGGCTTTTTGCTGATCGACGGCCAGCAACTCGGCAAGCCGGCGCAGATCGTCGCCGCCATCGTCACTTTCGCCATCATCGGCAAGACCACCGACTGGCTGATCGAACTTGCCACAGCGCCGCTGCTGCGCTGGGAGGATCGCTTCAGCGCGCGCCAGGAGGCCGCCTGACATGTTGGTCCTCGATCGCGTCAGCAAGACCTATCCTAACGGCACCCATGCGTTGGAGAGCTTCTCGAATACGGTCGCGCGGGGTGAGATCGTGTTTCTGATCGGCGGTTCGGGATGCGGCAAGTCAACGCTGCTGCGGGCCATCGCCGGTCTCGATCCGGCCTCGCGCGGCAGGATCGTGCTCGACAGCGAGCCCATCGTTGCGCCGCATGAGAAGATCGGCATCATTTTTCAAGAGCCGCGGCTGCTGCCGTGGCTCAGCGTCGCCGACAATGTCGGTTTCGGGCTCTCCGGCCGGAGCACGGGCGAGCGGCGCGACATCGTGGCGCGCGCGCTCGATCGGGTCGGCCTGGCGGACAAGGCGCGGGTCTGGCCCCGCGAACTGTCCGGAGGTCAGGCGCAACGCGTCGCGATCGCTCGCGCGCTGGTGCCACAACCGGAGGTCCTGCTGCTGGACGAACCGTTCTCCGCGCTCGATGCCTTCACACGGGCCGATCTGCAGGATCACCTGCTCGATCTGTGGGCGGAGAGCCGGCCGACGCTGCTGATGGTGACGCATGATGTCGAGGAAGCGGTAACGCTGGCCGACCGCATCGTGGTCATGCGGCCGCATCCGGGCCGGCTGTTCGAGGACATTGCGGTGCCGCTGCCCCGGCCGCGGGATCGTGCCTCGAATGAGTTCGAGAAGATCAAGCGCGTGGTGTTGACGGCACTCAACCGCTCGCTCGATCGCACCGTGCCGGATCGTCCGGACAAGGCGCTCGTCGGGGAAGCCCTGTGGTGGTAACGCGGCCTCACCGTGTTGGCGGCAGTTTGCCTGCCGCCGCCGAGCCGGTATAACCCAAAGCAAGCAAGCTTCATCTCCAAACCGCAACGCGCGAGGATTACGCCATGGACTCCGCCGCACTGCGCGCCATGCAGGCGCCGATCAAGGACCGACTGAAGAGCGACCCCCAAGCGGGATTCATTACCCTGAAGGCCAAGGGGTCGATCGAGGGCGAGGGCATCACCTGCAAGGTCGATACCGGGCGTGCGCTGGCGGTGGCGGGCCTGCATCCGGCTACCGGAGGTTCGGGGCTTGAACTGTGCTCAGGCGACATGCTGCTGGAGGCACTGGCCGCCTGCGCCGGCGTCACGCTGAAATCGGTGGCCACGGCGCTGGATGTGCCGTTGAAGAGCGGCTCGGTGTCTGCCGAGGGCGACCTCGATTTTCGCGGGACCTTGGGTGTCGACAAGGAGACCCCGGTCGGCTTCAAGGAAATCCGCCTGCGCTTCGACGTCGATACCGATGCGCCGCAAGACAAGCTGGACCTGATGCTGAAGCTGACGGAGCGTTACTGCGTAGTCTTTCAGACCATCAAGAACGGGCCGAAGACGTCGGTATCGATGCATCGCGTGTGAGCCGTACGGCTTCGCGGCGCCCCTTCACGCATCCCATCAATGCAAATTAGGGCGTGGATGCCTGACCTAAAGCCGGGCATGACGCAGTGATGCCGGATTCGCCCGACCTTGCCTTTGCCCTGATCTTGCTGCTGCGCATGGCGGTTGCGGCCGTCTTCGTGGTCGGCGCCTCGATCATCACCGAGCGGGCCGGGCCGATGATCGGCGCCTTGGTGGCCACCCTGCCGGTGGCGACCGGACCGGTCTACGTCTTTCTCGCCCTCGATCACGACGCCGCCTTCATCGCGGCCAGCGCGCTCGCCGCGCTGCCCATCAACGCCGCGACCATCACTTATGGTCTGGTTTACGTGATGATGGCGCAGCGGCACGGCATGATGGCGAGCTTCGGCGCCGCGATGCTGACGTGGCTGGCGTTGGCATCGCTGGCGCACAGCGTCACCTGGTCGCTGGACAGTGCGCTTGCCGTCAACGCACTGGTTTGCGCGATCTGCCTGCCGCTGTCGCAACGTTACCGCAAGGTAGTGATGCCGCCGATCCGCCGGCGCTGGTACGACATTCCGTTGCGGGCGCTGCTGGTGGCGCTGATGGTCGCAACGGTCGTCGGACTGTCGAACCGCGTCGGACCCGCGGTCACCGGCGTTCTCGCCGTCTTCCCCATCGTCTCGTCCAGTTTGATGCTGATCCTGCACCCGCGTATCGGCGGCCGCGCGACCGCCGCGGTGCTGGCCAACAGCGTTTGGGGGCTGGCCGGCTTCGGGCTTGGTCTGGCGATGCTCTATCTGGTGACGCCGCATCTCGGGACGGTGACGGGCCTGTTGCTGGCACTGGCCGTTTGCGTCGTCTGGAATCTCGGGCTGTGGGGTTTCAGCCGCCGGGGCATGGCCCGCGCAGCCGGCTGAGGCTTTAAGCGAAGTGGACCGCGCGCATTGTCACTCCTTCGGCAACTTGGCCTTCAAGGCGTAGAGCGCATCGAGCGCCTCGCGGGGCGACATCTCGTCGGGATGCAGCGCGGCGAGTGCTGCGATCAGTTGTTCGGATTCGCTTGGCGGTTGCTGTTCCGCTGCTGCGCGGGAGGTTACGGCGAACAGCGGCAGATCGTCAGTCAGCGCGCGCGTCGTCGCGCCGCGATCCTGTGCCTCGAGCTTGGCCAATACGGCTTTAGCCCGGGCGATGACACTCGGCGGCAGGCCGGCGAGTTTCGCCACCTGAATGCCGTAGGAGCGATCCGCCGATCCGGGCAGCACTTCGTGCAGGAACACCACATCGCCGTGCCATTCTTTGACACGCACGGTGGCATTGAACAGGCGCGGCAGCCGCGCCGAGAGCGCGGTCAGTTCGTGATAATGCGTCGCGAACAGGGTGCGGCACTTGTTCGATTCGTGCAGGTGCTCGATCGCCGCCCAGGCGATGGAGAGACCGTCGAAGGTGGCGGTGCCGCGACCGATCTCGTCGAGGATCACCAGCGCGCGCTCGCCGGCCTGATTGAGGATGGCGGCGGTTTCCACCATCTCCACCATGAATGTGGAGCGTCCCCGCGCCAGATCGTCGGCGGCGCCGACACGCGAGAACAGCCGGTCGACCACGCCGATGCGGGCGCGTGCCGCAGGGACGAAGCTGCCGGTTTGCGCCAATAGTGCGATCAGCGCGTTCTGCCGCAGAAAGGTTGATTTACCCGCCATGTTCGGGCCGGTGATCAACCAGATCTGTCCGGACGCCTGGGCAGGCCCCGGCGACAGGTCGCAATTGTTGGCAATGAACGGCTGGCCATCGCGCTTGAGAGCCTGCTCGACCACGGGATGGCGGCCGCCCTCGATGGCGAAGCCGAGCGACGCGTCAACTTCGGGGCGGACATAGTTCTCGTCGACGGCGAGCTTGGCCAATGCGGTTGCGACATCGAGCACGGCAAAGGCGTGAGCGGCGGCGCGAAGATCATCGCCGGCTTCAATCGCCATCGTGCAGAGCTGCTCGAAGATGTCGAGTTCGAGGCCGAGCGCACGGTCGCCGGCATTGGCGATCTTGGCTTCGATTTCGCCGAGCTCGGCTGTGGTAAAGCGCACCTGTCCGGCCAAGGTCTGGCGGTGGATGAAGGTAGCATTGAGCGGCGCGGCCATCAGCCTGTCGCCGTGCTGCGCCGTCACCTCGACGAAATAGCCGAGCACGTTGTTGTGGCGGATTTTGAGGGCCTTGATGCCGGTGTCGTCGGCATAGCGCGCCTGCATCTCGGCGACGACGCGGCGCGAATCGTCCCGCAGCTTGCGGGTGTCGTCCAGCGCGGCCGCATAGCCTTTGCGGACGAAGCCGCCGTCGCGCTTGAGCAGCGGCAATTCGTCGTCCAGCGCGCGGGCGAATTCATGCGCGAGATCGCGCGAGGGGCGCTGCAACGCGCTCGCCACCGTTTGCAGATCGCGCGGCAGATCGACAAGGCGATGGAGCCGCTCCAACGCGTGATCGGCTGCAAGGATGCCATCGCGCAGGGCGGCTAAATCGCGTGGTCCGCCGCGGCCCACCGACAGCCGCGCCAAAGCGCGTGACATGTCCGGCGCCGCGCGCAGGATGCTGCGAAGATCGTCGCGTGCGGCAGTGTCGTCGACGAAGGCGCTGATGGCATCGAGGCGGTGCGCAATCGCAGCGGTGTCGGTCAATGGCGCGGCGAGGCGCTGCGCCAGGAGGCGCGATCCCGCCGCGGTCACCGTGCCGTCGATGGCGTCGAGCAGCGAACCGCGCCGCTCGCCCGCCAGGGTTCGCGTCAGCTCCAGGTTGGCGCGCGTCGCCGGATCGATTGCCATGGTGGCGCCGGTCATTTCGCGGGCCGGCGGCGATAGCGGCACCCGCTTGCCGACCTGGGTGCGGTCGATATAGGTGACGGCGGCGGCGGCGGCGGTGGCCTCGAGTCGAGACATCGCACTGAGGCCGTCCATGGTCGCCACCGCGAAATAGTCGCACAGTCGCCGCTCTGCGGTGGCGCTGTCGAACACGTCGCGGGTGAGGGGCGTGACGGCGGGCAACTCACGCAGCAGCGGACCGAGCACCGCATCGTTATAGACCGCGTCGGTCACGATGACTTCATTCGGATTGATCCGTGCCAGCGTGGCGCCTAGTTCGCCGGCGCTGCACTCGGTCACCATGAATTCCGATGTGGAGATATCGATCCAGGCAAGGCCGATACGGTCATCGCCGGATGACGAGGCGCGGGCGCGCGCCAGCGCCAGCAGATAGTTGTTGGCGCGCGCATCGAGAAGGTTGTCCTCGGTCAGCGTGCCGGGCGTCACCAGCCGCACCACGTCGCGCTTGACGACGCTCTTGTTGCCGCGCTTGCGGGCGGCGGCCGGATCTTCCATCTGCTCGCACACCGCGACGCGATGCCCGAGCGCAATCAGCCGGTGCAGATAGTCGTCGGCACGCTCCACCGGCACGCCGCACATCGGAATGTCCTCGCCCTGATGCTTGCCGCGCTTGGTCAGCGTGATGCCCAGCGCGCGCGAGGCAATTTCCGCGTCCTCGAAGAACAGTTCGTAGAAATCGCCCATCCGGTAGAACAGCAGGAGGCCCGGATTGGCCGCCTTGATCTCGAGATACTGTTCCATCATCGGCGTCACGCGCGCCGCCGGTTCGGGCGGCGTGACAGATGCGGTGGCAAGGGAAGCGGACGATTGCGACATGGCGGGCGCAACCTATCGAGTTTTGCCGGCCGATCCTATGGGATTGGGCGCGCCATGCACGATTTCCACGCCCCGCGGTATTTATCACGGCCCCCCGCCTCCGGCGCATATCCCCTGCGCCGGAACGCGTGCTCTCGCGCCCCGCGATCAATTGACCTGCTTTGGATAGGTTCTTAAAACCACAGGACATTCGACTTCATGCAATCCGGCGATCCGATCAGGGTGGCCACATTCCGGAGGTTTCCCCATGCCCGACGTCTTCCTTTGCGACGCCGTCCGGACCCCGATCGGCCGTTTCGGTGGGTCGCTTGCCAAGGTGCGCGCCGACGATCTGGCGGCCGCGCCGATCAAGGCGCTGAAGGAGCGCAATCCCGGTGTGGATTGGACGGCGGTCGATGAGGTCTATCTCGGATCCGCCAATCAGGCCGGCGAGGACAACCGCAACGTTGCGCGCATGGCGCTTCTGCTGGCCGGTCTGCCCGATTCCGTGCCGGGCCAGACGCTGAACCGCCTCTGCGCCTCCGGGCTCGATGCGGTGGGCGCCGCCGCCCGCGCCATTCGAGCCGGCGAAATTGAGCTCGCGATCGCCGGCGGTGTCGAATCCATGACCCGTGCGCCGTTTGTGATGGGCAAGGCCCCCGCCGCCTTCGCGCGGACGACCGAAGTCTACGACACCACCATCGGCTGGCGTTTCATCAATCCGCTGATGAAGAAGCAGTACGGCGTCGATGCGATGCCGGAGACCGGCGAGAATGTCGCCGAGGAGTTCCAGGTGTCGCGCGCAGACCAGGACGCGTTCGCGATCCGCTCGCAGGAGCGTGCCGGCAAGGCGATCGCGAGCGGCTATTTCGCCGAAGAGATCATCCCGATCACCATTCCGGGTGGCAAGGCCGGCCCGACGGTGGTGGATAAGGACGAACATCCGCGCCCGGACACCACGCTGGAAGGTCTCGCCAAGCTGAAGCCGATCGTGCGCGATCCGGGCACCGTGACGGCCGGCAATGCGTCGGGCGTCAACGACGGTGCCGCCGCGATGATCCTCGCCTCCGAGGCCGCGGTCAAAAAGCATGGCCTCACCCCGCGGGCGCGGATTCTCGGCCTGGCTTCGGCAGGCGTGCCGCCCCGCATCATGGGCATCGGCCCGGTGCCGGCCACGCGCAAGCTCATGGAACGGCTGGGCTTGAAGATTTCTGATTTCGATTTGATCGAGCTCAACGAGGCCTTCGCCTCGCAGGGAATAGCCTGTCTCCGTCAACTGGGTGTCAAAGACGATGCTGATTTCGTCAACCCGCACGGCGGCGCCATCGCGCTCGGCCACCCGCTCGGCATGAGCGGCGCGCGGCTGGCGATGACGGCGGTGCACGGCATGGAGAAGCGTGGCGGCAAGCTGGCGCTCGCGACGATGTGTGTCGGCGTCGGGCAGGGCGTTGCCATGGCGCTGGAAAAGCTGAACTGACGGCCGGGACGCTTCCGGCCGATCGACACTGAGCGGCCGGCGCCTTGGCTGGGCGTCGGCGGGAGGACCATGGATATGACTCTGATTTATCCGCGGGAGAGCAACCAGGCGAATCCGCCCCGGTTGTTTCCTGGCTACAGGAGCACGCCGAAGCGGTCGCCGCAGAAGCCGTTGATTTTGATGCGCCATACACTGTCCGAACTGACCGGACCCGTCTACGGCCACGAGACGGTGCGGCCGAACGACCATGATCTCACGATCCAGCATAGCGGCGAGCCGCTCGGCGAGCGCATCATCGTGCACGGTCATGTCCGCGACGAGGATGGCCGCGGTGTGCCCAATACGCTGCTTGAGATCTGGCAGGCCAATGCCTGCGGCCGCTACATCCATGTCGTCGACCAGCATCCCGCGCCGCTCGATCCGAACTTCACCGGAGCCGGGCGGGCCCAGACCGACGCCAACGGCTATTACCGGTTCATCACCATCAAGCCCGGCGCTTATCCCTGGGGCAATCATCACAATGCGTGGCGTCCGGCGCATATCCATTTCTCGGTGTTCGGCCACGCCTTCATCTCGCGTCTGGTGACGCAGATGTATTTCCCCGGCGATCCGCTGTTCGAGTTCGATCCGATCTTCAATTCGGTGCCGGATGAGAAGGCCCGGATGCGCATGGTATCGAATTTCGATCTGGAGAACACCAAGCCGGATTGGGCGCTGTGCTACCGCTTCGATATTGTCCTGCGCGGCCGCAACGCCACGCCGATGGAGACCAAGTAATGGCCGGCATCACGCCTTCGCAAACGGTGGGCCCGTACTTCGCATATGGCCTGACGCCGGGCGGGAAATACGACTGGAACGACGCCTTCAGCAACGACCTCGTGACGGCGGATTCGACCGGCGAGCGCATTCGTGTACATGGCCAGGTGTTCGACGGCGACGGGGTGGTGATTCCGGACGCGATGCTGGAGATCTGGCAGGCCGATGCGCAGGGCCGTTTTGCCGATCCGCAGGACAAGCGGGCGCTGCCGAATGCCACTTTCAAGGGCTTTGGGCGCTGCGGGACCTCTGCCAAAGGCGAGTTCGCTTTCGATACCATCAAGCCGGGCGTGGTGCCTGATCCCGACGGAAAGCCGCAGGCGCCGCATATTCTGCTGGCGGTGTTTGCGCGCGGCATGCTGCTGCAGCTTTACACCCGCATCTACTTCGAGGACGAGGCCGAGAAGAATGCCGCCGATCCGGTCCTGGCGCTGGTCCCCGCCGAACGTCGTGCGACGTTGATCGCCAGGCGCGGTGGGGGAGGGGCGGATTATCGGTTCGACGTGCACCTGCAGGGTGATAACGAAACCGTTTTCTTCGACCTGTGAGCGATGGCTTGGCCGCCGTCATTCCATGACGGCGGCGTGATCGGCGCTCGGCGCGCGCATCGAGGCCTTCGTCGAGCCCATGATGAAGGCCAGCGGGATCGCGCAGAGGGTGACGAGCATCACCAGTTCGAAATCCTGCGAGAACGCGATGATCTGCGATTGCGCGTAAAGAATGGCGTCCATCATGGCGCGTCCAGCATCGGTCTGCAGATTGAGGATGCTGCTGACGTCCGGCATTTGCAGCGCCTGATTGAACGGCGTGACGTGCTCGGCCAGCACGGCATGGACGCGCGTCGTGCCGCTGGTCAGCTTGGCGATCACGATCGAAATCCCGATTGAACTGGCGACGTTGCGGATCAGGGTGAGCATCGACGTTCCGTCGGTGCGCAGATGATTCGGCAGCGTCATGAACGCGGCGGTCGACAGCGGGACGAAGACGAGGCCGAGGCCGAAGCCCTGAATGACACTGTTGATGACGATGGTTTTCACCTGGGTGTCGGCGGTCCATCCGGTCATGTCGTAGAGCGTGACCGCGATCAGCGACAGGCCAGTGGCGATCAGGTACTTGGCTTCGAAGTATTTCATCAGCCGGCTGACCATCATCATCGCGACGAAAGTGCCGCTGCCGCGCGTTGCCAGCAGTAATCCGGCCGTGAGAATGGGATAGCCGAACGCATTCTGGAACAGCGGCGATGCCAGCGCCATGGTCGAGAACAGCACGACGCCGATCACCACCATGAAGATACAGGCCGCGGCAAAGTTCTTATCCGCAAAGATCGCGAACTGGATGAACGGGCGCTCCGTCGTGAAGGAATGTGCGAAGAAGTAATAGAAGCCGATTCCGGAGACGATGAACTCGATCACGATCTCCCATGAATTGAACCAGTCGAGCTGCTCGCCGCGGTCGAGCGCCAGTTGCAGCGCGCCGATACCGATGGCGAGCGCCGTGAAGCCGAACCAGTCGAAACGCAGCTTGGTGTCGAGATGGGTTTCATCCATGAAGATGATAAGGCCGATGACGGTGATGGCGCCGAACGGCAGATTGACGAAGAACACCCAGTGCCAGGAGTAGGTCTCCGTCAGCCAGGCACCGAGCGAGGGGCCCATGATCGGTCCCATCATCACGCCCATGCCCCAGATCGCCATTGCCTTGGCGCGTTCATGCAGCGCGTAACTGTCCAGCATGACCGCCTGCGACAGCGGCACCAGCGCTGCGCCGAATACGCCCTGCAGCAGCCGGAACAGCACCATCTGGGTGATGTCCTGGGCAAGGCCGCACATCACCGAGGCGACGGTGAAGCCGGCCGAGCAGATGATGAAGATGCGCTTGCGTCCGAAGCGGTTGGCGATCCAGCCCACCGGGGCGGTCATGATCGCGGCTGCCACGATGTAGGAGGTGAGCACCCAGTTGATCTGATCCTGCGAAGCCGAAAGGCTTCCCTGCATGTACGGCAGCGCGACGTTGGCGATCGTGGTGTCGAGCGCCTGCATAATGGTCGCGGTCATGGCGCAGATCGTCACCATGTTCCGGCGCAGGCCGGGGACCGCAGCGGGGTGTGCGGCAGCGGCGGTCATGACTACGGCTTGGCCTTGGCCGGCTCTTTCGTCAGGCCGAAGCCCAACAGCCCGGCCAGCGTACGCTGATGTCCGGTGTCAATGGTGACGTAGGCGCTCATGCCGGATTTGAGGCGCTGCACGTCGGCATCATTCTTGTCGAAGTAGATGCGGACCGGAACGCGCTGCACGATCTTGACGAAGTTGCCGGTGGCGTTCTGCGGCGGCAGGATCGCGAAGGTCGCGCCGGTGCCGGGGCTGAGCGAGCCGATGGTGCCCTTGAAACGATGATCGGGAAAGGCATCGACGTCGATGGTGACGGGCTGGCCGACAGCGACATACGTGAAGTCCGACTCTTTCGGGTTGGCATCAACCCATGGCGCCGACGTATCGATGATGCTGAACACGGGCGTTCCGGCAGTGACGAACCGGCCGAGTTGAATATTGTCGACCTGTGCGGCGATCCCGTTGATCGGGGCGCGTAATTCAGTGTGGTCGAGATTGCGCTGGGCGTCGTCGAGCGCGGCCTTGGCCTGCATGTAGGCGGGAAACTGCTCCAGCGGCAGATCGGGATTGCCCAGCAGTTGGTTCTTGGCGCCGGAAATCCGCTGCTGCAGCAGCTGGTTGAGCGACTGCGACTGGACCAGGCTCGCCAGGCTCTTGTCAAGGTCGAGTTGCGATCCGGAATTGCTCTTGACCAGCGCGCTCTTGCGCTCGACGTCGCGCTGATTCAGCTCGATGCTTTGTTGGGAAAGCTCCGATGAGCGGGCATAGAGCTTGAGGTTGGCTTTCAGGTCGTTGTAGGTCACCGTCGCTTCGTTGAGCTTGGCCTTGGCCTGCTGCACCGCGAGGCGGAACGGGGTGGGATCGATTTCGAACAGCACGTCACCTTTGTGCACCTGCTGGCCTTCGCGGATCGCAACCTTGTCGATCTTGCCGGAGATGTCCGGCGTGATCAGAACCTTCTGCGCACCGACATAGGCGTCGTCGGTCGTCACATAACGGCCGCCGCTCAGATAAAAGGCGATGCCGCCGATCAGGGCCAGCAGCGGCAGGACGATCAGCAGCAGCGGACGACGATAGCGCCGCAGGCCGCCGGTCAAGCCGCGCTGCTGGGCCACGGGAGTATCGGCTTGCGGCGGTGCCGACGGATTTGCTTTCTGTTCTGGCGCGAGTTTGAGGGCCGGTTCAGCCATAACGGCGTTCCTTGGGTTTTGCTGCGCTGGGGCTCGCCTGCAGCGCGTCGCGAACATTGTCCTTGATGGTTTCGAGCTGCTCGACCAGCCGATGGACTTCAGCGTGACTGAATCCGGTGCAGGCGGTCGCAACGACTTCGGATCGCAGAGCGGCCAGCTTCGCCATCAATGGCCGCGCAGCCTTGGTCAGGTACAAACGGTTGATGCGTCGATCGGTGGCGTCGCTGCGGCGCTCAAGCAGGCCGCTGTCGCAGAGCTTGTCGATCAGTCGCGTCAACGTGATCGGCTGGACTTCAAGCATCTCGGCCACTTCGGCCTGCTTCAATCCTTCCGAACGATTGACCTTCGCCAGCACGGCCCATTGCGTGCGGGTAAGCCCATATTGCGCCGCCTGCTTGTCGGCATAGAGCCGCAGTAGCCGCTGCACCTCGAACAGCGCGAACAGGAAGTCAGCATCAATGGGTCCGGATCGGGGCATCGCTCATTCCGTAAGTGAGCGATATAATAAGCAAGGCTTACGAATTTTTCCATTCGCGGACCGCGGAGGCTGCTCTGCGGTCCACTCATGGCTGGCCACCTCTTGAACTCAGTCCTCCCGTTCGAGCCCGGCGACGGCTCTTCCAATCAGGAGTATTGGTGTAAGCCATTGCAACTATATGGAAATTTATGCGGGCACGGTCCGATCGGCTATCCCCACTCGACGCCGGATTCGGCCGCAAGGTCCAGCGTGCTGGTGCGGCCGATATCGTCGAAATGTCGTTCCAGAAAGGCGCGCGCAGCGCGCTGTCCGGCGCGATGCAGCAGCTTGAAAAAATCGAAGTCGGTTTTCATCTTGCTCGAGGCGGTGAGCCGCTCCCCGAGCGCGCCGAGATGAATACGGTGAATGTTCAGCTTGCGATAATGGTTCTGCCCGCCGTTGCGCGGCAGACGACCTTCCTCGATCAATTGGTTGGCGAAATCCATGCTGCGCAGTTCCGAGATCAGCGCTGAATTGAAGGTAATCTCGTTCAGGCGATTGATAATCTCGGCCGAGGTGCGGGGTGTCGTGCTGCGTGAGACCGGATTGATCTGCACCACCACCACGTCCTCGCTCTCGGTCGAATGCAGGAAGGGGAAAATCGCGGGATTGCCCATGTAGCCGCCGTCCCAATACGGCACGCCGTCGATCTCAACGGCGCGAAACAGAAAAGGCAGCGCGGCCGAGGCCATCACGGCATCGGCCGACAAAGAATCTCCGGAGAAGATACGCAGGCGTCCGGTGTGCACATTGGTGGCCGCGACAAACACCGGCATGTCGCTGGCGCGCACCGCATCGAAATCAACGAAGCGCCCGATCATGTCCTTCAGCGGATTGATGTTCAGCGGGTTGAGTTCGTAGGGTGAAAAGTAGTGCGCCATGGTTTCGAACCAGCTCTGCACGGGCGTCGCGGCAAACGGCATCAACGAGAACAGGCGGTCGGTCACGGCGCGCTGCAGCGGCGGCAGATCGCCGCCGACGCTGACGCCGCGCCAGAAGGCGGCAAGCCTCTGCCGGGCCTCGTCGCGTCCGCCGCGGGCCAATCCATCGGCGACCATGACGGCGTTGAGTGCACCTGCGGACGCGCCAGACAGGCCGACGATTTCAAGCCGGTCGTCCGCGAGCAGATGATCCAGCACACCCCAGGTGAAGGCGCCATGAGCGCCGCCGCCTTGCAGGGCCAGGTTGATCTTCTTGACGCCGTCGTCGGGCCGATCGCTGCCCACCCGGTTCCAGCGGGTAAGGCCGTCGAGGTAGGATTTCCAAATGCCAGTCACGCGAGTTTTGTCCTGTTGCCACGGCACCCCGCCTGGGTGCCGGTTCCAAAATGGGATACGAATGTTGAACGGGTTTGGGGCATTTATGTTGCGATGCAATATTGCAATATTGCATCGCGTTAATTTCATTGTGATGAAGCTTGATCGAGCCAGGATGCTGAAATTTTCAGCAAAGGGCCCCCACTCGGGGTAAACCTCATGCATCAGGATGGATTTTGCGCTCGATGATAATGAAGCCGGCCTTTCCGACCCCCGATCACGATCACGGCCGCTGCGCGGCAGATGCCATCGCGCATGCGGAGCGGGTGTGTCGAAGACGTGCGCAAAAATTCACGCCGATTCGCCGTCAGGTGCTGGAAGCGCTGCTGGCAAGTCATCGGCCGCTCGGAGCCTACGAGGTCATTGAAGAGCTGGCGACGCAGCGCGCGCGGCCAGCGCCGATCACCATCTATCGCGCGCTCGATTTCCTGATCGAGAATGGACTGGTCCATCGCATCGAAAGCCGCAACGCCTTTCTGGCCTGCGCGCACGATCATGATGCCGCATCGATGGTGGCGTTTCTGATTTGCGAGCGGTGCGGCTCAGTCGGCGAGATCGTCGCCGCGCCGGCGACGCAGAGCCTCAACGAGGCCGCGCGGCAGACCGGCTTTTTACCGAAACTTTCGGTGGTCGAGATCACCGGAACGTGCGCACACTGTCAGGCATCCGCGTAGATTCGCGCAGGGCCGCCTGTCGGCCGGACGACAACCAGCTTGCATGAGCTGGAATGCAAGAAGCAGTGGCCCTTTGCGGGATTGAACTGACGAATGACGGACCTCCACGCGCCCAAGGAACGACCGCTCGATGCCGCCGCCATTGCTATCGTTCTGCTTCTCTGCCTGACCTGGGGATTCAATCAGGTCGTCGTCAAGCTGGTGCTGCCGGACATCCCGCCGATGATCCAGGCTGCGCTGCGCTCATTTGGCGGACTGCTCGTCATCCTTGTGGTGGCGCGCGTCCGTGGCGTGATCCTGTTGACGCGGGATGGGACCTGGAAGCCGGGGCTGCTGGCCGGCACGCTGTTCGGCCTCGAATTCATCTTCATGTATAACGGCCTGCAGTGGACGACGGCGTCGCGGGCCGTGGTGTTTCTCTACACCGCGCCGTTCTTCGTCGCGTTCGGCTCCTATCGTTATCTGGGCGAGCGGCTGAGCGGGCTGCAGTGGACGGGCCTCGCCCTGTCGTTTGTCGGCGTGGCGCTGGCCCTCGGTGTCCCGCAGCCGGATGTCGATGCCAGCGTGCTGCTGGGTGATTTCTTCATGATCCTGACCGGCAGCCTGTGGGCGGCGACCACGTTGGTGGTCAAGGTCAGTCGGCTGCGGGAGGTGCCGGCGGAGAAGGGCCTGGGCTACCAACTCGTGGTATCGGTGCCGATCCTTGCCGCGGCGGCGCTCGTCAGCGGCGAGTCCATGAGCCAGTTCCCGCCGATCTCGACGACCCTGCTCATGGTGTACCAGGCGGTCTGGGTGGTCGGAGCCACATTTCTGCTGTGGTTCGCGCTCATCAAGGCCTATTCCGCCAGCAAATTGTCGGCATTTACCTTCTTTACCCCTTTATTTGGCGTCGGAGCGGGCTATTTCATCCTGAACGAGCCGCTGACGGCCGCTTTTGGCGTGGCGGCGGTCCTGGTCACCGCCGGGCTTTATCTCGTGAACCGACCCGCACCGCGCGCGACTGATCCATTGCTGAAACTGCCAAAAACCTGATATCGAGACACCATGAACAAGCCCGAAATGCCGTCCCAGATCGATGTCGCCGGCCCTCGGCCACGGCATAAAACCACCCAGGTCAAGGTTGGTCACGTCGCCGTCGGCGGCGGTGCGCCGATCGTCGTCCAGTCGATGACCAACACCGACACTGCCGATGTGGCGGGCACCGTCGAACAGGTGGCGGCGCTGGCGCGGGCAGGCTCCGAACTGGTGCGCATCACCGTCGATCGCGACGAAGCGGCTGCGGCCGTTCCGCATATCCGGGACGGTTTGCGCAAGCGCGGCATCAACGTGCCACTGGTCGGCGACTTCCATTACATCGGCCACAAGCTCTTGGCCGACCATCCGGCCTGTGCCGAGGCGCTCGACAAGTACCGCATCAATCCGGGCAATGTCGGCTTCAAGGACAAGCGCGACAAGCAGTTCTCGGACATCGTCGAATTCGCCATCAAGTACGGCAAGCCGGTGCGCATCGGCGCCAATTGGGGCTCGCTCGATCAGGAATTGCTGACGCACCTGATGGAAGACAACGCCAAGCTTCCCAACCCGCGCGATGCGCGCGCGGTGATGCGCGAGGCGATGGTGCAATCGGCGCTGTCCTCGGCCGAACGCGCCGAGGAAATCGGCCTGCCGAAGAACCGCATCATCCTGTCGGCGAAGGTGTCCGCCGTGCAGGATCTGATCGCAGTCTATCAGGATCTCGCCGCGCGCTCCGATTATGCGATTCATCTCGGCCTCACCGAAGCCGGCATGGGCTCCAAGGGCATCGTGGCCTCGTCGGCCGCGCTCGGCATTCTGCTGCAGCAGGGCATCGGCGACACCATTCGCATTTCGCTGACGCCGGAGCCCGGCGGCGATCGCACCCGTGAAGTTCAGGTCGCGCAGGAATTGCTGCAGACCATGGGTTTCCGTACCTTTGTCCCGTTGGTCGCGGCGTGCCCCGGCTGCGGCCGTACCACCTCGACCACGTTCCAGGAGCTGGCGCGCAGCATCCAGGATTTCATCCGCGATGAAATGCCGGAGTGGAAGACGCGCTATCCCGGCGTTGAAGGTCTCAACGTCGCGGTGATGGGCTGCATCGTCAACGGTCCCGGCGAATCCAAGCATGCCGATATCGGCATCTCGCTGCCCGGCACCGGCGAGGCGCCGTCCGCGCCGGTGTTCGTCGACGGCAAGAAATTCCGCACCTTGCGCGGGCCAACCATCGCGGAAGACTTCAAGGCGCTGGTGATCGACTATATCGATCAGCGCTACGGCAACGCGAGCGCGAAAGCCCCGGTGGTGAGCGCGGCGGAGTAAAATATTAGAGCCGACTGCTAGAAGGCGACTTGATCTCGCCTCTCCGCCGTCATGGCCGGGCTCGTCCCGGCCATCCACGTCTTAGATGGCCGGACCTTGCATCCGGCTATCTTTTTCGAACGAGGGGGGCAACGACGCAGATCGCCTTCAGGATAGTCCGTAGCCGAGGGCCTGGGCGATCATCCCGAGATTGGCTCTGCTTTTGACGTTGAAGTCACGGTCGAATTTGTGAAGCCACGTTGTAACGGGAATGCGTCCGTCAAGCCTGTTGAGCGAAATCGTCAGACGGTCTCCCTTCAATTGGGCGAAGGGCGCAAAGCTCCGAGAGTTGGTTTGGTCGTGCAGCACGACGCGAACCTTGTTGTTGTAGAGATAGTAGGCGGTGATATCGGAAGATCGGACCGTGAGCGGTTCGCCTCGGTTCGTGATCGTCAGCGCACCGGGTTCGACGACGATCTTGAAAGTAAGGTATTGCCGGTAGACCAGCACCCAAAGACGAATGCAATAGATCATCCATCCCGCGATAGCCGCCAGAATGATGGCTATCAGGGTTGCCATGAGAGCCGACATCGCGGTCGTGCGGCCGAATGAAGCCAGGGCGACGAGCAGCAATGCGCATCCGCAAGCCACAATGGCGCATATCAAAATAATGAACAGGGAAAATTCGCGCGATGCAGCCTTGATTTCCATCCGTCCTCCAGAAGGGGCGCACTCGCGCATTATCGTCAGGAACGCACACATCCACCTTAATACAAGCCGGCGAACGTCGCTTGCTCCGTTAATCCCGCATTAAGCACCGCTGCATCCTTACAGCGGCGAATTCTTTTCCCGGTTGTCGACCGCGGCTTCCTCGAGATCGAGATCGCGCTCGATGCGGCGCCGGGTCTCATCGGTGATCTTGCCGTCGCGCAAGAGCTTGTGCAGCAGACTGCGCTCGATGCTGATAATCTCGCGGACCAGGGCCGCGCCGCGCGTCGCCGGCGTCGGCTGCCCCGCTTCCGCCGGCGGATCCGGCAAGGCCCGCATTCGCGTTTCGTGACGGGCTTCGAGGAAACGGGCTAAGCTTTCCGGCAAATCGCGTTCCTTGATGATGCGGTCGAGTTCGCGGCGCGCAGACGAGATAATCTCGCGCCGCGCTGCGATCTCGGCTTCACGCTCGGCGATGGCTTCGGCCTGACCGTGACGCGAAAGACCGAGGCTGCTGACGACGAATGGCAACGTCAGTCCGATTCCCACCAGCGTGACGAAGATGACTCCGAAGGCGACGAAGAGAATCAGGTCGCGATACGGAAATACTTCGCCATTCGGCAGGGTCAGCGGAAGCGCCAATGCTACGGCAAGCGACACCACGCCGCGCACGCCGGTGAAGCCGATCACAACGATCTCGCGCCAGGGCGGATGTTCGGCATGACGATGGCGCCGCCGCACCAGCATTGTCTGCAGGTAGGTGCCGGGAAACACCCAGAGAAACCGCGCGAGCACGACGATCGCCGAGGTGATGGCGATGGCGCTGATGATCTGGCTGATCGGCAGGGCATGTGCCTTCTCCAGCAGCAGCCGCAACTGGAAGCCGATGGTGAGAAAGAGAACGCCTTCGATCAGCCAGATCACGAAATCCCAGAAGAAGATGCCCTGAAGGCGCGTCGCTGATGGAATGAGCAGCGGGCCGTTCCAGCTCACATAAAGCCCTGCGACCACGGTGGCGAGCACGCCCGAACCGCCGAAATGCTCCGGGACCCAGAATGCGAGATAGGGCGTCAGAAGCGACAGCGCGATTTCGACGCGTGGATCGTGCGCCCATTTGCGCAACCGCAGGCTGAGCCAGCCGACCACCATGCCGAAGATCACTTCGCCGAACAGAATCGCGAAAAAGGTTTCCGTCGCCACAGGCAGCGAAAACGTCCCGGTGCTGACGGCCAGCACGGCGAAGCGATAGAGGATCAGCGCCGTGGCATCATTGGCCAGGCCTTCGCCTTCGAGAATGACGAGAATGCGATGCGGCAGCTTCAGCCGCTTTGCGATCGCGAGCGGCGCCACCACATCCGGCGGCGAAACGATGGCGCCCAGCACGAATCCGACGCTCCATGGCATACCGAGCAGCCAGTGCGCGGCGGCGGCGACCAGAACGGTGGTGAAAATCACGCAGCCAATCGCGAGCAGCGCGATAGGGCGCAAGTTGTGCTTGAACTCGCGCCAGCTCATCGCCACGCCGGCGGAATAGATCAACGGCGGCAGCACCAGCAGGAGCACGCCTTCCGGCTTCATTTCGATTGGGGGAAAGCCAGGCAGAAACGCGATGACGATGCCGACCATGAGGAAGACGATGGCCGGCGCGACCGTAAGTTTGCGGGCCAGCACCGCCGACGCGGCCAATACCGTCAGGATCAGCAGAAACGTCAGAAATGACTCGATCATGCAAGGTATAATGGGGCACGCGAGGCGGTTGCATCGCGTGCCGGATGACGGGTTATTGTTCGATCAGGTCGTAGCGGTAAGATTTCGAGACGATCTGCCAGCCGTCCGCCAGCTTCATCGCGATGAGGTAGTCGGTGAAGTAGCGCGGCGGCAACTGGCATTTCACCTTGATGAAAGCGGTGTTCTCGTCGGAGCGATCGACCGTGACGATGAAATCGTTGCGCGGCTTGCCTTCGGCTTTGGCCGACGGCCGCTTCCTCACCCATGCCAGCCAGTCCGGCACGGTCAGAACCTTGAGCTCGCCTTTGTCGAGCCAACGCAGGTCGGCGGTGGGATGGAAAATCGCACCGAGCGTGTCAGCGTTACCTTCGTAAAGTCCGTCGAAATAATGCTGCACCACGGCTTCGACGGTGGAGCGGTCGTAGGTCAAGTTCGCCTCCTTGAGCATTGCGGGTGGAGCACGCCCCTCGGGCTTGGTCCAAATAATATCGTTCACATGAAGAGCGGGTCCAAGCAAAGTCACCAGTCCCGATCTGATTCCGTAAGCAAGGATCCGGGAACCAAGTGAGACAGGGCAGCTTATTGGGTTTTGAGCGTTTGAGCCAATGGGCAAAAATCATGCGTGCGATCCTGATCGTCGCCTTGGCTGCCATGGTTCTCTATGGCGCTGACGCCGCTACTACCGGCGGCTATTATTTTTCACAATTGCTGCGGATGGGGCGGGAAATCGGATTGCCCTTCCTGTAACGAGGTTGGGATTTCCCGCGCGGGGAGGGGCATTTCCCTAGATTGCGCTCGCTGCGATATTGACGGTCAATGCCAGCAGCGCGGTGTTGAAAATGAACGAGATGATGCCGTGCGCGGTGGCGGTGCGGCGGATTGATTTGCTGGTGATGCCGACATCCGAGACCTGGGCGGTCATTCCGATTACAAAAGAGAAATAGACGAAGTCCCAATAGTCGGGCGTGCTGCGGTCCTCCGCGTCCTGTGGAAACAACAGGCCGCCGGGCTTGGCGCCGCGATAGTACTCGTGCGCGTAGTGCAGCGCGAAGGTGGTATGCACCGCGGCCCATGACAGCACGATGGTCCCCGTCGCTAGCGCCAGTTCGAAAGGACCTGGCGTCTTCGCGCCAAGTTCGGAGACAATCGCGGCAATGCTGGCGAAGGCGCCGAGCGCTGTGACCAGCAGGATCAGAAAGCGGCCGTCATCCTGCATGATGGCGTTGCGCCGGACATGCTTGACGCCATCGCGCAGGATCATGCCGTAGGCGAGCAGCAGGTAGCAGGCGACGAACCCATCCCAGCCGATCAGCAGCCGGGTGACGAGTCGTCCCGTTGCCGGCAGCAGGGCGAATACGGCAATGCCGAGGGCGATCGAAATGAATGTGCGCGGGCGCGCATAGACGATGCGGAGCACCCGCGGCAGCCGATTGAAACGGATCAGACGCGGGTCCTGCTCGATGTCGCCGCGCATCGTGACGCTTTAACTTTTGCGTTCGGCCACGAACCGCGCGGTGGCGCGCAGCACATCACCACGCGCGCCGAACGGCGCCAGCGCCGCGTCGGCATTGGCGAGCAGGTCGCGCACACGCTGCTTGGCGCCGTCGATGCCGAGCTGGGTGACGAACGTGGTCTTGCCGAGGGCTGCGTCCTGTCCGGTCTGTTTGCCGAGCGCGGCGGCATCACCTTCCACATCGAGCAGGTCGTCGGCGATCTGGAACGCTTCGCCGAGCGCGCGGCCGTAATCGTCGAGGGCCTGATAATCCTGCTGCGAGGCCTGTCCGAGGATCGCGCCGGCGATGCAGCCATAGCGTAGCAATGCGCCGGTCTTCATCTGCTGCAGCCGTGCGACGTCGACTGGCTCACGATCGCCGAAGCGGCCTTCGCCGGCGAGATCGAGCATCTGCCCGCCCACCATGCCGCCGATACCGGCAGCGCGCGCCAGCGCCCGCGTCAGCAGCAGCCGCACCATCGGATCGGCGTGCAGTTCGTCACGGCTGATGATGTCGAAGGCGAGCGTCAAAAGACCGTCGCCGGCGAGAATCGCGGTGGCGTCGTCATATTGCTTGTGCAGTGTCGGTCGTCCGCGCCGCAATTCGCTGTTGTCCATCGCCGGCAGATCATCGTGGATGAGCGAGTAGCAATGGATGCACTCGAGCGCGGCCCCCGCCAACATCGCCGCGCTGCGAGGCACGCCGAACACGGCAGAACTCTCCACCACCAGGAACGGCCGCAGCCGTTTGCCGCCGCCGAGCGTCGAATAGCGCATCGCCTCCATCAGTCGGCGCGGCCGCGCAATCTCGTCCGGCAGCAAGGCGTCGGACAGCAACTGCCCGAGCAGCGCCTCGGTGTCGGCGGCGGTGGCGTCCAGCCGTGCCGCGAATTCCTGAGGGGACGTTCCGGTGGTCATTCAGACATGCTCCAGATAATCTGGTGGGGTGGTTTGAAAGTGCGCTTCATCGTCTCGGCGAGTCTTGGCGAACTTTGAGATCGGTGCATTTGCCGGGGACATTGATAGCAAGCCTCTCAATTCGTCAATTCCATCGGCTGCTGCGCCTCGCATGTCGATTTTGTCAGTTAATTCGGGAGGGGCTCGGTTGCCAGCCGCCAGTTACCGTGAGCAAGCGGATCGCTCGGCCTGATGCGAAGGTTCGTCCGTTTTTCGTTTGTTCTTGTCCTGCTGCTGTTGGCGGCGCCCTATGTGCTGACGCTGGTCTATGCGGGCGGCCATCCGGTCTCGACCTTGATGCTGTGGCGCTGGGCCACCGGCGCGCCGGTCACGCGGCAGTGGATGGACCTCAAGGATATGGCGCCGGTCCTGCCGCGCACCGTGATTGCGTCCGAGGATGCCAGGTTCTGCAGTCATCGCGGGGTGGATTGGGACGCGGTGCGGGAGGTGCTCGCGGATGCCGAGGACGGAGATGTCGGCCGCGGCGGCTCGACCATCACGCAACAGGTGGCAAAAAATCTGTTCCTGTGGGCCGGCCGCAGCTACGTGCGGAAAGGTCTTGAGTTTCCGCTGGCGCTGTGGATCGACCTTGTCCTGTCCAAACAGCGGATTCTGGAACTCTATTTGAACATCGCAGAATGGGGTCCCAGCGGCCAGTTCGGCGCCAATGCCGGCGCTAGTTATGCGTTCGGGCGGTCGGCGGCGGCTTTGTCGGCCCGCGAGGCGGCGTTGCTGGCGGCGATGCTGCCGAACCCGCATGTCCGCAGCGCCAGGAAGCCGGGACCGGGCATGCGGCGCCTGGCCGGAACCTACATGGCGCGCGCCCGTTCGGTCGATCTGGCCGCCTGTCGGCGCACCAGTCGGGATTCCTGAGTTGCCGGCGGATTTTGCGCGCCCGAGGCGCCGAAAACCGGTCATGGTGCGGGAATCCGCCCCTAGCCTTGGGCCGAGCCTTCGGCTATAAGCGCGGCCTTAATCGCTCTTTCGCATCCGCGAAGCCCGGGCCGCCGATCAGGCGATGCTCCGGATGAAGTTTGCAAGGATTTCGCTATGGCCGTTCCGAGAAGAAAAACATCGCCATCGCGCCGCGGCATGCGCCGTTCCGCCGATGCCATCAAGACCCCGACCTATGTTGAAGACAAGGACTCGGGTGAACTGCGTCGTCCGCACCATGTCGATCTCAAGACCGGCATGTACAAGGGCCGCCAGATTCTGAAGGTCAAGAAAGAGTCCTGATTGGGATTGCTTCGCGACGGCAGGCGCGTCATGGATGCGAACTTGTCTCGCCGTACGATCGGGCCGAATTCGGACGCGCTGTTTGCCCGAATTCGTGCCAACTTCAGGGATAGCGTTGTCGACCGGTGCGCGACCGCCGCCGGTCGACATCATCTCGACTCCCGCCTGAAGAGAAAGTCCTGCCGATGACCATGGTCGGTTTCCCGCTGCTGCTGATCCCGCTCGCGGTCTTCAACATCATGGTTTTCCTGATGCCGGGCGTGTCTTTTGCGGCCCCGGTCTTCAGCGTGACACTGTTGTCCGAAACGACCTGGACCGTCACGGTCAGCGATCTGATGCTGGCGATCAGCGTTCTTCTGCTGATGCTGGAAATTATCAAGGACGCTCGCGGCAAGTATCTCACGGATCATCTGCTCTCGCTGGTGCTATTTGGCGCCGCCGCCGCCGAGTTTCTGCTGCTGCCGCAGTTTGCGAATTCCACCTTTTTCATGTTGGCCCTGTTGACATTGGTGGATTTCATCGCCGGCATTTCGTTGCGCGCGCGGCGACCGAAGCGGGTGACGGCATCTCCCGTTGCCGCTACGCCGGTAGCTGACCCCGAACCGCAACCGCCTCGCGTGGATATGCAATCATCGCCCCCTCCATCCGAGGAGGCGCCCCGACCTGCGCCGGCAGCCCAGCGCGCCGAGCCGGTCATCGTGCCGCCGGTGGTGGCCGCGAATGATTCGGGAGCGCCGGTATCGCCTCCGTCGGCCGCGCCGGAATCGCGGCCGGAATCGGAGACCACCCCGCGCTGACGATCAGACTGTCAGGGACAGGTGGTGTGTGCGCACGGGCGATTGATCGGACCGCCGAACTGAACCATAGGCCGCCGCGGTTCTGCCCTGCGGGGACGCTGCCGCGTTTTCGCTCGGCGGCGGAGCGACGGCCGCGGCGTCGGCGATCAAATGCATCAGGAAGCCGGCATCAGGACCATGAAACGTCAGCCTGGGACGTTCGGTGGTGCCAGAAGAGGCGACTGCCAACACCGTCTCGGCCGCGCTCGATGGCGCACGCGGGACGGATGTCGGAGATCCGATCGGCAGGGCAACGGCGCGGGTTTCGACGATACGCATGATCCGTTCGGCTCGCATCCCATGTCCCGATCTGGGACATGAATCTATCTCGTCTTAATGCTTCGCAAACCATGTGCCGGCGCGGTGGCGATTCTGACCCGATCCTCATTTGTCGATTTATTTAGGAACTTTGCCTAGCGTCGACGGCCACGAAGGTCTTAACCTTCCACCGAAGAATCGGATGCGCGTCCCAGAACGAGGCGAGCGTGAAGTTCGTAACCTTAACGAGCGGCGAATCGGCATCGCTCCCGACGCAGGCGCGGGAGGCGGAAACGCGTATGCCGGCCGTTAGCGCCGCGCGATCGCGGACGATCGCGCGACATCCCGAGATCGATCTCGGTGCCGAACCCGACACGGCCGCTATTCTCGCCGCGCTGGGTCATGCGACCTTTACCTGGGACATTGCCAGCGACACCCTGCATTGGCTCGATGGCGCGGGGGCGATCTTCGCGCTGCTGACGATTCCGCCTGCCGCCACGGGAGCCGAGTTCGCGCGCCTGATCGAGCCGGTGCCATCCGTGCGGTCAGACGCACTGTTCAAGGCGGCGGAGACGGACACCGGTCAGGGCGTCGCCTACCGGATCGAGTACGGGATCCGGTCCGATACGTCGTCGGCTCCGCTCTGGATTGAGGAATGCGGACGCTGGTACGCCGGACCTGATGGCAGGCCAGAACGCGTTCACGGCATGGTTCGCATCGACAACGAGCGTCACGCGCGCGATGAGCAATTGCTGATGATGTCGCGTCACGATGCGCTGACCGGTGAATTCAATCGCGGCCATCTGGTGACATTGCTGGAAGCGGTTCTCGAGGAAACCGTGCGCTTTCGCTCCTCAGCCGCGTTCATGGTGATCGGCATCGATCATCTGGCACGCATCAACGATGCCTTCGGCTTTGATGTGGCCGATCAGGTGATCTGCGAAGTCTCGGCGCGCATTCGTGCGCGGCTGCGTGGCGGCGACGTGCTGGGTCGCTTTTCCGGCAACAAATTTGGCCTGATCCTGAAAAATTGCGGTGTCGATGACATGCGCATCGCGGCCGAGCGCTTCCTTGCAGGCGCGCGGGAAACGGTGGTGCCGACGAAGTCCGGGCCGGTGGCGGTGACGGTTTCGATCGGCGCGGTCAGTCTGCCGCGACATGCGCGCGGCGTCGATGATGCGATGAACCGGGCGCAGGAAGCTTTCGAGATGGCGAAGGCGCGCCGGCAAGGTTCCTACACCATGTGGCAGCCGAATGTCGAACGCGAGGTGCAGCGCCGTCTCAATATTCAAGTGACCGACGAAATCGTCTCCGCGCTCAACCAGCGGCGGATTGGCCTCGGATTCGAACCCGTAGTTCAGGCCACAGCGCCCGACAAAGTGGCGTTCTATGAATGTCTGGTTCGCATGCAGCAGGACAACGGCGAGTTTCTGCTCAGTCCGGACATCGTGCCGATCGCGGAGAAGCTGGGCCTGATCCGGCTGGTCGATCACCGTGTGCTCGAACTGGTGATCGCCGAGTTGGCGGCGGCACCGACTATCCAGCTCAGTCTCAACATCTCGCCGGGCACGACGATCGATCCGGACTGGTGGGCGATCATGGAATCGCTGCTGCGGGCGCACCCCGATGTCGCCGGGCGATTGATCGTGGAAATCACTGAGACCGTCGCGATCCAGGACATCGACGATGTTCGTGGATTCGTCAGCCGTCTGAAGAATTTTGGCTGTCGGATCGCCATCGACGATTTCGGTGCCGGTTACACCTCGTTCCGCAACTTGCGCAAGCTCGGTGTCGATATCGTCAAGATCGATGGCGAGTTCGTGCGCAACATCACGCATTCAAGCGATGATCGCGCCTTCGTGCAGACGCTGATCGATCTGGCGCGTCGCCTTGACATCGAAACGGTGGCGGAATGGGTGCAGGATGAGGACGCTGCACGGCTCCTCGCCGCGTGGGGATGCGACTATATTCAAGGCCATCTGATCGGCTTGGCGACGCCGCAACGGCAATGGGCGGTGAGTGCCGGATCGCAATCCGCGATCAAGACCTGACGTTGCCGTTCTGCAGGGCTGAAGCAACCGGAGCGCGTGTCGTCTGCTCCGGCAAGGGCCTGTGACCGGGCGGTCGGTAAAAAAGGAAAAGCCTCAGCCTTCCTTTTTTACTTCCTTCGACATGCGCTCGAGTTGTTCCTGCATGTCTTTCATCTGCCGGCGCAGATCGTCGATATCTGTCGAGGTCTCCGCGGACGGCTCCGGTGTTTTCTCCGGTGCCGGCGCAGATGCACCGCCGCTTCCACCGCTGCGCGAGGGAACGAACGGCTTGAACATCGAGAAGGTGCGTTCGAACAGCTCCATGTTGCGGCGAACGTGTTCCTCGAGCGGTGCGAATGGTCCGTTGCTGAACGTTTCGCTCAACTGCTTGCGGAACTTCTCCTGCTCGCGGGTCAGCGTGTCGATCGACTGTTCGAGATAGCGGGGAACCACCATCTGCATGCTGTCGCCGTAGAATCGAATCAGCTGGCGAAGGAAAGTTGTCGGCAGAAGATTCTGCCCGGCCTTGTTCTCTTGTTCGAAAATGATCTGGGCCAGCACCGATCGCGTTATGTCCTCGCCGGTCTTGGCGTCGTAGACGAGAAAATCCTCACCGTTCTTGACCATCGCTGCGAGGTCTTCCAGCGTCACATAGGTGCTGGTACCGGTATTATACAGCCGCCGATTTGCGTACTTCTTGATCGTCGTGGGTTGCTCTGTTTTCGCCATAAGCTCTCACATAGACACCGAGGACAGGAGCCCTTCGGCGGCGCCGTCGGGCGAGCGGTAACGCGATGCAACAAGGTAAGCACTTTCGCGTCGGCTCGGCTACCGTTTTGTGCAGCAAAAAATTAGCCTTTGGTGGGGTGACAGGGCGATTTGTTCTGTTTGTCGCTTCCAGGAAAGGATGAGGATAAACAAGCCGATAGCGGAGCCGCTCCCGGCCGGGCGCGGTGTCCGCGGAGGCATGCTGCGGGGTATGGTGCAGCGTGGCGCAGCATTGGATGCGATGCGGAAGTCACTTTATGGCGATGGCCGATTGACACACCTCTGCTAGGTTAACAGGATGGTGTTGACACAGCCCCGCCAGGCTGGCGGTCGCCGCGCCGATTCATCGAATTTACAACAACTTATCTCATTCGACCTCAAGCTTAGGAGATGTCCATGTCAGACGATGTCGTCATCGTCAGTGCTGCCCGCACCCCGGTGGGAAGCTTCAATGGCGCGTTCGGCAATGTGCCGGCGCATGATCTTGGCGCCGTCGCCATCAAGGCCGCGCTGGAGCGGGCCGGTGTTGAACCGGATCGCGTTTCGGAAGTGATCATGGGGCAGATTCTTACGGCCGCCCAGGGCCAGAACCCGGCCCGCCAGGCCTCCATCGCGGCCGGCATTCCGGTGGAAAGTCCGGCCTGGGGCGTCAATCAGCTATGCGGCTCCGGGCTGCGTTCGGTTGCGCTCGGCTATCAGGCGCTGGTCAATGGCGATTCGGATATCGTCGTGGCCGGCGGCCAGGAATCGATGAGCATGGCGCCGCATGCCCAATATCTGCGCGGCGGCGTCAAGATGGGCGCGATCGATTTCGTGGACACCATGATCAAGGACGGCCTGTGGGATGCCTTCAACGGCTATCACATGGGTAATACCGCCGAGAACGTGGCGCGGCAGTACCAGATCACGCGTCAGCAGCAGGACGAGTTCGCGGTCGCCTCGCAGCAGAAGGCGGAAGCCGCGCAGAAGGCAGGCAAGTTCAAGGACGAGATTGCTCCGGTCACCGTGAAGACCCGCAAGGGCGACGTGGTGGTCGACACCGACGAGTATCCGCGTCACGGTGCCACGATCGAAGCCATGGCCAAACTGAAGCCGGCGTTCGAGAAGGACGGCACCGTGACTGCCGGCAGCGCGTCGGGCATCAATGACGGCGCCGCCGCCGTTGTGTTGATGACCGCGAAGCAGGCGGCCAAGGAAGGCAAGACGCCGCTGGCGCGCATCGTGTCGTGGGGCCAGGCTGGCGTTGATCCGAAGATCATGGGCACCGGCCCCATCCCCGCGTCGCGCGCGGCGTTGAAGAAGGCCGGCTGGAGCGTCAACGATCTCGATCTGATCGAAGCCAACGAAGCTTTCGCGGCCCAGGCCTGCGCCGTCAACAAGGACCTCGGCTGGGATACGTCGAAGGTCAACGTCAACGGCGGTGCGATCGCCATCGGGCACCCGATCGGCGCATCCGGCGCCCGCGTGCTGGTCACGTTGCTGCACGAAATGCAGAAGCGTGATTCCAAGAAGGGCCTTGCCACGCTGTGCATCGGCGGCGGCATGGGCATTGCAATGTGTCTCGCGCGCGACTGACGGTATCAAAGGTGTCCGCGATGACGCTGCGATGACACCGCCGCCGAATACCATTTGCTTCACGATCAGATGCCCGGCCTTGCGCCGGGCATTTTTTGTCGTGAAGATGACTAAACCGCCGAGATAAATCGGGGGAATAGAGACGACCACGAGGAGGGTATGATGGCGCGTGTTGCTTTGGTGACCGGAGGGACGAGAGGCATTGGCGCGGCGATCAGTAAGGCGCTGAAAGCCGCAGGCTATAAGGTGGCCGCCACTTACGCCGGCAACGATGCTGCGGCAGAGAAGTTCAAAGCCGATACCGGCATCCCCGTCTACAAATGGGATGTCAGTTCGTTCGATGCCTGCAGCGCCGGAATCAAGAAGGTCGAGGCGGACTTGGGGCCCATCGAAATCCTCGTGAACAATGCCGGCATCACCAAGGACGGTGCCTTTCACAAGATGACGGTCGAACAGTGGACCGCCGTCATCAACACCAATCTTGGCTCGCTGTTCAACATGACGCGGCCCGTGATCGAAGGCATGCGCACGCGTAAATTCGGCCGCATCATCAATATTTCCTCGATCAACGGCCAGAAGGGCCAGTTTGGACAGGTGAATTATTCGGCCGCCAAGGCCGGCGACATCGGCTTCACCAAGGCGCTGGCGCTGGAGAACGCCAAGGGCGGAATCACCGTCAACGTGATCTGCCCCGGCTATATCAACACCGAAATGGTGCAGGCCGTGCCGAAGGAGGTGGTGGAGAAAAGCATTCTGCCGCAGATTCCGGTCAATCGGCTCGGCGAGCCGGAAGAAATCGCGCGCGCCGTGGTGTTTCTGGCCGCGGACGACGCCGGCTTTATCACCGGTTCGACTCTGACGATCAACGGCGGTCAGTATCACGCCTGACATCCGGGCAGGGGCCTTGTCATTCCGGGCGGTGCGGTCTACACGCGCTGACCCGGAATGACGCCATCATGACTTCCCCCACCGCAACCTTGATCGGATTGACCGCAATCGTCATGTGGTCACTGCTTGCGGTTCTCACCGTAGCAACCGGTCGCATTCCGGCGTTCCAGCTCGCCGCGATGACGTTCGCAGTTGGAGGGCTGGTTGGATGCCTAAGCCTCGCGTTTCGCGCGGGCGCGGTGCGCAGGCTGCGCCAGCCGTGGATCGCATGGGCCGTCGGCATCGGCGGTCTGTTCGGCTATCATGCGCTGTATTTTCTCTCGTTGCGGCTGGCGCCGCCGGCGGAAGCGGGGCTGCTGAATTATTTATGGCCGTTGTTGATCGTGCTGTTCTCCTCGCTGCTTCCTGGTGAGCGGTTGGCATTCCATCACGTCATCGGCGCCCTGCTTGGCCTTGTCGGAACGGTGCTGCTGTTTGTCGGAAATACCGGCACGCAATATACCGCTGCACAGATTCCGGGATTCGCCGCGGCATTCATCGCCGCGTTCGTCTGGGCGGCCTATTCGGTGTTGTCGCGCAGGCTGAAGGCGGTGCCGACGGATGCCGTCGCGGGATTCTGTCTGGCGACGGCCACACTGGCCGCTCTTGTCCACCTCATGGTGGAAACAACGGTGTGGCCGGAGAGTTTGCTGCAATGGCTCGCCATCGCGCTGCTCGGGCTGGGGCCGGTCGGGGCGGCCTTCTATGCGTGGGACATCGGCATGAAGCACGGCGACATTCGCGTGCTGGGGGCGGCCTCCTATGCCACGCCGCTGTTATCGACCGGGTTTCTGATCGCCGCAGGCTTCGCCCAGGCGACCGCGACGATCGCGCTGGCGGCGCTTTTGATCGCAGGCGGCGGCCTGCTGGCGGCGAAGGATCTGTTTCGCAGGCGTCTCTCGCGGTGCAGAGACCAATGCGCTGGGGCCAGTTCGAACTGAGCGAATGCGAAACCCAGCGCGATCATGGCCGGCGCCGCGCGGCCCTGGGCGTCGCAGCACGGATCGCGAAACGTTTCGCGGAAAGGTCCGCCTTCGGGATGCCGCGCGAGCCGCAGCCGCGTGATCACCTCGGCGGCTGAGAGTTGCGGCAGGCACCCCATCACGAATTGTTCTTGCGCTCGCGGAGCTCGCCGAAAACGTCCGCCGGACTTTTGCCTCCGAGACCGACCGCTGCGGCGACCTCCGGTGCGTCGGCGCGCAGGAAGACATTGGCCTTCTTTTCCTCGCCGAGCAGCACGGGAATCGTCGGCTTGTTGGCGGCGCGCAGCGCCTCGACTTCCTTGGCGCGGGCCTGCAGCGCCGGATTGTTCGGTTCGATGCTCAGCGCGAACTTGACGTTGGAGGCGGTGTATTCGTGGCCGCAATAAAGCCGCATGTCGTCGGGGAGCGCACGCAGCTTCAGCAGCGATTCCCACATCATCGGATAGGTGCCCTCAAAGACGCGGCCGCAGCCGATCGAGAACAGGGTATCCGCCGCGAACAGCGCGCGGTCGTCATCGAAGACGTAGCTGACATGGTCGAGGGTGTGGCCGGGCGTTTCGAGCACGCGCGCCCTCAGGGCGCCGATGGTCACGACGTCGCCCTCCTTGACGCGCTCGTCGGCATTGGCGATTGCCGCCGCCTTGTCGTGCGGAGCGACAACGCGGCAATCATATTTCTGTTTCAGTTCGGCGATGCCGCCGACGTGATCGGCATGATGATGCGTGACCAGGATATCGGTGAGATGCCAACCTTCGCGCTGCAGAGCCTTGATGACCGGTGTCGCTTCCGGCGCGTCGATCGCCGCGGTCGCGCCGCTCGCCGGATCGTGAATCAGATAACCGAAATTATCCGACAGGCAGGGGAACAGGCGTATCTCGGCGGCCATGACATCTCCGTGAGTTGAGCGGCTTCAGGTTAGCACAGGCCGTGCTGCGGTGAAACGTCCGCACAATGCCGCGCCGCATGGGATGCGCGGTGCGCAACGCTCATGCTAGAGTCGCTGCATGGCCATCGATGTGATCGATCTGCGCGATTTCTATTCCCGGCGCCTCGGTATCGTGGCGCGCCGTCTGATCAATCGCGGCATTCATCTGTGCTGGCCGGAGGCGCATGGCCAGCGTGTTCTCGGCCTCGGCTATCCGACGCCCTATCTCGGGTTGTTCCGCGAGGATGCCGAACGTTGCATCGCGATGATGCCCGCGGCGCAAGGCGTGCTGAAATGGCCGAGCGGCCGGCCGGTGCTGGCATCGCTGGTCGATGAACTGTCATTGCCGTTGCCGGATGCCGCAGTGGATCGCGTGTTACTGGTCCATGCATTGGAGATGTCGGACGATCCGGAAGCGTTGTTGCGGGAGGTCTGGCGTGTGCTGGCGCCGTCCGGCCGCATGATGATGGTGGTGCCGAACCGGCGCGGCGTCTGGACGCGCACCGACATGACGCCGTTCGGCCACGGCCGGCCCTATTCGCGCAAGCAGATCACCGATCTTTTGCGGCAGACCTGGTTCACGCCGACAGCGTGGGGCGAAGCGCTGTTCATGCCGCCGGTTGGTCGCGGCTGGTTTCTGCGATCCGCGCTGGCCTGGGAGAGGATCGGGGCGGCATTGTCGCTACCGGTGGCCGGCGTCCATATCGTCGAGGCGACCAAGCAGGTTTACCGCGCCATTCCCGCGCATCGCGAACGGGTGCGGCTGATTCCGACGCTGGGGCCGGTATTGGTGCCGTCATCGTCCTCGATGCAGCGCTGAGCGCGTCACAACAAAAACGCTGCCGATCGGACATCGGCAGCGTTGGTTCTCGTTCTGCGTCTCGATCTGCACAGGTCCGACCTGCACCGGATCAAGCAGCCTGCGCCGCTCACTCGTTGCCGGGATTGAATTCTTCGCTCGGTGCGGCGGCGGCATTCGCATCCGGGCGAGGCCCATGCGCCCGGCGCCGGCGGCGCGGCGGAAAACGTTCGCCGCTCGGCTGGCTGTTGCCTTCGAAGCCATTCGCGGGCTGCGGCTGCGTGCCGGTGATAAAGGACGGCAGCCGGTCGACGTTGCTGTCGAGATTGGGCTGGGGCTGCGCGCGCTGTTCACGGTAAGACGGCTGCTCCGACGGCTGCTGCTCACGCGGCTGTTCGGCATCGCGCGGCTGAAAGCGTTGCTCGCGTGGCTGGCGCTCGCGCTGGGGGAAGGGCTGTTGCTGCACCGGGACGAAGCCGGGCTCGGCGCCGAAGGTGGAGTAGCCGTCGTTGTCGCCATCCTCGCTGTCACCGGCGGTATCGACATCGTTGCGCGGCTGCTGCTGCGGCTGGTTCTGGCGAAACTGTTCCTGAGCAGCGGCGATCAGGCGGAAATAATGTTCGGCGTGCTGATAGTAATTCTCGGAGGCGACCGGATCGCCGGAGCCGCGGGCGTCGCGTGCCAGTTGCACGTATTTCTCGGCGATGTGAGAGGCGGTGCCGCGAATCTTGATATCCGGACCGTTGGATTCGAAAACCCGTGTCATCGGATTCTGGCCGCGCCGATTGTTGTTATTATTATTGTTGTTTCGGCCGCGCATCCGCTTGTTGTTCTGACCGTTTCTCATGTGTCGCCTTCTACCAGTCCTTCGTTTGCCGCCTTGATGGTCATCAGCTGTGGTCGCGTGCAACACGCTCCGCGTCACGTCGACCGGATGATTTCGGATCTATCGATGGTGCCTACATCGCGTTCAGCAAGACGCGTTCCCCAACCGCCAGCGGGCCCTGCGCCCGACCGGCTGGATCATGTCAAGCGGCCAGCTTTCGCAAGCCTGTTCGTCCCGGCTAGACCGTTTTTCTCGTATGAGTTCGTCTCGTATGAGCTAAGCGTAATAATATCGCGCTTTCGTTGGCTTTGCGGTCGACCGGCAGCGCAGCTTCTCTCAGCCATCGCGCTCAACAAGACCTGCCTTTGGAACCTTTCGCCAGGGCGGCTCTCTCGTGAGAGCTCCGACCTCGATCCCAACGGATCGAGAGGGCCAGTGACCCCGAACCAGTGTTACGGCCGGAACGTAGTCGTTCCCCACCGATATTCCAAGAGGTTTTTTGCGTTCCAATCAGTCTTTATCGAGGCATCCGGCGAAATATGACCGCGCGCGGCACGCCGGCCAGATCGGTCCTCGCAGGCCCATCGGCCGCAAGTCCGGCAGCCGCGCCCAGCCTGATAACGTCGTCGCTCTGGTGCTGCCCGATCTCGAGAATCAATGTGCCGGCGGGTTCCAGCAAGTCTATCACCTGGCGAACAATGGTTCTGTACGCCTCGAGCCCGTCGCCGCCGCCGTCGAGCGCCCGGTGCGGATCATGTTCGCGTACCTCGGTCGCAAGCGCCGGGATATCGCTGCTTCTGATATAAGGTGGGTTGGAGACGATCAGATCGCAAGGGCCTGCCAGCGCGGCCGCGAAATGGCTGAGAACAAAGGTTGCACGTGATCCGAGACCGAGCCTGTTGGCATTTTCCCGGGCGGTCTGCAGCGCGGCGAGGCTGATGTCGGTACCGATACCCTGCGCGGCCGGCAGTTCGTGCAGGAGCGCCAGCAGGATCGCGCCGGACCCGGTTCCGAGATCGGCGATATGAAGCGGCCGATTCGCGGCGCCCTCAGCTCGCAGGACATCGAGCGCAGCCTCCACCACCGTTTCGGTATCGGGCCGCGGCACCAGGGTCGCGGGTGAGAGCTGGAAGTCCAGCCCCCAGAATTCCTTGTGGCCGAGCAAGCGCGCGACCGGTTCGCCGCCGATGCGTCGTTGTACAAGATCCTTCAACCGCGCTGCGTCGGACGTGGTCAGCCGCTGCTCGGCTTTGGTGATGAGGCCTGTGAGATCGAGCCGTAACACTGCGCCGAGCAGCAGCCGCGCATCGAGTTCAGGCGTTTCGACCGCCGCAGCCTGGAGGTGCGCCGTGAGATTCCGGCGCGCCGTCTCGATGGTCTGTCCTGCGAGAGAGATATCCACGGCTCCAGCATTCATGTTTGATGGAACGTCATTGCCGGGCATAGCCGGCGAAGAACGGCGTCACTTCGCTCGCCTATGACCCGGCAATCCATCGTTTTTGAAGAAGATGGATGCGCGGATCAAGTCCGCGCATGACGACGGAAAGAGCACAAAGCCTCTAGGCCGCCGCGCCTTGCGCCGCGAGTTGCGCGGCCTGGTGTTCGGTGGTGAGCGCGTCGATCAGTTCGCCCAAGGCTTCGCCAGCGATGACCTGCGGCAGCTTGTAGAGCGTCAAATTGATCCGGTGGTCGGTGACGCGGCCCTGCGGAAAATTGTAGGTGCGGATGCGCTCGGAGCGGTCGCCGGAGCCGACCTGGCCGCGCCGGTCGGCGGACCGTTCGGAATCGAGGCGCTGACGTTCGGCATCATAAAGCCGCGATCGCAGGATGTTCATGGCGCTGGCGCGGTTCTTGTGCTGCGAACGGCTGTCCTGCATCATCACTACGATGCCGGTCGGCAGATGCGTGATGCGGATCGCCGATTCGGTTTTGTTGACGTGCTGGCCGCCAGCGCCCTGCGCGCGCATCGTTTCGATGCGCAGGTCTTCATTCTTGATTTCGACATCGACGTCTTCGGTCTCGGGCAGCACGGCGACGGTCGCCGCCGACGTATGGATGCGGCCTTGCGTTTCGGTGTCGGGCACGCGCTGCACGCGATGCACGCCGGATTCGAACTTCAGCTTGGCGAAGGCGCCGCGACCTTGCACCTCGGCGATGATTTCCTTGTAGCCGCCGACGGTGCCCTCGCTGGCGGACATCACCTCCACCTTCCAACCCTGCAGCGCGGCAAACCGCTCGTACATCCGGAACAGGTCGCCGGCAAACAGCGATGCTTCATCGCCGCCGGTGCCGGCGCGGATTTCAAGAATGACGTTGCGGTCATCCATCGCATCCTTGGGCAGCAGCGCGATGCGAATTTGCTGCATCAGGTCGTCGCGCCGCGCTTCCAGTTCCGGACGCTCCGCTTCGGCGAGGTCGCGCATCTCGGCGTCGGTGGCCGGATCGTTTACCATCGCGTCGATGCCGGCGAGTTCGGCCACGGCGGCGCGATAGGCCTTCACGGCCTCGATCACCGGATTGAGGTCGGCCAGCTCGCGTGAGATGCGGACATAGTTCTCGCCGCTGACGTCTTTCAGCAGTTGCGCTTCCAGTTCGGCATGGCGTGCAAGGAGGATATCCAGTTTGGCTTCGGGCAACATCGCAATGTCTCAATGAGAGGGCAGGGACGGCGGAGCGAGACGTGGTCTCGCTACAACGACAGCCCTTCGACTTCAGCAAAATGCTTTAGCTCGTCGCGGATCGAGATGCTGCCGGCAGGCGCATCGAGCAACTGCGACATGAGCGTTTCGGCTTTCCGCGCATCGAGATCGAGGACCAGCGCCTTGACCGGACCATGCGCGGTGGCCGACAGCGACAGCGAGCGATAGCCGAGCGCGATCAGCGCCAGCGCGCCGATCGGCGTCGACGCCATTTCGCCGCAGAGCGAGGCCGTGCGCTTCGCGGCAGTGGCCTTGCGGATGATGTCGCGCAGCGCGCGCAGGATCGGCGCGGACAAGGTGTCGAAACGGTCCGAAACTTTCGAGTTGCCGCGATCGACCGCGAACATGAACTGGAACAGATCATTCGAGCCCACGGAGACGAAATCGACCTTCTCGAGCAGTTCGTCGAGCTGGTAGAGCAAGGCCGGCACCTCGATCATGGTGCCGAGATCGATGCGCTCGGGCAGCGTATGCCCGTGCTGACGCAGGTAGGTCAGCTCGCGCTCGACGATCAGCTTGGCCTGATCGAACTCCGCGACCTCCGAAATCATCGGAAACATGATCTTCAGCGCGCGGCCACCGCCGGCGCGCAGCAGCGCGCGGACCTGCCCGCGCAACAGGCCGGGCCGGTCGAGCCCGAGGCGGATCGCGCGCCATCCCAGCGCCGGATTCTCCTCGATCACGGTCTCCATGTAGGGAAGCGCCTTGTCGCCGCCAATATCGAGCGTGCGGAAGGTGACCGGCTTGCCGTTGGATGCATCCAGCACCGCGCGATATAGCGACAACTGTTCGGCGGCGCGCGGCAAGCTCTGGCCAACCATGAACTGCAGTTCGGTGCGGAACAGGCCGATGCCGGCACAGCCGGTATCGTCGATGTGGGGAAGGTCGATAACGAGGCCGGCGTTGAGCAGGAGTTCGACGGCCTGGCCATCCTTGGTGGCGGTCGGGCGGTCGCGCAGCGCCGAATACTGCGCCTGCCGCCGCGCACGGAAGCGCACCCGCTCGGCGTAAGCGGATTCCACTTCCGCCGACGGGCGGATGTAGATCGAACCGGACGTGCCGTCGACGATGATCGCGTCGCCGGGATCGGCGAGACCCGCGGCGTTCGGCACTTCGCCCACCGCCGGAATGCCGAGCGCGCGCGCCACGATCGAGACGTGCGAATTGGCGGTACCTTCCTCCAGCACCAGGCCGCGCAACCGCTTGCGGTCGTAATCGAGCAGCGCCGCCGGGCCCATCGAGCGTGCGATCAGGATGGCGTTGTCAGGTAGTTGCTCGCGCGAGGGTGCGTGATCCTGGCCCACAAGCTGGCGCATCAGGCGATGGCCGAGATCTTCCAGATCATGCAGCCGATCGCGCAAGTACGGATCGGTCGAGCGCAGCATCCGCGCGCGCGTATCCGATTGCACGCGCTCGACTGCTGCCTCTGCGGTGAGGCCGGTGGCGACCGCTTCATGCAGCTTGTGCGACCAGCCATGATCGTTCGCGAACATGCGATAGGCTTCGAGCACATCGCGATGCTCGCCGCCGTCGGCGACGTCGCCGCGCTCCAGCATCCGGTCGAGATCGGCGCGCAGCTTGGTCAGCGCAGCATCCAGCCGTTTGACTTCCTGCGGCAGGTTTTCCGCGATGTAATTGGTGATGACGACGCGCGGCTCGTGCAACACGACATGACCGAGCGCGATTCCGTCCGAGAGGATGGAGCCGACCTTGTGCAGTGGATGACGGGCCGCCGGTTCTGCGCCGGGACGTGCGAGCGCCGACAATTCGCCCGAGGCGATCATCTCCGCCAGCACCATCGCGGTGGTCTGCAGCGCCTCGACTTCCTCCTCGACATAGGTGCGCATGGCGCGGTTCTGCACCACCAGCACGCCGAGGGTGTTGCCGGCGCGCAGGATCGGCACGCCGAGGAACGACTTGTAGATTTCTTCGCCGGTTTCCGGGCGGAACGAGAATGCCGGATGGCTCTGGGCGTCCGACAGGTTCAGCGGCGTCGCCTCGCTCGCGACGAGACCGACCAAGCCCTCATGGGCGTTCAGGACGGTCTGGTGAACCGCGTCGGGGTTCAGACCCTCTGTGGCGTAGAGCTCCAGCGTATTGTCGATGCGCAGCACATAGGTCGAGCAGACTTCCGCCACCATGTTGGCAGCGATCAGCACCACGATCTTGTCCAGGCGTTCCTGGGCGCTGACCTTCTCCGCCATCACCTCGCGGAGTCGTCTCAGCAGGACGCGGGGGCCAGCCGACGCGCTCCGCATGTGCCGATATCCTTCCCTGCGGGCGCCGGCGGCGATCCGGCCGCAGGCCCCAAACTATCGTAAAATAACAGACTTTGGCTGTTTTACACGTCGCGAGGGCGCGCAAAAACCTGCTTTTGTTCCCCTTCGGGGCGCGCCGCGCTGGCGGCCTGTCGAGTATCCTGTCTCCAACGCTGCGTATCCTTTGCCGCGACGTCTTCGAACGTAGCGCTGGAGACGAAAGGACACGAGCAATTCTATGACGCTGGCGTAATTTGTTGCGGATGGGCCGAGCCGTGCGTTACCTCGTGGTGATCGGACCATCAGAAACACCGCTCTAGGCCGTATAGCGAATTGCGGCTTGTTTTGCCAAGCAAAACCCTTGCCAAATTCGCAGTGGGCCACCGCGTTCCGCGCCGGTCGACGGCCGGCGAGCCGATCCATCAGGAGGCGGGCGCCATCAGCGCCACATACCCGTTCCAGATGATCTGGATACCGATGCAGAGCAGAATGAAGGCGGACAGCCGCATCACCACGCTGGTGCCGCGCGGGCCCAGCGCGGCGATCAGATTTCCGGCGAAGCGATAGCAGACGTAGATGGACGCGGCGACGGCGGCGATTCCCGCCACCGCCGCCCCGCCCAGCATCGCGAGATCGGCGAGACTGGAGCTGCCGGCAGGGCGCTGGCTGCCCAAGGTGATGGCAACGGAAATCGAGCCGGGACCGACGGTCAGCGGCATGGTCAGCGGATAGAACGCATCGACGGGCGCGTCGGGGGCATGGTCGGTGGCGCTGCGCTGGTCCTCGAGTTCTTCACTGGAATGCAGCAGCTTCCAGGCAAAGGCTGCGACCACGCTGCCGCCGGCGATCCGCACGATCGGCAGCGTGATGCCGAAAAACTCCAGCACGTGGGAGCCGACGATCAGCGAGCCCAGCAACAGCGCGAAACTGTTGATGGCCACGCCGCGCGCCAGCGCGGGCCGATCCTTGGCATAGAACTGCGTCATGCGCAGGAAGATCGGCGCGCCGCCGATCGGATTGACGATCGGAAACAGGCCCGCGAACACCAGCAGGAAGGCGTTGGCGGTGGTTGCGATGTCGTTCACAGCCGCCTCCGCCTGGTGGCCCCTCAGCCTTTATCGAGACCGTAGAGCGAGTGCAGCGTGCGCACGGCCAGTTCGGTGTAGGCAGCGTCGATCAGCACCGAGAACTTGATCTCGGAGGTGGTGATGGCGCGGATATTGATGTTGCGCTCCGCCAGGGCGGCGAACGCCTTGGCGGCGATGCCGGCATGGCTGCGCATGCCCGAGCCGATCACCGAAACCTTGGCGACGTCGGTGGCGCTGTCGAGGCGGGCAAAACCGATCGCGCCCTTGGCCGCGGTGATGGTTTCCTTGGCGCGCTCGAAATCGGCCGCAGGCACGGTGAAGGTGAGATCGGTGGTCTTGCCGTCCTCGGAGACGTTCTGAACGATCATGTCGACATTGATATTGGCGCCCGCCAGCGGCACGAAGATCGCGGCGGCGACGCCCGGCTTGTCCTCGATCTGGCGAACCGAAATCTGGGCCTCGTCCTTGGAGAAGGCGATCCCGGTGACAACGTGGCTTTCCATCATTTCTTCCTCGCTGCAAATCAGCGTTCCAGGCGGAGTGGCGTGGGGGTCGATCGCGTCCGGCGCGTCGAAACTGGAGCGGACGAAAATCGGCATGTTGTGAACCATGCCGAGTTCGACCGAACGGACCTGCAGCACCTTGGCGCCTTGCGAGGCCAGCTCCAGCATGTCTTCGAAGGCGATTTTGTCGAGCCGGCGTGCCTTCGGCACGATGCGCGGATCGGTGGTGTAGACGCCGTCGACGTCGGTGTAGATGTCGCAGCGGTCGGCCTTGATCGCAGCCGCGATCGCCACCGCGGAGGTATCTGACCCGCCGCGGCCGAGCGTGGTGATGCGGCCGGTCTGCGGATTGATACCCTGGAAGCCGGCAATCACCGCGACCTCCTTGCGCTCGTCGAAGCGCTTGATGATCTCGCTGCCGTCGATATCGAGGATCCGGGCTGAGGCATGGGCATCCGAGGTCTTGATCGGAAGCTGCCAGCCCTGCCAGGACCGCGCCTGGATGCCGAGTGCCTGTAGCGCGATCGCCAGCAGTCCCGAGGTGACCTGCTCGCCGGAGGCGACCACGGCATCATATTCGCGGGCATCGTGCATCGGCGAGGCGTCGCGGCACCAGGCCACCAGCTCGTTGGTTTTGCCGGCCATGGCCGAAACCACGACGGCCACCTCGTGGCCGGCATCGACCTCACGCTTGACGTGACGGGCGACGTTCTGGATGCGCTCGATATTGGCGACGGACGTGCCGCCGAATTTCATGACAAGCCGGCCCATGGCGGATGGTATGTTCCTTGAGGACAACGAGGTATGATGCGGCCATCACGCGCCGCAGGTGCCGAAAGGCGCGTATACATACCGACGCGCCGACAGGCAGGCAACCGGTTTGCGCCCTCCGAAGGCCGGCCGGCCATTGCGGCCCGTTGTTCTTCAATATCGGCGGGTTTGTTAAGGGATATCAGACCCAAACCGCGCTAAAACCGTTGGATTCGAACCTCGGCGGCGGGTTGCCGCGAGGCAAGGCAAATGCCAGGCCGTGACGTGGGGCCGATTGAGAGAGGCCGATGGGACGCTATATCGACGATATCCTGCAGCCGGGCGAGAAATTGCTGTATTCGACCAATCTGCACTGGATCTTCTACCTGCCGGGCCTCGTCGGCTGGGTTGTCGCCATCGCCTTGCTGATCGGCTCGCAGACGGTTCCGTCAGGCAACCTCGTCCTGCTTTGCCTGATCCTCTCGGCGGCTGCGGCGCTGATCGCGTTTTATCTGTCCTTCCGTGCCTGGTTCAAGCGCTGGACCACGGAAACCGATGTCACCAGCCTGCGGGTGGTGCACAAGGAAGGCTTCATCAAGCGGCGCACGTTCGAGATCAGCATCGACAAGGTCGAGAGTGTCGATGTCAACCAGAGCATTCTCGGACGGATTTTGAACTATGGTGACGTGACGATTCGCGGCGTCGGCGAAGGCGTCGAAAAGATCAGGACCATCGCTGCGCCGCTGGCCTTCCGTAACTTCATTACCGCGCGATGACAGGAGGCGCGCGACGATCATGATCACGCAATCAGATGTTCCCGGTGCATCGGGCTCCACGGTCGATCCCGCCGAGATCGCAAAATTCTCGAAACTATCGGCTGAGTGGTGGGATCCGCGTGGCAAGATGGCGCCGCTGCACAAGATCAACCCGCTGCGTCTCGGCTTCATTCGTGATGCTGCGTGCCGCAAGTTCGACCGCAACGGCCGTAGCCTGAACTGTCTTTCGGGATTGCGCGTGCTTGATATCGGTTGTGGCGCCGGGCTGTTGTGTGAGCCATTGGCGCGGCTTGGCGCGCAGGTGATCGGCGTCGATCCTTCGGAAAGCAACATCGCCGCGGCGAAGCTGCACGCCGACCGGTCGCATGTCTCGATCGATTACCGCTGCACCACGCTGGAGGAGATGGATCCGCGCGAACGGTTCGACATCGTGCTGGCGATGGAAGTGGTCGAACACGTCGTCGATGTCGGCGCTTTCCTGACGCGCTGCGCCAGCGTGCTGAAGCCCGGCGGGCTGATGGTGGTGTCCACGCTCAATCGCACCTGGAAAAGTTTCGCGCTGGCGATCGTCGGTGCCGAATATGTGCTGCGCTGGTTGCCGCGCGGCACGCATCAGTGGGAGAAGTTCGTCACGCCGGATGAACTCGCGCACCATCTCGACCGGGCCGGTCTCGGCATCACCGAGCAGGCGGGCGTGGTTTACAGCCCGTTGGCCGACCGCTGGAGCATCTCGGCCGACACCGACGTCAATTACATGGTGGTGGCCGAAAGCCTCGGGTGAGGCGGACTTTGGCGGCGTTTTGTTGCGGTTTTCGGCTGGGCGACGGCCATTTGAGATCAGACGCAATCCTGTCATGAGGCAGGCCCGGTTGACCGCATCGTTTCTTGCGGTCAGGTTGCCGCGCCGTCATGGGCCCGCGTCGTGTGGCCCGCCATCCATCTGATCTGTTCTCATGTTGACTGTCGCATCGCTCTGGATTCCGTTCACCATCGTCGCCGCATTGGGACAGGTGGCGCGTAACGCCATGCAGCGTTCGCTGACCGGGCCGCTCGGCACCTGGGGCGCGACCAACATCCGCTTCCTGTTCGGCTTTCCGTTCTCGGTGCTGTTTCTGGTGATCGTCCTGATCTTCACCGGCGACTCGCTGCCATCGCCGGGCGCTGCGTTCTGGCCGTGGCTGTTGCTGGGCGCGCTGGCGCAGATTGCGGCGACCGGCCTGATGCTGGCGGCAATGAACGATCAATCCTTCGTCGTCACCACGGCCTATCTGAAAACCGAGGCGATCCAGACCGCGATCTTCGGTTTCGTGTTTCTCGGCGATCACCTCACCGGGGTGAAGGTGCTGGCGATCCTGATCGCGACCGCCGGCGTCGTCATCACCGCGTTGCGGCCCGGCGCGAAGGGATTCGCCAAGAGTTTCGGCAGCCTCAAGCCAACGGTGCAGGGATTGGTCGCCGCCGCCTGTTTCGCGTTGTCGGCCGTCGGCTTTCGCGGCGCCATCATCGCGGTCCCGGACGTCTCTTTCGTTACCGCGGCATCCTATACGCTGGTGTTCGGGCTGTTCGTGCAGACGCTGGTGCTGACGATCTATCTCCTGACCCGCGCGCCGAAGATTCTCGCCGATATCCTGCGGATGTGGCGGCCGTCGCTTGCGGCTGGCTTCATCGGCGCGTTCGCCTCGCAGTTCTGGTTTCTTGCCTTTGCGCTGACCGCCGCCGCCAACGTGCGGACGCTGGCGCTGATCGAGGTGCTGTTCGCGCAGGCGGTGTCATACTATTCGTTCAAGCAGCCGCTATCGCTGCGCGAACTGAGCGGCATCGTGCTGATCGTGCTGGGCGTCGCGTTGCTGATCGCGGCGTGACCGCGTTCAGCTTTTGACGGCGATCAACACCGCGCCGGCCGCGATCAGTGCGATGCCGAGCCAGCCGGCCGCTGACGGACGCTCGCCGAGAAACGCCACGCCGAAGAGCGCGACCAGCACTACGCTGAGCTTGTCGATCGGCGCGACCAGTGTGGCCGGACCGAGTTTCAACGCGCGGAAGTAGCACAGCCACGAGGCGCCGGTGCCGAGCCCCGACAGGATCAGGAACACCCAGCTCCGCATTGAGATCGATTCGGCGTGACTGAACTGACCGGTCGCGTACAAAATGAATGCCAGGCTGATCAGGACAATGATGGTCCGGATGAAGGTCGCAAGGTCAGGATTGATATCTTCGACGCCGACTTTGGCAAAGATCGCCGTCAGCGCGGCGAAGGCCGCGGAGAGCCGCGCCCAGAACGGCCAGCTTGAAAGGGCGCTGTTGCTCATGACTCAGGTCGCGATAGAAGGTGAGCATGCATCATATGCCGCCTGCTCCCTCTCCCGCTCGCGGGGGAGGGTTGAGGAGGGGGCATTGAATATCCAGCAGGGGGTTTGGAATATCAGGGAAGAGGCCCCCTCTCTGCCTCTTCCCTGCAGGCGGGGGAGAGGACCACAATTGCAGGCGCCGAGCAGATGGAGACGCATGTCAGTTGCGGTCTTCCGGCAGGACCGGTAGCGGCATCACTTCGATGCCTTCCTCGATCAGCGATTTGGCTTCGTCAGGTGAAGCCTCGCCGTAAATCGGCCGATGTTCGATGTCGCCGTAATGCATCTTGCGCGCTTCGTTGGGAAAGCGCTCGCCGACATTATCCGCGTTCTTGATGACGTGATCGCGCAATTCCTTCAGCTTCGCACGCAGTTCGAGTTCCTGCGTCATCACCAGCGAAGGAGCCGGCGCTTCCACGGACGCGGTTTCGCTCGGCGCCTCAACGCGGCCGCGCTTTCTGGTGCCCGCCAAACGCGGCGCCATGATCGCTTTCTCGATCTTCACCGAGCCGCAGGACGGGCACGCGATCAACTTGCGTTTGCGCTGGGATTCATAGGCCGAGGAGCTCTGGAACCAGCTCTCAAAGCCGTGGCCCTGCTCGCAGCGCAGGTCGTATTTGATCATGCCGAGCCTCGCACCAGTTGCAGGTGATCGGGCGAAGCCTGCGTGTCGGTCACGGTGAAGCGGCGGCCATGCTGCAACGAGGGAATGCTCTTGCGCGCGATCTGCACTTTCGCGGGATCGATGGTCGCCAGCACCACGCCTGTCTCGCTGCCGCCGTCGGCCAGGACCGCGCCCCACGGATCGATGATCAGGGAATGGCCGAAGGTCTCGCGCTTGTTTTCATGCAGTCCCGTCTGCGCGGCGGCGAAGACGAAGCAGCCGTTCTCGATGGCGCGGGCGCGCAGCAGCGTGTGCCAATGCGCTTCGCCGGTCTTCTTGGTAAAGGCCGAGGGCACAGCGAGGAACGACGCCCCGGCCTCGGCCAGCGCGCGATAGAGCGAAGGGAAACGCACGTCGTAGCAGATCGTCATGCCGAGACGGCCCCACGGCAGATCGGTGATCACCGCGGTGTCGCCGGGCTGATAGTTGGCGGACTCGCGATAGCTCTCGCCGTTGCCGAGATCGATATCGAACATGTGGATCTTGTCGTAGCTGGCGAGGATGTCGCCGTTCGGCCCCAGCAGGAATGAGCGGTTGACCGCGCGCTCCGGCGTCGCCCGCAGCGCCAGCGAACCGACATGAAGATGGATCTTCAACTCCCGCGCCAGCTCGCGATAATTCCTGAGCGAGACATCGTCGTCCTGGCCGGCGAGGTGCTCGAACAGCGCGGTGCGATTGAGCTGCATCATGTTGCTGACTTCCGGCGTCTGCACGTAGTCGGCGCCTTGTAGCGCGGCCTCGCGAATCAATTCCGCGGCCTGTTCGAAGCTCGGCTCGGGCAGAAGGCCGGTGCGCATCTGCACCATGGCGGCAACGAAGGGTGAGCCGGTGCTCATGACGCAACTCCTTCACCTTCACCGGCCAACAGCGCGTCGAGCTTGCGCTCGCGGTCGAGCGCGTAAAGATCGTCGCAGCCGCCGATATGCGCGCCGTCGATGAAAATCTGCGGGAATGTCGCACCCGCGCCGACGCGGTCATACATCTGTCCGCGCACGGACGGGTCCTTGCCGGCATCGTAATGGGTGAAGGCGACGTTCTTGCGCGTCAGGAGCGCCAGCGCGGCACTGCAATAGCCGCAGCCGGGGCGCGTGTAGATTTCAACCGCAGCGGTCATCTCTGGCCTGCTTTCGTCGATGAAGTTGCCGATTATATGGGGCTTTACGGTGTGTCCACAACCCGGGCGAACACCAGCACATCCACCTGCCTGGCCTTGGCGCGCAGCAAGGCACGCGCACAGGCATCGACCGTCGCGCCCGAGGTGAGAACATCATCGATCAGGACGATATGGCGGCCATTGACCGCGGCGGCCCGGTCGGGCGGCACCGCGAACGCGCCCTGCACATTCGCGGTGCGTTCGCTGCGCGACAGCCCGACCTGCCGCTGTGTCGGCCGTACCCGTTGTAACGCGTCGCTGGCAATGGCCGTTCCGCTGCCCCGTGCAATCGTGACGGCCAGCGCGCCGGACTGGTTGTAGCGCCGGCTCCAGGCGCGCCGCCAATGCAGCGGCACCGGCACCAGAAGATCGGCATCGGCGAGCAGCTCGCTGCCCGCGCGCGCCATCCAGCGGCCCATGGTGGGCGCGAGGTCGGTGCGGTCCTGATACTTCAGCGCATGCACCAGCGTCTTGGCGATGTCGTCGTAGCGCACGGCGGCGCGGGCACGATGAAATGCCGGTGGATCGGCGATCGCCTGCATCGAGAGAATGCCCGGACCGGGATCGTAGACGAACGGAATGCCGAGCCGCGGGCAGTAGGGCGGCGCGATGAACGACAACTGGCCCCAGCAGGCGGCGCAGAGGCCGTCGCCCGCCACCGGTTCGCGGCAGGCGGCGCACAAGGTTGGTAGCGCGATATCAAGAATGGCGCGCGGGAGTCTTGCGGCGAAACCGTGGCAGACGCGCCAGGCGTCGCGGAGCCGGCCGTTCGGTCGCGTGGAGGGGATATCCGCCGCCGTCATGGGGCGAGCCTAGCCTTGCCGGTCCGGCGTCTCAAGCGGATTGCCAGCGCCGGGGCAGGGGCGTAACACGCCGGCATGTCGCCCGAGAAAAATTCCAAGGCGCCGGTCCTGTTCGACCGCGCCGTTCTGAAGGTCCGGCAGGATCGGGCCGCGCGGCTGGGCGCCGCCACCTTCCTGCTCGACCATGTCGCCCGCGATGCGGCGGACCGGCTCGGCGCGATCAAGCGCACCTTGACGTCCGGCATCGATCTGGCGACGCCGGGCGACGCGTTGCGCCTTGCTCTCGCGGGCCAGGCTGTTCCGCTCAGGGCGGTAGCGATTCCAATTGCCGACAGCGAGGCGCTGCCGCTTGCGCCGGCGTCGATCGATCTCGCCGTGTCGTTGCTGGCGCTGCAATTCGTCAACGATCTGCCCGGCGTGCTGGCGCAGGTGCGGCGGGCGCTTAAGCCCGACGGGCTGCTGCTGGCGGCGATGGTCGGCGGCGATACGCTCACCGAACTGCGGCAAGCGTTTGCGGCGGCGGAAGCCGAGGTGGAAGGCGGCGCTTCGCCGCGTGTCTCGCCGTTCGCCGATCTGCGCGATGCCGGCGGGCTGTTGCAGCGGGCCGGCTTCGCGCTGCCGGTGACCGACTTCGAGCGGCTGACGGTGCGCTACGACAACGCTTTCGCCCTGATGCAGGACCTGCGCCGCATGGGCGCGACGAACGTGCTGACGGAACGGCGCAAGGCGCCGACGCGCCGCGCCACGCTGCTGCGCATGGCGCAAATTTATAGCGAGCGTTTCGCCGACGCCGACGGCCGCATCCGCGCCACCTTCGACATCGTCTGGCTGCTCGGCTGGGCGCCGGATCCGAGTCAGCCGAAACCGCTGCGGCCGGGCTCGGCGAAGTTCAGCCTCGAGGACGCGGTGAAGAAGGCGGGTGAAACGAAATAGGCTGCGAACATCTTCGCCGTCATGCCCGGCTTTATGCCGGGCATCCACGTCTTAACAGCATCGCAGCAAGAAAGACGTGGATGGCCGGGACAAGCCCGGCCATGACGGGGTTGAAGGTCCGTTTCTACATCAGCAAATCGATCAGCGGCGGGATCAGCGGAATATCCGCGGGCGGCATCGGATAGTCGCGCAGTTTGTTGGCGCGCACCCAGGCGAGTGCCTGTCCTTCCTTTGAGGCCACCGTGCCTTCCCAGCGCCGGCAGATGTAGAGCGGCATCAGCAGATGGAACGTGTCATAGGCGTGGCTGGTGAAGGTCAGCGGCGCGAGACAGGCTTCCTTCACTTCGATGCCGAGTTCCTCGCGCAATTCGCGGATCAGCGCCGGCTCCGGCCGCTCGCCCGGCTCCAGCTTGCCGCCGGGAAATTCCCACAGGCCGGCGAGCTGCTTGCCTTCCGGGCGCTGCGCGATCAGCACGCGGTTGTCGGCATCGATCAGCGCGCAGGCGACCACGAGGGTGAGTTTCATCTGAAGCGAGCCTTGTCAGAAATCAGGTAGTCACCACACCCACCAACGTCATGCCCGCGCTTGTCGCGGGCATCCACGTCCTAGCGGCTGTTCGGCAAGAAAGACGTGGATGGCCGGGACGAGCCCGGCCATGACCGGAAGGAGAATCTTTGCGGTTCACGACCGGTAATCGCCGTTGATCGCCACATATTCCTTGGTGAGGTCGCAGGTCAGCACGCGGTCGCGGCCTTTGCCGAGGCCGAGCGCGACCTTGATGCGGATGACGTCGTCTTTCATCGCCTTTGAGACTTCCGCCTCGTCATAGGACGGATCGCGCGCGCCGTTCTTGGCGACGCGGATGCCGTTGAAGGAGATCGACAGCTTGTCGCGGTCGGCCGGCTCGCCGGCCTTGCCGACCGCCATCACCACGCGGCCCCAGTTGGCGTCCTCGCCGGCGATCGCGGTCTTCACCAGCGGCGAATTGGCGATCGACATCGCGATGCGCCGCGCCGACTTATCGGTGGTCGCGCCCTCGACGGTGATTTCCACCAGCTTGCGCGCGCCTTCGCCGTCGCGCGCGACCTGTTCGGCGAGATCGGCCAGCACGGCCTGAAACGCTTTCGCGAACGCCTTGAGGCGTGGATCGCTCGCGCGCGAAATTTTCGGCGCGTCCTTGGCCGCGCCGGTGGCGAAGGCCAGCAGCGTGTCCGAAGTGGAGGTGTCGCCGTCGATGGTCACCGCGTTGAAGGTATTGGCGACGCCGGTTTTCAACAGCGATTGCAGCACCGAGGCCGACAGCGGCGCGTCGGTGAAAACAAATGACAGCATCGTCGCCATATCCGGCGCGATCATGCCGGCGCCCTTGGCCATGCCGTTGATGGTGACCTTGGCCTTGCCGATCTTCACGGTGGCGGTCGCGACCTTGAAGAAGGTGTCGGTGGTCATGATCGCTTTCGCGGCGTCGTGCCAGCGGTCGGGCCCGGCCTGCTGCGCCAGCGTGCCGAGCACGCCGTCGAATTTGGTGGCGTCGAGCGGCTCGCCGATCACGCCGGTCGAGGCGAGGAAGATCTCGTCGGCCGAGCAGCCGACCGCCTTGGCGGCGATCTTCGCGGTCAGCGCGGTCGCGGCGCGGCCGGTCTTGCCGGTGAAGGCGTTGGCGTTGCCGGAATTGACCACCAGCGCGCGGGCTTTGCCGCCCTTCAGCTTGTCGCGACACCATTCCACCGGCGCGGACGGGCATTTCGAGGTCGTGAACACGCCCGCGACCGTGGTGCCGGGATCGAACAGCGCCAAGAGCACGTCGGTGCGGCCCTTGTAGCGGATGCCGGAGGCGGCGGTGGCGAGGCGGACGCCGCCGAGCGGCGGCAGGTCGGGGACGTGTTTCGGGGCGAGGGGGGAGACGGCGGTGGACATGCGGTGGCCTTCGAGGTGTCATGATCAACGGTCGTTGATCGACAAAGACGTTATCAGCGGTCATGGCCGGATTTATTCCGGCCATCCACGTCTTTGCTGCTCGCTAAAGTAGTTTCGATCAGATCGGATCGCGGCGCGGCAAGGTCACCTCTCCCATGGGGAGAGGTCGGATTGCATCGCTGGCAAGTTTACGCAGCCAGCGTAAACTTGGCTGCGTGCAATCCGGGTGAGGGGATGTGGCCCATCGATAAGTCCGATCCCCCTCACCCTAACCCTCTCCCCGACGGGGAGAGGGAATCCCTCCGTGGTCGCGGTGATTCAGCCCGATCGAAAACACTCTAATGAAGGTTACAAGACGTGGATGGCCGGGACGAGCCCGGCCATGACGACTGTAAGTACTATTGGCTGCGATGAAGTGACAGCGGATTTTTACTTCTTCGCCGGCGGCGTCGCGGGCGTTGCCGGCGCGGGGACGGCCGGTGCCGCGGCCTTGTCCATGCGCTCGATCTTGGCGGTCTCGCGCAGTTTGGCGACGTATTCCGACTGCGCCTTGCGGGTGACGTATTGCTCGATCTGCGGCTTGACCTGGGCGAAGTCCGGCGGCTGACGGTTACGCTTTTCCTCGACCTTGATGATGTGCCAGCCGAACTGGGTCTTCACAGGATCGGAGATCTTGCCCGGCTCCAGTTCGAAGGCGACCTTGGAGAACTCCGGCACCATCTGCTCCTTGGTGAAGAAGCCGAGATCGCCGCCGTCCGACGCGCCCGGATCCTTCGACTTCTCCTTCGCGAGCTTGGCGAAATCCGCGCCCTTGTCGAGTTCGGCCTTGATCGCCTTGGCCTCGTCCTCGGTCGGCACCAGGATATGCCGGGCATGGACTTCCTGTTCGCCGGCGATCTGCTTGGCGGCGTCGTCATAGACCTTCTTCATCGCCTCGTCGGTCAGCGCCGCCTTGCCCTCGGCAGCCAGCAGGTTGTCCATCAACAGGCGATTGCGGGCGAAGTCGAGCTTGCGCTTGAAGTCGGCCTGCTCGGCTACCTTCTTCTCCTCGGCGGCCTTGGCTACGATCTTCATGTCGATCAGGAAGGCGAGAACGGCATCCTTGCGGGCCGAAGGGTCCATCTGCGCCAGGCTGGGGGCAAGTTCCTCCTCCGCCAGCGCCACGTCGCTCTGGTGGATTTCCGCGCCGTTGACCTTGGCCAGCACCGGATTGTCCTCGGCGCGGGCCGGCGCGCCGGCCAGCAGCGCCAGAGCGAGGCAACTTGACGCGGACAGTGCGAGGGTGCGGCGCAGGCGCGAGGACATGGGGCGCAATGATGCAGTCATGGAAATTCCTGTTCTCCCGGAAGGGTCGGTTTGAGCCGGCGGACACTCGCCCAATCTTGTGTGGCGAATTTGCGTTCGTATCAGCATCCGCCGCGCGTTGTTATACGAACGCCAAATCCAACGCCACACTGTTGCTTGCCTCCCGTTGCGTCTTGGCCGTGTGACAGTGCCGGCGGCTGCGGAACGGGCGGCGCGGCGGAAGGCAGACAGGTGCGCCAATCTAAACCATACGAGATTCATAGAGTTGCCCGTGTCCTGTCGGCCGATCGTCGCCGGAGGAGACGTTGCCGGATAAGGCGGCCGTCGCATTCGCGATACGATCCGCCCTCGCAACGCGAAAACTCTGTCAAAATCATGAATTACCGGCCATTCCCCGCGCTTCGCGCGCCGTTGACAACCCCCGGGGTGGGCCATATCTGTCGCTCACCGGGTCAACGGCGACCGCATTGTCCGGGTTATGCTTTTCCGTAAAGTCCTGACGGTCGAACCCTCCGGGCCGCAGTCAGACGAACAAACCTGGATCGCTCATCGACGGTTGAACGGCTCTCAGGTGTCACGACGAGTTGATGGACGCAATGAAGTGATGGCGTCGGCGCGACAAGCTGCCCGCCTCATGTTAACGACCGGTTCGCCCCGCTGAATGGTCTCAAGGCGGCAACGCCGAACCGCATGGACAGGAAATTGGTATGATCGGCGCGCTCGCCCGCAAGTTTTTCGGTTCCCCCAACGACCGCCGGGTCAAGTCCTATCAGTCGCGCGTCAAAGCCATCAATGCCCTCGAGCCCGAAGTCGCGGCGCTGACCGACGAGCAGCTCAAGGCGCGCACCGCGGACTTCAAGCAGCAGCTCGCCGACGGCAAGACCCTGGACGATATCCTGGTGCCGGCCTTCGCCACCGTGCGCGAGGCGGCCAAGCGCACCCTCGGCCAGCGGCATTTCGACGTGCAGCTGATCGGCGGCATGGTGCTGCACGAAGGCGACATCGCCGAGATGAAGAACGGTGAAGGCAAGACGCTGGTGGCGACGCTGGCGGTCTACCTCAACGCGCTGTCTGGCAACGGCGTCCACGTCGTCACCGTCAACGATTACCTCGCCAGCCGCGACGCCGGCTGGATGTCGCAGGTCTACTCGTTCCTCGGCCTCACCACCGGCGTCATCGTCCACGGCCTCGATGACGAGCAGCGCAAGGCGGCCTATGCCTGCGACATCACCTACGGCACCAACAACGAATACGGCTTCGACTATCTGCGCGACAACATGAAGTACCGGCTGGAGGACATGGTCCAGCGCGGGCACAACTTCGCCATCGTCGACGAAGTCGACTCCATCCTGATCGACGAAGCCCGCACGCCGCTGATCATCTCCGGCCCGCTCGACGACCGCTCCGATTTCTACAACACCATCGACACCTTCATCCCGCATCTCGACAAGAGCGACTACGAGGTCGACGAGAAGCAGCGCACCGTGTCGCTGACCGAGGCCGGCATGGAGAAGATCGAGACGCTGCTGCGCGACGCCGGCCAGCTCAAGGGCGAATCGCTCTACGACGTCGAGAACGTCTCGGTCGTGCATCACGTCAATCAGGCGCTGCGCGCGCACACGCTGTTCACCCGCGACAAGGACTACATCGTCCGCAACGACGAGGTGGTGATCATCGACGAGTTCACCGGCCGCATGATGCCGGGCCGCCGCTATTCGGAAGGTCTGCATCAGGCGCTGGAAGCCAAGGAACACGTCACCGTCCAGCCGGAAAACCAGACGCTGGCCTCGATCACCTTCCAGAACTACTTCCGCATGTACAAGAAGCTGGCCGGCATGACCGGTACGGCGGCGACCGAAGCGGACGAACTGTTTGACATCTACAAGCTGGAAGTGGTCGAGATCCCGACCAACCTGCCGATCGCGCGCCTCGACGAGGACGACGAGGTCTACCGCACCCAGAACGAGAAATACGCCGCGATCCTTGCCGAGATCGAGCGCGCCAACGCGCGGATGCAGCCGGTGCTGGTCGGCACCGCCTCGATCGAGAAATCTGAAGTGCTGGCGGACTACCTCAAGAAGCACGGCTTCAAGCAGATCGACTTCGCCGATGCCAAGGCGATGGACAAGCTCTACAGCGCCGCGCGCAGCGGCAAGCCGGCAAAGCTGTTCGCGGTGCTGAACGCGCGCTTCCACGAGCAGGAAGCCTATATCGTCGCCGAAGCCGGCGTGCCGGGCGCCATCACCATCGCCACCAACATGGCGGGCCGCGGCACCGACATCAAACTCGGCGGCTCGGCGGATATGCGCATCGCCACCGAACTGGCCGGCATCGCGGACGAGGCCGAGAAGGCGGCGCGCATCGCCGCGATCAAGGCCGAGATCGAGACATTCCGCGACATCGTGCTGAAAGCCGAGGAAGTCGTCGAGGTCGAGCCGGCCAAGGGCAGCCGCCCGGCGAAGACGGTGACCAAGCCCGGCGGGCTCTACATCATCGGCTCCGAACGCCACGAGTCCCGCCGCATCGACAACCAGTTGCGCGGCCGCTCCGGCCGTCAGGGCGACCCCGGCCGCTCGAAGTTCTTCCTGTCGCTCGACGACGACCTGATGCGCATCTTCGGGTCCGACCGGCTCGAGTCGATGCTGACCCGCCTCGGCCTCAAGGACGGCGAGGCGATCATCCATCCCTGGATCAACAAGGCGCTGGAGAAGGCGCAGCAGAAGGTCGAGGCGCGCAACTTCGACATCCGCAAGAACCTCTTGAAATACGACGACGTCCAGAACGACCAGCGCAAGGTGATCTTCGACCAGCGCGTCGACCTGATGCAGAACGAGAGCGTGGCGGAAACCGTCGCCGACATGCGTCGCGCCTTCGTCGAGGACGTTGTCAGCAAGCACATCCCCGAGCACGCCTATGCCGAGCAGTGGGACGTCGCCGGCCTCAAGGAGGACCTGCAGCGCGTGCTCGACCTCGATCTGCCGGTCGAGGACTGGGCCAAGGAAGAAGGCATCGCCGACGAGGAGATCCTGTCGCGCGTCGAGCAGCGGGTCGACGAACACATGGCGGCCAAGGTGGCGCAGTGGGGCCCCGAGGTGATGCGCTATGTCGAGAAGACCATCCTGCTGCAGACGCTGGATCACCTCTGGCGCGAGCATCTGGTGATGCTCGACCACCTGCGGCAGGTGATCGGCCTGCGCGGCTATGGCCAGCGCGATCCGTTGCAGGAATACAAGGCCGAGGCCTTCAGCCTGTTCGAGGCGATGATCGCGCATCTGCGCGAGGCGGTGACGGCGCAACTGATGCGGGTCGAGATCGTGCCGCCGGAAGAGCAGCAGCCGCTGCCGCCGATGGAGGCGCACAAGACCAATCCGATCACCGGCGAGGACGACATGGCATTCGCCAATGTCTCGCTGGCGCCGGCGATGACGGCCGACAAGGCCAGCCGCGACCCGAACAACCCGGAGACCTGGGGCAAGGTCGGCCGCAACGAGGAATGCCCGTGCGGCTCCGGCAAGAAGTACAAGCACTGCCACGGCCGGTTCGCGTAAGCGGACGTCAGGGTACTTTCATTCAGCAATAGCGTCGTCATGGCCGGGCTTGTCCCGGCCATCCACGTTTTCTTGCTCGCTGATCGGTCGCTAAGACGTAGATGGCCGGGACAAGCCCGGCCATGACGACGAGAGAGATCGTCCTGCTGCTACGGCGCTCGCGCGATGCCGCGATTAAAACGCAGTCCCTGCGCGCGGACGCCGCTCGGCGGGCTCGGGCTCGCGCGGCAGCGGACCGATGCGCAGCATGGTGATGCGATTGCGCTCGCGGCGCAGCACGCGGAAGCGGAAGCCGTGGAAGGTGAAGCTCTGGCCGCGCTCGGGGATCGAGCGCGCTTCGTGAATCACGAGACCCGCCACCGTGGTGGCTTCGTCGTCGGGCAATTCCCAATCCATCGCGCGGTTGAGATCGCGGATCGGCACCGAGCCGTCCACCACCACCGAGCCGTCCGGCTGCACGCGCACGCCGGCCACCGCCTCGTCGTGCTCGTCGGCGATGTCGCCGACGATCTCCTCGAGGATGTCCTCCAGCGTCACCATGCCTTCGACTTCGCCGTACTCGTCGACGACCAGCGCGAAATGCGTCTTGCGGCGACGGAACGCCTTCAGCTGTTCGGAGACCGGCCGCATCTCCGGCACGAACCACGGCGGCAGCGCGATGGCGTTGACGTCGATCTTCGACGTATCGCCGTCGGCGGCGCGAATGGCCCGCAGCACGTCCTTGGCGTGCAGCACGCCGATGATGTTTTCCGGCTTGTCGCGCCACAGCGGAATGCGGGTGTATTCGCTGGCGAGCACTTCGCGCACCAGGTCCTCGGGCGGCAGGTCGGCATTGACCGTGACCATCGCGGTGCGGTGGACCATCACGTCCGAGACCGCGAGATCGCCGAAGCGGAACACGTTCTGGATGTATTCGGCTTCGCCGCTCTCGATGCCGCCGTGCTCGGCGGATTCCCCGACCAGCCCTTCGAGCTCAGCGCCGGTCAGCACCTCGTGCTGCGTCACTTCCTTGACGCCGAGCGCGCGCAGGATGGCGCGCGAGGCCGAATTGAGCAGCCAATTGAGCGGATAGAACAGCAGATAGGAGATGTGGAGCGGATAGGCGATCCACTGCGAGACCGGCTCGGGCTGGCGGATCGCCAGCGTCTTCGGCACCTGCTCGCCGATCACGATGTGCAGCGACGAGAAGACGAGAAAGCCGGTGATGAACGAGGTGAAGTGCAGCGCCGAATCCGGCATGCCGAGCGGATGCAGCAAGGGTTCGAGCAGCGCCGCCACGGTCGGTTCGCCGACCCAGCCGAGGCCGAGCGAGGCCATGGTGATGCCGAGCTGGCAGCAGGCCAGATAGGCCTCGATGTTTCCCATGATGTCGCGTACCAGCCGCGCGCCGAACTGCCGGCGTTCCGCCATCGCCTTGATGCGAAAGCCGCGGCTTTTGACCAGCGCGAACTCGGCCGCGACGTAGAAGGCATTGGCCGCCAGCAGCACCAGCGCGAGCAGAATCTGAAAAAGGGTGGAACTCATTGCGGTCCCGACGAGATCGGCGCTTCGGCGAGCTTGCGCGCAAGGAAATCACGCACCACCGCCGGCTCGACATTGCGGGAAATCACGGCATGGCCGATCGCCTGCAACAGAATGAAGGTGAGGCGCCCGCGCGTCACCTTCTTGTCCTGCGCCATCAGGGCCATCAGCGCATCGGCGTCGGCGAGCCCTTCCTGCGCGAAGCCGGCGATGTCCTGCAGCCGCGTCGGCAGGCCGACGTCGGTGAGATGGCGCTGGATGCGCGTCGCATCGTCCGCCGACAGCATGCCGAGCCGGGCCGAGAGCTGCGCCGCCAGCACCATGCCGATGGACACGCCTTCGCCGTGAAACAGCCGATCGGAAAAGCCGGTGGCGGCTTCCAGTGCGTGGCCGAAGGTGTGGCCGAGATTGAGCAGCGCGCGATCGCCGTGCTCGCGCTCGTCGCGCGCGACGATGGCGGCCTTGGCGCGGCACGAGGTGGCGATGGCGTGCTCCCGCGCCGCGCCGCCGGAAAAGATCTCGGCATGGTTGGCTTCCAGCCAGGCGAAGAACGCGGCATCGCCGAGCAGGCCGTATTTCGCGACCTCGGCATAGCCGGCGCGGAACTGGCGCGGCGACAGCGTATCGAGCACCGCGGTATCGGCGATCACCAGAACCGGCTGATGGAATGCGCCGATCAGGTTCTTGCCCTGCGGCGAGTTGATGCCGGTCTTGCCTCCGACGGAGGAATCGACCTGCGCCAGCAGCGAGGTCGGCACCTGGACGAAATCGACGCCGCGCCGCACTGCTGCCGCCGCGAAGCCGGCGAGGTCGCCGACCACGCCGCCGCCGAGCGCGATCACCAGATCGTTGCGTTCGATCTTCGCGCGGATCAGCCCTTCGCAGACCTGCTGGAAGCCGGCATAGGTTTTCGAGCCTTCGCCTTCCTCGACAAGGATGCGCGAAGTTGCAATGCCTGCTGCATTCAGCGAGGCTTCGGTCTGATCCAGCCAGTGCTTCGCCACGGTGCGGTCGGTGACGATGGCGGTGCGCGCGCCGGCGCGCAGGTTCGCGATGCGTGCGCCGAGCGTCGCCAACTGGTCGCGGCCGATCACGATGTCGTAAGCGCGGTCGCCCAGCGCGACCTCGACCACGGTCGGGCCGGTGGTGGGAAGGGGCGCGGTCATCGGGGGTGATCCTGAGATGAGGGATGTGAGGAGCCGCCGGCGCGGCACAGCCAGCCGTGCAGGCTCGCGATGCATTCCTCGACGATTTTCTCGTGAGGGACTTCGCGCGAGGCGATGGTGATATCCGCAAGCCGGTAGTTCGGGCTGCGTTCGGCGATCAGCCGCGCGATGGTGGCGGCGGGATCGGCGGTCTGCAGCAGCGGGCGGTCGGAGCGCCGCTTCACCCGGCGCAGGATGACGTCGGCCTCGGCGTTGAGCCAGATCGAGACCGCGCTGTCATGCACGCGCCGGCGCGTCTCCTCGCGCTGGAAGGCACCGCCGCCGGTGGCCAGCACGCCGGGGCCGCTGCCGAGCAGCCGGGCGATGACGCGCGCCTCGCCGTCGCGGAAATACGGCTCGCCATGGGTGGCGAAAATTTCCGGGATGGTCAGGCCGGCATGCGCCGCTTCGATCTCGATATCGGCGTCGCGGAACGGCAGATGCAGCCGCGCCGCGAGCCGCCGGCCGATGGTGGATTTGCCGGCGCCCATCATGCCGACCAGCACGATCGAGCGCGCCCCGAGCGCCGCGACGATCTCGGCTTCCTCGGTGCTGCGATGGCTGGGCTGCAGGGCGATCTCTGTCATGTCCGGTCCGTGGGCCGCCGAAGCGGGATATCGGCCTTCTATACTACCCCCGCGGAGCCGCTTGCCAGAGGCTGTTGCCAGAGACGGCGCAAGATGTAGTAGTCATTGCTGGATTCGGCGACGCAGGTTCCGTCGCCGTCCGTCGTTCGAGATATGTTCATGCCCAGCCTGCTGCGATTTCTCACCGTCGTCGCGATCCTCGCAGGACTGGTCTATGGCGCCATCTTCGCGCTCGCCAATTTCGTCAATCCGTCGCCGCGCGAGATGACGGTGACGATCCATTCCGATAAGTTTCTCAAGGATTGAGCGATAGGGTTTGAATCATGAACACGATTCGAACCACCCGACGAAGCGGTCTTCACCTTTCCCATGGGGAGAGGTCGGATCGCGTTAGCGATCCGGGGGAGGGGATCAGGCCGACCATGGTTCGTAACCCCTCACCCCAACCCTCTCCCCATGGGAGAGGGAGCGCGCCGCCGTTGGGGAGGCGCTGAGACATGCCCTCCACTGCGACCACCGATTCCCGCCTGATCGACCTCTTTCTCGACATGCTGGCCGCCGAGCGCGGGGCCGGCGACAACACGCTGTCGGCCTATCGCCGCGATCTTGAAGATCTGGCCGCGTTTCTCAGGCGCGCCGGGCAGGGTTTTGCCGGCGCCTCGACGCAGGTGCTGCGCGACTATCTCGCCGATCTCGATACGCGCGGCTTCAAGTCGTCCAGCGTGGCACGGCGGCTGTCGTCGATGCGGCATCTGTTCCGCTTCCTCCTGAACGAACGCATCCGCGCCGACGATCCGGCGGCGATCCTCTCCGGCCCGAAGCGCGGGCGGCCGTTGCCGAAAGTGCTGTCGATCGCCGATGTCGACCGGCTGCTGACGCGGGCCCGCGAATTGATGCAGAGGCCGGGCCAGTCCGCCGCGCAGCAGGTGCGCGCGGCGCGGCTGCATTGCCTCCTGGAAGTGCTCTACGCCACCGGCCTGCGCGTCTCCGAGCTGGTATCGCTGCCGCTGTCGGCGGCGCGGCGCGACGCGCGGATGATCGTGGTGCGCGGCAAGGGCGACAAGGAACGGCTGGTGCCGCTCAACGAGTCGGCGCGTCAGGCGATGGCGGATTATCTCGCGGTCATGGCCGCGGCGCAGGGCGCAAAGGCCGGGCAGACGCCGGCGCCGAAACCGTCAAAATGGCTGTTTCCCTCGTTCGGCGAGAGCGGCCATCTGACCCGCCAGCACTTCGCCCGCGACCTCAAGGACCTCGCGGTCGCGGCCGGGCTGCCGGCGCGGGTGATCAGCCCGCATGTGGTGCGTCACGCCTTCGCCAGCCACCTGCTGCACAACGGCGCGGATCTGCGCATCGTCCAGACTCTGCTCGGCCACACCGATATTTCGACCACCCAGATCTACACCCACGTGGTGGAGGAACGGCTGAAAAGCCTGGTCCGCGACCTGCATCCTCTGGCGGAAGGATAGGCGGATCACCACTTTGCGGAGGGGTCGGTTCTCGGCCCTGTTCCTGGCCAGCCTTTTCCCTGGAAATGGCGGGCAAAATCAAAGCTTTGATTTGCAAGGACTTTTTCCACCGATGCGACGCGGCCGCGCTTGACTTGGCCGGGCTTTTGACATGAAAAGCCTGCACCGCCGGAGTCGGAGCTTTCCGCGACCCCTGATCCCTTGTCCGATGTGAAGATCCACCGCATGCGCAGTTATCTCGATTTCGAAAAGCCCGTCGCCGAACTCGACGCCAAGATCGACGAGCTGCGGGCGCTGGCCGCCAGCGGCAGCAACATCGCCGACGAGATCGCGCGGGTGGAGGACCGGGCCGGGCAGGCGCTCAGCGAGCTCTACGGCGCCTTGACGCCGTGGCAGAAGGCGCAGGTCGCGCGGCATCCGCAGCGGCCGCACTGCATGGATTATATCAATGCCTTGATCACCGAATTCACGCCACTCGCGGGCGACCGCAAGTTCGGCGAGGACGAAGCGCTGGTAGGCGGCTTCGGCCGGTTCCGCGGCGAGAGCATCTGCGTTCTCGGCCAGGAAAAGGGCGCGACCACCGAGAGCCGGCTCAAGCACAATTTTGGCATGGCGCGGCCGGAAGGCTATCGCAAGGCGGTGCGGCTGATGGAGATGGCCAACCGTTTCGGCCTGCCGGTGCTGTCGCTGGTGGACACTGCCGGCGCCTATCCCGGCATCGGCGCCGAGGAGCGCGGCCAGGCCGAGGCCATCGCCCGCTCCACCGAGGCTTGCCTCGCGCTGCGGGTTCCGAACATTGCGGTGATCATCGGCGAGGGTGGCTCCGGCGGCGCCATCGCCATCGCCACCGCCAACAAGGTGCTGATGCTGGAGCACGCCATCTACAGCGTGATCTCGCCGGAGGCAGCGTCCTCGATCCTGTGGCGCGATTCCAGCAAGGCGCAGGAAGCCGCCACCAACATGAAGATCACCGCGCAGGACCTGGCGCGGTTCGGCGTCATCGACAGCGTCATCAAGGAGCCGGTCGGCGGCGCGCACCGCGATCCGCGGGCGATGATCGCTTCCACCGGCGACGCCATCGCCCAGGCGATGAACGATCTGCGCAGCCTCGACGGCGAGGCGCTGCATCGCCAGCGCCGGCAGAAATTCCTCGATATCGGCCGCAAGCTGGGGTGACCCGCGAGGCTTTTCAAAATCGCAGGCACGACGGTGGGTTCGCTCTATCCGGCCCTAATTCGGCCGCGACCGTGGCGTTTAAGCTCTGTTCACCACAGCCGGAGGCAGTCATGCGTCGGCACCCGGCGCTGGTTGCGGGTGGGTGACTTTTAACGATAATATTTTAGTCAATGGCTGGGGGCCTGACGTGTCGATTTCGGGGGCGAAATTGCCCATCCATTGCGGAGCTTGGCTGTGAACAACCGTTCGCTGGGTCGCGTGCTTGTCACGGCGATGGCGCTTGCCGCAGGCGCGCTGCTGGCCGGCTGCAATAGCGACGGGGTGTCGCTCGCCGGCAATGCCAAGGCCAACAAGCCGGTTCCGGCGAAGTTGGTCGCCGAGATGGAAAAGAAGAACATGGATCTGCAGTCGCCGATCCTGATCCGTCTGTTCAAGCAGGAAGCCGAGCTCGAAGTCTGGAAGCAGACCCGTTCCGGCGAATTCGCGCTGCTGCAGACCTATCCGATCTGCCGCTGGTCGGGCGATCTGGGACCGAAGATCCGCGAAGGCGACCGTCAGGCGCCGGAAGGCTTCTACGCGATCACGCCGGCGCAGATGAATCCGCAGTCGGCCTACTACCTGTCGTTCAACATGGGCTATCCGAACGCGTTCGACAAAGCGCTCGGCCGCACCGGCTCGCAACTGATGGTGCATGGCGACTGTTCGTCGCGCGGCTGCTACGCCATGACCGACGAGCAGATTTCCGACATCTACGCGCTCGGCCGTGAATCCTTCTTCGGCGGTCAGCGCGCGTTTCAGGTGCAGGCCTATCCGTTCCGGATGACGCCGGTGAACATGGCCAAGCACCGCAACAATCCGAACATGCCGTTCTGGAAGATGATCAAGGTCGGCTACGATCATTTCGAGGTGACGCGGCGCGAGCCGAAGGTCGACGTCTGCGAGAAGAAGTACGTGTTCGACGCGGTGCCGCTGCCGGGATCGAGCCAGCCGCTCCACTTCAATCCCGCGGGCGCGTGCCCGGCCTATACCGTCGATGCGGCGGTGGCCGACGCGGTGAAGGCGAAGGAGCGCGCCGACGAGGCCAAGGTGGCCGAACTGGTCGCCAAGGGCACCCCGGTGGCGCGCATGAATACCGGCATCGACGGCGGCATGAACAAGATTTTCGCCGCGCATGTTCCGGGCGGCGCGACCGGACTGTCGGATGCGGCGCCGTCGAGCGTGGAGCTGGCCTCGGCCAAGCTGCCGGGCACCATTCCCTCGCACGTCAATCCGCCGCGCGCGCTGGAGCCGGACGAGCCGGCGGTTGCGGCCGCCGCGCCGGCGGTCGAGCGGCCGTCTGCCGCGATCGCCGCGAAGCAGCCCAGCCCCCGTCCGGTGCAGACCGCGGCGCCGAAGCATGCCGCGCCGAAAGCCAGGCAGGTTGCATCGACGCCGAACGGCAACGCGCGCAAGGAAGCCAGCGCCGGCACGCTGACCGGAGCGTCCCCGATCGTCACGCCGAACGCGTTCGACAATCGCTTCTCCGCGATGCGCTAGATGTATGACGCGATGGCGTCATCCTGAAGTGCTCCACGCGCAGCGTGAAGCCTCGACGGATCGCCGTCGCCCGCGCGGCCTTGCTGCGCCTGCATCTGAGGTGACGGCTGCCATCCGACCGATGGGGATATCAGGCCACTTCCGCCGGCGCGTGGACCTTGAGCGCCAGCGCGTGGACCCCGCCGGCGAGTTCATCGGCGAGAACCTGATGAATCATGCGGTGGCGTTCCACCCGGCTCTTTCCATCGAAGGCCTGCGACACAATATAAACCCGGAAGTGAGTTTCCCCGCCGGGGCGATGACCGGCATGGCCCTCGTGCAGATGTGATTCATCGATGACATTGAGACCGGCGGGCGCGAAAGCCGCGGTCAGTTTGGTCGCGATCTGCTGCTGAACGGTCATGATGGTGACATAACTCCGGCCGCGCTAGCCGGTCAATTGCGAAGGGATCACACGAATTTCGAACGCGAAAAGGCGATGACAGCGCAGCTAGTCAGCGCATTCGCGATGTCAAGACTTGAAGCCTGACCTGTTGCGGTGTCAAAAGACCAACATGCCGATCGATTCATCCAAATTCTTTGACAGCATTCGCATCAAGCCGACCAAGACGGCGGGCGCGAAGCGTCAGGTGCGCGAGGAAGCCGTCACGTGCGAGTGGGCGGGTTGCGAGAATCGCGGTTCGCATCGGGCGCCGAAGGGGCGCGGACAGGAGAAAGAGTACTTTCACTTCTGTCTCAACCACGTTCGCGAATACAACCAGTCGTACAATTTCTTTCAGGGCATGAACGCCGACGCCGTGGCGCGCTATCAGAAGGATGCGCTGACCGGCCATCGCCCGACCTGGAAGATGGGCGCCAACGGCGCCAAGGGCAAAGGCAAGAGCGGCGAGGTCGATCTCGACAGCGCCGCCGATCCGTTCCACGTCTTCAGCGAACTCAACGGCCGCGGCAAATGGCGGCCCGGTCCCGGCGGGGCATCCTCGGAGCCGAAGCCGGAAGCGCGGAAAGTGTTCAACGCCGAGCGCAAGGCGTTGCAGGTGATGGGGCTCGGCACCGACGCGACGCTGGAAGTGGTGAAGGCCAAGTACAAGGCGCTAGTGAAGCAGCATCATCCCGACGCCAATGGCGGCGACCGCTCGACCGAAGACCGCCTGATCGAGATCATCAAGGCGTATAATTATCTCAAGACGGTGGTGCGGAGCTGAGGCTCCGGTGCGTGACGCCGAAGTGTGTCATGCGCGCACGATGCGCAACACGGGAAGCGTCGCCCCTGCGCAGGCAGGGGCCCATAACCCCTGACGGTTGTGGTCGGCGGACTGACTATCAAATGTCATGAACGCTCTCTGCATCATGAACGACACGGCGTATGGGTCCCTGCCTTCGCAGGGACGACCTTACGCCGCCTGCGCCTCGCGCATCTGCTCCGCCATCACCGACGCGATCAACTGGCCGAACTCGGAAAAGTGCTGCGCGCGCGGCGAGCTGCGCCGCCAGGCGAGGCCGATCACGCGGTTCGGCTGCGGATCGGCGAAGCGCATCAGGTGAATGTCGCTGCGCCGGCATTCGAGCTTGATGCTCATCTCCGGCAGCAGCGTCATGCCGAGGCCGTTCGACACCATCTGCACGATGGTCGACAGGTTCGAGGCGCCGAAGGTGTCGATATTGTCGACGCGGCGCAGGTTGCAGAACGCCAGCGCCTGATCGCGCAGACAATGGCCTTCCTCGAGCAGCAGCAGCCGATCCTGCTCCAGCAATTCCGGTGTCGCGTGGATGCGATGTGTGAGTTGCCGCGAGCTCGGCATCGCCAGCAGGAAGCGATCGTCGAACAGGGGACGCGTCTCAATGTCGGGCGCGTCCAGCGGCAGCGCCAGCAGCAGGAGATCAAGCCCGCCCTCGCTCAGTTCGCGCACCAGATGCTGGGTCTGGGTCTCGCGCAGATGCAGATCGAGATCGGGATGGCGGTCGCGAACCTCCGGCAGCAGCGCCGGCAATACATAAGGCGCGACCGAGGGAATGACACCGAGCCGCAGCGGCCCGCTGAGCGCATCGCCGTGCGCGCGGGCGACGTCGACGATATCGCGTGTATCGGCGAGCACGCGCGCCGCCCGCTCCGCGACCTCGCGCCCGGCCTTGGTCAGCATCACGCCGCCGCGTTTGCGCTCGATCAGCTTGACACCGAGCGTCTTCTCCAACTCCTGAATCTGCATCGACAGCGCCGGCTGCGTCACCGCGCAGCGCTCGGCGGCGCGGCCGAAATGACGCGTCCGCGCGACGGCATCGAAATAACGCAGTTGTTTCAGCGACAGCATCAGGACCCGCGAATTTCAATCAGTTTTTCTTATCGATAGCTATTCTTAATACGATTAGACCTGATGGGCAATGCGACCTAAGCTGCATGAAATGGCGGCCAAAGATGATCCGGCCAAAGATGATCCAAAGACCGCCGCTAGGTGAGGCATGAGCGAAGCAGACACGATGGCGATGACGACCGTGGCTGTGACGCGTGGAATGCGGAGACCCCAAATCTGCGGTGTCATGATTTGCGACGGGTTGCCCGCTGCGCATCGGGCGCCCTGATCTTCGCTCTCGCCACGGCCCGCATCCCGAAATCGATGCCGCGACCAAGAACACCCACGCGAATGTGTCCGGCGACACCATTCTGATTTTGCAATCGTTCTATATCGCTCAACCAGAACAACCATCCAAAGCAACTGGAGAACACCATGGACGCAAAGACTGACGACAAGGGCGCCGGCAAATGCCCGTTCACGGGCGGGACCCGTGGACGCACCAACCGCGACTGGTGGCCGAACCTGCTCGACCTGCAGGTCCTCCATCGCAATTCCAGCCTGTCGGACCCGATGGGCGAGGCGTTCGATTACGCCGCTGAGTTCAAGACGCTCGATCTCAACGCCGTCATGGCCGATTTGAAGGCGCTGATGACCGACTCGCAGGACTGGTGGCCGGCCGACTTCGGTCACTACGGCGGCCTGATGATCCGCATGGCCTGGCACAGCGCGGGCACCTATCGCATCACCGACGGCCGCGGGGGCGCCGGCGGCGGCCAGCAGCGTTTCGCGCCGCTGAATTCGTGGCCGGATAACGTGCTGCTCGATCGCGCGCGCCGGCTGCTGTGGCCGATCAAGCAGAAATACGGCCGCAAGATTTCCTGGGCCGACCTCTATGTGCTCGCGGGCAACGCCGCGCTGGAATCGATGGGCTTCAAGACCTTCGGTTTCGCCGGCGGCCGCGCCGACGAGTGGGAGCCGCAGGAGCTGTTCTGGGGTCCGGAAGGCACCTGGCTCGGCGACGAGCGCTACAGCGGCGAGCGTGAGCTCGCGGAGCCGCTGGCGGCGGTGCAGATGGGGCTGATCTACGTCAACCCGGAAGGCCCGAACGGCAACCCGGACCCGGTCGCGGCGGCGAAGGACATCCGCGAGACCTTCTTCCGCATGGCGATGAACGACGAGGAAACCGTGGCGCTGATCGCCGGCGGTCACACCTTCGGCAAGACCCACGGCGCCGGCGATGCGTCGCTGGTCGGCCCGGCGCCCGATGGCGCGGCAATCGAGGATCAGGGCCTCGGCTGGAAGAGCAAGTACGGTACCGGCAAGGGCGGCGACGCCATCGGCAGCGGCTTAGAGGTGACCTGGACCCAGACCCCGACCAAGTGGGACAACAACTTCTTCGAGACCCTGTTCAAGTACGAATGGGAGCTGGAGAAGAGCCCGGCCGGCGCCAACCAGTGGCGCGCGAAGAACGCGCCCGCGATCACGCCGGACGCTCACGACAAGTCGAAGATGCATGTGCCGACCATGCTGACCACCGACCTGTCGCTGCGGTTCGATCCCATCTACGAGAAGATCTCGCGCCGCTTCCTGGAGAATCCGGACCAGTTCGCCGACGCCTTTGCGCGCGCCTGGTTCAAGCTCACCCATCGCGACATGGGACCGCGCGAGCGCTATCTCGGCCCGTGGGTCCCGAGCGAAGTGCTGATCTGGCAGGACCCGATTCCGGCGGTCGATCACAAGCTGGTCGACGACAAGGACATCGCGGACCTGAAGGCGAAGATTCTTGCCACCGGTCTCACGGTGCCGCAGCTGGTCTCGACCGCCTGGGCTTCGGCCTCGACGTTCCGCGGCTCCGACAAGCGCGGCGGCGCCAACGGCGCCCGCATTCGCCTGGCCCCGCAGAAGGACTGGGAGGTCAACCAGCCGAAGCAGCTCGCCACCGTGCTGGGCAAGCTGGAGGCCATCCAGAAGGACTTCAACGGTTCGGCTACCGGCGGTAAGAAAATCTCGCTCGCCGACCTGATCGTATTGGCCGGGGCCGCCGCGGTCGAGAAGGCCGCCAAGGAGGCCGGCATCGACGTCAAGGTGCCGTTCACGCCCGGCCGCATGGATGCGACGCAGGAGCAGACCGACGTCGATTCCTTCGCTCCGCTGGAGCCGCGGGCCGACGCGTTCCGCAACTACATCAACAGCAAGAAGCACCAGTTCATGGGCCCGGAAGAGGCCATGGTGGATCGTGCGCAGCTCCTGAATCTGACGGCTCCCGAAATGACGGTGCTGATCGGCGGCCTGCGCGTGCTCGGCGCCAATGCCGGCGATTCCAAGCATGGCGTCTTCACCCAGCAGGTCGGCAAGCTGACCAACGACTTCTTCGTCAACCTGCTGACCATGGATACCGAGTGGCAGCCGACCGGCGACAACCTCTATGAGGGGCGGGATCGCAAAACCAAGCAGCCGAAGTGGACGGCGACTCGCGTCGACCTGATCTTTGGCTCGCATTCGCAGCTTCGCGCCTTTGCCGAGGTCTATGCCTGCTCCGACTCCAAGGAGAAGTTCGTCACGGACTTCGTGGCGGCGTGGACCAAGGTGATGAACGCGGACCGGTTCGACCTGGCCGCTCGCCACTGAGACGGCGGCGTTTGGAGCGCTTCTGTCTTTGACGGAATCATCCGCCGTCATGCGCGGACTTGATCCGCGCATCCATCTTCTGAAAAAGAGGATGGATTACCGGGTCAGCCCGGCAATGACGTTTCCGTCCAGATATGAAACGCACCTTTCGACGTGGAATGCCGCAGCGGTCCGCCGCTGCGGCATTTTCGTTTTGGGGCGCCCATCCCGCGGGATGCGAGAGAGTTTTCGATTTTGATGGAAACGCCAGCCAAGGAACGATGCGCGCTCCCTCCCCCGTTGGGAGAGGGTTGGGGTGAGGGGTTATGGCATCTATAGCGCTCGATCCCCCTCACCCGGAGCCTTCGGCTCCGACCTCTCCCCGGCGGGGAGAGGTGATGCATCGCCCGAGATGATTCAATCCAACTCGAAAATGCTCGAGGTGCCCAAAATCGCGGCTCAGCATCCAGTTCAACGCAGGGCAGCCTTTCAAAAACCGCCGTGAGGGCCTATCTTGATGATTGCACAGTGGAACTTTGATTGTCCTGCGGGCTTCTGCCGGCTGCGGCACTCTGATAGGTTCCGGATCATATCCAACCGCAGCCAATGCATATATCTGGTTTCGGGAGTGCCCGTAACCACGGAGGACCGATGACCGCCGCCATCACCAAAGCGCAACAATCCGGGCCTGCGCCCACCGGAATTCCCGACATGAAGGTGTCGGTCCGGCAGGTCTTCGGCATCGACAGCGATCTCGAAGTGCCGGCGTTTTCCGAAACCGATCCGCACGTGCCGGATGTCGATCCCGACTATCGTTTCGATCGCCAGACCACGATGGCCATCCTCGCGGGCTTCGCGCATAACCGCCGCGTCATGGTGACCGGCTATCACGGCACCGGCAAATCGACCCACATCGAGCAGGTGGCGGCGCGGCTGAACTGGCCCTGCGTGCGCGTCAACCTCGACAGCCACATCAGCCGGATCGACCTGGTCGGCAAGGACGCGATCGTGGTCAAGGAAGGCAAGCAGGTCACCGAATTCCGCGACGGCATCCTGCCATGGGCGCTGCAGCACAATGTCGCGCTGGTGTTCGACGAATACGACGCCGGCCGTCCCGACGTGATGTTCGTGATCCAGCGCGTGCTGGAGGTCTCCGGCCACCTGACCCTGCTGGACCAGAACAAGGTGATCCGGCCGCATCCCTCGTTCCGGCTGTTCGCCACCGCCAACACCGTCGGTCTCGGCGACACCTCGGGCCTCTATCACGGCACCCAGCAGATCAACCAGGGCCAGATGGACCGCTGGTCGATCGTCACCACGCTGAATTACCTGCCGCATGACAACGAGGTCGAGATCGTGCTGGCCAAGGCCAAGCATTATCGCACGCCGGAAGGCCGCGACACCGTCAACAAGATGGTGCGGCTCGCGGACCTGACCCGTAATGCCTTTGCCAACGGCGATCTCTCGACGGTGATGAGCCCGCGCACGGTGATCACCTGGGCCGAGAACTCGGAGATCTTCGGCGACCAGGCATTCGCATTCCGGGTCACCTTCCTCAACAAGTGCGACGAACTGGAGCGCCCGCTGGTGGCCGAGTTCTATCAGCGCTGCTTCAACGTGGAGCTGTCGGAATCCTCGCTCAACGTCGCGCTGAGCTGATTTCTACCCCTCTCCCCTTGCGGGAGAGGGTGGCTTCGCGAAGCGAAGACGGGTGAGGGCTTTTGTTTTCGTCGTCCCCGCGAAGGCGGGGACGACCTGCGGAAAGACTGCGATGAGCACACCCCCGAGCAACAAATTCCGGACCGGTCCGAAAGAGGCGCCCGCCGAGCCGTTCAAGCGCGCGGTGGCCTCCTGCCTGCGTGCGCTGGCCAAGGCCCCCGAGCTCGACGTGACCTTCGCCGCCGAGCGGCCCGGCCTCGCGCCCGGCAAGGCGCGGCTGCCGGAGCCAGCGCGCAAGCTGTCGAAGCGTGACGCCGCGATCGTGCGCGGCCACGCCGATTCCATCGCGCTCAAGCTGGCCTGCCACGACCCGAAGGTGCATCGCAGGCTGATGCCGGGCAATCCGCAGGCGCGCAGCGTGTTCGAGGCGATGGAGCAGGCGCGGGTCGAGGCGATCGGCGCGCGCCGCATGTCGGGCGTCGCCAGGAATCTGACGGCGATGCTCGACGATCATTTCCATCGCGGCAAGTTCGACGAGATCACCGACCGTGCCGACGCGCCGCTGGCGGATGCGCTGGCGATGCTGGTGCGCGAACGGCTCACCGGCCTGCCGCCGCCGGACGCCGCGCGCAAGGTGGTCGATCTGTGGCGGCCGCTGCTGGAAGACAAGATCGGCGCGCGGCTCGACCGGCTGGATCGCCTCACCGAGGATCAGGCCCGCTTCGGCGACGCGGTGCACGATCTGCTGCATGATCTCGAACTCGGCGACGACCGCGACGCCGACGCCGAGGACGACGACAACCAGGACGATAACGGCGAGGGCGAGAACGATCAGTCCGGCGCCGACGGCTCGCCCGACAGCGAAGCCTCGCAGGAAATGAGCGCCGAGCAGGCCGAGGCGACCACCGAGGACATGTCCGAAGCGGCGATGGAGAGCGCGCAGGCCTCCGCCAGCGATAGCTTCGACGACGAGGAGATGGGCGAGGACGAAACGCCCGGTGAGGCGACGCGGCCGCAGGGACGCGGCGGCAACGAGCCGCGCGGGCCGGAGTATCACGCCTACGCGCCAAAGTTCGACGAGGTGGTGGCGGCCGAGGATCTCTGCGACCACGACGAACTGGAGCGGCTGCGCAGCTATCTCGACAAGCAGCTCGCGCATCTGCAGGGCGTCGTCGCGCGGCTCGCCAACCGGCTGCAGCGCCGGCTGATGGCGCAGCAGAATCGCGCCTGGGAATTCGATCTCGAGGAAGGCATCCTCGATCCGGCGCGGCTGTCGCGCGTCGTCACCGATCCGTATCAGCCGCTGTCGTTCATGCGCGAAAAGGAAGCGACCTTCCGCGACACCGTGGTGACCTTGCTGCTCGACAATTCCGGCTCGATGCGCGGCCGCCCGATCACGGTGGCGGCGACCTGCGCCGACATCCTGGCGCGCACGCTGGAGCGCTGCGGCGTCAAGGTGGAAATTCTCGGCTTCACCACGCGGGCATGGAAGGGCGGACAATCGCGCGAGGCGTGGCTCGCCGCCGGCAAGCCGGCCAATCCGGGCCGCCTCAACGATCTGCGCCACATCATCTACAAATCGGCGGACGCGCCGTGGCGTCGCGCGCGCAAGAATCTCGGCTTGATGATGCGCGAGGGGCTGCTGAAGGAGAACATCGACGGCGAGGCGCTGGACTGGGCGCACAAGCGGCTGCTCGGCCGCTCCGAGCAGCGCAAGATTTTGATGATGATCTCGGACGGCGCGCCGGTTGACGACTCGACCCTGTCGGTCAACGCCGGCAACTATCTCGAGCGGCATCTGCGGCACATCATCGAGGAGATCGAGACGCGCTCGCCGGTCGAACTGATCGCGATCGGCATCGGCCACGACGTGACGCGCTACTATCGCCGCGCGGTGACCATCGTCGATGCCGAAGAGCTCGGCGGCGCCATTACGGAGAAGCTCGCCGAACTGTTCAGCGAGACCCACGAGGCCCCTGCGCCGTCGCACGGACGCGGCGCTCGCCGTCGGCTGCATTCGTAGCGTGCAACACGAAGATCGTCATGCTCCGCGAAGGCGGAGCATCCAGTATCCGGGGGTGAGTCCGACCTCCCGCGCGCATGCAAGGTGTACTGGATCGTCCGCTTTCGCGGACGATGACGCCTCATTTCGTGACGGGCTCTCGGGATGACACTGTCGCGCATGAGTATGCATTCCCTCCCCCCTTGTGGGGGAGGGCTAGGGAGGGGGGTAAGCCGCGGATGCCGGTGCCCACGAACAACCCCACCCCTAACCCCTCCCCACAAGGGGGAGGGGAACGGACGGCGTGCGTTGCTGCGTCATACGATCGTTGCGGCTGCTACATTGATATTCGCCGCTCCATTCACTACCGCACCCGTCTCCGCGCAAACCCTCAAGCCTGCCGCCGACAACAACCCGATCTCGATCGACGTCCATGCCCGGCCGCTGCTGGGTTTCGACCTGCGCGACCGATCGCGCGTGCAGTTCGGCCAGCTTCGCTTTCGCTCCGGCCTGGTGCTGACCTCGCCCTACAGCCGTTTCGGCGGGCTTTCCAGCTTGCGGATCGATGCCGACGGCCAGCGCTTCATCGCCGCCAGCGATCGCGGCCGCTGGTTTACCGGCCGCATCCGCTATCGCGGCAAGGAGATGATCGGGGTCACCGAGGTCGAAACCGCGCCGATGCTGGGCGGAGACGGCCGCTCGCTGTCCGCGCACGGCTGGTTCGACACCGAGTCGATGGCGCGCGACGGCAACTGGATTTATGTCGGCATCGAGCGTGCCAACCGCATCGTGCGCTTCGACTTCGGCCATTACGGCTTCCGCGCGCGGGCCGAGACGGTGCTGGCGCCCGCCGATATCCGCAAGCTGCCCTACAATTCCGGGCTGGAAGCGATGGTGGTGGTGCCGAAGGGGCTGCCGCTCGCCGGCACGCTGATCGCGATCTCGGAGCGTGGCCTCGATGCCGCCGGCAACATCGAGGCCTATCTGATCGGCGGACCGTCGCCCGGTCTCTTCGCCGTCCGGCGCAGCGATGATTTCGATATCAGCGATGCCGCGGTGCTGCCGGGCGGCGATCTGGTGCTGCTGGAGCGCAAGTTCTCGCTGCTCGGCGGTGCCGGAATCCGCATTCGCCGCATCGCGCTGGGGGCGATCGCGCCCGGCGTCGTGGTCGACGGTCCGGCGATCTTCCATGCCGATCTCGGACAGGAGATCGACAATCTCGAAGGCATCGACGCCCACGTCACCGCCGAGGGCGAGACCGTGCTGACGCTGATATCCGACGACAACTTCCTCGCCATCCAGCGCACCCTGCTGCTGCAGTTCACGCTGATCGAGTGACGCGCGCGTCTCGAATCTGAGACGGCGCTCTCGCATCGGTGAGACCGCCGGCGCCACGGCGCGCGAACGCCGCGGCGGTAACGCGCGAAACCGCCGGCCAATCACGCCGGATCGCAGATGTTTTCGGGCAATGACGCCGCTGGCATGGGCCTTGCTCTTGTTGGGTTCAACGCGCGCAAGACGCGTTGTGTCGAAACCAGATCAAGAGGAAATGTCATGGAGATCGGCTACTTCACCATGCCGTCGCATCCGCCGGAGTGCGGACTGAAAGAAGGGCACGACTGGGACCTTCAGGTGCTGCGCTGGTGCGACGAATTCGGCTATCAGGAAGGGTGGATCGGCGAGCATCACACCGCGCCGTGGGAGCCGCATCCCTCGCCGGACCTGCTGCTGGCGCAGGCGTTTCGCGAGACCAAGAACATCCGCCTTGGCCCCGGCGGCTTCCTGCTGCCCTATCATCATCCCGCAGAACTCGCGAACCGCGTCGCGATGCTCGACCATCTCTCGGAAGGCCGCCTGAATTTCGGCGTCGCCGCTTCCGGCCTGCCGAGCGACTGGGCGATGTTCAATGTCGACGGCATGTCGGGCCAGAACCGGGACATGACGCGCGAGGCGCTGGAGATCATCTTGAGGATGTGGACCGAGGATGCGCCCTGGACCCACACCGGCAAATACTGGACGGTGACCAAACCGGACGTGATGTTCGATTTCCTGAAGCCGCATATCAAGCCGGTGCAGGCGCCGCATCCGCCGATCGCGGTGGCGGGGCTCAGCAAGGGCTCCGATACGCTCAAGCTCGCCGGTGAGCGCGGCTTCATTCCGATGAGCCTCAATCTCAATCCGGCCTATGTGTCGAGCCATTGGGAATCGGTGGAGATCGGCGCGGCGAAGACCGGGCGCAAGCCGAACCGCAAGGACTGGCGCATGGTGCGCGAGGTGTTCGTCGCCGATACCGACGAGGAAGCCTGGAAGCTTTCGGTCGGCGACATGATGGGCCGCATGATGAGCGAATACTTCCTGCGGCTGCTCGGCCATTTCGGCTTTAAAGACTATCTCAAGCACGCGCCGGACGTGCCGGACAGCGACGTCACCGTCGAATACTGCGCCAAGCACAACTGGATCGTCGGCTCGCCCGCGACGGTCGCCGAGAAGATCGAGAAGATCTACGACGAGGTCGGCGGCTTCGGCACGCTTCTGGTGTTCGGCTTCGACTACAAGCACAAGCCGGAAGCCTGGCGCAATTCGCTGCGGCTGTTGAAGCAGGAGGTGCTGCCGCGCCTCAAGCACCTCGACGCCGGCGCGGCCAAAGCTGCCTGACCAGGGCTGCCTGATGAAGGCCGCGCGATCAAGCCGGCCTGATTTGCGCAGCATTCCGCTTCTCCCCATATGCGGGAGAGGCCCATGCTGACGGCTACAGCGACGATGTCCTCCTGCGATGCAAGCGCGACGTGCGAGTCTCGCGGGAGGATCGCCGCCCACGCGGCCGGAGCCCCGGGCATCATCGAGGCGAGAGACCTTTTCATGGACGCACAGAGTTTCAAGCAGGCGATGCGGCATTGCGCCGGCGCGGTGGCGCTGGTGACGGTGGGCCGCGAGGCGGGGCGGCGAACCGGGCTCACGGTCACCGCGGTATGCTCGCTGTCCGACGATCCGCCGTCGCTGCTGGTCTGCGTCAACCGCAATGCCAGCGCACATCCGCGCATCCGCGAGGAGGGCTGCTTCGCCGTCAGCTTCCTTGCCAACGAACACATGACCCTGGCGCTGACCTTCAGCGGGCAGAAAGGCGTCGATGGCGACGACCGGTTCGGCTTTGGCCGCTGGACCACCGCGGTGACCGGCGCGCCGGTGCTGGAGGATGCGCTGGTGTCCTTCGACTGCGACCTGCGCGAAGCGTTCGAGACCAAGACTCATTCGGTGTTCGTCGGCGAAGTGCGCGACGTCGGCTTTCGCGCCGACGGACGGCCGCTGGTCTATCTGCGCAGCGCCTTCCACGACGTGCAGGCGATGCGCGAGCCGGTCACGCTCGGCGATCTCAAGGCGCGCAAGATGATCTGGAGCGGCTTTTCGTGATCCGATCGTCATCGAGTACAGGGGCTCCCGCTCCCGCTTGCGGGGGACTGGGGAGCGGGCGCAGTACAAGCACATGCCCCGACCCGACCGACTTGGTCGGTGGACCTCCCCCGCAAGCGGGAGAGGTTAAGATTCGCTCGCCGCGATTTTCTGTGAGCCTGAGCCGGCTCAATGCGCCGTCGCCGCGATCCCGAGCGTCTTCAGCTTTCGATAGAGCGTGGCACGGCTGATCTTCAGCGCACGCGCGGCGTCCGCGACATTGCCGCCGCTTGCGCGCAGCGCTTCGACGATGACGTTGCGCGCGGCGGTTTCGAAATCCGCGACTGGCAGCTCCGTTGCCGCGCGCTCCGCGCCCAGCGGCGGCAGGTCGAGATCGGCGTCGGTGATGAGGCCGTCCTCCGCCGTGCAGGCGGCGAGCCGCAGCACATGGCGAAGCTGCCGCATATTGCCTGGAAACGGATGCGCCAGCAGCATCTCCCACGCGCCCGGCGCGAGGCGCGCCTTCGGCGCCTCCTCGCCGGCGATCTGCGCGATCACCGCGGCTTTGTCGGCGCGATCGCGCAAAGCCGGCAATTCGACCTGCAGGCCGCGAATGCGATAATACAGGTCGGCGCGGAAACTGCCGTCCGCCACCATGGCATCGAGATCGCGATGCGTGGCGCTGACAAGGCGGATGTCGACGCGCACCGGCTTCAGCGCACCGAGCGGCCAGACCTCGCGATTCTCCAGGACGCGCAGCAGGCGCGTCTGCAGCGCCAGCGGCATGTCGCCGATCTCGTCGAGGAACAGCGTGCCGCCGCTGGCCTGCACGATCAGACCTTTCGAGCCGTCGCGCCGCGCGCCGGTGAAGGCGCCGGCCTCGTAACCGAACAGTTCCGCGTCGATCAGGCTTTCCGGCATCGCCGCGCAATTGAGCGCGATATATTCGCCGCGCGTGCGATGGCTCGCGGCATGGATGGCGCGGGCGAAGACGTCCTTGCCGCTGCCGGTTTCTCCGCGCAGCAGCACCGGAATGTCCTCGTCCGCCACCAGCATCAGCCGCTTGACGCTCCGCTGCAGCGTCGGATCGGCGCCGGCAAGGCGCGCCAGCGCATCGTAACGCGGGTCGCTCGCCCTGGCGCGGCGCTGCGGTGCCGGTGCGGTGCTGCGGCCTTGCGGCCCGCTGATGCGGGCGTGGCCGAGGCTGGCGCCGTTGCTCCGCCGCAGCAGTTGCGGCGCATCGGAGCGCCGTGCGGCATCGATATCGAGGCGGATGAATTGCGACAGCGACGTGCCGGCCTCGATCTGCGCATCGGAGAGCTCGAAGTCGCGCCGCGCCGCGCGGCTGGCGCCGAGCACGCGCTGGTCGTCGTCGAAGGCGATCAAGCGGGCGCTGTCACCGTCGCGGCCCGGCAATGCCGCGATCCAAGCGCTGCGGAAATGCGCGCGGAAGATCGCTTCCTCGATCCGCCGCACCGTCTGCGCGGTGACCGCCAGCGCCATCTGATGCGCGGTGCGATCCAGGTCGGCGCGGCACGAGGTGATGTTCACCGCGCCGGTCAGTTGCCCGCTGTGATCGAACAGCGGCGCCACCGCGCAACTGAACATCGACCATTGCTCGCGGAAATGTTCGTCGCGGTGCACGAGGATCGGCCGCTGCTCGGCCAGCGCGGTGCCGAGGCCGTTGGTGCCCTCGACCTGTTCGGAGAACCGCGACCCGGTATAGACCTTCCACTGCCGCAGGATGGTGGCGGCTTCGCCATCGGGCAGGCGGCTCACCAGGATGGTCGCGTCGGTGTCGGCGAGATTGACGCAATAACCGGCCTCGCGCACGACGCGATAGAGATCCTCGAGTTCCGGCATCGCGGTGCGGATCAGGTCGTCGATCGGTTCGGCGCAGTGCTTGAGCTCGGATTGCGTCAGGGTCTGCGGCGGTCCGCGGCGCGCGGGGTCCAGCTTGTGATCCATCAGGCAGCGCCGCCACGAATTGGCGATGCGGGGTTCGCCGGCCAGCGTCGCAGCGCCGTCGGCAACCGACAGCACGCGCGCGACATGGCCCTCTGCCACAAGCTTGGCCATCCCGGATGTCTCCACCCATCTGTTTGGCAAAGTTTCTCATGGTGACGGGTGAAGTCAATCGCCTGCATCGGCGCGGCGGCGGGTTCCGCCGGCGTTCTGGTCATCGCGGCCGTGGTGACCTATCTAGGAGCCAGTGCAATCACGCTAGGCTCGCTCCATGAATTCCTATCCCCGCAACGTCTCCGCCGCTATCGATCCGGTCAAACTCGACCGTCTCGCCGAAGTCGCCGTCAAGGTCGGGTTGCAATTGCAGCCGGGACAGGACGTGTTCCTCACCGCGCCGGCGAGCGCGCTGCCGCTGGTGCGGCGCATCGCCGAGCATGCCTACAAGGCCGGCGCGGGTTTGGTGACGCCGGTGCTCTCGGACGAGGAGGTCACGCTAGCGCGCTATCGGTTCGCGCATGACGACAGTTTCGATCGCGCGCCAAGCTGGCTCTACGAGGGCGTGGCCAAAGCCTTCGACAACAACACCGCGCGGCTCGCGATCGTCGGCGACGATCCGATGCTGCTTTCGGGCGAGGACGCGACCAAGGTGGCGCGCGCCAGCAAGGCCAATGCGATGGCCTATCAGCCGGCGCTGGCGCGGATCACCGGCTTCGACGTCAACTGGAACATCGTCGCCTATCCCGGCGCGTCGTGGGCCAGGCTCGTCTTCCCGAACGACGACGAGGAGACGGCGGTGGCAAAACTCGCAGACGCCATCTTCAAGGCGTCGCGGGTCGACAATGCCGATCCGATCGCGGCGTGGGCGGCGCATAATGCCGCGCTGAAGACGCGCACCGATTGGCTCAACGGTCAGCGTTTCCACGCGCTGCATTACAGCGGGCCCGGCACCGATCTGACCATCGGGCTTGCGGACGGCCACGAATGGGTCGGCGGCGCCTCGATCGCCAAGAACGGCATCGTCTGCAATCCGAACATTCCGACCGAGGAGGTGTTCACCACGCCGCATGCACTGCGCGTGGAAGGCCGGGTGCGCAGCACCAAGCCGCTGTCCTATCAGGGCACCCTGATCGAGGACATCGCGGTGCAGTTCGAGGGCGGCCGCATCACTGAGGCCACTGCCTCGCGCGGCGCCGAGGTGCTCAACAAGGTGCTCGACACCGACGAGGGCGCGCGGCGGCTCGGCGAGGTGGCGCTGGTGCCGCATTCCTCACCGATCTCGGCCAGCAACATCCTGTTCTACAACACGCTGTTCGACGAGAACGCGTCGTGCCACATCGCGCTCGGCCAATGCTATGCGAAGTGCTTCGTCGGCGGCGACAAGCTGACGCCGGAGCAGATCGCGGCGCAGGGCGGCAACAAGAGCTTCATCCATATCGACTGGATGATCGGCTCCGACCAGATCGATATCGACGGCGTCCATGCCGACGGCCGCCGCGTCCCGGTCTTCCGCAAGGGCGAGTGGGCGGCCTAGTGCCGGGTCAACCGCCGTCATGCGCGGACTTGATCCGCGCATCCGTCTTTTTCAAAAAAGATGGATTGCCGGGGCACGCCCGGCCATGACGCCGTCTCCGGTGCGCTCCAGCCTCCATACAAGAGGGTGTCTCCCCGCAAGCCGGAATTTAATCCGCGTTTAACCAAAATCCGCCTTAATAAAGCTCCGGTCGTCCTGTCGGATGACAGAACCGGGAGCGGTCAGGTCGGTGGTCATTGGGGTCCTCAGAGGGCCGTCAGGCTAGGCGAACCCGGCGGAATTTGCTAAGCAGGACCCAGCTTGGTTCGGGGTCCGACGTGGAACCAGACTGGAATCGGGGCGCATGACAGATCGGAACGGCAGGCAAGCTCCGCCCGCATCGATGCGACGAGGGCTTGCCCGAGACGACCGCGCAGGGCAGATGCCGGTGCGGCGCGCGTCGCTGCCGCGACACGATTCCGTCGAGAGAGCCTTCGCGGGCCACGTCCCGCCGCGGTCATCCGCATCGCCTTACGCTCCGAACGTTTCATCTCATGACACCGCGCCGCAAATGCCGGCGCAGCCATCGCAGGGGGGCAACCCGCGCGCGCCGGTGCGGCGCAAGGCGAGCCCGCCGAAAGCGCCGGCGCGGAAGGTGTCCGGCCGTGCGCTCGGCCATGCGGCCTTCCTCGGCGCGGCCATCGCATTTTTTGGTTTCGCGCTCGCCTATCAGTCCGACGCCGAGACCGACGTCGCCAGCGCCGAGGTCACCGAGCCGGTCGCCGCGCCGGCCGTCGCGACGCCGCATGGCGACAAGGCGGCGAGCCGCTATGCCGGCGTGCTCGATCCGAGCTATTCGCTGGGCGGACAGCCCTCGACATTCTCGAGCAGCGCGCCGCGCGGACCGCGGCTGCAATTGGCCAGCCTGACCACATCGGACCCGGCGCCAGCCGCCGCGCCCGCCGCGCCGATGCTGTCAGCCCCGCCGGCGCCAGCCGCCGCAGCCGAGACGCCGCTTCCGCTGCCCCGTCCCGAAACGCCGCTTGCGGTCGCCAGCGTGCCCCTGCCGACGCCGCGTCCGGCCAGCGCGCCGAGCGCCGTCGCCAATGGTCCGTCGCGTGACGAGGTCGCCCAGCCCAACGACGCGGTGGCGCTGGCCAAGCCGGCGCCGGAAGAGGATTCCATCTTCAAGAAGCTGTTCGGCGTGTTCCAGGGCAAGGGCCCGACGCTCGCCTTCGCCGCGCCCGACGGCGGCGTGCTCAGCGACGGCAGCAGCGCCACGCCGGGCCGTTATGACCGTTACACGGCAGTCTATGACATCGCCGGCAAGACGCTCTACCTGCCGAACGGCCGCAAGCTGGAGGCGCATTCCGGTCTCGGCAGCCGCCTCGATGACGTCCGCTTCGTTCACGAGCGGATGAAGGGGCCGACCCCGCCGCATCTCTACGATCTGAGCTGGCGCGAAAAGCCGTTCCACGGCGTGCGCGCCATCCGCCTCAATCCGGTCGGCGGCTCGAATGCCATCTACGGTCGCACCGGTCTGCTGGTGCACACCTATCTGCTCGGGCCGAACGGCGATTCCAACGGCTGCGTCTCGCTGAGGGACTACGACACCTTCATGCGCGCATTCGAGAGCGGCCAGATCAAGCGCCTCGCCGTCGTCGCCAAGCTCTGACCTGATCCCGACCCCCGTCCTTCCGAAACCTGTCGCATGCCGCGCGGCGGAATGCCGATGCCGGTTCACCCGCTTTCCGCATGGCTCCGGCCAGCGCCCTGAGGCGCCGACCTCTGGACGGCTTCCCCGCAACGGCGTAGCCAGAATGCGCGCCGGCTCATGGTCGGCGAGAGCCGTTTCGCTCCGGACGGAGCGAGGCTCGATATCTTGGCTTGACGCGTTTTCGTGATGCGAACCGGTCGCCGCTTCGCGCGAAAATGCTCTATCGGGAGCGGATTGCGTGGCGGAACATCGGTCGTCGGACCTCATCGCGAATGTCGAAAGCGGGCTCGCCGGCGCGGGCTACATCGCCAGCCGCCAGATCGCCACGGCGGTTTATCTGGCGCAGCAGATCGAGAAGCCGATCCTGGTCGAGGGCCCCGCCGGCGTCGGCAAGACCGAGCTCGCCAAGGCGATCGCGGCCTGGCGCGGCCAGACCATGATCCGCCTGCAATGCTATGAGGGCCTCGACGAGGCCAAGGCGCTCTACGAGTGGAAATACGCCAAGCAGCTGCTCTACACCCAGATCCTCAAGGACAAGCTCGGCGAGGTGCTGGGCGGCGCGGAGACCCTGGCGCAGGCGCTGCATCAGCTTCACACCTTCGGCGACGTGTTCTTCTCGAAGGAATTCGTCGAGCCGCGCCCGCTGCTGCAGGCGCTGGAGCAGCCGGCGGGCTGTGTGCTGTTGATCGACGAGATCGACAAGTCCGATGCGGAGTTCGAATCGCTGCTGCTGGAAATCCTCTCCGACTTCCAGATCACCATTCCCGAACTCGGCACCGTCTCCGCAGTGGTGCCGCCGACCGTGATCCTCACCTCGAACGGCGAGCGCGATCTCGGTGATGCCTTGAAGCGGCGCTGCCTGCATCTGCATATCGGCTTCCCCGAGCAGCGGCTGGAAGAGCGCATCGTGGAGAGCCGCGTCCCCGGCATCGCGCAGTCGCTGCGCCGGCAACTGGTCGGCTTCATCAACGACGTGCGCACGCTCGATCTCAAGAAGCTGCCCTCGGTCAGCGAGACCATCGACTGGGCGCGCGTGCTGGTGCTGCTGCAGGTCTCCGAACTGGAGCCGGAGGTGGTGAAGGAAACGCTCAACGTGCTGCTGAAATACGAAGCCGACATCGAGGCCGCGCTGCCGGAGGTCAACGGCTTCATCGCCCGCGCCGGCCGCCAGGGCGTGTTCGGATAAATGCGGGAGAACCTGCATCGATTCTTTCGGGCGGCGCGCGGCGTCGGGGTTCACGTCTCGCCCGCCGAAAGCATCGATGCGATGCGCGCGGTCGCGGTAGTCGGCTTCAGTGATCGCGACGTGTTGCGCGACACCCTGCTGGTGACGTTGGCCAAGTCCGAGGAGGAAAAGCGCACGCTCGGCGATTGCTTCGATCTGTTCTTCGAGACGCCGGAGGTCGCGGAGGCGCCTCCGTCGCAAGCCGACGAAACTGACGCGCAAAACAACGAGGCGGACGATGCCTCTTCGCCGGGTGAGATGCCATCCGGCGGTGAGATGCCGTCGGGCGGGGGAGGCGCGCCGTCGGATTCCAATCTCGGCCAATTGGCGCAGATGCTGCTGTCGCAGGACCGCAACGCGCTGTCGGCGGCGATGGCCAATGCCGCCAGCGCGGCCGGACTGTCGGATATCCGCTTCTTCACCCAGCGCGGCATCTTCACCACGCGGATGCTGGATGCGCTCGGCATCGCGCGGCTGCGTGACGATCTCGACCGGCTCACCGAAACCAACCCGACGCTGGCCGAGCGGCTGACGGCGGCCACCGATGCCTTGCGCGAAAGCGTGCGCGAGGCGGTGTCGCAGGCGCTTCTGCTGTACGGCCGCGAGGAATCTGAAAACCTGCGCAACGAAATCCTGCGCAACGCACCGCTGGCGCGCATCGAGCCGCGACAGGTGGAGGCGATGCGCGCCTTGATCCGCAAGATCGCGCGGCGGCTGCGCGAACGCTACAGCAAGCCGCGCAAGCGGCAGCGCCGCGGCCACCTCGACGTGCGCCGCACGCTTCGGCGCAATGCCGCGTGGGGCGGCGTGCCCTTTCTCACCGCATGGAAGCGCAGGCACCGTGACAAGCCAAGGATCGTCGCGCTGTGCGACGTCTCCGGCTCGGTGGCCCGGGTCTCCGATTTCTTCCTGCTCTTGATTCACAGCCTGCACGAGGTGGTGTCGGATGTGCGCTCCTTCGCCTTCTCCGGCCATCTGATCGAGGTCAGCGACATTCTCGAAAAGATGCCGCCGGAAGAAGCGATGCGGGAGATCATGGGCAAGGTCGGGTTCGGCTCGTCCGACTACGGCACCTCGCTGGAGAATTTCGAGAAGCAATGGCTCTCGGCCGTGACGCCGCAGACCACGGTGATCGTGCTCGGCGACGCCCGCAGCAACAATCTCGATCCGCGCGCTGACATCCTGCGCACCATCGGCGAGCGCGCCAAGCGGCTGGTCTGGCTCAATCCGGAGAACCGCATGGCATGGGGCTTCGGCGATTCGGAAATGACGCGCTATGCGACCTTCTGCACGGTGGTGCGTCAATGCGCCACCGCGCACCAGCTTGAGCGTGCGGTGTCGGATATTGTCGCGAGCTATCGGTGATGATGTGCAGAGGTCTTTCCTCTTGCGTCATGGCCGGGCACAGCCGTTCGAAGAACGGCGTCGCTTCGCTCGCCTATGTCCCGGCCATCCACGCCTTGCTTGCTACCACGCTGTAAAGACGTGGATGCCCGGGACAAGCCCGGGCATGACGGAAGATAGATGCTGAATTTGGGATGGAAAGCAGAGGTTGATATGATCGAGGCAGTGATTTTTGATTTCGGCGGCGTCATCACCACTTCGCCGTTCGAGGCCTTTGCCCGGTTCGAGACGGAGCGCGGGTTGCCGGCCGATATCATTCGCCGCGTCAACGCCGCCAATCACCTCGAGAATGCCTGGGCGAAGTTCGAGCGGGCCGAAGTCGATCTCGAGACCTTCGATGACATGTTCGCGGCGGAGTCGCTGGCGATGGGTGCGGAGGTGCGCGGCCGCGACGTGCTGCCGCTGTTATCCGGCGATTTGCGCCCGGAGATGGTCAAGGCGCTGCGGCGGATCAAGGCGCGTTTCAAGACCGGCTGCATCACCAACAACCTGCCGAACAACGCCATCAAAAATGCCGACGGACGCTCGATCTACGTCGCTGAAGTGATGGCGCTGTTCGATCACGTCATCGAGTCAGCGAAGATCGGGTTGCGCAAACCCGATCCGCGCATCTATCGCATGATGATTGACGCACTCGGTGTCGATCCGGCCAATTGCGTCTATCTCGACGATCTCGGCGTCAACCTGAAACCGGCCCGGGAGATGGGGATGACCACCATCAAGGTGCTGTCGGGCGAACAAGCCATCGCCGATCTCGAAGCCGCGATCGGTTTGACCTTGCGGGATAGGGCCGCCGCGTCATAAGCCGCGTCTCATCGTCTTTCCTCGTCCCCGCCTGCGCGGGGACGACGATTTTTGTGGGACGAAGCTGCGCGTAAAACAGCCTGCGCACACAATAAATGTCGTTCTGACATTCGGATGATGTGGCCGCAACTCAGCCCATCACGCTCCGGCCGTTAGCCGTTGCCGCTGCCGCTGATCACTGCGCGCACGGTGTTGTCGGGACCGAAGTCCTCGGCGCCGTCGACATAGAGGAGGGCACTCAACTTCGAGCGCGCGCGGTTGACGCGGCTCTTGATGGTGCCGACCGCGCAGCCGCAGATCGCCGCGGCATCCTCGTAAGAGAAGCCGGATGCGCCGACCAGGATCAGCGCCTCGCGTTGATCTTGCGGCAGCTTGTCGAGCGCCGCGCGAAACTCCTCGAATTCGAGATGCGCATTTTGGCCCGGCTGCGATTTCAGCGTCTTGGCATAGTTGCCTTCGGCATCCTCCACCTCGCGGCGGCGCTTGCGGTAGTCCGATCGAAACAGGTTGCGCAGGATCGTAAACAGCCATGCCGGCAGGTTGGAGCCCGGCTGAAACGAGTCGATGTTGGCGAGGGCACGCAGCAGCGTTTCCTGCACCAGATCATCGGCACGGTCGCCGTTGCCGCTGAGCGAGATGGCGAAGGCGCGCAGACTGGGGACGGCCGCCAAGATGTCGTCGCGAAGTTCATTGGTGAGAGGCATTACTCCCTCCCGTCTTGTTGTTTGATCGCGAGATCCGCCTCCGGAGAGTCGAGCTTCCGAATCAAATCAGCAAATCGATCGGGAACGCCTTGCCGCACGACCTCGTCGTACATCGCGCGAAGCTGATGCCCGATGCGGGCTTGGATCTCCGCATTCAGGCCACCCTGCTTGCCCGGCTTCTTCACATCTTTCATGGGTTTGTTCCAAGCTTCCAAAACGTCTAACTCTTTCGTTTTGCGAAGGAATTTCTCCGGCAGCGAGCCGCCGAACGCTACGGTTCACGGCGAGGTAATGCGGGAAATCTTTTAAAGTTCCGATCGTCGTGGAACTTTTATCGGACTGACACGTAGTCTGGCCGACCGGAGCCCGAGCGGGTCTCCGGCGTGCATGCACAGATAAGGAGTGGGGATGTCCCGATCACAGCTCGTTGCTGAGAACCTGCCGCTGCTGCGGCGCTACTCTCGCGCTTTGACAGGGAGCCAAGCCTCCGGGGACGCGTATGTCGGCGCCATGCTTGAAGCATTATTGGAAGATCCAGCGCTGCTGAACGAGCAGCAGGGGGCGCGCGCCGGCCTGTTCCGGCTGTTCACCCAGATCTGGAATTCGGTGTCGATCAATGACGACGCCGCACCGATGTTGAATGCCTCCGAGCACCGGCTCGCTAATATTACGCCGTTACCCCGGCAAGTGTTCCTTCTGCTGTCGCTGGAAGGCTTCTCGGAAGAGGAAGTGGCTTTCATCCTGCAGATCGACGTCGCCGAGGTTCGCAAGCTGGCGGACGAAGCCGGCCAGGAGCTGGCGGCGGAAATCGCCACCGACGTCCTCATTATCGAGGACGAGACCTTCATCGCGATGGATATTGAAAGCCTGGTGAAGAAGCTGGGGCACAATGTCATCGGCGTGGCTCGTACCCATGCCGACGCGGTGGCGCTGGCCAAGACCAAGAAGCCTGGACTGATCCTGGCCGACATCCAGCTCGCCGATGGCAGCTCGGGTCTCGATGCCGTCAACGAATTGCTGAAGACGTTCGAGGTGCCGGTGGTGTTCATCACCGCCTATCCGGAACGCTTCCTCACCGGCGAGCGGCCGGAGCCGGCGTTCCTGATCTCCAAGCCGTTCCAGCCGGCGATGGTCTCGGCGGTTGCCAGCCAGGCGCTGTTCTTCCAGCGCAACTCCCGCAACCGGATGCCGCGCGCCGCGGCGTCCTGAGGCGGCTTTCCGCTTCCGCAAAATCGAGCGGAGCTATTCCCCCGCCGCCCGCCCGGCGCGAGCGCGCGGTTGGTTTTGGCAGGCGCGATGATCGTCTTTTGGCAGGCGAGATGATCGCCGCGCGCCGACACCAGCCCCACTCGAAGAGCTCAAATAAAACGCAAAGAAACGGGGCGCGGCTGGCATCACCACAACCGCGCCCCGCATCGCCGGCTCTGAGGGGCAGGGGGACAGCCGGCTTGGAAGACAGACGCTTTTCCCCGCCCATTGGTTCCGACGTCATCGCAAAGCTCCGACACAGTTACGTGAAACGGAGGCCGGTGAACTGAACCTTTCCTCGCACGTTGTGACTGACGTCGGAGCCCTCGGGGCGGCTTGCAGTGGTGAGGCGTGCGATGTCTCAAATGTTGTCGGTGCAGAGAGCAGTCGTGGCGGCGGCGTTGACGGTCGCCGCAGCACCTTTCGCAATCGGTGGCGAGTTGCCGGCGTGGCTGGCGCGGCCGGTGGTGGCTTCCGCCGTCACCAATCCGGTGAGCACGGAGCAGCCGCTGGTGACCGTTGCCCGCCTTGGCAAGTCCGATCGTGCCGAAGTGACGAAGACCGGCATCGAATCCCAGACTTTCGCGATTCAGGTTGACGGCATGACCAACAGTTCGGTGCTGGTGCGTGTGGTCACACAGAAACCGGTGCGGCGCGCGACCGACAGGTCCGGTCCGACGCCGCCGTCACGCGGCAACGCCGGCACGCCCCGCATGGCCTGCGAGCCGGTGGTGAGCATGCTGACCGAAGTGGCGCGCTCGCTGGCGCCGGGGCGCTGCGTGACCTGATCAAGCGCACTTGATGCTGTTACCCTCTCCGCAATGGCCGCGCGGATCGTCTTCGCGCGGGACGCCTGCACATCCGCAAGTCTTATCCGCGCAGCGCCGCCAGCGTCTGTTCCGGCTGCTCCAGCATCATCATGTGGCCGGCGCCGGGCAGCACCACGGTGCGCGCGCCGTCGATCGCGGCGGCCAGCGCCTTGCCGGATTTCTGCGGCGTCATCATGTCGCGCTCGCCGAGGATCACCGTCACCGGCACCTTGATCTTGGCCGCCGCATCCAGCGCGCCCTGATAGGCGTTGCAGGCGGAGAGGTCGGTGAACAGCACGTCGCGTGCGGTGGTCTTTAAGACGCGCTGCGCGCCGCCATGCATCCACAGGCCGGGCAGCGGGCAGCCGCCGAGCTCGGCGCGGAAGCCGAGGCCCCAGATCGACATCATGTCGATGGCGCCGGGATCGTTGTCCTTGGCGTTCTGCAACAGCTCCGGCCCCACCGCCATCGCCGAGGAGGTGCCGAGCAGGCTGAGTTTCGTCACCTTGTCGGGATGCCGCGCCGCCGTTTCCAGCGCGATCAGCGAGCCCATCGAATGGCCGATCAGCCAGGCGTCCTTCGCCCCTGCCGCCGCGATCAGCGCGGCGGTCCAATCCGCCAGCTCCGCGATGCTGCCGAGCGGCTTGCCGCCGGAATGGCCGTGGCCCGGCAGGTCGGGAGCCAGCAGGTTATAGCCGTGATGCGCGAACCAGCGGCTGTGCAGCGACCATGTCGATGAATCAAAGCCCGCGCCGTGCAGCATCACCACGGTCGGTAGCTTTGCGTCGAAGTCGCGGCCGCCGCAGGCGATGAAGGTGTCGATCCCGTTGACCTTGAGCTGCATGGCTTAAACCTTCTGCGAGATGCGGAGCGCCTGGCCGAGATCGTCGAGGATGTCCTGCGCCGCCTCGATGCCGACCGAGAGCCGCACCATTTCCTCGCCGATGCCGGCGGCCTTGAGCTGCGCGGCGTCCATCTGCTGATGCGTGGTGCTGCCGGGATGAATCACCAGCGTCTTGGCGTCGCCGACATTGGCGAGATGGCTGATCATGCGTAGCGACTCGAGGAATTTCTTGCCGGCGGCGCGGCCGCCCTTGATGCCGAACGAGATGATCGAGCCGGCGCCGCGCGGCAGCAAGGTCTTCGCCAGTTCATGATCAGGATGGCTTTGCAGCGAGGGATGCAGCACCCAGTCCACCGCCTTGTTGGCGGTGAGGAAGTCCAGCACCGCCTGGGTGTTTTGCATGTGGCGGTCCATGCGCGGGCCGAGCGTCTCGATGCCTTGCAGGATCTGGAAGGCGTTGGTCGGGGACAGGCACGCGCCGAAGTCGCGCAGCCCTTCCGTGCGCGCGCGCATCATGAAGGCGATCGGGCCGAACTGCTCGTCGAACACGATGCCGTGGTAGCCGGCATAGGGTTCGGTCAGCACCGGGAATTTGCCGGAGGCGCGCCAGTTGAAGCGGCCGCTGTCGACCAGCACGCCGCCGATGGCGATGCCATGGCCGCCGAGCCACTTGGTCGCGGAGTTCATCACGATGTCGGCGCCGAGTTCGATCGGCCGGCTCAGATACGGCGTGGCGAAGGTGTTGTCGACCAAAAGCGGAATCTTTGCGTCGTGCGCGATCTGCGCCACCGTCGGAATGTCCAGCACCTCCATGCCGGGATTGCCGATGGTCTCGCCGATCACGAGGCGCGTGTTGTCCTTGATCGCGGCGCGCATGCCGTCGTGGTCGCGCGGATTGACGAAGGTGGTGGTGATGCCGAAGCGCGGCAGCGTATGGGTCAGGATGTTGATCGAGCCGCCATAGAGCGAGGACGAGGCGACGATGTGCTCGCCGGCGCTCACCAGCGTGGCGATGGCGAGATGCAGCGCCGCCATGCCGCTGGCGGTGCAGACCGCGCCGACGCCGCCTTCCAGCGCCGCGATGCGTTCTTCGAGCACCGCCACCGTCGGGTTGGAAATGCGGGTGTAGATGTGGCCGGGGCGCTCTAAATTGAACAGCGCCGCCGCGTGGTCGGCGTCCTGGAACATGAAGGACGTGGTCTGGTAGATCGGGACCGCGCGCGATCCGGTCACCGGGTCCGGATGCTGGCCGGCATAGAGGCTGAGGGTCTCGAAGGCGGGCGGTTTCGGTGCGGGCATGTCGGCTCACGCTGCGATGAAGGGATCATCCGCCTATGCCACATTTCACGGGGGATTGTTAGGGCGTTGTCGGCCTCGGGAAGGGCCGTCACCCTGAGGCGGCCGCTTCTTGAGCGGCCCTCGAAGGGCGACGGCCCTTCCCGTCACGTCATGTCATCCTTCGAGGCTCGCGGCGTGTGCCGCTCGCACCTCAGGATGACGGCCAGCGCGCCGCATCAATCCCCTTGCCCCGGCTCACGCGAGAAGAACTGCTTGAGCTTGTCCTTCACCCCATCGAACGCTTTCGCATCCGGCGGCGGGTCGCGCTTCTGGGTGATGTTCGGCCATTGCCGGGCGTATTCGGCATTGAGCGCGAGCCAGCTTTCCAGCCCCGGCGTCGAGTCGGGGAAAATCGCTTCCGCCGGACATTCCGGCTCGCAGACGCCGCAATCGATGCATTCGTCCGGATGAATCACCAGCATGTTTTCGCCTTCGTAGAAGCAGTCCACCGGACAGACTTCGACGCAGTCCATGTATTTGCACTTGATACAGTTGTCGGTGACGACAAACGTCATCGTCGCAGCTCCGCGTTCGGGTTGTTGTTGGGATGCAGGCTGGCGACGGCGCTGCCGCCGGCATATCCGGCGCTGCCGCATGCATGGCCGCTTGCGAAGGTCGTGGCGGCTAGGCCGCCAGCGCCACGACAATGACGCCGAGCACGGTCCAGACCAGCGAATTCACCAGCATGCGGACCAGGTCGCTGTATTCGGAGCGGGGCAGGCCGAGCACGTCGCACGCGATGTTACCCGGCAGCAGAAACGGCCATGCGAGCGCTGCGCCGATCGAAGAGCCAGATGACATTGCATTCTCCTTCATCCTGACGAGCGCAGCCTAATCCCGTCGGCGGCTTAAAGCAATATTAGAAATATATCTTTAAGGCATGGCCAGGATGCATTTTGCGGCAACAAGGATGTAGTCCCGGAAAGGTGAAGCGGCCCGCTGCGGTCGAAGGGAACCCACGCGGCCGAGCGCCGGTTGGTCCGTCCCATCCGCATCAATCCGCAGGCATCATCGTGACCGATCCAACGCCACAAGACCCCGCTGCGCCGGCCGAGCCGGATGCACGGCGCATTCCTCACGTTCGCTATCGGACGATGCTGACCGACCAGCCCGCTCTGGTCACCGGCGCCAATTCCGGCATCGGCAAAGCGGTCGCGCTGGGCCTGGCGGCGGCCGGCGCGGACGTTGTCGTCAATTACGTCGTCAATCCCGAAGCGGCGGAGGAGGTGGCGCATGCCATCGAGGGCATGGGCCGGCGCGCGATCGCGCTCAAGGCCGATGTCAGCCGCGAGGACGAGGTGACGGCGATGTTCGCGCGGGCGGTCGACCACTTCGGCACACTGCATATCGTCGTCAGCAATGCTGGGCTGCAACGCGATGCGCCGTTCGACCTGATGACGCTCGAGCAGTGGGACACCGTGATCGGCGTCAATCTCACCGGGCAGTTTCTATGCACCCGCGCGGCGGCGCGCGAGTTCAAGCGGCGTGGCGTCGTCGCCGATATCTCTCTCGCCGCCGGAAAAATCATCTGCATGAGTTCGGTGCATCAGGAAATTCCGTGGGCCGGACACGCGAATTACGCGGCTTCGAAAGGCGGCGTGATGTTACTGATGCGCAGCATCGCACAGGAACTGGCGCCGTATCGGATTCGCGTCAACAGCATTGCGCCCGGCGCGATCCAGACGCCGATCAATACCGCGGCGTGGCAGACCCCGGAGGCGTATCGCGATCTGATGACGCTGGTGCCTTACAAGCGGATCGGCGAACCCGACGATATCGCGCAGGCGGCGGTGTGGCTGGCGTCGGATGCCGCCGACTACGTGACGGGTGCGACGTTGTTCGTCGATGGCGGCATGACGCTGTATCCGGGATTCGCCACTGGCGGATGATTGTCGCAGACCAACGGTCGCGCTCGCCGCAGGGCAGCCATGAGCCACCTTTCTTGTGCGAGAATCCGGATCGGTCATGATGCGGTGGCGGCGAATATCTCGTCGAATCTCCGGAGACCTTCATGAATCGCATCACCGGCCGTTCCGCATTCCTGGCTTTGCTCAAGGACGAGGGCATCACCCATCTGTTCGGCAATCCGGGCACCACCGAACTGCCGATCATGCACGCGCTGAAGGATCACCCGGATTTGACTTACGTGATGGCGATGCAGGAGAGCCTCGTCGTCGCCATCGCCGACGGCTACAGCCGCGCCTCGGGGCGGTTGGTGGCGTGCAACGTCCATGTCGCGCCGGGGCTCGGCAATGCCATGGGCTCGCTCTACAACGCGCAATTCACCGGCACGCCGATGATCCTCACCGCCGGCCAGCAGGAGCAGGGCCACGGCCTGATGGAGCCGCTGCTTTACGGGCCGCTGGTGCGGATGGCCGAGCCGCTGGTGAAATGGGCGGTGGAAGTGACGCGGCTGGAGGATTTGCCGCGCATCGTGCGCCGCGCCGCCAAGATCGCCACCACGCCGCCGACCGGGCCGGTGTTCATCTCGCTGCCGGGCGACATTCTCAACGCCGAAGCCGGCATCGAACTGGGCGCGTCGACCCGGGTGGATACGCGGGTGCGGCCGTCGGACGGCGCGGTGAAGGCGCTGGCGCAGCGGCTATTGAAAGCCGAGCGGCCGGTGATCATCGTCGGCGACGAGATCGTCAAAAGCGACGCATTGCAGGAGGCGGCTGATTTCGCCAGCGCGCTGGGTGCGCCGGTCTATCAGCAGTCGGCGCCTTACGGGTCGCACTTCCTCTCCGAGCATCCGTGCTTCATGGGCGCGCTGTCGCGGGTGCAGACGCAGGTGCGCGACCTGTTGTCGGCTTACGATCTCGCCGTTGTGCTCGGCGGCGATCCGTTGCGGATGTCGGTGCACAGCGAAGTCGAGCCGCTGCCGGCGGGAATGCCACTGGTGCAGATCGGCTTGGTCGATTGGGACATCGCCAAGAATTTTCCCGCCGAGATCGCGATGAAGACCGATGTCGGCGAAACGCTGCGCGCATTGACGCCGGCGCTGGTCGCGGCCGGCGGCGCGGCGTTATCGTCACGCGCGAAGGCGGACATCGCCGCACTCGCGGCGAAGAACTGGACCGCGCGCCGCGCACAGCTTGTGACGGAAATCACCGCGCGCGGCGACCGCACGCCGATCGATCCGGATTGGCTGGCGTTGCAGGTGGTGGATGCGATGCCGGCGAACGCGATCCTTGTCGACGAGGCACTGACGTCGTCGCGCTACATGCCGGCGTTGCGCGCGCATCGCGACCGCTACGGCTATCACGCGCTGGCGTCCGGCGGCATCGGCTGGGGCGTACCGGCCTCGGTCGGCGTCAGCCTCGCACAACCGGGGCGGCCGGTGGTGTGCTTCTCCGGCGACGGCAGCGCGATGTATTCGATCCAGGCGCTGTGGACCGCCGCGCGCAACAAGCTGCCGCTCAATGTGGTGATCGTCAACAACGGCGGCTACCGCATCATCAAGCAGCGGCTCTTGGCGTTCCACAAGGACGACAATTACGTCGGCATGGATTTCGTCGATCCGCCGGTGGACTTCACCGGCCTCGCGCGCTCACTCGGCGCGGAAGCGCTGCGCATCGACGATCCGCGCGCGTTGAAGTCGCAGCTCACGGATGCTTTCGCGCGCCCCGGCACGAAGCTGATCGAAGTGATGGTCGACCGCGCGGTGTGATCTGGGTGTCCCGGACGCGGTGCAGCGTGCAACGCTGCGCCGCAGAGCCGGGACCGTATCAGCGGCAGCGCGCGCGACGATCCCGGATCAGCGAAGCGGCACATCGCTTGCGCTCGCGCCGCATCGCATCCGGGACACGGGATAGTACGCGGTATGACGTGGTCACCGGTTTCGTCATTGCGAGCGAAGCGAAGCAATCCAGTTCTTACTTTTTGGCTTTCTGGATTGCGTCGCTTCGCTCGCCCATGTCCCGGCCATCCACGCCCTGCTTGCTGATTTTCTGTAAGAACGTGGATGCCCGGGACAAGCCCGGGCATGACGACTGAGAGGGTTTTCGAGACATTGAATTCGAAGCGCGTCGAACGATCGCGCCCTACCGTCGCCCGAACAGCTTCTCGATATCCGCGAGTTTCAGTTCGACATAGGTCGGCCGGCCGTGGTTGCACTGGCCGGAATTCGGCGTCGCTTCCATCTCGCGCAAGAGCGCGTTCATTTCCTCCGGCTTGAGGATGCGCCCCGAGCGCACCGAGCCGTGGCAGGCCATCGTGGCGGCGACGTGCAACAGCCGCCGCTCCAGCGGCAGCGCCTCGTCCCATTCCGCCATGTGCTCGGCGAGGTCGCGCAGCAGCGCCGCCGCATCGGTCTTGCCGAGCAGCGACGGCGTCTCGCGCACCGCCACCGCGCCGGGGCCGAAGGATTCGATGGCAAGGCCGAACCGGCCGAGTTCGTCGGCGCGGGCCAACAATTTCTCGACCGTGGCCTCGTCGAGCTCGACGATCTCCGGGATCAGCAGCATCTGCCGCTGCACGCCGTTCGCCGCAAGCGAGGCTTTCAACCGCTCGTAGACGATGCGCTCATGGGCGGCGTGCTGGTCGACCACGATCAGGCCGTCGCGGGTCTGCGCCACGATGTAGTTCTCGTGGATCTGCGTGCGCGCCGCGCCGAGCGGACGGTCGAGCAGATCCGGCGCGGGCGTTGCCGCTTCAAAACGCACGTCGGCCGAGGGCGCGCCGACATCGAACGCCGGCTGCGCGCGCTCGGCGAATTCCGGTGCGCGATCGTAGGCGAAGGCCGGCGCGGGCGAAACCGGCGAGCGCCGCCAGTCCCAGTTGGCGGGGCGCGGCGAGAATGCCGGGCGGAACGAGGACAGCACCGCGCCGTCGCTGTTCGCCGCGGTGCGCTGGCCCTCGCGCGCGAGCCCGTCCTTGAGCGCATGCACGATCAGCGCGCGGACGAGGCCGGCATTGCGGAAGCGCACCTCGGTCTTGGCGGGATGCACGTTGGCGTCGACCTCTTGCGGATCGAGCGTCACGAACAGCGCCAGCACCGGATGGCGGTCGCGCGGCAGATAGTCGGCATAGGCCGCGCGCACCGCGCCGACGATCAGCTTGTCGCGCACCGGACGGCCGTTGACGAACAGGTATTGGCCGAGCGCGTTGGCGCGGGTCAGCGACGGCGTCGCCGCATAGCCCTCGACGCGCACGCCCTCGCGTTCGCTCGCAACCGGAATGGCGGCGGCGCGAAAATCCGCGCCGAGGATGTCGCCCAATCGCGTCAACTGTCCCGGCGCGCCAGGCAGCGCTGCGGCCCAGGTCACCGGCGCGCGCTCCTCGCCGGCCAGCGTGAAGGCGACGTCGGGCCGCGCCATCGCGAGCCGCCGCACCGCCTCGCGGATCGCCTCCGCCTCGGTGCGGTCGGTCTTGAGAAATTTCAGCCGCGCCGGCGTCGCGAAGAACAGATCACTGACCTCGACGCGGGTGCCCTGCGTCAGCGCCGCCGGCACGATGGCGGATTTCACGCCGCCCTCGACGCTCATGCTCCAGGCATGCGGCTCGCTTGTGTGCCGCGTGGTAATGGCGAGCCGTGCCACCGCGCCGATCGAAGGCAGCGCCTCGCCGCGAAAGCCCAGCGTGCGGATGCGCAAGAGGTCCTCGTCGTCGAGCTTCGAGGTGGCGTGGCGGTCCACCGCCAGCGCGAGGTCGGCATGGGTCATGCCGCCGCCGTTGTCGGTGATGCCGATGCGCCGCCGCCCGCCGCCGTCGGTGAAGATGTCGATGCGGGTCGCGCCGGCATCGAGCGCGTTCTCCACCAGTTCCTTCACCACGCTCGCCGGCCGCTCCACCACCTCGCCGGCGGCGATGCGGTTGACGATGGTTTCGGGCAGTTGGCGGACGGGCATCGCGGCAAGGCTCGATCAAGGCTCGATTCGGATGGAAGCGCCTAGTTTAAGCGCTCACGGCGGCAAATGCATGGGTGGAAAGCCGGATGTCCCGGGCTGATTGCGTGCTCGGCAGAAGCAAAGTCCCACCGCTGCCTTAAAGTCTTTCTGGCTTTAATGGAATCGCCCCGATCGATGCGTCACCTCTCCCCGCCGGGGAGAGGTCGGATTGCGAAGCAATCCGGGTGAGGGGGATCGGCCACTATTGAGGTTATAACCCCTCACCCCAACCCTCTCCCAATGGGAGAGGGAGTGCGCGTCGCTTCGTGGCCAATGTTTCCAATAAAACTGAAAACGCTATAGCCCAGGCAAAATCCTTACCGCCGTCATGGCCGGGCATAGCCGTTCGCGGAACGGCGTCGCTTCGCTCGCCTATAGCCGTTCGAAGAACGGCGTCGCTTCGCTCGCCTATGGTCCCGGTCATCCACGTTCTTCGTCCCGGACACTCATCAAGACGTGGATGCCCGGGACAAGCCCGGGCATGACGACAGAGAGGTCGATGTTTGTCGCTATTGCTGTTGAGACGCCAAGCCGAATTCAATCGTCATACCCAGCCCGCCCGCGCTTCGCCTTCACATCGCTACGGCGTTTCTTGCCCTCGAGCCTGCGCATCTTCGAGCCGAGCGTTGGTTTGGTCGCCCGGCGCGGCGCGGGGCGCACCGCCGCCTCGCGCAGTATCTCGATCAGCCGGTCGATGGCATCGGCGCGGTTGCGCTCCTGGGTGCGGAAGCGCTGCGCGTGGATGACGATGACGCCGTCCTTGGTCATGCGCTGCCCGGCGATGCGCACCAGCCGCGCGCGGGTGTCGTCGGCAAGCTGCAGGCGGCCCGTGTCGAAGCGCAGTTGCGCGGCGGTGGCGAGCTTGTTGACGTTCTGGCCGCCCGGCCCCGAGGCGCGGACGAAGCCGATCTCGATATCGTCCTCGTTGAGCGCGATGTCGCGCGTGATCCGCAGCATGGGTGCACCGGGGTGGATAGAATCGGTGCCGGCAGCATAGCGCAGCAACGGGATATTTGCGTATCCCGGATGCGATGCAGCGCGAAGCGCTGCTTCGCTGATCCGGGATCATCACGCAGGGTGCCGCCGTTATGGTCCCGGCTCTGCGGCGCATCGTTGCACGCTGCGCCGCGTCCGGGACACGCTGTCCCGCTCAATCCGCCTTCGGCGCGGTTGCCGCTGCCGGCTGCGCGGCGGCCTGCGGCGGACGCCCGACCACCACCGTCACCAGTCCCTTGTCCCACAGGCGTTTGGCGACGCGCCTGGCGTCGTCCAGCGTCACCGCATCGACCATGGCATTGCGCTTCTCGATATAGTCGATGCCGAGACGGTCGAGCTGGAACTGCAGCAGCGCGGAGGCGAGCTTGGTCGAGGTGTCGAGCGCCAGCATCTGCGAGCCCTTGAGGTAGGATTTCGCCTCGTCGAGCTCCGCCTGGGTCGGCCCGGCGTCGGCCATCCGCTTCACTTCCGCCTCGATGGTCTCGACGGTCTGGTTGGCGCGGTCGGCGCGGGTCGCGGTGTTGCCGAGGAACAGCGCCGAGTGCTGCATCCACGACAGATACTGCGCCACCGAATAGGCGAGGCCGCGCTTCTCGCGCACCTCGCGATAGAGCCGCGACGACAGCCCGCCGCCGCCGAGAATGTGGCTGACGATATAGCCCGCCATGAAGTCGGGATCGTCGCGCTTGATGCCGGGGCCGCCGAACATCACCACGGTCTGCGGCACGTCGAGCGGGATGAAATAGCGCTGCGGCGGCGCGCTGGCGCGGACGTCGGCGACCTTCGTCAGCTCGCTCTTCGCCGGCAGCGCGCCGAAGGTGTCGTCCAGCAGCTTCGCCAGCGTGGCGGCATCGACGTCGCCGACCACTGCGATCTTCAGCGTATCCTTCGCCACCACGCGGCGGGTGTAGTCGCGCAGGTCGCCGACGGTGATGGCGGGAACGCTGTCCAGCGTGCCGTTGGTCGGCTGCCCGTAAGGATGGTCGCCGAACTCGGCCGCCATGAACTTCACGCCGGCCAGCGAGCCGGGATCGGTGCTCTGGCGGCGCAGGCCGGACATGATCTGCGCGCGCATGCGCTCGATGTCGGCGGCCTCGAAGCGCGGCGCGGTCAGCGCCAGCCGCAGCAGCGAGAACGCCTCATTGCGATCGTCCTTGAGCATGCGCAGCGTGCCGCGCAACTGGTCGCGCGTGGCATTGAAGTTGAGCTCGATGGCGCGGCGGTCGAGCCGCGCGTGGAAGGCCTGGGAGTCGAGATCGCCGGCGCCCTCATCGAGCAGGCTGGCGACCAGCGTGGCGACGCCGGGCTTGCCGGCGGGGTCCTGACTGGTGCCGCCGTCGAAGGCATATTGCATGGCGATCACCGGCACCGTGGCATCCTGCACGAACCAGGCTTCGAGGCCGCCCGGCGTCACCAGATGCTGGATTTTTGTGGTGGCCTGCGCCGGCCAGCACGCGGCGAGAGCCAGCAGGACGCCGGCGGCGAGGGCGATGGCGGCGCGCGACGCGCGGTCGATCACGGTCATGACCGCTTCTCCTCGCTCTTGCCCTTGGCGGTGGTGCTCGCGGGCGTGGTGTCCTTGATCAGATAGCCGGTCACCGAACGGTTCGGCGTCAGCCATTGATGCGCGGCCTCGCGCACCTGCTCGGCGGTGACGGCGCGCACGCGGTCCGGCCAGCTGCGGATATCGTTGACGCCGAGGCCCACGGTCAGCGCCGCGCCGTACCAGCGCGCCAGCGTGGCCTGGCTGTCCTGCGCGTAGATCGCCTGCGCCACGAGCTGGGTCTTGGCGCGCTCGAGATCCTCGGCGGACACCGTGTCCTGTTTCAGCTTCGCGATCACCGCGTCAATCGCCTCTTCGATCTTGGCGAATGCGACGCCGGGTTTCGGCGCAGCCGCGATCATGAACTGCGTCGGGTCGATGGCGATGCTCTGGAAGCCGGCATTGGCGCTGACCGCAAGCGGCTGATCCACCACCAGCGCGCGATAGAGATAGGAGTTGCTGCCGGCGCCGAGCAGTTGCGCCAGCACTTCCAGCGCCGCGGTCTGCTCCGGCGAGGCGGTGACGGCGGACGGCACCAGGTAGTAGCGCTTGAGCATGGTCTGCTCGACATTGGGGTCGGCCAGCGTCACCGTGCGCGGGGCGGTCGGCTGCGGCTCCTGCGGCCGCACCCGATGCGCCGGGATCGCGGGCTGGGGCGGGATCGGCCCATAGGTCTGTTCCGCCAGCTTGCGCACCTCGGCGGCGTCGACATCGCCGGCGATGATCAGGGTTGCGTTGTTCGGCGCATAGAAGCGGCGATAGAACGCCAGCGCGTCCTCGCGATTGAGCTTCTCGATCTCCTGGCGCCAGCCGATCACCGGGCGGCCGTAAGGATGGTTGAGGTAGAGCGCGGCCATGATCTGCTCGTTCAGCCGCGCGTCGGGATTGTTGGCGACGCGCATGTTGTATTCCTCGAGCACGACGTCGCGCTCGGGCAGCACGTTCTCGTCCTTGAGGATCAGGCCGGTCATGCGGTCGGCCTCGAACTCCATCATGCGGCCGAGCTGGTCGCGCGGCACGCGCTGGAAGTAGCCGGTGTAGTCGGACGAGGTGAAGGCGTTCTCGTTGCCACCGACCTTGAGCACGGTCTGCGAGAACTCGCCGGCGGGATGTTTGGTGGTGCCCTTGAACATCAGATGTTCGAGGAAATGCGCCAGCCCCGACTTGCCCGGCGTCTCGTCGGCGGAGCCGACCTTGTACCAGATCATCTGGGTGACCACGGGCGTGCGGTGATCCGGGATCACCACCACCTGCAGGCCGTTGTCGAGCGCGAAGGTCGTGGGCGGCGCGGAGGTCACGGTCTGGGCGCCGATGGCGCCGGGCGCGAGCAGCGTGAGCACGGCGCCCGCCGCGACAACGAGATGCGCGGCGCGTCGGAAAAGTGATGTCATGAATGATCCCGGCTGCGACGGCATGTCATGGAATCGCGGCCTGTCCTTCTGCAAGAGGAATGGCTGAAGCCGGCAAGCTTCCCCGCCTCGCGGGCGGCGTCAAGCCTCGCGGCCGCCGCACCGGCACACGATCGCGCGATATCCGCGCGAGGCGCGCTTACTTGATTTCCTTGCCGGTCTTGATGTCGTAGACGCCCTGCTGCGCCAGCGGCTGTTTCGGTCCGGTGCCGTAGGCATAATCCGGCGACGGAGTCTGATAGCCCGGCGGCGGCTGCGTCAGCGACTCGCGTTCCGGCTCGCCGGTGAACGGCGCGCTTTCGGTCTTGCTGCCGCCGAACAAGGTGCCGAACAGATTGCCTTTGAAGCCGAGCTGCGACGGGCTCAGCATCGGATTGGTGGTGACGCCCGGCTGCAGCGGCTCGGTGGCCGCGACATGCTTGGTCTTGCCGACCGCAAGCTCGTTCGGCATCAACGGGCGCGCGCCCTGGTTGCCCATCACGCGGTTCTTCTCGGCCTGACGCAGGCGCTTGCGCTCGGCGGCCTCGACATCCTTCGGCCAGTTCGGCGCGGGCGCTTCCGCCGACGCGGATTGCGGCGGCGGCAGATCGGTCTTTGGCGGAATGACCAGCGGCGAGCGCTCGCGATAATCGATGCCGGATTCGGTGCCGTTGGTGGCGCCGATGCTGCCCATGATGTTGCGGATGATTTTTTCCTCGAAGGTGGAATCATCCTCGTCGGCGTCCTGGGCGTGGGCCATGCCGGCGCCGAGCACCATGACGATGCCGATCGCCGCCGCGCCGGTCCGCAGCGCCCGGGTCAGTCCGGCCCGGATCATCGTCGGCCCGGACTCGTGGATCGTCGTCGAATGGGTTCCGGCTTTGCGCATCACGTCGTCCTGCTCACATCTCTCCGTCCGCCGCCCAAGCGATCCGGCGCGGATCTCTTCGGCGAGCCTCGGCCTCGAAGTCCATGACTCGGTTGCATTCGCTCCGATAACGCGTATCGGCAAGGATCAGGGCGCTTTTACGGCGTCGGGCCCGAAGAAGGAGTCATACAGCAGTGCGGCGACGCCGACAACGATGGCCGCGTCGGCAATGTTAAACACATACCAGTTCAAGGTTTTTTCGCCCCATTGAATGTGGAACAGGGCGAAGTCGACCACCGCGCCATAGGCGGCGCGGTCGATGGCGTTGCCGATCGCGCCGCCGATGATCAGGCCGAGGCCGACGGTGGCGAGCCGGGTCTTTGAGCGCGCCATCCAGATCGCCAGCGCGATCACCGCCACCACCTTGAAGCCGAGCAGGATCGCGGCGCCCACCGGGCCGTCCTGCTGAAACCAGCCGTAGCTGATGCCGGTGTTCCAGGCCAGCACGAGATCGAAGAACGGCGTCACCTTCACCGCGCCGCGGCGGCCCAGCTCGAACACGAACAGCAGCCACAGTTTTGTCGCCTGATCGAGCACCAGCGCGATCACGGCTGCGACAATGCCGGCGCGGAGAGGGGAAGTCATGTGTCTCGTTGTCTTTCGCGATGTCCGCTGCCGTCATGCCCGGCCTTGTGCCGGGCATCCACGTCTTTCTTGAAGCCACGATACCAAAGACGTGGATGGCCGGGACGAGCCCGGCCATGACGTCTCAGTGTGCGTCAGCGCCATGGATGGACGGCCAAGCCCTTTCTTACGCCGTCACGCCCAGCGCCTTCCACTCGCGCAGCGCTTGCGCGTCGCGCGGGGTGACGTCGGGATATTCCTTGTCGTCGCCGACCTCCGGCGAAATCTTCCACGAGCGGGCGCACTTGGTGCCGACCGCCTTCTCGACCACCACCGCGACGCCCTCGACCGCCGGCAGGCGGAAGGCCTCGGCCGGGGCCTCGCCCTCGCGCACCTCGTAGTTCGAGGTGATGCAGACTTCGGCGAGGTCGGTATCGAACAGCGTGGCCAGCACGTCGCGGTCGGCGACGTAGATGACGGGCGAGGCTTCGAGCGAGGAGCCGATGCGCTTGGCGGCGCGTTCCAGCTCCAGCGCGCCGGTGACGACGCGGCGGACGTCGCGAATCGTCTGCCACTTTTTCGCCAGAGTATCGTCACGGTATTGCTGCAAGAGTCCCGGGAACAAAGTGAGGTGCACCGAGGGCTCCGCATTCGGCTTGTAAAGCTGCCATGCCTCCTCGGCGGTGAACGACAAAGCCGGCGCGAGCCACTTCAGGATCGCATCGCAAAGAATATCGATCACCGTCAGCGCCGCCTTGCGCGCATTCGACGACGGCGGATCGCAATAGAGCGTGTCCTTGCGGATATCGAAGTAGAACGCCGACAGTTCGGAATTCATGAAGGTCGCGAGAGAGGCGATCACCGTCTTGTAGTCGAACGCCGCATAGGCAGTGCGCACCACCTCGTCCTGCTCGGCGAGTTCGTGCAGCATCAGCCGCTCGAGTTCGGGCATGTCCGCAACAGCGACCGCATCCTCACGCTTGAAGTGATGCAAGGTGCCGAGCATCCAGCGGATGGTGTTGCGCAGCTTGCGATAGGTCTCGATGGTGTTCTTGAGAATCTCCGGACCGATGCGCTGATCATCGGCGTAGTCGGTGGCGCACACCCACAGCCGCAAAATATCAGCGCCCGATTGCGCGATCACCTTCTGCGGCTCGACGGTGTTGCCGAGCGACTTCGACATCTTGCGGCCGTTCTCGTCGAGCGTGAAGCCATGCGTCAGTACGACATCATAAGGCGCGCGGCCGCGCGTGCCGCAGCTTTCCAATAGCGACGAATGAAACCAGCCGCGATGCTGGTCGCTGCCTTCGAGATACATGACTGAGTCCTGGCCGCCGTCGACCTTGCGCTTGATGCCGGCAAGGCCGGGGAAATGCACCGGATCTTCCAGCACGAAGGCGTGCGTCGAACCGGAATCGAACCAGACATCGAGAATGTCGTCGACCTTCTGCCAGTCTTCGTTGGCGCGCGAGCCGAGGAAGCGCTCGCGTGCGCCTTCCATGTACCAGGCGTCGGCGCCTTCCTTCTCGAATGCCTCAAAGATGCGCGCGTTGACGGCGTCGTCGATCAGCACTTCGGCCGAGCCGTCGCCCTTCTCGCGCACGAACACCGCGATCGGCACGCCCCATGCCCGCTGACGCGAGATCACCCAGTCCGGACGACCAGCAATCATACCCGTGATGCGCCTCTCGCCCTGCGGCGGCACCCATTGCGTGACGCTGATGGCCTGCAATGCGCGGGCGCGCAGCGTGTCGCCCTTCTTCACCTCTCCCATGGGGAGAGGTGAATGAGCGTCGCGAATGTCCTTATCCATCGCGATGAACCATTGCGGCGTGTTGCGGAAAATCACCGGCTTCTTCGAGCGCCACGAATGCGGATACTGATGCTTCAAGCGACCGCGCGCGAGCAGCAGGCCGCGCTCGATTAAGGCCTTGATGACGGCCTCGTTGGCGTCGCCTTTCTCGCCCTTGTCGGTGAGCACGCGCTTGCCTTCGAAACCGGGTGCCTGCGCGGTGAGCGCGCCGTTCTCGTCGACGGTGTAGGGGATCGCGGTCGAGATGCCGCGCGCGTCGAGATCGCGCGCGCTCGCGGTCCAGATATCGAAGTCTTCGCGGCCGTGCCCCGGCGCGGTATGCACGAAGCCAGTGCCGGTATCGTCGGTGACGTGATCGCCGTCGAGCAGCGGCACGGTGAATTCGTAACCGCCGCCAAGACCCTTCAGCGGATGCGCGCATTCGATCGCATCCATGGTGTCGGCCGGAATGTCGCGGACCTTCTCGTAAGCGGTGACGCGCGCCTGCTTGAAGACGTCCTCCGCCAGCTTGTCGGCGAGGATCAGCATGTCGCCGGTCTTCGCCCAGTTATCGGCGGGCGCGTCGGTGACTTTGTAAAGTCCGTAGCCGATCCTTGAGGAGAAGCTGATGGCGCGGTTGCCCGGCAGCGTCCATGGCGTCGTGGTCCAGATCACCACGTTGGCATTGGCGAGCGCGCCATGCGCGGGCGAGGTGACCGGAAACTTCACCCACACCGTATCCGAGGTGTGATCCTCGTATTCGACTTCCGCTTCTGCCAGCGCGGTCTTCTCGACCACGCTCCACATCACCGGCTTGGAGCCGCGATAGAGCGTGCCGTTGGCGGCGAACTTCATCAGCTCGCGCGCGATCTGCGCTTCGGCGAAGTAATCCATGGTGGCATAACGACCGTCCCAGTCGCCGATGATGCCGAGCCGCTTGAATTCTTCGCGCTGGATGTCGAGCCACTTGTTGGCATAGGCGCGGCATTCCTTGCGGAATGCCACCATCGCGGCGGAGTCCCTGAAGTTCGGCTTTGCCTTGCCCTTGGAGCGGTAGTTCTCTTCCTCGATCTTCCATTCGATCGGAAGGCCGTGGCAGTCCCAGCCCGGCACGTAGTTGGAATCGTGGCCGAGCATCTGCTGGCTCTTGGTCACCACGTCCTTGAGGATCTTGTTGAGCGCGTGGCCGATATGGATGTTGCCGTTGGCGTAAGGCGGCCCGTCGTGCAGCACGAACTTGGGACGGCCCTTCGAGGTCTCGCGCAACTGTCGATACAGGTCGATCTCGTTCCAGCGCTTGAGGATGTCCGGCTCGCGCTGCGGCAGGCCGGCGCGCATCGGAAAGTCGGTCTGCGGCAGGAATAAAGTCTTGGAGTAGTCGGGCCCGTCGGTTTTCGGGGCGGCGGATTTCTGCGGCTTGTCGGACATGAGACTCTGGCTTGGCTAAAGGGCGCGGAAAGCAACATTGACCCGGTCTTGCGCCGAGCGAAGCTCAGGCGGAAGCCGGGCAGATAATAATGACGATGCGCTGCGCCAACATGGGGCTTTCCATAGCAGGCGGCGGCGGGAACGCAAAGGCCGGCGGTGATTCCCTCTCCCCTTGGGGGAAAGGGTTAGGGAGAGGGGGAACAGACCTATCGATAGACCCCATCCCCTCATCCGGATTGCTTCGCAATCCGACCTCTCCCTATAGGAGAGGTGAACCCGCCGCACTGCGATCCGAGTCTCCGCCGTTCCGGGAAACCGGCCGCGCCGGGTTGCCCACGACGATCACTCCCGCCCCGACGTCGCGGGTGACGACGCTGCCCGCGCCGACCACGGCGCCGTCGCCGATGCGGATGCCGGGCAGGATGATGGCGCTGCCGCCGATCCAGACGTCCTCGCCAATATGGACCGGGCGCCCGAATTCCAGTCCCGCGCGCCGCGTGCCGGCATCACGCGGGTGATCGGCCGCATAGATCTGGACCGCCGGACCGATCTGTGTCCGCGCGCCGATCGTCACCGTCACGACGTCGAGAATGACACAGTTGAAGTTGAGGAAGGCGCCGTCACCGAGACGGATGTTGGTACCGTAGTCGCAGAAGAACGGCGGGCGGATGGCGACGTTGTGTCCGAGATGTCCGATGCGCTCGGCAAGAATTTGGCGCAGCAACTCGGCGGGCGAGCCGGCTGCCGCGTTATAGCGCGCCAGCCATTCCGCCGTGTCGCGCTGATCGGCAACGATCTCCGGCGCGTCGGGGCGGTACAGTTCGCCCGCCAGCATCTTGTCTTTCTCGGATCGGGTCAGTCGATCGCCCCCAGCTTCGGAAAGGCGTCCGGCGCGGCGGCCAGCGCGGCGCGTGCCTTGGCGCTGTCGTCGTCCATCTGGCGGATCAGCGCGTCGATGCTGTCGAACTTCAACTCGTCGCGAATGTAGTCGATGAAGGCGACGTCCAGTGTCTCGCCGTAAAGACTGTCCTTGAAGTCGAACAAAAAGATTTCGAGGAGCGGCGCGCCGTTGTCGAAGGTCGGACGGCGACCGAAACTGGCGACCCCATCGATCAGCCGATCGCCGCGTCCGACGCGCACCGCATAGATGCCGTGACGCAGGCCGCAATGCGGGTCGAGGCGGATATTGGCGGTCGGGTAGCCGAGATCGCGGCCTCGTTTCTCGCCATGAACGACCTCGCCGCTAATGAACCACGGCCCGTCCAGCATCGCGGTCGCTTCCGCAACCTTGCCTTCCGCCAGCGCCATGCGGATCGCCGTGGAGGACACCGGCCGCTCGTCGATATCGACATGCGGTTGCACTTCGACCTCGATGCCGAGGCGAGGTGCTTCGCTCAGCAACAGGGCCGGCGATCCGATCCGCCCTTTGCCGAAATGGAAGTCGTAGCCGATCGAGATGCCGCTGATGCCGAGCCGCCCGATCAGATCATGGTTGATGAAATCTTGCGCGCTGGTGCCGGCGCGCTCTGCGTCGAAGGTCATCACCACGGCACCGTCGAGACCGGTGCCCGCCAGGAGCCGCAGCTTGCTGGTTTCGTCGGTGAGGCGAAACTGCGGCGTATGGGGGCTGAAAAAGCTGCGCGGGTGCGGCTCAAAGGTCACCGCGAAAGCGGGTCGGTTTTTTCGGCGCGCCATGGCGAGTGCGGAGGCAATGACGGCGCGGTGGCCGCGATGAACGCCATCGAAGTTGCCCATGGCGATCACCGCACCCTTTGGAATCGCGGTCGGGGGCGTCGAGTCGCGGATGACGGAAAAGCTGGAAGACATTGATGAATTCGAGGTTAGGCGGAGTTGCCGGCCGAACTGACGTATCCGGGCGCCTGAAGTCAAGGCAAGGTTGTGTCATTCGCGGTCACTTCTGACCGTCGCGATAGATAATTTTCGCGTTCGCCGATTAACGGGCTGTTTAAGCGCGAATGGTAACACTCTGCCCTGTCTGGGAGAGTTGGGACCGGTGCCGTCATCACCCGGTCTCGAGCGGATCTTAAGTGCTGAGGGAGCCCGAAATTATGGCGGTTGATCTATCGATGCCGGTCCTGGTGGTCGACGACTACAACACCATGATCCGCATTATCCGCAATCTTCTCAAGCAGTTAGGCTTCCAGAATATTGATGATGCCAGTGACGGTTCGGCGGCTCTGACCAAGATGCGGAGCAAGAAATACGGCCTGGTGATTTCCGACTGGAACATGGAGCCGATGACCGGCTACGACCTGCTCAAGGAAGTGCGGGCCGATCCCAATTTCGCGACCACCCCGTTCATTATGATCACCGCGGAATCCAAGACCGAGAACGTCATCGCGGCCAAGAAAGCCGGGGTCAACAACTACATCGTCAAGCCGTTCAACGCGGCGACGCTCAAGAGCAAGATCGAAGCCGTCTTCCCCGATATCGTGACGGCGTAGGCGCGCCTTTTAATTTCAGCACCAATTATCGCCGTGGCCGGACTTGGTCCGGCCATTCACGTCTTTGTTGCCGAGGTGCCGTGAACACAGGATGCCCATGACATCGGCGAGCATAGCGACCGTTCTTCGAACGGCTATGCACGGGCATGTCGCGGGAAGTCCCTACCAGCGCAGTTCCCGGGTCAGCGCCAGCGGCGGATGCCCGAACAGTTCCTTGACGGCGGTGGCGTCGAGAGCGTCGATACCCTGGAATTCGCCGGCGTGAATGCCGCGCGTGACGAACAGCAAGTTGATTCCGAAGCCATGGGCGCCGGTGAGATCGGTGCGCACGGAATCGCCGATCGCCAGCACCCGCCGCAGCGGCGTCGCGGCCTTGCGAAGCGTCTCGGCGATCGCCATCGCGCGCTCATAGATCGGCCGGTGCGGCTTGCCGTAGAAGATCACCTCGCCGCCCATTTCGCGATAGAGTTCTGCGATGGCGCCGGCGCAATAGATCAACCGGTCGCCGCGCTCCACGACGATATCGGGATTGGCGCAGATCAGCGGCAGCTTGCGGGCGCGCGCCTGCTCCATCATCGCGCGGTAGTCTTCCGGCGTTTCGGTCTCGTCGTCGAACGGGCCGGTGCAGACGATGTAGTCGGCGCTTTCGATCGGCGCGAATGCCGCTTCAAGCCCGCGGTGAATGGAGCTGTCGCGTTCCGGTCCGACCCAGAATATCGTCTTGCCCGGGTGATCGGCCACGAAGCGCCGCGTCAGATCGCCGGAGCTCACGATCGCATCATAGGTGTCGTCGGCGACGGCGAGCTTGCGGAGCTGGCGCTGCACCGAGTCGGCAGGCCGTGGCGCGTTGGTGATGAGAATGACGGTGCCGCCGCGCCGACGGAAGGTATGAAGCGCGTCGCAGGCTTCCGGAAAGGCGACCAAGCCGTTGTGAACCACGCCCCAGATGTCGCTCAGCACGACGTCGACCTCGGCCACGAGGTCGCGCATGTTTTCAATGAAACTCAATTCGGTCATGGCAGGCGAGGTCGGCTAGTGGGGGCGCACGGCGCGTCGAGCCAATGCAGCGGTGCCGCTGGCGCGCAGCGGATCGGATCGCCGGGGTTCGATCTTCGGAGAAGCAACAGGACTCTCTTGTGGCGGTTTGACCGGCGGTGCCGGAGAGGTGAGGGGGCTCGGCGCGGCCGATGCCGCTTCGGGACGTAACGGTTTGGGAGCCGCGAACAGGAAGCCTTGCCCGAACCGCACATTATAGTCCAGCAGATCGACGACCGCGCGTTCGCCTTCGATGCGGTCGGCAATCAGATCGATGCCGAACCGCCCCATCAGGTCGGAAAGATCGGCGGCGTGGATATCGGATGCGGACCCCTGCTTCTGATCCAGCAGCAGAGCTGCAGGGACCTTGATGAAACGCACGCCGCGATCCGCCAGATCACGCGGCTCGACGCGCAGATCCTCGACGTGATCGAGCGAAAACCGAAAGCCGCGCTGCGCCAGCGCCGCCAGATGCTCGCGTTCCACGGCCCCCATGCGATTGAAGGCGCTTTGCTTGATTTCCAGAATGAAGGACGAGGCCAGCACGCGATTGGCATCAAGAAAATCGAGGCACTGCGCAAAGCTGGACGGGTTGCTCAGCGTTGCCTGCGCGATGTTGCAGAAGATGCCGATATCTTTGTTGCGGACCATCAGACGACGCAGCACCTGCACGCTGCGCAGGATCACCCCATGATCGATGCGTCCCATCAAGCCGGCGGCTTCTGCGGGTTCGATGAAGTCCTCGGCGGGGAGCACCCTGTCGCTGTCGTCGCGCAGCCGCGTCATCGCCTCGTAGAAGCGCACCTTGCGCTGTGGCAAGGTGACGATCGGCTGCAGATAGATATCGATCCGGTTGGCGTCGATCGCATTCCGGATGGTCTCGATCAGCGCGCCGGCCTGATCGGCCCCCGGTTCCGCATCGATATCCAGATATCCGTCATCGGCCGCGATCGGATCCGCCGCTGGAAGCGGGGAGGCGGATGCGGCTTTCGTCGCGATACGGGGAGTGGCAGCCGGCGGCGCGGGCGCGGCTTGGACCGGCGTCGCTGCCGTCTGGGGGACGCCTTCCGATAACAGATCATCATGCGCCGCGACGGCCTCGGCCAGTTGGCTGACCAATCCGCTCAACTCGTTGATTTCGTCATGCATCGTTTTGATGCGGTCCTGCGATGTCGAGTTCGCCGACACCAGCCGCCCCTCGATCGCACTGAGCCGACGGCTGAATTCCCCCACCTGACGCGCGAGGTCGGCCGTACCCTGCGAGAGGTCGGCGATCTTGCTGCCGAGCTTGGGGCGGTCGCCGATCCGCATCGACACCACATGATAGAGGATCAGGATGGTCAGAGTGGCGAGCGCAACGATGGCCGCTTGTGACTCGCTGATGCCCGCAATCGCGTGCAGCACCAGTCCGAAGGATGCGGCGATCAGCGCCATGCAAATCGCGATAAATATCGTGGATGTGCGAACCATTCTCCGCGTGTCTTTCGTGGCGCAGCCGGGCTTCTGTCCCTTGAGGTCACCGATCCGCGCGTCAAGCCACTCCGTACTTACCATTATTCCTGATTCGAGCGCACGTCCTGCGAGCGATTCGGAACCAAGCCTCTCTCCACAGCGCAGTTACTCGCGTGGGCGCAGACTGTTGTGATGGAACTTGGAGCGTACCGCGAAGACAAGCTTGGAGGCGTGCGCGGCCGGCGAAGCTGTTCGCCGAAAAGCAATCGGCCGGATCAGGCCGCTGCAGGGCACGATCCGGCCAGACAGTGAGGAATGAAATCACAGCTCCGCAGTACGGGCTGGATCCGGCAGGGTCAGGCGACCGCGCGGATCACCTTGGTCACCTTCTCGATGATCTCGCCGATCTGGTCCTCGCTGACGATCAGCGGCGGGGTCAAAGCGATAGTGTCGCCTGCGACGCGGATCATGATGTCGTTGTCGTGGAAGCCACGCTGCAACGATTCAAAGCCGCGCTTGCCCGGCCCGTCCTTGTTGGGTGACAGCTCGATTCCCGCGGTGAGACCGACGGTGCGGATGTCCACGACGTTCGGCTCATTGCGCAAGGCCATCACCGCGTCGGCGAACTTCGGTTCGAGCTGGTTGGCGCGCTCGAACAGCTTCTCGTCGCGATAGATGTCCAGCGTCGCAAGACCCGCCGCGCAGGCCAGCGGATGCGCCGAATAGGTGTAGCCGTGGCACAGTTCGATGACATGCTCGGGGCCGGTCATGAACGCCTCGTAGATGGTGTCGCGGACGATCACGCCGCCCATCGGCGCTGCGCCGTTGGTGACACCCTTGGCAAAGGTGATCATGTCCGGCAGCACGCCGTAGCGCTCGGCCGCAAAGGGGAAGCCGAGGCGGCCGTAGCCGGTGATGACCTCGTCGAAGATCAGCAGGATACCGTGCTTCTGGGTGATCTCGCGCAGCCGCTTGAGATAGCCTTTGGGCGCGGGGATCACACCGGTCGAGCCGGCCATTGGCTCCACGATCACGGCCGCGATGGTGTTGGCGCCATGCAGATTGACGAGACGCTCAAGCTCGTCGGCCAGTTCCGCGCCCCATTCCGGCTCGCCCTTGCTGAAAGCCTGCTTCTCGCGATTATAGGTCGATTGCAGATGGTCGACGCCGGTCAGCAGCGTGCCGAACATCTTGCGATTGCCGACAATGCCGCCCACCGATGTGCCGCCGAAGCCGACGCCATGATAGCCGCGCTCGCGGCCGATCAGGCGGCAGCGTCCGCCCTGTCCGTTGATCTGATGATAGGCCAGCGCGATCTTCAGCGCAGTATCGGCGGCCTCCGATCCGGAATTGCAGAAGAAGACCTGCTCCAGTCCTTTCGGCGCCAGTTCCGCTATGCGGCTGGCAAGCTCGAACGCCTGCGGGATGCCGAACTGGAAGGGCGGGGCGTAGTCCAGCGCTTCGGCCTGCTTGGCGATGGCGGCGGCGATTTCCTTGCGGCCATGGCCGGCATTGCTGCACCACATGCCGGCGGCGGCGTCGATCACCTGGCGTCCGTCGGTGGTGAAGTAATGCATGTCCTTGGCGCCGGCGAGCAGGCGGGGAGCCTTCTTGAACGCGCGATTGGCGGTAAACGGCATCCAGAATGCGGCGAGATCATTCGGGACGTTCACGCTGCGCTGGTTTGGGCTCTTGTCTAACATTCGGGTCCCTCCGCTGCTTTCTCGGGGTTGATGTCGCGCCGGGCCGCGGCTGCGCCACAGCGGCAGACTAGATCGTTTTGGCTGCGAGGGGAAACGCGCGCGCCGCCGCAAGCCGGATATTTTTGCAATCGTTGAAGAGTGGAGTCGGACGTCCACGCCGCGGTGCACTACGTAGTTTAGCAGACCCTATTCCGATCGAATGCAATCAAATGGAGATTTGTAATTATCATACACTTAAAGGTTGTGGTGTCGAATGGCTGTCATGATCAGGTTCGCCTTCCATGCCCGCCGTTTCCCGCGCTGCCGCCGGGCGGCGTCCGCGGTCGAATTTGCGATGCTCCTGCCGCTGTTCCTGCTGATGGTGCTGGGCATCGTGGTGTTCGGCTCCTACCTGGCGATGGTGCACGGGGTGCAGCAACTCGCCGCCGAGGCCGCGCGCACCTCGGTGGCCGGGCTGAACAATGCCGAGCGGGACAGTCTTGCCACCGGCTATGTGAGCGCCCATGCCTCGTCCTATCCTTTGATCGCGTCCGACGACGTGACCGTGACCACGACGACCTCCGGCACCAATGTTTTCGTGGTGACCGTGAACTATGATGCCTCGCGCAGTTTCATTTTTGCGTTGCCGGCCTTGGTGCCGATGCCCTCGTCCCGGATCGAGCGTTCGGCCGCCATTCCCTTCGGCGGCTTTTAGGCAGGGGAGCGGGCGATGCCGGCATTGCTGCAGCGCTTCATCGCGGATCGCAAAGGCAACGTCGCTATCATGGGCGCCGGCTGCATGATACTGGTGGTCGGATGCGCGGCGTTCGGTGTCGATATCGGCACGATCTTCGCCGATCGCCGGAAAACCCAGAGCGCGGCTGACCTCGCCGCGATCGTGGCCGCGAGCAATCTGCCCAAGGCCGAAAGTGCGGCGCGGACCACGGTGGTCGACAATGCCTATCCGCCCGAGGCGCTGGTCTCCGTCGAATTGGGCACCTATACGCCTTCGGCCGCGCTGCCGCCGGAGGCCCGCTTCGTAACGCCGCCGAATGGAGTAGCCAACGCCGCGCGTGTGACGGTGCAAACCCGAACGCCGTTGTACTTCGGACGGCTGTTCGCCGGCGTCGATCAATTTCAGATCACAAGCCGCGCGACGGCGGCCAGCACCGCAGTCGCGTCCTTCGCCATCGGCTCACGATTGCTGGCGGTGAACGGCGGATTGCTGAACGCTGTGCTCGGCAGCATGCTGGGCACCACGCTATCGCTATCGGTGATGGACTATCAGGCGCTGGCCAGCGCGCGGATCGATGCGCTGGATTTCCTCTCGGCGCTGGCCGCCCGCGCCAATGTGACGGCCGGAACCTATCGCGATGTCCTCGACAGCAGCGTCAAAGTGGGGGATGTGATCGGCGCGATGGTAAGTGCGCAACAGGCGGCGAACGGCATCAATACTGCCACCAGCGCATTGCAGCAGGTGTCCTTGGCGCTTGCCGGAATCACGACCAAGATCATGCCGGCGCAACTGATCGATCTCGGTCCCTATCGCGATCTGGCGATCGGGGAGAAACCGCGGTCCGGCGTCGATGTCGCGGCGCTGGATATTCTGAAGGCATCCGCCGCGTTGGCGAACGGGACTCACCAGATTGCGGCCGCGGCGAATCTCAACCTGCCCGGCATTGCCAGCGTTGCGCTCACAGCGACAGTGGGCGAACTTCCGCGGGGCACCAGCTGGATTGCCGTCGGCACCCAAGGCGCCAGCGTGCATACGGCGCAAACGCGGGTGCTGTTGCAACTGAAATTGCTCGGCAGTGGCAGCGTGTCCGTGGTCAATCTGCCGATCTATGTCGAAGTCGCATACGGCACCGCGACGCTCGACGCGGTGAGTTGCGGTTATCCCGATGTCAGCAGTTCGACGGTCCGATTGGGGGTGACGCCCGGGATCGTCGATGCGTGGATCGGCAATGTCTCGGTTGCGGAACTGAACAACTTTACCAGCAAGCCAAATCCGGGTCCGGCCAAGCTGGTCGATCTCGGCGCCGTCACGGTGAGCGGCAAGGCACATGCCGGTATTGGCAACACCGCGTCGACCCCCGTGACGTTCAGCTATGCTGATATCCAGGCGATGACCAGGAAGACGGTCACCACCAGCAACTTCACCCAGTCGCTGACCGCCAGCCTGCTCGGCGACCTGTCGCTGAATATTCAAGTCGGCCCGCTCGGGCTGCCGATTCCCGGGCTCGGCGGGCTGGTCACCGGCATCATCGGCAATGCCACCGGCTCAATCGACCAAGTGCTGGCGCAAGTCCTGGCGACGCTCGGTATCGGGCTTGGACAGGCCGACGTCTGGGTCACCGGCATCCGCTGCGACCGCGCGGTGCTGGTGAATTGACGGGTGCTTGCCGGTTGGCGTCGTGGCTGGTACCACCCGCGCCATGGCTGACAAACTCAGAAAACCGCAAAAACTGAAGGCCCGCCTGCCGCGCGGGCTGGTGGATCGCACCGCGTCCGAGATTGCCGCGACGCGCCGGATGACCGAGGTGATCCGCGAGGTCTATGAGCGCTACGGCTTCGAACCGGTGGAAACGCCGGCGATGGAATACACCGATGCGCTCGGCAAGTTCCTGCCGGATCAGGACCGGCCCAACGAAGGCGTGTTCTCGTTCCAGGACGACGACGAGCAGTGGATCTCGCTGCGCTACGATCTCACCGCGCCGCTCGCGCGCTATGTCGCGGAGAATTTCGACGCGCTGCCGAAGCCCTATCGCAGCTACCGCGCCGGCTACGTCTATCGCAACGAGAAGCCCGGCCCCGGCCGCTTCCGCCAATTCATGCAGTTCGACGCCGACACGGTTGGCAGCGCATCGCCCGCCGCCGATGCCGAGATGTGCATGATGGCGGCTGATGCCATGGAAGCGCTCGGCATTCCGCGCGGCAGCTATGTTGTGAAGGTCAACAACCGCAAGGTGCTGGACGGCGTGCTGGACAGCATCGGCCTTGGTGGCGACGAGAATGCAGGCCGCAGGCTTACGGTGCTGCGGGCGATTGACAAGCTGGACAAGTTCGGACCCGAAGGTGTGCGCCTGTTACTTGGCGAAGGACGCAAGGACGAGAGCGGTGACTTCACGAAGGGCGCGGGACTCGCTTCCAACGCCATCGAACAAGTGATTGCCTTCACCGAAGGCAAACCCGCGGGCAAATCCAGACTTCTCGCCGATGGCCGTGACGAACTCGAACAAATTCGTTCGCTGGTGATCGCCGGTGGTTACGACGAAAGCCGCATCAAGATCGATCCCTCCGTCGTGCGCGGCCTCGAATACTACACCGGCCCTGTGTACGAGGTCGAACTTCTGCTCGACACCAAGGACGAAAAGGGCCGCCCCGTGCGCTTCGGGTCCGTCGGCGGTGGCGGGCGTTATGATGGGCTTGTGTCGCGCTTCCGTGGCGAGCCGGTGCCGGCGACGGGATTTTCGATCGGCGTGTCGCGCCTGCAGGCGGCGCTTACCATGCTCGGCAAGATCGATACCAAGCCGGATTTCGGGCCCGTCGTGGTGACGGTGTTCGATCGCGAGCGCGTCGCCGATTACCAGAAGATGGTTGCGACGTTGCGCAACGCAAATATCCGCGCCGAACTTTATCTCGGCAATCCGAAGAACATGGGCAATCAGCTTAAATACGCCGACAGGCGTAATTCGCCCTGCGTCATCATTCAGGGTTCGGACGAAAAGGCGCGCGGCGAAGTCCAGATCAAGGATCTGATCGAAGGCGCCAAGGCGGCCGCCGCCATCGCCTCCAATGCCGAATGGCGCGAGACGCGTCCTGCGCAGTTCTCCTGCGCGGAGAGTGATCTCGTCGCCAAGGTGCGCGAAGTGCTCGCGCGGCATGATGTAACGTGGGGTTGATTGCCGTTCTCTGCCGTCATGCCCGGCCATGACAACAGAAAAGCTATCATAAGGAGGCGCGAATGCCTGAGATCACCATCAGCCTTGCTGCAGGGCGCACCGAGGAGCAGAAGACGGCCATGATGCGCGACATCACCGATGCCGTCGTCAAGAATCTCGGCGTCGATGCCGAATTTGTCGTGATCCAGATCAACGAAGCGCCGCTGACCAACAAGATGAAGGGCGGCAAGACCTATGCCGAGCGCCGGCCCGGCCAAAGCAAATAACCGCCAGGCGCCGCGACTCTGACGGCTGACGAGACAGATCCGAACCTTGATTTTTGACGGTTTCGCCGCGCGAGTATTGCCCGAAAGATCTAGGCGAACACCGCAACATTTTGACGGCTGGCCATCACCGGCTGACCTGCGGCATTCCAGACCGTCATCACCTGGCTGGAATAGCCGTCCGCGGCGGCATCGGCCTCGGTGCGGATCAGCCACCACCGGTCGTCGGTCGCGATGGTGTCGGTCAGAAGATCGATCGACCAGGTCATGGTGCTGATGACGCCGGGCTGCGTCAAGGTTGCGATCACGGCGGGCGGCGGCGCATCCGCCAGCGCCAGCAGCGACACCAGCGACGGCGTCAGCGCGGCGTCGCGATGGCGCAACCACAGCATCATCATCGGATGCGCTGCGCCGCTGAACGGCCGCGCGCCGCCGGCATGTCGTCCCTCGATGTGCTGCAGAAAATGCAGCTGCGGCGGAGCATTGTCGAAAAAGTTCGGGCAGGAGTCCGGCTTGTTGATTCCACTCATCGGATTTGCCGTCAGCCTGACCGTGGAGGCGCGGCCGGCGCCGAAACAGAAGGTCGCTCGCGTCGCAAGGCCGGCCTCGCCATGCAGATCGACACCGGTAAACAGCGTCGATTTGCCTTTGCGCAGTTCACTCGGGCGGATGGCCAGCGCTCCGGTTGCCGGGCCGACGAATGAAATCTGTGCCGAGCGCAGCGGCGGCAAGTCCGCGAAGTGGCGCTGTGCGGCTTCGAGGCAAAGCGCGGCAGCGAGACCGCCATAGACGGTGCGGCCCTGCAGCCAATCGTCGCTGACCTCGACGGCCCAGCCGTCGCCGTTGCGCCGCAAGCCGTTCAACAAGTCACTGAAATCCGTCATTCCGATCCGTTCCTTCGTCATTCCTTTTAAATGATTATCATCATATTAAACGGTCATTGGAAAGCCCGATAGACTCATGATGTGAAATGAAGGGGAGGACGGAAGAGGAAAGACTCGACGCATTTGCGATCGGACTCTAAAGATTGGGGCATGGATGCGCGCGATTACATCAAGGTTGGACTGAGTGCAGAACGGCTGGTGACGGTCACCCATGACCTTACCGTTCAACGTTTCGTTCCGACGATGCCGGCAGTCTATGCCACGCCGATGATGATCCTCGAAATGGAAATGACGTCCGGCGATGCCATCGCGCCTTATCTGCCTGCAGGCTGGGTCACCGTGGGAACGGAGGTGGATGTCCGGCATCTCGAAGCAACGCCGGTCGGCCGCGAGGTGCGCACCACCTCCCGGGTCATCGAGGTACTCCGCCGTGTGATCCGTTTCGAGGTCGAAGCGTTCGACGGTGACCGGAAGATCGGAGCTGGTCGTCATGGCCGCGGCTTCGTCAACATCGCTGATTTCGAAACGCGGTTCGGCGTCATATAGGGCTGGTCGCAGCGCCGCTATTTTGGCAGCAGGCCTTTCAGTTTCTTCATGTCGGCGATGTTGACGGTGAAGCCGCCCGGCATCACGATGTCACCCGGCTTCTGACCGGGTTTGCAGGGGCCGAGCCACTTCGCTTCCACCGTCATCGTCATGTCACGTGGAACGCCGGCCGGCCCGCCGCGCGATTGCGAGGTGACTTTTACCGTGTAGGCCGAATTGAAATCGCCGGTGATGTCGGAATGCGAGGTCATCGACATGCCGTTAACGGTGCATACGGCGTCGGCGACGTAACCGGCCGCGGCTTTCCGGACGTCGTTCTTGCTGCAGGTCTGGGCCGCCATCGGCGACAGGTTGGAGATCATCTCCTTGTCGGTCGAGGCGTCGGTGCAATGCTGCATCGACATGCCGGCGACATTCGAGGCCGCGTCAACCATGCGGACCTCCCACAGGCCCGCCCGGCGGGTCGGCAGTTCGTCGCCGCGGGCCGTCGTGACGATCCCGGCGGATGCCGCGCTCAGCGCCGCGAACAGCCATGCAAGGTGCGAATCAGACCGGGAGCGGATTAGATGCATCGACATCGCCTCCGGAAAAGCAGGACCGGCGCGCGCCGGTCCGCTCAGTAACGTACGCGGAGCGGCCGGTCGTAGCGGCCGATCGGCACCCAGCGGCAGGCAAATGAACTGTAGTTTCCGTAAGTCCGCTGGATCGACAGCCATTTGACGACCTTGCCGTATTGCGCGCAGTGGCTCGCCGCCAGCCCGCGAACGTCAGTCTGCCCCCATAGCGATGCCGAGACGATGCCGCCGGTATCGTTGCCCTTGAACGGCGGCACGACGTCAGCCCGGGCATTGGCGGTGGCGAGGATGACAGCCATTGCCGTGAGGGCCGCCGCACTGATCGTTCGCATGGTCATCTCCATTTGATCCTGCGCCAATTTAATCGGCCTGTCGCGCCAAGAAAAGGACCGCCAGGGTGCAAATCGCGGGTAATGGCCCAGTGTGGCGGAGCCGCACTTGACCTCGCAGAGGGATCGCGGCACCGTTCCGCAGCAACCAATTGATGGATTCCGCAATGACCAGCCTTGTCATGCTTTTGAGAAAACGTGGTCTTGGCGCCGTTCTCGGCGTGCTGCTGGGGATACTGGCGCTGGCGCCCACGGCGCAGGCCGCCAGCTTGCTGGAGCTGAACTTCGGGCTGTTCGGTCCGCGCTATGACGGCGTGGTGCCGCCCTGCGAATCGGCACTGGGCACCATTAGCTCCCAGTTCGCGGAGAAGGAAAGCACGTTCTGGAATTCGGCGCTGCAGATCACCGGTTATGACCACGTGCGCGAGACCGCATTCCGGCCCTGGACATCGGACAACATTCCGCGCCGCTACTGCAGCGCGCGCGCCATGCTGAACGATGGCAAGCTGCGCACGGTGGAATATTCCATCATCGAGGACGGTGGCTTCGCCGGATACGGTCCGGGCGTCGAGTGGTGCGTCGTCGGACTGGATCGCAACTGGGCTTACAATCCGCGCTGCAGGGCCGCGCGCCGCTGAGGCGGGTCGATCGGCCGGTCCGCGAGAGGGATTGAGACGTCTCTGCCGTCCAATTCGGTTCGCTGCACCCGGGCAGGGGCATAGTCATGTTGCAGACATCACCTCGCACAGTTCTGGGTCGCGCATTGGCAGGGCCGCTGATCGCGGCTCTGCTGGGGTGTTTTGCGTCTGCCGCGACGGCGCAGGATCGCCGCCAGAATGCGCCGGGACAGTTTGACTTTTACGTGTTGTCGCTGTCGTGGTCGCCGTCGTTCTGCGAAGCCGCGCGCGAACGCGGCAACAATGGCCGCTCGCAGCAAGTGCAGTGTGGCGGCCGACCCTATTCCTTCGTCGTTCATGGTCTCTGGCCGCAATATGAGCGCGGCTATCCGGACTATTGCGAGCGGCCGGCGCCGCGGCTGCCGCGTAATATCATGGTATCCATGCTCGATCTGATGCCGGCGCCCGGGCTGATCTACAACGAGTGGGACAAGCACGGCACCTGCTCCGGCCTGGGGCCGCGCGGCTACTTCGAAGCGATTCGCAAGGCGCGCGCGGCGGTGAAGATTCCCTCCGAATATCTGGAACTGTCTCAGCCCATGACGGTGACGCCGGCCGCTGTCGAGGCGGCCTTCATCAAGGCCAATCCGGGTCTCAGCGAAGCCGCCATCGCTGTGACCTGCGACCGCACACGGCTCAGCGAAGTGCGGATCTGCATGACCAAGTCGCTGCAATTCCGGGACTGTGAGGAGATCGACCGCCGCGCCTGCCGCCGCGGCACGGTACGGATGCCGCCGATGCGCGGCGGCTGATCGCACGGAACCGTCGGTCCATCGACGCGTTGCGATTCAATCCGCAACAAAATGGACGATGACCATGCCACGCGGCGATAAATCCAGTTACACCGACAAGCAGAAGCGCAAGGCCGAGCACATCGAGGAAGGCTACGAGGATCGCGGCGTCACCAAGAAAGACGCCGAGCGGCGCGCCTGGGCCACCGTCAACAAGGAAAGCGGCGGCGGCAACAAAAGCGGCTCCGGCCGCGGCGTGCGCGATACCAATGTCTCCGCTAGGAAGGGCGGTCGCATCGGTGGCGAGCGCGGCGGTCAAGCCGCGGCGCGGCGTCCGGCAGCGGCGCGTTCGGCTTCCGCCAAGAAGGCGGCCGCGACCCGCAAGCGTCATAGCGCGACGCGTTCGACCGCAGCGAAGAAGGCCGCAGCCACCCGCAAACGTCACGCTGCGGCCCGGACCAGGAGCGCGACCAAGCGCTCGACGAAGAAGACGGTCAAGCGGGCGAAGAAGCGCTAGAGTCTTTCACCGTTTCATGGAAACGGTGAAAGACTCTAGGTTTTTATTTGACGCGTTTTCTTCACGCGAACCGGAATCCACTTCGCTTGAAAACGCTATAGCCCTGGCTTGAAACGTCATTGCGGGCACTCGGATCAGCGCCATAAGCGCGTTTACACGCGGCTTCGACACGCTATGGCGCTATCCGGGCACAAGCTCCGCGACGCAATCCGGAAGGCCGCGAAGTAAAGCTGGATTGCTTCGTCGCTTCGCTCCTCGCAACGACAAGTAAAATCCCGCATCCGAAAACAACGAGCGACGGCGATGGTCGAACCATCTCCGTCGCCCGCATTCGTGTCGCGCTGCTTACTTGATCAGCGGGCAACCGCCGTCCTTCATCGGGCGGAAAACCTGATCGCCGGGGACTTCGGCAAGGATCTTGTAGTAGTCCCACGGATACTTCGATTCTTCCGGTTTCTTGACTTCCAGCAGCAGCATGCTGTGCACCATGCGGCCGTCCTCGCGCAGATAGCCGTTGTCGGTGAAGGCGTCGCGCACCGGCATTTCGCGCATTTTTGCGAGCACCGCCTTGGTATCGCGGGTGCCGGCGGCCTTGACGGCCTTCAGATAATGAAGCGTTCCGCTGTAGGTGGCCGCCTGATTCATGGTCGGCATGCGCTTCATGCGCTCGAAGAACTTCTTGCCGAATGCGCGGGTGCGCTCGTTCTGGTCCCAGTAATACGCTTCCGTGATGATTAGACCCTGCGCCATCTTCAGGCCGAGGCTGTGAACGTCGGAAATGAACATCACGATGCCGGCAAGCTTCTGGCCGCCGGCGACGATGCCGAATTCTGCGGCCTGCTTGATGGCGTTGATGGTGTCGCCGCCGGCATTGGCAAGGCCGATGATCTTGGCTTTCGAGGCCTGCGCCTGCAGCAGGAACGAGGAGAAATCCGAGGTGTTGAGCGGATGCCGCGCGCTGCCGAGGATCTTGCCGCCGGCGGCCTTCACCACCTCGCTCACGTCGCGTTCGATCGAATGGCCGAACAGGTAATCGGCGGTCACGAAAAACCAGCTGTCGCCGCCCTGTTTAACCACCGCGCTGCCGACGGTATGCGCGTTGGAATAGGTATCATAGGTCCAGTGTGCGGTGTAGGGCGAGCACGACTTGCCGGTGATGTCCGAGCTCGCCGCGTCGGTGATGATCATGATCTTCTCGTAGCGCTTCGACATTTCCATCGCGGCGAGCGCCGTCGCCGAGGTCGGAAGGTCGATGATCATGTCGACGTTCTCGGCCTCGTACCATTTGCGCGCGATGTTGGCGGCGATGTCGGCCTTCATCTGCGGATCGGCGGTGACCAGCTCGATCGGCTTGCCGAACATGGTGCCGCCGAATTCCTCGATGGCCATCTTAGCGCCTTCGACATTGCCGGCGCCGCCGATATCGGAATAGACCGAGCCGAAGTCGGTCATGACGCCGATCTTCAACGGTTGATCCGATTGCTGCGCCAAGGCGGCTCCGCCCGTCAGCAGCGAAACGGACAAAGTGGCCGCGACGAACGCGCGGTGCGAGAATCTCATGGGTACCTCCCAGCCTGTCTTTGCCTCAAACGGCGAACTTGGATGAGTTGTGTGAGGCAAGCAAGGTGAAGCGCAATCATGCAATGCTGTTGTGCAGGCGAGCGCATGTGCTGGCGATCTGTTGTCGCAGCCTTGCTATTGCGCGCGACGGGATATCCGCTCCGGCGAAGGCGCGGACCACCTGTGCCGTCTCCGTCCCAAGAAGGGAGTCCCGAGAGGCGCCAGGGTGCTTGCGAGGCACCCATGATGACGAACCCTTGCGAGAGGTTCGTCCGCGTGCCGCACCGAGAGCGTCACATGCTTCGTCATGGCCGGGCATAGCCGTTCGAAGACGGCGTCGCTGCGCTTGCCTATGCCCCGGCCATCTACGTTCTTCTTGCTGCTTGTCTGTTGGGGCGTGGATCGCCAGGACAACAAGCCCGGCCATGACGGAAACGGTCGCGCCATGCCATCCCACCTCTCCGGGGCGACTCCGCTCGCCGTCGTAGCCTCAGCTATCCACCTTCAGCGCGGCAATGAAAGCTTCCTGCGGAATGTCGACCTTGCCGAACTGCCGCATCTTCTTCTTGCCTTCCTTCTGCTTCTCCAGAAGTTTGCGTTTGCGGGTGATGTCGCCGCCGTAGCACTTCGCGGTGACGTCCTTGCGCAGCGCGCGCACCGTTTCGCGCGCGATCACCTTGCCGCCGATCGCCGCCTGGATCGGAATCTGGAACATATGCGGCGGGATCAGTTCCTTCATCTTCTCGACCATGGCGCGGCCGCGGCCTTCGGCGCGCGTCCGGTGCACCAGCATCGACAGGGCGTCCACCGGCTCGCCATTGACGAGAATCTGCATCTTGACCAGATCGGCGGCGCGATAGTCGGTGAGATGATAGTCGAACGAGGCGTAGCCTTTCGACACCGACTTCAGCCGGTCGTAGAAATCGAACACCACTTCGTTGAGCGGCAATTCGTATTTCACCATGGCGCGGGCACCGACATAGGTCAGCTCCTTCTGCACGCCGCGGCGGTCCTGGCACAGCTTCAGCACGCTGCCGAGATATTCGTCGGGCGTCAGGATCGTCGCCTCGATCCATGGCTCCTCGATCTCGGCGATCTTCACCACGTCCGGCATGTCGACCGGATTGTGAATCTCGATCTCCTGCCCGTCGGTGAGGCGCATCTTGTAGATGACGCTCGGCGCGGTCGCGATCAGGTTGAGATCGAACTCGCGGCTCAATCGCTCCTGAATGATCTCGAGATGCAGCAGGCCCAGAAAGCCGCAGCGGAAGCCGAAGCCGAGCGCGGCGGAGGTCTCCATCTCGAACGAGAAGCTCGCGTCGTTGAGCCGCAGCTTGCCCATCGCCGCGCGCAGCGTCTCGAAGTCGTCGGCGTCGACCGGGAACAGGCCGCAGAACACCACCGGCACGGCCGGCTTGAAGCCCGGCAGCATGTCCGCCACCGGCCGCTTGTCGTCGGTGATGGTGTCGCCGACGCGGGTGTCGGCCACTTCCTTGATCGACGCGGTGATGAAGCCGATCTCGCCCGGGCCGAGTTCGCCGACATTGACCATCTTCGGGGTGATGTAGCCGATGCGCTCGACCTCGTAGGCCGCGCCGGTACCGAGCATGCGGATGCGCTGGCCCTTCTGCATGACGCCGTCGACGATGCGCACCAGCACCACGACCCCGAGATAGACGTCATACCAGCTATCGACCAGGAGCGCCTTCAGTGTCGCGTCGCGGTCGCCTTTCGGCGGCGGCAGGCGATGCACGATCGCTTCCAGCACGTCGTCGATGCCGAGGCCGGTCTTGGCCGAGATCATCACCGCGTCGGAGGCGTCGATGCCGATCACGTCCTCGATTTGCTGTTTCACCTTGTCGGGTTCGGCGGCGGGAAGATCGATCTTGTTGAGGACCGGAACGATCTCGTGGTTGTTGTCGAGCGCCTGATAGACATTGGCGAGGGTCTGCGCCTCGACACCCTGCGAGGCGTCCACCACCAGCAGCGAGCCCTCGCAGGCGGCGAGCGAGCGCGACACCTCGTAGGCGAAGTCGACGTGACCGGGGGTGTCGATCAGGTTCAGGATATAGGTGTTGCCGTCCTTGGCCTTGTAGTTGAGGCGGACAGTCTGCGCCTTGATGGTAATACCGCGCTCCCGCTCGATATCCATCGAATCGAGTACCTGTTCCTTGCCGGCCATCTCGCGCGCGTCGAGGGCGCCCGTCATCTGGATCAGGCGGTCGGCCAGCGTCGATTTTCCATGGTCGATATGGGCGACGATGGAAAAGTTGCGGATGTTCGAGATCGGTTTGGCGCTCATGCGCGCGGGATAGCATTGGCGCAACGGGCCAGCAACCGTCTTGGAAATGGTCCAATTCACGCCCGGCTGATTTGCCTTCTTCCGGCGCCGAATCTAGTAGAAGGCCCCGATCGGTTCCCAAGCGCCGTTCGGGTCCGTCCATCGCCTCCGCTGTCAGGCCATCCGGCCTCCCGGCAGGCAGTCGTTCTGTCCGACCGGCCATCGTCAAGGATCGCGGATGCCGCCTCAAGCCAAGCCAGCCCGTCTGCGCCGCCGTTCCGGCTTGCGGCGGATGGCCGCGTGGGTGGCAGCGAGCGCGACCGATGCAGCGGCGAGCCGGCGTTTCGTAATGGGTTTCATCCTGCTCCACATCTTGTTGTGGAGTCGCATTCTCACTCTGCTGAAGGGCGGCCAGGACATCCATTTCGATATCGCCGAGGCCTATGCCTGGGGCCAGCAGTTCCTGCTCGGTTACGGCAAGCATCCTCCGCTGTCCGGCTGGGTCGCCGGCGTGTGGTTCAGACTGTTTCCCGTCACTGACTGGTCGGCCTATGCGCTGGCGATGGCGACCGCCGGCTTCGCCCTGTGGATCTGTTGGCGGATCGCATTGCGTGTGGTCGATCGTCGCCGCGCCTTCCTGGTCGTGGTGATGCTGGCGATCTATCCGATCTTCAACTTCAAGGGGTTCAAGTTCAACGCGGACCTCGTCCAGCTCGCGACGTTGCCGCTGCTGGTGCTGGCCTATCTGCATGCGTTCGAGCGGCGCAGCGTCGTCTCCGGCATCTGGCTTGGCCTCGCCGCCGCCGCGGCCTTGCTGGCGAAATACTGGGCGCTGACCATGATCGGCGCCATCGGCATCGCCGCGCTGCTGCATCCGCAGCGGATCGCGTTTCTGCGCTCGCCCGCGCCATGGCTCGCCCTCGCGGCGATGATGGCCGGGCTCGCGCCGCATCTGTGGTGGCTATGGCAGAACGATTTCCGGCCCGTCACCTATGCCGGCCATATCTATGAGATCTCCGACCGGGCGCGCAGCCTGCAACTGGCGCTCGGCTACGTCATCCATAATGTCTCTTTGTTGCTGCTGCCGATCGCGCTCGCCGCGCTGGCGGTGATCTATCCGTCCTGGCGCTCGCTGGCATTGTTGCGGCATTTCTCCCGCGTCGCCCGCCTCAACTGGTCGCGCGCACCCAATCCGGCGGTGCGGATCCCACAGGCGATTCATGTCTGGATCATTCAGATCGTAGTGGCGATGGGGCCGGTCATCGGCGGCATTGTCTTCGTGATCTATATGAAGACCGATTGGGGCATTCCGCTGTTCTTCCTGACGCCGCTGGCGCTGGTGGCGATTCCGATGCTGCGCATGCCGCGCGTCGCGTTGTTTCGTATCGTCGCGATCTGGCTGATGACGTCGCTGGCAGTCCTGGCGGCGGCGCCCGAGATTGCGGTTCGTACGCTGCCGCGGAGCGACGATGGCACCGGTGTCGGTGCCGAGGCTGTCGATGGACGTTCGGAACTGGCCCGTGACCTCACCCAGCAATGGCGGCTGCGGTTCAACACGCCCTGGCCGGCGGTGGTGGGATCAACCCGCGTGGCGGATCTGATGACATTCTACAGCCCGGATCATCCGACGCCGTTGCAGCCGGAGGAGCCGCCATCCGGCTTGATCACGGCGGATCAGGCGAAACAGTCCGGCTTTATCGGGATATGCGGTCCGTCCGAACCGTTCTATCGCAAGTGCGATGCGTGGATAAAGGCGAACGCGGCGGGCGCCGACCATATCATCATCACCACGCGCCGCTTCTTCAACGGCAAGCCGGGCCCGGCGATCAATTGGGAAGTCTACTTCGTGGCGCCACGGTCGACGCCGGCCGCGCCGACCCTCCCGCAGCGCTAGGTGCTATTGCTGAACGAAGCTGACGATCACGCCATTGGCGCGTGCCGCCGGCACGCTGATCCTGCCGTCATGTTCGACGGTGCCGGCGATGCTGCGCGGTTTCGCCGCGTCATCGGTGGCGATCACGAGCGCCGCCGCGCCTTCGGCCGGCGCACCCACGCGCACGGCATCCGGATAGCGTCTGGCGAATGCGGCCTTGTCGTAGACCACAAAATCGGCACGCGTGCCGCCGGAGGCGACGCGGTAACCGTCGTCAAGAGTCTGCACCGGCTGATCGATCAGGCGCGACAACAACAGAGCGGCGGCGCGCGCGTCGTCGGAAACGATCTCCAGCGCCAGAAGGCGTTTTGCGCCGTTGGCGTGGTGCTGCAACGCTGGAATCCACACGGTGTCCGGCGTGAGATGCTGGCAGGCGAAAATGCGCAATCCCGCCGGCGCGTCGTCGGCCTTCCAACTGAAGGTGTTGAATCTGGCTTCGCCTGTGGTGCCGTTCGGCAGGTCCACCGGCCGCGCGAAGGCGAGCGGACCGCTGCCACCAAGGCCGCGGGCCTGCAACTCAGCGATACCGGCGACGGCATCGTCGGTGGTGAAGGCGGCGCGCTCGATGCCCTCGCGCTGCTTTAGGAACGTCACCGTGAGCTGGTTATGTGCGGTTTCGGTGAGGATACCGAGCAGCTCGATGTAGTCGTCCTCGAACACGATGGTATAGTTGGCTGAGCCGATATGCGGCGAATGCGTGCCGCGCGGCGACAGCGTGAAACCCAAATTCTGCCAAGCTTGTCCGGCGCTCTCAAGCCGGCGGGTGGTGACGACCACGTGGTCGAGGCCAAGGACGTGTCGTAGCGGCATGGTATTCCTGTCGGGCGGCATGAAGTGGAAGCGGTCGGTCGTGCGGCCGAACGTCGTCAGCGCGGATGACTGCACAACAGTGAATTCTTTCGCGCAGCGACGCAAGCGGCGGCGGGGCGGGCGAAAGCACCCGAAGAGTCTAGCGATGCCATGCGGCGCAGGCCGCCGGAGATCGCGATCGGTCGCGACAGCGCGGAACGAAAGGCAGCAGATGAACCATCCACACGGCTCATATCCGCCGGCTCGCAGAGCGAACCGACGCTGTCATCGCGAGATGCGGATTGGTGGCGCCGCTGCGGGCGACGTGGCGCAATGATTGGTCACGCTGATCCCGCCGGCCGCCGTTTTGCCGCGCTGTCGCGCCGTGCATGGCTGCGCTGGGGCATCGCGGTCGCGACCGTCCTTGCGATTCACGGCGCCGTTGTCTGGCTGGCGTCGAACTGGCGCCTGGCCGCTGCGACGGCGACCGCCGGCGAGCCGCCATCGGCGGTGCTGATCGATCTGTCGCCGACAGTGGCGCAAACGCCGCCGCAGGACGTCGCGCCGGGACCGCAGATGGCGGAGGCGCAGCCCGAAACGACGCCTGAGCCGCAGGAGGCGGCATCGCCGCGATCCGCTGCGGCGACGGACGTTGAAGTGCCGGACTTGCCCAGGGCCACGGAGGCGGCGGCGCTGCTGACGCGTCCGCCATCGAAATCCGAACCGCCGGCCGACGCGGAGCGGAGGACGACGAGACTGCAGAAGCCGCTGAAGCCGCGCCAAGAGCACAAGGCCCGTCGCGAGCCGGCGCGCCACGCCGCGCCCCGAACCTCCGCGCCGCCGACGATGCAGGCACGGCGGGCCGACCATGCCGCGGCGCCAACATCCGGCGCGGCATCGTCAGCGGCGGCCGCGGCGTCGTGGAAAAGCGAATTGATGGCGCATCTCAATCGCTTCAAGCGTTTTCCCCCCGACGCCGCGCATGGCGGCGTTGCGACGATCGCCTTCACTATCAACCGTTCCGGTCAGGTGGTGAGTTCACGGCTACTGCGCTCGTCCGGCGACAGCGTTCTAGACGCGGAAGCCGTCTCGCTGCCGCGCCGCGCCAGTCCGGTTCCGGCGCCGCCCACCGCCGGCGGATCGATCAGTCTCGCGGTGCCGATCCGCTTCTCGCGCTGACGCCCGCTCGCGCCGCGCCGCCATACTCCACCTACCCCCGGGGCCGACCCGCAGAAACTTTAAGCTTGAAATAGTTCCGACACTGACGAATACTTTTGCCAGATGATCCGGCATGCGGCGGGACGGATCGTATCGCGAAGGAGGAAGGTGATGCGGATTGTTTGCATCGGCGGCGGTCCGGCCGGGCTTTACTTCGCACTGCTGATGAAGCGGCTCCATCCGCGGCACGAGATCACCGTGGTCGAGCGCAACCGGCCGTTCGATACGTTCGGCTGGGGCGTGGTGTTCTCCGACGCCACCATGCAGTCGATGCAGCAATGGGATCCCGAAACCGCCGCGACTATTGAGGATTCGTTCAATCACTGGGACGATATCGAGCTTCTGTTCAAGGGGCGGCGCATTCGCACCACGGGGCACGGCTTTGTCGGCATCGGGCGCAAGCGAATGCTCAATATCCTGCAGGACCGCTGTCTGGCGCTCGGCGTTGAGCTGGTTTTCGAGCGCGAGGTCTCCAGCGACACGGAGTTTCCCGACGCCGATCTGATCATTGCATCGGACGGCGTCAATTCGCGCATCCGCGCCCGATACGCTGACGTGTTCAAGCCGGACATGGTGGTCCGACCGAACCGCTACATCTGGCTCGGCACCGACAAGCGTTTCGATGCCTTCACTTTCGATTTCCGCAAGACGGCGCACGGTTGGTTTCAGGCACATATCTATCGCTTCGACGCCAGCACCTCGACCTTCATCGTCGAGACAACCGATGAGGTGTTCAAGGCGCATGGTCTCGACAAGATGGATCAGGACGCGTCGATCGCGTTCTGCGAAACTCTGTTCGCCGAGACGCTGGACGGCCACAAGCTGCTGTCGAATGCGCGGCATTTGCGGGGGTCGGCATGGCTCAATTTCGGCCGCCTGATATGCGACACCTGGAGCCACTTCAACGGGCGGAGCCACGTCGTGCTGATGGGCGACAGCGCGCATACCGCGCATTTTGCCATCGGCTCCGGCACCAAGCTCGCCATCGATGATGCCATCGAGCTAGCGCGGCAATTCGATCTTGCCGGTCATGGCCGGGGCAGCATTGCCGAGGTGCTGACGCGCTATGAGGAGGTCCGCCGCGTCGACGTCGCGCGCATTCAGAACGCGGCGCGCAATGCCATGGAATGGTTCGAGGTGGTGGGGCAACGCTACGCCGATACGCTGGAGCCGGAGCAGTTCATGTATTCGATGCTGACGCGCTCGCAGCGAATCAGTCATGAGAATCTGCGACTGCGCGACAAGGCGTGGCTGGAGAATTTCGAGCGCTGGTTCGCGCAGCGCGCGGGCATCGAGGTGTCGTCGAACGGACCGCCGCCCCCGCCGATGTTCACGCCTTACAAAGTGCGCGACCTGCATCTGCACAATCGGATCATGGTGTCGCCGATGGCGATGTATTCCGCCGTCGATGGCGTGCCGAACGATTTTCATCTGGTGCATCTCGGCGCGCGCGCTGACGGGGGCGCGGCGCTGATCTTCGGCGAGATGACCTGCGTGGCGCCCGAGGCGCGCATCACGCCGGGCTGCCTTGGCTTGTGGAATGACGAGCAGGAAAGGGCGTGGCAACGTATCGTCGATTACGTGCACCGGCATACGCCGGCGAAGATCGGCATTCAGCTCGGCCATGCCGGCCGCAAGGGATCCACCCGTGTGGCATGGGAGGGCATGGACGAGCCGCTCGCCACGGGCGGCTGGCCGCTGATCTCCGCATCCGCCTTGCCCTATCTGCCGCATTCCGATGTGCCGCGCGCAATGACCCGGGCTGATATGGATCGCGTGATCGCTGAATTCGTCGCGGCGACACGGCGCGCGGCGCGCATCGGCTTCGATATACTCGAGTTGCACGCCGCGCACGGTTATCTGTTGTCGAGTTTCCTGTCGCCGCTGACCAATATCCGTGATGACGAATACGGTGGCAGCCATGAGAACCGCGCGCGATTCCCGCTGGAGGTGTTTCGCGCCGTGCGCGCGGCATGGCCGGAGGCGAAACCGACATCGGTACGATTGTCCACGCATGACTGGTTCGATGGCGGCAACACGCCGGAAGACGCGGCGATCTTCGCGCGCATGTTCAAGGATGCGGGCGCCGACTTGATCGACTGTTCGTCGGGGCAAGTGGTGAACGATCAGAAACCGGTATACGGCCGGCTTTACCAGACGCCGTTCTCGGACAAGATTCGCAATGAGGAGCATGTCGCCACCATCGCGGTCGGCGCGATCTCGGAGGCCGACCACGCCAATTCGATCATCGCTGCGGGCCGCGCCGATCTCTGTGCCATCGCCCGGCCGCATCTCGCCGATCCCTCTTTCGTCATCCACGAAGCGGCGAAGATCGGTTTCGCCGGGCAAGCCTGGCCGAAGCAGTATCTGTCGGCGCGTGCACAGTACGAGGCCAATCTGGCGCGGGCGGCTGCGGAAGCGGCGGCGCGATGAAGCCGCATGGCCGGCGAAGGTTGCGCCGGTGAATGACGTCGTCATGATGGGAAGCGAAGCGACAAAGCGATCCGCCCCTTGCTCCAGTCATTTTCTGAATTGCCGCGCATCGCTCGCAATGACGGTGGAATGAATCCCACCCCGCGCCATCGTGAGCTGTCGCCAACCGATGGAAATCAACGAACATGCAGCCAGGCACAATGAAGGCGACGCGGTGCGGCACCTGGACTCGATCACCCCGGTCTCGCCGCCGCACGATCTTCTCGCTAAAAAAGCTTCTTATTGAGAAGGCCGCGACGGTGCAAACGACAACGGCGCGCCTTACGGCGCGCCGTGAGCCAGATGTCCGCAGACGAGTGACTGTCAGCCGGCGTTGGTGACCGCGCGCTGCGCCATCACCTTGATGAGGTTGGCGCGATAGTCGGCGCTGCCGTGAAGATCCGTCATTAGTCCGTCGGCCGGGAGCTTGATGCCGTCGAGGGCGCCGGCGGACCAGTTGGTCTTCAGCGCCTGTTCGATCGCGGCCACCCGCATCACACCGTTCTGCGAGGCACCGGTGGCGGCAACGCGCACCTCGCCGCCCTTGGTTTGGGCGACGAACACGCCAGTGAGCGCGAAGCGCGAGGCCGGATGCCGAAACTTCGCATAGCCTGCCTTGGCCGGGATCGGGAAGGAGACCGCGGTAATGATCTCGCCGTCCTCGAGCGCCGTGGCGAACAGACCCTTGAAGAAATCGTCCGCCGCGATGCTGCGCTTGTTGGTCTTGACTGTGGCGCCCAGCGCCAGCACCGCCGCCGGATAGTCCGCCGCGGGATCGTTATTGGCGAGCGAGCCGCCGATGGTGCCGCGATAGCGGACGGCGGGATCGCCGATCATGCCGGCAAGCTGCGCTAAAGCCGGAATTGCTTTCTGCACATCGGCGCTGGTGTTGACGTCGTAATGCGTCGTCGCCGCCTTGATGGTGACGGCATCGCCGCTCACCTCGATGCCGATCATCGCCGGAATCCTGGCAATGTCGATCACATCGGACGGGGCGGCGAGGCGCTGCTTCATCACCGGCAGCAAGGTTTGTCCGCCGGCCAGGAATTTCGCCTCCGAACCCTTGCCGAACTGCGCCACCGCGTCGTCGATAGAGGAGGCGCGATGATAGTGGGTCTCATACATGATGCGTCTCCTCGAGCTTACGCGCTGGCCTGAATGGCGTGCCACACCCGGTCGGGCGTCGCCGGCATGTCCAGCTTGTTGTTGCCGATGGCGTCGGTGATGGCGTTGATCACCGCCGCCGAGGCGCCGATGGCGCCGGCCTCGCCGCAGCCCTTGACGCCGAGCGGATTGCCCGGACACAGCGTCGTCGTGTGCTGCAGCTTGTAGGACGGCACGTCGTCGGCGCGCGGCATCGCGTAGTCCATGAAGGAAGCGGTGATGAGCTGTCCGTTGCCGTCATAGACCGCGCTTTCCAGCAGCGCCTGGCCGATGCCCTGGGTCAGGCCGCCATGGACCTGCCCCTCGACGATCATCGGGTTGATGAGACGTCCGAAGTCGTCCGCCGCGACGAAGTTGACGAACTCGGTCTTGCCGGTGCCGGGATCGACCTCGATCTCGCAGATGTAAGTCCCGGCCGGGAAGGTGAAATTCGACGGATCGTAAAAGGCGCTTTCCTTCAGGCCCGGCTCCATGCCGTCCGGCAGATTGTGCGCGGTGTAGGCGGCGAGGGCCACCATCGGCAGCGCGATCGACTTGTCGGTGCCGGTCACCTTGAACTCGCCATTCTCGATGACGATGTCGCTCTCCGACGCCTCCAACTGATGCGCCGCGATCTTCTTGGCCTTGGCCTCGACCTTTTCCAGCGCCTTGACGATGGCGCTGCCGCCGACCGCGAGCGAGCGCGAACCGTAGGTGCCCATGCCGAACTGCACCTTGTCGGTGTCGCCGTGCACGATGGAGACCTGGCTCACCGGCACGCCGAGGCGCTCGGCCACCAACTGGCAGAAGGTCGTCTCGTGCCCTTGGCCGTGGCTGTGCGAGCCGGTGAGCACTTCGATGGTGCCGACCGGATTGACGCGGATTTCGGCGGATTCCCACAGGCCGACGCCGGCACCCAGACTGCCGACCGCTTTGGACGGCGCGATGCCGCAGGCCTCGATATAGCAGGACAGGCCGATGCCGCGCAGCTTGCCTTCGGCCTTCGCCTTGGCCTTGCGGGCCGGGAAGCCGGCATAGTCGATCGATTTCATCGCGGCGTCGAGCGACGCCTGGAAGTCGCCGGTGTCATAGGCCATGATCACCGGCGTCTGATGGGGGAATTCGCGGATGAAGTTCTTGCTGCGCAGTTCGGCCGGATCGACCTTCAACTGCCGCGCCGCGGTTTCCATCAGGCGCTCGAGCAGATAGCTCGCCTCGGGCCGACCGGCGCCGCGATAGGCGTCGACCGGCGATGTATTGGTGTAGACGCCCATCACTTCGGCATAGATGGCCGGAATGTTGTACTGGCCCGACAGCAACGTCGCGTAGAGATAGGTCGGCACCGACGACGAGAACAGCGACATATAGGCGCCGAAATTGGCGTAGGTCTTCACCCGCAGGCCGAGGATCTTGTTGTCCTTGTCGAAGGCCATCTCGGCGTGGGACACGTGATCGCGGCCATGGGCGTCGGTGAGGAACGCCTCGGTGCGGTCGCCGGTCCATTTGACGGGACGGTTGACCTTTTTCGAGGCCCACAGCGTCACCATCTCTTCCGGATAAATGAAGATCTTGGAGCCGAAGCCGCCGCCGACATCGGGAGCGATCACGCGCAGCTTGTGCTCGGGAGCGATGTTGTAGAACGCCGACAGCACCAGCCGCGCGACATGCGGATTCTGCGAGGTGGTGTAGAGCGTGAAGTGCTCCTCGGCTTCGTCATATTGCGCGATCGCCGCCCGCGGCTCCATCGCGTTCGGCGCGAGGCGGTTGTTGACGAGGTCCAGCTTGACCACGTTGGCCGCCTTGCTGAAGGCGTCGTTGGTGGCGGCTTCGTCGCCCAGCGCCCAGTCATAAACCACGTTGCCCGGCGCCTCGGGATGAAGCTGCGGCGCGCCGCTTGCGATCGCCGCCTTGACGTTGGTGACGGCAGGCAGTTCCTCGTATTCGACCACCACGGCTTCCGCGGCGTCGCGCGCCTGGTTCTTGGTCTCGGCGATCACGACCGCCACCGCCTGGCCCACGAAGCGCACGATCTCCGGCGCCATCGCCGGCCATGCGCCCATTTTCATGGGCGAGCCATCCTTGGAGGTGATGGCCCAGCCGCAGATCAGGTTGCCGACCTTGTCGTCGACGATCTGCTGTCCGGTCAGCACCGCGACCACGCCGGGCATCTTCTCAGCGGCGGAGGCGTCGATGCTCTTGACGCGGGCATGGCCATGCGGGCTGCGCACGAACTGCGCGTGAGTCATCCCCACCAGCTTGATGTCATCGACGTAGCGGCCCTTGCCGGTGGTGAACCGCCTGTCTTCCTTGCGCAACACGCTTGCGCCAATGCCTTCGACTCCCATGGGACATCTCCTTGTCCGACCTCGCGCCGTGCGAATGAAGCATCAGGCCGGGTCGTATGATCATTCATGCGATCGTCGCGGACCTCGTCGCGGGCCGCGAATGACGTCTATTCGGCGGCGTTGGCGACGCTCATCCGGCCGGCCGCGTCGAGAACCGACTTCACGATATTGTGGTAGCCGGTGCAGCGGCAGATGTTGCCTTCGAGCTCCTGCCGCACCGTCGCTTCGTCGAGCTTGCCGCCGTGGCGGTGAACGATGTCGACTGCCGACATGATCATGCCCGGCGTGCAGAAGCCGCACTGCAGTCCGTGATTGTCGCGGAAGGCCTCCTGCATCGGATGCAGCTGATCGCCCTTGGCAAGACCTTCGATGGTGGTGACGTTGGCGCCGTCGGCTTGCCCCACGAGCATGGTGCAGGATTTCACCGCGCGGCCGTCGATATGCACCACGCATGCGCCGCATTGGCTGGTATCGCAGCCGACATGCGTTCCGGTCAGATTCAGATGATCGCGCAGGAAATGGACCAGCAAGGTCCTGTCTTCGACGTTGCCGGAAACAGCCTTTCCGTTCACCGTCAAGTTGACTGTCGTCACGAGACACCTCCCGTTGAACTTTTTATAGTTCTAAATAGAAGCATCTATCCGGAACTTTGCAACTGTAATCTTCGCCGCGTCGCTGCCGCGGCGGGTTGCCGAGACCGTTCGCGCTCCGCCGACATGCGCCACGTGCAAACCGGTATCGGGATTGTAGGAATGGCCTTTCGTCGAGGATCGGCATCGATTTTGTTGAGCGTCGCGGGGCGACGGCGCGGATGACAAATTTATGTCGGGCGCCGCGATGGACATACCGCGGCGACGGCGATTCCGGGGTTCCGCTTGACAGCTATCAGGCGAGCCGCAACTCTTCGTGAAGCGATCTCTGTCTTGAGGCCGTTCGTCAACCGGAAAGGGAGAACTCCAATGGCCAACGAGAACACATCCAGCAAGAGCGGCAAGGCCGGCGACATGCCGCTGTTCGATTTCACCAAGATGCTTGAGCAGTTCAAGATTTCGGGCGTGGATTTCTCGGCGATCATCGAGCGCGAGCGCAAGAACATCGAAGCGCTTGCGGAAGCCAACCGGGTTGCGTTCGAGGGCTGGCAGGCTTTGATCCGTCGCCAGTCGGAGATCCTTCAGGAATCGATGCGGCAGGCGATGGCTGACGCGCAGCAGGAGAACGCGCTGAGCAAACGCGCCGAACTGGCAAAGGAGCGGTTCGAAGGCGCTCTCAACAACATGCGCGAACTGGCGGAGATGGCGACGAAATCGCAGAAGGACGCATTCGATATCGTGCGCAAGCGTGTCGAGGAGAACTTCGAAAACTTCCGCAATCTCGGCAAGAAGAGCGATTAAGGTTATCGTGTCCGGCTCATTCCTGGGACGGACGCCCTGTTGGCGCGGCGGATCGGACACGGGTCGCGGCAGCGACGCGGCGCGCGAGCGACCATTGCGCGCGATGAAACATCGTTGCGATGAATGCCGGACCGACGGCCGCGCCGTGCGCGCAGGCTCGTTGCACCCGCGGCACCACGCACGAGGCGTCACACTTCCAGCCACTCCTTGCGGACGGTCTGATTGGCGGTGAGTTCGGCGGGCGTGCCTTCGAACACGATGCGGCCATGGCCCATGACATACACACGGTGGGAGATGCGCATGGCAATCGACAGCTTCTGTTCGACCAGCAGGATGGCGATGCCCCGCCGGGCGATTTCGGCGATCAGGTCGCCGACCTGCTGAACGATCAGCGGCGCCAGACCCTCGGTCGGCTCGTCGATCATGATCAGTTCCGGATCGCCCATCAGCGTACGGCAGGTGGTCAGCATCTGCTTTTCGCCGCCCGACAGCACACCGGCCGCGGTATCGGCGCGCGCCTTCAGGTTGGGAAACATCTCCAGCATGTCGTCGAGCCGCCACTTGCCGGGCTTGCGGGTGTCCTTGATGCCGAGCAGCAGATTCTGCCGGACGGTGAGGCCCGGAAAGATGTCGCGGTGCTCGGGAACGTAGCCGAGGCCGAGGCGGGCGATGCGATGGCTGGGCAGGCCGGCGATGTCCTGTCCCTTGAAGCGGATCGCGCCGTGCGGCGCGACTTCGCCCATGATCGCCTTGACGGTGGTGGAGCGGCCGACGCCGTTGCGGCCGAGCAGGCTCACCACCTCGCCAGCGTCGATATGCATGCTGACGCCCTGCAGGATGTGGCTCTTGCCGTAATAGGCGTGCAGGTCCTCGACTTCGAGCATCAGGCGGCCTCCTCGCCGAGATAGGCTTCCTTGACCTTGGGGTCGGATCGAATCTGTTCGGGCGTGCCGGACGCGATGATGTGGCCGTACACCAGCACGGAGATGCGGTCGGCAAGGCCGAATACAACGCTCATGTCATGCTCGACGATCAGAAGCGTGCGGCCCTCGCTCAGCCGGCGGATCAGTTTCACGGCGCGTTCGGTTTCCGCGTGGCTCATGCCGGCGGTCGGCTCGTCCAGCATGATGACATTGGCGCCGCCGGCGATGGTGATGCCGATCTCGAGTTCGCGCTGCTCGGCATAAGTGAGCAGGCCCGCGGGAACGTCCCGCCGTGCGGTGAGGTGGATGTCCTCGAGAATCTCGGCGGTGCGCCGCCGGACTTCCGGCAGGTTTTCGATATTCTTCCAGAACGCATAGCGCTGCCCGGTGGCCCACAGCACGGCGCAGCGGATGTTTTCCCAGACCGTCATCTTGGCGAAGACGTTGGTGACCTGGAACGAGCGGGACAAGCCGCGCCGGTTGATCTCGAACGGCCGCAGGCCTGCGATCGGCTCGCCATTGAGGCTGATGTCTCCCGAGGTCGGCGCGAGATGGCCGCTGATCAGGTTGAAGGTCGTCGATTTGCCGGCGCCGTTCGGGCCGATGATGGCATGACGCTCCCCCTTGGCGACGGAGAGATTGAGATCGTGAATGATGCGCACGTTGCCGAAGCTCTTCTCAACGGCGCGCATTTCGATGGCTGTCGTCATGAGAGATATCCTCGCTCGCGTGCGGCCGTTGTCGCGCGGTCCCATGCCGCGGCGATGCGGCGCCAGGTCATGCGCGCCACGAAGAAGCCGCCGACGGTCAGCACCGCCGCCGCCAGCCATGTCATCGGGTTCGCGGCCTCGAAGGGGATTCGGAACAGGCGTATGGTGCTGCCACCCGCGGAGCCTTGCGAATAGGCTGCGAGAATCTCGATCACGAGAATGACGCCGCAGGCGAACAACACCGTCGGCACGATCGCGAGGAGATAGGCCGGCAGGACCATCGGCAGGGTGCCGGCCCGGAGCAGCGGCCGATGCATCATCACCAGGCTGGCGAGACCGCCCGGCGCGAACATCACGATGCCGATGAAGATGATGCCGAAATAGAGCTGCCACACCGTGGTGACGTCGGACAGTTCGAGTTGCAGCAGCGTGACGACGACCGCGCCGATGACCGGACCGAAGAAATAGCTGACGCCGCCGATGAAGGTGGCGAACAGCACGATGCCCGACTGCACGGCGCCAAGATAGGCGGCGTTGGCGATCTCGAAATTGATCGCGGCGAGCGCGCCCGCGATGCCGGCGAAGAAGCCGGCGAAGCAGAACGACAGGTAGCGGATCACATGCGGATCGTAGCCGATGAACTGGACGCGTTCCGGATTGTCGCGCACGGCATTGCACATCCGGCCGAGCGGCGTGCGCGTCAGTGCATACATGGCGATGGCGGAGACCACGAGCCAGAAGCCGATCAGGTAATAGACCTGAATCTGCGGTCCGAAATTCCAGCCGAACAGCGCCGGCAGATCGGTGCGGTTGGTGGTGATGCCGGCCTCGCCGCCGAAGAAGCTGCGCAGGATCAGCGATGACGATGCCACCAGTTCGCCGATGCCGAGCGAGATCATGGCGAACACCGTGCCGGCCCGCTGCGTCGAGACCCAGCCGATGACGATGGCGAAGGCCAGCCCGGCGAAGCCACCGATCAGCGGCACGACCGGGAGCGGTATCGGCAGTTCGTGCGCTGCAATCGCGTTCATGCCGTGAATCGCGAGGAAGCCGCCGAGGCCGTAATAGACGGCATGGCCGAAGGAGAGCAGTCCGGTCTGGCCGAGAAGGATGTTGTAGGACAGCGCGAAGATCGCAGCGATGCCGATCAGACTGAACGTCGTATGCGCGCCGCCCGACCTGAAGATCAGCGGCAGCAGGACGACGGCGAGAACGAAGATCGCCCACCCGGCATAGAAGCCGAGATTGCGGGATGGCGCGGTATCGAGCGGCGATGGGGCGCGTGTGGTCAACTCTGTCATGTTTCGCGAGTCCCCATGAGTCCCATTGGACGGACGATCAGCACCAGCACCAGCAGCACATAGGGCAGGATCGGTGCGATCTGTGCGATCGTCACGTTCCAGACGTCCGTCAGCAGCGAGGGGCCGATGCTCGGATCAAGCGGCCCGAACAGACTCGCCAGCGAACCGTTCATCGAGACCGCGAAAGTCTGCACCAGGCCGATCAGCAGCGACGCGAAGAAGGCGCCGGGCAGCGAGCCGAGGCCGCCGACCACCACCACCACGAACAGGATCGGGCCGAGCAGCGCCGCCATGTCCGACTGGGTCACGAGCGCCGGTCCGGCGATGACGCCGGCGATTGCGGCGAGCGCGGTGCCGACGCCGAACACCAGCATGAAGATGCGGCCGACATTGTGCCCGAGATGACCGACCATGTTGGGATGGGTCAGCGCCGCCTGCACGATGAGGCCGACGCGCGTGCGCTTGAGCGCGACCAGCAGCGCAAGGAAGATCGCGACGGACACCAGCAGCATGAACATCTTGTAGGCGGGATAGTTGGTCGAGAAGATCGTGAAGGCGGGGAAGTCGAGCTGGGCCGGGACGCGATAGTCCATCGGCAGCTTGCCCCAGATCATCTGCACCACCTGCTCGATCGCGAAGGCGAGGCCGAAGGTGAGCAGCAGTTCGGCGACATGGCCGTGCTTGTGAGTTTGGCGCAGGCCGTAGCGCTCCACCGCCATGCCGAGCAGCGCCACCAGCAACGGCGCCAGGATCAGTGCCGGCCAGAAGCCGATCCAGCGCGAGAGCTGATAGCCGAAGAAGGCGCCGAGCATATAGAAGCTGGCATGAGCGAAATTCAGCACGCCCATCATGCTGAAAATCACGGTGAGGCCGCTCGACAGCAGGAACAGCAGCATGCCGAACAGCACGCCGTTCAGGATGGAAATAACGATCAGCTCGAGCACGGGACAACCACCGGGTTGGAGTTAGAGATCGTCCATGGTGACGCGGATGTTATCGCTCTGTCGGAAAGAGGCGACGATCAGCCCACGCATTTGAAGAGTCCTGCGAGCCCGGTCGGAAACGGCGGGCCGGTCGTTGCATCCTCCCGCATACGGGATGCGGGAGGATGCACGTTGATGGCGTCAGGGACGCTTCATCTTGCAGGTGGTCGGCACGGTTGCCTGGGCGGTGTCGACCTTGGCGATCGGCTTCCAGCCCCAGCCGGTGCCTTCCTCGTCGAACGGCTCCTTTTCGCTGCGGCTGCCGAACGAGGAGATATAGATCGGTTGCAGGAACTGGTGGTCGTCCTTGCGCATCACGCCCTTGCCGCCGTCGAGCACTTCGAATTCCAGGCCCTCAAGCGCCGCGGCAACCTTGACCGGATCGATCGACTTGGCCTTTTCGGCTGCCGCCTTGAGCATCCGCATCTCGTTGACCGCGCGCGGATACCACAGCGACATGTTGACCTTGGCCCGGAACGCCTTCTCGAAATCGATCGCCCCCTGATGGCCGCTGTTCGGAATGCCCTCGTTGATCTGGAACACCTGATGATCCAGCCCGGTCTGCTTGATCGCGGTTGGGCCGCCGGCGCCGCCGGCATAATAGGTGTACCAGTTCACCTTCAGGCCGGCATCGGCCGCAGCCTTCAGCAGCAGCGCGATATCCTGCCCCCAATTGCCGGTGACGACCGAATCCGCGCCGGAGGCCTTGATCTTGGCGATGTAGGGCGCGAAGTCGGTGATCTTCAGCAGCGGGTGCAGTTCGTCGCCAACGATCTGAATGTCAGGCCGCTTCGCCGCCAGCATCTTGCGGGCCTCGGTGCGAACGGACTGGCCGAAGGAGTAGTCCTGATTGATCAGGTACACTTTCTTGATCGAAGGCGTGTCCTTCATATAGTTGGTGAGCGCCTCCATCTTGATGTCGGAGTTCGCGTCCCAGCGGAAATGCCAGTAGTTGCACTTCTCGTTGGTCAGGATCGGATCGACCGCGGCATAGTTGAAATAGAGCATTTCCTTGCCGGGATTGCGGGAGTTGTGCTTGGCGACGAATTCCGACAACGCCGCGGCGACGGCCGAGCCGTTGCCCTGCGTGATGTAGCGGATGCCGGCATCGACGGCCTTTTGGGCCTGAACCAGGCTCTCCTGCGGATTGGTCTTGTTGTCGAGCGGTACGATTTCGACCTTGTGGCCGAGAATGCCGCCGCCGGCATTCAGCTCATCGGCGAGATACTGGAAGGTTTTCAGGCCGCCTTCACCGACGCTGGCGCCGCCGCCGGACAGCGGATCGATGTAGCCGATCTTGAGAGTTTCCTGGGCACTTGCGGGCGTTCCGAGAACCGGCAAAGCCAGGATCGGCATCGCCAAAGCAGCAAGTAACAATCTACGCATATGGTGTCTCCCTAGGTGATCTTTTCGCTTGATGCCGAAAATGCCATCTACGCGCAGAAGAGTAAATGACTTCGTCGTTCGACGTCCGGCGCAGGGGCGCAAGACCGCGAGAACATCAAGACGGTGCTTGAATAGAGTGCGCGACGCCTGAAGGCAAATCGCAACGGCGCCTGCGACCGTGCACGGCGTTGATGCGCCAGTTTGTCTCAGATCAATTCCGCGTGCTGAAATACAGCGCACGGGCGATACTGACGATCATTCAACGTGCCGGCTGTAGGCCCTTGTGCGGCGAAGGTCTCAGGCCGCGCCTTTCACGGATGCGGCCTTGCGCTCCTCTTCGTCATAAAGTTCTTTCTTGGAGAGCTTTCCGACGGCGGTCTTCGGCAGTTCGGGCCGGATCTCCATGGCGGAGATCATCTCGTGCTTGCCGAGCTTGTCCTTGAGGAACGTCTTCAATTCATCGAGCGTGAATGCGGCCGCGCCGCTTTTCAGCTTGATGAAGGCCTTGGGCGACTGGCCGCGATAGGGATCGCGGATGCCGATGACACTGACTTCCTCGACGGCAGGATGCGTATAGATCGCCTCCTCGATGGTGCGCGGATAGACATTGAAGCCGCCGCAGAGCAGCATGTCCTTGGTGCGATCGACAATATAGACGTAGCCGTCGGCATCCATGTAGCCGACGTCGCCGGTGCGCATGAAGCCGTCGGCGGTCATCACCGCGGCGGTGGCATCGGGCTTCTTCCAGTAGCCTTTCATCACGTTGGGGCCGCTGATGCACAGTTCGCCGCGCTGGCCGAGCGGCACATAGGTCTGCCCGTCATCGACGCTGAGAAACTTGATGGTGATGCCGGGGCTCGGCACGCCGCACGAGCCGGGGCGCGGCGTATTCGGCACCGGCGTGAAGGTGCCGGTCGGCGAGGTTTCGGTCATACCCCACCCTTCGGCGAGATTGCAGCCGGTCAGCTTCTCGAAACGCTGCTGCACTTCGAGCGGCAGCGGCGCGCCCCCGGAGTTGCACCACTTCAGTGAACTGAGATCGGTCTTGGCGGATGCGGGATGATTGATCACCGCGACGAACATGGTCGGCACGCCGGGGAAGGCGGTGATCTTCTTCTGCGCGAGATCGCGGACGATGGCGTCGGCGTCGAACCGCGTATGCAGCACCAGTTCGGCACCGATCCGCACGCCGAGCAGCATGTTCACGGTGAGCGCGTAGATGTGGAACGGCGGCAGCACCGCGAGCACCCGCTCCTTGCCGAGCTCCAGCACCGGCGGATCGGTGTGGGTCGTCTCCAGGCACTGATGCGTCGCCGCGGACAGGTTGGCGTGGGTCAGCATCGCGCCCTTCGGCAGGCCGGTGGTGCCGCCGGTATATTGCAGCACCGCGATCGCCTCGGTGAGATCGGCGATCGGATAGACGTGATAGCTGCCGTCATTGTCGAGCAGCGACTGGAAGGTGACGTGCCGCGCGTCGGCTGGAACGTCCGCGAGCTGCTGCGTTGCGCGCATCTGCGCGTTCACCGCCTCCGGCTGCGCCGTCATTTCCGCCAGGCTGCCGACGATGAGCTTCTTCAGGCGCGTGTGCCCGAGCATCTTGCCCATCTGCGGATAGAGCGCGGCAAGATCGAGCGTGACCAGGAGGTCGGTTTCGCTGTCCTCGATCTTGTGCTCGAGAACCTTCTCCGCATCGAGCGGTGAATAGTTCACCAGCGTTCCGCCCGCCTTGAGAATGCCGAACAGGCTGATGAGATAATGCGGCGTGTTGGGCAGATAGAGTCCGACATGGATGCCGGGGCGAACGCCGAGTTCCTGGAAGCCGTGCGCGGCGCGATTCGCGAGATCATTGAGTTCGCCATAGGAGATTTTCCGTCCCATGAAATCCACGGCCGGATGGTCCGGCCAGGTCGCCGCCGCTTCCTCGAGAATCTGCTGCACCGGCACGAGAGGAATGTCGGCGTCCCATCTGACGCCCGGCGGATAGGATTTGATCCACGGATGGTCGATCATCGCGTCCTCCCTCTGCAGCACGGGGCTTGTTGTTTGTGTCAGCGCCCGCCCGGCCGCCGCTCGCGGCATCGCCATCAAAGACTAAAACAAAGTCGCGGCGCAATAACAAAACTCGCGATGTTCGACGGTATCAGGAACTGCGCAGCAGGGATTGATTGCCGCGCCAGGCATTGGCCGCGAACGCCTCGCGCGGCAGTCGCCGAGCGCTCATCCATACGCGCGGCGTGGCGCTTGGAATTATTAAATCTGAGGATTATATAAATCAGCCTTCGATGCCGAGACGCGCGCTGTTCTGTCCGACTTTGGTCGAGCGGTGGGGACATTGACGGGATTTTCTGGGACAAGGCCCGGCCGACTGCGATATCGTCGCGCGTATAGAACGGTTGTGGAAGGTCAAGGCAACACGCCCCGATAACGCACATGATGGACAAAAGCACGCTTGCCTGGGGCCCGGCGCCCCGCCGCCAGATCGACGCACCGAAGACGTTGGCCGACGAGGCGTATCAGCGCATCCACGACGACATCATTCGCGGCGCATTCGCGCCCGATGAAAAGCTGCAGCCGGACGTTTTGCGCGAGCGCTACAATATCGGGCTGAGCCCGGTGCGCGAGGCGTTGTCGCGGGTGGCGCTGGAAGGACTGGCGGTAACCGAGGGCCAGCGCGGATTCTTCGTCGCGCCGGCGACGCGGCAGGAACTGCTGGATATCGCCGACCTGCGCATTCAATTCGCGGTGCTGGCGCTGGAGCGTTCGATCAAGCGCGGCGACGACGCCTGGGAGAACCGGGTGGTGACGACCTATTATCAGCTTCACAAGCTGGAGAACCAGATCAAGAAGGAGCCGCAAACCTTCCACGATGAGTGGGAGCGGCGCAACCGCGACTTCCATCAGGCGCTGGAGTCCGGCTGCGGCTCGCCGTGGCTGCTGCATTTCTGCGATATCCTGTACGATCAGCTCGAGCGCTATCGCCGCCGCTTCGTGGTCTATACCGATATCGATCCGACGATCGGCGAAGAACACCGGCAGATCATGGAACTGGCGCTGGCGCGGGACACCGCGGCCTGCAAGGTGCTGAAGCAGCATTTCGAGCATGCCGCGAGCGTGATCGGCGGACGGATGGAAGAGGCGCTGAAGGCGGCGCCGCCGGCGAAGAAGCCGCGGGCAGCCAAAGCTGCCAAGCCGAACGGCGCGAATGCCAAGGCCGGCAAGGCCAAGGATGCGGCAAAGGATGCAACCAAGGCTTCGCCGAGGTCCCGCGTCGCCTAGCGGCCACGCCCATGGTCATGCGCGTTGGCAAGCGCGGGGACAATCAGCGTGTCGGATAGGCGTCCGGCGCGTTTGCAGCGGCATCGGCGACGACCTGCGCGATCCGCCCGTCCGCCAGCGTCAGCGTCGCATTGTGGAGGATGCTGACGGGCTCCGTTCGCTGAAGCGGGCGGCGCGTGGCGATCGTCGTGGTCATGCGGGCTCCTCAGCTTGCGTCCTCGTTCCACTGCACCGAAAAGCCGGCGCCGCTGCGGGCGATGAAGCAGCCGTTCTCGGGGACGAAATGCGTCGGCAGCAGCAACGTGCGGGATTCAGCACAGCTTTCCAGCAGATGCAGCCGCGAGCGGATGCCGAGTTGCGGATCGTCATCGAGGCTGGTGCCCCACTGCGGATAGTAGACCTGCAGCGGCACGTGCATGACGTCGCCGGAAAACATCGCGTGCTGCTCGCGCGAGTGCAGATGGATGGCGCAGTGCGAGAAGGTGTGCCCCGGCGTCGGCAGCAGCGTCAGCACGTCATCCAGCGTATAGCCGTCGTCGACCGCGACCGCCTGACCCGATTCCACCACCGGCAGGATGGAATCCGCCCAGGTGAATTCGTTGTGCGGATAGAACTGATAGGTCGGCAGCGCCGGATTCCAGCGCGCCAGTTCGTCGCGATGCATGATGTATTTCGCGTTGGGAAAAGTCGGCATCCAGCGCCCGTCCTGCAACCTGGTGTGCCAGCCGACGTGGTCGGCATGAAGATGCGTGCACATCACGAAATCGACCTGCTCCGGGGTGACGCCCGCCGCGGCCAGCCGCGCCAGCCAGGGATGTTCGCGCTGGTGAAAGCGCGGGAAATACGGCCGGTTCTTGTGATTGCCGCCGCAGGTGTCGATCAACACCGTATGGCGGCCGGTCTTCACCAGAAAGCTGCGGACGGAGGTGCGAAACCTGCCTTCCGGAATGTCGTAGTGCAGCGGCGCCATCCAGTGCATGTGCCGCGCCAGCGCCTCGGGGTCGGAGTCCGGAAACAGCAGCTTCGGCACGAAGCTGGGCTGCACGCTTTCTTCCACCGCAGCAATCAGCGCATCACCGATCTTCAGCATCTGGGGCCAGTCTCCTGTTCGGGTGTGTCTTGTTCGGGTGTGTCTTGCGAAAATCCGCTGACGGACGCCTGACGCGGCGCCGATGATTGCGCCTCGTCGCGCAACCGCGCCAGCGCCTCGCGTCCCTCGCGGCGGATCAGCCCCTCATTAGGCTCCACCAGCACGTGTCGCACTGGCGTCACGTCGTGTGACGCTTCGGTGGCACGCGGCTTGCTCGTCAAACCATGGCGGCGAAGTTTGACAATCGTCGATATCATACAATAGTGTTGACTACATATAAAAACGAATATTTACAAAATCACACGACATCAAACGGCCGCCGCCGATGCGGCGCCAGGGGGACGCTGATGCAGCGCGTGGCGATCCGGCGATCGCTGCGCCCGCATTCCGCGGAATCCGGTCAGGAGCAAAGACAATAACATGAAGACAGACCTGAACGATCCCGCCGCCTGGGCGCAGGCCGATACGGTCCTCCTCAACGGCCGCATCCTCACCGCCGACGCCGCGTTTTCAATTGCGGAGGCCGTGGCGATCCGCGAGGGGCGCTTCATGGCGGTCGGCAGCAATGCCGAGGTGAAGGCGTTTGTCGGTGCGACCACCGAGGTGACCGACCTGGGCGGACGCACCGTGGTTCCGGGACTGATCGACACCCACGCCCATGTCGAGGCGGCGGGCCTGTTCAATTACACGGTGTCATTCGACGGCGTCACGACGGTGGCCGAAGCGCTGGCGCGCGTGAAGGACATGGCCGCGCGCACCGCGCCGGGCGAATGGATTCGCGGCCGGATGTGGCATCCGGTCGCACAAATGAAGGAGAAGCGTTTCCTTCATCGCTGGGAACTCGACGATGTGGCGCCGGATCATCCGGTCTGCCTGCCGGTCGGTCACTTCACGCTGACCAACAGCCTGGCGCTGAAGCTCGCCGGCATCGACCGCGATACGCCCGATCCTGCCGGCGGAGAGATCCATCGCGACAAGGCGAGCGGCGAGCCGAACGGCGTGCTGGAAGAGGCGGCCGAGGATCTGGTCCAGAAGCTGCTGCCGCCATGGAGCCAGGAAGTTCGCGTGCAGCAGATCCGCGATGCCATGGCTTATTTCAACAGCTTCGGCATCACCAGCGCCATCAGCGCCCGCGTCAATCCCGAAGACATGCGGGTGCATCAGATCATCGCGGGCAATGGCGATGCGACGCTGCGCATCAGCGCCATGTTCGCGCCGACCGGCGGCCTGAACCCGACGCTGTCCGTCGAGGACTGGCAATCCTTCCTCGGCATGATGGGCACGGCGTCCGATTTCGGCGACGACTGGCTGAGCTATTCCGGCCTCAAGATGCAGATCGACGGCGGCATGACGCTGCGCACCGCCGACATGCGCGAGAGCTATCCGGACCAGCCGGGCTATCACGGCACGGTCGTGGTCGGGCAGGAGCGGCTCAACGAGCTGGTGGCGATCGCCAACCGTCTCGGCTGGCGCGTCGGCGCGCATGCGGTGGGCGATGCCGCCATCGACAAGCTGCTCGATGCCTATGAGCATGCGGACCGCGAGAAGTCGATCCGCGATCGCCGCTTCATCGTGATCCACGGCAGCCTGATGCAGCCCGATCAGATGCGCCGCGCCAGGGCGCTCGGCGTCCGCGTCGATACGCAGAGCGTGTTCCTGTGGGACAAGGCCGCGACCATCGCCAATTATCTTGGCGAGGAAACCGCGGCGCGCGCCATTCCGCTGCGCTGGATGATCGACGAGATGGGCCTCGACGCTGTCGCGCAAGGCACCGATTTCCCGATCAATACCCTCAATCCGTTCATCAACATGTACATCATGGTGACGCGCAAGGACATCAACGGCAACGTTTACGGCGCCGATCAGCGGGTGACGCGCGAGGAGGCCTTGCGGCTCTATACCAGCGCCGCGGCGCGCTATTCCTTCTCCGAACACAAGAGCGGAACGATCGAGGTCGGCAAGCTCGCCGATCTGGCCGTGCTGTCCGGCGATCCGCTCACCGTTCCCGAGGAGGATCTCAAGGCCATCGTCGCGCTGCGGACCATCGTCGGCGGGCGCACCGTCTTCACGCGCGCCGGCTGAGCGCGGCGGCAAGGAAAGAGAGCGTCGGATGAGCGTGCGCCTGTCGCTGGACAATATCAGCAAGACCTTCGGCGACGGCGGCAAGGGCAGGGGGCTGTTGGCGCTGGACGGCATCTCGCTCGACGTCGCGCCCCATGAATTCCTCGCCATCGTCGGGCCGTCCGGCTGCGGAAAATCGACGCTGCTGCGCATCGCGGCCGGCTTGATGCCGCCGAGCGCGGGCCGCGTCGAGGAAGGCGGCCGGCCGGTCACCGGTCCGCCGGACCGCTTCGTCTATCTATTCCAGCAATATTCGAAGTCGCTGTTCGCCTGGCGCACGGTGCTCGACAACGTGATGTTTCCGCTGGAGAGCGCGCCGCGGGCCCAGCGTGCCGAACTGCGCGAGCAGTGCCGCAGCTATATCCGCCAGGTCGGGCTTGCCGGATTCGAGGATCGCTATCCGTGGCAGTTGTCCGGCGGCATGCAGCAGCGCGTGGCGATCGCCCGCGCGCTGGCGGCAAAGCCCGACGTCCTGCTGCTGGACGAGCCGTTCAGCGCGGTCGATGCGTTGACGCGCATGGAGCTGCAATCGCTGGTGCTCGAGCTGTGGCAGCAGAGCGGTTTCACCGCGATCCTGGTCACCCATGACGTGGATGAAGCGGTGTTCCTCGCCGATCGGGTGGCGGTGCTGAGCGCGCGGCCCTCGCATATTTCCGAGATCGTCGCCGTAGACCTGCCGCGGCCGCGCGATCAGTTGACGACGCGCGAGGACAGCCGCTTCCTCGAACTGCGGCATCATCTGATGTCGGCGCTGCTCGGCAGGACGGCGCACGGGGCCACCCATGTCTGAGCGCGTCCTGTCGCGCGCTGTCGGACTGCTGTCGCTGGCGACGGTGGTGGTGCTGTGGGAGTGCGCGGCGCGCTACGGTCTCGTCAATCGCGTGCTGCTGCCGCCACCCTCGGCGATCGCCGCCGCGCTGCGCGATCTGATCGCCGACGGCGACGTGCTGCGGCCGCTGCTGCATACCGTCTATCTGTTCGTCATCGGCTATGGCGTCGCCTGCATCCTCGGCATCGCCGTCGGCCTGTGGATGGGATGCAGCCCGGTCGCGGACGGACTGCTCGAACCATTGGTGGAATTGTTGCGGCCGATTCCCAAATCGGCGCTGGTGCCGGCATTGTTCCTGTTTCTGGGCATCGGCATGGCGACCATGGTGACCATTATCGCCTTCGCCGCGGTGTTTCCCGTGCTCATCAACACCTATCAGGGCGTGCGCGGCATCGATCCGGTGCTGCTGGAGACGGCGCGGACGTTTCGCTGCAGCCGCTGGACCACGCTGCGCGCGGTGATCCTGCCGGCGGCGATGCCGGCGATCCTCACCGGCATGAAGGTCGCGCTCAGCCTCGGCATCGTGCTGGCGATCCTCGCCGAGATGCTGGCGGGCCTCGACGGCCTCGGCTTCGTCATTCTGGATACGCAGCGCGCGTTCCAGACCCAGCAGATGTATGCGTGGATCGCCGTTCTGGCCGCGTTCGGCGCCGGTTTGAGTCTGCTGTTCGACAAGATCGAGCGAATCGCCGTGCCGTGGCGCGGGCGATGAAAACAACAACAGGAGGGTGACATGAAATATCTCAGGTCGATCGGATTTGCCTGCGGCATGCTGGCCGCGGTCGTCGCCGGCGCCGCCAGCGCCGTGAGCCCGGCGCGGGCCGCCGAACCAACCAAGCTGCGCGTCAGCATCATTCCGATCAACGACGTGACGCCACTATTCGCGGCGATCAAGCAGGGCTATTTCGCCGACGAGGGCATCACCATCGACACCTCGCCGTCGGCGGGCGGCGCCACCGGCATTCCCGGTCTCGTCGCCGGCAGCTTCGATATCGTCTACGGCAACGTCGTCTCGATGCTGCTGGCCGCGCAGCAGGGCATCGACATCCGCGTCGTCGCGCCGGGTACCAAGATCGAGACTCCGGAGAATGACACCTCGGCGCTGGTGGTGCGCGCCGACAGCGGCATCAGGACCGGCAAGGATCTCGAAGGCAAAACCGTGGGCGTCAACACCCGCAACAACGTGATCTGGCTCTACGCCCGCGCCTGGATCAAGGCGACCGGCGGCGATCCGGACAAGGTGACCTACAAGGAAATCCCGCACCCCCAGATGGAGGATGCGCTGCGCCAGAAGCAGGTCGATGCCGGCTACATGGTAATTCCCTATGTCGCGCTGGCGACCGCCAAGCCCGAATTTACCAAGATCGGGCACCCCTATAGCGCGGTGCAGCTCGGCGTCGATGTCGGGCAGTACCTGACCACGTCGAAATTCCTGGCCGAGCATCCGCAGACCGCCGAGAAGTTCGTGCGCGCGCTTCGCCGCGGCATCGAATGGTACAACGCCAATCGTGGCAAGCCGGAGCTTCTGGAGATCGTCTCCGGCTTCACGCGCATCAATGTCGATCTGCTGAGCAGGATTCAGATGTCACCCTCGCCGCTGAAGGTCGATCCGCCGCAGATCGAGAAGACGATGAAGCTGATGATCGAGAACAAGCTCCTGAAGGGCCCGATCGACGTCAAGCCGCTGGTCGCCAACACGGCGCTATGACCGATCGCTCAATCCCCTCGCAGGTCGTACCGTTGCCGGCCGCGCCGGCGGCGGACGGCGCGCGTTCATGGCTGCGCCATTCGCGGCGGCTGAACGGCGTCCTGCTGGTCGTCGCGTTGCTGGTGCTGTGGGAGGTCTCGGCGCGGCTCGGCTGGGCCAACAGCGCCAACTGGCCGCCGGTGTCCGCCGTGCTCGTGGCGCTGCTGCAGGGGCTGATCAGCGGCGAACTGCTGCAACTGCTGGCCTCGACCTTGATGCGCACCGCCAGCGGCTACGTGATCGGCTGCGGTGCGGGCGTCGCGCTGGGGCTGCTGCTCGGCACCAACCGCTGGGCGCGGTATGTTCTGAAGCCGATCGTCGAGGTGCTGCGGCCGATTCCGGCGCCCGCCATCGTGCCGCCGCTGATCCTGTTTCTCGGCGTCGACAACGCGCTGAAGATCTTCGTGATCTCGCTGGCGTGTTTCTTTCCGGTCTTTCTCAATACACTGGCGGGAGTCGCCGGCGTCGACGACGTGCTGCTGCAGACCGCGCGCACGTTCCGCGTCTCCGCGCGCAAGACATTGCTCAGCGTCGTGCTGCCGGCTGCGCTGCCGATGATCGCCGCCGGCATGCGCACGGCCACCGGCATCGCGCTGGTGGTGACGGTGATCGCGGAGATGATCGCGGGCTCCGCCGGGCTCGGCTATTACATCATCCAGATGCAATATGCGCTGCGGCCCGAAGCGATGTATGCGGCGGTGATCTGCCTCGCGATCACCGGCTATCTGCTCAACCGCGCGGTTCTCATCGCTGAAGCGCGGCTGATTCCCTGGCTCGGCAAGTGAGAGCCGGCGCGGCGGTCTAATCCTGCGCCTGGCAGACATCGACCCATTCGGCGGATGTCAGTTCCGCCATGCGCTGCGGCGGGATGCGGACGGCGCTGTTGGTCGAGCCCGCCGCCGGCACCACGACCTCGAAGGCCTGTAGCGAGATGTCGCAATAGACCTGCAACGGCGTCTTCAATCCGAACGGACAGACGCCGCCGACCGGATGGCCGGTGATGTCGACGACTTCCTCGGGCCCGAGCATGCGCGGCTTGGCGCCGAACGCCGTCTTGGCCTTCTTGTTGTCGAGCCGCGCGGTGCCCTTGGTCACCACCAGCACATAGCGCTCGCCGACGCGCAGCGACAATGTCTTGGCGATCTCTTCCGGCTTGACGCCGAAGGCCTCCGCCGCGAGCGGCACCGTCGCCGAACTCTTGTCGGATTCGATCACCTCGAATTCCGGAGCATGGGTCTGGAAGAAGGCGCGAACGGATTCAACACTCATTTTCGATTTCCGTGAGTCAGGGTGCAGAAGGATCAGCCGGCGGCGACCAGTTTCGGCAGGTCGGACAGCGCAGCGATGCGGTGGTCGGGTTCGACGCCGAGTTCGTCCATCTGCATGCGCAGCGCCTTGAACATCGTCAGCGGCGTGACAAGATCGGTTCGCGCGCATTCGCGCGCCATCGCTTCCGGCGTGACGCGCTCGATCCACGCGACGCGCAGGCCGAACGCTTTCGCGCCGCAGGCGTCCCAGGGGTTCGACGAGATGAACAGCACGTCGGCCGGCGCGACGCCGAGCTTCTCCTCGATCAGCACATAGGCGTCGCGATGCGGCTTGAAGATGCGCTTGGCGTCGACGCTGATGGTGGCGTCGAGAACGGTATCGAGACCGCTGTTGAGCACCAGTGCGTTGAGCATGTCGCTGCTGCCGTTGGAGAGGATCGCCAGCTTGCGGTCGCGCATGGCATCGAGCGCCGCGCGCGCATCGGGATAAAGGTCGAGATGGAGATACTTTTCCATGATCCGCGCGAAAGCGGCGTCGTCGCGCGGCAGGCCGAGGCAGCGCAGCGTATAGGCCAGCGCGTCGCGGGTGATCGTAGAAAAATCCTCGTAGCGGCCCATCAGCGAGCGCAGCCAGCTATATTCGAGCTGCTTGATGCGCCAGATCTGCGTGATGATGTCGCCGTGGCCGGGAAACGTCTCCTCGGTGATGGCGGCGACCGATTGCACGTCGAACAGCGTGCCATATGCATCGAAAACGACGGCTTTGATTGTCACCGGAATTCTCCTTCGCGGGTGAAAGTGCGCCGCGCCGGCCTGTTGTTGCCTCGTTTCGCCCTGCGTTTCAAGAACCGGGCGGGAGGACAGCCGCGCATCCGCGTCGCTTGTGCTCCAGCGCAGCTTCGCTACGCTGGCACCAGAGATTTGGAAAACAACAAGTCGACAAGGGGCGGTGCATGAGCGGGGTGGCGTTCGATCTTCCGGAGGATGTGATTGCGGTGCGCGACGGCGTGCTGCGCTTCGTCGAATCGCAGGTCGCGCCACGGCTCGAACGGAACCACGCTCTGCTGGAAGACCAGCGCCGGCTCTACGACGAAACCGGACGCTATACGCCGGACGTGCGGGCGCTGATCCGCGAGGTGCGGATGCGCTCGGCGGAAGCCGGCTTCTACGCGATGTGCGCCCCGACTGAACTCGGCGGCGGCGGGCTCGGCCATCTGGTCTATTACGTCGCGTGGGAGGCGATCTATCGCCGGCTCGGCGGGCAGGGCACCGTGATCCCCTGGGTGATCGCGCATTGGGCGTTCGGCCCGAGCCGTTTGCTGACGCAGGTGACCGAAGAAGCCCGCAGCCGCTGCCTCGCCGGCATGATGAGCGGCGAGACCTCGATGTGTTTCGGCCTCTCCGAGCCCGGCGCCGGCTCCGACGCCAGCATGATCCAGACCCGCGCGGTGAAGACCGATACCGGCTGGCGCATCACCGGCCGCAAGCTGTGGACCAGCAACGCGCCCACCGCCGAATGGTGCATCGTGTTCGCCATCACCGATGCGGAGAAGGCCGCGCGCAAGGCTGGCGGCATCAGCGCTTTTCTGGTGCCGACCGATGCGCGGGGCTTTGCGGTGGAAAGCGTGGTGCGGCTGTTCGGCCACGCCGGCGGCCATGAAGGCACGCTGGTGCTGGAAGATGTCGAGGTCGCGCCGTGGCAACTGGTCGGACAGTTGAACGAAGGCTTCAAGCTCGCGCTCTACGGCGTCTCGCTCGGCCGCGTCTACAACTCCGCGCGTGCGGTGGGGCAGGGGCGTTGGGCGCTGGAGATGGCGCTCGACTACGCCAAGCAGCGCGAGGCGTTCGGCCACGTCATCGCCGATTATCAGGGCGTGTCGCTGCCGCTGGCGGAAGCCGCGACCGAACTGCACGCGGCGCATCTGATGGGATTGAACGCCGCGATGCTGCTCGATCAGGGCGACAAGGCGGTGAAGGAATTGTCGATGGCCAAAGCCTATGCGGTGCAGGCCGGCTTTCGCGCGGTCGATCGCGCGATGCAGACCCATGGCGGCATGGGGCTGACCAACGAGGTCGGCCTCGTGCACGCGTGGCATGACCTGCGCATCGTCAACATCGCCGACGGCACCAACGAAATCCTCGCGCGCACCATCGCGCAGCGTCTGCTCGCCGGTGACGTCGAGTTGTGATGTTTGATGCGTAATCGTTTGATTGTCGTCACCGTTACCCTGAGGTGGTCATGCGTAGCATGACCCTCGAAGGCGATTGTCAGCATCCTTCAAGGCTCGCTACCGCTCGCACCTCAGGATGACGGCGGCTTAGCGTTCTACATCCCGAGCAGTTTTCGCGCGTTGGCCTTGAGGATTTTCGGGCGCACCTCGTCGCGGATGTCGATCTTGGAAAAGTCCGACAGCCAGCGGTCCGGCGTGATCACCGGCCAGTCGGAGCCGAACAGCATCTTGTCCTGCAATAGCGTGTTGGCATAGCGCACCAGGATCGGCGGGAAATATTTCGGCGACCAGCCCGAGAGGTCGATGTAGACGTTCGGCTTGTGCGTCGCGACCGACAGCGCTTCCTCCTGCCACGGGAATGAGGGATGCGCGAGGATGATCTTCATCTCCGGGAAATCCACCGCGACGTCGTCGATGTACATCGGGTTGGAATATTTCAGCCGCATGCCGTTGCCGCCCGGCATGCCGGAGCCAACGCCGGTCTGCCCGGTGTGAAACAGCGCGATCGAACCGGCTTCGGCGATCGCCTCGTAGAGCGGGTAGGCCATGCGGTCGTTCGGATAGAAGCCCTGCATGGTGGGGTGAAACTTGAAACCCTTGATGCCGTAGTTCTCGATCAGGTTGCGCGCCTCGCGCGCGCCGACCTTGCCCTTGGCGGGATCGATGCTGGCGAACGGGATCAGCACGTCGGAATTCTGCGCCGCCAGTTCGGCCATCTCGTAATTGTTGTAGCGGCGGAAGCCGGTCTCGCGCTCGGCATCGACCGGGAAGATCACGGCGGCGATGTTCTTCGCGCGATAATAGGCGGCGGTTTCGGGGACTGTGGGCGGATGCTTGTGCGGCGACTTGAAATATGCCGCCATCGCCGCCTGGAAATCGTCGTAGCCGTCGTCGCCGTGGGTGCCGCAGGGCTCCTCGGCATGGGTGTGGATATCGATGGCGATGACGTCGTCGAGATTGGGCATGGTCACTCCCCGCAGCGCGCCCTTAAAAGGGCGTCGGCAAAATAATTATGATTCATAATCAAATCTGCGGGCGAGGTAAAGCGCTCGTGCGAAGGGCGGCGGGAGCCGGGTTCCCTGAGGCGGGGGCGTGGGGCGGGTCCTTGGCGCCGGCTTTCGAAGCCGGACACGGCAAAATCCCGCCCATCTGCGCGGCAAACATTGACAGGGACGGCGGGGCTGCATTAGAAACCAGCGTCCCGCGCGGTTCGGCCGCTTGGCGGGCTTATCCTTTTTGTTGCCAGATCCGGCCTGTCGCACACGGCCTTTCAAACGCTGTAGGATTGTCCCATGAAGGTCCGTAACTCCTTGAAATCGCTGCGCAGCCGCAACCGCAACAACCGCCTCGTGCGCCGCAAGGGTCGCGTCTACGTGATCAACAAGGTGCAGCGCCGCTTCAAGGCCCGCCAGGGCTGAGCTCGGCTAGCTGCGCTCCCGCTGAGGGTCGAGGCGGACGCTCCGGCGTCCATCGGTTCGAAGCGGTGCCGGTTTTCCCGCATTTCCCTGAAATTTGAAGCGCCCGGTCCCTGCAGGCCGGGCGTTGTCGTCCTTTTCAGCGCCATAAGTCGTGGCTAAGACTCCCGCCATGGCGTTGAAGGCAACCATGCGATTCCCATCCGCCGCCCGGCTCGGGGCGGGCGTCGCCCTCGCGGCGATGATGGTCGCCGTGCCGTCCCTCGCGCAGGCTCAGCAGCGGCCGGGCGCGCCGCCGAAGCCGCTGGAGCGTCAGCTCGACAAGCCGCCGGAGCCGCCGGCCAAGCTGCCGAGCGTCAAGGCCGACCGCGCCCGTGGACTGGACTTCCTGTTCGAGGCGCTCAAGGCCGCGCCTGACGAAGCCAGCGCCAAGCATGTCGAAGCGCGCATCTGGGCGCAGTGGCTGGCGACACCGAGCGAGACCGCGCAGCTGTTGATGGCGCGCGCCAAGGTGGCGACCGATGCCAAGCAGCTCGATGTCGCGCTCGAACTGCTCGACGCCGTGGTGACGCTGCGGCCCGACTATACCGAGGCGTGGAATCGGCGGGCCACGATCTATTACCTGAAGGACGACTACGAGCGGGCGCTGCGTGATCTCGAACAGGTGTTGGCGCGCGAGCCGCGGCATTTCGGGGCGCTGGCGGGCCTCGGCATGATCATGCGCGAACTCGGCGACGACAAGCGCGCGCTTGACGCCTTCCGCAAGGCGCTGGCGATCAACCCGCACCTCGACAAGATTCCCGATCTGGTCAAGACGCTGTCCGAAAAGGTCGAGGGCCGCGATATCTGATCGCGGCATCTGATGTTGCGTGTGGCGGCGGAAACGCCCTGTTCATGCCGGAATCGCGTATCAAGACAGCGCCTGTTTGCGGGGATCGTCCGGCGTCTTTCTCAATCGCGAAGCATTTTGGCGCTATCGCAAAGGAGCTTTCGTGTCGCGAAAGGTTTTGCCTCTCATCGTTGCCGGGTTGCTGCTGATCGCAGGGCCGGCGCTGGCTCAGAAAAATCCGGCTCCTGCGCCCGCCGGCGCACCGCAGGCTTCGGGCGAGACCTTGACGCCGGAGCAGGCGCGCCGCGCGCTCGAGACCTTGCAGGACGATGCCAAGCGGGCGCAGATGATCGAGACGCTGCGCGCCATCGCCAAGACGGCGCCGGCGCCTGCGCCCGCCGCCAATGCCGCCGCGCAGCCCGCGCCGGAGGAGAAGCCCAAGCCGGACGCCGCGGCCGACAAGCCGGCGCTGCCGACGCTCAATGCCGACAGTCTCGGCGCGCAGCTGCTCTTGACCTTCTCCGGCTGGGTCGCCGATGCATCGCGCGAGCTGACCTGGGCGGCGCGCAGCGTCACGCATTTTCCGGCGCTGTGGTACTGGCTGGTGACCACCACCAGCGATCCGCTCTATGTCAGCCTGCTGACCGATATCGCCTGGAAGTTCGTGCTGGTGTTCGGCTGTGCCTTCGCGGTCGAATGGCTGGTGTGGTGGGGACTGCGGCGGCCGCTGCGCGCGCTGGAAGCGCGGATCCCGCGTCTCGCCAGGCCGCCGGCGGAAACGGTGACGATCTCCGATCCGCCGTCCTCCGCCGACGATCTGCTGCCGCAGTCGGGCAAGCAGCGGCGACGGCTGAAGCTGGCCCGGGTCTGGCAGTCGCTGCTGCGGCTGCCTTACGTGCTGGCGCGGCTCGGGCTCGAGGTGGTGCCGGTGCTGGCCTTCATGGCGGTCGGCTCCCTGATCCTCGGCACCCAGATCGGCGATGTGACCACCACGCGGCTGGTCATCCTCGCCATCCTCAACGCCTACGCGCTGTGCCGCGCGCTGGTCTGCGCGGTCCGCGTGCTGGTCGGTCCGCTCGGCGTCGTCCCGACCCGCGAGGACACCGCCGCCTATGCCGAAGTGTGGACCCGGCGCATCGTCGCGGTCGGCGTCACCGGCATCACCTTCGCGAATGTCGCGCTGCTGCTGGGCCTGAGCCGCATCGGCTATCTGGCGCTGCTGCGGCTGGTGATGCTCGGGGTGCACCTGCTTATCGTGGTGGTGATCCTGCAATGCCGCGCCCCGGTTGCCCGCCTCATTCGCGCCCCGCGCGAGGCGCAGGGTGTGGTGGCGTCGGCGCGCAACCGCATCGCCAGCCTCTGGCACTACTTCGCCGTCTTCATCGTGATGGCCACGTGGGTGATCTGGGCGCTGCGAATCCGCGACGGCTACATGCTGCTGCTGCAATACGTTGCCGGCACCATCGCGGTGGTGCTGATCGCGCGGCTGTTGCAGATCATCCTGCTCAGCCTGATCGACCGCGGCTTCCGCATCAATGCCGACGTGCTGCAGCGCTTTCCCGGTCTGGAGAGCCGCGCCAACCGCTATCTGCCGTTGCTGCGCCGGATCGCATCCTGGGTGGTGGTCGCGCTCGCGGTCATCGCGCTGCTGCAGGTGTGGGGCGTCGATACCGTGGTCTGGTTCTATGGCGGCCAGATCGGCAGCCGCCTTTTGTCCGCGGTGGTCACCGTCGGCATCGCCGTGGTGATCGCGGTCGCGGCGTGGGAAGCCGCCAATGCGCTGATGGACCATCAGCTCACCACGCTGACGCGCGAAGGGCAGGCGGTGCGCGCCGCGCGGCTGCGCACGTTCCAGCCGATGCTGCGCACGGCGCTGCTGTGCGTCATTGTCACGGTGGTGGCGCTCACCGCGCTCAGCGAAGTCGGGGTCAACATCGCGCCGCTGCTGGCCGGCGCCGGGATCGTCGGCATCGCGGTCGGCTTCGGTTCGCAGAAGCTGGTGCAGGACCTGATCACCGGCCTGTTCCTGCTGATGGAGAATGTCGTGCAGGTCGGCGACTGGGTGACGGTGTCCGGCCTGTCCGGCACGGTGGAGAACGTCTCGATCCGCACCATCCGGCTGCGCGCGTCCGACGGCGCCGTGCATATCGTGCCGTTCAGCGCCGTCACCAGCGTCACCAATGCCAGCCGCGGCGCCGGCAATGCCGCGGTGAATGTCAGCGTCTCCTACAAGGAGGATACCGACCGGGTCGGCGACCTCTTGAAGGCCATCGTGGCGGAGATGCGCGAGGAGGCGGAATTCCGGCCGCTGATCCGCAGCGATCTGGAATTGTGGGGCGTCGACAAGGTCGATGGCACGATGGCCACCATCGTCGGCCAGATCCGTTGCACCCACGGCGGACGCTGGCCGGTGCAGCGCGAGTTCAATCGCCGCATGAAGCTGCGCTTCCAGCAGGAGGGCATCGAGATCGCCAGCAACAATCAGACCATTTTGATGCGGGCGCCGCTGCAGGTCGAGATCGAATCGACGCCCTCGCAGCGCCGCGCGGCGGGATAGGATGGCAGCGGCGCGACGCTGCGATCTTCCTTCGCCGGCGTGCGCGTCCCTCAGGTCTGCGGCCGCCACGCCATGCGCAGCACCGGCCGTCCCGAGGTCGGATTGACGTCCTCGCCGTCGTCGGCGAAGCCGTTGCGCCGATAGAAGCGGATGGCGCGGGCGTTGTCCTTGTTCACCAGCAGCGTCACGCCGGCCGGCGACAGCCGCTTGGCCTCGTCCACCAGCGCGGTGGCGAGCGGCGAGCCCCAATGCTCCGGCGCAACCACGAGCTGGTCGAGATAACCCGATGCGTCGATGGTGACGAAGCCGCTCAGCGTGCCGTCCGCGTCGGCGACGACGATCTGTGTGGCCGGAACGAGCTCGTTGCGCCAGCGCGCGCGCCACCATGCAACGCGCGCGGCGAAATCGATCGAGGGATAAGCCAGTTGCCAGGTGCGTCGCCACAGTTCGATGGCGGCATCCTCGTCGCTCGCGCGATAGGGACGTAGCTGGAATGAGGCTGTCATCGCAGCATAGTCGCCGGTTCAAACACGGTCGTCATGCCCGGCCTTGTACCCGGCATCCACGTTCTTCTTATACATTAGTCTTGCAAGACGTGGATGGCCGGGACATAGGCGAGCGAAGCGACGCCGTTCTTCGAACGGCTTTGCCCGGCCATGACGACGTTGAGAATTGTGCAACAATTCGATCACTATTTTTCCGTCAGCTTCAACTCGATGCGGCGGTTGCGCTTGTAGGCCTCTTCCGTGGTGCCGGTGTCGAGCGGCTGGAATTCGCCGAAGCCGGCGGCAACGAGGCGCTGCGGCGGCACGCCGAGCGACACCAAGTACTGCACCACCGAGATCGCGCGGGCCGACGACAGCTCCCAGTTTGACTTGAACTGCGGGCTCGAGATGGGCCGCACGTCGGTGTGACCGTCGACGCGCAGCACCCACGGGATTTCGCTCGGGATCTTCTTGTCGAGGTCTTTCAGCGCGTCGGCCAGCTTGTCGAGCTCGGCCTTGCCTTCCGGCAGCAGCACCGCCTGTCCGGTGTCGAAGAACACTTCGGACTGGAACACGAAACGGTCGCCGACGATGCGGATATCAGGCCGGTTGCCGAGAATCGCGCGCAGGCGCCCGAAGAATTCCGAACGATAGCGCGACAATTCCTGCACCCGCTGCGCCAGCGCCACGTTGAGCCGCTGGCCGAGATCGGTAATGCGGGTCTGCGATTCCTTGTCGCGCTTCTCGGAGGCATCGAGCGCGGCTTCCAGCGCGGCGAGCTGCCGCCGCAGCGCGCTGATCTGCTGGTTGAGGATTTCAACCTGCGCCAGCGCCCGCGCCGACACCTGCTTCTCGGAATCCAGCGCCTTGTTCAATTCGCTGGCGCGGCCGGCGGCGTCGCTGCCTGCGCCGGCGAGCCCTTCGTAAAGCCCCTTGGCGCGGTCGCGCTCCGCTTCGGCGGTGGCGAGCCCGGCGCGGGTCTGCGCCAGTTCATCGGAGAGATTGAGCTGCGTGACTTTCTCCAGCGAGAGCAGTTCGTTCAACTGCGCGATCTTGGCGTTGAGCTGCTCCAGCGCCTTGTCCTTGCCCGACACTTCCTGCGACAGATAGAACTGCACGACGAGGAACACCGACAGCAGGAAGACGATAGCCAGCACCAGCGTCGACAGGGCGTCGACAAAGCCCGGCCAGTAGTTGAAGCCGGATTCGGTGCGGCGGCGGATCAGCGCCATCAGAAGTCTCCGCTCAGATTACGTTCGGGCTGCGCGGCGAGGCGCTCCAACAGCTTCTTGATCTCACGATTCTGGTCGCCCTGGCCGTCAACCCATTCGCGGATCATCTGCTGTTCGCCGCGCATATGCTGCACCAGCCCCTGGATGGCGTCGGCGAGATTGGCCATCGCCGCTGTGGCGCCGCGGCTCGAGCCCATCTCCTCGACGGTGACGCGCAGCCGCTCGATCGCGGCCTGCATGTCCGCCGCGCCGCTGCGCGGCTCACTGCCTTCGCCGCCGTATTCGCGCACGGTGGAGGCGAGCCAGTCCTCGAGATCGGTATAGAAACGGTTCTGCGCCTGGCTGGATTGCAGGTCGAGGAAGCCGAGGATTAGCGAGCCGGCGAGGCCGAACAGCGAGGACGAGAACGAAATGCCCATGCCGCCCAGCGGCGCGGCGAGCCCCTCTTTCAGCGTTTCGAACAGCGATCCGGAATCGCCGCCGACCTTCAGCCCGTCGATGATGTGGCCGACCGAGCCGACAGTTTCGATCAGGCCCCAGAAGGTGCCGAGCAGGCCGAGAAACACCAGAAGGCCGGTCATGTAGCGCGAGATGTCGCGCGCCTCGTCGAGGCGGGTCGCGATCGAATCCAGCAGGTGCCGCATGGTCTGCTGCGAGATCGACATCCGTCCGGTGCGCTCGCGGCCGAGGATCACCGCCATCGGCGCCAGCAGCACCGGCCGGCGGTCCAGCGCGAGGCCGGGATCGGAGATGCGGAAGCCGTTGACCCAGGCGACCTCGGGATAGAGCCGGATCACCTGCCGGAACGCGAGAATGATGCCGATCAGCAGCACAGCGACGATCAGCGCGTTGAGGCCGGGATTGGCCATGAACGCCGCTATGATCTGCTTGTAGAGCACCACCACCACCAGCGCGCACAGCACCAGGAACACCAGCATCCGCACCAGGAAGATGCGGGGCGACGACAGCTTGGTCAGTTCGATGTCGAGGGAGCTGCGGGATGCGGAGCCTGAAGCCATGGTGCCTTCATCGGGTTCGAGTAATCCGGTCTGTCACGCAATATGGCACAGCGAACGCGCGAGGGAAGCCGCCGCGGCGGCTTATCGGCCGATGATGCGGTCGCGAACGCCGCGATCAGCACGGAACCGTAGCTTCATGACACTGGTTTGAACCGGCGCGGTTCAGGATCGGAGCGCCAGTTCGCCCAGCCATTGCGCGAAAATGCGTTCGGCTTGCGCCGTCGCGCGCGCGGCGATGCGTGCTGTTGCACTGCGAAGAGCGGGGATGGAGATTTTCGCCGCGCCGAGTTCGACGGTATGGCCGACATACCATTCCTCGAGCCGCGCCGGATCGGCCTCGATATGGAATTGCAGCGCCAGCGCGTTCGGCCCGATCGCGAAGGCTTGATTCGCATAAGGCGCGGTGGAGGCGAGCCGCACCGCGCCGGCCGGCAGATCGAACGTGTCGCCATGCCAGTGCAGCACCATCGCATCCGGCTCGCCGAGCGGGGCGAGGCACGAGGCGCGGCCGGCATCGGTCAGTTGCAGCGCGCTCCAGCCGATTTCCTTGACAGGACCGGCATAGACGCGCGCGCTGAGGGCGGCCGCCATCAACTGGCTGCCGAGGCAGATGCCAAGCGTCGGCCGATTGTCGGCGAGGCGTCGTTCGAGCAGCGCGATCTCGCGGGTGAGGAACGGATAGTCGGCGGCATCGCCGACGCCGATCGGACCACCGAGCACGATCAGCAGATCGGCCTGCGCGATCGTCGGCTGATCGAGGTCGGCGACAGCGGCGTCGTGCATCGCGACGTCCCATCCGCGGCGATCGAGGATCGGCGCGAGCAGGCCGAGGTCTTCGAAAGCCACGTGGCGCAGCACCACGGCCTTGCGTCGCTGATCGGTCATGTCATCTCACTCATCGGCTGGCGGGCATGGCGTGCTAGATGATGCGGCCACGGCGGCGCCGGACTCGCGACGGCACGCAGTATATCGCCAGCGCTGGCGACGACAATTCATCCAGATCGGGTTGTGTTGCCGGGCGTGGCAGCTATGCTCGCGCCGTCCACCTTCCGGCCACCATTCGTCATGATCAAGATGCCGAGATCCGGTTCAAAGGCGTCGAGCGCCAAATCGCTTCCCTCGCTCAGCGTGCGCATCGATTTCGATGGCGACGGCCGGCTCGGTCCGGGCAAGATTCAGTTGCTGGAGAGCATCGCCGCGTGCGGCTCGATCTCCGCTGCCGGCCGCGCGATGGACATGTCCTACAAGCGGGCGTGGGATCTGGTGGACGAGATCAACCGGATGTGCGGGCGGGCCGCGGTGGAACGGCAGACCGGCGGAAAGCACGGCGGCGGCGCGACGCTGACCGCGTTCGGCGCGTCGCTGATCGAGCGTTACCGGCGCATCGAGCGCGCGGCGGCGTCGGCCGCGCGCAAGGATCTCGCCTCGCTGCGTGCCGATATCGCGCGCAGCGGCAAGGACCCGGCCTGACACAGGCGACTCCTCACGCCAACTGATCGATATCGAGATGCCGGCGACGCGCGCGATCTCTCCCGCGCCTCGCCTGAGCACCCAGCTTCAAATCCTGCGCGAGGCGCGTTACACTCGGTGCATGATCGGCGGCGCGGCGGGGCGGGCCGCGCGACGTTCGTCTGATCGGCCGAGGTACGGCGGAGACGGATCATGTTCGATGCGCAATGCGATGTCGCCGCGCTGGTCTATCAAGCGCATCAGCAGCCCGACGGCGTGCTGCTCGATTTCGTCGCCAATCTGAAGGCCGCCGGGCTGCGGCCGGTGGGTCTGGTGCAGTTCGGACATCACAATGCCGGTGCGGCTGAACTGGCGGCAATGATGATTCACAGCGGCGAGCGGGTCGAGCTGTTCCAGCCGGCATCGACCTATCTGCGCGGCCGCCGTCTCGATCTCGACAAGCTCGCGCTCGCGCGCGCGGCGATGACGGAGGCCGTCGATCGCGGCGCCGACGTTCTGATCGTCAATCGGTTCGGTCGGCAGGAGCAGCAGGGGCGCGGTCTTGCGCGCCTGATCGAGCATGCGCTCGCGGCCGACGTCCCGGTGCTGATCCCGGTGCCCGAGTTCCGCTTCGACGACTGGATCGCCTATGTCGAAGGCATGTGCGTGAAGCTGCCGTGCGAACGCGCCGCGTTGCAGACGTGGTGGAACGGATTGTCGCACCGGGACGGCCGCGCGCGGCGGCCGATCCAGAACAATGTCTGCGAAGTGTTGAAGTGATCTGCTGAAGCAGAGAGATCCGCGTACGCCGCGCGGCGCGTCTGCGATGATCCCTGCATTACAATTCGGTCATGTTGCTGCGGCCATTAGTATCGTCGTGCTGTCGACGAGGGATAAATTGTCGCAGTTGATGAGCGACGTGTGGCTTTCTGGAATCGTTTCAAATTCGTCGCGATGCCTCGCGGATCGACTCACAAATATGTGAGTCCGCCGAAGTTGCTGCGACTTCAATGCGCTAACACGCTGTGGCATTGCGCCGCCGCAAATAATGTTGCGCTGCGCTTCGACTGCGTTACTTTTGCGAAATCAAATGACGTCAGAGTTCGAATGAGATCGTCGCGCTGCTACGCGGGCGCGGCTGTTTCTTGATTCATGTCTCACTCTGACGGACGGGATTTACGGAACGATGGGATTGTCGATGCGGCGGAGTTTGCGACCGGGATTTGCCTTGCTGATGTTGCTTGCGGCCAGTCCGATGCTGACGGCGTGTGATGAGCCGGCAGCGGCTGTGGCGGCGCAACCCGCGGCCGAGCCGGAAGTCAGTTACATCACCGTCAAGCCGAAGCCGTTCGCGATCGTGCGCGAACTGCCCGGCCGCATCGCGCCGACGCGCATTGCCGACGTTCGTCCGCAGGTGTCGGGCATCATCGTCGAGCGTCTGTTCCATCAGGGCAGCGATGTGAAGGCCGGCGATCCGCTCTATCGCATCGATCCGAAGCCGTTCGAGGTCGATCTGATGGCGCAGGAGGCCGCGCTCGCCAAGGCCGAAGCGGTGCTCGATCAGGCGACGCGCCATGCCAATCGTATCTCGACGCTGACGCATCAGCACGTCGCCTCCGAGGCGCAGCACGAAACCGCGATTGCCGCGAAGCGTCAGGCCGAGGCCGACGTTGCCGCGCGCAAGGCGGACGTGGCGCGCGCCAGGCTCAACCTCGGCTATGCCACCATTCGCGCGCCGATCAACGGCCGCATCGGCGCGGCGCTGGTCAGCGAGGGCGCGCTGGTGGTGCCGAACGACACCACCAATCTCGCCTCGATCCAGCAGCTCGATCCGATCTATGCCGACTTCACCCAGTCGGTCAGCGATCTCAACAAGCTGCGGCGCGCCTTCGCGCGCGGCGACCTCGAGCAGATCGCGCCGGGCGCGGCGAAGGTCCGCCTGATCGTCGATGACGGCGTCTATTCGCACACCGGCAAGCTGCTGTTCTCCGAAGCCAAGGTCAACGCCGAGACCGGGCAGGTGACGCTACGCGGCGAGTTTCCGAATCCGAACGGCGAACTGCTCCCCGGCATGTATGTCCGCGTGCTGATCGAGCAGGGCATCGACACCGATGCGATCGCGGTGCCGCAGCAGGCGGTGCAGCGCAGCCGCGACGGCGGCAGCGAGGTGTTCGTGGTGAAGCCGGACAACCGCATCGCGGTGCAGGCGGTGCGCACCGGCGGGGTTCACGGCGGCAAGTGGCTGATCACCGAGGGCCTCAAGCCCGGCGACCGCGTCGTGGTCGAAGGTTTTCAGAAATTCGCCGCCGGCGACCGCGTCAAGCCGCAGCCGCTCAGCGAAGTCGCCACCGGCACCGTCGTCGACGAGAGTCTGAAGGCGACGCCGACGTCGATCAGCGACTGAGTCGCTGATGCCGTCATTTTTCATCGATAGGCCGATCTTCGCCTGGGTCGTCGCGCTGTTCATCTGTCTGATCGGCGCGATCTCGATCCCGTTCCTCGCGGTGGCGCAGTATCCGATCATCGCGCCGCCGTCGATCTCGGTGTCGACCAGCTATCCGGGCGCCTCGCCGGAAAACCTCTACAACAGCGTCACGCGGCTGATCGAGGAGGAACTGAACGGCGCGAACGGCATCCTCAGCTTCGAATCCACCAGCGACTCGCTGGGGCAGGTGGAAATCACCGCCTTCTTCCAGCCCGGCACTGATGTCGAGATGGCGTCGGTGGACGTGCAGAACCGCATCAAGCGCATCGAGTCGCGGCTGCCGCGCGCGGTGCTGCAGCAGGGCATCCTGATCGAGGAAGCCTCCAGCGCGGTGCTGCAGATCATCACGCTCACCTCAACCGACGGCAGCATGGATGAAGTCGCGCTCGGCGATTTCATGGTCCGCAACGTGCTCGGCGAAATCCGCCGCATCCCCGGCGTCGGCCGTGCCACGCTGTATTCCACCGAGCAGTCGCTGCGCATCTGGATCGATCCGGAGAAACTGGTCGGCTTCAACCTCACCGCCGATGACGTCACCAAGGCGATCAACGCCCAGAACGCGCAGGTGGCCTCCGGCAGCGTCGGCGCGGAGCCGAGCAACAAGGACCAGAAAGTCTCGGCGCTGGTGCTGGTGAAGGGCCAGCTCGGCTCGCCGGACGAGTTCGGCGGCATCGTGCTGCGCGCCAATCCCGACGGCTCGACGGTGCGGCTGCGCGACGTCGCCCGCATCGAGATCGGCGGCATGGGCTATCAGTTCACCACGCGGCTGAACGGCAAGCCGGCCGCCGGCCTCTCGGTGCTGATGTCTCCGACCGGCAACGCGCTGGCGACCGCGAGCGCCGTCGAAGCCAAGATGAAGGAACTCTCGAAGTTCTTCCCGGCCAACATCCAGTACGAGATTCCCTACAACATCACGCCCGTGGTCAAAGCCTCGATCGAGAAGGTGGTGCACACGCTGATCGAGGCGGTGGTGCTGGTGTTCCTGGTGATGTTCCTGTTTCTGCAGAACTTCCGCTACACCATCATTCCGACCATCGTGGTGCCGGTGGCGCTGCTCGGCACCTGCGCGACGCTATTGGCGTTTGGTTACTCCATCAACATGCTGACGATGTTCGGCATGGTGCTGGCGATCGGCATATTGGTCGACGACGCCATCGTCGTGGTCGAGAACGTCGAGCGCATCATGGCGGAGGAGGGCCTGCCGCCGAAGGAAGCGACCCGCAAGGCGATGTCGCAGATCACCGGCGCCATCGTCGGCATCACCACGGTGCTGGCGGCGGTGTTCGTGCCGATGGCGTTCTTCCCCGGCTCGGTCGGCATCATCTACCGCCAGTTCTCGGTGACGATGGTGGCGGCGATCGGCTTCTCGGCGCTGATGGCGCTGTCGCTGACGCCGGCGCTGTGCGCCACCCTGCTCAAGCCGGTGAAGGCCGGGCACGGTCACGCGCGGCGCGGCTTCTTCGGCCTCTTCAACAGCATGCTGGACCGCACGCGCGTGCGCTACACCCGCACCGTCGGCTGGTCGCTGAAGCGCACCGGACGTCTGATGATCGTCTACGCCATCCTGCTGGTCGGCCTCGGCTGGGCCTTCGTGCGGATGCCCGCCGGCTTCCTGCCGGTGGACGATCAGGGCTTCATCACTACCGACGTGCAGACGCCGGCGGATTCCTCGTTCGCCCGCACCGAGGCGGCGGTGAAGGCGGTCGAGGATTATCTCGCCAAGCGCGACGGTATCAAGGACGTCACCTTCCTCACCGGCTTCAGCTTCCTCGGGCAGGGCATGAACACCGCGCAGGCGTTCATCACGCTGAAGGACTGGTCGGAGCGCGGCAAGACCGATTCCGCCGCGGCCATCGTCAACGACATCAACAAGCAGATGGAAGGCCTGCGCGACGCCAGGATCTCGGCGTTGCAGCCGCCGCCGATCGACAACCTCGGCAATTCGTCGGGCTTCAGCTTCCGCCTGCAGGATCGCGGCCAGAAAGGTTACGTCGCGCTGCGCGACGCCGCGACCAAGCTGGTCAACGACGCCAATGCCAGCCCCGTCTTGCAGAAGGTCTATGTCGAGGGCCTGCCGGAAGCGCCGGTGGTCAACCTGATGATCGACCGCGAGAAGGCGAGCGCCTTCGGCATCACCTTCGAGGACATCAACAACACCATCTCGACCAATCTCGGCTCGGCCTACATCAACGACTTCCCCAATCGCGGCCGCATGCAGCGCGTCATCGTGCAGGCGGATTCGCCGGATCGTATGAATGCCGACGACATCCTCAACTACAGCGTCAAGAACAGCCGCGGGCAGGTGGTGCCGCTGTCGTCCTTCGCCACCATCGAATGGGCCAGAGGCCCGACCCAGATCGTCGGCTTCAACTATTATCCGGCGGTGCGCATCAGCGGCGAGGCGCGGCCGGGCTTCACCTCGGGCGATGCCATCAAGGAGATGGAGCGGCTAGCCGATCTGCTGCCGCGCGGCTTCGGCTACGAATGGACCGGCCAGTCGTTGCAGGAAAAATTGTCCGGCTCGCAGGCGCCGTTCCTGCTGGCGCTGTCGGTGCTGGTGGTGTTCCTCTGTCTCGCCGCATTGTACGAGAGCTGGACCATTCCGCTGGCGGTGCTGTTGACGATTCCGCTCGGCATGGTCGGCGCGGTGATCGCCTCGACGCTGCGCGATCTGCCCAACGGCGTTTATTTCACCGTGGGCCTGGTGACGATCATCGGCCTCGCGGCGAAGGACGCCATTCTCATCATCGAGTTCGCCAAGGATTTGCGCGCGGAAGGCAAGTCGCTGATCGCGGCGACCTTGGAAGCCTGTCAATTGCGCTTCCGGCCGATCGTGATGACCGGTCTCGCCTTCGTCTGCGGCGTGCTGCCGATGGTGGTCGCCAGCGGTGCCGGCGCGCAAAGCCAGCAGGCGCTCGGCACCGGCGTGATGGGCGGCATGATCGCGGTGGTCATCCTCGCGCTGTTGATGGTGCCGGTATTCTTCGTCTTCGTGCAGCGCCTGTTCTCGCGGGCGGCGCGCGAAGAAGAGCGCGCGCTGGCGCCAGCGAACGGGGGCGAGATGCACGGTCCGCCCGCGCCGGCGCAGGGGTCGGCGGCGGGCTGACCGGCATCAGCGGCGCCGCGTCGGCTTGCTCACGCAGGCATCGATCAGGGCGGTGGCGGCGGCGAGCGCCGATTGCGCGGGGCCGCCGGCCGATTGCTGGCCGGTGACATAAATTCCCTCGATCAGCAGCATCAGGCCGTCGCCCAGCGCGCGGGGATCGCGCGCGCCCATCTCGGCGGCGAGCTCACGCAGGCGCTGGCGCAGCGCCTTCTTGTGCGTCTCGGCGACAAGGCGCGCCGGATGGGTGTGGCCGGGATATTCGACGGCGGCGTTGGACAGCCCGCAGCCGCGATAGCCGTCCTGCACCGCGCGGTTCGCCAGCTCGCGGATATAGGCCAGCACGTGCGCGCGCGGATCGCTGTAGTGCTTGCCGCCGGGCTTTTCGAAACGCGGCCAGAACTCGCGGTCGTAGTCGGAGAGATATGCGGCGGCGAGATCGTCCTTGGACGGGAAGGCGCGGTAGAGGCTCGGCTTGGTGACGCCGGCGCGGCTGACGATCTCGTCGACGCCGACCGCGCGGATGCCCTCGCGGTAGAACAATTCGCGGGCCGAGGCGCGAATCCGCTCCGCCGCGCGCGGCGGCTGGCCCGCTGCGGGGGAGGTCTGCTTTCCGGGCGGGACGGCGCGGCTTGACAATGTTACTGACCGGTACGTATGTTGGCGACCCTTGATACGTACCGGTTAGTAACATGCAGCAGGCCTCCCTTTCAAGCCGCCCGTTCGGCCCGAACTACGCCTTCGTCGTTGTCGCGGTGATCTTCCTCGCGCTGCTCACCGCCGCCGGCCTGCGCGCCACCCCGGGCGTGCTGATCCTGCCACTGCAGCAGGCCTTTGGCTGGAGCGTCGACGTCATCTCCGTCTCCGCCGCCGTCGGCATCTTCCTCTATGGCCTCGCCGGTCCGTTCGCCGCCGCGGTGATGAACCAGTTTGGCATCCGCCGCACCGTGATCGGCGCCTTGATCTTGATGTCGAGCGCCACCGCCGCGAGCTATTTCATGACGGAGCCGTGGCACCTGTTCCTGACCTGGGGCCTGCTCACCGGCATCGGCTCCGGCGCGGTCGCCAACGTGCTCGGCGCGGTGATCGTCAACCGCTGGTTCGTCAAGAATCGCGGCCTGGTGATGGGTCTGCTCACCGCGTCCACCGCCAGCGGCACGCTGGTGTTCATGCCGGGCCTCGCCGCCGTGGTGGAGCGCGGCGGCTGGCAGCCGGTGGTGCTGATCATCGCCGCCTGCTGCGCGGCGCTGGTGCCGCTGGTCTATGTTCTGGTGCCGGAGCGCCCGTCCGCGATCGGGCTGCGCGCCTATGGCAGCGATGTCGATGACGTGCCCGCGCCCGCGACCGGACAGAACCCGTTCGCGGCGGCGATCGCGCATCTGGTCGAGGCGGCGAAGACGCGCACCTTCTGGTATCTGTTTGCGACGTTCTTCGTCTGCGGCTTCACCACCAACGGGCTGGTCGGCACGCATCTGATCGCGTTCTGCGGCGATTACGGCATCGCGCAGGTGCAGGCCGCGAGCCTGCTGGCCTTGATGGGCGTCTTCGACCTGATCGGCACCACGCTGTCGGGCTGGCTCACCGACCGCTTCGATCCGCGCAAGCTGCTGTTCGTCTATTACGGACTGCGCGGCCTGTCGCTGATCTATCTGCCCTATTCCGGCTTCTCGCTGTGGAGCCTCACCGTCTTCGCGGTGTTCTACGGCCTCGACTGGATCGCCACGGTGCCGCCGACCATGCGGCTCGCCAACGAGGCGTTCGGCGACCGCAAGGCGCCGGTGGTGTTCGGCTGGATTGTCGCCGGCCATCAGCTCGGTGCCGCGTCGGCAGCGTTCTTCGCCGGCGCGATGCGCACCGCGCAGGGCGATTACCTCGGCGCCTTCGTCATCGCCGGCTGCACCGGCCTCGTCGCCGCCGTACTGGCGCTGATGATCGGCCGTGGCCGCGACGCGACGGCAAGGGTGGCGCCGGCGTAGCGCGGCCGGGTGACGGCGGGGCCGGATCGCCCCGCGATGAACCTGCGCCGGTGTTGCGCCGTCCAAGCGATGGTAACGGCGCGCGAGCGCAGCGATGGTCGATGCGAACGCGCGTCTTCGGTGGCTCGACGATGATGCAGGGAGGCAGGGTGGGCAAGCTGCGCAGGTCAGGTCTGATCGCGGCCGCGCTGGCGGCCTATGCGTCCGTCGCTGCGGCGTCGGACTGGGGGCACTACGGCAATGGGCGATTCCGGTATGGCATCGATCTGCCGCCGGGTTTCTCCAGCATTGCGGAATCCGACAACGGCGATGGCGGTGTCGCCACCTCCGCCAGCGGCACGGCGGAGCTGAAGGTCTGGGGCAATTTTCTTGTCGATCAAAGTTTCGCGGCCGAGGCGCGCTGGCGCGCTGCGCGGGATCGCCGCGACGGCTGGACCCTCACCTATCAAAAGCAGCAGCCGAGATGGGCGGCGTGGTCCGGCGTCAAGGACGAACGCATTTTCTATCAGCGCGCCATCGCATGTCACGATACCGCCGTGTACGTCCGCATCGAATACGACAGGGATCAAGTGAAGGCATTCGATCCGATCGTCGCGAGACTTGGCAAGTCGTTGCGCAGCGATGACTGCCGCTGACGCGCGAGATCAGGCGTATCCGATCCAGCCGCGGAAGCTCAGCCCGGCATAGAACAGGCTGACATCGGAAAATCCGGCCTCGCGCAGCATCGCCTCGTCCTCGTCCGGTGACAGCACGGACAGCCTGGTTGCGATCGCCTGCCTTGCGGCCTCGGCACGCGCCGGATCGGTACCGGCAAAGCTGACGTGGCGCGCGATCCATTGCGTGCGCGCCGGCTCCTGCTGGTCGAACGAGACATGCGCGATCGCGAACGGGGCGCCTGGCCTGAGGCGGCGATGAATCTCCCGCAGCGTGCCGCCGCGCGCCTCGCGCGCAATGAAATGAAACGTCAAAAGGCTGCAGGCGCCGTCGAACGGGCCTTCCGGCGCCGCATCGATGAAGCCGTGATGCAGCCGGATGCGGCTACGATGCGCAGCCGCGGTCTCCTCCGCCGTGCGCAGCATGTCGGCCGATGGATCGACGCCGTCGAAGGTCCAGCCAGCCTGCGCGTCGGCGAATGCTTTCAGTTCGAGGCCGCCGCCTGCGCCGTGCACCAGCACGCGCCCTTGTGGCGGGACGCGCTCCGCCAGCAGCATGATCGTCATGCGATGCAGGCTATCGAAGCCCGGCACCTGACGCGGCGGTCCCTCGGCATAGATGCGCGCATGATTGGCACCGAACGCGGCGTCGGCATTGTCTGGCATGATGACCTGACGGAAGTCGCTCCTGATAGGTTGGCGAGGTCGTGAACCGATGGCCCATGCCCCGGTTCAATTGAGCATATCCTCTATGGCGGTTTGAAGTGGTTTTTCATTGCCGTCAAAACTGACGGTCATCGCGTCCAGAAAAGCCTCGGGCTCCAATCTTTCCAGTGCGGCTGGGTGTTCAGCCTGATCTGCCAGCAGCGCAAGACACGTCAGTCGAGGTCGTCCTGCGGGAGCGTCACGCCTTCGACGGCGCTAATGCGCTCGAACTTGGCGCGCCCGAGACCGAAACCGGCGCGAAGCTGCTTTGCCGTTTTGAGCCTGCGAACTGTCATATGCGCAATCTGGCACGTCCGCTCTTTCCAGGCACCTGATCGTTCAACTCCAACAAAAACAGCCGGGTCTTGCGACCCGGCCGTTTCTGTCTTGCAGCGATCAAGCGTAAATAATGAGAGGGCGATCAGGCCGCCGCGTTCGCGGTCTCAGCCTTCTTCTTCTCGATCTGGCGCTTCAGCTCGGCAGCCTTCAGCGACAGGCTGTCGATGTTGGCCTTGAGCAGGTAGGCGTCGAGGCCGCCATTGTGGTCGACGCTCTTCAGCGCATTGGTCGAGACGCGCAGGCGCACCGAGCGGCCCAGCACGTCCGACAGGAAGGTGACATTGACCAGGTTCGGCAGGAAGCGCCGCTTGGTCTTGATGTTGGAGTGGCTCACCCGGTGACCGACCTGGGGACCCTTGGCGGTCAGTTCGCAGCGGCGGGACATTGGAAAATTCCTCTCTCGTCCCCAAGGCACACGGCAAGCACGCTGCGCGGCTGCGGGGAGTACAAAATAGCGTCCATGTTCTGGATGGGCGCAGGTATAGAGGCGGCGGCGCGCAAGGTCAAGCGGGCTGCGCGCCACCCGGAAGGTCCCGCAGGCGGTTCGGCCGCCCGCGGGGCTGGTCGATTTCGCGTTCGTTCTCAATCATATAAACGACGTATTCGGTTCCGACAGATAGCGCGGCGGGAATCCGCACGCGGTCCTGCCGGCAACGGGCGGCGTTCGGCAGCAGGGGATCGGCGAGACATATGCGTAGCGCGGCGCTCCGAAATCCCTGCATCGGGCCGGTTTTTCCGGTATGTCCGGCCAAGCCTCTGTGAAGGTGCCCCGATTCTGGTGTCAAAATACCTATTGGTGAACAGATTGGCGAAACGTCAGCCCGGGCGCATTGCCGTCGTGTTGGCCGGCCTCGCGGCGGGGCTGGCCGTGACCTTGAGCATGCTGGCGCCGAAACCCGCCGCGGCGCAGGGTCGGCTGGACGCCCATTATGAAGTGACGCTGGCCGGCATTCCGGTCGGCCGCGGAACCTGGACCATCGAGATCGCCGAGGATCGCTATCAGGCGGCGGTGGCCGGCGCCACGGTTGGGCTGATCAAGGCGCTCGCCGGCGGCAGGGGTGAGGGCGCAGCGCAGGGGCGCATCGTCAACGGCCAGTTCGCGCCGATGTCCTATACCGCCACCACCGAGACCGCGAAGAAGGAAGAAACCATCCGCATCGCGCTCAGCGGCGGCAATATCACCCAATCCAGCATCACGCCGGAGCCGCCGGAGGACCCGGCGCGGATTCCGGTGACCGAAGCGCAGCGGCACGGCGTCTCCGATCCGATGACCGCCAGCATGGTCCGGGTGCCGGGCACCGGCAATCCGCTCGGACCGGACGCCTGCAAGTCCGCCGCCGCGGTTTTCGACGGCCGCATGCGCTATGACCTGAAGCTCGCCTTCAAGCGCATGGACACCGTCAAGGCTGAGAAGGGCTATCACGGCCCCGCCGTGGTCTGCGCCATCACCTTTACCCCGGTCTCCGGCTATGTGCCCGATCGCGCCGCCATCAAATACCTCGCCGCGCAGAAGGCCATGGAGGTGTGGCTGGTGCCGATCGCGGGAACCCGAGTGCTGGTTCCGTTCAAGGTCGCGATCCCGACGCCGCTCGGCCTCGGCCTGCTATTCGCCACCGATTTCACCGCCACCGCCGTGCCGCCGCAGGCGGCCTCGCGCTGACCGGGCGGAATTCTTGCGGCAGCGCCGACGCAATTTCGCCGTCAGATTGCCGCAAGAATCCCTGCCGAAGAATCTATTTGACTCTTGCGCCAAACCCGTCCCGCATGGGTGTTAATGATTGCGCCCCCATCTTATCTCTTATCCCACAGGATCAGGCTTGATGTAGTTGTCCTTGGCGCCGGCTGCCGCGACATGTTGCGGTTCGGCGTCTGTACTCCAAGTGAGTCAGCGATTCGGGCGCGATTCGTTCCGGACTCGTTCCAAAGCTTAAGTCGCGGCGTGGCCTGCGTCGCATTGTGAAACAGGATCAGTGCCTTCGCATCATCCTGTGTTTCGGAAGCCCTGAAAAACATGGTTGTTTCGTCTGCTTCGCCGTTCTCCTCGCCCGATCACGCGCGCGCGCCCGGGAGTGGCGTCACCGCGGTGCTCGGCCCCACCAACACCGGCAAGACGCATCTGGCGATCGAGCGCATGCTCGCGCATTCGTCGGGCATCATCGGTCTGCCGCTGCGCCTGCTCGCGCGCGAGGTCTACAACAAGATCGCCGCGCGCGTGGGCGCCGATGCGGTGGCGCTGATCACCGGCGAAGAGAAAATCAAACCGCCGAAGCCGCGCTTCTGGGTGTCGACGGTGGAAGCGATGCCACGCGACATCGACGTGTCGTTTCTCGCCGTCGATGAAATTCAGATCGCGGCCGATCTCGAGCGCGGCCATGTCTTCACCGACCGCGTGCTGAATCGTCGCGGCCGCGACGAGACGCTGCTGCTGGGCGCGGCAACGATGCGGCCGGTGATCGAGAAACTGTTGCCCGGCGCCAATCTCCTGACGCGGCCGCGCCTGTCGCAACTCGAATTCGCCGGCGATCGCAAGATCACGCGGCAGCCGCGCCGCACCGCGATCGTCGCGTTTTCTGCCGACGAAGTTTATGCCATCGCCGAATTGATCCGCCGTCAGCATGGCGGCGCGGCGGTGGTGCTCGGTTCGCTGTCGCCGCGCACGCGCAACGCGCAGGTGGCGATGTTCGAATCCGGCGATGTCGATTATCTCGTCGCCACCGATGCCATCGGCATGGGCCTCAATCTCGACGTCGATCACGTCGCCTTCGCGTCGGATCGCAAGTTCGACGGCTACCAGTTTCGCCGGCTAAATCCCGCTGAATTCGCGCAGATCGCCGGCCGCGCGGGACGTGCGACACGCAACGGCACCTTCGGCACCACCGGACGTTGCGCGCCGTTCGAACCCGAACTCGTCAACGCGCTGCAGAACCACACCTTCGATAGCGTCAAGACGCTGCAATGGCGCAATGCGCAACTGGATTTCAGCTCGCTCGACGCGCTACAGGTCTCGCTGGCGCTGACGCCGGCGCATGAGGCATTGACTCGCGCGCCGGTGGCCGAGGATCTGCGCGTGCTCGATCATGCCGCGCGCGATGGCGAGGTGCGCGATCTGGCGCAGGGCCGCGGTGCGGTGGAGCGGCTGTGGGAAGCGTGCCAGGTTCCGGACTATCGCAAGCTGTCGCCGGCCGCGCATGCCGAACTGGTGACGACGCTCTACGGCTTCCTGATGCGACGCGGGCGGATTCCCGATGCGTGGTTCGCGGCGCAAATTCAGCAGGCCGACAGGATCGATGGTGACATCGACACGTTATCCGGCCGGATCGCCCATATCCGGACCTGGACATTTGTGGCAAATCGCCCCGATTGGCTGGCTGATCCGCTGCACTGGCAGGGAATTTCCCATGAACTTGAGAATAAATTGTCCGATGCCCTGCATGAACGGCTAACTCAGCGTTTCGTTGATCGCCGGACCAGTGTATTGATGCGCCGCTTGCGGGAAAACACCATGCTGAATACGGAAATCGGAAAGACCGGCGAAGTGATCGTGGAAGGCCATGTGATTGGCCGCCTCGACGGCTTCATGTTCGCGCCCGATACGGCGGATGCCGGCTCGGAAGCCAAGGCGCTTCAGGCGACGGCGCAGAAGGCGCTGGCCGGCGAAATCGACGCGCGCGCTGAAAAATTGTCGCAGGCGCCGGACGATCAATTCGTGCTGGCGTCTGACGGTACCATTCGCTGGACCGGCGATGCCGTCGCAAAGGTGATTGCAGGCGACGATGCGCTGCATCCGCGCATCCGCATCGTTGCCGACGATCGGCTCAGCGGTGCGCCGCGTGAGTCCGTGCAGGCGCGGCTCGATCTGTGGCTCAAGACCCATATCGAAAAGCTGCTGGGGCCGCTGTTCGAATTGGTGAAAGCGGAAGACATCACCGGCATCGCGCGCGGCATCGCGTTTCAACTGACCGAGGCGCTCGGCGTGCTGGAGCGCTCCAAGGTCGCCAACGAGGTGAAGGATCTCGATCAGGCGGCGCGTGCGACCTTGCGCAAATATGGCGTGCGGTTTGGCGCCTATCATCTGTACGTCCCGGCGCTGCTGAAGCCGGCGGCGCGCGCGCTGGCGTCGCAACTCTGGGCACACAAGCAGGATAACGTCGATCTCGGCGCGCTGCTCGGCGCGCAACATCTCGCCGGCAGCGGCCGCACCTCGTTCCCCGTCGACAAGGCGCTGGATCGTGATGCTTATCGCGTGCTGGGTTATCGGCAGTGCGGCGAGCGTGCGGTGCGCGTCGACATTCTCGAGCGGCTGGCGGATCTGATCCGTCCGGCGCTGGCCTGGCGCGAGGGTTCGACCCTGCCCAAGCCCGCCGGAGCATTCGATGGACGCGGCTTTGTGGTGACGCAGGCGATGACGTCACTAACCGGTTCGGCCGGCGAGGACTTCGCATCGATCCTGCGCGCGCTCGGCTATCGCATGGAGTTGCGGCCCGCGCCCGCGTCCGATGCCGCGCCGGAAGCGGCGGTGCCTGAAACCGCGGATGTTGTCGCTGCGGATGCTGAAGCCGCTGCCGATGCGACGTCGGCATCGGAGGCGTCCGAAGCTGATGAGCCGACGACAGGGGCCACGCGCGTTGCGGACGACACCGCGCCGGCTTCGAATGGGCAGGCGCCGAGTCCTCGTGAGGATGCCGCGGTTGCCGCCGCCGAATCCGAATCCCCCCCGATCGATCAGGACATCGCGCCGCCGACGAATGAGGCCGGTACAGCGGAGGATGCGGGGATCGCAGTCGATGCAGTGGACGCTGCGGCGACCGACGCGACGAGAGCTGATCCCGATTCATCATCCGCCTCCGCTGAGGTATCCGACCAAGCCGCGGAGACTGCTGCCGGCAGGCCCGTCGGCGACAGCGCGGCGACGGCGGAGCCGGCTGGGCCTATGATGGTTGAAGTGTGGCGGCCCGGCGGACGCTCCGATGACCGCCGTCCGCGTCACGAGCGTCATCGCCATCGTCAATCGCAGCGCCCGCAGCAGGGCGCCCAGGCCGCAGGCGCGGAAGGCGAGGCATCGGATGCCGGCAAGCGGCAGCGCCACGGCCGCCGCGATCGCAACGTCGATTTCAAGCGGCCGAATCGCCCGGCTGGCGAATCCGGTGCCGAGAGCAGCGCGCCGACTCGCGAAAGCGACAGCAAGGGGCGTCAGGAGCGCGGGAAAGGCAGGGACAAGGGCAAGTTTCAGGGGAAGGGGCGAGAGCGACGTCCGGATGGTGGCGGGCCGTCGCATCGGCCGTTCGCCAGCAGCGCGCCGCGCGAGCGGGATCGCGACCGGCCGGCCGATCCGAACTCGCCTTTCGCCAAGCTCGCGGCATTGAAAGAACAACTCGCCAACCGCAAGGACGCAAACTAGGCCGACCGGCTATGTCCGGACGAACATTCGTCGGCGCATGTGACTGGCCGGACTGATGTCAGGAGGATGCTTGGAGCGTCAGCGCCTGGACAAGTGGCTGTGGCACGCGCGGGTCGTCAAGGCCCGCACCAGCGCGGCGGCGTTGATCGAGGGGGGCCGGGTTCGCATCAACGGCAGCCGGCAGAATGCTCCCGGCCATGGCGTCAAACTAGGCGACGTGCTCACGATCACGCTCGACCATAGCGTCCGCGTGTTGAAAGTGACCAGCTTTTGTGAGCGGCGTGGCAATGCCGAGGCTGGCCGGCAACTTTATGAGGATCTGCAAAGACCGGCCAAGCCACCCTCATGACGGTGATGCGGGCGCCGTATCAGAAAGCCAAAGCGTCCCTTGCGGCTTGGGGCCGTCTGCGCTACGCCAGCACTCAAATTCGACCGTTCCGGAGTCCTGGATGACCTACGTCGTCACTGAAAATTGTATCAAGTGCAAATACACCGACTGCGTTGAGGTTTGCCCCGTTGACTGCTTCTACGAGGGCGAGAACATGCTGGTCATCCATCCGGACGAATGCATCGATTGCGGCGTGTGCGAACCGGAATGCCCCGCCGATGCGATCAAGCCGGACAGCGAACCGGATCTGGAGAAGTGGCTGGAAATCAACGCTACCCACGCCAAATCCTGGCCCAATATCACGCAGAAGAAGGAATCGCCGCCCGACGCCAAGGATTTCGACGGGATGGCGGGGAAATTTGAAAAGTACTTTTCCCCGGAGCCGGGAACAGGTGACTAGGTCCGGAGTTTCTGTTCGGCCTATCCTTCTAGGGGTTTAAACTTAACCTTGTTGGTAATGTTGACCTGCGGAACCTGCCAACCTTGTCGTTGGCGGGGCATAAATCATTGATTTTTGCAGGAAATGTGCTATTTATAAGGATATTCAGCAAGCCGGACCCTGTTCGCGCCGCCCTTTAGGCCCTGATGGGTTCTCCGTGGAAAATTCTTTCGACAGGGGCGCGGTGTTTTTCGCGCACAGGCTGTGTCACAGAAAACGCGTAAAAAGAGTATCTCTAAAAGCACCGGCAAGTCGTCGACGACGAGCCGCAGCGCATCCAAGAGCCGCACTCGTGTGTCCGTCAAGACGACACGGGCAACTTCGAAGCCGTCGACCGTCAAGCCATCGGCGGCGAAATCCTCCAAGAACAAAAGAAGTGAAATGCTAAAAAAGACTGCGAAGGCCGCCGAGAAGGTGGCTGCCTCCAAGCCCACGACTGCGAAGGCGGCTGCGCCGAAGACCTCGCCCAAGGCGGCCGCGAAGCCGGCGCCGAAGGCGGCTCCCGTTGCGAAACCGACGGCGCCCAGCAAGCCCGCTCCGGCTGCGAAGGTGGCCAAGACTCCGGTTGCTCCGGTGCGTGCCGAGGAGCCGAAGAAGGCGCTGACCCAGCGCCAGGGCTTCAAGACCAACGAATTTGTCGTCTATCCGGCTCACGGCGTCGGCCAGATTCTGGCCATCGAGGAGCAGGAGATTGCTGGCGCCAAGCTCGAGCTGTTCGTCATCAACTTCATCAAGGACAAGATGACGCTGCGCGTGCCGACGGCGAAGGTGGCCAATGTCGGAATGCGCAAGCTGTCGGAGCCCGCGCTGGTGAAGCGCGCACTGGAGACGCTCAAGGGCCGTGCCCGCGTCAAGCGCACGATGTGGTCGCGCCGGGCGCAGGAGTACGAAGCCAAGATCAATTCAGGCGATATTGTCGCGATCGCCGAGGTGGTGCGTGATCTGTACCGTTCGGAGTCGCAGCCCGAGCAGTCCTATAGCGAACGGCAGCTCTATGAAGCCGCGCTCGACCGGCTGGCCCGCGAAATCGCGGTGGTGCAGCATGTCACGGAGACCGAAGCGGTCAAGGAAATCGAAGGCCAGCTTGCCAAGAGCCCGCGGCGCGGAAGTGCCAAGGCCGAGGCGGAAACCGAGGCCGACGGCGACATTGATGAAGCGGAAGACGACGATAGCGCCGTGACCGACGCCGCTGCCTGATCGTGGACCATGCTTGCGCCGATGGCGCGAAGACAAAAAGCCCGGCCGAGAGGCCGGGTTTTTTGTCGCTTTGCTGCAGCAAACGGCGCGCTGCTTGTAAACGCCAAGCCTGTCCCGCCGGATGCATCAGCGAAGATGCGGAGCGAAGCTGCCTGGCCGGACCGTCGCCGTTGGCACCGTCTCGAAGACATTCCCCTAACGTGAAGTGCGGCCGGCGTGGCCGAACGGCCCGTCAATCGACGACGATCTTGACGCGCTCGCCCGGCTTCACCTTGGCGTTGTTATCGAGACCATTGAGCATTCGGAAGCGGGCTTCGGGATGGTCGACCCCGCCCATGCGGCGCGACAGCGACTCGACTGTATCGCCCGGTTGCACCGAGACGATCTTGATGCGCAGCGGCCGCGCCGCCTGGATTTCTTCCAGCGTCAGGCGCCGGAACGAGCGGATGGTTTCGCGGGCGTTCTGTTCGCTCTCTGCGTTCTTCTGCTTGGCGGCGAAGATGAAGCGATAGACATCGCTGCCAAATCGCAGCGCATAGACGCGGAATTGCCATTGGTCGCCGCGGGCTGTGACTGAAGCGGCCGGGAAGCCATTGATGGTGAGCTGCTCGGTCGAGTTCTTGTCGACATTCTCCATCCAGCCCGAATTGAGATATTCGCCGAGCGATTGCTCTGCGGGAACGCGCACCACGTCGAAACGCATCGCCTGATCGCCGCCTTCGCGGACACCGATCACCGCCTGCGCGGTATTATCGAGCGTAAAGCCGCTCGGCGCCTGGAAGGTGAAGCCGAGTTTCGGATGCAGGAAGCGGCGCCCGCGCACGAAGCCTTCGCTCGGGTCTTCGCCATAGACGATGTTGTCGATCGCGGCGAGATAGGCGTCGTGGTCGCGTTCGCCATTCTGCGGCGAGCTGAATTGCCGCGCGATCGCCTGCGCATTCTGCACGCGCTCCGGTGTGGCGGGATGTGAGGAGAGAAAGTCCTGCGAACGCGGATCGATTGAGCTGCGGCCAGCCTTGAGCGCCGCATTTCGCTCCATTGCGGTCAGAAAGCGGGCCGCACCGAAAGGATCGAAATTGGCGCGCGCCGAGATGCCGACGCCGATGCCATCCGCTTCGAACTCCTGCGCGCGCGAAAAGCTCGCCATCGTCAGCTTAGTCTTCGCCAGCGCCAGCGCCGTGATGTCGGGATCGTTGCCCATTTCCTTGACCACGCGGGTCACCAGCGCGGCTCGCTTGGCCTGATCCTCGCGGATCGCCGCGTGCTTCGCCAGCACATGCGCCATTTCGTGCGACAGCACCGATGACAGCTCAGAGGTGTCGCTGGCGAGCGCGATCAGGCCGCGCGTCACATAGAGTTGGCCGGTGGGTAGCGCGAAGGCATTGACCGCACCCGAGTTGAGGATCGTCACCTTATAGCTGAGATCAGGACGATCCGATGCGGCGACCAGGCGATCGACCGTCTTGGTGATCAGCGCCGCCAGCTTCGGATCGTCATAGGCCCCGCCATAGGAGGCGAGGATGCGCTCGTGCTCGCGCTCTGTCGCGGACGGCTGGGCGGCAACGCGGGCCGGTTTTGCGGCCGTGTCATGATGAGGAGCCGCAGCCTGGAAGCGACTCATATCGCCGCAACCGGACAGCAGGACCGCCAGGCACACGCCCGCAATCGCGGCCCACGGGCGGCGGTATGGCGTCATGACTTGGCGTCGCTCCATTCGCATCGTCACAGTCGTTACTTGTGGCATCCGCAGATGCGGTGGCTCCAAGGTTTATTGCTTTGTTGGGCCTGCATTCTGCAGGTCACCATCTGTCCCGTTCTGAGACGGTGACTGCGCGGGAGGGGCGAGAAGGCGAGGAGAGTCCAGCAGGTCAAGCTGTCCCGTGCTCGCCACCTCGATACGCGGCCCATTGCGTCGCTCGATCCACCCGCGAACGCGAATCCGGCGCCCCTTCAGTCCCGTCAGGTCGATGCCGTCCGTTGCGAATGACTTTACCATTTGCCTTGGAATAATCACAGCAAAGTCTCGAATCCAGTGACGGCCGAAATTGAGGTAGAATGTTGCGCCCGCCAGCCGCGCGGAAACGACTCTCCCCTCGACAACGGCGAACTGCCCCAACTTCGCCAGAATGTCTTCCGGCTTTTGCCCGCTTATGACAGCCTCGGGTTTGTTCCAGCGGCCCTGGCGCGCCCGGCGCGCCGACATCTCGGCGGCCGCAAGTTCCGCCGCGCAGGGTTTCATCGGAACCATGCCGCTCGTGAGCCCCTGCCCACCGCGCAGCAATGTGACCTGCACCGACGTCTCGTCGCTCATTGGGAAAACGAAGGCGCGCTGTCGGCCATAGCGGTCCGGTGCGTCGCCATCGGCGCGCAACGTGACGTCGCGATCCTTGGTCAGGGCGGCGAGTGCGCCCATCGCGGCGGCGGCATCCACCGACGGGATTTCAATGCCGTCGAGCCGGATTTCGCGGCCGTCGGCGAGCCGCAGAGTGCGGGCGTCGATCACCTGCACGACGCGGCCTTGCTCCAGCGTCACTGCCCCACAGTCCGATGCCTGCGCACAAGAGAGCGCCGCGGCGGTCAATGTCAGTGCGGTTGATGCAAGCAACAGCGTCACCGATCGGTTCAGTCGGTTCATGCCCTGGCGCTCTTTCTTTCCGCTCGATGGAAATAACATTCGTTCGTCCGCCCGATCAACATCGCGTATCACGCACCGACGCAGATGAGAGGCCACTATTTGACGGATCGGGTTGCCGCGTTCGAAACGTTGCGTCATGATCTTTGCCAAGCGGCAAGCAGTCGCATCAATCGTAAGACGTCGGGAGGATCAAGTGAAAGCGATTTTGTCGGGGCTGGCTGTATCGATTCTGGCGCTCTCGGCGACAGCCGCCGTGGCGCAGAGTAAGCCGCCATTGAAACTCGGTGCCATTCTCGACATGTCGGGCCTCTATGCCGATATCACCGGCGTCGGCAGCGAGACCGCCGCAAAAATGGCCGCGGAAGATTTCGGCGGCGAGGTCCTGGGCCGCAAGATCGAGATCATCGCCGCGGATCATCTCAACAAAGCCGATCTCGCCGGCAACATCGCCCGCGACATGTTCGACAATCAGGGCGTCGAGGCCATCGTCGATGTTGCGGCATCGGCTCCTGCCCTGTCCGCGCTCGAAGTCGCCAAGGCGCGCAACAAGATCATCATGTTCAGCGGCCCCGGTTCGATCCGCCTGACCAACGAGGCTTGCACGCCCTACAGCGTTCATTACGTCTACGATACCTACGCGCTGGCGAATGTCGCCGGCCTCGCGACCGTCAAGCAGGGCCTGGACAGTTGGTTCTTCCTCACTGCGGACTATTCGTTCGGGCACGATCTCGAGAAGGATACAACCAACGTCATCGTCAAATCCGGCGGCAAGGTGCTGGGCAGCGTGCGTCATCCGACCAACACGCCGGATTTCTCGTCCTATCTGCTGCAAGCGCAAGCCTCGAAAGCCAAGGTGATCGGTCTTGCCAATGCCGGTGGCGATACCATCAACGCCATCAAGCAGGCGGCCGAATTCGGTTTGATGAAGGGCGGACAGAAGCTCGCGCCGCTGTTGGCCTACATCACCGATATCGACAGCGTCGGATTGAAAACCGCACAGGGATTGTTGCTCGCCGAAGCGTTCTACTGGGATATGAACGACGAGACGCGTGCCTTTTCCAAGCGCTTCATGGATCGGATCAAACGCGTTCCGACGTCGTCGCAGGCGGGCGTCTATTCCTCCGTGCTCCACTATCTGAAAGCGGTCAAGCAGGCCGGGACCACCGACTCGGCCGCGGTGATGAAGATCATGAAGGAGACTCCAATCAACGACATGTTCGCCAAGAATGGCAAGATCCGCGAGGACGGCCGCATGGTCCATGACATGTATCTGTTCGAGGTGAAGTCGCCATCCGAGTCCAAGGGGCGCTGGGATGACTACAAGCTGCTGGCGACGGTGCCCGGCGATCGGGCTTTCCAATCGTTGTCGGACTCCCGATGCCCGCTTGTGAAGAAATAATCGGCGCGCGGTTCACCGCGAAGATGGCTCCTGGTCCAAGGACTTCCCTGATGAGTGATATCGTATTGCAACAACTCGATCGCGGTCTTCTGACGATCACCATGAACCGGCCGGACCGCCGTAACGCGCTTAATCCCGAAATGGTCAAGGGATTGATCGAAGCGGCGCATCGTGCAGCGGACGATCCCGAAGTGCGCGCCGTCTTGCTGAAAGGGGCGGGCGGCACGTTTTGCGTCGGCGGCGATGTCAAAGCGATGGCCGCGGTCAAGGAACCGCCGCCGCTCGAAGAAAAAGTGAAGACGCTGCGCCGCGGCATGGAGGTCTCGCGCATCCTGCATCAGATGCCGAAGCCGGTGGTGGCGCAACTCGATGGTGCTGCCGCCGGGGCGGGACTGTCGATGGCGCTGGCCTGTGACCTGCGCGTTGCCAGCGCGTCGGTCAAGATCACCACGGCTTTCGCCAAGGTCGGCTATTCCGGCGACTATGGCGGCACCTTCTTCCTGACGCAGATGCTCGGCAGCGCCAAGGCGCGCGAATTGTATCTGCTGTCGCCGGTTCTATCGGCGCAGGAGGCACTGGCGCTCGGCATGGTCAGCCGCGTGGTGGCGGATGCCGAGATCGACGCGGCAGCGCAGGAGATGGCGATGTCGCTGGCGCAGGGCCCGACGGTCACGCTGGGCTATATCAAGAGGAACGTCAACAACGCGGAGACGCTGTCGCTCGAAGCCTGTTTCGACGCGGAGGCGATCCATCACTCGCGCTGCAGCGACACCGCGGACCATAAGGAGGCCGCGGCGGCATTCGTGGCCAAGCGCGCTCCCGTCTTTAAGGGGCACTGATCATGGCAAATCGCTTGCGGCTGCGGCAAGTCTGCCTGGTCGCACCGCATCTCGAGCCGGTCGTCGGCGATCTCGCGGCGATTCTCGGGCTGGAGGTTTGTTATCGCGATCCGAACGTGGGTAAATATGGTCTAGAGAACGCACTGCTGCCGGTCGACACCACATTGCTGGAAGTCGTTGCGCCGATTGAGGATGGGACCGCGGCTGGCCGCTTTCTGACGCGTACCGGAAATCGCGGCGGCTACATGGCGATCTTTGCCTGTGATGATCCTGACGAACGCGGGCGTCACGCTGCGACGCTCGGCGTCCGGACGGTCAATGTCATCGATCATGCGCCCTATCACGGCGTTCAATTGCATCCGCGCGACTGCCGTGCTGCGTTTATCGAATTCAATCACACCGAAGGCAGCGACGACATTCGTGGGCCGTATCCACCGGCAGGGCCGCATTGGCAGCGTGCGATCCGCACGGACACGACGCGATCGGTGCTGGGCATCGAACTGCAAAGTCCCGATCCGGCGGGACTGGCGCAGCATTGGAGCCGCATCATCGGCAGTCCGCTCACACATGCGGATGACGGCATCGCCGAAATCGTGCTGCTCAACGCTCGCCTGCGGTTTGTCCCCGGCACAAGCGAGATGATGAGCGGGGTCGTGCTGCAGGTTCGCGATATCGCCGCAGTCCTCGCTGCCGCTCAGGCGCGCCATTATTCGGTCAGCGACTCAGCTTTTACGCTGGGTGGTGTGACGTTCCGGCTGGCCCGGTAACCGGGCGGCCAGTGTGCAAGTGTAGCGGAACAAGCCAACATGAACGCTCCGACGGCCACTAGTCCGGCTCATGCGCTGGACACGTTCTTTGCACCGTCCAGTATCGCCATCATCGGCGCCTCGCGCGATGCACTGAAGATTCCCGGGCTGTTGCTGACTTTTCTGCGCAGGAATGGATTTCCCGGCTGGATCTATCCCGTCAATCCGAACTATCCCAACATCGACGGGCTTGCTTGCTATGCATCGGTGGCGGATATCAAGCAGCCGATCGATCTCGCCATCATCATCATTCCCGCCCGCGCGGTGCTCGATGCGCTGAAAGACTGCGCAGCGGCCGGTGTGAAGCACGCCATCATCATTTCATCCGGTTTCGCCGAAGAGGGCGGCGACAGCGCCGCGATGCAGGACGCGATTGCCGATCTTGCGCAAAAGAGCGGGATGCGCGTCTCCGGGCCGAACGCTGAAGGCTTCTACAATGAACTCGGCCAAGTGGCGGCGACATTCAGCCCGACTGTCGATGTCAAGCCGGACGCGCCGCGCTTGCTGGCGACTCGGCGGCGGATCGGAATTGTCGCCCAGAGCGGCGGTATCGGCTTTGCGATCTACAATCGCGCGCGAACTCTGGGCCTTGCGCTGAGCTATGTCGTCAGCGCCGGCAATGAAGCCGATCTCGGCGCCGGCGAATTCTTTGACTACATGGTTCAGGATGCGGCGACGGATGTCATCCTGCTGTTTCTTGAAGGCATTCGCGATCCCGAGACGTTTGTCGCCGCGGCCCGGCGCGCCGCGGAGGTCGGCAAGCCGGTGATTGTTGTCAAAGTGGGACGCTCCAGCGTCGGTGGGCGCGCCGCCGCGTCGCACACCGCAAGCATGGCGGGGTGGTCGGCGGCCTATGACGCGGTGTTCGCGAAATATGGCTTCATCGTTTCCGACGATCTCGATGAAGCCGTTGCCATCGCGGCGGTGCTCACGACCTCGCCCCTCCCAAAGGGTGACCGGGTGGCCGTGGTGACAGTTTCGGGCGGCGGCGGCATCTGGGGCGCCGATGTGGCTGTCGCGCAAGGGCTCGACGTGCCGGAGCTTTCGGCGCCGCTGCAAGAGGCCATTCGCGCCCTCATTCCGTCCTACGGATCGCCGCGCAATCCGATCGATATCACCGCGCAAGCGGTGCACAGCGGGGGCCTGCAGAAAACCGTCGATCTGCTGTCGCAGTCCGAGGAGGTTGACAGCATCCTGCTGGTGCTGTCGCTATCGAATGAGACGCGCATTCCTTTCAAAATCGAAGAGCTGAAGCCGCTGCTGGATGCCCAGCGCAAGCCGGTGGTATTTTATACCTATACAGTGCCGTCGCAGTTTGCGCGGGCCGAACTCGCCAAAGCGGGAGCGGTTGTCCTCTCCAGTCTATTGCATGCAGGCGTCGCGCTGAGCCGCGCGATCGACCGCGCGCGGTTCAGGATCGCCGCACCGCTGGATTGCGATGCCAAACCGTTGCCGAGCGATCTTCTGGCGCCACTTAAAAAGGGCAGGCTATCGGAATATGACAGCAAGCGCTTGCTGGCTGCTGCGGGCGTGCCGATGCCGCAAGAGTGTCTCGTAAGAAGCCGCGACGAACTGCGCGACGCGGTGATACGGAGCAGTTTTCCGCTGGCGATGAAGATCCAGTCCGCGGACATTCCGCACAAGAGCGATATCGGCGGCGTCCGTCTCGGCATTGCGAGCGGACAAGAGGCAGACCGGGCCTATGACGATCTGATCGCGCGCGCAAAACAGCAGCGGCCCGATGCGACCCTTCAAGGCGTCCTTGTCGGGACGATGGCGAAGCCCGGCGTCGAAATCATCATCGGTACCCTGCAGGATGCGACGTTCGGGCCCATGGTGATGGTTGGCCTCGGCGGCATCACCACCGAGCTGTTCCGCGACGTCGTCTATCGTCTGGCGCCGGTCGGCGTGGGCGAGGCGGCGGCGATGCTCGACGGCTTGAAGGCCGCGCCGCTCTTGCATGGCTTTCGCGGCAGCGCCGAGGCCGACGTGGAGGCCTTGGCCGTTCTCGTCGCCCGGGTTTCGCAATTGGCAGCCCGACACCGCGATCTCATCGCCGAGATCGAGCTCAATCCCGTTCTGGTGCATCCAAAAGGCGAAGGCACCACCGTCGTTGACGCTTTGGTGGTGCCGTTCGCCAACGGCTCGTCTAACGTCCCTTGAAATTGGGAACGCGGCGCTCTTCGGTGGCCTTCACGCCTTCCTTGAAGTCCTCGGTCGCCCGCAGCCGGGTCTGTTCCGCGAGTTCGTGCGTGGTGGCGGCCATCACCCGATCCGCCAACCCCGCACGCATCGTCGCGCGCGTCGACAGCAGTCCGAGCGGCGAGCATTCGGCGATCTCGTTGGCGAGCTTCATCGCCGCCGCGCGGACTTCGCTTTGTGGGACGCAAACATTGGCGAGGCCCATCGCCAGCGCTTCCTCGCCGGTGACACGGCGGCTGGTGTAGAACATCAGCTCGGCGTTGTTCTTGCCGATCAATTCCGGCAGCGTCACGGTCAAGCCGAAGCCTGGATGGAAGCCCAGCTTGGTGAAGTTCGCGGCAAAGCGCGCTTCCGGGCACGTGACGCGGAAATCGGCCGACACCGCAAGGCCGAGGCCGCCGCCGATTGCCGCGCCTTGCACGGCGGCGACGATCGGCTTCTTGGCGCGAAACACCCGCACTGCCTGGGTATAGAGGTGGCTGATGGGGCCGAGGCTATCGGCCGGATCGCCGCTGCTCGGGCCGGTTTCCTGCCGATTTGGGTCGTTGAAATTGGCGCCGGCGCAGAAAGCCTTGCCTTGCGCTGCCAAGACCGTCGCGCGCATCTCTGGATCGTTGTCGATATCGGTCAGCGCATCGGCAATCTGGTTGATCAGCGAGATATCGAAGAAATTGAAAGGGGGGCGTTGAATCTCGATCGTGGCCACGTGACCGCTTTTCTCGAAGCCGATATCGGTGAATTTCGTCATGATCTGTCCTATGTCGTGAATGTCTGTCGCAAACGGGATTGCTGATGACGCAATGTTTAGCGCAATCCCAAGCCACGGGCGATGATGCCGCGCAATACTTCGGTGGTGCCGCCCTGAATCGTGAGCTTCGGGGCGAGCTTGGTGGCGAAGGCCAGTTGTTCGTCGAGGGTCGCGTGATTTGACGGATCAGCATCGATGAACGCGGCAAGATCGCGCACCCTGTGCGGCAGTTGCTGTTCCCAGACCGTGCCGATGTCCTTGACGATGGATGCTTCCACCACCGGCTCTTTGCCGGCCTGCAACATGCCCGCCACCGACACGGACATCCGCCGCAGGGTGTGCAGCTGTGCCACGAGCCGGCCGATCCCTTCGGCAGCGCGAAGGTCGGGATCGCGGCCGACCGCGCGGACCAACTCGGTCAGCACGTAGTAAGTCTCGAGGAAGCGCTCCGGGCCGCTGCGCTCGTAGGCGAGCTCACTCGTCGCCTGTTTCCAGGCCCCGTCGATTTCGCCCAGCACGTGGTCGTCGGACACGAAAGTATCGGTGAACACCACCTCGTTGAACTCATATTGCCCGGTGATCTGTTTGATCGGATTGACGGTGATGCCGGGCGTTTTCATGTCGACCAGAAACTGGGTCAAGCCATGACGGCGGTTGTCTTTGGTCGGCGGCGCGGTGCGGAAGATCGCGATCATGTAATCGGCGATATGCGCCGAGGTGGTCCAGATTTTGCTCCCGTTGATCAGCCAGCCGCCGTCGGTCTGGGTGGCCTTGGTCTTGGCCGCGAACAGGTCGGAGCCGGAGTTCGGCTCACTCATCCCGATCGCGAAGCAGACCTCGCCGCGACAGATGCGCGGCAGGATATCCATCTTGATGTGCTCCGGCGCATACTTCAGCAGTATGGGGCCGCTCTGCCGGTCGGCCACGAAGAAACGGCGCGTCGGCGCATTGGCAACGCGCATTTCCTCGGTGACAACGTAGCGTTCAAGGAAGCTGCGCTCGTGCCCACCGTATTTCTTCGGCCAGGTCATGCCGAGCCAGCCGCGCGCGCCGACGCGGCGGCTGAAGGCGGGCGCATCGTTATCCTCGCGCTGCGGCTTGTGCGGATCGAACGTGCCGGCGGCGATCTCCGCAGCGAGAAAGGCGCGAACCTCCTTGCGAAGGTCTTCGCACTCCGGCGGCAGGCGGATCGGATCGAAACGGAGGGCTGCGGTCATGACGTTCGTTCCCAATCGGGCTTGCGCTATCGTGAGGCTACCAGCGGCCACAATTCGTCAGCACCGCGCAGCGCGATGCGCTTGCCGAGTTCGGCCGCCCAATGACTTTCGTTGCCGAAATCGTCCCGCCATGCCAATGCACGCAGGGAATAGCGATGCAGAATATGTTCGCTGGTAAAGCCAATCGCTCCATGCACCTGATGGGCGATTGCGGCGCCTTTCTCCGCGGCTTCGGCGCAGCGGATTTTTGCCGCAGCCGCTTCGAGAAAAAGCGCGTCATCGAAGGGAGCGCCGCTCCCGAGCGCATCGGCAGCGGAGTTGGCGGCGGCGAGCGCAGCCGCTGCTTCGCCGGCCAGCTTCGCGAGATTGTGCTGCACCGCCTGGAATTTCGCGATTTTCTTCTCAAAGGCAACGCGCTCGTTGGCGTAGCCGACGCTGATCTCCAGCATGGTCTCAAGGGCGCCGGCGATTTGCAGGCTGCGCGCGGCAGCCGCCATCAACTGCAATGATGTCGCATCGAAGCCTGCGGGAGCAGGCTTGATCGTGATCGGCTCCGCCCTGTCAAGAACGACAGTGTCACTGGCATCGTCGGCGATGTTCAGTCCGCGGGTAATCCGGCAGGCCGAGGACTCGATGAGCGCAACGATCGCGCCATCGCGGTCCCCCGTTGCGAGAACAACGATGTACTTGGCCTCGCTGGCGAACGGCACGCTCCGCGCCGTGCCGGACAGCGTACTGTTGTCGTTGAGGCGGATGCGGTCCTTCGGTAACGCCGGCGCGACGGTCATCCGGTCCGGCGGCGAAGCAATGCCGGCTTGCGCCAGCAGCCAGCCCGCCAACATCGTTTCGGCAAGCGGCACGGCAAGGCCGGCACGGCCGGCGGCATTGAGAACGGCAAAGCCGTCGGCCAGGCTCGCGCCAGAGCCGTTGCAGGCTTCGGGCACCCATGACAGCGGCAAGCCCGCTTCGACGAGGGCATGCCACAGCGGCTCTTTCCAGGTCGCATCCTTGCTGTGGATGATGGCTTGCGCGTCCGCCAGATCGGCAAAGATGCGCTCTGCAGTCGCCACTACGATATTGTCGTCCGTCACGGCGCTCCTCGTCAACGCAAGCACTCACATGACGCGGCAGGAAAGGCCGGCTCGGGCGCTTTTAGTTGCATTCATGATGCGAAAAAGCATCCGTCCTGACAAGCCGCGATGTTGCAGGGCGATCTGCGACGATGTCATGCATCTGTTGCCATGTCCGGTATGACTAATTCCGCTTGATGGATTTCCGATGGCTTGCCTCCAGCGCTTCACGCGATAAGGTGAGTGCCAATCCAGCAATGCAAAAGGAAAGTGGGACGAATGGCAAAGGACGGCATGTGCGTCATCATCACAGGATCGGCATCGGGACTCGGCGCCGCGACGGCTGCCATTCTTGCCCGCGACGGTGCCCGCATCGTCATCAACTATGCATCGAGCAAGAAAGAGGCCGAGGAAACCGCGGACCTTTGCCGCGCCGCCGGCGGCGAAGTGGTGGTGGTGCAAGGCGACGTGTCCCGTGACGAGGATTGCAAGCGCATTGTCGCGGCCGCGGCGCCATGGGGGCGGCTCGACGCGCTTATCAATAACGCCGGGACCACCAAGCATATGGTTCACGACAGGCTCGACGGTCTTTCTGCCGAAGACTTTCAGCGGCTTTACGGCGTGAACACCATCGGCCCGTTTCAGATGGTGCGCGCGGCGCGTTCTTTTCTGGAGGCGGGGGCGAAGGCCGCCCGGCGCGCCGCATCGGTGGTCAACGTATCCTCGATTGCCGGTCTGAGCGGAATCGGATCATCCGTCGCGTATGTCGCCAGTAAGGGCGCGCTCAATGCGATGACGCTATCACTGGCGCGTGCATTGGCGCCCCTGATCCGCGTCAATGCGGTTTGCCCGGGCTATATCGATACGCCGTGGTTCGAGAAGGGCCGCGGCGCCGAGGGCGCCAAGCAGGTGCGCGAGATGGTCAAGGCGAAAGTGCCGTTGAAGATTGCCTCAAGCCCGGATGATATCGCCGCCGTGGTCTGCTTCCTGGCCGGCCCGCAATCGTCCAACATGACAGGCGAGTTGGTTCGGGTCGACGCTGGCTTTCATCTTTAGACAAACTTGGAATTGCGAGGCACCGGCTGGCCCGCCGAGCCGGTGCCTTCCTGTCGAAGCGCCGGGTCAGCGACCGTCCAGTCGATTGCCGGGATCCGAGATTACGCGACGGGCCACAAGCCGATTCCAGATGAACAGCACCACCAGCGCGCCAATGGTCGCCGTGATGAATCCCGCGCCCTGGTTGGGTCCATAGTGGCCGATCGCCTGACCGATAAAGGTGGCGAGGAAGGCGCCCGCGATGCCCAGCACCGTGGTCAGAACAAAGCCGCTCGGATTGTTCGGGCCCGGCGACAGCAATCGCGCAATGATGCCGGCAACGAAGCCGACGACGATGATCCAGATAAGCCCGCCCATGAGTGCTGTCCTTTCAGCAAGCTGCAATCGCAGCCGATGTGGGAGTGTTGTGCATCAGAGATAGATCCGCGTCACCGACGATCGAACCGGCGGATCCCGGTTCGATCGCAAACTGCCGATCAGATTTTGCCGGCCAACTCGTTCTCGTTCGGAAGCCGACCGTTCGGGGTAAATTCGTCAACCGCTTCGGGAAGATATCGCGACAACTCTCCCAATAGCTCATCGCGGCTCATGCCGGTTTTTGAAGTCAGTGCGTTGATCTGATCGGCACCCAGGGCGTTGGCGAGATCACCCGGCGAGATCTGTTTATTCGGCCCGTTCGAAACCCACGAGTTGGCGGTTTCGCCGTGTCCGTTCTGCTGGAATTGTTTCAAGAGGTCGCCGAGGCCACCGCTAAGTATGCTGCCCGCCGCGCCGCCCGCCAGCAGGCCGCCGAGGCCGCCCTTCAGCAGGTCACCGAGCCCGCCGCCGCCCAGTCCACCCGGCAGGTTGGCATTAGTGGTGCCGCCGGGAGCGGGCGTTGATGGTGCGTTGTTCGCGGGCGCGGGCTGGGATTGTCCGCCGGTCAGATGCTTCACGGCCTTGTAGGCGAGCAGTGCCAGAATCGCCATTGTCATCGGCGACATGCCCTCTCCCTTGGCATTTGGATCGCTCGGGCCGCGCGGCCCATTCTGCATTCCGTTGAGGATATCGAGCAAACCCATTGATCCATCTCCTGTGATGTCAGCCCAATGCCCGCGCGCTGGAAAAGATAGCGGCCCGTCATGACCGATACAAGGCAATGCCGAACGATACGGACCGGCAGCAGGATAGGAAGCTTAGGAATAAGTCCGGTATGCTGATATCGAAACAGCTTGCTCAGGGGCCGTTTAACGGCAGGAGGGGGATGGTGGCGAGCGGACGGATCGTCGTTGCTGGAGCCGGCACTGTCGGCTGCTTTGTTGGCGGGATGCTGGCGAATGCTGGCCGCCCTGTCGCGCTGCTGGCCCGCGCCCGCACTATCGAGGAAATCGAGCGGCACGGGTTGGGTATCACGAGCATCGATGGACTTGTCTGCCGGATCAGTGCAGACCGGCTGCGGATGTCGACTGATCCGCGTATTCTCGCCGATGCGGACGTGGTGCTGGTGACGGTGAAGAGCGCCGATACTCCCGCGATCGCCGAGGAGATCGCACGTTATGCACCGTCTGACGCGATTATCGTCAGCCTACAGAATGGCATTGGCAACGCGCCGGTTCTGCGCGAGCGGCTTGTGGGCCGTCGTGTGCTCGCCGGCATGGTGCCGTTCAATGTCATCGCGCTCGGCGAGGGGCGATATCACCGCGCCACATCGGGCGACATCGTGATCGAGGCGGATCAGGCTGAGACTGCGGCGCGGCTGTCGGTGGACGGCCTTTCGATCCGCGCGGCAGACAACATGCCGGGTATCCAATGGGGCAAGCTGCTGCTGAATCTGAATAACGCGCTGAATGCACTGTCGGGATTGCCGCTGCGCGAACAATTGTCACAGCGCTCCTGGCGGCGTCTACTTGCGGATCACATGCGTGAAGCGCTGCGCGTTCTGAAAGCGGAGGGGATCCGGCCTATCGGATCTACCGCGCTTCCGCCCGGATTGACGCCACACATCTTGCGGCTGCCCGATGCGCTGTTTCAAATTCTTGCCAGGCAGACGATGAAAATCGACGCGATGGCGCGCTCATCGATGTGGGAGGATCTGCAGAATCGTCGCCGCACCGAGATCGATTTCTTGCAAGGGGTGATTGTCGCTCTGGCAGAGCGGCATGGCATTGATGTGCCACTGACGCGGCGCATCGTCGATCTGATCAGAGCCGCTGAACAGAGCGGCAACGGTTCACCGGGACTGTCTCCCGACCAGGTTCGCGGCGACGCGCACTGACATTCTTGTGCGGCTCTCGCAGCGGGATCTATTTCCAGAGTCCATAGCTGGCCCACTTCGATTCCGGGATTTCCTTGCCGAGCTTATAGCTGAAAGAGACCACCTGCATCCTGTCTGGGGAGCCGGTACAGGAGAAGGAAAATTGATACCAGCGTCCGCCGCTGCGAAAGGCGCCGCCTTTGCCGGTCACCGTGGTGCCGGAGTGCCGGGGATGAGCCGTTACGTCCGTTTTGGCGCGGTCGGGGCGGTAGGAGTTGTTGGGATCGTGAGCGATCTGCTTCATCGCGTAAAGATCGCAGATCTGCTCGAGCCGCGTCTGCGGATCGAGACGCCTGAGGCTGGCAAGAAATCGGGCATCCGACGCGAAGACGGAGGTGGTGGCCGCGAGTTGCGCCGCAACGAGAAAAATGAGGAACTTCATTACGAGACCGTGGCGCTTGCAGGGCTTCGAGTGAGGGGATCGCGAATGAATCGCGCTTTGCCCGATTAGCCGATTGGCCGCGCGCGCTCAACCCGCCGACCTGCCCTGCGCAGTTGTGCCGCGCAGACTGGCGGAACGGTTGCCGCTCTGCTATGGAAGCGCGATCCCGACGTCGATCGTGGATGCGTGGTCCCGTAGCTCAGCCGGATAGAGCGGCGGTTTCCTAAACCGTAGGTCGGAAGTTCGAGTCTTCCCGGGATCGCCACGCGCCAATGCAAGAAGCCCAAGTGGGCCGCTGCGACACGCGCGCCGGCCATTCGCAGCCTCAGGACGCGCGAGGCCATCTGTCATATGCAACAGACTCGCGCGCGTGTTGCTCGGGACCTGCGCACCGAAACTCAGCCTATTCGCTGACACGTTCGTAAATCTTTGCGCCGGTATGCCCATCCACGCCGACCAAGCTGACCTGATAGCCCCACAATTTTCGGATGTGTCGCAAGGTTGCTTCGCAGCTACTGTGCTCCAGCAGAATGCCGTCGGTGACCTTGTGCTCCAGCCGTAAGTGCCGGTCGCCGAGCAGGTCAACATCGACGACCTGAATATCGGATCGGTTTGCTCCGATATCGTAGCTGTGGGCGAGCGCGGCGCGGATCTGCTGGTATCCGCGTTCGTTGTGGATCGAGGCGACTTCGTAATGCGGTTCGCTGGCTGTGTCCGACAGCTGGAAAAGCCGCCATTTGCGGATCAGCGCCGGGCTCAGATACTGCCGGATGAAGGATTCGTCCCGGTGATTGGCCCAGGCGTCGAGCAGCGTCCCCCGCCAGTCGCCGTTGCCGGCAATTTGCGGAAACCAGTCGCGATCTTCGTCGGTGGGAGCGGTCGAAATGCGCTTGATATCCTGCATGATATCAAGCCCGAGCGCATAAGGATTGATGCCCGAGAAGCGCGGATCGTCAAAGGCCGGCTGGAAGATCACATTGGAATGGTTGCTGAGGATTTCCAGCATCGCGCCTTCGCTGATGAAGCCGCGATCAAACAGCGCGTTCATGACCGTATAATGGACGAAAGTAGCGCACCCTTCGTTCATCACCTGGGTCTGCCGTTGCGGATAGAAGTACTGAGCAATTACGCGCACAATCCGGAGGATTTCGCGCTGCCACGGCTCCAGGATGAGGCTGTTCTTCTCGAGGAAGTAGAGAAGGTTCTCTTCCGGAAGCTGCAGTGACTTGCGCCGTTCCGCAATCTTGCTTTCATTCTCATCAACCGGGCTCTCGCCTTTCGCTGGTGGCAAGGTGCGCCAGAGATCGTTGTAGGATCGTTCTTCATAGTCGAGGCGTCCGCGCAAATTCTGCCGTTGTTTTTCCAAGGAGCGCTTCGGCGGCCGCCGATAGCGGAATACGCCCTGTTCCATCAGCGCGTGGGCCGTATCCAGAATGTCCTCGACGGCGCTCAAGCCGTGACGTTCCTCGCAGCGCGCGATATAGGTCTTTGCGAAATCGAGATAGCTGAGGATCGAGCTGGCGTCAGTCCACTCCTTGAACAAATAGTTGTTCTTGAAAAAGTGATTGTGACCCAGGGCGGCATGGGCGATCACCAGCGCCTGGAGCGCCATGGTGTTCTCTTCCATCAGATAGACGATGCACGGGTTTGAGTTAATGACGATTTCGTAAGCGAGTCCGCGCCCGCCCTTGCGATAAAGCAGTTCGTGATGGAGGAAGTGCTTGCCGAATGACCAGTGCCGGTACATCAACGGCATGCCGATGGAGGAATAGGCATCCAGCATCTGCTCGGAGGAGATGATTTCCATCTGAACCGGGTGGATATCGAGGTTGAGCTCTTCGAGCGCGACTCGTTCGATCGTATCGAAGGCCCGCGACAGCGTGCCGAAATCCCAGTCGGAGCGCGAGAACAGGAGGTTCGATCCGCACGAGATGGTGTTCATCGGCGCATCCTCAGTTCGTCCGCGCTTTCACCTGCTTGGTGAAGAGCTGCCGGAATACCGGATAGATGTCGGTCGCCTCGGCAATGCGCGTCATCTGGAAGTTCGGCCATTTCTCGTTGACCAGGCTGTAGGCCTGCCAGAGCGAGGTGCCGTTCTCGGTGGTGCCGAAGATGTGCCGTTCGCGCTCGTCGATGATCTCGACATAGGCGTAATACTGGCAGAGCCGCATGATCTCCTGATCGAGAAGGGCAATGCAGCGCTGCGAATCGGCGACGACGTTATCGCCATCGGAGGCCTGAGCGGCATAGATATTCCACTCGCTGCTGGGATAGCGCTCGCTGACGATCTGGTGCATCTTCTCCAGTGCGGTAGAAACCACCGTTCCGCCGCTCTGCGTACTATAGAAGAATGTTTCCTCATCCACCTCCTGCGCCTCATGCGTGTGACGGATGAAGACGATTTCGGTGCGGTCGTAGCGGCGCTTCAGGAACAGGTGCAGCAGCACAAAAAAGCGCTTGGCGAGGTCCTTTTCACGCTCCCCCATCGAACCCGACACATCCATCAGGCAGAACATCACCGCGTTGGCGTTCGGTACCGGCCGCGCCTCGAACCGATTGAAGCGGATGTCGACCGGATCGACATAGGCGATCAGGCGCTGCCGTCGCTTCATTCGCTCGATTTCGGTCTTCAGCGCGGCGATGCGCTCGCGGATGATGAGAGTCTGCGGCCCCGCTTCCAACTCTGCGACTTCCCGGCAGATCGCATCGATATCCTGTCGCTTGGGGCGCTTCAGTGCAATGCGGCGGCCGAGGCTGTTGCGCATGGTGCGGCCGACATTGATGTTGGTCGGTGATCCGGTCGCGGCAAAGCCGGCCCGGCGTGGTCTGAAGGCCAGGATTTCCTTCAGGTTCAGCTTCACCATATCGGGCAATTCGAGATCTTCGAAAAAAAGATCGAGAACTTCCTCGCGCGAGAGCACGAAGCGAAAGTCGTCTTCGGACTCGTCCGTTGACGGGCTCGACGTCATGCCCGCGCCACCGCCTGGCTTGGGTAGCCGGTCGCCGGGGGAAAAATGCTTGTTGCCCGGCAGGATATGCTCGCGCCGGCCCGTATTCTTGGCCTCCTTGAAGCGCGGCTCGTCCGTTCCCTTTTTCGGAAGGACGACAGCCTGCGCGCTGTCGGCATCCGAAATCTTGCCGCTGCGGATGCCGTCGCGAATGCTGCGCTTGAGGTCCTCGCGCGCACGCCGCAAGAAACGCTGCCGGTTGCCAAGGCTTTTGTCTTTCGGGTTGAGGCGGCGATCGATAAAGATCGGCATAGCCTGCTCCCTTCCTCAGCCGGCCTTGTTCACGCGCATATACCAATCGACCAGCCGCCGAACCTGGCGTTCGGTATAGCCGCGCTGGATCATACGTTGCACGAATTCGTGGTGCCGTTTTTCCGTGACGCTGTCCTGCTTTGAGCCGAAGCTGATGACAGGCAGCAGGTCCTCCACCTGGCCGAACATGCGCTTCTCAATCACCTCCCGCAGCTTTTCATAGCTTGTCCAGGACGGATTACGGTCGTTGTTGCGAGCCCGGGCTCGGAGTGTGAACTTCACCACCTCATTGCGGAAGTCCTTCGGATTGGCGATTCCGGCCGGTTTCTCGATCTGCGACAACTCGCTATCCAGCACCTCGCGGTTGAGAATTTGGCCGGTGTCGGGATCCTTGTAGTCCTGGTCCTCGATCCAGGCGTCGGCGTAGGCAATGTAACGATCGAACAGGTTCTGGCCGTATTCGCTGTAGGACTCCAGATAAGCTTTCTGAATCTCATGCCCGATAAATTCGGCATACCGCGAGGCAAGCTCCGACTTGATGAAATCAAGATAGGCGGCTTCGGTCTTCTTCGGGAACTGCTCGCGCTTGATGGCGTCTTCCAAAATGTACATCAGATGAACGGGATCGGCGGCCACTTCCTCCGTGTCATAGTTGAAGGTCTGCGACAGGATCTTGAAAGCAAAACGGGTGCTGACCCCGGTCATGCCCTCGTCAATACCGGCCACATCCCTGTATTCCTGGATCGACTTTGCCTTCGGATCGACGTCCTTGAGATTCTCGCCGTCATAGATCCGCATCTTGGTGTAAAGGGGCGAGTTGTCGTGCTGGGTCAGCCGGGTCGACACGGTGAAGCGGCTGAGAATGTCAAGAACCTCCGGCGCGCAGGCGCTATCGACGAGCTCGCTTTCGCGCAGCAGTTTGTCGTAAATTTGCCTTTCCTCCGTCACCCGCAGGCAATATGGCACCTTGACTACCAGGATGCGGTCGAGAAACGCCTCATTGTTCTTATTGTTCTTGAATTGCAGCCATTCCGACTCGTTCGAATGAGCGACGATGATTCCCTGATAGGGGAACGATCCGAAATTCTCGGTGCCGTTGTAGCTGCCTTCCTGCGTCGCCGTGAGCAGGGGATGCAGCACCTTGATCGGCGCTTTGAACATCTCGACGAATTCGAGAAGGCCTTGCGTGGTGCGGTTCAGGCCGCCGCTATAGGAATAGGCGTCCGGATCGGATTGGCTGTAGTTCTCCAGCTGCCGGATATCCACCTTGCCGACCAGCGTGGAGACGTCCTGGTTGTTTTCGTCGCCAGGTTCGGTCTTGGCGATTCCGATCTGGCGAAGCCGGGAGGGCATGAGCTTCACAACCGAGAATTTGGAAATGTCACCGGCGAGCTCATCGAGCCGTTTCGCGGCCCATGGCGAGATAAAGCCGGTGAGACGTCGCCGCGCGATCCCATATTTATCCTCCAGCAGATCGGCCATGCGCTCGGGGTTGAAAAGACCGAGCGGGGATTCAAAAACCGGACTGATCTGGTCGCCGACCTTGAGAGTATAGAAGGGGCGCTGCTCCATCAGGCTCTTCAGCCGTTCCGCCAGCGAGGATTTGCCGCCACCGACCGGGCCGAGCAGATAGAGAATCTGCTTGCGCTCCTCCAGCCCCTGCGACGCATACCGGAAATAGCCCGCAATCCGCTCGATCGTATCCTCCATGCCGTAGAAGTCGGAGAAGGAGGGGTAGATCTTGATCGTCTTGTTCGCGAAGATGCGGCCCAGTCTTTCATCCTTGCTGGTGTCGATCAACGTAGGTTCGCCGATCGCGTCGACCATGCGCTCGGGAGCCGAACTGTACATGGATTTATCTTCTCGACACGCCAGCAGGTACTGCTGCAGGCTCATCTCCTCCTGAGCTGCGGAATTGTAGATCGTCGAGAACAGTTCGAAGATGTCAGCTTGCTTGCTCTGCATAATTCGCCTCCCGGCGGCGGCAGTGGTGCCTTGCAGTTCAACTTTCCCAAAGCCGCGGAAGTTCCCATTCATCTCTGAAAGGATTACGTTTTGAGGGCAGCGGGATGAATTTTGCGGATGTAGTTTGTGGATGGCGGATCGCCACTTCGTCGGCGTCGATCGGCGCCCGGTCTACGCTTCGTTTCATGCTTCTGAAAGCAAGGTCCGAGGCCGGATATCGTTATTTCATGACCTGGGACGAGCAACGATCTGGATCGAGCGGCGTTCTTTTGATGTCAAGCTGTATACGGTAGAAGAGAGATCCGGCACCCCGGAGGAGAAAAGGGTGTCTTCGCGCTTCGTGGAGCGGGTATTTCACGATCTCGGCATGGCAGCCGGCGCCGCTCAACTGAAAAGCATTACTGAAGAATAGTGGCTATCCCCTCGCGGAAACTGCGGAATGGATGACGCTTGGACGGCGGATCATTCAGCCCCACAGCGGCGCTCGGATACACAGCTACCGGCGACCGCAGCGATGGCGCCTGCCGGGGCACCGGTTCCAAGCTGTGTGCGGCGGTCAGTAGCTGGAGAATGATGATGACGACAGCGATCGCTGCGCCGATCAGGTCGGTTTTCAGGCCGGGTTCGATCAAAAGCACGCCGGCCACGGCCAGCCCAATGCTGTGCCAATAGCGTGAGGCCGTCAGTAGGTAACCGTGCAGGCCGGCGGCGAACAGGATGACGCCAATTGAGGCGGTGATGCTGCTCCAGATGATCGTGGCGAGATTGCAGACGTTCGTCAGTACTTTCGGAAAGGGCGCGCGGCCGGCCAGTCCCTCGAATGTCGAGGTCGAATTGCCGAATCCGATGTCCGCTTTCCCGGCATCCACACCGCGTGCATTGGCGATCCCTGCACCGGCAGTGTTTGCACGCTCAGCCCTGGAATGGCTTTTCCCACATGTCCTTGAGCTGGCCGCCGAGCGGAATCTACGCGCCGTCTTGCGGGTCAGTCATCATTTTTATTTCAGTAGAGTTGCCGTTGTGCTGAAAGCACAGCCGACGCTCACGACGATCAGTGTTGTCACGATCGTTTTCACAAGAGTCCTTCCCGGGGACGATGCCGTTCGCCGGCATTCATGATTATCGTCAGCAGTTGCGCGCGTTTGTCACGCCCGCGCGCACGGAAGCATGCCGCGATAGCCATCCGGCCATGAAGACGACGTTCGGTGGGTTGGCATTGACGGATCAGTTGGCGGAACGGCGTCGTTACTCGGCGTCGGGCTGGCGTTCCGGCGCGGCGTCGGCGAAGGCCGGAAGAGCCTGTGCGGCGCCTTCCGCCCGCAGCAATCGGGGATAAGGGGAAAGATCGACCCCAAATCGGCGCGCGTTGAACAGTTGCGGCACGAGGCAAATATCCGCCATCGTAGGCGCATCGCCGAAGCAGAACGGTCCCGCTTCATCGGCAAGCAGCGCTTCGCACGCGGCCAGTCCCTCGTTGATGGTCCAGCCGGCCCATCCGGTGACCGTGTCTTCGGACAGTTGAAGTTCGCGCAGCCGCGCGAGGACCTTGAGATTCTGTACGGGATGGATGTCGCAGGCGATGACCTGCGCGAAGGCGCGAACGCGAGCGCGGCGCAATGGGTCAGCGGGCAGCAGCGGCGGCTGCGGATTGGTCTCGTCGAGCCATTCGATGATCGCCATCGATTGCGTCAGGGTTACGCCGTTCTCGAGGGTTACGGCGGGGACAAAACCTTGCGGATTGAGCCTGAGATAGTTCGGGTCGCGCTGCTCGCCTTTACGCAAATGGTGCGGGACGTGAACGGCTTGCAGCCCCTTGAGGTTGAGGGCGATCCGCACCCGCCATGACGCCGTGCTGCGATAATATCCGTGAAGCTGCAATGAAATGCTCCCTTGATGCTGGGCGGGGTATGCGCCGCGCAGATTTCGAAGTGGCCTTGTGCTGCCGTGTTCAGACCCGGATCATGCGCTTGCCGCGGTTTTCTCCGGCGAGCAGGCCGATCAAGGCTTGCGGCGTGTTTTCAAGGCCGGCGATGACATCCTCCTGCACCTTGAGCTTTCCGGTGCTGACCCATGACTGCAGCTCGGCCAGCGCCTGATCGCGCTGATCCATGTAGTCCATCACGATGAAGCCCTGCATGGTGAGGCGCTTCACCACGATCAGGCCGGGCACGCCGCGCGGTCCGGTGGCCGAGGGCACGCCGTCATATTGCGAGATGGCCCCGCAGCAGGCGATCCGGCCGTGGAGGTTCATTTGCGAGATGCAGGCTTCGAGAATATCGCCGCCGACATTATCGAAGTAGACGTCGATGCCTTTCGGAGCCGCGACCTTCAGTGCCTTGTAGACAGCGCCGTCCTTATAATCGACGGCCGTGTCGAAACCGAGTTGCGAGGTCAGCCACTGGCATTTCTCCGCGCCGCCCGCGATGCCAATCACGCGGCAACCTTTGATCCTGGCGATCTGCCCGACAATCGATCCGACCGAGCCCGCCGCGGCGGACACCACGACGGTCTCGCCCGCTTTGGGCTTGCCGACATGCAGGAGACCGAAATAGGCGGTAAGGCCGGCAATGCCGTAGATGCTGAGGAGATGTGTCATTGGTTCGATGCGCGGCATCTTGGCGAGATGCGTGGCCGGAACGGCAGCGAAATCCTGCCAGCCGGTATCGCCGAAAACGATATCGCCCGGCGCGAAGCCTGAGGCGTTCGAGGTGACCACCTCCGCGATCGCGCCGCCGGCCATGACCGTGTTGGCCTCCACAGCCGAACGATAGGTCGCGCCATGCATCCAGGCCCGGTTGGCGGCGTCCAGCGAGATATAGCGCACGCGCAGCAGCACTTCACCGTCCTTCGGCGTCGGGATCGCACTTTCGACCATCTTGAAATGAGCCGGGGCCAGCTTGCCGCTTGGCTTTTCGACCAGAAGGATCTGGCGGTTGGGACCGTTCGTCATCGCGTTTCCTCCGGCTTGGCGATTTCGGATCAAGGCTAATCGGCGCGAACGCATGCGACAATACAATTGTGATGTGTGGTCGTCGTCGCAGACGTTCAGAAGAAGGTCAGGTCCTGCGGGCGGCCACCATGCATGGCCGTGGCGTATTCGATCGCCAGGAACAAGCCCCCGGCGACAAAGATCTTGCGATCGAGGTCGACGGCAAGTTGGACACTGAGCGCAACGGCGCCCTCGACCGTCGGCGCCACATGTATGTTCGCTTGCGGGTTGGCATGGCGGGCGGCGATGGCGATCCGTTCTGCCGGCGTGCCCTTGTGATAGGCTGACGTACAAACGATGGTGTCGAACGATCTTGCCAGCAGGGCGGCGATTTCATCGGCGCTCTTGTCATGCGAGACGCCAACCACCAGCAGCCAGCCGGCGTCACCGTAGGTCGCGTGCAGACCCGCAAGCGCCCGCGCGATGCCGTCGGGCGTATGCCCGACGTCGATCACGGTGAGAGGGGTGCTGCGGATCAGTTCGAGGCGTCCCGGCCAGCGCGTCTGCGCAAGGCCGCGGCGGACCGCATTGCCCAGGGCCTCCGGCGCGATCTCGATCGCACGCTGCTTCGCCCAGCGCAGGAACAGGCTTGCGGCGATCGCGGCGTTGTTGATCTGGAAGTCGCCGGCCATGCCGATGGCGAGGCCGCGCAGCTGTTCTCCATCGAACCGCAGATCGAATTGCTGACCGGCGCCGGCCACGCGCGCGTTGTCGATGCCGATTTCATCGCGCACGAACAAGCTCTGAATGTTGCGGCTCCGGTTATAGGCGAGGAGATGATCCCGCAGCGGTCGGCAGTTCTCGCCATAGATGATGGCGCCACCTGTCGCACAGGCATCGCTTTTGTCGGACGCGATGAGCGCCAACGAATTGCCGAGCAGGTTGACATGCTCGAGATCCACGGACGCCACACAGATGATCGTTGCGCCGACGAGTCGCACGGGATCATAACGGCCGCCGATACCGGCCTCAAACACCGCGAGATCGCAGCCCTCGGTCTGGAAGTACAGGCAGGCCAGCGCGAATTGCGCCTCGAATGCCCCGAAGCGCTCGCCGCGTTGGCGCGATACCTCTTCGATCGTCCGCGACACTTGCGCCGTCAGATCGAGCAGCCGCGCGTCATCGATCGCCATGCCGTCGATCTGAAAGCGCTCGTTGAACCGGTAGAGATGCGGCGATGTGAACAGGCCGGTGCGCAGCCCGCACGCATGGCCGATACTTGCGCAGAATGCGGCGGTGCTGCCCTTGCCATTGGAGCCGGTCACGACGACGGCGCGCCGGCTGAGGCGGTCGCGATCGATGTCCAGATGATTCAGCAGGACGGTGAGTCGCGCGAGACAGACGCCGTCGCCATATTTCGGCAGATCAAACATGCAGAAGGCCGACCGAGGTGAAGGTATGGCGCCAGATGTCCAGGATCAGGTCGTCACGGCCGCTATCCTCAAGGAAGCGGATTGAGGGATTGGCGTTGATCTCGATGACCTTCATCTCGGACGGATCGCCGCCGATGTCGGTGAACAGGTCGACCGCCGCCGCGCGCAGGCCAAGGGCTTTCACGGCCCGTTGCGCCAGGTTCAATGCCTCAGCGTGACGGGGCGAGCGTGCGAAGGCCATGGCGCCGCCGGCGCTGCGGTTCATCCGCCCGGTCAAACCATAGCGTTGCCCGGCAGGCAGAATGCTGTCGGCGCGCGTCAAGTCGATCGCAGTAGGATCGGTCGGCGACAGACCGTGGGCTTGCAGGGCGCTGTCGCGCGCGGCAACCAGTTGACGCAGTGTCTGCACACCATCACCGGTGACGTGCGGCAGGTGCTTGCGCACGGTGTAGACCTCGTCCTGATCCAGCAGAAAGATTCGATATTCGTGGCCCCTCACAATAGGCTGGATCACGATGGCGTCGTAGTATCGCCCCACCTCGTCCATGTATTGCGCCAGCCCTTCCGGGCTGTTCAACGCCTGCGCGAAATCACCGCGTGAGCCGTTCAGAGGCTTGGCGAAAGCCTGGTAGTTCAACTGCGCGAAATAGGCCATCGCGTCGCGCCGCTCGTGACCCGGCGGCCGGTGGGCCCGATATCGCTCGTGCAGGAAAAAATACCGGCCGGAGAGGCTCGGGACGCCTGCCTCCTCGAGAATGCGCTGGGTGAAATATTTGTCGTTGGACAGCGTTGCGGCCGTGGCGTTGTTCTGCGGGAATGCCGAACAGCGTCCCCCGCCGAAGCAGTGGCTCTTCTGTGCGGAACGCACCCGAAATAGCAGCCCGGTCGCTCCGTCCAGCGGTTCGAAGCCGAGGCCCAGCCGAGTGCAGGCAAATTCGGCATGGATGGCGTGGTCGGGATAGAAAGCCGGCTTGGACTGCCGAAGATCCTGGAGAGTGGGCATGAACGGCGTCAGCTGGAAAAGCGTCGCAATCGGCGAACCGTCGCACTTTACCGGATGCTGCAGCGGCAATCCACCGCCCCACGGCCTCACAGCGGCTTGCCTGCCGCAGGTCGGTGCGCCTCAGTGGCTTCCCTTTATGGTTGTCCCGGAAGAAATATGCACGGAAGGTGACCGAATTCCGGATTTCGTGATAGCGTCGCGCGACATTCCGAATCAGATTTGCCGCGTTTCCGGACACCTACGCTGTTGTTTCATCTTTCCTCTGTCGATTTTCGTATGCCGAAGGATAGACCGGCCAGATGCCTTTTCAGAAAGCTCATGCCAGTATTGTAAGATCGATCCGGCAGGTCAGCCTTCTCCGCGAATGGCATCGCGCGCGGCGTGACCGCGATCTTCCGGACATCAGCGATTTCGTTCCCGACGAGCGAGCCGGCGACGCAGCAGATATTCTGATTGCGCAAGTGCAGCGGGCGGATGGCGCTGTTCGCTATCACTGTCACATAGCGGGCGAGCGGGTCCAGCAGTTGTACGGCCGAGCGATGCTCGGCCTTGGATTGCATGACTGTCTCGACCGGCCGATGGCGGACGCGGCGCGTCCGATCTGGGATGCCTGCATCAACCACCGCCTGCCGGTATACACCATCATCGCATTGGCCGACGCGAACGGCTGCCCGGTGACCGTCGAGCAGATTTTTCTGCCCTACCGCGGGAACACCGGTGTCGCGGCGGATTTCATGCTGGCCGGGGTTCACGCCTGGAGCACCGAAGGCCGTTTCGTCAGCCAGGGCCTTTTGCGCGGCGTGACAAAAATTCCGTTGCATTGGGCGGTTATCATCGATCCGGCCATGAAACGCGAGAGCGGCGCGGCCCGGGCAGCCGATGCGGACGATGTTGTGTTCGACGATACGCTGGCGCCGTCGCCAGCACGGTAATGAACCCACTGTCTTAAGTCTTTCCCGCGACACATTGGGGCGGGTCTGCGGGTATCCGCCTGGGATGCTGCGGAAACCGGATCAGTGCCTTCGCATCAGAACAGAAACAAGCTTGCTTCTGAATGAGCCGGAAGCGGATATGCTTGGCGCTCAAGCCGGCGCAGTTCGGCCTCATTGCCGTTGAGGACATGATGGACACTCTGATGCTTCCATTCAGCCCGCGCTTCATCGTCCTGACGATCTGCAGCGTGATCACTCTGTTGCTGGTTGGAATTGCCATATCCGATCCCGCCATCCTCGGTCTGGTGCTGATTCCGATCCTGATCTTCGGTGCGCTGACGTTGCTTGGTATCCACGACCTCGTGCAGAAAGACCATGCCGTGCTGCGCAACTATCCGATCTCGGCGCATCTGCGCTTTCTGCTCGAGGAGATTCGGCCCGAGATGCGGCAGTATTTCTTCGAGAGCGAGAAGGACGGTATGCCGTTCAGCCGTGACACCCGTGCAGTGGTGTATCAGCGTGCGAAGATGGTGCTCGATAAGCGGCCGTTCGGGACTCAGAAGAATGTCTACGCCGACGGTTACGAGTGGATGCATCATTCCATCATGCCGAAGCCGCGCGCGAGCGAGACATTCCGCATCATCATCGGCGGACCGGAGTGCACACGGCCTTATTCCGCCTCGGTTTTCAACATCTCGGCAATGAGCTTCGGTGCGCTCAGCCCCAACGCGATCCGCGCATTGAATGCCGGCGCCAAGAAAGGCGGCTTTGCCCATGACACTGGTGAGGGGGGCGTCAGTCCCTATCATCTGGAGAACGGCGGCGATCTGATCTGGGAGATCGGGTCGGGCTATTTCGGCTGCCGCAACCGCGACGGCTCATTCGATCCTGAGTCCTTTGCGCAGGTTGCGGCCAACGACCAGATCAAGATGGTGGAGCTGAAGATCAGCCAGGGCGCGAAGCCGGGCCATGGCGGCGTCCTGCCGGCGGCCAAGGTCTCCGAAGAGATTTCGCGCATCCGCGGCGTTTCGATGGGAGAGGACTGCATCTCGCCGGCGAGCCACTCGGCGTTTTCGACGCCACTTGAGATGATGGCGTTCATTGGCGAAATGCGCCGGCTGTCGGGCGGAAAACCCGCCGGCTTCAAACTCTGCATCGGTCATCGTTGGGAGTTTCTCGCGATCTGCAAGGCGATGCTGGAGACCGGCATCTATCCGGACTTCATCGTGATCGACGGCAAGGAGGGCGGAACCGGCGCCGCGCCGCTGGAATTCATGGATCATCTCGGCATGCCGATGCGGGAGGGCGTCAACTTCGCGCACAATGCGTTGGTCGGTCTTGGAATTCGCGACCGCATCAAGATCGGCGCCTCCGGGAAAATCGCAACGGCCTTCGACATCGCGCGCGCCATGGCGCTGGGCGCCGACTGGTGCAATTCGGCGCGCGGCTTCATGTTCGCGCTCGGCTGCATTCAGTCATTGAGCTGCCATACCGATCGCTGCCCCACCGGCGTCGCCACGCAGGATCCGACGCGTAGCCGCGCATTGGTGGTGCCGCACAAACTGGAGCGGGTCTGCAACTATCATCGCGCCACGCTGCATGCGCTGTCCGAACTGATCGCCGCCGCGGGCCTCAGCCATCCCAAGGAAATCCGCCCGGTGCACTTCTCCCATCGCCTGACCAGCACGGAAGTGACGTCGTTTGCACGCCTCTATCCGCAATTGCAGCCGGGCGAATTGCTCAAAGGCACCGACAACCCACGGTATCGCGACGCATGGGCGCTGGCGCGCGCGGACTCGTTTCTGCCGCGAACCTAGAACTCGCCGTGCAGACGGCCGGAGAAAATTGAGACCGGACCGCGGTCGGCGTTATAGGCTGGATTGACGATCAACTGGTAATCGGCGGTGAAGGTGAGGTGCTTGTTGAGCGCCATGGCGTAATAGGCTTCCAGAATGCGCTCCTTGCGATAGTTAAGTCGGCCGTCGCCGATCAGCACGCCTAATCCACCAGCGGCGATGAAGTCGCGATGGTCGTTCGATAGCGCATTCACGGCGCCACCGATGCCCACCACATCGTCCGGGCGACCCCAACGCGTGCCTTTGATCGAAGCCCCGAGCGAGAGACTGGCGTCGATGTCGGTAAACGCCATGATCTCGGCCTTGCCGTCGTTCCAGCTCCAGCGTCCGAACACACCGATATCATCGCTCACCGATTGCTCGAGATTGATGACGTAGCCGTATTTGAGGCGACCGGTGCGAGTCCTGGCGATGTCGAGGTTGAGAGCCGGATTGGCCAGCGTTTCACGATAGCTGCCGGAATAGGCGCTGTTCAGCCAGCCGATGGTGCGCAGTTTGCCGGGCCGGCCGAACAGCGAATAGCGGGTTTCCAACTCGACGACATATTCGCCGCGCTGGAACAGGCGCATGTCGAAATTATTGGAATTAGACTCCGCGTCCATGAGGAAATAGCCGGCCCGCAGGGCCCATTGTTTCTGATTGAGTTCGGCGGTCGCGCCATATGTCAGGCCGACCTTGTCGGCGCTGTAGTCGAAGGCGCCGGGGGCCCACATCGCCCAGTTCATGAAATCGCGACGAGGGTCTTTGGCATAGGCGTTGCCGTCGAACACGTCGGTGACGGCGAATTTTCCGGCTTGAATCGTGAGGCGTGAAATGTCGGCCTTGCCTGAAAGTTGAGTCGGCCCGCTTTCAAGCGTCTCCTGCTCGCCGCCGAAACCGAAGGTCTGCCGCACGAACAGGCGTGCCGTATTATAGTGCGGATAGGCGAAGTCGGATTTCTGCGCCTCGCCGTTAGGAAAACCGCCTGCGCCAACGGTGTTGTTGAGCCCGAAGCCCTGAGCCAACTCGGGATTGTAGTAGATCTCGCCGCCGTCCCAGAGGCGAGCATTCAGGAACAGGCTGTTGCTCCATGTCGCCTTCATCTGCGGCGCCGGCGTAAAACTGTTCGGGCCGGTGTAGAGCGCCGGGAAGGCGGGATAACCCTGTGGGAGATAGGTGGTCTGCCCGTGAATTTCCCAGCGGTCCGATTGCGTGTCGATCCACTGCGCCGGCGAAGAAAGCCCGCTTTCGGTGCTGCCGATCCTGCGGTTGAGGCCGATGCGCAGTGCGTGAACATCCCACGCCGATGCATAATGTGCGCCGGAGGCGAAGCTCGTCTGCCCGCCCGCCGGCTGGCTGTAAAGATATTCCAGCCGCGCCGACCAGTTCGGTGCAAACGCGTATTCGATGCCTGCGCCCGCCGCCCATCCCGGACGTAGCTGCAGATGCTTTTCCTCACCGGATGGCAACGTATTGAGGACGCGCGAACCGCCCCACGCGAAGCCGCCGGTCACATAGGCGAGCCACGCGCCGTTGATCACGCCGAGGCGGCCCCGCAGGCTACCGACCAGATCAAGCTTCTCGTTGATGTCGGAGCGGGACGCATTCAGGGTTGAGATGAGGGAGTTGGAGTCGAGATAATTCGGAAACGAGACATCCGCCTCGATGCCCAACAGCACTCCGGACGGCAGGACCCAGTTGGTGCCGGCCTGCAGGCCACCGATCATGCCGTTAAAGGAATGGGATGCGCTCGCTGCCGCCGGATCGATCAGCGTCGCGGAGGAGCGGCCCCAGCCGAATCCGGTATGTGCGCCGAAATAGATGCCGTTCCAGTCCGTGGAAATTGCTGCCGCCGCCTTGACCGGCCGCATCGTTGGCTGGTCGGCCGCCGTCGCCGCGCCTGCCGGTGCGCATAGACCCAGGGTGATGATGATCCATCCTGGCTTCATGGTGCTGACATTGCCCCGTCGCGAACCCGCCATCGCCAAAAAAGCGAGCGGCTGGCCCAGTCCCCGTTGTCGTCCGCGCACCGTCATTCGGCAGTCGGACGTAGCTTTCTGTTTCGGCTTGCCTTTTCGTCACTCGCGCCTTCGGCAGCGTTGCTGCAATGGCGGATTTGGCCGGCCATGTCATTCGCTAATATTGCAACTAATTCGCAATAGCAAATTGATTTGGTTGTCCGCGTGTCTTTGCCATCGCTTTGTGACAGCCGTGCAACGGCAGATGGATCAGACGCGGTCGGTGAGTGTGTTGAGGTCGAAGCGGTCGATATCGGCCAGCAGTTCGCAGAAGGCGCGGGCGCCGTGGTCGAGCAACCGCCGTCCCTTATCGGCACTTGCCGCGGTCGCATTGCCGATGGCGCCGCTCGGATGCAGGTCCTGCGCCTGCCAGGCAAATGGTGCCGGCCGTTGTGCACTGAGCCAGCGGTTTTCTTCTTCAAGGGCAATGGTGCGCGGCTGGAAACCCGAGATGTGCTCGCTTCGCACCAATTCCGGTCGCGCCGCCAGCATGAGCGAAGTTTCCATGGCGCCGCCATGGATGCCGTGCCGGATTTCTTCGGCGCTAAACAGTCCCTCGGGAGCGCTGAGGCGGCTCCACGCTGTGGTCACGGCGAACAGCCCATGATGCGCGCGCAGTTCCTGCGCCACCAGGCTCATGGCGGCGCTGTTACCGCCATGGCTGGTCACCAGCACCAGCTTGCGCAAGCCCGCGCGCGCGACGCTTTCGCCGAGCGCGATCCAGTTTCGGATGGCCAAGTCCGGCGGCAGCGTCAGCGTGCCGGGAAATGCCAGATGCTCCGTGGAGATGCCGATCGCCTGGACCGGCAGGAACACCGCCGGCAATTCCGGCGGCAGCATCTCGCGCACGCTTGCGAGGTAGGCTTCGGCGATCATCAGATCGGTGCCGAGGGGAAGATGAGGGCCGTGTTGCTCGACGGCGGCCAGCGGCAGTACCGCGATCCAGCTTGCGGTGGCTTCACGCGGCATATCCGGCCAATAAATGTCGTGCCAGTCGCGTGGTGGGCAGGACGCTGTCATCGGCGGGCACTCTCTATCCGGCTCTTGAATCGATTCACGAAAAAACTAACGTCGTTCCTGACGCGCGACGACCGAGCGGTTACAACAGCCGCCTCGCCTGTTGCATCCTGCCATCATCGGCCAGAAGAATCGACGGAGTTCAATCATGAAGCTGGCCCGGCTGGTGACATCGTTAAACGCGTGTCTCGTAGGCATTTTTCTCGCACTGACGGGGACGGCCGCAGCCGAAACACTGGACAAGGTCTCGTTTGGCACCAACTGGGTGGCCGAGCCCGAACATGGCGGTTTCTTTCAGGCCCTCGCGGACGGCACCTATCGGCGTTACGGCCTCGACGTGACCATCGTGCCGGGCGGGCCCAACGTCAACAACCGTATCCTGCTGATCGCCGGCAAGCTCGACTTCTTCATGACGGCCAATACGCTGCAGTCGTTCGACGCGGTGACCAATAAGGTGCCGGTCGTAGCGGTGGCGGCGATGTTCCAGAAGGATCCGCAGGTGTTTCTGGCGCATCCGCAGGCCAAGGTCGCAAAGCTCGAGGATCTGAAATCGTTGACCCTCTTTGTCTCCAAGGAGGGGATCGCAAGCTACTTCCAGTGGCTGAAGTCCGACTACGGCTTTAGCGAGGACAAGGTGAAGCCCTATACCTCCAACGCGCAGCCGTTCCTCGCCGACCCGAAGAGTGCGATGCAGGGCTATGTCTCGTCCGAGCCCTTTGCGGTGGAAAAGCAGGCCGGTTTCAAACCGACCATGCTCCTGCTCGCCGATTACGGTTTCGATGCTTATTCGACGCTGATCGAAACCCGGCGCGATCTCGTCGAGAACAAGCCCGACCTGGTGCAGCGGTTCGTCGATGCATCGATCGTCGGCTGGTACAATTATCTCTACGGCGACAACAAGCTTGGCAATGCGTTAATCAAGCAGCTCAACCCGGAAATGACCGATGAGCTGCTGGCTTATTCGGTCCAGGCGATGAAGGATCACGGTATCGTCGATTCCGGCGATGCGGTGAAGGATGGCATCGGTGCGATGACGGATGCCCGCATGGCAAGTTTCTTCGACAAGATGGTGCGCGCCGGTGTCGTCCGCCGCGACATCGATTATCGTCAGGCTTACACGCTGCGCTTCGTTAACAAGGGCGTCGGCCTCGATCTGCGGCCGAAGCCGTGACGGCCGCGCGATGACATCTGTCTCCGAGACATCTGCGAGGACGCCGAAGGATGTCGCCATCCGATTGCGCGGCATCACCAAGGCATACGACGATCGCGGCACGGTGCTCGGGCCTATCGACCTTGAGGTGCAACGGGGCGAATTCATCTCGATGCTGGGGCCGTCCGGCTGCGGCAAGTCGACGGCATTGCGCATTATTGCTGGTCTTACGGCGCCGACGTCGGGAATGGTTGACCTCAAGCGGCGTACGAGCGCTGAATCTGCCGCCCGTTCCATCGGCTTTGTGTTTCAGGAGCCGACGCTGATGCCGTGGGCGACCGTGCGCGACAATGTACGATTGCCATTGACGCTGGCCGGGCTGCCGCAAGGCGATGCGAACCGGCATGCCCAGGTGGCGTTGACCCGTGTGGGGCTTGCTGAGTTCGGTGCAGCGTTCCCGCGCGAACTGTCCGGCGGCATGAAGATGCGGGTCTCGCTGGCTCGTGCACTCGTGACCGATCCGGACGTGCTGCTGCTCGATGAGCCGTTCGCCGCGCTCGACGAGATCACGCGCTTTCGCCTCAACAACGATCTGGTGGCGCTGTGGCGCAACCTCGGCAAAACCGTGGTGTTCGTGACGCATTCGGTGTTCGAGTCGGTCTATCTGTCGGAGCGCGTGGTGGTGATGACTGGACGTCCAGGCCGCGTGCACACCGAGATCCGAATCGACGCTGCCCAGCGTGACGAAGCATTCCGGACCTCGGCCGAATATGTCGCTTACTGCCGGCGGGCGTCCCTGGCGCTGGCGGAGGCCAGCGGAGCGCAGGCGGACGCATGAGTGGACATCACACGACGCAAACGGCTTTGCGTGATGATGATGGCGCGAGGCGAGAGCGTACCGGCGCGTGGCGGATGGCTTTGCCGGTAGCGATATTGGCAGCGGGAATCATCGCCTGGGCTCTTATTGTGCGGATCAACGCCATTCCGCCTTACGTGCTGCCCGGACCTGCGCTGGTTGCCCAAACTTTGATTCAAGACTGGCCGATTCTGTGGTCGTCATTGCTGACGACTTTGCTGACCACCCTTGAGGGCTTCGCCGCGGCGGCAATCGGCGGCATCGCATTGGCGTTGCTGTTCAGTCAATCGAGATGGCTGGAAGTGGCGCTCCTGCCTTATGCGATCGTCCTGCAGGTCACACCGGTGATCGCCATTGCGCCGCTGCTGCTGATCTATCTGCCGCAACAAACCGTCGTGGTGGTATGCGCCTGGATCGTCGCTTTCTTCCCGGTGCTGTCGAATACGACGCTGGGGCTGAATTCGGCGGATCGCAATCTCGTTGGACTGTTCAAGCTCTATGGCGCATCACGCTGGCAGATGCTGCGTTACCTGAAGCTACCGGCGGCACTCCCGTATACGCTAGGCGGTCTGCGCATTGCCGGCGGTCTGTCGCTGATCGGTGCGGTCGTGGCGGAAATCGCGGCGGGTTCGGCCGGTACCGGCTCCGGTCTCGCCTACCGGATTGCCGAATCTGGATACCGGCTCAACATTCCGCGCATGTTTGCTGCATTGTTGTTGCTCTCCTTCGCCGGGGTCGTCATTTATACAGTGTTGGCGCTGGTGTCGCATCGGCTGTTGCGGCGCTGGCATGAGAGTGCGCTGCGAAAGGAAAGCTGATGTCGACGGGTGCTGCGGAAAAAATCGATCTGTTGATCTATGGCCCTACCAAGCCAGTGGTCGAGAATGGTTTTTCCGAGCGCTTCGAGCGACATAAATGTGCCGCGCTGGAGGATCTGGACCGCCTCAGTCCCGAAGTGGTGCAGCGGATCCGCGGCATTGCCGTCACTGCGCTGCGGCCGGCGGGCGAGGCGGTATTGTCGCGCTTTCCCAGGCTGGAAATCGTGTCGAGCTTCGGCGTCGGCTACGATCATGTCGATTCCGCCTATGCACGCGATCACGGCATTATCGTCACCAACACGCCGGACGTGCTGACCGAGGAGGTCGCCGATACCGCCATGGGCCTGCTGATCGCGACCTTGCGCGAGTTCGTCAAGGCAGACCGCTACGTCCGCTCCGGACTATGGACGACGCAGGATTATCCGCTGACGGTCGGCTCGTTGCGGGACCGCAAGGTCGGCATGGTCGGCATGGGCCGCATCGGGCAGGCGATCGCGCGGCGGCTGGATGCCGCCAAGGTGCCGGTCGTCTACCATTCACGTAATCCTGCGGCCGGCGTTGCCTATCAGCATTATCCCAAGCTGCTGGAGATGGCGAAAGCGGTGGATACGCTGGTCGTCATCACGCCGGGCGGCGCCGCCACCGCCAATCTCATCAATGCCGAAGTGATGAAAGAACTGGGGCCGCGGGGAGTGATCATCAATCTCGCGCGCGGCACGGTGATCGACGAGCCGGCACTGATCGCCGCGCTGAAGTCCGGCACCATTCTGGCGGCCGGCCTCGACGTGTTCGCTAAGGAGCCGCAGGTGCCCGATGAACTCAAGGCGATGCAGAACGTGGTGCTGCTGCCTCATATCGGCTCCGCCTCGTTGGTGACGCGCAATGCCATGGATCAGCTCGTCGTCGATAATCTGAAGGCGTGGTTCTCCGGGAAGCCACCGCTGACGCCGATCGCCGAGACTCCGGTGAAAGACAGGTAGATCCATGGGCATGGCGGTGTTCCGCGCGGCGATGCTGGCGCTCCTGGCGGTGTCCTCCGCCGGCGTGTCGCCATCACCCGCGCAGACCGCCACGGGCCTCAAGCAGGCCATGATCGGGCAATGGGAGCTGTCCACCGCCGAGCGCAGCAAGACGTGCGTGGTCACACTGAAGGCGGACGTCATCGGTCAAGGCGGCATGAAACTCGAACTGGAGCCGGGCTGCGCCGGCGCGCTGCCATTCGCCAAGGATATCGCCGCCTGGAGCATCAAAGGGCTGGATATCGTCCGTCTGCAGGATGGCAGCGGGCAGCCGGTCATCGACTTCACCGAAGTCGAAAGCGGGATTCTCGAGGGGCGCCGTCCCGGCGAGGGAATCTATCTGTTGCAGAATCTGGCGGCAGCGCGGGCGCAGGCTCGCTCGATGGATCAGATGATCGGCAACTGGACGATGGTGCGGGGCAGCGGCGCAGTCATTTGCAGTCTCACGCTCACCAATACCGAAGCCGGAAGCGATAACTTCGCGGTCTTTCTCAAGCCGGGCTGCGATGCAACGGTGGCTGCGTTCGGTCCGACATTATGGCGTCTGGAGCGCGGTGAGATGCTGCTGATGTCCCCGCGCGGCGAGACCTGGCATTTCGAGGCCGACGACAATGCGCAGTGGCGGCGCGTTCCCGACAGCGCCGACCCACTATTCATGATCCGGCAATAGCTTACCCTGCCGGGACCGGCGGCACCGGCAGCGCGGTGACCGACTTGATCTTTTCCATGGCAAATCGTGACGTCACATTCTTCAGCGCGACCGCGCTGATGAGCTTCTTGTAGAAGACGTCGTAGCTTTGCATGTCTGCGGTAACCACGCGGAGCATGTAGTCGACGTCGCCGGCCATCCGGTAGAACTCGACCACCTCCGGCATGGCGCTGACCGCTTCGGCGAACTTCTTCAGCCAGCCGTCAGAATGATCGCCGCTCTCGACGGAGACGAACACGGTAATGCCAAGGCCGATCTTGGTCTGGTCGACCAAAGCGACCCGGCGGGTGATCACGCCATCGGCCTCGAGACGCTGAATGCGTTTCCAGCACGGCGTGGACGACAGACCGACACGGTCGCCGATTTCGGCAACCGAGAGCGAGGCGTCGTCCTGCAGCACGGTCAGAATCTTGCGGTCGATGGCATCGAGCCGGCGACCGGTTTCAAGTGCGGGGGCGGCGAGGTCTGTCATGAGAAGATAATTTTTCCATATGTGAGCCGGATCGCCCTCATATAGAGGAAATTCTTCTATAGCAAGCCAAATCTAACCGGGTCTTGCGGCCGCGGCCGGGCGCTCGGCCAAAAACGCTTCAACTTCAGCGCGTTGCGGACAGGCAAAAGCTCCGCCGAAGCGGGTGCATTTCAGGGCTGCCGCGGCGGAGGCGAAACGCAGCGCCGCCGGAATGTCCTGGTTCTCGATCATCGCCAGCGCGAAAGCGCCGTGAAAAATGTCGCCGGCCCCGAGGGTATCGACGGTATGGACCGGAAACGCGGGCGTTTCGTGCAGATCGCCGCTTTCGAGCCAGATGGTGCCTTGGGGGCCGCGCGTCGCGGCCAGGAACGAGGAGGTCAGCGTCGCGACCTTGCGCAGCGCCGTGGCATCGTCATCGCTGCCGGCGGTGGCACGCAGCGCTTCGCTGGAGAAGATCAGGTGAGATGAAGCAGTGAGCAGTCCCTCGCGCAGCGAGATCGTGCCGTCGACATCGACCACCACCGGAATGCCGCGATGGCGGGCGGCGGCGCACAGGTCGGTGGCGAAGGCCGCACAGCGACTTTCGATCAGTACCGCACCGCAATTCCGCAGCAGGATCTCGCTGTCCGGCAACTGCACATTCCACAGCTTGGGATCGCGGAAGGTGATGATGGTGCGCTCGCCGCTCGGATCGATCATGATGGCGGAAATCGGCGTCACCAGCCCTGGCATATGAACGAGGTGGCGGGTGACGATGCCTTCCTCGGCCAGCTTGTCGAAGATGTAACGTGAGGAGGTTTCCTCGGTATCGCCCATCGGTCCACATAGGGCAGCGCGGCCGCCGAGCCGCATGATGCCGATCGCGGCATTGAGCGCGTTGCCACCGGCGATTTCTTCGAATTGGCTTGCGGGTACTTTGGATCCACGGGCTGGAATGGCGTCGATGCGGAAAGCCAAATCACGCACCGGCATGCCGATGCAGAGGATATGAGGCTGATCGATTCTGGCTACATCGGTCATGGACATCTTCGGATTAATCGCCGGAGCGTGATCCGGTTCCGGCTATCCACCTGCCTGCAGCCATCGCCCGACCAGATGGTGGGCGATGGCGAAGGGATGCGGACCGGTCAACCCGCCGGGATGCTGCCGCGCCAGCATCTGTGTCACCTCGGCGCGCGAAAACCACCGCACGTCCTCGAGTTCGGTCCGATCAATCACGATGTCCCGTGTAGATGCCTCGGCCGTGCAGCCGATCATCAGTGACGACGGGTAAGGCCAAGGCTGTGTCATATAGTACTGCACGTTGTCACAGCGGATGCCCGATTCCTCCATGACCTCGCGGCGGACCGCGTCTTCGATGGTTTCGGCGGCTTCGACGAAACCGGCAAGGCAGGACCACATTCCGGCGGGAAACTGTTTCTGGCGGCCGAGCAGGCAGTCGTCGCCCGACGTCACCAGCATGATGACGACGGGATCGGTCCGCGGAAAGTGCTCGGCCTTGCAACTCGGACAATCGCGCCGCCAGCCGCCTTGCGCAGCGCGCGTGCGTGCGCCGCAATTTGCACAATAGCCATGGCGGCGATGCCAGTTCACCATCGATTTGGCCATTGCCACCGCTGAAAGCTCATCCGGCGATATCGCGCCCTGCATCGCCATGCCGCGCAGCTCCGCCACCGCCACGTCGCTCCGATTGAGCAGCTTCTCCGCTGCATCGTCAGCGATTCCCATGCCGAAGAGGGGAGCTTCGTCGCGCAGGCCCAGGAAAATTGTCCCGGGATTGGCGCCGAACTTCTGCGCTTCGTCGATCGAGAGCAGCGCGCGGATCCTCCCGTTCTCCTGGGCCACTATCAGCGAGTCGCGGAAGACGACGTAAGCCCGCGCATCGCGACGCGCCTCAAGGGCCATCAGCTTGGCGTCGTCGGTCCGCAGATGGGCGGCGCGCTCCAGCGCATTGGAGACGAAAGCCGGCTGGCCGAGCGGAAACGGACGACTCATTGTTGTTCTCATGGGTTCATCACACCAGAATTTTTCGCCGAAGCGTGTCGACCAATGTCTTCATCTGCTGAGGCTCGTAAGGGATTGGCGGCACCGCTCCCCATACCGGGCGCGGCCAGGCAGGATCGCTCCGGCGGCGCGCGATAATATGGACATGCAATTGCGGGACAACATTGCCGAGCGCGGCGACGTTCAGCTTGTCGCAGCGGGTTTCCGCCCGGAGGACGCGCGATACCTTGGCGATCTCGGCCATGAGCTGCGTCTGCGCGGCCTCGTCCAGATCGATGATTTCCATAATCTGCGGCCGGCGCGGAACCAGCACCAGCCACGGAAACTGAGCGTCGCGGCTCAGCAGGACCCGGCACAGCGGCAGGTCGCCGATCGGAGCGGTGTCGATAGCAAGTTGTGGATGAAGCGACCAGTCGGCGGGCATGCAAATTCTCGAAGGTTCCGTAGTGTCGCAGAGTGCGGCTCGGCAAACAACCGTTTCGGTGCCTGAGCCGGCGCTGCGGCGGCTTGCTTTCCGTTGCTTTTGGCCCCAAATAGACGCCGGGAGATTGGCGGTGGACGAGCCTCTCGCCAACCGGGTCAGGTCCGGAAGGAAGCAGCCCTAACGAGGTCCGGTTCGGGTCGCTCGTCAGTCTCCTACCTTGCTTTCTGGGGCGCATCGGCGCCCTGCCGATGGACAACGGGCAATGCCGTCGATCCCGGCGGTGCCTGGGCAATTCCGCAAGCCGGCTCCGCTTGGACGAGAGCAGGATGAAAATCAGGTCGCGGCGTCGTTGCGCGTGATGCAATCTGTCCGACTCGAGAACACGCAATTGCGGATCGCTTGATGACTGATGCTGGCACCCCTGCAACGCCTTCCGACGATCAGGGCGGCTTCGACCTGGGGAGCGGTGCGGCATCTCCGGGCGCCGGAGCCTATCGTGTTCTGGCGCGCAAATACCGCCCCACCAGTTTCGATAATCTGATCGGCCAGGAAGCCCTGGTTCGCACCGTTTCCAATGCCTTCGAGACCGGGCGGATTCCGCAGGCCTGGATTCTCACCGGTGTGCGCGGGGTCGGCAAGACCACCACGGCGCGCATTCTGGCCCGGGCGCTCAATTACGAATTGCCGGACGGTTCGATCAAAGGGCCGACGGTGCAGATGTCCGCGCTCGGCCTACATTGTCAGGCCATCATGGAAAGCCGGCACATCGACGTGCTGGAAATGGATGCGGCCTCCCACACCGGCGTCGACGACGTGCGGCAGATCAATGACAGCGTGCGCTACGCGCCGTCCACCGCGCGCTACAAGGTCTACATCATCGACGAAGTGCATATGCTGTCGACCGCGGCCTTCAACGCGTTCCTGAAAACGCTGGAAGAGCCGCCGGCGCATGCCAAGTTCGTCTTCGCCACCACCGAAATCCGCAAGGTGCCGGTCACGGTCCTATCGCGCTGCCAGCGTTTCGATCTCAAGCGCGTCGAGGCCGACGTGCTGATGGGGCATCTCGCTAACATCGTGGCGATGGAAAAGCTCGAAGCCGAACCCGAAGCCCTCGGCATTATCGCGCGGGCTGCGGAGGGTTCGGTGCGCGATTCGCTCTCATTGCTGGATCAGGCGATCGCGCATGCGGCGGGAATCGTACGCGCCGATGACGTCCGACAGATGCTGGGGCTTGCCGACCGCACCCGCGTCATCGATCTTTTCGATGCGCTGGCGCGTGGCGATATCGTTTCGGCTTTCAAGGAATTCCGCGAACAATACGACACCGGTGCCGATCCGATCGTGGTGCTGAGCGATCTCGCCGAGTTCGTCAATTTCGTCACGCGCGTGAAGATCGTGCCTGCCACGGCCGACAACGTGGTGTTTGGCGAGACCGAGCGGCTGCGTGCCCGCGATTTCGCCACCAAGCTGTCGATGCGGGTGCTGTCTCGGATGTGGCAGATGCTGCTCAGAGGGATCAGCGAGGTGCAGTCCGCCACGCGGCCGGCAGCAGCCGCGGAGATGGTGCTGGTGCGCATCGCCTATGTCGCCGATCTGCCGACGCCGGACGAAGCGATCCGCATGATCGAGCAAGGCAATGGCGGGGCGGCTGTGCCGGGCGGTGCCGCACCACGCAACACGCCCTCCTCATCAGGAACGTCGGCGTCAGGTGTCGGCGCAGGTACGCCGTCTGCGGCGGCCATGACGATGTCATCGATGCCGTCGCGTCCGAATCCGCCGCGTTCAGGCGGCGAAGCGCATGCGCGGGCGCCAATGCCGTCGCCGACCGCCGCCGCTGCGCCGACAATGAAAGTCGCCAGCTTTCCCGACTTGGTCGCGCTGGCGGCCGCGCAGCGCGACCTGCAGACCAAGTCGGCGCTGGAGGCCGACGTTCGGCTGGTGCGCTTCGAGGACGGCCGTCTCGAAGTCGCGATGGAACGTAGCGCGTCGCGCACGCTGATCAATGATCTTGCCCGCAAGCTGGAACAATGGACCGGTCGCCGCTGGGCGGTCATCGTATCGAACGAACCAGGCCAGCCGACGCTGCGCGAACAGGCTTTGCAGCAGCGCTCGGCGCGCGAACGCAGCGCCGAGGCGGATCCCCGCGTGCATGAGGTGCTGGCGCGTTTTCCGGGCGCCAAGATCATCGAGGTGCGTCACATTGCTCCCGACATTCCGGATACCGATATACCCGAGGGCGACGCTGCGGATGACTCCGACAGCGATGACCTCTGATCACCGATGAAGAGGATGAATCATGGCTGATTTTCTCGGCATGATGAAGCAGGCCGCGCAACTGCAATCGAAGATGAAGGCGATGCAGGACGAACTCGATCACGTCGAGGTCGAGGGCATCTCCGGGGGCGGCATGGTCGCAGTCCGGATGACTGCGAAAATGGAAGTGAAGAGCGTTCGCATCGATCCCTCCTTGATGAAGGCGGACGAGCGCGAGATCCTCGAAGACCTGATCGTCACAGCCTGCAACGACGCGCGCCGCAAGGCGGAAGCCGCGATGCAGGAGAAGATGCAGGCACTCACGGGCGGCCTGGGCCTGCCGCCGGGGCTGGGCTTCTCTTGAGATGGCTGCCAACGTCACCGGGCCTGAGATCGAGCGCCTGATTCAGTTGCTGGCACGGCTGCCGGGGCTCGGCCCGCGTTCGGCGCGGCGTGCGTCGCTGCATCTGATCAAGAAGCGCGAGGCGCTGATGGCGCCGCTTACCGCCGCTTTGCAGATCGCGATGGAGAAAATCCAGGTCTGCAAGACCTGCGGCAACATCGATACGGCCAATCCCTGCACCATCTGCACCGACGTCCGACGCGATCCCTCGATCATCGTGGTGGTGGAGGATGTCGCCGATCTGTGGGCGCTGGAGCGCGCCAATGCGATCAATGGACGCTATCACGTGCTGGGAGGGACGCTGTCGCCGCTCGACGGAGTCGGGCCGGACGATCTTGCCATCGATGCCTTGGTATCGCGCGCACATGCGTCCGAGGTGAAGGAGGTCGTCTTGGCGCTCAACGCCACTGTCGATGGTCAGACCACCGCGCATTACATCACGGACCTGCTGCAAGACGCTGATGTCAAGGTGACGCGGATGGCGCATGGCGTTCCCGTCGGCGGCGAACTCGATTATCTCGATGAGGGCACGCTCTCAGCCGCGATGCGGCAGCGAACACTGTTCTGACGTTGGGTTCGCCCGAAACGCATTGCTTGCGCGAACCGGATACGGTGCGCTCGAGAATGCGTCAGGTCTTCGCCGGGCCGAGCGTCCTGAAGTGACCGCGCTGTTGCAGCCAGATCATCAACAGCAGGCTCGGAATAGCCACAAGCACGCTGACGACGAAGAACAGCGGCCAGCCGGTGGCCGCGGCCACATAGCCCGCGCCTGACGACAGATAAATACGCCCGACCGCCGCGAGCGCGGTGAGCAGCGCGTATTGTGTTGCGGTATGCAGGGGATTGTTGCAGAGCGCCGACAGATAAGCGACGAAGATCACCGTGCCGATGGCGCCGGTGAACTGCTCGATGCTGACTGCGACCGCCAGAGCCCATTGCTGCGGCCCGATCAGTGCCAGCCATGAGAATGTCAGGTTCGAAACCGCTTGCAGGATCCCGCCGATCCACAGGCAAGCGACGAGCGGGCAGGCGCGCGCCAGAAAGCCGCCGGCGAAACCGCCGATCAGGGTCGCCGCGAGACCGAGGCCCTTGACGATGATCGCATAGTCGTTGCGCGTGAAGCCGACATCGATGATGAACGGCACTGTCATGGCTCCGGCGAACGCGTCGGTGAACTTGAACAGCATCACGAAGATCAGCACGAGGATGGCATCGCGCCGGCTGAGGAATTCGACAAAGGCGCCGACCGCGGCATCGATCACCCGCTGCAGCGATGGCTTGTCACTGGTCACGGCCTCGGTGCGGATCGATCCGTCCGGCTCGCGGGCCAGCAGCACCGTGACAATGCCGATCAGAACCAGACCGGCCATCACCGCGAAACTGGCCGTCCAGGCCTGCAGGCGGGGCAATCCCATATGTTCGAAGCCGGTGACGAGAAACAGCGCGCCTGCGGTGGAGGCCACCATGCCGATGCGATAGGCCGCGACGTAGGATGCCATGCCGGCGGCCTGCTCGCTCTCGTCGAGACTTTCGACGCGAAAGGCGTCGACGACAATGTCCTGGCTCGCCGAGGCGGTCGCGACCATCAGCGCGCCGAGGGCCACAACAAACGGCGAGCGCGCCGGATCCGTCAATCCCAGCGCCAGGATCGCTGCAATCAGCAGAAGCTGGGTGAAGATCAGCCAGCCGCGGCGCCGGCCGAGCAAGCGCGTGAGGAGCGGCAGCCTCAGGCCGTCGACGAGTGGCGCCCATAGGAATTTGAGCGTGTAAGGGGTGCCCACCAGCGTGAACAGGCCGATGGTGCCGAGACTGACGCCGCTTTCGCTGACCCAGACCAGCAGCGTCGAGCCGGACAGCGCCAGCGGCAGCCCCGATGAGAAGCCGAGGAACATCACCACCAGAACGCGCGGTTGCAGATAGACCAGCCAAGCTTTCCAAAACCCCTCGCGCTCGCCGGTGTGTGCCGGCGCAGATGAGGGGGGCGGCGAGGAGGATGCAGCGTCCGGTGCGGTCATGCCGAAGTGCTACCAGATTCGCGGTGCTCCCGGGCGGCCGCGCCGACAGACGAAATAGGCGAAGGCAATTGCTGTGGCACCACGGCCCCTTGCTGACGCGACTGTGGAACTATTCTCCAGCCTGCAGCTTGCGGGGCGGTGCCGTGAACAGTTCTGGTGCGCCGTCGGTCGCTGCCGGCTGTGGCGTTTCGATGGCGGCCTCGCCAGCGTTGAAATCGAGCGCCTCGATTTTCGTCGCGCGCTTCTCGATCTTGCCCACCGAGATCAGCACCTGACGCACGTCTTCGCCAACCTGATCGAAATGGCTGCCGAGCTTGGTGACGCGCTCCCGCAACCGTTCGACATCATCCATCATGTGCATCACTTCGGTGCGCACCTGGTCGGCAGCGTCACGCATCCGGGCATCTTTCAGGACCTGCTGCATCACCTGGATCGCCAGCATCAGGAGCGATGGCGATACCATCACCACCCGAGCGCGATAGGCCTTCTGCACGATATCGTCAAAACCCTCATGGATGTCGGCATAGACCGATTCCGAGGGGACGAACATCAGCGCGGTATCCTGGGTCTCCCCGGGGATCAGGTATTTTTCCGCGATGTCGGTGATGTGCTTTGCCACGTCCTGACGCAGCCGCTGGGATGCGAACCGGCGTTCTTCATCGGAACGAGCATCCTTCAAGGCCGTGATCGCTTCCAGCGGAAACTTGGCATCGATGCAAAGCGGCCGTCCGTCCGGCAGCATCACCACGCAGTCGGGCCGTTTGCCGGTGGAGAGCGTATGCTGGAATGCATACGCGCCGGAGGGCAACCCGTCGCGAACGATGGCTTCCATGCGCGCCTGTCCGAAGGCGCCGCGCGACTGCTTGTTGGCGAGTACATCGCGCAGCGTGGTCACCTGCGAGGTCAATTCGGTGAGATTCTTATGGGCGCTGTCGATGATGCCGAGCCGTTCGTGCAGGGCGCGCAGACTGTCCATGGTGTGGCGCGTGGTCTGTTCCATGGACTGGCCGACGCGCTGGGTGACGGAATCGAGGCGATCGCTAACCGCGCGTGCCATCTCCGCCTGTCGGCCCGCGAGCGCCTGACCCATTGCATCGAGGCGGCCCGCTGTCTGGTTCTGGGCCTGCAGGAGCTCGCTCAGGCGTTCCTCCAGCTCGTCGGCGCGGATCGCCTGAGCCATGGCGCTTTCCGCGCGCCGGCGCCCGGCGCGGGCCACGACGATGGCAATCGTCAGCAGCAACAGCACGGCCAGGCCGGCAAGCACCACCAGTGCCGTCCCGGCATCAACCGCAAAATCGCCGATCGTAAAAAGTGCGTCCCTCATTCCGCCAGTCTACCCGATTCGCCGACGCAAAAGAACGAATAGGGAACATGTATGGTTAGCAAATGATGGCCTGTATGGTCCGTTCGTCGCCCTAACGCGCGGGCGCCGGCGCGACGGCGATGGATTGACCGCAGCGACGGTGCGGCTTACATCGCCCCCATGGCCATTCGTGAAATCATCATCCTGCCCGACAAGCAGTTGCGCCTTGTCTCCAAGCCGATTGAGAAAGTCACATCGGAGGTGCGCAAACTCGCCGACGACATGCTCGAAACCATGTATGACGCGCCCGGAATCGGTCTTGCTGCGATTCAAATCGCCGAGCCTGTTCGCCTCGTCACCATGGATATTTCCAAGCGGGAAAAGGACGAGGCCGGCGAAAACAAGCCCAATCCGCGCGTCTTCATCAATCCGGAGATCGTCGGAGCGTCGGAGGAGCGCTCCGTCTACGAGGAAGGCTGCCTGTCGATTCCCGAATACTACGAAGAGGTCGAGCGGCCGGCCCGGGTGCGGGTGCGGTACCTCGACCTGGACGGCAAGGTGCATGAGGAAGATGCCGAAGGTCTTTATGCGACGTGCATCCAGCACGAGATCGATCACCTCAATGGCGTGTTGTTCGTCGACTATCTGTCCAAGCTCAAGCGCGATCGCGTGCTGAAGAAATTCACCAAGGCGGCCCGGCTGGCAGCAAAATAGGCTACGGCTGCCGTCTCGCTTGGCCTTCTTCGCGATGGCTGGGTTCGCCCGGCCATCCGCGTTTTGAAGGTGAAAAATACGTGGTGTGTGGCAAGCACGCCATCACGATGCCTGATCATGAAAGACAAGTGATTTTATTGTCATGCCGCTTCGCTTGATCTTCATGGGGACGCCGGATTTCGCGGTGCCGACGTTGCTGGAACTGGCGGCGCACGGCCACGAGATCGTCGCGGTCTATACCCGGGAGCCGAAGCCGGCAGGCCGCGGCATGAGGTTGCAGCCAAGTCCCGTGGAGCAGGAAGCGCGGAGACTCGGCATTCCGGTGTTGACGCCGAGGACGCTGAAGACTCCTGAGGCGCTTGCGGAGTTCGAAGCCCACGATGCCGATGCTGCCGTGGTGGTCGCTTATGGCATGATCTTGCCGCAAGCCATTCTCGATGCGCCGAAACTCGGTTGTTACAACCTGCACGGCTCGCTGCTGCCGCGCTGGCGCGGCGCCGCCCCGATCAATCGCGCGGTGATGTCGGGAGATCGCGAAAGTGGCGTGATGGTGATGAAGATGGACGCGGGTCTCGACACCGGCGATGTTGCCATGGCGGAGCGGATCGCGATTACCGACCAGATGACGGCTGCCGATCTGCACGACGCGCTGGCACCCCTCGGCGCCGACTTGATGGTGCGCGCGATCGGCGCGCTGGAGCGCGGTCAGCTGCAGCTCCGCAAGCAGAGCGAACAGGGGGTCACTTACGCCGCGAAGATCGAAAAGTCGGAAGCACATATCGACTGGAGAAGGCCCGCTCATGCGGTGCTGCGCCATATTCATGGCCTCTCGCCGTTTCCCGGCGCATGGACCGAAGTCCCGCATGAGGGCGGACGACTTCGGCTCAAGATCCTGCGATGCACCATGGCGACGGGCTCCGGTCAACCGGGCGAACTGATCGATGAGCAACTGACAGTCGCGTGCGGGGAGGGGGCCATCCGGCTTCTGGAGGTTCAGCGGGCCGGCAAAGCGCCGATGAAAGCCACCGATTTCCTGCGCGGCACGCCGTTGCGGCCGCCGCTTCGGTTCGTCTGATGCCGCGCTATCGGCTCATCATCGAATATGACGGCGGGCCGTTCCGCGGGTGGCAGATTCAGGAGAACGGATCGTCAATTCAGGGCGCGCTGGAAAATGCGGTGGCGGCGATCACCGGGGCGCCCGCACGCGTCCACGGTGCCGGCCGGACCGATGCCGGTGTGCACGCATTGGCGCAGGTGGCACATGTCGATATCGACAAGGCGCTGCCGCCCGGGCGCTTTCGCGATGGATTGAATGCGCATCTGCGGCCGCTTCCGATCGGCGTGCTGGCCGCCGATGTGGTGTCGGAGACGTTCGAGGCACGGTTCTCCGCAGTCCGGCGGCATTATCGCTATCGCATCATCAATCGCCGCGCCAATCTCGCGCTCGAAATCGGCAAGGCTTGGCGGGTGCCACGGCGTCTCGATGTCGATGCCATGCACGCGGCCGCGCAGCATTTGTTGGGAAAGCACGATTTCACGACATTCCGCGATACTGAGTGCCAGGCGAAATCGCCGGAGAAAACGCTTGATCAGCTCGATGTCACGCGCGACGGTGACGTGATTGAGGTCGTGACCTCCGCACGATCATTCCTGCACAGCCAGGTACGATCGATGGTCGGATCGTTGGTGTGGGTCGGCGAAGGCCGCTGGAGCGCCGACGATCTGCGCCGTGCCCTGGAGGCCAGGGACCGCCGCGCCTGTGGTCCGGTCGCGCCGCCGGATGGGCTCTATTTGATGCGGGTCGATTACGATTGAGAGCCAACGGCCTTCATTGCGTCCCAGAACAGATCCTGGCCGTCGGCGACGTTCGCCGTCCAATGCTCGGCGGCGAAATCGTTGGCGTCATCGGTGATGAACTTGAACGCGCGCCATGGAATGCTGTGGCGCTGGCAGACGTGAGCGATGGCATAGAGCTCCATGTCGACAATATCGACCCCTTTTTCCACCAGCCACGGATCGGTGGTCGTGACAAAACTGTCGCCGGTGCCGCATACCACGCCGTCATGGCCCGATGAGAGGCGATCGAACTCCGCGCCGAACGGGGTGCGGCCGCGCGGCGCCAAGGGCTCCGCGATCATGTCGCGCTGGATGACGTGAGCGACTTCCACCAGGCCGCACAGGCCCTCGTTAATCTTGCCGGCCGTACCGTAATTGATGACGAGCGTCGGCCGCAGCACCAGCAATGCCAGCGTCGCGGCGCTGGCGGCATTGACTTTGCCGACGCCGGTGTAAATCACCTCGACGTTGCCTGGCGCGCGCGCCTTGCTGAGTTCGTCGTCAATTGCCGTCAGAACAAGGATCTTGCCGCTCATGCGAAATAACGGTCCAGAATGCCGCGGTAAATGCGCGTCAGCGCCTCGAGGTCGCTGATCGGCGTTCTTTCATCAACCTGATGCATCGTCTGCCCGACTAGGCCGAACTCGATCACCGGACAATAGCGGGTGATGAAACGCGCATCCGATGTCCCGCCGCCGGTGTTGAGATCGGGCTTGACGCCCGTCACTTCATGGATTGCCTCGACAACCAGGTCGGTGAACGGCCCGGGCTTGGTGATGAAGACGTCGGCATTCGACGGCTCCCATTCGATTCGCGCGCGAATACGGTTGCCGCAGGCTTTCGTCATTCGCGTTTCGACCAACTCGCGCAGCGATGCCTGGGTATGACGGTCGTTATAGCGGATGTTGAATTTGGCCCGCGCCTGCGCAGGGATCACATTGCTCGCCGGATTGCCGACGTCGACCGAGGTGAACTCGAGATTTGATGCCTGGAAATGCGCGCTGCCACTATCCAGCGGCTCGCTGTCGAGCGCAACGATCAGCGTCGCGATATCCGGAATCGGATTTGCCGCGCGATGCGGATAGGCGACATGGCCCTGCACGCCGTCGACGATCAAGGTGCCGGATTGCGAACCGCGGCGTCCGACCTTGATGCAGTCGCCGATCTTCTCGACATTGCTCGGTTCACCCAGCACGCAATGATCGAACCTCTCGCCTCGCGCATCGAGCCATTGCATCAGCTTGACGGTGCCATTGACCGCAATGGCTTCCTCATCGCCGGTGATGATGAAGGAGATCGATCCGTCGCCGGGCGGTTTGCCGCCATTTGCTTCGAGATAGGCCAGCGTCGCGGCCACGCTGCAGGCAATGCCGCCCTTCATGTCGACGGCGCCACGGCCATAAAGCAGGCCGTCCTTGACCTCGCCGCCGAACGCATCATGCGTCCACGCTGCCTCGTCCCCCACAGGTACGACATCGGTATGTCCGGCGAAGGTGATGTGCGGTGCGCCACGGCCGATCCGCGCATACAGGTTGTCGATGTCCGCAGTGCCAGGCTCGCTGAAGGTCACGCGATGCACGTCAAAGCCGGCGGCTTTCAGGTGACGCTCGAGGACATCGAGTGCGCCGGCATCGGCCGGCGTCACCGAGGGACAGCGTATCAGTTCGCGAGTAATCGTGAGAGCGTCAGCGGACATTCGGGGCTACATAGGGTTGCGGAGCGGCGAGCGGATCGGGGCCGTACTGATTTGGGCCAGCCGTGCCGCGCAGGCAGCACAGTTCGACAAAGGCCCAGATTCCGATGGCCATGGCTGCCAGCGACAGCACGAAGCCGCCGCCGAGCCATGGCATGCTGTTCTGTATCGAGCTCAGCGCGCTCGGAGCCAGCCAGAATAGTATGATCCACCATCCGCTCTTGTCGCGATCGTGGAGTCGCTTGATGCCGGTCGCAAGACCGGACCAAACGCCCGCGATCAACAGCAAAACCCCGACCAGCCAGACGAGCAGTCCAGCGCCTGCCAGCGTGAAGAGGTTGTCGATATTGAGACCGCCCAGCCAGAACAGCGTACCGATGATAAAAACAAACCAGGCGAGGGTATAGATCAGGATGGCGAGCCAGTACTTCCCGCGGTTGATCCGTCCCTCGAAGCTGAAAAGCAGCGTCGTCCAGTCCATGCGCACGCTCCTGTTGGTGATCGGCGATCACCACCGATCATGCGCAGAAAACCGGCGAAGTGCAAAATCAATCGCGCAGCAACTCGTTGATGGACGTCTTCGACCGCGTGCGCTCGTCGACACGCTTGACGATCACCGCGCAGGCCGTCGCCGGGCCCGGCGCGCCGCTCTTCAGCGGCTTGCCCGGCAGTGTCCCCGGCACAACGACGGCGTATTCCGGCACCTCGCCGATGAAGGTTTCGCCGGTCTCGCGATCGACGATCTTGGTCGAGGCGCCGAGAAAGACCCCCATGGCCAGCACCGCGCCCTTGCGGACGATGACACCTTCCGCCACCTCTGAGCGTGCGCCGATGAAGCAGTCGTCCTCGACGATCACGGGGCCCGCCTGCAACGGCTCCAGCACGCCGCCGATGCCGACGCCGCCGGAAATATGCACGCGCTTGCCGATCTGCGCGCAGGAGCCGACCGTGGACCAGGTGTCCACCATGGTGCTCTCATCGACATAGGCGCCGAGATTGACGAAGGACGGCATCAGCACGACGTTCTTCGCGATGAAGGCGGAGCGTCGCACGATGGCACCCGGGACCGAGCGGAAGCCGGCTTCGCGAAAACGGTTTTTGCCCCATCCCTCGAATTTCGAGGGGACCTTGTCCCACCAAGATGCGCCGCCGGGGCCGCCGGAAATCGGGGCCATGTCGTTCAGGCGGAACGACAGCAGGACGGCCTTCTTCAGCCATTGGTTGACGTGCCACTTGCCATCGGCCTCGCGCACCGCAACCCTGGCTTCGCCCTTGTCGAGCAGGTCCAGCGCATGATCGACCGCCTCGCGCACCTCGCCCTTGGTGGCGGCAGTGACGGTCTCGCGGGTGTCGAAAGCGCCATTGATGGTGGATTCGAGAGAAGCAAGCGACATCGGATTTCCTTGGCGGAGTGAGGTTCGAGGCGGAGGTCTTTGTCGGGATTCACGGTGGCAGAGTCAAGCAGGCGCTGGCTTGTGAATGGTGTCTAGCGCGCTGAGAGCTGCGTCAAAAAACCCGTCAGATCGTCTGTGACGTAATCGACGTGGGGTGCGTCGCGACCTTCCATCTCCCAGTCCTCGCGTACGACCGTCTTGGTGCCGTCAGGCACCACCAGCACGGTCCTCATTCCCAGTTGATGCGGTACCGTCAGATTGCGGGCCAAGTCCTCAAACATGGCCGCGCGTGCCGGATCGACCTCGTGCCGCGCGAGAAAGCGCTGATAGGTCTGCGGCGCCGGCTTCGGCTCGAATTCGGCAGCGACGATATCGAACACCGCTTCGAAATGCTCATGAAAGCCGAGGCGCGCGAGCACCTTTCCCGCGTGATCGGTCGAGCCGTTGGTGAGAATCAGCTTGCGCCCCGGCAGTCGCGCAATGGCGGCGCCCATTGTCGGATTGGGCTCCAACGGCGTGTGATCGATCTGATGCACATAGGCCAGAAAATCATCCGCCGCGATGCCGTGCTCCGACATCATTCCGCGCATCGTGGTGCCGAAGCGCTTGTAGTAGTCCTTCTGAATGCGGAAGGCTTCCTCCGGCACCACGTTCAAGGTTTTCGCAACATAGTCCCGAATGCGCGCATCGACCTGCTGCCACAGATTGACGTGATGTGGATACAGGGTGTTGTCGAGATCGAATACCCAGGTATCGACATGGGTAAACGTCCGGAGCCGGGTCTCGGTCTCGGTCATTTGTGGATCAGCGTGCCGGTGCCCTGATTGGTGAACAGTTCGAGCAGGACAGCATGCGAGGTCTTGCCGTCGATGATGACGACGCCTTCGACGCCTTGCTCCAGCGCATAGATGCAGGTCTCGACCTTCGGGATCATGCCGCCGGAGATGGTGCCGTCGGCGATCAGCTTGCGCGCGTCCTTCACCGAGAGTTCTGGAATGAGCTTCCTGGATTTGTCGAGCACGCCCGGCACGTCGGTCAGTAGCAGCAGGCGCTTGGCCTTCAGCGCGCCGGCGACCGCACCGGCGAATGTATCGGCGTTGACGTTGAAGGTCTGGCCGCTCGCGGAGGTTGCCAGCGGCGCCAGCACTGGGATCAGCTCATGGCCGATCAACTGATTGAGCAGGGTCAAGTCGACCTTCTCGGGTTCGCCGACGAAGCCGAGATCGACCACCTTCTCGATATGGGAATCCGGATCGACCATGCTGCGCGTCGCCTTCGACGCGGTGACCATGTTGCCGTCCTTGCCGCACAGGCCGACCGCCTTGCCGCCGGCTTCGTTGATGTAGCCGACCAGTTGCTTGTTGATCGAACCGGCCAGCACCATCTCGACGATCTCGATGGTGGCAGCGTCGGTGATGCGCAGCCCGGCGGCGAATTCAGACTTGATGCCGAGCCGCTGCAGCATGGTGGCGATCTGCGGGCCGCCGCCGTGCACCACCACAGGGTTGATGGCGGTCTGCTCCAGCAGCACGATGTCGCGCGCGAAGGCCTTGGCGAGATGCTCCGCACCCATGGCGTGGCCGCCATATTTGATGACGATGGTTTCCTCGTCGTACTGCTGCATATGCGGCAGCGCTTCGGACAGGATCCGGGCCTGATCGCTCGGCGTGATTTCAGACGCGGAAGGAACGGGGGACTGGGTCATCGGGCAGGGCTCATGCTGGCTATAGCTGGCCACTGGCTAGCACTTCGTCGCGGCGCCGTCATGACAAAATCGATGCGAGCCGTCGCCGCAATCAGCCCTTGCGCGGCCATGTCGCCGCGATCGCAAGCAGCAGCCAACTCACCATCAACAGGACGCCCCCGGTCGGTGCGGCCCGGGGAAACAGGCCGCGTTCGGCGAAGAAGCGCAGCACCAGATCGCCGGCGAACAGGCCTGCGCCGATGACGAAGCCGGCGCCGGCGATGAGGCCGAGCATCGGCTGTGCGACGCCGCGCTCCGCAAGTGCTGCTGCGCCGAGAACAGCCGCGGCATGCAGCAGCAGCAGCAGGGCGGCGGTGGCCAGGCGTCCGGCATCAGGCAGATGCGCGCCGGCCGCGGCAAGAGCAACTCCGGCGGCGCCCATGACGCCGGCGCAGACGATCAGGCCACGTGCGATGTCGGTGGGAGTCATGCGCCACGCTCCGCCAGAAGCCGCATGATCGCGGCGCGAAACTCCGGCATGCCGGCGCCATTGCGCGATGAGGTTGCGAGGATTTCCGGAAACGCCGCCGGATGGGTCTTGAGGGCGGCGAGGGTCGTTTCAATCCGCGCTTCCAGTTCTCCCGGCTTGATCTGATCCGTCTTGGTGAGAACGATTTGATAGCTGACGGCCGAGCGATCCAGCATCTTCAGGATCTCGGTGTCGACATCCTTGATGCCGTGGCGGGAGTCGATCAGCACGTAGATGCGCGCGAGACTGCTGCGGCCTTGCAGGAATTTATGAATCAGCGTGGTCCATGACGCGATCTTGGTCTTCGGGGCCGAGGCATAGCCGTACCCCGGCATGTCGACGAGGCGCAGGCCGCAATTCTTCGGACCTTCGAAAAAGATCAGCTCTTGGGTTCGCCCCGGCGTGTGCGAGGTGCGTGCCAGCGCGTTGCGGCCGGTCAGTGCATTGATCAGGCTGGATTTACCGACATTCGAGCGGCCGGCGAACGCAACTTCGATGCCGTCCATCGGCGGCAGCGTTTCGATCGACGGCGAGGCCCACACGAAGCGCCAGTCGCCAGCAAAGACCTTGCGCCCGGCCTCGATCAGCTCGCTATCGTTGTCGGCATTCATGCGGCGATGATCCAGAGGAGACTATATCGGCTTGCTTATCGCGACGTGATACTCAAGACAGTTGACCCTTCCGCAGTTATGGCCGGGCTTGTCCTGCCCACCCACGTCTTTGTTCTGGCGGATACTTTAAGACGTGGATGCCCGGCATAAAGCCGGGCATGATGAGCAAAAAAAACGAGAAAAAACCCCGCTACGTCGTTTTCTTGGAGCCGACGAAGGTGGCCTTGACGTTGTCGAACAGTTCGATCTTCACGCCGTTGCGCCGCATAATGTAGCTCTGCTGCAGCACCGACAGCAGGTTGTTCCAGGCCCAGTAGATCACGAGACCAGCCGGGAACGAGGCCAGCATGAAGGTGAAGATCACCGGCATCCAGTCGAAGATCATCTTCTGAGTGGGATCGGGCGGCGTCGGATTGAGCTTCATCTGGAACCACATCGTGATGCCCATGATGATTGGCCACAGGCCCAGCATCAGATACGGCCCGATCAGCGGCAGATGCGTGGGATCGAAGCTCAGAATGCCGAACAGGTTGAAGAGGTTGGTCGGATCATGCGCCGACAGATCCTTGATCCAGCCGAAGAACGGCGCGTGCCGCATTTCGATGGTGACAAACAGAACTTTGTACAGCGAGAAAAATACCGGAATCTGCAAGACCACGGGAAGGCAGCCGGCGACCGGATTGATCTTCTCCTTCTTGTAGATTTCCATCATTTCCTGCTGCTGCTTCATCCGGTCGTCCGGATAGCGCTCCTTGAGCGCGGCAAGCTGCGGCTGCACCGCCTTCATCTTCGCCATCGAGGCATACGACTTGTTGGCGAGCGGGAAGAACACCAGCTTCACCAGCACGGTCACCAGCAGAATGGCGACGCCGAAGTTGCCGAACAGATGGAAGAAGAAATCGAGGATCAGGAACATCGGCTTGGTGATGAAATAGAACCATCCCCAGTCGATCAGCAGGTCGAAGTGATTCAGCCCGAGCTGCCTGTTGTAGCCGCCGAATCCCTCGAGCGGAAAATTGAGGCCGACCACCTTGGCTTCCTTCGCGCCGGCGAACAGCCGGGTGCTGGTGCCGCCGGTCCCGCCCGGTGCAATGGTCTGCGGGTTCTCAAGATAGTCGGTCTGGTAAGTCTGGGTGGTGCCGACCGGCTGCGACGAGAAGCGCGCCTGAAGGGCGGCGGTTGTCTCCGGCAACAGCGCGGAAGCCCAGTATTTGTCGGTAATGCCGAGCCAGCCGTTGGTGACCTTGAAATTGACCGTCTTGGCTTCGCTGATCTTCTTATAGCTGTATTCCTGCAGTCCCTGATCGCCGAGATAGCCGACCAGTCCTTCGTGCAGGATGTAATAGCCCGCAACATGTGGGGTGCCATGGCGCGAAATCAGCGCGAACGGGTAGAGGGTGACGGCGGCGCTGCCGGAATTGGCCACCTCATCCTTGATCGAGAACAGATATTGATCGTCGATGGTGATCGTACGGCGGAACGTCAGGCCGTCGCCGTTCTCCCATTTCAAAACCACCGGATGATCCGGCGTCAGGTTTCCGCTGCCGTCCTGCTGCCATTGCGTGTTCTGGTCAGGAATTTTGACGGCCGACCCGCTGGCGGCGACCCATCCGAACTCGGCGTAGTAGGGCTCGGGGGTTCCGGACGGCGAAAACAGCACGATGGCCGGCGAGTTCGGATCGACCGTCTCGCGGTACTTCACCAGCGACAGATCGTCGATGCGCGCGCCCTTCAGGGAAATGCTGCCGGTCAGGCGCGGGGTTTCGATCTTGATGCGCGGAGATGCCGCGATGGCCGCATCGCGGCTGACGGCCGGCGTCGAGGTGGGCTGACTGACGTTCGGCGTTCCCGGCGTGCCCGCGGGTGCGGCGGAACTGGCCGGATTGGTCGAATTGGCCGCCGGCGCGTTCTTTTTGGCCAGCTCGCTCTGCGCCTGTTCGGCCGCGCGCTGCTTCTCCATCTGCGGAATGTTGAAGAAGTACTGCCAGCCGATCAGCACCAGACCGGACAGAATGACGGCGAGAATGGTATTGCGATTGTCAGTCATCGTTCTGGTCTCGTCATTCTATTCGGAGCGCGATGCGACAATGGTGCGATCCGTCGGGTGCAGGGAGGTGAGGTCACGAGCGTTCCGGCGAAGGCCGGTCGAGGCGTTGAAGCGCCAGGCGCAAATCCTCAAGCATCGTCACGAAGCTTCGATGCAGAGCGCTCCTGCGGCCGACTATCACATAATCACTGTGCGGTCGCATGGATATGACACCTGCGTGCTTCACCAATTCGCGAAGCCTGCGGCGAACGCGATTGCGCTCGGTGGCGGTGCCAACTTTTTTTGAAACTGTGAAGCCGACCCGCACCGGCCCGTTATCCTCGCGCGTCCGTCGCTGTACGACGAAAGCCGGACTGGCCGTTCGCGTCCCGCCTGCAACGGCGAGAAAATCCACCCGCCGTTTCAATCGATCCATAACAGGGCCTCGCGAGGCCCGCTCAGGCGCTCAGGCGCTTCCGGCCCCGGGCGCGGCGTGCGGCGAGGACCTTACGGCCGCCAGTGGTGGCCAGGCGCGCACGAAAGCCGTGGCGGCGCTTGCGCACCAGTTTGCTGGGTTGATAAGTCCGCTTCACGGGTCTGTTCTCCGCTGACCAGGCAATTCGCCGAGGAATGAGGTAAATCCGCAATTCTGGCCCTGTGGGCCGCACCGGCCTCAAAAACAGCCGGGCCCGGTGAACCGGGCCATTACGGACAATTGGCGCGGCTTATACGGGAGCAGTCCGTTTTCGTCAACGTTTGCATGAAGGCCGCCGGTCGATCGCCGCAGGTTAAATCTGGCAGCAAAAACAGGGTCGAATGATATCTCCCCTATCGGTTGGGGATCTGATTTCGGGGATTGCGGGCGATCGAGTGGGCTCACCCGGGAACATTGGGCCAGAGGGCCGCCGGCCGCCATGCGTCGTCCAGATTTCTGATATAATATCAACATGACGGATCGGTCATTTGACGAGGTCCGAGCCCGGATCAATTGTACGCATGCTATGACCACGCCAGCGGATATCGTCCCGCAGCCCAGAGAGCGAATTCCGGCCGAACCGGCCCGGGTGCTGCCCCAGGGCCGGCTTGGGCTGTCAGGCAAGCTGCTGCTTCTGACGATTCCGCTCGTGATGATCGCCGAGGTGCTGATTTATGTGCCGGCGATTGCCAATTTTCGCATGAACCGCCTGAACGATCGCATTGCCGCGGCCAATACGGCGGCACTGGTATTGGACGCCGCGCCCAGCGGCATGGTGCCCGAATCCCTGGCGCGGCAGATCCTCGACAGCATCGGCGCGCGCGCGGTCGCTATCAAGATGGGGCAGCAGCGCCGGTTGCTCGCGAGTGCAAACCTCCCGCCGGCCGTGGATCACGACGTTGACCTGCGGGAACTCACGGCTTGGGACGCGATCGTCGGCGCGTTCGAGACGATGTGGGAAAGCGGCAACGAGACCATCCGCGTCATCGGTCCGGCGCCGGGCGGCGCGCAGTTCATCGAGGTGGTCATTGACGAATTGCCGCTGCGACGGGCGATGTATCGTTTTTCCGGCAATCTCCTGCTGTTTTCGCTCGGCATTGCAGTTCTGACTGCGGCGCTGGTGTATTTCGCGCTGCACTTCCTGTTTGTACGGCCGATGCGGCGACTGACCGCCAACTTGGTCGGATTCCACCGCAATCCTGAAAGTTCTGCGAGTATCATCCTGCCGACGCAGCGCGGCGACGAAATCGGAGTGGCCGAGCGCGAGCTCTCCGACATGCAGCGCGATCTGGTGTCGATGCTGCATCAGAAGAGCCGCCTGGCGGCGCTTGGCCTGGCGGTGTCGAAGATCAATCATGACCTGCGCAACCTGCTGGCCTCTTCGCAACTGATCTCGGACCAGCTTGCCAGCGTGCCCGACCCGCGTGTGCAGCGATTTGCACCCAAGCTGATGCGCTCATTGGAGCGGGCGATCGCGCTGTGTCAGTCCACCTTGTCCTACGGCAAGGCCCAGGAGGCCGCGCCGGATCGGCGCATGGTCCTGGTCGAGCCGATCGTGAACGAGGTTCGGGAGTCGGCGGGCTTGGGATCGCAGGTCCCGGCGCAATCTTCGATCGGCTGGATCAATGCCATCGAGCGGGGCCTGACCATCGATGCCGATCCGGATCAGCTTTTCCGGGTGCTGCTCAATCTGGTGCGGAACGCCAAGCAGGCGCTGGAAAGCCAAGCCGAATCCGATACCGCGACCTCGCAGATCCGCATCACGGGACGGCGTGAGGGGACCGTCGCGATGATCGAGGTCTCGGACACCGGCCCGGGCATCCCGCCAAAGGCACGAAACCATCTGTTCGAAGCGTTCCAGGCGTCCGATCGCGCCGGTGGAACCGGCCTGGGGTTGGCGATCGCCGCCGAGCTGGTGCGGGCCCATGGTGGCGAGATTCACCTGGTGGAGGGCACCATCGGGGCGACCTTCCGGATCGCCATTCCGGACCGACCCGTGGAACTGGCCAGCTTGCGCGGGGAACGGGCCCGGGCCTGAGTCCAAGCTGGCTTGGCAAGCTCGTCTCGTCCAACGGCAGATGAAGGCGCATCCTGCAGCCGCCCCCGCCCGCAGCGAATGGTCGAGACACCGTTTCCCGAGACATCGGATCGATGATTTGTCGGGCCTGATCCGTCGATTTCGATAAAGACAGGTCTTCGGACATGCTCATAGGCCGGATGACGAGGTTGAATGGGCCGAAACGGCAGCGATGGCGGCGGGTCGGTCGTAAAATGTGCGCTTGATCGTCAGAGAGCTTGCCAACGCAATCCGGAGCCGTTAGCTATGGCCCGCTTTCGCGACGTGCCGTTCGCCGGAAGCACCATGCAACCGATTGCGGGTCCTCGCCCGCCGTGCTTGCAATCCGCGCGCCCGTAGCTCAGCTGGATAGAGCACCAGACTACGAATCTGGGGGTCAGGAGTTCGAATCTCTTCGGGCGCGCCATTTTCAATTTCAGCATCAATCGCTTACGCCTTCGCGTCCGTCGCGGTGCAATGCGGCTCGGCGACTGGTCGCGGATAAGTCGCGTTTTTCGGTTTGCGCCCGACTCCGGGGCACGGCGAGCGGTGTTCACTACCATCGCGGTAGTGCTGGCCAGCGTGAAATGCGAACATGCGTTGCTTGTCCAGTGATTCCCGCCCGCCATGCCGATCCCCGATTTTCAAACCGTTATGCTTCCTGTTCTGCGGCTCGCCCAAAGTGGAGAAGTGCGAGCGTCCGAAGCGATCGACCGGGTGGCCGACGAGTTCCAACTGACGGCCGAAGAGCGCAGCGAACTTTTACCGAGCGGGCGGCAGGCGAAGATCGCGAACCGCGTCCATTGGGCCGTCACCTACCTCGTGAAAGCAGGTCTGCTCGATCGGCCGCGGCGTGGTGTGTTCGGAATTACGAAGCTAGGCCGCGAGGTTCTGGCCAAGTCTCCTGCTCGGATAGACATTCCCTTTCTCTCTCAGTTCGATGGCTTCGACCAATTCAGGGCCAAACCATCGGAGGCAGGCGAAGAGGAGGCGTCGCCAGAGCCGACCGCGGCGCTTGCCGCCGGAACGCCGACGAGCGGGTAGAAGCTGCCTTCAATGACCTCAATGTCGCGTTGCGAGCCGAGTTGCTGGAGCGCGTCCAGACAATGCACCCGACTGCCTTCGAAAAGCTGATCGTGGACCTAATGCTGGGCATGGGTTACGGCGCCGGCGGATCGGGTAAGCATCTTGGGCGCACGAGCGACGGCGGCGTTGATGGCGTGATAAACGAAGACGTGCTCGGCCTCGACATCATCTATCTGCAAGCCAAACGCTACGCGACAGGAAACGCCATCGGTGTCGAGAAGATCAGGGAGTTTGCCGGCGCCCTAGACGAACGCGGTGCGACCAAGGGCGTCTTCGTCACCACAAGCCACTTTGCACCACAGGCACATGCCTATGCGCAGCGTAGTCACAAGCGCCTGATCCTGATCGACGGCGAGGAGCTCACGCGCCTGCTGGTCCAATACGGCATCGGAGTTCGCGTCTATCGCGCTGTTGAGATGAAGAAGCTCGACACCGACTATTTCGAGGACCTCGGTATCTGATGCTGCGCTTCGCTGATGTGGTTCCCAGCGTCGATCTTCTCATGGGCGTTAAAGCCGTTTGGGGGAGATCGTCCGAATGTGTCATGTGCTTCGGCGGGCGGGGTGATGCGGCCGCAAAGGACAGGGCTTATTTCGCGCAAGCTCGTTCGACAGCCGAAAGAGCCATCACGCAGCCCTATCTCGTGACCATTGGGGGAGGCGAACAGGTTCCAGATGAATTGAGAGGGCGAGTTTTAGAACTCGTTCGAGTGACGGGAGTATTCGGCGAGACCGTTGCATTCGTTCGTGATCCAGCGCTGCGTGCGCGATTAGCGCAATGGCCCGTGGCTGTGGTTTTGTCTGAGGTCTACGCGATTGAGGGCGAGCCTCGTTTAGTCGAAGAGCTAGGCTTCGAGGACCGCCGAATTCTCGCCAATGCATTCGATGCTGTCCGGCGCGACGGCCTGCTCATTGGCGAGCTATGGAAATCGCTGAGCGGTGTTGAGGTCCGGCGCCGATGGGACGTTAAGCCTCTTCCTGGCTTCCGTGATCCTGGCAAAGTGCAGATGTTCGGAAGCATGTATCCGAAGGTCTCGCCTTCATCCACCGAGGGGCGAAGAATCAGAGAGGAATCCAAAAAGCTCGAACGTGATCGATCGCTGGCCCGCGCGGTGAAGGAGGAAAACCGTCGCAAGAATGGAGGAGTGATTGTCTGCGAAGCCTGCGAGTTCAGCGACACAGCAAGCGCGTTATTCGATGCCCACCACCTAGAACCGCTGGCTACGGGTATTCGGGAGAGCCGGATTGACGATTTCGCGGTGCTGTGTCCGACCTGCCATCGTTGGGCACATGCAAAGTCCGAGAGCATCTTGGTCCCCTTAGAAGTTGGTGAGGTTCGAGCCGCGCGCACGCGGCTCGAACTAACGGAGGCCGAGCACGAAAGGCTGATAGCCGTCGTGCGCTGATTTCCCGACTATGCCGCCGCCGTCGCGATCCCATCGAGCCGCACGCGCACGATGGTCGCGCCATTACCCGCCGCTTCGATCGCAATCCCGATCGGATAGCGGCCCGTCGCCGGCGCGTTGACCTGCTTGGCGGTGTCATCCCAGGCGACCGCATCACCAGCAGCAATGATCGCGCTTGCCAGCTTCGGCAGGTCGAGCACGCCGGTGGTGGCGAGCGTGACCGTCTCGCCGGCCGCGGCGGTCTTGGTCGCGACGCCGAACAAGGCGCCGACCGCCACGCCATCGCCCGAGTTCACACCGCCGGCCGGCGCGGCGACGGTGATCATGCGGCCTTCCTGAATGTAGTTCTTCATGGGTCACGTTCCTTTCGAGGAGCTGATGCGGACTTGGGCGACGCGCGGCGCGGACGCCGCCGCGATGCGCCGGTCGAGGTCGGCGAGCGCCGCGGCCATCTCGGCGTCGGTCGCGTAGGTGATGCGGCGGCCCTCGTATTCGACCGTGCGCACGCCGGCGAAGCGCGCCGCAAGCAGCGCTTCGCGTATGGCTTCCAGTTCGGCGATATCGGCCATCACGCGCCCGCGTTGGCGTACCAGCCGCGCCAGTCGATGAAGCCGGCGCCGAAATCGAGGATGACGCGGATTTCGACGCCATCGACATCCCAGCCGGCCTTGGTCTCGATCTGCGGGCCTTCGCCGCCGGCGAGATAGGCGTATTCGAGCCCGTCGATTTCGGCGGAATCGGCCGACACATACCAGCGCGTCGCGCTCGACAACCGCGGCTCGACGACCATCGACAGCGAACCCGAGAACGGGTTCACGTCGATTGCCTTCGCCGCCGCGATCGAGGCGAGCCACTTCTCCGCGATCGTCTCCTGCGCCGGCGGCACCAGCAGGAATTTCGGCGTCGCGCTGATGCGCTGGCCGGACAAGCCTGTCTGGCTTCGCATGGCAAGACGCGCGGCCGACAGCGTGTCATCGGCAATGGCGCCGCCGCTCGCGGCCTTGTTGCCGTGGTCGGCATGGAAGAGCGTCTTGCCGTCGCTCATGGTCGGCCCGTTGCCCGCCGCGCCTTCGAGCAGGGAGACAAGTACGCCGGCTTCGGTTTCGGCCGCGGCCTGTCCCAACCGCCGGGCCAGATCGGCGAAGGCGCCGAGGTCGTCATTGACGAGCACCTGGCGCGTGACGCCGATCTTCCGCGCGAACGTCTCGACCTCGTAGGCCTCCTGCGCCTCGGCCATGGTGCCGGCACGAATCTCGCCGTGCTCGTCGAGCTTCTCGAGCGTCGGCGCTTCGCCCAGCATGATCTTGTTCACGGTGCGGAAGTCGCGCGCGGTGGTCTGCCGGCCGAGGCGGCGAACGCCGGCGGGCGCGGCCTGATAGGCGGCCCGCAAGGTGCGGCCGATGGTGTCGCCGACGATGAGCGGGAAATCGCTCGTCGTATGCAGCGCGCGGGTGATGATCGTCGCCGGCGACAAGCCGGTTACGGAATGCCCGCGCAACGTCAGCAGCTCGCGTGCCATCTCGGCGCAGGTGGCATAGGCATAGCGCCGGGCCGGCTCCGAAAGCTGGTGCTGCGGGTTGATGCGGGCATAGAGCGCTTCGCCCATGTGTCGGGCGCGGACGGCCGGATCGTCTTGGCTGTCGCCAACCTCGACGCGGGTTTGTTCGGTGCGGATCGTGCCGCCGCGCGCGGCCAAGGCCTCGAAGGCGGCGCGGCGGGCTTCGTCCGCGGTGACGCCATTGTCGATCAGCCCGTCGGCGAACTCGGTGCCGAGCCCGGCAATGCGGGCGATGGAGCGGATTTCGGCATTGATCGCCGCGCGCGTCTCGAGTTGATCGGCGGGCGGGCTGGCCGGCGCATCGACCGGCGGCGTGTCAATCTCGGGCATGGTGCCTCCTTGGCGGATGGTGGCGCCGGGATCGGCCGGCGTCGGAACGAGGGAAATTTCGATTGGCGTCCAGGCGACCGCCGTGCGGATGCGCTCGCCGGTCGCGGGATCGGCATCGTCGCGCCAGCGCTCCACCGTGTAGCCCACGGACACGTGGCGCAGGATGCCGGCCATCACGTCCTGCCAGATCTGCTCCACCTCGGGCCGGGCCGAGAACTGCAAGACGGCCGAACCCTGGTGGCCATCGACGCGCGCATCGCGCACGGTTCCGAGCACGTCGCGCACGGCGCTCTGGCGGTGTGCATCGAGCACCGACGCGCCGATCAGGCGAGAAAGATCGACGGCCTCGGGATCGAGCGAGAGCCGTTCGATGTAGAAGCCGGCGGCGTCACGTCGGCGCACCGCGGCGCCGGTGGTCCACACCGCTTCGACTGTGCGGCCTTCCGCATCGGCGGTCTGCGGCGCGAGCGCCGCCCGGCGGACGAAGAGTTCAGGCATTGGCCGGCTCCTGCGCTTGCGTCGAAACGGTGTTGTCGAAGGAAAGCCCGAGGCGCTGTTCGCGGGCGCGGTCGGCGGCAATGGCCGCGTCCACTTCCTCGATGTCGTAGCCGCGCTCGGCGATCGACTGGCTGCGGCTCTTGAGGCCCGCACGGATTTGCTCGATCTCGGCGCGCGCGTCCTTGAGCGGATCGACCCAATCCCATTTCGGCGGGAGCCATTCGACCGCGAGCCAGGGCGCCGGATCGCGGTCAAAGCCGCGCGCATCGATCGCGCCGGAAAGCGCGGCGAGCCGCACAAAGCGCTCCCACACCGGCCGGCAGAACTGGAAGACGATCACCGCATATTGCAGCTGCTCGATGCGGCGGCGGAACTCGACGAGCCCGGCGCGGATCGAGGAATAGGTGACGCCTTCGAGGTCGCCTGAAACGAGCTCGTAGGGCACGCCGAGGCCCGCAGCGATGGCGCGGATGTGGTTCTTGACGAAGGCGCCGTAATCGCCGGGATCGGCCGGGTCGGAGAACTGGATATCGGCGCCGGGCGGCAGCGGGATCAGGCTTCCCGGCTCCATGCCGACATTGAGGATACCGTTGACGGCGGTGCCGTTGTTGAGGCCGGCGACGCTGCCGTCCGGATCGCGGATGAAGCCGGTGAAGAGCGCCGCGACCTTGGCCTTCACAAGCGCCGCGTCCTCGTATTGGTCGAGTTCGTGCAGGCGAAGCAGGATCGGCGCTAACCAGGTGATGCCGCGCAACTGCCCGGCGGCGAGCGGCTGGAAGAGATGCAGCATGTCGGCCGCGGGCACGCGCACCACGTCCATCGACATCGGCGCGAGCGCGTCGCCCGGACGGTTGCGATAGCAGTGATAGGCGGTACGCCGGCCCAGGGCGTCGAACTCGATGCCGGCACGAATGCGCGCGCCGGCGCTGATCTCGCGATGCAAGTCGGTCGGCACCTGCTCGCGGTCGAGGAGATCGATCGCGAGCATTAAGCCGTTGTCCGGATCGATGAAACGGAACCGGGCGAAGCTCTCGCCGCTCTCGATCATGGCGCGGAGCGCGAGCGCTTGAAGGCCGTAGAAGTCGGTGAGGCCGGCCGCGTCGGCGCGGTCGGTCCATCGCTGCCAAAGCGCATGCAGCCGTTCGCGCACGGCGGGATCGGGATGCTTCGAGCGCGGCTTGACGCCGGCGCCGATCGCGTTCGCCACGAGGCCTTGCACGGCGGAGGCGACCCACGGATTGTTGCGGGCGTACCAGCCGGCGCGGCGCGCTGCGGTAGTCGCCCCGGCGAGGATCGAGGCGTTCAGCGCCTCGATGCCCTTCGCGCCTTCCCAACGCCGGCCGCTGGCGGCGGCATCAAAGCCGCGGCGGCGGGCAAACCCGAGAAAGGAAGCGAGGCGCGACCACATGCCCGCCAAGATCGGCCGGGCACAGGCGCGCGACTATTGGGAGCGTTTGAGAAAAATTCGCAGTGACCTCAAAGAGCGCAAGAAAACACGCGTCATTCCTAGCGGGATTTGTGCGCCAGAAAGTTCGACACAATGGCGTCCGATTGCTCGCCGATCGAAGTCTCAATTTCATCCGCTTCGTCACGAAGGCGTGCAGCTTCCTCAGCCCAACCAGCAATTTGGTCTTCCGCAATTGTTGCTAGACGCGGGATTGGGAACTGCTGCATGTCCGCCACGTCGATCTCTGGAATACTTGACCCGTACGGCAATGTCTTGATCCGCGGCCTTCCAAGTTTTGGATGCGTAATTGCGACAAGCAGGTAGCCGACCCGACACTTAGCCTTCTCAGGTGCAATGCGAATGATGTGGTCGGATATCACCTTCTCTTCGTGGCAATGCCCGGTGATCATTGCCGATCCGTTGAGGCCATATATTTGGCCAGAACGAGAGAGGAGAACCCATCCTCTCTGGACTCTTCCTCTAAAGGGATCGCCAAAATCACCATCCGCAATACTCTTGGTGATGTCCGGATTGGTCTCAAAGAGGTCAGAACTGTCGAGCAGCGGGACGCCATCAATGGCACTTACTCGTCGGAATCGGGTTGGTAGCCAGACCTTAAACCCCAACTCTTGCAATGGAGACCACGCTATCGATTTCTTCGATAGGTGCGCAGTGATTGTTCTTGCGGAGGGGTTATAATGCCAAGCATCGAGGCGGCGGCGCGATGTGGAAAAAATCTCGTGCGCCCGAGTCGAGAAACCGCTCTCGCCGAAGTCTGTTGCCGAGAACGTCCCAAAGGCCTCTTCAAAAGCGTGCTCTGCTCTCAACGTCAATTCGTAGGCGCGGTCGCGCTTACGAAGAATTTGAGTCACCTTTTCGTCGATTTCCGCTCGCAGAGATGCGTCTGCGTCTACCACAGGAAGTGCGCCAAGATGATGAACCTCAAGATGCTTTATGATATGCCCATATTGAGCTGCCTTCATCATTTCCCGGACCGTTGGTGCTCGAAGATAAGCATAGAGCCACCCCCACCACGATTGATCCTTTGGCGTTACTCGAAGCAGGTCGTCAGAGATTATGTGCCCATCATGAACTGCATGTGCGAGAGTTGATCGCCCTACGCTGCCTGAGCGCGTTACCAAGATCTGGCCGTGGGTGACCTGTAGAGCCGATGGATCACCGATTTTTTCGAGGGAAAGATAGCGGCGCGAAATGGGCCTAACGTCAAAGACCTGAGTTGCGGACAAATAGGGTTGCCCGTGGTTGTTCGAGACAATTGTCCCCTTTAAGCGAGGGGGTTGCCAAATCTGTGCACAATGAGAAAGCTGGTGCCATCCGCTGGGTTTTGCTTCTATAGCAACGCGCGTTCCGTAGCCGGAAGCTAAGAAATTCTCGGCTTCCATACGTCGAGCGCCAGTGAAGAGCAGTGATGCCCGAAGTGAAGCTGACTTGACCTTATGCCAAGGCCAGTCGCTCTTGACTGTGCGCGGCGGGGTCAACCTTGCTCGTAGAGCCATGACCGAAACGCCTGCGCGATCTGAAGGGTATTGTCATCCACGACTTTCCGTTGGGTACGTTGCTTCTTGTAGACGGGCTTGCCTTCTTCGTATTCCTTCAAGGTCTCCTCAAGTTCTTCGACGATCTCGTTTCCTTTTCGATCGCGAACGTAAGTGATGTTGCCGCGCTTGTCGTGGCCGATGTGGTTCGCGACGGCCATGAACACATCATAGTCGTTCAAACGACCTGCCGCCGCTTCGACCGCGATCTCGTCGTCCGCCTTACGCTGTAGAACAAGAACGCTCGTCTGGATGCTGACATGCGGCTGAAAGGTGTCTGGGTGAAGATCAATGCTCGCGAGCACGCGGGTGTTGGGCAGTATCCATTCGCGTACGTAGCCCAGGCCGGGCGACCCAAGGATACCGTCAGGCAACACAATTGCGCAGCGCCCTGTGCCTGGCTTCAGAAACTTTACGCACCGTTCGATGAAGAGGATTTCCGGCGGTTGCGACTTCTGCACCGCGTCAGTCATCGTCCACTTGTCCGTCTTCGGGTCGTATGACCAAGCGTGCCCGAGGTCGTAGGCTTCCAGAATTGACGGTTCATCGATTGGAATTTTCGAACCGAACGGCGGGTTCGTGAACAGAAGGTCCACTTTTCCCATGAGCCTGCGTGCGCGAAGATCGTCTTCCCAAGTCGCCGGCGCTTTCAATGAATTTGCCTGGAATAGCCCGCCCGCGCCATCATTGTTCATGACCATGTTCATTTTCGAGGCTTTGACGAGGTTTGGATTGAGGTCCATCCCCACAATATTGGACTGCGCAAAACGCTGGACGCGCTGGCGGATGGCGGTTTCAGCTCGCTCGACATCGCCCCATTTGCTGACTTCCGCGGCTCGGATTTTTTCGATCACGTAGTTCATCGCCGTGATCAGAAAACCACCCGTCCCGCACGCGGGATCGAGGATCACCTGACGTTCGGTCGGATCGAGCATCGCAACTGCCATCTGGCAGATATTCCGAGGAGTGAAAAATTCGCCACGATCACCACGAAGGTTGGAACCGACGATTTCCTCGTACGCGCGGCCCTTCACGTCGGTGTCGCTTTCCAGAAGCGAATACATCTGCAGCTGGGTCACGATGTACGATAGGACAGCCGGGCTTAGCTCGATTGCGTCATTCTCTCGGAAAATGCTCGGATATTCCGCCTTGACCGCATCGAAAAGACCATCGAGGCGCTTCTTCGCCTTTAATTGACCGTTCAGGCCATGACGCTCTTTGGAGGTCGCATAGAACTCCACTTCGTCAGAGCTTCGCTCGTCGTGAATTTTGCAGAAGATCAGTTTCAGGAGCTCCCAGAACGCTTCGGGCTTCTGCAGACCCTGGTTGCCAGCGATGTAGTTGTGGCATCTGCGGAACGCGAACAAGAGCGCATCCGAGGAGGCTGCTTTGAGTTGGTCGAAGCGCGGGCGCTCAACTTCGTCCTCGGTGCGCCCTTTTCCCGGAATGTCGGGAATTTCCTCGAATGCAATCTTGCCGGCCGTATCGACGCGTCGATAGCAGAAGCGTTCAAGGCCATTTGTCCACATCCCATATGCGACGTTCGGGCAGGCGGCCATGTAGCTCTGCAACTGTCCGACACCTTCCTTGCGGTCCGTGGACTTCACCTGCTGAGACTTGCACTCGATGATGACCCGTGCGCGGTCTTGGGTGTGCAACTCGCCCTCGTCGAAGATCACAAGATCGGCGCGAGGCTTGCGCGTACCGAGTTTGAGAACGAATTCGACGGAAATCTCCTCCTTTTCGTAGCCATACTCGCGCACGAGGGATTTCGCGATCTCTTGGCGGACATACTCTTCGGGAGTCTCGTTGCGCTGGGTGACTCCATCGATGTAGTCGAGGACCTTCCCCTGCTGGACGATGACTGCCGCAGGTTGGACCGTTGGTTGTCGCGCCTCCGCCATCAGCGAGCTCACTGCTATTCCCCTCCCTTGGCGACTTTCGGCCATTGCTCAAGGACGGCGTTTTCGACCACCCGCGCCATCCAGTCCTGAACCGACGTGTCTTCCGCTGCGACGATCATTCGCAAGCGACGATGCAAGTCGGGGTCAAGACGGACGTGAACCATCCGCGGTTGAGCGGACGGTTTGGATTTGACAGCGGCGCGTGCCAAGGAGGCCTCCCCGAAGCCTTGCGATTCTTGTAACACGGTGACTCTCGTAACGAAAGCTGATTGTGCGGCCTATGGAGACTGCGAGGAAGCTAGGCTGCGGTGGCGGGAGCGTCTCTCACGGGCCGCAAGGCCGGTGCGGACGCGGTATTAGCGACGCGGCGATGTGGCAAGATCGTCCAGGAAGGCGTCCAGGTCTTTGTCCTCGACTTCAGTGAAATCGCCTCGATCCAGCTCATCGATGCCCAGCTGCAATGCCGCACGAAGTCGTTCCAGCTTCGCTGCCTGGATCGACCGCCGTTGCTCGTTCGTGAGTGGGACGCGCTTTCTTGGCATTCGGACCTCACCGCACTTCTGGTTGCCATACTATCAACTCACCCCATCCACCGCGACCGGATCACGCGCGGCGGCTCGGCGAGTCGCTCGGGTGCCGGCACACCCTTGGCGGGCGTGGCGCCGATGGCGTCAGCCTCCTCGTTGAGCCGCAGGCCCATGCTGATGAGGCCGTGCAACGCGGCCATGGCATAGACGGTGGTATCGAGCGCCTCATTGCGCTCGCCCTCGCGGCGTGGGCGCCATTGCCGGATTGGCCGCCCGCGCTCGAAGCGGGTGACGACGCGCTCGGCTGTGAGTTGGCGGAAGAACTCGGCATCGCGCTCCATCGGGAAGTGCAGCACGCCGGGACCGGGCTCGGTCAGGCGAAGCCGCGCGAACAGCGCATCCTTGGCGGCATCGACGCCGATCAGGAACAGTGGTGCCTTGCCCTTGGTGCGCGACGGACGCCGCGGCCAAAGCGGCAGGCCCGGCCCGCCACGTCCCTTGATTCCCCAAATTCGCCGATGCAGCCGCGTGCGGCAGTATTCGTAAGCCGCCTTGGTGTGCTGGCCGCCGGTATCGACCGCGACCGCGCGGATGGCGAGATCGGCGATGGCGCGCGCGTGCGGATAGGTGGCGGCGAGCGCCGCATCGAGGTCGGCCCAAACGCGCGGCCCCGACGGATCGCCGAAGATCACGCGATAGTCGATCGACCACGCCTCCTCGTCGCGGCCCCAGCCGATCACGTGCAATTCGAGCCGATCGCCCTGCACGTCCACGCCGGCGGTGAGCACCGCGATGCGCTCGGGCAGGAGCCCGCCCCAATCCTCGCGCCGCGCCATCAACGGCTCGGCGTCGATCACCTCGCCGGCCTGGTCTTCCCAGGTTTCGGCGAGCTTGGTGTTGGTCCAGACCTGAAGCCGCGCCGGATCGCGATACACGTGGCGGTGCTCGATGGCGATTTCGGCCCAGGTCTCGAACGGCGAATAGAGGCTCGACAGGTGAAAGCCGACGGTCTTGCCGTCGCCCGTGGCGGTGGCGCGCCAGCGGCCGGAGGCGAGCAGCGCCGGCTTCATGTGCTCTTCGTGCACCGCGCCGCAGTCCGGGCAGACGCGGTGCGCGAGATCGCGCCGTCCTTCCGGCCATTCTATCTGCGCCCAGGTGATCGGCGCGAAGCTGGCGCAATCCGGGCAGCGCACCTCGAAGATGCGCTTGTCGCTTTCCTCGTAGGCGGACTCGATGCGCGAGAAGCCCTTCAAGGTCGGCGTCGAGACGAGCACGATCTTGCGCCGGCCGCGGAAGGTGACGGTGCGCTGTACCGCGAGCGCGACCGGATCGCCTTCGCCCGATACGTCGGAGGGATAGGCGTCCACCTCGTCGAGGAAGAGATAGCGGGCGGGCGTCGAGCGCAGGCCGACGCCAGAGGCCGCGCCGACCATCACCAACTGGCCGCCGGGGAAGAGCTTGCGGAATTGGCTGTTGCCCGGTTCCTTGCGGCCGGGCTCGACGACGCGCTCCCGCAAGGCGGGCGAAGCGGCGATCATCGGATCGATGCGGATCGAGGTGTTGCGGCGCACCGCATCCATGGTCGGCTGCACCATGAGCATCAGTCCCGGCGCGTGGTGGATGACATAGCCGAGGAAATTGAGGCCCGCCTCGGTGCCGCCGAGCTGCGCGCCCTTCATGAACACGACGCGCTCGGTCGGATCGTTCGCCGAGAGGCAATCCATGATCTCGCGAAGGTACGGCGTGCGCGCCGTGCGCCATCGGCCGGGCTCGGCCGACAAGTCGGGCAGAAGCCGGTGCTCGTCCGCCCATTGCGAGACGGTGAGCGCCGGTTCGGGCGCAGCGCCCTCGCGCCAGATGTCATCGACCCAGGCGGTGATGTCATCCATCACGCAGCTCCGGGAGCGGGATGCGCGCAAGATCGACAAGGTGCTCGCGCATGAGTCGGTCGAGGGCGGCGAAGGTGCGCGCCGGATCGGCGCCGAGTTCGGCCGCAAGCAACGGGGTGACGCGTGCCACCCACGCCATGTGTGCGTCGCGCTCGGCCTTGGCGCGCGCGAACACCGCGACCTTCACGGCCGAGCGGTTCACGAGGTCGCCGCGCTCGCGTTCGAAGGCGAGCCGGGCGCGCTGAATCTTGACGATCTCATGCAGGCGCCGGGCTTCGGCAAGCGAGGGCGTCGCGCCGGCGACGCCGCCCTTGCCGCGGCGGTCGGGATCGAGGTTTTCCTCCATCCAGCGCAGGCCGGCTTCGACCTCGATCCGGCCGTCAGCGAGCACTGGAAGCCCTTGCGCGATCAATTGCGAGATGCGCCCGCGCGTCAGTCCGACACGTTCGGCGAATGCCGCCTTCGTGACGCTGCCTGTTTTCGAGTCAGCCGGACGGCTTGCCGCAAGTTTAGCCATTTGCGGCCTCGCAGAACGGCGAACCCTTGCGCCTTCGCCCCCCGCATAGGAGATCGCCCAAGAGGAACCGCGCCGAGGCGTTGCCAATGGCATCGCGTGGCGTTGGCCTGCCATCGATTGGCGGCGCGGAAGGCTTCCGAAGGGATGCGAAGGGTCTATCCGTATAAGTGCTTCGCGCGCGCGTGCGCGCGAAATGGAGACAATAGGGAAATCCCCTTCGCATCCCTTCGCAGCGGATGTGGCAATCAAAACTCGGGAGCATCGCCGCCTCCCGGTCCGACGAGCCGCAGGCCGAAGATGATTGCCCGACGCGTGCCGCGGTCCTGCCCGCGCTTCAATCCGCGCGCGGCGAGCGCGGTCGAGAAGCGCTTGATCGAGCCGGTGAACTCGCCGGCGCGTGCCGACCATTCGGTCCATGCCGCGAAGAGGTCTTTCACCTCGACCGTGGCGTTCGGGTCATCGATACAACGCTCGGCGAGGAACAGGCCGATCGTGTCCTCGTCGGCAAGATAGCTTGCGGTCGCGGCCTGCACGGCGGGCGGTGGCGCAAGGCCGATGCGCTGCCACTCAAGGCAGCCTTCGATCGCCCAGGCGAGGATGCCCGGCCACTCGGACTTGAGCCTTTCGGGCAGGGTCGGATCGCGTTCGGCCTTGGGGATGGTGATGGTGAACGGCACGAGATTGAAGCGACGCCTGACCGCTTCATCGACCGAGCGCAGCGACGGCTTGTGATTGCCGGCGATCATCAGCTTGAAGGTCGGCGTGAACGTAAAATTGTCCTGCCGCATGAAGCGGGCGCTGATGGCATCGCCGCCGGTCATCGCCTTGATGCGCGCCTCGGCCCAGCGCTGCCCTTCCTCGGTCTCCTGGGCGATCACGGCACGGGCGCCGCGGAGCATGGCCACGTCGGTCGAGTGCCGTTCGCCGTGCGAGGCGGTGAACGTCTCCATGGTGGCGACCTTGGCGTAGTCGCCGAGGATCGCCGCCCAGGTGTTGAGGAACACGCCCTTGCCGTTGCCGCCGGTGCCGTAGAGGAAGAACAGCGCGTGATCGCGGATTGAGCCGGTGAGCGAATAGCCGAGCATGCGGCGGGCAAACGCGACGAGCGCATTGTCACCGGCGAACACGCGATCGAGGAAGGCAAGCCATGCCGGGCATGCGCCGCCGGGCGCAACGGCGGTGATCTTGGTGATCCGGTCGGCCCGCGCGTGTGCGCGCATTCTGCCAGTCGAAAGATCGATCGTGCCGCCCGGTGTGTTGAGCAGCCATGGATCGGCATCCCAGTCGTCGGTGACGGAGGCGTGCCGGCGATCGGCGCGGGCAAGGCGCTCGATGGCCGCAACGGTCTTGGCGCTCGCGACCGAGGCCGCGAGTCTTGCCGGGCCTTTGTCGTCGATGATCTCGGCCGAGGCCTCGCGGGCGATGCGCCGCGCAAGCTCGATGGCGTGCTGGGTTTCGTCGGTCTGCCAGCGCTGCCCGTTCCAGATCAGCCATCGCCCCCAGAGGTTGACGAAGCGCAGATCGTGCTCGTGGCGCTCGGTGAAGCGCAATGCCAGCGCATCATCCGACCAGGCCGCCGGCCGATCCTCGGCGCAATCCACATTGCTGCCGCGGGCAATCAGATCGTCGAGGAGCGCGTGGAGGTCATCCACGAGCAGGCTCCTCGCGTTGCCGTCGGCGGCCGGCGAGTTCGCGCCGCGCGATGCTGGCGACGGTCGCAACGACTTCGCGATCCGGCAGCGGCGGGCGGCAGCGCGCTGCATTGAACGCGAGCATCAGGTCGAGGCAGGCGTGCGGATCGATGCGCCGGCCAAGCAGGAGGCCGGCAAGCCGCGCCATGGCGATGTTGCGCTCGCCTTCGCCGACCGGATTGCCGAGATACGTGCGCCAGTCGGTCGGCTCGCGGCCGATCTTGAGGGCGCCGCGGATCGCTGCCGGCGCGGACGCCTCGGCGATCTTTGCGAGCAGCCACGAAGGCAGTTCCGCAAGCGTCACGTCGTCGGGATGGTGATCGACCGAAATCGCGTAGGGCCGGCCGCCGATGTGGATCGAGGGCGGTGCGACGATGTAGCCACCATCGCCGCGCACATCGATTCCGGGACCGACCTTGCCGGCGCTGTTCTTCACCGTGCCGCCCGGATGCCGGAACAGGATGTGCTCGCCGCCACCGCCGGTGAGGAATCGCCATCTCGGCGGCAGCGGCCCGTGCTCAGCTTCGAGCGCCGCAAGCGAGCCCTCGCCGCCGTGGCGCGGATCGATGTCGAGAACGACGATGCCGCTCGTTGTGCCGGTTGCGATGCCGATGTTCCAAGCCTCGCGCTCAAACCACGATGTGAGCACAATCGGATCGCGCGATGCGTCGAGCAGCCCACGCGGCGCGAGGCGGCCGACCGGGTGCTTCGCCGGCGACGAACAATCCGCCTTGCCGCAGGAGCACCGCCGCCAGCCTTCGCGCTCGACCGGCCGGTGCAAGGGCAGCACCGCAAGCCCGAGCGCCGCATAGCGCAGCGCCGCATCCAGGACGCTGTCGGTCATGCGTGGCCGGCCTCGACCGTGACGAGGAGGATTGGCAATTGCGGGTTTGCGGCTTGGATGAACTCGACCCAGGCGATTTCCTGTTCGGGCCGGGTTTCCACGATCACCACGAACTGGCGCGCGAGCGCCGCCAGGGTCGCCATGCCGGCATAGACGTGCTCGGGCGGCGCGCTCGAAATCACCGCCACGTGCTCGGCCCGTTGAAACAGCCGGCCCATCGATGGCTGATCGAAGCCGGAAGGACCGACCGCGCGGTCGGTGTCGTCGCCGACCAGCACGATCGCCGCGTTCCTGGCGGCGTCGAGCGCGTCGTCGAGGCTGTTCCTGCCTTGCGGCACCCACATTCCGGAGACCCCGAAATCGCGCACCGCCTCCAGCACCGGATTCATGTGCGGTGCATTGGCATTCCCGCCGATGATTTCGTCGAGCCGCTCGCGCGTGACGGTGAACTGTTCAGCGGCCATGGCGGCCCTCCTGTTCTTCGATCCAGGCGAGGATGGTGCTGCGCCGGGCGGCGACCTGATTGCCGAGCCGGAAATGCGGCAGCGGGCGCTTGCAGCCGGCGGTGGTCAGGTAATAGACGCGCCGTTGAAAGCGCTCGTCGTCCGAGCCGTAGATGAAGCGCGCGAGCGCCGCGGCGCCGACGATCAAGTCGTTCGCGATCGATGGCGTATTCATCGGCCGCCCCGTGCGCGCGGCGCGGCCGGCGTGCGATCAAGATCGCGCTCGTTCTTGACCAGCCACTCGCGCACCGCCTCGATGCGGTAGTAGATGCGCCGGCCGAACTGGACATAAGGCGGCGACTGGCGAAGCTGCCGATCGCGCTGGCAGGTGCGAAGGCTCACGCCGCGCCGGCGCGCGTAGTCCTCCTCCGACACAAAGCCTTCGAGAAAATCCGGGCCGCCCACCTCATCGGCGGATGCGCCGCCGTTCGCCGTCATCGTCTGATCCATCCTGATCCTCTCGTCGCATCGCGGCGCAACGGCGCGCCGGTTTGCGACGAAAAGAGCCGATCCGCCGAACCCGAAAAATGACCCGAAACCAGCCCCCGAAAGATCATTTCAGGGGGCGGGAAAGGCGAGCATTTCCAGCGACTTGGCAGTTGTTCCGGGCGCAAGCTGCGGCCTGACTGGCGGCGTTCTCATGCCGTTGGAGCCGCCCATGAACCGCCGCCGCAGACCGCATCCCGCCGATATCGCGAACGCGCAGACGCTCGCGCGCGCGGTTCGCTTCGATGTTGCCCTGTTCCTCGGGACCGGCCGCTTCGCCACCGCGTCCGCGCCAACTCTGGAAGAGGCGCGGATCGAAGCCGCGCGCCTTCTCGCCGAGCATCCCGGCGTGCGAAGGCCGATGATCTACGGCATCACCGCCGAAGGACGTTCGGCGCTGGTGACTTGTTGATCCTGGCCTGCGCTTCGACCTTCGAGCGCCACACGCGGTGGTCGGCGCGAATGTTGTTTTCGATGGTCTTCGCTTCGGCGCCGGGCGCACCCGGATGGCGCTGCGCCATCCATGATTCCAAATAGACCGCCTCGCCCTTGACGGTGGGCTCGGCAATCCCTTCATTGCGGCGGCGTCTGAACTCGGCCGTGTAGAGCTGCCTTGAGCTTGCCCGGCCGGGCGAGCCGGATGACACGATCTCGATCGGCGGCTCGTAGCGGCCCTCGACCACCTGAACGAATTTCAATTGCGTCTTGCTGGCTCGGAAATGCCCAGCCGCGATGTCGATCGGCTCAAGACTGCGCCACGACAGCGATGGGATCGCGCGCCACGGCCCGAACGGCGGATCGTCCTGCACGATGCCGGTGAGCTCGCCCGCAACGAGCCGCTCGATCAAGTGCGCGAGAATGCGCGCCAGCGCGTCTTCCGCGTTCGCGCGCCGATCCGCCCGAAACTCGGATCGGCTCTCATAAATTTCCATGGCGTCGCTCCATTCGCGCACGCTCATGCTCCAATAGGACGGCCGGCGCGGTTCGGCCGATAGCGCATCCAAGGCCCGCTCATAGTCATCCCAAAGCTCGGCGGGCACGAAGGCGCGCAGCGCTTCATGAAACGGCAGCGGGAGTTTTGGAGCGGACTTGCGGGCCGTCATCGCATCGCCTCTTGCGTTGTGTCGTTTGTGCTGGGTCTTGCCTGGATGGCGGTGCCGACCATTTCGGCGGCCTTGCGCATCGGATCGTCGAAGAGGTGCGCATAGCGCAGCGTCGTCTGCACCTGCGTGTGCCCGAGCATCTGCCCGATGAGCGGCAGCGATGCGCCGCCAGAAACCAGAAGCGACGCGAAAGTGTGGCGAAGATCATGGATGCGCACGTCCTCGATGCCGGCCTCGGTGCGCACGTCATCCCAGAAGCGCTTGATTTCTTGAATGGGCTTGCCTTCCACGTCACCCGGAAACACCCAGGGGCAATCCTCGGGAACGGTCGGCCGGATCGATTTGAGGAGATCGACCACCGCGCTCGAAATCGGCACGCGATGCATGCGCTTCTGCTTTGTGGTCGCCGCCGGCTTGGTCCAAACGCCGTTGTCGAGATCGAACTGCTCCCAGCGGGCGTTGAGCACCTCGCCGCGCCGCGCGCCGGTCAGCATCAGCATGCGGATGATGTTGACGCCGCGCCGGTTCGGATGTTCGTTCAGCGCCTCCGAAAGCCGTGCAATTTCCTTTAGGTCGAGAAAGCGCTCGCGCGGCTGCTCAGGATTGCGCAGGAAGGCCGAGGCCGGATTGTCGGCCCGCAATTCCCAGCGCACCGCGAGATTAAACATCTTGCGGATGATGCCGCCGACGCGATTGGCCTGGATCGGCGTCGGCTTTGCCGGCGCGAGCGGCTTCAGCCGCTTCTGCTTGGTGACGGCCTTGTGCCTGCGGGCGCGGCCCTTGGCGATCTCGGCGAGCAGCGCATCGACATCGCGGGTGCGGATATCGGTGACTTTGCGGTCGCCCCACACCGGCAGCACATAGGTCGCCAGCATGTTGGTCTGGTCACGCCGGGCGTTCGGCACGAGCTTCGTCGTGTGCTCTTCGAGATAGCGTTCGACCAAATCCTTGATGGTTGGCGCCGTCCAGCGCTCGTCCCGCACGTTGAGCGGATCGCGGCCGGCATCGACATCGCGCTTGAGCCTCTTCGCCTCCTCGCGCGCCAGCGCGACCGACCAGGCCGGATAGTCGCCGATGGTGAAGCGCCGCCGGCGCCCCTCGAAGGTGTAATCGAGCGTGAAGGTCTTGCGGCCGTTCTGGCGCACTTGCAGGCCGAAGCCGATCACCTCGTCATCCATGAAGATCGGCGAGGGCCGGTCGCCCGCGGTCGCGCTCCGCACAAATCGTTCGGTCAGGGTCTTGCGCATTTTCCCTTGCCAGAGCCGTGGAACCGCCGCTCACTCAGGCGGCAGATCGAACGGCCAGCAAGCTACGTCTCGCCGCTGTCGCGGGCTGAGGCGGAAAGGGGCGCAAAGGGGCGAAAACAGGCGCAAAGGAACGACAAGCCTTTCCGCCTATCGCGACCGGTCGCGCCCGCCATCGTCGCGCAGGCGTCGCGCCGCGCAACACTTTCGGGAGCGCCGCCCTGACTCCCAGGCGCTTCAAGGCTGGTCGCGCGAGATGACCGGCCGAGTCGATCGGTTCGGACTCGCGCAACACACTGCACACAGCGCGCGAGACACCGCCAGAAAGCGCAAGTCGCGCAGCGCGATGGAGCCTGGTCGCAAATATGTCGCGCGGCGGCTGCGTTTAAAAATCGCCGGTTTGCAGCGCGTTGCAGGCGGGCGTCGGCGAGTGCGGCAAGCTCTTGAATGCTGTCAATGACCTGTTCGAAAATTCTAAGAAATCCAGTAGCTTGGAAACATAGTTCCCTGTTTGTTCACGGGCCTACGAATCTGGGGGTCAGAGGTTCGAATCCTTTCGGGCGCGCCATTTTCATTTCAGCATCAAACGCTTACGCCGTCGCGCCAGTCGCGCCGCAACGCGACTCGGCGTTTGGTCGCGGATAAGTCGCGTTTTTCTTGATTGGCTTTCGGTCGGAACAGGGCCGAGTCAACATTCTATGCGACGAGAAGCGCGGATAAGGCCTTGTTGGCCTCGGAATCGTGGACTCGTCAGATTCATGGCGGCATGATTGAATGTCGTTCCCCGATTCCTCTCGAAGCGTGAGGCTCCTTCCTTGGCGCGCCTGGTCTATGCTTGCCGCTTTGAGGTCCCATCGACGTCCGGCGTTGGTTCGGCCGTTCCCGCCTACCGCGAATGGATTGAGCGCCATTATCGCGAGAGGCGAGGAATGCCGCTATTCGATTGTGACCTATCCACCAACGGCACCGCCACCATCGTGCCGGTTGGACACCTGCTGAAGAGCAATCACGCTGCGACCGACCTTGGCCAAGCGGTGGTGATTGAATGGGCATATCCGGCTGACAACGACGATACGCTACGCTGGCGGAATGACATTCGAATCGGCGGATTTGACGGGCGCTGCAGTGTCGAACACCTAATCTGGATCGAGTCGATCGACTATCAAGTCTCGCCCGCGCAGTTCGCATTGGGATCGCCAAGTGTGATCCGACGACTCTGCTCCGATCAATCTGTTCGTGTTGGCGAGATGCAGGTACGGGCCACGCCCTACCCGCTAAAAAACAATGGCGTCCCCGACTTTCTGGCGCTGCTCCGAAGCCAGCTTCGAAAGCTGCCCATCGTGTTTCTGGCCCCACATGCCGGAGGCGATCCCAACCAGATTGATGCGACAGCGATGGCGCAGCGCCTTGCGGGCGTGGCGATAGTGGTGGAGGTGCAGGACGTTCATGCCACATGGGACATTGGTGAGGCGCTCGGACGCTCGCTTTCCTGTTTCAATGGCGGGGTCCGAATCTACTGGCCCGGCTTCAAGGATACGGATGATCCGCGCCGACATCCGCTCTACCTGGGAGCGAGGGTAGAGGCGCTTGGACCGGATGTCATTGCCCGTACACTGGAGCGCACTGTTTTCGCCGTGGCTTCCTTCCGCTTTGTACCGGACGCGCGCATCACCGAAATCATCAGGAAAGCGGAGCGGACTCAGCGAGCCGGGCAGCTCGAAGCTCAGCGAGCATCAACCGGCGTGGATTGGGAAGCATACGCGGTAGAGATCGATGGCGAACTGTCGGCGGCAAAACAGCGTTTGACTGAGCTCGAAGCTGAAAACGAGAATCTCCGTGCCAATCAGCAAGTGTTCTTCGCTAGTCGTGCGTCTGATGAGATGGACGAGGTCTCTCCAGAGGAGATCGCGGTTCCTGCAAGCGTGCAAGAAGCAGTCGAAGTCGCGAAGAGGAAATGCAGCCATCTCATTATTCTTGACAGCGCACTTAGCTCGGCATCTTCGAGTCCGTTTCAGCGGCCCGCAGATATCGTGGAAGCCTTGCAAGACCTCGACGAGGTGGCCGTCACTTGGACCAAGCTTAAGGCCGAGCGAGGAAACGGAGGAGACTTGCGTCAGCACCTCATTGATCAAGGATGGGGCAAGAGGTGCAGCATGCACATTTCCGATACGACTCGAAGTCGCTATAAGGCCGATTACACGTTCTCATATGACTCGAAATCTCGTTTATTCGAGCCTCACATCACGCTCGGGTCCGGCGATCCCAATTCGTGCGCATCGATCCACTTCATATTGGACGAAACAAAGGGAAAAATTGTCGTCGCGCACGTCGGCAGGCACTTGCCGAACACGAAGTCTTAAATTGACTTAGGCCGCCGCCGTCGCGATACCGTCGAGCCGCACGCGCACGGTTGCCGTGCCATTGCCGGCTGCCTCGATTGCGATCCGATCGGATAGCGGCCCGTCGCCGGGCACGTTGACCTGCTTCGCCGTGTCATCCCCGGCTACCGGATCGCCGGCGGCGATCACGGCGCTTGCCAGCTTCGGCAGGTCGAACACGCCGGTCGTGGCGAGCGTCACTGTCTCGCCAGCGGCGGCCGTCTTGCTGGCGACCTCGAACAAGGCGCCGATGACAACGCCATCGCCCGAGGTCGCGCCGCCGGTCGGCGCGGCAACGGTGATCATGCGGCCTTCCTGAATGTAATTTTTCATGGCCACGTTCCTTTCGATGAACTGATGCGAACCTGGGCAACGCGCGACGCGGACGCCGCGCCGATGCGCCGGTCGAGTCGGCGAGCGCCGCGGCCATCTCGGCGTCGGTCGCGTAGGTGATGCGGCGGCCCTCGTATTCGACCGTCCGCACGCCGGCGAAGCGCGCCGCGAGAAGCGCTTCGCGCATGGCTTCGAGATCGGCAACGTCGGCCATCACGCGCCCGCGTTGGCGTACCAGCCGCGCCAGTCGATGAAGCCGGCGCCGAAGTCGAGGATCACCCGGATTTCGACGCCATCGACGTCCCAGCCCGCCTTGGTTTCGATTTGCGGGCCTTCGCCGCCGGCGAGGTAGGCGTATTCGAGCCCGTCGATCTCGGCGGGATCGGCGCTGACGTACCAGCGCGTCGCGCTCGACAGCCGCGGCTCCACCACCATCGTCAACGATGCCGAGAACGGGTTCACGTCGGTTGCCTTCGCCGCGGCGATGGAAGCGAGCCATTTCTCCGCGATCGTCTCCCGCGCCGGCGGCACCAGCAGGAATTTCGGCGTGGCGCTGATGCGCTGGCCGGAAGCCCCGTCTGGCTGCGCATCGCAAGCCGTGCTTCGGAAAGCGAGTCGTCGGAGATCGCGGCGCCGGTCGCAGCCTTGTGCCGTGGCTCGTGTGGAAGAGCGCGTTGCCATCGCTCATGGTCGGCCCATTGCCCGATGCGCCTTCGAGAAGATTCACGAGCACCTTGGACTGAGTTTCGGCCGCGGCTTGGCCTAGTCGTCGTGCAAGATCGGCGAAGGCGCCGAGGTCGTCATTGACGAGTACGTGGCGCGTGACGCCGGTCTTCCGCGCGAAGGTCTCAACTTTGTACGCTTCTTGCGCCTCGGCCATCGTGCCCGCGCGAACTTCGCCGTGCTCGTCGAGCTTCTCGAGCATCGGCGCTTCGCGGCCGGCACCGTTACCAACTTCGCCGCGCTTCCCTTCCTGGTTCAGCGTGGCATTCCGGTGATCAATCCGGCAGGTAGCAACGAAAAGCTCAACGCGCCGATCGAGAAGGAAGTCTTCGGCATGCTTCCGGTGGGGCAGACCATCGGCGAGAACATGGCGCAATATGCGCTGAAGACCCTGAAGGCCGACAAGGTCGCGATCTTCTATCAGAACGACCAGTTCGGCAAAGATCAGCGCGACGGGGCCGTGGCGCATCTGAAGGCGAACGGCAAGACGCCGGTCGGTGAGGCGACTTACGTACCGAGCGATGTCGACATGAGCGCTCAGGCGGTCGCGCTGCGCGACGCCAAGCCCGATGTCGTGCTGATGTTCAATATCGTCAAGCAGGGCGCGCTGCTGCTGAAGGAAGCGGAGAAGCTCGGCTGGAAGCCGCAGTTCATGGCGATGAATACTATGGGCGATCCGATCCTCACCGAGCTTGCGGGAAAGGCCGCGAACGGCTGATCGTAAACATCATGACCGCGGTCGACTCGCTGGAGGATCCCAAGGTCAAGCAGGCCAATGAGATCCTGGCGGAGCACGCGCCCAACATCCAGCCCGGCTATTATCCCTATCTCGGAATGGCCGGTGCCATTGCCTTTCACAAGGCTGCGGAAGCTGCTGGCAAGGATCTGACTCGCGCCAAGCTAATCGCTGCGCTGGAAAATCTCGGCAGATGGAAGCCGGGTGTCACTCCGCCGCTGAACTGGGGCCCGAAGAATCACGCCGGCCCGACCACATTCGGCTACGTGCAGTGGGTCGAGGCAAGATCAAGGTGCTGCAGGGGTGGTAATTCCTCTCAGCTGCGTGGACGGGCGGTCATGGTGACGGCCCGTCCACGGTTACGCCGGCGCACTGGAGCAATAGCCATCACACCGGCGATTTGCGAACAAGTGTGCAGAATCTTAAAGGGGCGACCCCAGCGGGTGTTGCTTCTCGGTAGCGTCAAGCTCGCGGCTGAGCTAGATCGGCTGGGTCTGATCGACGGGTACAAGTTCCTCGTTTATCCAAGGATCGTCGGCCACGGCCCTACTCTACGAGAGCGGCTTGCCGAGTGCGCGACAGCTCGAATTTGGTTTCGGCCAAGCCGCTCCGCAACGGTGTTGTTGTTATGCATCACCGACGCTTTTTTGACGAAGTCACAAGACAGGAATAGTGCATAACCGGAGACAGCCGCAAGCGAGGTTTCCTCTGCGGCAACAAAGCTATGAGGGATACGGCGCGGCTGTGCGGGGGGATTGGCCGCCGTAGGACCTCAGCTTTCGATGATGCTGATCATTATCGGATATTATGCTCTTCGTTAGCCGTACGCATCTTTCGCCATCGTGAAGGCACGGTGACTTTTAGCGCGCTGGCAAGTCAGATAGCGGCGTTACCGGCGGATGAGAATTAAGTCAGCTCGCGATCCGCGTTGAACCGTCGCCGATGCTGTGAACGTAACCGACGCCGTAGACCACTTAATCGGCGCGGGGATCTGGGTGCGCCCTCTGATCTTGCGACCATTCGCGGCTGAGATGACATGCTTCGAGACGTCGATGCGCTGCCGCAACAGCGCGCCCATCACGCAGTGGTGGACCAATTCAATCTTCGTTGGCTGGCCTTCTCGGGTATGGCGGCTGCCGAGCGGGTTCAGCAGCCCCGCAAAGAGCCTCGCCAGTTATCCGGCACAACCTTGCCCATCCTTTTGGCGGGCTGCAAAAAGTTTGCGTATTGACACTCAAAATATTTGATCACAATGTGTGATCAAATATTTTGGGAGGAAACGTTGCCGACCTTGCGCAGCATCGAAACCGTCGCGGTTGAACTGCCGACCCGCCGTGTTCACAAGTGGACGGGTTTGACGGAGCCGATCGGGCGTTATCTGCTCGTCAAGGCGACGGACAGCGATGGCCGCGTCGGCTGGGGCGAGGCACCGGCACTGAAGGATTGGGGCGGCGAATTCGGCCGTTACTTCGGAGAAAGTATTCTCGTCGCGGATCTGATGATCCGCCAATATCTCGCCCCGGCGCTGATTGGTCTTGAACTGGGGAATCCGGCCGAGTTGCACGCGCGGATGGACGCGCTGGTCAAGGGCTATCCCTACTCGAAGCGGCGGTCGAGTTTGCTTATTACGACCTGACGGGGCGCTGGCTCGGTGTTTCCGTGTCGACGCTGCTCGGCGGACGGCTGCGTTCAAGAACTCCGGTAACGCATTCGATCGGCTTGTTGTCGGCGAAGGAGGCGGAAGAGGAGGCCGGGAAAGTCGCGGCCGAAGGCATCAAGACCATCAAAATCAAGGTCGGTGTCGATCCCAAGCGTGACATCGAAGTCGTGCGCGCCGTGCGTGGTGCGGTCGGCGACGGCGTCGAGCTCTGCGTGGATGCCAACGAGGGATACAAAACACCGGGCGAAGCGATCGCGACGGTTCGGGCGATGGAGAAGTTCTCGCTCAAATATGTCGAGCAGCCGGTGATGGGCATCGAGCGCCTTGCGGAAGTTGCGCGCGATCGACCAGCCGGTGATGGCTGACGAATCCGCGTGGAATGCTCATGATGCTATCCAGATCGCGGAGCGGCGCGCGGCGCAGATCGTGTCGATCTACACCACCAAGCCAGGCGGTTTGTACAAGGCGATGGAAGTTGGCGCGGTCTGCCGCGCGGCGGGGATCATCTGCAACGTCAACGGCTCGGTCGAAACCGGCGTCGGCAATCTCGCGAATGTGCATCTGGCGGCTTCCTGCCCGGCCGTCGTGCTGTCAAATGTCGTGCCCGTTTCGACGCCGGCAAGTCATCAGGCCGGGCAGATCGGCGGCATCTACTATCGCGACGACCTCATCAAGGCGCCGTTGCGGATCATTGACGGGGTCATCGAAGTGCCGGCCGGGCCGGGCATGGGCGTCGATGTCGATCAAGCCAAGATCGACCAGTATCGCATCGCGCTGTAATCGCGCGCGCAAGGGGAATTCAGGAATGCGTCATGAAATTCTAGTCAAGCAAAGCGAGGCGATGGCGGTACGAGGCTGGGATGCCATCGTCTCGTGCTCGCCGGAAAACTTCGCCTATGCCACGGGGTTTGTCGTGCCATCGCAGCCGCTGCTGCGTCATCGACATGCGATGGTCATCGTCAAGGCGGATGCTTCCGGTTCGATCTTCAGCGTCGACATGGAGGAGACCACGGTTGCGCGAAACGATCCGGCGTCGCCTGTCGTGATCTGGAAAGAGTTTTCGGAAGACCCGATGCGGGTGCTCGCCGATCACCTCACGACGCTCGGCCTTGCCAGATCGAAGATCGGTATCGAGCTGGATTATCTGCCAGCGGGAGATTTCGCGCGGCTGCAGACATTTCTGCCAGGGGCCGTTTTCGAAGGCGCCGAGCATGTGCTGTCGCGGTTGCGGCAGATCAAGACCAAGGATGAGGTTGCGCTGTTGCACAGGCTTGCGCGGATCGCCGATCAGGCGATCGGGGACGCGCTCGGAGCGGTGCGTGCAGGCGACAGCGAGCTCGATATCGCGGCGCATCTTACGCGCAACATCTATGAGCTCGGTGCGGAGCACTTCAAGCTGCTGATCGTTGCGACCGGTGAACGCAGTCAGCTTCCGAACGTCGGTCCGACCGATCGAAAATTGCAGCGTGGCGACGTGTGCCGGGTCGAGATTTTTTCCGTCATCGGAGGCTATCAGGCCGGTGTCTGTCGCACCGCCTATGTACAGGAGCCGCCGCCGATGGCGGAGAAGATCTGGCAGCTGATGGTCGACTGCAAGTACCGGATCCTCGAGGAGGTCAAGCCGGGCGCGGACTGCCACGCGATCTATCTGGATTTTGTCGAGCAGTTGAAAAAACACAATCTGCCGCCGATCTCCTTCGTCGGTCATGGCATCGGTCGCCCGTCGGGATATGTCGCGCGCGGATCGCGAACGCGAAGCCAGACATTGGCTCAAGATCGCCGGGCTCGAGGGCTTCGAGAAGCGATTCCCGCATGAACTCTCCGGCGGAATGCAGCAACGGGTTTCGATTTGCCGTGCGTTGGTGTTCAGGCCGAAGGTCCTGCTGATGGACGAGCCGTTCGCCGCTCTCGACGAAATCACCCGTGAGACCTTGCAGGAAGAGTTGCTCCGGCTCTGGATGCAGACCGAGACCACGGTTGTGTTCATCACCCATTCCATTCCCGAAGCTTTGCTGTTGTCGGAGCAGATCGCGGTGATGTCGGCGCGGCCGGGGCGGGTTCTCGAAAGAATCGAGGTGCCGTTCCCACGGCCGAGGGAAGAGGCGACGCGCGAGCTGCCGGAGTTCGGCGCGATGGCAGGGCATGTTCGCGGGCTTCTGCGCCACCGCGAGTCCGTAGCGGCAAAAGCACGGTAGGGGGCCAGCATGTATCGAGTGGGCGTTACGGTTGGGCAGATACTGGTCTTTCTGCTGTTTTTCGCCATCTGGGAAGGAATTGTCGATTTCTTCCACATCAAGCCTGTCATTTTGCCGCCGCCAAGCCGCATCGCAGAAGTGATGTGGGAGCAGCGCGCGCTGCTGTTGACGAATACATGGCCGACTTTCGTCGCGATATCGCTCGGTTTCATCTATGCGGTCGTCACCGGATTCGTGATCGCCGTCGGCATCGCCTATTCGCGGATCGTGCGCGAACTGACCTACCCATTCCTGGTCACCGCGCAGATTCTGCCGAAGATCGCCTTCGCGCCGCTGTTTCTGATTTGGTTCGGTTTCGGACTGACGCCGAAAATCGTCATCGCGGCCCTGATTGCGTTCTTTCCGGTCGTTATCAATACGGCGAAAGGCTTGTCGTCCGTCGATACCGAGCTTCTGCAATACATGGATTCACTTGGCGCGAGCGGCTGGGAGAAATTCACCAAGATCAGCTTGCCCTGGGCGATGCCGTACTTTTTCGCGGCGCTGAAGATCTCGATCACGCTGGCAATCGTCGGAGCGGTGGTCGGTGAATTCGTGGCTGCCGGCGAAGGCCTCGGCTACATCATCAATGCCTCCAATATCTCTCTCGATACGGAACTGATGTTCGCAGCCATCGTGGCGATGAGCCTGCTCGGTATCGTGCTGTTCCTGGTGATCGTCGCCGCGGAGCGGTTGTTCGTCAACGGCGTCGAGGAAAACGGTGGCGTTCAGGCAACGATGTAGCGGAAAACGAAACCCGCTAGAAGAACAACAACTATCATCGACAGGAGGAATTCATGGTTTGTTTGCCCAAAAACTTGCTGACGTCGATTGTCGCGACCAGCATTGGTCTTTGCAGCACCTCGGCTTTGGCGCTCGACAAAGTGAAGCTGCGTCTTGATTGGGTATTCGGTGCCGAGCATGCGCCGATCTTCCTGGCGGTGGAGAAGGGCTTCTTCAAGGACGAAGGCATCGACGTCACCGTGCTCCCCGGCGAGGGATCGTCGGTGACCGCGAAACTGGTCGGCAATCGTGACGCCGACTTCGGCTATGCGACGGCCGATCAGGTCTTGATCGGTGCGGCGCGTGGGTTGCCGATCGTGGCGACCGCTGTGGTGCTCCAGCAGAACCCAACCGCGTTCATCTTCAAGACGTCGGCTAACATCAAGGACGTCAAGACCGACCTCTACGGCAAGACACTCGGCATTCAGCTCAAGAGCAATACCGGGCGGCAGTGGGAGGCGGTGAAGAAGTCGCTGAAACTCGATCCAACCAAGTTCAAGGAGGTGCCGGCCGATGGCGCATTGGTGCCGTTGATTGCATCCAACCGGATCGATGTCGGCGTCGGTTTCTATTTCAACGATGCGCTGAAGTTGAAGGCGAGCGGCGAGGACGTCAGCTGGATCAGCTTCGAGGGGCTTGGCGTCAAGATGTACTCGACCTCGGTTCTAACCAACGAGGCGTTGATCAAGGAAAATCCGGATCTGGTGAAGCGCTTCAACAAGGCCTTCCTCAAGGGCTGGAGCTACTCGCTGGAGCATCCGAAGGAGGCCTACGACGCTTTCGTCAAGGCCAACCCGTCTACCGATAAGGTCTATGCCGAACTGAAGCTGCCGGAAGTTCTGAAGCTGACGCAGTCGGACGACGTCAAAGCCGGAGGTCTGGGCAGTTCGACGAAGGCGGGTTGGGAAAGCCTGCAGGATCAACTGGTCGGGATGGAAATGATGAAGAGCAAGGTGGACGTCGGCACCGTCTTCACCAACGACTTCATCAAGTAGCACCGCACCTCGAAGCGACGTGATCGGCGAACGGATGGGATCGAACGATATGGTCAATGATATTCTGATACTGGGTACGGGATATTTCGCGGAGATCATGATCTGCGATCTCGCGTCAACCGCAAAGGCGCCGCTTCATGTGCTGGTTGGCGGCCGCAATGTGGAGCGTATGACCTGGCTCGCCGAAGCAGGGCGGTCGCGGGCGGCGATTTTCGGTACGCCCGTGACGTTCGGAACGCTCAAGGTCGACTCCGGTTCGCCGGAGTCGATCGGTGAAGCTCTGGCCAGGACGAATCCGCGCATCGTGGTTCAGTCGGCGTCTCTGCAATCGCCGTGGAAGGTGGATCGGATGGACTCCGAGTGGTCGCGGCTGGTTGCCGCGGCCGGCTTCGGAATGACCATTGCCTTCCATTCCGTATTGCCGTCGCGTACTGCGAAGGCTGTGCTGGCGGCGGGGTCGAATATCACGTTCGTCAACACCTGCTACCCGGACGGTGTCAATCAGGTGCTGCATCGCGCTGGGCTGCCGATCACGACCGGCGTCGGTAACATCGCAATCTACGCGGCAGTGATTGCCGCGTTGCTTCCCGCGGAGCAGCGCGGCTCGTTGCGTGTGCTGGGGCATCACCAGCATCTCGTGCAGTGGCGAAAGCCGGGCACGGAGCGCACCGGCGCACCGGTTCGCGCATGGGTGGGCGAGGACGAGATTCCAAACGTCGATGACATGACGCGGCACGTGCAACTGCCGTATCGCGATCTTAACGCGATTTCGGGCGCGTCGGCGGTTCCTGTGCTGCGCGCGCTTGCCGGCCATGGTGATATCCTGGCGCACGTTCCTGGCCCCGCCGGACTGCCCGGCGGCTATCCGGTGCGGGTATCGGTAGGAGGTGTGGCGCTGGATCTGCCAAAGGGCCTGACGCGCGAGGCTGCGATCTCCTGGAATCGCGGATTTGAAGATGCGGATGGGGTGAGCATTTCCGACGACGGGCATGTGGCTTATTCCGAGCGGGCGAGACGCGCACTTACGGCTTATTCTCCCACCCTCGCTGCCGGGTTCAACGTCGCGGATGTGGAGGCCGCGGCACAGGAACTCAGCGAGCTGCGGGCCAGACTCGGCGGCTGAGTCATGGCGATGGCCGTCGTTGAGCTTCCTCTCATGCCGTCGTTTCGGTTGGACGGCCGGCGTGCGCTTGTCACGGGCGCCGGGCGCGGCATCGGCCTTGCCGCCGCGACCGCCTTGGCTGGTGCCGGCGCGGACGTCACCCTGTGCGCGCGGACACGTGACGAGATCGACGTCGTTGCCGCGGCAATCATCCGTCAGGGCGGCAAAGCCACGACGCTTCCTTTGGATGTGACGGACGATGTCGCCGTTGCCGCGGCGCTGCGGGATCAGGCGCCGTTCGATATTCTGCTCAACAATGCCGGGATCAATCGGCCGGGGGCTCTCCTCGATGTCAGGCTCGATGATTTCGATGCCGTGTTCGATCTGAACGTGAGGGCCGTCTTTCACCTGACGCAGTTGGTGGTGGCGAAGTTGCTTGCCGCCGGCAGGACTGGCTCGATTATCACTATATCGTCGCAGCTCGGGCATGTCGGAGCCAGCGATCGATCTATCTATGTGACGTCGAAGTTCGCCATCGAGGGGCTGACCAAGGCGCTTGCCGTTGAACTCGGCCCGCGCGGCATTCGGATCAATGCGATCGCGCCGACCTTTATCGATACGCCGCTGACTCGGTCTTACGGTCTTGGCGAGGCTCAGCTCGCGGCGCTCTCGACCAAGATCAAGCTGGGACGGATCGGCCGGGTTGAAGATTTGATGGGAGCGGTGGTGTTTCTAGCATCGGATGCATCGGCATTGGTCACCGGCACCTCGCTGGTGGTGGACGGCGGATGGACCGCGGATTGAGGTGATCGCGCGTAAGTCGCGAACGATCACGCTGACACGACACAGCTGACGCATATGACGAGGACATGGCCATGAAGATTCTGGTGATTGGCGCCGGTGCCGGCGGAGCAGCCGCCACTGTCGAACTGTCGCTTGCCGGGCACGACGTGACGCTCTGGAATCGCTCGCCGCAAACCCTGGAGCCATTCAAGGCCAACGGCGTTGCTTACGACGGTGTGCTGGGCGAAGGCGTGATCAGGCCGGCCGGAATTAAGGCGAGCCTGCGCGAGGCCCTGCATGGGGCCGATGCGGCGCTGGTCACCTTGCCGACATTCTCTCACGGTGCCGTCGCACAGGCTCTCGCCGAGGCGGGATGGAGCGCTGCCGCGCCGGTCATTCTCAATCCCGGCCACACCGGAGGTGCGCTCGAGTTCCAGGAGGCTTATCGCAGGACGGGAGCATCTCCGCCACCGATCGCCGAGTTTTCGACGCTGACATATGTCGCGCGCAAATATCGGCCCGACCATGTCACCGTATCGGGCCGGGCGGGGCGCATTCGGGCCGCGGCGTTGCCGGGCGGAGCGGCTGCGCTGGATGCGGCGCGAACGCTCTACCCGGCCGCATATGATACGGGCGATGTGCTGGCGAGCGATCTGTCGAACGTCAATATGGTTCTGCATCCGCCGGGCGCGGTCCTTGCCGCAGCGTGGGTCGAGGCGACGCACGGCGACTTCACGTTCTACGTCGAAGGCATGACGCCCGGCGTGGTCCGTGTGATGGCCGCGCTCGACAATGAACGCCGAGCCGTTGCGGCAGCATTCGGTCACGACCTGCCGACTGTAATCGAGGAAATGCGGGCGATTGGCACGGTTTCCGCCGAAGCCGCGGCTGATGACTATCGCGCCGCTATCTCCGATGGAGAAGCCAACCGGCGGATCAGGGCGCCTGATACCCTGACCCACCGCTATTATGTCGAGGACTTTGGTTACGGCCTGACGCCGTTTCTCGCTCTCGCTTCGATCGCCAACGTACGGACGCCGGTTGCGGCAGCGCTGTCGCTGCTCGGGGATGCGGCGTGCGGTGTAACGCCGGATAGCGGCCGAACCGCCGAGCGTATGGGCATTGCGGGTCTCTCGTGCGATGCGTTGCTGCGCCGTGTCCGTGGCGGGAACTAGACGGCTGCGAACATGGCAGAGCTGAAGGACCTGATCACCATCGATGACGTGCGCGCGGCCGCCTGCCGGGCGTTGCGGCGTATGTTGTCCGATTTCGTGGATGGCGGGGCGGATGATGAGGCCAGCAAACACCCCAACTCAGCCGGCTTTGCCACCCATGCTTTGATGGCGCGTGCACTGTCAGGCCGCGAAAGTCGCGACCACAGCCGGTTTGCCGAACGTGCACGTGCCTCCGGGTACAAGGCCCTCACGTTGACGGTCGACTGTCCGTTGCGGGGACCTCGCGAGTGCGATGTTCGCAACGGATTCACCATCAATTTGAACCTTGGTCTTTCCACCACGGTTGATGGGCCCTGCATCCCGTCTGGTGGATGCGGATGGCGCGGACAGGGTGCGCGGTACGGCACGTGCAGCTTTTCTCTTGAGCGCGGATGAGTCGCGATGGAACGACGTTCATCTACTTTCATCGCGCGTGCGGCCGCCGGGCAATCCAACAACGGATCAGTAGAAAAGGATAACCATGACGAGTGTTCAAGATCGGCTCAAACAGCTCGGGATCGAACTGCCGCGGCCTTCGCTCCCGTCGGCGAACTATGTGCCGTTCCGGCGAATCGGAGGTCTGTTGCTTGTTTCCGGACAAGTGCCTTCCAAGGATGGCAAGGATCTCTTTATCGGACAGTTGGGCGGGGACATCTCGCTCGAACAGGGGCAGGCTGCGGCCCGCATCTGCGCGATCAATCTGCTTGCGCAGGTCAACACCGCACTGGACGGCAATCTCGAGCGTGTGCGATCCGTCGTGCGTCTTGGAGGTTTCGTTAACGCGGTCGCGGGCTTTGGTGACCATCCGAAGGTTATCAACGGCGCGTCCGATCTGATGGTCGCGATATTCGGCGAAGCTGGAAAACATGTACGGGTAGCTGTCGGCTCGTCGTCGCTGCCACGCAATGTGCCTGTGGAAGTCGAAGGCATGTTCGAAGTCACCGGCTGATGCATGAGAGGCAAGGGGGATGTGGTGGAGGGTCGTTTGCCTTGATGCCGGCTCGGGCCGGCCGGATCTGACCTGAGCCGGATATCCGTTTGCTGAAACTCCGAGGAGAATTCCTTTCGGCTGGATTGCCGCACCTGCGTCAAGTAGTCTTTGCGGATTGCATCCATGGGGCGCAGAGGTCTGTCCCATGGAGCTTGCCGAGTTATTGAGAGATGAGGAAGTTAGATGGCGCGTTCGCGCGAACCCGTAACGAAGGCGGCGGCGATTGAGAAGATCGGCGAGCAGAAGCGAAGCGATCAAAAGCGCGCTCACATCACGGACCAAGTTATAAAGCAGTTACGACACGGTCTCATGACGGGATCATTCATCCCTGGTCAGGTGATGGGCCTTCGCGCTTTGGCAACGGCGTTCGGCACCAGTTCGATGCCCATTCGCAGCGGCCTGAGCCAATTGGTCGCGGCCAACGTACTTGAGGAGCTTCCCAGCGGCTCAGTGCGCGTGCCGCGGCTATCGGATTCCAAACTCAAGGAATTGTTCGAGGTTCGCGAGGTCGTGGAGAACATGGCGGCAAAAGCTGCCTTGCGGAATGCGGATGCGAATCTTCTCAAGCGGCTGACGGCAATCAACAAGCGGCTCCTGGCCGCAATCGAGCAGCACGACGCGCTTGGGTGTCTTTCGATCAATCAGGAATTTCATTTCACGCTCTATGAAGCCGCAAAATCCGATGTTCTGATGCCGCTGATCGAGTCGCTTTGGTTATTGAGCGGACCCACGATGTATGTCTCGTTCATGGCTCCGAACTCGCCATGGGATGCCTCCGAGCACAAAGAAATCATCGACGGGTTGAGGGCCGGTGATGCTGCTGCGGTCCAGCGCGCACTATCGCGCGACATTCGCACGACGGTGCGCCACTTGTTGGCTGCAAGCGGATCGAACGGGCCATTGAAATCGCAGATTGGTATCGCAGTCGATCGACATTTCCGTTGAACGTGCCGTGCATCCATTTTACAAATAAGTCGTTCAATAAGGCAGTACGGGAGAGATCGGCATAACGCCGGCGCCGACGGAGCAACCCCCCCAAGGAAACTCTCAGGCAAAAGTGACCGTGTTGTCGAACAATCTGGAGAGAGACGCTTCGATCGTCCACCGAAGGGGAAAGCCGAGGCTCGCGGGCATCGGTCAAGCTCTCAGGTAAACAGACAGATTTTGGGGAGCAGCCGTAGGCCGATGGTCTGCACCCATGGATCTGTCTGGAGAGCAACGTTGTCCAAAATAGTTGTAATAGGCGCCGGCATTACCGGCGTATCGACGGCCTATGCCCTTCTGATGCGCGGTTACGATGTCACTGTCGTGGATCGTCATCGCTACGCCGCGATGGAAACCTCCTTCGCCAACGGCGGACAGCTTTCCGCCAGCAATGCCGAAGTCTGGAATCACTGGTCGACAGTTCTCAAGGGCATCATGTGGATGCTCAAACGGGACGCGCCGCTTTTGATGAATCCGGCACCGACTTGGCATAAGTACAGTTGGCTTGCCGAGTTCGTTTCCAACATTGGCAAATACCGCGAGAACACTGTCGCCACGACCAGGCTTGCGATCGCTGCGCGAAAGTTCATGTTTGAGATCGCGGAGCGGGAGGCGATCGACTTTGATCATGTCCGCCGAGGGATTCTACACATCTACTGGGACAAGCGTAGCTTTGAGCACGCGATGCGCGTGAACCAAATGCTGGTGGAGGGAGGGCTGGATCGGCGGGCTGTGACAGCAAGCGAGATCAAATCGATCGAGCCGGCTCTGCACGGGACGTTCCATAGAGGATTCTATACGCCGTCCGATTCCACCGGAGACATCCACAAATACACGACTGGGCTGGCACGTGTCTGCGAGAAACGTGGCGCAACCTTCTTGTACGATCGGATCGTGACCAGCATCGCGCGCCGCGATTGCTTCCGCATCACTTGCTCGGCCGCAGACAGCGGTGGCTATGCGACGTCGCAGATTATCGAGGCTGACGCCGTCGTTGTTTCTGCTGGCGTTAGTAGTCGTAGCTTCGCCGCAATGCTTGGCGATCGCCTCAACATCTATCCTGTTAAGGGATACTCAATCACGGTGCATCTGGATGATGAAGCGTCCCAGAAGGCAGCTCCCTGGGTTAGCCTTCTCGATGATCGCGCGAAGATTGTGACCAGCCGGTTGGGTGCCAGCCGCTTTCGTGTCGCGGGGACGGCTGAACTGAATGGGATGAACCGCGATATTCGCGACGATCGCGTAAGGCCGCTCGTCGATTGGACGCGTACGCTTTTCCCCGGAGTTCGGACCCAACGCGTGGTGCCCTGGGCAGGTCTTCGGCCCATGATGCCGAATATGATGCCGAAGATCGGAAAGGGGCGCGCGCCAGGTGTGTTCTACAACACCGGCCATGGGCATCTGGGATGGACTCTGTCAGCCGCGACCGCAGCGATGGTCGCGGACGTGATGCTGCAGGACATCCCTGTCGATGCGCGGCCTCGCGGGCGATCGCGATCTGACAGACCAGATTCATAGACCACCTGCGCTAAAGCGAGGGGCAGGGCGGCGACAAGCACGCCAGTGGACCGGCCTGGGATCCGAGCCGGGCCGGGTTCGCTCGCTACCGATTGCCTTCGGAATAAGGCCACTATAGCTTTGCAGGTGGCCATCCTTGGATTTTCTGACCGGCTCTATGAGGCCCCGAACAATCGTGCCCGAGACAAGATCAGCGCGTCGGACTCCCGTTCCGCCCGGAGATAGTTCGATTTATCTCGGTAAATCATCACTGCCTTCCGCAAAGCCCGCTGACCTGATGTCCGGGCTGACCGTGGCGGAACGGGACACCGCGACGGCGTTCGGTCGCCATCGTAAGTTCGCTCAAGGTGATCAGGTTTTTACGCAAGGCGAACCCCATGCCGGCATCATGATGATTTTGGATGGAGAAATCCGATCCTATTATATTGCTCCATCAGGCCGCGAAATCACGCTCGCGTATTGGACCATCGGCCATTTCGTAGGGGGGACCGGAGATCTTTGGCGGCGGCCTTCACATCTGGTCCGGGGAAGCTACCAAGGATTGCGAGGTCCTGTTTCTCGCAAGCGATGTTCTGCGTGAAGCCATACTTCGTATTCCTCAGTTCGCGTTGAATGTCGTGGAGGCGCTCGTATTCAAAGCAAACTGCTTCTCGACGCTCCAGCAGTTCGTGGGCACGCGTCCGGCAGGAGAAACCTCGCCCACCTGCTTCTGGTTCTGGCAGGAGAGAAAGGTGCGCTCAACGGCAAGGATGTCTTGCTAGACCAGCGCTATACGCAGGAAGAGCTCGCGAAGATGGTCGGCGCCACGCGGCAATGGGTGGCAGCCAAGCTCTCGCGTATGAAGCGGGACGGATTGCTGGATATCGTGAATGCGCGCATCCGGATTCGCAGTATCGAACGTCTGCGGCATTTTGCAGAGAACAGCTGAGCGCGGGTGTCCACTACGGGTGTCCACTAATTGCTTCAATAGCGGCATCGATTGGCGATCGTGCCCGCGGTTCGATAGCTGCGGGATAATCGTTGGTGCTGTTTGGGAGCTGAGCACAATTTTTGGTGGCGCTTTTTGTCGCCGGCGTCGCGGGTTACTGCGGGGGGTGACCGGTTTCGAATCCTCACTCGTATTGGCGCCAGTGCTGTCGATCATACTCGGGCCGGTCGAGGCAGTTGCGATCACCCTGCTGATCGGGATCAGCGCATCGATTTTCCTCATCCCGCGTTATCTGGCCGATTACGACCGGGACACCGTGTTGCCGCTCTCGTTGGCGGGAATCGTTTTCCTGATTCCCGGCGTGCTCTCGCTCGGTCTACTCCCCGCAGAAACGATGCGCCACGTCATCGCTGGTATAATGATCGCCATTGCGCTGCTCATGCAACTCCCGCACATCACCTTAAGGAAATCGCGCTGGCAGCCTGCTGTCGCCGGTGCATTGGGAGGATTGATCATGGGAGCCACGAGCATGGGCGGGCCGCCGCTGGTGCTTTATCTCGCCGACCAGCGGCTCGAACCTCGCCAATTTAAGGCGAACATCGTGGTCACGGTGGGCTGTTCGAATTGTCCGCACTGGTCGCAATCGCGTGCCTGCAGCACGTCGGCCAGGCGACCTTTGTTCAGTTTGTCGTGCTGTTGCCGGGCTTTCTCCTCGCCACTCATCTGGCCGAGCAGGCATCCGGGATGATCGCCGGACGGACATACGACTATCTCATTCTCGCTTTGCTGCTTGCGACGGGCATTGCTGCATTGGCGTTCTAGCGCGAGGAAGACCATGCGACAGACGAAAAATATTCTTTCCATCATGTGTGATCAGCTGCGGGCCGATTACCTGAATTGTTATGGTCACCCGACCATCAATACGCCGACGATCGACGCGCTTGCGATGAAAGGCGTTCGCTTCTCGCGCGCTTACTGCCAGTCGCCGGTCTGCCGGGCCATCGCGGATGTCTTTCTACAGTGGGCGATACGTCTTCAGCCATGGTGCAACCTGGAACAATGTCCCGCTCCGGGTGAGCGAACTGACATTGGGAGATTACCTCAGGCCGTTGGGTTGCCGGGTCGCGATTGTCGGCGAGTCGCATTTCCTGCCAGACCTCGAAGGTATGGCTCGCCTGGGGTTGAAAAACGATCAGGGGATTGGCGCCGTTATTGGCGAAGGTCGCTTTGAACCTTGGGACCGCGATGACCAACTGCGTCCCGATTCAGTGCCTGATCTGGACTCAAATACAATGACTATCTCAGGCGCGTGAGTTCAACATCATCGCCGGCGGTAAAAAGCTTCTGGTGTTTTCCGCTTTTGTCACCGATATCGACGCGATGGGACTCAGTGAAGGACAGGGCCTGGTTCTGCCCTCCGGGTTCTATTGGGACGATAACGATCAGACGCGGGCCTTTGCCAGTCGATTCTTCAAGCTCATGAAAAAGATGCCGACCAACTCGCACGCGCTCGCCTATGCGGCGGCGACGCATTACTCAAGGCGATTCAGGCTGCAGGCACCGGTTCGTGCGGATGGACGCGTGACCTACGATATTTCGCTTTACCAGGTGAAGTCGCCCTCCGAGAGTAAGGCTGCATGGGATTACATGAAGTCGCTCGGTACGGTCAGCCAGTGTGATACGTTCCGCCCCTTCCGAAAGCGAGTGCCCGCTTGTAGTCAACAAGTAGGACAGATTGTCCGCACGCGCTTCGCCTTTCTAAGGGGAGGAGCAATGATTCGACTTATCGTTTGTATAAGAAAGTTGCCTCATCTGTCGCAAGAAGTTTCGACGCTTCTGACTCGAAGAGCATGGACCTTTGGTTCGAAAGAATGCCGCTGCGCGACGGATCAAGCGATACACTCAGATCCACCCCTCTGGGCCGGGCGTATTGGCTGAGATCGTGATGCGACGGGGCGATCACGTCGCCCCCCTTCGATAGCTTGGCTGAAATCTGCTGGACAGTGTCGAGGACATTATAGCGGCCTCGCAGACCTCGAAGGATGACAGGCAGCCGTAGAAATCGTGGAGTACGAAAAACAGTTTCTGGATCTCCCGAATCTCGAGTTCTTTATTGGTGAGGAATTTGTTTTTGTTGATGATTGAAGCTGCGGCTTAGCGTGGTCTTTTGGCTCTGATCAATGTGTCCGAGTTGGAGGCTGGAGCCATCTGTATGCGATGACGCTTCCCCGTGGCGGATGATGCCCGGCGATATCGCCGAGATTAGCCGCGTCTATGGTGCGATGGCGGCGTCTCCAGGCACTGTCGCCCGCGGTCGAATTCGGCATCGCTCTGACTGACCCGAAGAAGACTCGACAACCGCAAGTGCTGAACGGGTTGCTACGGCCGCAGGTCCATGTCGATGCTGATGAAGTCGCCGCGATAGGTGACCTCGCCAAGATAGATCACGGTGCCGTCGCGATCGGTGAAAACGCGGCGCACTTCCGCCACCGGCGAATTCAGCGGAGTGCGCAATAGCCGCGACACTTCGAGATCGGCGGTGCCGATGGTCAGCCGCTGCCGCGCGGTGGCGATGGGATGGCCGGGCATGTCCATCAGGATCGGGATCACCGTCTCGCTGCGGAAACGTTTCGGCGCTTTGCGGAAGATGGTTTCGTCGAGATAGATCGAGATCACGCAATAAGGCTGGCGCTTGCGCGAATGGACGCGGCGCATGAACACGTAGTTCGCGGCAGGTCGGCCGTCTTCCGGATGCAGCGGTGCCTCGCAACGGCTCTCCGAGATGTTGATGATCTTCGGCGACGTCGTTTTGTAGACCTTCGCGAGATCGGTGAGCGTCGTCTCCACTCGCAGCCAGCGATCCTGCGCCACGCCGCCGGTGATGAAGGTGCCGCGCCCCTGCTGCGCTTCAAGAATGCCCTCGCGGGTCAATAGCTCGACGGCTTGCCGGATGGTGACGCGGGACACGCTGAATTCAGCCGCGAGCATCTCATTGCCGGGAAGCCGCGACCCGCGCAGCCATAGTCCGCGCGCGATGCGTTGCCGCAGCGTCTCCGCGATCTGCGCGTATTTCGGGATGTGGCTTTCCGCGTCGAGGATCATGGCGTCTGCGCCGCTGTTCAAGAGAGAACCGCGGCGGCTCCTTTCTCACCGATCATCAGGCTGGTGGCATTGGTGTTGGCAGAGGTGATGAGCGGCATCACCGAGGCGTCGATGACGCGCAAGCGCTCGACGCCGTTGACGCGCAATTGCGGGTCGACCACCGCGCCATTGTCGCTGCCCATGCGACAGGTACCGACCTGGTGGAATACGGTGCCGCCGGTCGCGCGCGCGAATTCCCACAGCGCGGCATCGTCGTCCGCTTCGAATCCCGGTTTGATCTCCGTGTCCCACAGCGGACGGAACGACGGCTGCTGAAAGATCTCGCGCAGGATTTTCATTCCGGCGATGAGCGTTTTGCGGTCGATCTCCGCGTCGAAGTAATTCGCGTGAATGACCGGCGCGGCGAACGGATCGGTGGAGTTGATCGCGAGATGTCCGCGCGACGCGGCATGGCATTGCCACACCGACGCGGTGAAGCCGGAATAGCGATGCAGCGGCTCGCCGGGACGATCGACCGACAGCGGCATCACGTTGAACTGCACATCGGGGCGGTTGCCGACGGCGTATGGCGTGCAGGCGGCGCCGCCGACCTGACCGGCGCCGGCGGTGAGCGGGCCGTTGCCTTGCAGCGCCCATTGCAGTCCCATCTTCGCCAGCTCGATCGGGTTGCGGACCTGATCATTCAGGGAGATCGGCCGTTTCAGCCGCACGATGACGCGCGCCTGATAATGATCCTGAAGATTGCCGCCGACCTCCGGCGCGTCGGCGATCACCGGAATGTCGAGCGAGCGCAGCAGCGCGGCGGGACCGATGCCCGAGAGTTGCAGCAGTTGCGGCGATTGCAGCGTGCCGGCGCACAGGATCACCTCGCGGTCGGCCGTCGTGCGATGGGTTACGCCATTCGCGATCCATTCGATACCGGTCGCGGTGGTGCCAGCGAATGTCACGCGCTTCGCTTGCGCGTTGGCGATGATCGTCAGGTTCGGTCGGCCCGCCACCGGATGCAGGAACGCGGACGCCGAACTACTGCGCCAGCGTGGCCCGATGCCGAGCTGATAACTGCCGACGCCGAACGTGCTTGCGCCGTTGAAATCGGCATTGAACGGCAGGCCGTATTCCATGCCGGCCTTCACCCACGCGGCGGAAGCCGGATTGGCGACGCGCAGGTCGGAGACCTCAAACTCGCCGAGCGCGCCGTGATACTGGCTGTCGCCACCGCGATAGCGTTCGTAGCGGCGGAAATAGGGCAGCGTGTCGCGATAGCTCCAGCCGGTCGCGCCGAGCTTGTCCCAGTCATCGAAGTCCTCGTGCTGGCCGCGAATGAAGATCAGGCCGTTGATCGACGACGAGCCGCCGATGACGCGGCCGCGCGGCCAGTCGATGACACGGCCGCCGAGCTTGTCGTTCGGCTCGGTCTTGAACAGCCGCGAAAAACGATTGTCGAAGATGGAGCGATAATAGCCGACCGGCAGCTTGATCCAGAAATTGCGATCCGATCCGCCGGCCTCCAGCAAGAGCACGCGGCAGGCGGGGTCCTTCGACAGCCGGTTGGCGACGATGCAGCCGGCCGAGCCCGCACCGACGATGATGTAGTCATAGCCTTTTGTGGTGGACACGGTCATGGCTCAGCGCCCGATTCGTCGTGTGGTTGGCCGCACAAGCACCCTCGGCGTCGTCCCTGCGCGAGCAGGGACCCATAACCCCTCGCATTGGTTGTTACAGAATAAACTAGCCCCGGCGGATGGAGCCGAGCTGCTGCGGCGTATGGGTCCCCGCCTGCGCGGGGACGACGGTCTTCGTATTGTAAGTCTATCCAAACAATTTCCGGCCATGGCTCAGACTGTCCGATAGGCTTCGAATGCTGCGAGGTCAGGCGTGAAGCCGAGCCCCGGCGCATCGGTCAAAGTGATATGTCCGTCGCGCACATCGCTGACGGGACCGCATAGTGCATCGCGCAGCGGGTTCGGATTGAAATCGACCTCGAGCAACCCGTCGCCGCCGACAGCGGCGAGCAGATGTGCCGAGGCGAGCAGCCCGATGCCGCCGCCGAGATAGTGCGGGCAGAACGTCTTGCCGGCGGCGCGCGCCGCGCGCCCGACCGAAACGCATTGCGAGAAGCCGCCCCACTTGGCGATGTCGGGCTGGATCACGTCGAGCGTGCCGGCGGCGAAGGCGTCGGCGAATGCGGTCTCGCTGGCGAGGTTTTCCCCGCCGGCCAGCGGCGTGCGGATGCGTGTCTTCAGTTCGAGCCATGCCGGCCACGGCTGATCGACGCGCAGCGGTTCTTCCAGCCACGCGAGCGCAAAGCGATCGAGTTCGGGCGCGAAGGCAAGTGCCTGTTCCAGCGACCAGCCCTGATTGGCGTCGGCGGCGAGTAGACCGTCGCTCGCCAGCGCGCGCAAGGCGGTGAGATTGGTAAGGTCGCGCTCGGCGCCGAAACCGATCTTCAGTTTCAGCGCGCGATGGCCGGCGCGCAATGCCGCTTCCGCCGTCTGCGCCGCGCCGGTCGGATTGATACCGCTGGCATAGACCTTGATGCGTGGCGCGCCGCCGCCGAGCAGGCGCCACAACGGTTGCGCCTGCCGTTGCGCGGCAAGATCCCACATCGCGATATCGATGCCGGCGATGCATTGCGCGAAGGGGCCGTGCTCGCCGGTCTGCAACGCCAGCACGGCATATTTCGCGGCGAGGTGATCGAACAGATCGCGCGGCGCCTTTGCAACGAAGCCGGTCACCGCCGGCGCGATGATCTCGTTGACGATGCGCGTGCGATGTTCCGCGCCGACGGAGGGGAAATTCGACCACGCTTCGCCCCAGCCGGCGTGGCCGTCCTCGTCCTCGATGCGGATGAACACCGCGGGGCGATCCAGCATGCGGCCGAACGAGGTCTCGACCGGCGTTTGCAGCGGGTAGCGATAGCAGAAAGCGCGGAGGCTGCGGATCGCCACGGAACTAGTCATGCGGGACACCTTGACACGGCGCCGATCTCTCGTCTCTTGTACGCTTGTATTATCTATAATACAACTTGGCGAAAGAGCAACCGGCGGAGCGGCTGCGGATGAAAGCGGACGGCGTGAAGCGATTTCTGCTCGGAGCCATTCCGTGGCTCGGCGCGATTGGGCTGTGGTACGCCGTGCGCCTGAGCGGCATCGTCAATCCGTCGCTGATTCCCGCTCCGCATGCGGTGGCGATGAAGTTCCTCGAACTGCTGACGCGCGAGGGCTTGCTGGTCGACGTCTGGGCGTCGACGCAGCGCGTGACGCTCGGCGTGCTGCTCGGCATCGCCGCCGCCGTGCCGGTCGGCTTTCTGCTCGGCTGGTATCGCCCGGCGCGCACGCTCGCCGATCCGATGATCAACTTCTTCCGGGCGCTGCCGCCGATCGCGCTGATCCCGCTGGTGATCGTCTATTTCGGCGTCGATGAAATGGCCAAGCTGGTGGTGCTGTTCTACGCGGCGTTCTTCTCCGGCGTCATCGTGATGTACGAAGGCGTGTCGCAGATCACGCCATTGTATATCCGCGTGGCGCAGACGCTCGGCGCCAGCGAACTGGAAATTTTTCGCAAGGTCATCATCCCGCTCACCGTGCCGCACATTCTCACCGCGCTGCGGGTCGCGCTCGGCGTGGCGTGGGCGACGCTGGTGGCCTCCGAACTGATCGCCGCGCAGCGCGGCCTCGGCGCGCTGATCCAGAACGCCTCGACCTATTTCCTGCTCGACGTCATCTATGTCGGCATCATCTGCATCGGCTTCGTCGCGCTGGTCATGGACATGATCCTGCGCGCGATCAGCAAGCGCCTACTGGTCTGGCAGGAGCGCGCGGTCGCATGACGAATGACGCCAAAAAAAGCGCTCGCGCGCAGTTCGAACACGTCTCGCTGGCCTTCGACACGCCGAAGGGCAAATTGCAGATCGTCGACGATGTCAATTATTCCATCAACGACGGCGATTTCATTGCGGTGATCGGCCCATCGGGCTGCGGCAAGACCACGATGATGAACATGCTGGCGGGCTTCCAGAAGCCGACCGGCGGGCGCGTGCTGTTCGACAATGCGCCGGTGCAGGGGCCCGGTCCCGAGCGCGGCGTGATCTTCCAGGAATACGGCGTGTTTCCGTGGCTCACGGTGCGCCAGAATATCGCGTTCGGATTGACGCTGCACGCCAATCGCGTGGCGCCGAGCGAGCGCGAGGCGATCTGCGATCATTATCTGTCGCTGATGGGACTTTCGGACTTCGCCAACTCGTTTCCAAAACATCTGTCGGGCGGCATGCGGCAGCGGCTGGCGATCGCGCGCGCCTACGCGGTGAAGCCGCAGTTTCTCCTGATGGACGAGCCGTTCGGCGCGCTGGACGCGCAGACGCGGGCCAACATGCAAAACCTGCTGCTGCAAGTGCTGGCCGCCGAAGGCAAGACGGTGATGCTGATCACGCATTCGGTGGAGGAGGCGATCTATCTCGCCTCGCGCATCGTGGTGGTCACCGCGCGGCCGGCACGGATCAAGGAAATCATCGAGGTGTCGTTTCCCTATCCGCGCGATGAATCGATCCACGAGCGGCCGGAGTTCGGCCAGTTGCGCAGCTACATCCGCGAGCTGGTGATGAACGAATATCGCGCGCAGCAGGCGCAGACGTCCTTTTCGGAATAACATCACAAGGAGAGGGAGGAAGGCATGAACAGGCGTGAATTTCTGACGACGACGGCAGGCGTGGCGCTCGGCGCCACACTCGCCGCGCCTGCGATCGCGCAGGCCAAGACCAAGGTGCGCGCCGGCTACCTGCATACGGTGGCGGTCGACGGGCAGATCTGGACCGGCATGGATCGCGGCTCGTTCGCCAAGCAGGGGCTCGATCTCGAACTGCGCCAGTTCAACACCGGGCTGGAAATTTTCCAGGCGCTGGTTGGCGGCAGCCTCGACGTGCTGGCGACCGGCGCGGTGCTGTCGAACTTCCCGGCGCGCGGGCAGGGCAAGGTGTTTCTCATCAACGACGTCGAGGTGGCCACCGCGCAACTATGGGTGCGTGGCGATCAGGGCATCAAGACGTTCGCCGATCTCAAGGGCAAGCGGATCGCGACCACCACCGGCACCACCGCGCATGTGTTCCTCGACACCGCGCTGCGCGCCAACAATGTGAAGCCATCCGAAGTCGAACTGCTGAACCAGGCGATGCCGGCGGCGGTGACCTCGTTCATCTCCGGCGCGGTGCCGGCGGTGGCGCTGTGGGTGCCGTTCAACGTGTCGGTGCGCGACAAGGTGCCGGGCGCGGTGAAGCTGGCGGACGCGTCGGCCTATTATCCGCAGGCCGCGATCGTCGGCGGATGGGCCGCGCGCAACGATTATTTCGACGGCAACAAGGAGACGCTGTCGAAGCTGATCAAGGGCTGGGCCGAGGCCAACGATTACTTCATCGCCAACAGCGAGGAGGCGTTGAAGGCGCTGCAAAAGAACCACTACAGCCAGACGCCGATGTCGGACATCGAGGAGTCGTTCAAGGCGCAGAAGATGTTCACGTCGCAGGAGTGGAAGAAGCTCTATGCCGACGGCACCGTCACCAAATGGTTGCAGCAGGTGACCGACTTCTTCATGACCAATGCCAATGTGAAGGATTTCACGCCGGCGGCGAAGTATTTCGATCCGTCGCTGTATATGTCAGCGGTCAGCTAGGCCGCGATGCGCGCACTATCATGGTGCTAAGGCCGGCGCATCGGTGCTGGTTGATTCGATGTGCCGGTGCGATGCGATCCTGAAGCGTACGCGTGGCTCCTTTGTTCGTCCTGGAGTCCCGAAGCTGCGCAGGCCGGTCGGGACATCAGCTGGGATTTTACGACACACGCTTGTTTGAGCGATGTGAAAGTCGAGACGATCGTTTGTGCAGTTGTATCTTCCGATAGCGGATCTGCCGATCAACGTGTTCCTCGTTCTGGCGATGGGAGCGGCGGTCGGCTTCGTGTCGGGGATGTTCGGGATCGGCGGCGGCTTCCTGCTGACGCCGCTGTTGATCTTCATCGGCATCGCGCCGGCGGTGGCGGTGGCCTCGGTCTCGACGCATATCGCGGCGTCGTCG